>Ga0315336_1000019_pt1:675000-1066137 | contig 1066137 bp, 956 predicted proteins | sample ASW5metaG_FD_204512 | JGI IMG/M metagenome (GOLD analysis project Ga0315336, IMG submission 204512) | Ammonia-oxidizing marine archaeal communities from Monterey Bay, California, United States - ASW #5 | ecosystem: Environmental > Aquatic > Marine > Intertidal zone | place... | reverse complement strand
GGCCCGCTCCCCCGTCCCAACCACCCCTGAGGGTACCATCTATGGGTGGTTGGGACGGGGGAGCGGGCCGGCCCCGGCCTCTTGCTCACTAAGAACGAACGCCAAAGGCGTTGGGCGTGGGCCGGCTTTAGGACTGAACCGATTGTCAAACTAGAACGTCAGTGTTTTAGCCTGCACAACGCCCTCGATCGATTCCACCTCTTCCAGCAATTCTCCCTCCACGGCCTGATCGACCTCAATCAAGGCAATGGCGTCGCCGCCTTGGTCCTTACGGCCCAGATTAAACGTCGCGATGTTGATGCCGGCGTCACCCAAAACAGATCCAAGCCGGCCAATGAAACCGGGTTTATCCTCATTGGTGATGTAAAGCATGCGTGGCGCCAATTCAGCTTCCAGGTTGATGCCCTTGATTTGAATTATCCGCGGCTTGCCATCGGAAAATACCGTACCGGCAACAGAACGCTCCTGGCGCTCGGTAATCACCGACAGGCGAATGTAGGTTTCATAGGCACCCTGTTGGGAGCGGCGAACCTCTTCCACCTGAATGCCGCGTTCGCGCGCGACGATCGGTGCCGATACCATATTGACGGTCTGCAACATCGGCTGCAACACACCGGTCAGCGCAGCCGACGTCAGCGCCCGGGTGTTCATATCGGCAACCATGCCGGCATATTCCAACCGCAGCTCCGAAATCCCGGTCTCAGTCAGTTGCCCGGCGAACGATCCCAATTGTTCGGCCAAACGCACGAACGGCGTCAGCTTCGGCGCTTCCTCGGCGGAAATCGACGGCATATTCAAGGCGTTGGTAACGGCACCATATTGCAGGTAATCCGACATTTGTTCCGCCACCTGAATCGCAACGTTTTCCTGGGCTTCCGATGTGGAGGCACCAAGATGCGGCGTGCACACTACATTGGGCGCACCGAACAAAACGTTCTCCTGCGCCGGTTCGACGGCAAACACATCGGCGCCGGCGCCAGCAACTTTGCCGCTATCCAACGCCGCCCGCAGCGCCACCTCATCAACGAGTCCACCACGGGCGCAGTTGATGATGCGCACACCATTGCGCATGGTGGCAATGGCATCAGCATTGATGATGTTGCGGGTCTTGTCGGTCAACGGCGTGTGCAAGGTGATAAAATCGGAGCGGGCGAAGAGCTCTTCCAATTCGACTTTCTCAACACCCAAATCCCGCGCTCGGTCCGGCGACAAAAATGGATCGAAAGCGATTACCCGCATGCGCAGGCCGATCGCCCGTTCGGCAACGATTGATCCGATATTGCCGCAACCGATAACCCCCAGCGTCTTGCCGGTGATCTCAACGCCCATGAATTTGGATTTTTCCCAGGTTCCAGATTGCGTCATGGCGTCGGCGGCGGGAATTTTGCGCGCCACGGCCATCATCATGGCGATGGCATGTTCGGCCGTCGTGATGGAATTACCGAACGGTGTGTTCATGACGATGATGCCACGGGCGGTGGCCTGCGGCACATCGATATTGTCGACGCCAATGCCGGCGCGGCCAACGACTTTGAGATTATCCGCCGCGGCAATGACTTTTTCCGTCACTTTGGTGGCTGAGCGAATGGCCAGCCCGTCATAGGCGCCAATCCGCGCGGCGAGCGCTTCCTTGTCCTTGCCGAGTTCCGGTTCGAAATCGACATCAATGCCGCGATCCTTGAATATCTGCACGGCGGTGGCCGACAGTTTGTCGGAAATGAGTACTTTGGGGGCCATGTGTGGGCTCCAGATTTGGTCTTCAAAAAAAGAAAATTAGTGGCGGTTTAGGCCGCTTCCGAAAGATCGCCCAGACATTGGCCATAGGCCCAGTCGAGCCAGGCCGTCAAAGCCCGCAGATCGGATGCCTCAATCGTCGCACCGGCCCAGATCCGCAGACCTGGCGGTGCATCGCGATAAGACCCGATGTCCAATGCGACGCCCTCGTCCGCCAGTTTGCCGGCTATGCGCTTGGCGAACGCCGCTTGATCGGCGGCGGCCAAGGACGTGACCCGCGGATCGACGATTTTCAGGCAGACAGAGGTATTGGACCGGGTTTCGGGCACCTCGGCCAAAAATTCGATCCAATCGGTACGTCCCACCCATTCATCCAGGGCAACGAAATTGGCGTCAGCCCGGGCTATCAATGCCGGCAGACCGCCGATTGAGTGAGCCCAACTCAGCGCATCCAAATAATCCTCCACGCAAAGCATGGAGGGTGTATTGATCGTCGCGCCGGTAAAAATCGCTTCGTTCAGCTTGCCCGACTTCGTCAATCGAAAGATCTTCGGCAACGGCCATGGCGGCGTATAACTCTCAAGCCGTTCCACCGCTCGCGGTGACAGGATAATCATGCCGTGAGCTGCTTCACCGCCCAGCACTTTTTGCCAGGAAAACGTCACCACATCGAGTTTTTCAAACGGCAATGCCTGCGCAAATGCCGCTGAAGTAGCGTCACAAATCGTCAGTCCCTGCCGATCGTCGGCAATCCAATCACCATTTGGAACCCGGACACCGGACGTCGTGCCGTTCCAGGTAAACACCACATCATGGCTGAAATCGACCTGCGCCAAATCCGGCAGCACGCCATAATCAGCTTCCAGCCGTCGGACATCTTTCAGCCCCAGCTGATTGGTGACATCGCCAACCCAACCGGAACCGAATGATTCCCAGGCCAGCATGTCGACCGGCCGGGCACCCAGCATGGTCCACAGCGCCATTTCCACGGCACCGGTATCAGACGCCGGGACGATACCGATCCGGTAATCGTCGGGGACATTCAAGATTGACCTTGTATCGTCAATGGCTTGGCGCAGGCGTTCCTTGCCTGGCGAAGCTCTATGAGAGCGGCCTAGCACGGCGTTTTGCAGCGCATCCAGCGCCCAACCGGGGCGTTTGGCGCAAGGTCCAGAAGAAAAATGGGGATTCGCCGGCCGCAGGCCGGGCTTTGGGTATTCAGTCATGATTGCGCTACCCTTTCAGATAGTCGCCCCTCGTTGGGGAGGGGTGTCCCACGGACGCGATTACGCAAAAGCTGGCCGCGGGTCAAGCAGCACATGATCAATTCCGGGTGCGGCAAAAATGCCTAGATGGTTTGCGGTGGGGACGTTCATCATTGGAATACAAACAAAAACGGCGGAGATTGCTCTCCGCCGTTTGTTGCCGCCAGCATGTGCCGGCGTGATGACCGATGCTCCGATCAGTAGATGCGATAGCGCATGCCGACACGGAATTCATGGGCGGTCAGATTGTTGTAGTCAATCCGGCCTGGAAGTGTGGCTGTCGGATCACGACCTGAATGGCCGTTGCCCATCCACAGATAACGATAACTTGCGTCGATCGCGAGATTTTCGGCAATGTCATAAGACGCGCCAGCCATGAGGGCGGCGGCCAGGTTCCATTGACCGTACCCGGCGAAGGAATTGTTCGGCAAGCCCGGGTTGAGACCCCGGTGGCCGCTGACGGATACATAAGCAGCACCGATGCCGGCGCCCACATATGGCGTAAATCCGCTCCAGGTACCGAAGTCGAAGTAACCGTTCATCAACACGGTCCAGACGCTCATCCTTGCTACTTCACGGCTATTGGCGCCGCAAAGGCCGCAAGGCAGTTCACCGTACAGGTCCCAACGACCCCGCCAGTCAACCGTTAGATCGGTACGGAACCATTCATTCCATTCATAACCGAAACCGGCACCGACAAGGTATCCACCATTGCCCCTCATCCGCGACATGCTTTGCGTTCGATAACGCATGTCGTAATTTGAAAGACGTGAGTACCCAATATCGCCACGCAGATACCAGCCGGAGCCGATTTCTTCGGGAACGATAATCGGCGGATGCTCGATGATCGGTAAATCAGCAGCAATTGCAGTAGAGGCGAATCCGATAGTCGCTGCGACGGAGATCGCCGTAATTCTTAGGCTGGCCATAGCTTTGTGCCCTCTTGCTTGACGTCCAACTGTTTCCTCAAACGAGTCAGACCTACTCGAACCAACGCTTACTATGACCATCAACAGTTAAGGCATGATTAACCCTACTTTTTAACCACGAATATTTAGATTAATTTGTTATTTACTATTATTAATCGAAATAAATAAAGATTAACAAAATTATTCTGTTGAATAATATTCATCCACGGCGGCAAGAAATCAGCCAGCACCGATGGTCCACCGGAAGAGTTCCGGCAGGTGTGGTCGAAATGTAGGAGAACGCTGAATTAAGCGGCGATTTTATCCAAGACGTCGGCGATGCCGTCGACAACCTGTTTGACCAGATTGAGATCATCACCCTCCGCCATCACCCGGATCAATGGTTCTGTTCCCGACGGGCGAATAACCAGCCGGCCGGTTTGGCCGAGCTGCGACCGCCCGGCGTCAATGGCGGCAATGACATTTTTATCTTCGAGCGGCTGACCGCTGCGATAGCGGACATTTTTCAAGATCTGCGGAACCGGATCGAATCGGCGGCAGATTTCTGAGACCGGGCGATCTTCCTTCCGCACCACGCTCATCACCTGCAAGGCGGCGACAAGACCGTCGCCAGTCGTGGTGTAGTCGGACAAAATAATATGGCCCGATTGTTCACCGCCGACATTGTAGCCATGGGCGCGCATATGTTCCACTACATAGCGGTCGCCGACCTTGGTACGGGCCAGCTTCAAGTCAATGCTGTCCAGATAACGCTCCAACCCCAAATTCGACATCACCGTCGCAACAATTCCTGGCGCTGCCAGGCGATCGGCCTTTTTCCAGCTTTCAGCAACCACGGCCATCAGTTGGTCGCCATCAACGATTTGGCCTTTTTCGTCGACGATTATGACCCGGTCGGCGTCGCCATCCAGGGCGATACCGATATCGGCCCGCACTTCATGGACTTTCTTGCACAGCGCCTGCGGCGCCGTTGATCCACAATCGGCGTTGATATTGAAGCCGTTCGGCTCAACACCGATTGAAAATACTTCCGCACCCAATTCCCAAAGCGCCTCCGGCGCGGCGCGATAGGCCGCCCCGTTGGAACAATCGACGACTACCCGCAAACCGTTCAGATTCATATTGCGCGGCAGCGTTCGTTTGGCGAATTCGATATAACGGTCGCGAACGCCATCGACGCGGGTTGCCCGGCCGATCAAATCGGACGCAGCCAAACGTTCGTTAAGGTCACTATCGATCAGGCGCTCAATTTCGGCTTCCACCTCATCGGATAGCTTGAAGCCATCGGGCCCGAAAATCTTGATGCCGTTGTCTTGGTAGGGGTTGTGGGAGGCGGATATCATCACGCCGATATCGGCCCGCAGCGAACGGGTCAACATGGCGACTGCCGGCGTCGGCATCGGTCCAAGCTGGAAGACATCCATGCCGACGGAAGTGAACCCGGCGACCAAAGCCGTCTCGATCATATAGCCGGACAGGCGCGTATCCTTACCGATCACCACCCGATGGCGGTGTTGGCCACGGGTAAAAACCAATCCCGTCGCCATACCGACCTTCATGGCGATATCCGGCGTGATGGGAAATTTGTTGGCCCGTCCACGAATCCCGTCAGTGCCAAAAAATGACCGCGTCATGTCGACCTCGTTTTACTCAAACATTGTGCCGGCCAATGCCGGCGCCCCTATCTAGCGCAAACCATACCGCAAAGGTGTTCAAAAAGTGTTTGCGTTTATTACGGGCGCATGTCGGTAGATCAACTGATCCTCTGGGCTGACGTCGGCGGCGAAACACGATATCCGCAGTTTGTTTTTTAATCCTTCGCGAAGACCACCATGCGGCTCGCTGTTTAAAAACCCTCTACGGCGTTAATCGTCGAAACAACCGGCCGTCGAATTGCAAGCAACCGCCGCGCCTCCCGGGATTGCCCTAGTTTGAGAAGCACGGCCACCATGGCAAATTCGATCAGGTCCCTTTGCGCATGGCTGCCGCCGATCCGGGCGTGATCCGGCATGGCAGCACTTAGGTGGATCGCTGCCTTGGGCCAGTTTTCATCCGCAATCGCTCCAAAGGCTTCCGCCAGTTCCCGCACCACATCTCCGGCTGGTCCGGTGGCTTCGGAGATTATTCTGGCAAGTTGCGTGGTTTCCCCGGCCATGGCATAGGCGAGCGCTGCGTGAACGTCGCCAAAGGCGATGCCCGACTTTGGAAAATACTCGGCGGCAAGGGCGCAAACGGTACGCCAGCGTTCTATTGGGATGGTTTCGCCTAGAAGACTGGCGCGGTATAGGATCGCGGCATTGTCACACATGACGACAAGCGGCGGGCCAGCAGAAATCCCCGGTGCAATGTCGGCATCGACAATCCGCCACATCTCGCTCATGTGACCCTGCTCAATCGCCCACAAGGCTTCGTGCCAGGAGAGATGGCAATAGAGTATACCCGATCTGTCGTAATCACGGCGCCAATCGGACAGGTACCGGTAGCCGGCAGCCATGTCACCGCCTTCATAATAAATATGCGATCGAATGTGGGCACCTTGGGCACTTCGCGGATTAGCTGAGACTGATCGCTCGATATTCGCCTCCGCACGGCTGATCTGCCCCACCTCCACCTGGGAAAATGCGTGCTGGGACAGAAACCACCAATCATCTCCATAATGGCCGGCAAGCTGGGTGGTGAACGCCAGTTGCTCCGCTTCGCGGCCGGGTTGTCCACTAAATCCGATGAGGCCGAATACCGTGGTGCAGGGCTGAACCACCATCGCATCGCGGGGATAGTCCGCCAGATGAGCGCATATCGCGCCATAGGCCGCCGGCGGATTGCCATCAATCAACAAACCGAGGGCGTTGATCTGACTTTCTTCCCGATGGGTAATTCCCTTCGACAATGCCCGCGCTGCTGCCAATGAATCCTTGGCCTGAATTCGCTCACCCAATGCATGCCAGTGCCGGGCAAGTGCCAAATGCGCCAAGGCAAACCCATCATCGGCGGAGATAGCCCGACCGAGAGCCTCCGGTGTTCCGCCGCTTGAAGAAAGAAAGCGATCGACACCATCAACGTAGAAATCCCGGGCAGCCTCGGAGGAGGTCGTCAACGTGTTCCCGTAGCGATCTTGCAACATGTCCCCTCCTACTGCTGCCGGAGCAATAGTAACACAACGACGGCTGCCTGGAATTTCAGCAGACATGACTCGTAAAAAATTCGCTATCCCGGCATCCAACCAAAAGGCCGCAAATAGTAGGTGAAAGTGTTATCGCTGCCCCATTATCTGCACAGTTTCATGCACCTTTAAGTTTTATTTACGGCGAAACTGGGTGTGCCCGATGGCTATAAAGTCCTTCCGGTGGCGGTTCCGTTTAACCGTCGTAGCACTGGCGGGCGGTGGCTGTGATGGCCTCGCCTGCAAGCCAGGCCGGCCAAATGAGCCAATCGGCTGCCGGTTCGTCGGCCAACAAAGATATGCCGCTAGGGCGGCCCGGCCGGCCGGATCAGCGGGCATCAAAACAGTTCCTGATCGCCTTCACCCAGTTCTGGCCGCGCGCTCAATCCGACGAGCCGCCGGCATGGAATTCCGGCGCCAGTCCCTGGTATCCCTATTTGGAACGACAATTCGCGGCTGGCGTGAGCGCGGCGAAAAAGGCGCGGCTCACCGCGGCGGCCGGCGCGCGCGACTGCGATCGAGTTTTGTATTTGGAACTACAGGGATTTGTCGGTCATTATCCGCACCTGCGGGGTATTTTCGATGACGACAGAGTGCATGTTTATTTCGAAACCGTCATCCTACCCAACCATTCATTTGCTTATCGGCGGTACCGGGCGCTGACTGAAATTCACCGTTACATTGCCAAAATACAGCGATTGTTTGTCAACTATCCGGAAGATCACTGGCGAGAATTATTGGATGTTTTGATGCTTCAAGGTAACTGCGTCGACCAGGCATCGCTCAAGACCGGGCAGCCCATCAACTCCTCTCGCTCATGGCTTGCGATGAGCATGTCGTGGTTTTCAATGACCTGATTGAGTTGCAGTCAAAGTATGGGGTCCGGCTCATCGGATCGGTCAGTTTCGCGCGCTATCTATCATTGCGCGCCCGCCAGCTTGGCTTGGATATCGCTGATAACAATCCCGTCTACATGGCCGTATTGAAACGCGGTGGCGATACAACATTGCGCGGCAACATGATGAAACTTGAGACATGTTTAGCCGGCGGCGAACTTCAATCGGCCAGAAGCTTGGTCCGTGACTACAAATGGATCTGTTTGACTAAACGGCCAGTTTGGCGTCAGCGTGGTTAATCTTACCGAGATTCAAATTTGTCAACTCATGGACCGTAAAATTACCGCCGAATACTCCGCCCAACGAAACTAGGGCATCGATTGAATTCATCACTGAGCCGATTGAACACCTCAAGCTGCCGATCATAGACTGGCTTAATCAGTTCAAATTCGGCGTACACTGCTGAACAATGTGGATGTCTCCCCCGGGGTCTGGCAACGCCATAATCGATATTTCCTTCGACAGTTTCAAATAAATATAGGAATATATTACTATAAATTCATAAGGCGAGGTTTAGTTTTTTCGAGAAAAATAGTCGATTGAAAGAAAAGAGCTTTTCAGGCGCCGGTATCCGGGAGCACGGGAATTGGCGGTTTTTTGCATTCGGCCGGTGGAGTTACTGCTGGCTAACGGGAATTTCTGGAGCAAGGTGCGGTTTCCCACCCAATATCGATCCCAAACAAAAACGGCCCGGGAATGACCCGGGCCGCCTGATCTCGAATTTGGTCGACCTATCCCTGCGGCTGGGGCTCCATGTCGCCGGCGTCGGGCTCATCGCCCTTGTCGTCGCTTGGCTTGGTGCCACCGGCGGTCGGGACGGCGGAGGCCTTGTGGGGCGCGCCGTCATCATCATCGGTTTCACGCACCGGAGACTTGCCTTCAAAAAGTGCCGTAACCTCAGCGCCGCTTAGCGTTTCATACTCAAGTAGGGCGTTGGCCAATTGGTGCAGTTCATCGATGTTTTTAGTCAGCACGTCACGGGCCTCGGTTTCCGCAGCGTCGACGATACGACGAATTTCCTGGTCAATCAGACCGGCGGTTTCCTCAGAGACATTTTGATGCTGGGCAACTGAATGGCCAAGGAAGACCTCTTCCTGGTTAGCCCGGTAGCGCAACCGGCCAAGCGACTCGCTCATGCCGTATTCCATGACCATTGCCTGGGCGATATTCGTCGCCTGCATGATGTCGTTGGAGGCACCGGTGGTCACATCGTCCTCGCCGAAAATCAGTTGTTCAGCGATACGCCCACCAAACATCATGGCAAGGCGCGCCTCCATTTCTGATTTTTTCATCGACAAGCGATCACGTTCCGGCAGGTTCATGGTGACACCCAATGCCCGCCCACGCGGAATAATCGTCACCTTGTGCAGCGGGTCGTTGCCGGGCACGTGAATGCCCACCAAAGCATGGCCGGCTTCGTGATAGGCCGTCAGTTTCTTTTCTTCTTCCGTCATCGCCAGGGTGCGGCGCTCCGCTCCCATCATCACCTTGTCCTTGGCGTCTTCGAACTCCGTCATGGTGACGAGCCGCTTGCCACGCCGGGCGGCCAACAGCGCCGCCTCATTGACGAGGTTCATCAAGTCAGCACCGGAAAAACCCGGTGTGCCACGGGCCAGCGTGCGCAGTTCCACATCCGGGGCCAACGGCACCTTGCGGATATGGACTTTGAGGATGCGTTCGCGTCCGATGACATCCGGGTTCGGAACGACGATCTGGCGGTCAAAGCGGCCCGGCCGCAACAGCGCCGGGTCAAGAACGTCGGGACGGTTGGTGGCGGCGATCAAGATAACGCCTTCATTGGCTTCAAAGCCGTCCATCTCCACCAACAACTGGTTGAGGGTCTGCTCGCGCTCGTCGTTGCCGCCACCCAGGCCGGCGCCGCGATGGCGGCCGACCGCGTCGATCTCATCAATAAAGATGATGCACGGCGCATTCTTTTTGGCTTGTTCGAACATGTCGCGCACTCGGCTGGCGCCGACACCAACGAACATTTCCACAAAATCAGAACCGGAAATGGTGAAAAACGGCACATTGGCCTCGCCAGCAATCGCCCGCGCAAGGAGCGTCTTACCAGTACCTGGGGGTCCGACCAGCAGCACGCCGCGCGGAATGCGGGCACCCAAACGCTGGTACTTTTGCGGGTCGCGCAAAAATTCGACGATTTCTTCTAAATCTTCCTTGGCTTCGTCGACACCGGCCACGTCTTCAAAAGTCACCCGGCCATGGGCTTCCGTCAATAGTTTGGCCTTCGATTTGCCGAAGCCCATCGCCTTGCCGCCGGAACCTTGCATTTGCCGCATGACAAAAAGCCAGATGCCCAAAATCAACAACATCGGGAACCATGAGATCAACGCGCCGATTAACGAGAAACTCTCACCCGCCGGTTTGGCATTGATCTGGACCTTTTTGGCGCGCAACAACTCAATGTAGGACGCATCCTTCGGCGCGAAAGTCTGGAACGGCGCGCTGGAGGTGAAGTGGCCAGAAATCTGCTGATCTTGGATCACCACATCGCGGACGCGGCCGTTTTCAGCTTCGGCAAGAAACTGGGAAAAGGCGATTTCGTTAGATCCACCGCGCTCCGCCGGGCTCTGGAACAATTGAAACAGAGCGATCAGCAACAGTGCGATGATGACCCAAAGGGCAAAATTTCGAAAATTCGGGTTCATAGTTTATCCCTGAGTGCGGGCGGCGATCCGAACATGCGCGGTCAGCCTCTGCCCTTTGGCGGAATTCTTCCTGAAAATAGGTGCGATTTGCAGCCTTGCCAACCCGCACTGACAAACAAGATTAAATCATCGCCAATAACATCTCGATGTCTGTCCCGGTGGCGTTCGACCCATGGCTGGTTCGAACCGCAATTCCCGTGACGCATTGGCTTACGATATCACGTCATATCCTGTTGTCGGCGCGATAGACAAGTATCCCCTCCACGCCTCACTCACATAGGTGTCCAGCGCCGGCACGGCAACCGGCTGATCGCCAATCCAAACCGATAAAAGCGCTTCAATCGCCGAATTCGGAACGTTTCCCGCGATAATGTCGCCAAAATGGCGCCGGCCATTCCCACCTAATGCCCGCAGGATCACCGGTCCTGGCAACTCATCTGCTGCCGAAATCCGCAGCCGGCCATCCCAAACGGCTTCGTTCTCAGGTGCCAAATGAAGGACAGGCAAACCATCACGCCCACTTTCACGATAAATCCAGGCGTTATCTCCATCGCGCTCAATCACCGCGCCGGCCAGCGTACGTTTCATCGGGATCTCCGTTGTGAATTCGCCACAAAGGGCGGCTACTACCGGTCTGACGTGATCCAAGCGCGGTACATACTGTCTGCCGGCAACCCGCGAAACCGCCTCAGAAACCGCCCGCAAAGCCACTTCGTCGGGCACCTCGGCCAGTTGGTCAACGGGAATGCGGCAAATCTCAATGCCGGCGACATCAAACCACCCGGCGAGCAACTCTTCGACCTGGTCGATAATGACCTGGCCGGCACGGCGCAGGTGCCCGGCGGTATCGCTCAAGCGTTGTGCTGTCATGCCCAGTTCAACCAGTTCTGGCATAATCTGACGAAGGCGCACCCTTAGATGACGCGGATCGGTATTCGACGGATCTTCAATCCACGGATGGCCAGCGGCTTCAAGGGTGGTCATAAGTCTTGATTTCGGCACGTCAAGAAGAGGCCGGCTGATCGTCATACCGTCACGGCGAGTATGCATCGTCATGGCGGCCAGACCATATATGCCGCTACCGCGCGATAGCCTGATGAGAAACGTCTCCGCCTGATCATCCAAATGGTGGGCGGTCAAGATGTGGCACTCACCGTTTGCCAACGCGTCTTCACTGAGCAACCGATAGCGAATGCGCCGTGCCTCGGCCTGGAGATTCGATTTCGGCGTCTCACCGGACCATTTCAATATGTCGTGATCAAAGCCCAGATCCGCCGCCCAACCGGCAACGCGCTGTGCTTCTTCCGCCGCATCGGTCCGAAGCCCGTGATCAACCGTCGCGACGCGTACCGAGGCAGCAGCCCCGCCACTATCCAGCCAGTGGCGGACGAGCACCATCATGGCGACCGAATCAGCGCCGCCGGATACGGCCAGTAACAGGCGGTGATCAGGTAAAACGAATTGAAAGAGGTCAGGCAGTTCGGAAGCGGCGATCGGCGTTAGGGAATCAGTCTCAACACTTGCCACGTTTATGCTCTCTTCCGGCCCGCTTTCGAATGGTCCGAGGCGCGTTCGGATATTTATTCAGCAGTTCAGAATAGGTCGCGCAGGCGGCACCGGGCTCTCCCAATCCGGACAGCGACAGGCCCAGCTTCAACAAACTGTCCGGCGCCTTACGTCCTTCTGGATAGTCAGTATAGCTTTTCAGGAATGCATCGGCGGCGTTGCGGTATTTGCCGCGGGCAAAATGACTCTCGCCGACCCAATATTGTGCATGGCCGGCCAATTGATGATTGGGAAAGGCCTGAAGAAAGGAACGAAAGCCGGCTTCCGCGGCGGCATAGTCGCCATTGAGGATCGACCCATAGGCACTGTCATAGGCGTCTCGCGGCGAAACGCTTGGCGATATCGCCGCCACTTGCGGCTCGTTGAGGGTTTTAACACCCGGCAATGATGACGACGGCGCTACCGGATTTGGCGTCGTGACCCCACGGGCCAGGGCCGACAAATCCAGTGGACCGCCGGATGACCCGGCCGGCGGCGAGCCATCCTCGTCGGTCGGTACGGTACCCAGAACGCGGCTATTTTCTTCGGTTGCCGGCGTGTCATTGGCGGCAATCGTACCGCGCGTCTCCGTCTTACGGCGCGACCGCTTGCCGGTCGACTTGCCACCTTCCAACTCTTGCAACCGGTATTCGGTATCCTCTTGGATCCGACGCATTTGATCTTGCAGGGTGCGGATTTGGAAGCCCATTTCCTGAACCTGGCCGGTCAGGCTGCGCACCTGTGCTTCCAGCCGCTCGATCCTGCGGGCGGCCTCCGCTTGTGCCGCTGACGATGACTGGGCGCTGGCTGTATGGCCGCTGACCAGAACCAGACCGAGGATACCGACAGCAACAATCGCGGTACGCCAAAGCGCTGGTCTCGGATTGTTCGGCATGGCTGTTTCCAATCTGATTATTCACACAACAGGCCGGCAACTAGACCATAGACGCGCATCAAGGTTCAACACGCCGTGGATTATTGCGGCCACCCAAGCTCCTCACAGATGTCCGCACCAAAAGCGCGGACATTTATATGAAGCAGCATTATTTATATCAATCAGGCAAGTTCGGCCAAATTTCGGCATAGATGCCATGCCGTTGACTATCGTCAGGTGCCAGCTTGGTTCAAAATCGTGACCGCCCGGCGGTTTTGTGACCAGCACGATTCAGCATCACATACCGATACGGGCCGCTCCTTGCCGTAGGAAATGGTCTGCAACCGGCCCGGGCCGATCCCCCGGCTGCCCAGATAAGAACGTACCGCGGAAGCCCGTCGGGCACCTAGCGCAATATTATATTCCCGCGTGCCGCGTTCATCGGCATGACCGTTCAGCATCACGGTGTATTTCGGATAAAGCTTCAGCCACTGAGCCTGACGGTCCAGGATGCCTTGCGCGGTGACCGTCAATTCCGAAGAATCGACGACAAAAAGCACCCGATCGCCAACATTGACGGAAAAATCTTCAGCACTTCCCGGCACTGCCTTGCCGGCTATGGCACTCGGTTTCGGTGTTTGAGTGCACCCAGCCAATACCAAGGCAAACAACGCCGCCGCGATTATTGGCAGCTTGCCGTTCGTTTTTACTGATCTGGACATGTCCAGCATACTCCTAACGTCCCCAGGTGCCTTAGCACCCTGAATATCCCCCAGCCGGATGACGGAAAACTAATCCGTCAAGGTTAATCGGCGGTTTGGAGAGATGGTTAAATCTTCCTGAACCGGAAATTAGGCGAAGACAGGGCGCGCCAGCTCAGAACCGGCCAAATTCGACCTTCAGGTTACTTCAATAACGGCGACCAGGCCGGATCGGAGGCAAAGGCCGGCGTATTGACCCGCCGTTCGTTGTAGCCGGTCAAATCAACGGTCCATAATTGCGGTCCGCCGCGGGCACCTGGCACATCACGAAAGAACATCAGCACCCGGCCGTTCGGCGCCCAGGTTGGACCCTCGTTGTGGTACCCTTCCGCCAATATCCGCTCGCCCTTGCCATTCGGCTTGACGACGCCGATTGAAAACTTGCCGCCGCGCCGCTTGGTAAAGGCGATGAGATCACCGCGCGGCGACCACACCGGTGTGGAATAGGTGCCCTTGCCAAAGGTAATGCGTTGAGCGTTACCGCCGAGCGCACTCATCACGTAAAGCTGCTGAGAACCGCCCCGATCGGATTCAAACACAATCCGACTGCCGTCGGGCGCGTAAGATGGGCTTGTGTCTATGGAGGCGGAATCGGTCAGCCGTACGACCTGCTTACCGCCAATATCCATGGCATAAATGTTGGCGTTACCATTGCTTTGTAGGCTCATCACCACCCGCGAACCGTTGGGTGAAAAACGCGGTGCGAAAGTCATACCGGGCAAATTGCCGACGATGGAGCGTCGACCGGTTGGAATATCGAGCAGATAGACCCGTGGCCGATTGTTGGCATAAGACATATAAGTAATCGTCTGGCTCGACGGGCTGAAACGCGGAGTCAGCACCAGATCGCTGCCATTGGTCAGATACCGCATATTGGCGCCATCCTGGTCCATGATCGCCAACCGCTTAACCCGCTTGTCTTTTGGCCCGGTCTCATCAACAAAGACAATACGGGTATCGAAATAGCCTTTTTCACCGGTCAGCCGGGCATAGATCGCATCGGCGATGATGTGCGCCAACCGCCGCCAATTGCTCTTTTCGGTAAAATATTGCTGACCGATCACTTGCTCGCCGGCAAAAACATCCCAAAGTCGGAATTCCGCCTTGAGCCGGCCATCCGACTGGCGGCTGACCCCACCAACCACCAGCGCCTGAGTATTAATCACCCGCCAACTGCTGAACTTCGGCGGCGCGTTCACATCGCTGATTTTTTCGACAAAAGCCGCCTTATCCAGGGGCTTAAACAAGCCGGAACCGGCAAGATCAGCGGCAATCACGCCAGAGATTTGGCGGCCAAGATCGGTCGTCTCGCCACTGCCGAGAAAATCGGTAATGGCGATCGGCAAGGGTTCAATCCGGCCCTGTGTAATATCAATCTCAATCAGTGCCAACGCCGGACGCGGTGTCATGACCAACGTCATGATGGCCACAAGCATCGCCACCAAACCGAGTGCCGCATGTTGTCTGTCTAAATTCATATCCTAACCACCAATCATGTCTTTTGGATCGAACGTCACCACCACGTCGCGCCAGGCGTCATATTTCTCAATCGGCAAATTGTAGGGCTGACATCGCAATATCGCCCGACGGGCACTGTCGGCCGCCGCCCGGAAAAACGGGCTGGAGCCGGAATTGGTGATTGCCGGCCGCGAGGCGACCTGACCATCCCGCTTCAATTGAAACTGCAACCGGACTTTCAAATTTTCCGCTTCGACCGCCCCGAGCGGCGGGTTCCAACATTGCTGGATCTGGGCACGCAGGGCATCAAGTTCCGACTGGGTCATGCGGTCTACAGATGTGCCGTTCGGGCTACCTAGAGAGGCCGTCTGCTTTGGTCCGGTGTCGGCGGTGCTTGCCGCCGGTTTTTTCTGCTTATCGAGCAGTGCCGCGATCTTGTCGGAACTGAAACTTTTGTCCGCCGGTTTGTCAGGTGTATCTTTTTTTGCCGTCACCGTTTTGGCCGGTTTCGGCGGACGCGGTTTGGCCCTTGGTAATGGCGGCGGCGTTTCCTTGGCCTCCGCCTCTTTCGGTTTTTCTGGCTCGGCCGCCGGCGCTGGTTCGGCCTGCGGTGGCGGCGCCGCCGGTGCCGGCTCGGGCTCCGGCTCCTTCGGTAAGGCGGCAACTTCCATTTTCGGCGGCTCCGGCACCGGTTCGGCGGCCGGCGGCGGATCAGCCGGTTTCGGCGGTTCCTTGGCTGGCTCCGGACGGGCAGCTTGGACCGGCTCATCGCGTTTTTCGCCGGCGCGCGTGCCTTTTTGCAGTTTGGTCAGTTCTTCGATCGGCACCAGATCAACCGGCATCGCCTGAACTGGCTCGACATGAAAGGCGTCGGCGGCCGGAAAGGCGAACAGCCCCCAGCTCAACAGCCCTACATGGGCAAATGACGAAATAACCACGCCAATGCGCATCTTAAAAATCGACCTTCTACGTCACTGTGACTTCTGTTCTTCCAGCGTTACCAAGCCAATGCGGCGAAAACCGGCAGCATTAATCCGGCCCATGACCGTCATGATGGTGCCGTAGTCAGCCTCGCGATCGCCGCGCACATAAATGCGCTCTTCATAGCCGGCTTTGGCGATCGCCAGCAGTTTCGGCACCACCTCATCGGCGGTAACTTCGGTATCTTGGAGATAAATCTTGCCGCTTGAGCGGATTGAAATCGTCAACGGCTCCGTATCGCCCTCCATCGCCTTGGCGCGGGTTTCCGGCAGGTCAATCGGCACGCCAACAGTCATCAATGGTGCCGTCACCATGAAGACGATCAGCAATACCAGCATGACGTCGACAAACGGCGTGACGTTGATCTCGCTCATCGGCAAATGACGGCGGCGCTGTCGGCGGGTGCCGGACCTTTTCCCGCCTGCGGCTGCTTGCATGGCCATGGCCTAAAGCCTCTCGTCGATCTGGCGGGATAATATCGCCGCGAATTCGTCGGCGAAGCCTTCCATGCGCAGAGAAAGCCGCCCGACATCGCTGGCGAACTTATTGTAGAAAATCACCGCTGGAATGGCCGCGAACAGACCCAAGGCCGTAGCGAATAGTGCCTCGGCGATGCCTGGTGCCACGACAGCCAAATTGGTGCTTTGCGAGGCGGCGATAGCCTGGAAGCTGGTCATGATGCCCCAAACAGTACCAAATAGACCGATAAACGGTGCTGCCGAGCCGACACTGGCTAGAAACAACAAGCGCCGTTCCAGCCGGTCGGTTTCCCGGGCGATGGTCACATCGAGGACTTTTTCAATCCGGTCAGACAGGCTATGCAGCGCCGGTTTGCCACCTTCGTGGCTGCGCTTCCATTCCCGCATGGCCGCCACAAACAGCGCCGCCATGGCATCCGTCGGCCGGTTTGACATGTTGCGATAGAGGTCTTCCAGCGACTGACCAGACCAGAAGAGTTTTTCAAACCGGTCCATCTGGCGTTTGGTGCGCAGATACAACATCGCCTTGTCGACAATGATCGCCCAACACCACACGGAGGCCGCCATCAGCCCGATCATGACGATCTTGACGACAATATGGGCCTCGAAAAACAGTGCGAAAAACGAGAATTCGCTATCAACAGGTGTCATGAACGAGCATGCCCTTCAAGGTTGGAAACCGCCGGGCCATTGCCCTGTGGAGACAGTGTATACATGGAATTCATTCCAATCGCGGTCGCGTCTTGCGCATGTCTGACCGCAAAATTCGTCCAAAATTAGGACTAATATTTACCTCGCCACATTTATGGTTAATCAACGGTTAACAACCGCCACACATCGCCGTCATCAAATAGTGAATTTTTCGGCGATTTCCGCCGGAATCCGCCGTGGCCGGCCATCCGATCCCAATATCGCCACGGTGACGGATGCGGCAATCAGATCAATGCCGCGATGACGGACCAACTGACCCAGGAACAACCGGGCACCGCCGATTTTCTCTGTTCTAGTGTGAACCTCGACGATATCGTCGATCCGCGCCGGTTTAAGAAAATCAATTTCCATGCGCCGCACCGCGAATACCAATCGCTCGCCTAAAGTGCCTTGATCAAGATCTGCATGATGGACACCGATCAGCCGCAGATAATCCGATCGGCCCCGCTCCATGAATTGCAGATAGTTGGCGTGATAAACCAGCCCGGAAAAATCCGTGTCCTCATAATAGACACGAACCGGCAAGATATGGCCTTCGGGGGTCAGTCGGCCGGCCAGATCCGGCCATTCGCGCGTTTGATCATTCACGCCTCATCGCCTTCCCTGAACAGGCCGAATTGCGCCGCGCCGTCACGTTGGGGGACCGCAAGCCCGAGATGAGAAAACGCCTGTGGCGTCAACAGCCGGCCACGTGGTGTGCGCTGAACGAAGCCCTGTTGGATCAAGAATGGCTCGACAATCTCTTCGATCGCGTCCCGTGGTTCCGATAACGCCGCGGCAATGGTTTCAATGCCAACCGGCCCACCGCCGAAACTTTCCGCAATGCAGGTCAGATAGCGCCGGTCGAGTGCATCAAAACCGCGATGATCCACATCGAGACGGCGCAACGCCTTGTCAGCGGCTTCCTGGTCAACCGCAACGGTGCCGTCGACGGCGGCAAAATCTCGGACCCGGCGCAGCAGGCGACCGGCAATTCGCGGCGTGCCCCGCGCCCGGCGGGCAATTTCCCGGGCCCCATCGTCGGTCAGGTTAACGCCGAGAATACGGGCACCGCGCCGGACGATCTCTTCCAGTTCCTCGGTATTATAAAATTCCAACCGAACCGGAATGCCGAACCGGTCACGCAGCGGCGTGGTCAACAGACCAAGTCGGGTCGTGGCACCAACGAGTGTAAAATTCGCCAGATCGATCCGCACCGACCGCGCCGCCGGCCCCTCGCCGATGATCAGATCAAGCTGAAAATCTTCCATCGCCGGGTATAAAATTTCCTCCACCGCCGGATTAAGCCGGTGGATCTCATCGATGAACAAAACATCACGGCCTTCCAGATTGGTCAGTAATGCCGCCAGGTCGCCGGATTTGGCAATCACCGGCCCGGACGTGGCCCGGAAATTGGCACCCAGTTCGCGCGCCACGATTTGCGCCAGCGTCGTCTTGCCCAATCCCGGCGGGCCGACAAACAACACATGGTCAAGCGCCTCGCCACGCTTTTTGGCAGCTTCGATAAAGACCTTCAAATTCGCCCGGATGCCGGCCTGGCCGATAAACTCATCAAGCGCCAGCGGCCGCAGCGAGGTATCAGGTTGATCCTCGCCATGTTCCTCGCCTGCCACCAGCCGGTCGTTCATCGCGCCAGTTCCTTCAACCCGAGCCGGATCAGCGTTTCGGCTGAGGCTTCCTCACCGGCTTCACGCAATGCCGCCTGGACGGCGGAACTGGCTTCTGCCCGGCCATAGCCCAAATTGCTCAAGGCTGATACCGCATCTGCAACCGGCCGCGCCGCGACCTTGTCACCGATATCGCTCTGCAACTGCAGCAGCGCAGCGTCGCCGGAGCCAAACGCCGGCGCCTTGTCTTTTAGCTCGCCACAAATCCGCTCCGCCACCTTCTTGCCGATGCCTGGCGCCCGGGTGATCTGGGCAATGTCCCGCAAGGCAATGGCGCTGGCCAATTCACCGCCCGACATGACGCCAAGCAGGGCCAACGCCACTTTGGCGCCCACCCCTTGCACGGTCATCAACAGGCGAAACCATTCGCGCTCTGAATCAACGGAGAAGCCATAAAGCTTGATCTGATCTTCACGCACATAGGTTTCAATCGACAGGCTCGTCGCCTCGCCGGCTGACGGCAATGCCGCCATGGTGCGCGCCGGGCAATGGACTTGGTAGCCGACACCGCCAACGTCGAGGATCACCCAATCTTCGCCGGTGCTATCGACCAGCCCTTTGAGTTTTCCGATCATCGGCTACCTCCGGCCACCATGCGGCTAACCGATGACATGCGATGATGGGCATGACAAATGGCGATAGCTAACGCATCGGCGGCATCATCTGAATCAAATTCAGCCTTCGGCAGCAATACGGAAACCATTTTGCGGATTTGCCCTTTGTCACCGTGACCGACACCGATCACCGTCTTCTTGACCTGGTTGGGGGCGTATTCAGCCACCGGCAGCCCGGCAATCGCCGGCACCACCATGCAGATGCCGCGCGCCTGGCCCAGTTTCAGTGTCGCCCCGGCATCACGGTTGACGAAGGTCTGTTCGACGGCGGCTTCATCGGGTTCGTAGCGCCCCAAGATATCGCTCAGTCCGGCATGAATGGCTAACAACCGGACGGCCAGATCGGCCTTATTGTCCGTCGCCACGGTTCCAGCGCCGACGAAGCGCAGGTTGTTTCCCTGGCTTTCAACCAAACCCCAGCCAGTGCGGCGCAGGCCTGGATCGATCCCGATAATGCGTATGGCAGCTTGCATGCCCAATGATTAGCTGACTCGGTCGCCCATCACCAGTGCCGGCAAGCCTGTTCGGTCAATGCCCGGTAGAGTTAGCCGGGCGCCGTCCTGGAAGCGCAACGACGCCGCTTGCCAGCGTCACGCCGATGGTAATCATGCCGATGGCGGCCAAACCGTGCCAGCCCGGCCATTCGCCCAGTATCGGGATCGCCAGCAATGTCGCAATCGCCGGCACCAGGCAGGTAAACACCGCGCCGCGTGCCGCGCCCAATGCCTGCACAGCCAAACCGTAGCCGACGATGGCGACAACGCTGGACAGAAATCCCTGCACGGTCGTCTGCAACAACACATCCTCCAGCGGCGCGTTACCGATATTGGCGATGCCGAAGCTGATGGCGAAGGGTAAAAGCACGATCGACGACCAAAGGCCGATCAATCCGGCGGCGGCGAACGGGCTCATGTTGGCCCGCTTGAACATGATCGTATAGAGCGACCAAAAACAGGCGGTCAGCAAAAACAACAAATGACCGCGCCATTCGCCACTGGTACTGGTCAGAGCCGACCAACCGCCGATGCCCAAAACACCCACGACAATGCAGCTAAGACCAACCAGCCGGCTGCGGTCGAATTTTTCATGCCAGAAGAAATAGGCGAAGCCGGCAACAAATAACGGAATCGTACCGGGCGCCAAAGCGCCAAATTCAGCCACCGGCGCAAACTGCAAACCACCGGCGGCCAGCAGATGAACGCCGAAGCCGCCGCCGATGATCATCAAGACGAATTCCCAAAACCGCATGGTCCGCGGGATCATACCGACCTGCAGCCAGAACGGCATGAAGATGATCGCCGGCACCAAAAAACGGATAAAACCGATCGACACCGGATCAAGCTCCGTCGTCACCGCATGTCGGGTGGCAACAATCCAGCCGCCCCAGATCGACGCCGCCAATACGCCGCCGACAACGCCGATCACATAGCCTTTCGGCCGGGAACGCGAAACGGCGTCAGCATCCTGAGACGGGGTCTTCTGCAGCATGCGGGATCCTGGTCCGGCGGCGGGAGCGGCAGCCTAGGCGGTTATCTGAAATTCTGACAGGCCATTGGCGGGAGGCAGGTGTCGATCTAACGCATATGTCAGGCAGCGGTCAGGCTGGCAAGAACCTCATCGGACATATCGAAATTGGCATAGACGTTTTGCACGTCGTCATCGTCTTCCAGCGCATTGATCAACTTCATCAGCGTGCCGGCTTTGTCTTCGTCAACCTCAATGCTGTTTTGCGGCTTCCACACCGGATTGACCGATGTCGCGGTCCCCAGCGAATCCTCAAGCGCTTTCGCCACATCGCCCAGATCCGCAAAAGCGCAGGTAATGACGTGCCCGTCGTCGTCCGATTGCACGTCTTCCGCACCGGCCTCAATTGCCGCCTCCAACACCGTATCGGCGTCGCCGGCTTCCGCCGCGTAGACGACCTCGCCGACCCGGTCGAACATAAACGCCACGGAACCGGATTCGCCCAACGAACCACCGTTCTTGGAAAAACTTGCGCGCACCGCGCCGGCGGTGCGGTTGCGATTATCGGTCAGCGCTTCAACGATGACGGCGACACCACCAGGCCCATAGCCCTCGTAGCGGTTTTCCTCATAGGCTTCCACATCGCTGGCATCGGCCTTCTTGATCGCCCGTTCGATATTGTCTTTTGGCATACTTTGGGCGCGGGCGTTTTGGACGGCGACCCGCAACCGCGAATTGCCATCTATATCGCTGCCGCCCATCTTCGCCGCGACGGTGATTTCCTTGGACAGCTTGGAAAACTGCTTGGAGCGCTTCGCATCCTGAGCGCCCTTGCGATACATGATATTTTTGAATTTGGAATGTCCGGCCATGACCGTCTCTTTAATGCTTGCCGGGCGCCGGGAACTGAGCAGACGGTGACTGCTTTCCCGATTGCGACACGGTGATATGCGATGAACCGGTCAAATATCATTCCACGGCGCCCAGGAAAACCCTTCATTTGGCACGGTGGCGCGATAATCGACCCGAAACAGCTAAAAAGTCGGCATTTGCTGCGATAAGCGCCCGCCCAGGCGAATCGGCGCAACTTGCTTGGCCAATCCGGTTGCCGCATCGGTTTCGATCATCACACCGCAAATCGTGACCTCACCAAGTGCCGCGCTCAACCGCCCGGATGAGATCTTGCGGGTAAACCGGGTCAGCGGTTCTTCCTTATCCATGCCGATGACGGAATCATAGTCGCCGCACATGCCGGCATCGGTTTGATAGGCCGTCCCACGCGGCAATATTTGATGATCAGCGGTAGGGATGTGGGTATGAGTGCCGACAACCAGGCTCGCCCGGCCATCCAAAAAGTGCCCCATGGCCTGTTTCTCGCTGGTCGCTTCGGCATGCATATCGACGATAATGGCATCGGCCTGGTCGCCCAGCGGGCAGGCAGCGATCTCAACTTCTGCCGCCGCGAACGGGTCGTCGAGCGCATCCATGAACAACCGGCCCATGACATTCATCACCAAAACACTGGCACCATTGCGGGCGTTCACCAACACCGAACCACGCCCCGGCGTTCCCGGCGGATAATTGACTGGCCGGATCAGCCGGTCTTGTCGGTCGATAAAAACCAGTGCTTCGCGTTGATCCCAGGCATGATTACCGGTGGTGACAACATCGGCGCCGGCATCCAGCAATTCCTGACAAATGGCCTCGGTGATACCAAATCCGCCAGCAGCGTTCTCGCCATTGACGACGGTAAAATCGAGCCGCAGATCTTCAATCAGGTCCGGCAACCGCTCAACAACAGTCGTCCGGCCGGAGCGTCCGACCACGTCTCCCAGAAAAGCAATTCTCATGCGCGCTTTCCGCCTTTGTCACACCAAACCAAACCGGCCTCCGTCAACATCATATCCAATCTGCGGTCATGCGGTTCCATCGGCACCTTTTCGACCTCCTGGGCGGCAAATGCAACACCAATGCATAACAGCGGCTTTTGCGCGCTGATGCGGGTGATCGCCCGGTCGTAGTAGCCGGCGCCATAGCCGATACGGCCGCCGTGGTCATCATAGGCGGCCAACGGCACCAACAGCAGGTCGGGATCAATGACTGGCGCCTGTGGACCGGGACCGAGCGTGCCGAAGCCGGCCTGCACCAAGGAATCATCGTCAATCCATAGGCGAAATTCGATGTCTTGTTTGGATACCACCACCGGAAGGACGATCCGGTTTACCCGTGAACGTAGTTTCCGGACCAACGGCTGAATATCGATTTCGCTTTTGATCGGCAAAAACGCTGAAACGGTTTCCGCACCGGTCACCGGCAAATCTCGCCAATGGCGGGCAACGCCAGCAGCGGCATCGCGGCGGTAGTCGGGCGCCAGAGCATCGCGGCGCGCCAATGCCAGGCGGCGCAGATCACTCTTTTCCACCGACATATCGTCAACCGCCATCACATCAGTCCAGAACACTAGGAAAGAGTGGCGCAGCCGTCACGACCGTTAAAAGTAAAGATCCCGGGAAACCTACAGTGTAGGTGGGCGCCGTATGTCCGAGCCCACGAGCCCGGCCAGGGACAGCTCCCGTTGGGATCGATAAGGCCCCGGGGTACATGCTTTTCAAACGTGAAGGACAGCCACGCCGGCGGCACATATAATCCATGAAGCGGCGTTTTGAAACCTTTATGGAACGGATTCCGGCGGCTCACCCAATCGGGACTTCAGGAACCGTCCTGCTGTGCCCGTGTCAGGCTCTGGCTGATTTCTTCGATGCGCTGCGCCGCGTCGTTGAGCTTTTCGGTCATTTTTGCCTGAACACCGGCATTTTGTTCATCAACCGACATGCGCGCATTGCGCAATTGATCGAGTTCAGCTTGTAGCCGCGCCGCCTTGCGGTCTGATTCGGTCAAAGCATCACAGACCATCAGCCCGGCCATAACGGTCAGGCGTTGATCGCCGATTTCACCGAATTCACCGCGCAATTGTTTGACGTGTTCCTCAAACTTCTGCGCCAGCTCCGTCAGGCGAGCCTCCTCGCCGTCCTCGCAGGCCATTCGATATGACCGGCCGTTTATCGCTACCGTTATTTGCGCCATGACCGTAACAACCGCGCCTCAACCACCGTGTGAATCCAAAACGCCGCGAATGGATTCCATTGCTGAAACCAGTCGGCGCGACACCTCTTTATTGACCTCCTGCAACCGCTCCCGTTGAGCCGCTGTGCGGTCTAGATCCTGGGCCAGCCGGGATCGGTCTTCATCCATTTTCTGCATATCTTCCTGGAGAGATAGCATTGATTTGTCTGATTCGACATTGCGGTGCGCGGCCGCTTCCAGGGAATCAATGGCATGTGCCAATCGCTGCAAAGCCGAATCAATTCCGGTCGGCTCTGTCATGTTGCGTCTCCAATTCGCCGGCCGGCATCGGTTTTATCTTGTTCGCCGTCGGCTATGACCACACGAAAGATGTCGGAACCTTGATTATTTGAAAATTGCGATGATTCCCGAGCATCGTTCGGGGGCAACATTAGGCAACCGAATATCTCAGCGTCAATGGCATGTGGGCCTAGATCAGCTAATTTCAGCAATTAGTCGGTCAGAAATAGGAAGCCAACATTGACTCCATCAATGTTCCTGCTATTTGTCTGGCGCCCTGCTGACCGGGGCAAATCAGGCGCGCCGCGACCGGCGACGGACATCGCGCATTTGATGGTTTCACACCATCGCCGCACCCGTCCCGCGCGGCCGCATTTCGGCGGATTGAAGAGACCCAGATGAATGATTTAGATCGACACAATCGCATGGCGAATGCGGTTCGTTTCCTTTCAATGGATGCAGTGCAAGCGGCCAATTCCGGTCATCCAGGTCTGCCGCTCGGCGCGGCCGATATTGCAACGGTGCTGTTTACCCGTTTTTTAAAATTTGATCCCACCACACCGGATTGGCCGGATCGGGATCGGTTTGTCTTGTCCGCCGGGCATGGATCGATGTTGCTTTATTCGGTGCTGCATCTGCTCGGCTATGAAGACATGACGCTGGACGAGCTGCGCAATTTCCGTCAACTCGGCGCCAAAACCGCTGGCCACCCCGAATTTGGCCATGCAACTGGCATCGAAACCACCACCGGCCCGCTTGGCCAGGGTATTGGCAACGGTGTCGGCATGGCGCTGGCGGAGCGGATCATGAACGCCGCTTATGGTGACGACGTCGTTGATCACCACACCTACGTGCTGGCTGGCGACGGCTGCATGATGGAAGGCATCAGCCACGAGGCCATATCAATGGCCGGACATCTCAAGCTCTCCAAATTGATCGTCTTGTTCGACGACAATGACATTTCAATCGACGGCCCGGTATCGTTGACCGATTCCACCGATGTGCAGGCCAGGTTTGCCGCCTCCGGTTGGGCGGTTGCCGCCGTTGATGGCCACAACGCCGATGAAATCGCCGCGGCGATCGAGGCCGCTCATGGTAGTGACCGACCAACAATGATTGCTTGCAAAACCACCATCGGTTTTGGCGCGCCGAATAAGGCCGGCACCTCCGGCGCCCACGGGTCACCGTTGGGCGACGATGAAATTAGCGGCGCCAGGGCGGCACTGGGTTGGGAATCGGAACCTTTTGATATTCCCGCCGATATCCGTGATGCATGGCGCATTTCTGGGCTCCGCTCCAGGCAGTCCCGCAAGGAATGGAACAAACGCTTCGAGACTCTCGATACGGAGGCGCAGGCCGAATTCAATCGTCGTGTCCGTGGCGATCTGCCATCAGGATTTGCCCCGGCGATGACCGCTTACAAGCAGTCCTTGAGCGCCGACGCGCCGAATGTCGCCACCCGCAAGGCCTCAGAAATGGCACTGGAGGTGATCAACGCCCATATCCCGGAGACCATCGGCGGTTCGGCTGACCTGACCGGCTCAAATAATACCCGCACCTCGGATATGACAGCGATTTGGTCTGACGATTTCCACGGTCGCTTCGTCCACTACGGCGTCCGTGAACACGGCATGGCCGCCGCCATGAACGGCATGGCGCTGCACGGCGGCGTCATCCCTTATTCCGGCACCTTTCTGGTATTTTCCGATTACTGCCGGCCCTCCATTCGGCTGTCAGCGCTGATGGGCCAACGGGTGATTTACGTCATGACCCACGATTCCATCGGCCTTGGCGAAGACGGCCCAACCCACCAGCCGGTGGAACATGTGGCAGCATTGCGGGCGATTCCCAACCTGGATGTCTATCGCCCCGCCGACGCCGTTGAGACCGCCGAATGCTGGCAATTATCGTTGGAGACAAAAGATACGCCGAGCGTGCTGGCCTTGACCCGCCAGGGATTGCCGACCCTGCGCACCGAACACGAGGACGCCAATCTGTGCGCCCGCGGTGCCTACGAGATCGCCGGTACTGAACTAGAACCTCAGGTGACAATTTTTGCTTCCGGTTCAGAAGTCGCCCTGGCGGTTGAAGCTAAAGCGGCGCTGGAAGAGGCTGAGATCGGAGCCCGGGTGGTTTCCGTTCCGTGTTTTGAACGCTTCGCGGCGCAATCATCCGAATATCAAAAAGGTGTCATCGGTGACAGCCCGGTCAAAATCGCCGTTGAAGCGGCGATCGGAATGGGCTGGGAGCGCTTCATCGGCACCGATGGTGTCTTCATCGGCATGGATAGTTTCGGCGCCAGCGGCCCCGCCAAAGAACTCTACGAACATTTCGGCATCACATCCGACGGGGTCGTCTCAGCCGCCAAGGCAGGGCTGGCTGAATAGACGATTTTATAATTCCGCACGGCCATGGCGGCCGTTGCAAACGCGAACAACAACTAATCGGCCGCTCAGCGGCACCCAGATTGAAGGAGATTGATAGATGGCGGTGAAGGTTGCAATCAACGGCTTCGGACGGATCGGACGCAATATTCTGCGGGCGATCGCAGAATCAGGACGCACCGATGTGCAGGTGGTCGCGGTCAACGACTTGGGCCCGGTGGAAACCAACGCTCACCTGTTGCGCTATGATTCCGTTCACGGCCGTTTTCCGGGTACCGTGACCGTCGACGGCGACAGCATTGATTGCGGCACCGGCCCGATCAAGGTTCTGTCGGAACGCAACCCGACGGATCTGCCCTGGGGCGATCTTGGCATCGACATTGTCATGGAAAGCACCGGCATATTTACCGCCAAGGAAAAAGCTTCCATGCACTTGCAAGCCGGCGCCAAACGGGTGTTGGTTTCAGCTCCCGCCTCCGGCGCTGACAAGACCATCGTCTACGGTGTCAACCACGACACCCTGACCAGCGAGGACCTGGTGGTTTCCAACGCCTCGTGCACCACCAACTGTCTGGCGCCGGTCGCCTGGGTGCTCAACAATACGTTTGGCATCGAAAAAGGCTACATGACCACGATCCACGCCTATACCGGTGACCAGCCGACTTTGGACACCATGCACGGCGATCTTTATCGCGGACGGGCCGCGGCCCTGTCGATGATCCCGACGTCCACTGGTGCAGCCAAGGCGGTCGGCCTGGTGTTGCCGGAGTTGGCCGGCAAGCTCGACGGATCGGCGATCCGGGTGCCTACCCCGAATGTGTCCGTGGTCGACTTGAAGTTCATCTCCAAAACCAACACCACCACCGAAGAAGTCAATGCGGCTATCAAGCAGGCCGCCGATGGACCGCTGAAGGGTGTTCTTGATTACGATACCGCGCCCAAGGTCTCCATCGACTTCAACCACGATCCGCATTCCTCCAACTTTGCCGCTGAACAGACCAAGGTGATGGATGGTAATCTGGTTCGGGTGATGAGCTGGTACGACAACGAATGGGGTTTCTCCAATCGTATGTCGGATACCGCCGTGGAGATGGCGAAACACATTTAGGCCCAGCGCCATTTTGCAACGCTGGAGTATTGCGCCATGACATCCTTCAAAACTCTGGATGACGTTTCCGTCGCCGGCAAACGCGTCCTTGTCCGGGTCGACCTAAACGTCCCGATGGATGGTGACCGGGTCACCGATACGACCCGTATCGACCGCGTGGCGCCAACGATTGCCGAAATCGCCGATCATGGCGGCAAGGTCATTCTGCTGGCCCATTTCGGTCGCCCGAAGGGCCAAGTGAATCCGGCCCTGTCATTGCGCCAGGTTGTCGACGCAACAGCAGGCGTCCTGGGCCGGCCTGTCGGCTTCGCCGGCGATTGCATCGGCGATCACGCTGACTCTGTCGTCAACGCCATGGCCGATGGCGATATCGTCATTTTGGAAAACACCCGGTTCCATCCTGGTGAAGAAAACAACAATGCCGATTTTGCGCAGGCGTTGGCGCGAAACGGCGATCTGTTCGTCAATGATGCCTTCTCCGCCGCCCACCGGGCGCACGCCTCCACGGTAGGCCTGACCGCACACATGCCGGCCGTTGCCGGACGGGCGATGCAGTCAGAGCTGGAAGCATTAGAATCAGGATTGGGTTCGCCGAAGCGACCGGTCTTGGCGGTCGTCGGTGGCGCCAAGGTCTCCTCCAAAATCGACTTACTGGAAAATCTCGTCACCAAAGTCGACGGATTAATTATCGGCGGCGGCATGGCCAACACGTTTCTGGCCGCGCAGGGCATCGATGTCGGCAAGTCCTTGTGCGAGCATGATTTGGCTGATACCGCGCTAAAAATCATGGCCGTGGCTGACGCCGCCGGCTGCGACATAGTTCTGCCCACCGATGTGGTGGTCGCCGACGAATTCGGCGCCAATGCCAAAAATGCCGTCTACGACAAATCCGCCGTCCCTGCTGACGGCATGATCCTTGATGTTGGGCCCAATTCGATTGCCGCGATCAAAGCCAAGATCGATGCAGCGGCAACGCTGGTGTGGAACGGCCCGCTTGGTGCCTTCGAGATCGAGCCCTTTGATACCGCCACCGTCGCCGCGGCGCGCCATGCCGGCGAACGCACGGCAGCCGGGCAACTTATATCTGTCGCTGGCGGCGGCGACACTGTCGCGGCACTGCATCACGCCGGTGCGGACCAACAGTTTACCTATATTTCCACAGCTGGCGGTGCCTTCCTGGAATGGATGGAAGGCAAGCCCCTGCCCGGCGTCGAAGCGCTGAAACGATAGGCGACCACGATGCAGCTATTCGATCGCCTCAAAACTGACTGCCAGATCGAATGGTCGGCCTATGTCAACCACCCGTTTGTCAGCGGCCTCGGTGACGGATCGCTGTCTGAGGCGTCGTTTCGGCATTACCTTGTTCAGGACTATCTGTTTTTGATCCAATTCGCCCGGGCCTATGGGCTGGCCGCTTACAAGGCGTCGACTTTGGCCGACATTCGCGCCGCGACGGAGGGGTTGAAAGCCATCATTGATGTGGAAATGGATCTTCACGTCACCTTATGCGCCAAATGGGGCCTGTCACCGCAAGACCTGGAAAACGCCCCAGAAGCCCGCGCCACGATGGCCTACACCCGGTTTGTCCTGGAGACCGGCATGTCCGGTGATTTGCTGGATCTTCATACCGCCTTGGCGCCCTGCGTCATCGGCTATGGCGAGATCGCCAAGGAGCTGGCAGGCCACGAGAGCGGAGTTTCGGAAGATAATCCGTACGCATTCTGGATTGCCGAATATTCAGGAGCGGAGTATCAACAGGTGGCGCGCGACGCGGGCGGTCACCTTGACCAACTGGCTGAAAGCTATTTGACCGAGGCGCGCTATGCGCGGTTGAAATCGATTTTTGCCAGCGCCACCCGGTTGGAAGCAGACTTCTGGCAAATGGGCGTGACGCTGGCTGATTAATCGGCTGGAAATGCAAAAATTTCCATGCCTGACTGTAGGTAGAAGGACGAGACGATAAAATGAGCGAACGCTTAGAAGACATCGCCCAGGCCATGATGACCCGGGGACAAGGAATATTGGCCGCCGATGAAAGCACCGGCACCATCAAGAAGCGCTTTGACCAGATCAACGTGGAATCGACGGAAACCAACCGCCGCGACTATCGGGAAATGTTGTTCCGCGCCGAGCCGGCCATGACCGACAATATTTCCGGCGTTATTTTATTCGACGAGACCTTGCGCCAATCCTCCGACGATGGCACCCGCCTAGCCGATATCATCAAAGCGGCCGGCGCCGTCCCCGGCATCAAGGTCGACGGTGGCGCCAAGCCGTTGGCAGGCTGCCCGGGTGAAATGGTCACCGAAGGCCTGGATGGCCTGCGCGAGCGGTTGGCGGAATATTATGATCTGGGCGCCCGTTTCGCCAAGTGGCGCTCGGTCATCAGTATCGCCGAAGGCATCCCGACCGGTACCTGCATTAACGCCAATTCCCATGGCCTGGCACGCTACGCCGCCTTGTGCCAGGAAGCTGGCATCGTGCCGATCGTCGAGCCTGAAGTGCAGATGGACGGCCCCGACGCCAGCCACGATATCGATCTGTGTCATGAGGTTACCGAAGCGACACTGAAGACGGTATTTGCCGATCTCTACGACGCCGGTGTGCTTCTGGAAGGCATTGTCTTGAAGCCCAACATGGTGATCGCCGGTAACAATGCCGCCGTTCAGGCATCCGCCGAAGAGGTCGCCGAGAAAACCGTCAATTGCCTGAAGAATTGCGTACCGGCGGCGGTACCGGGCATCGCCTTTTTGTCTGGTGGTCAGAGCGAAGAACAAGCCTCTGAAAACCTGTCATTGATGAACGCCATGGGTAATCTGCCTTGGGCGCTGACATTTTCATACGGTCGTGCTCTGCAGCAGGCAGCGCTGAAAGCCTGGCTCGGCAAGGCTGAAAATGTTCCCGCCGCCCAGGCCGCCTTTGCCCATCGGGCCCGCATGAACGGCTTGGCGGCGATCGGCGAATGGTCAGCGAGCCTGGAACAGGCTGCCTGATCTAATTGCCATATAATCGGTCGGAGGGACGAAAAACGCCCCTCCTTCCGCCGCATTTTATCGGCAGTAAGGCTGTCAGTTAGTCCTTCGGCATTTCAAAACATGAGCGAAAACATACGCCCACGGCTCTATCTAATTACCCCCCGCGCGCTACCGGCGAGCGATGGCCTTAGCGCATTGTCGGACGCGCTGACCGGCGGCGATGTTGCTTCGGTGCTGATTACGGCGCCGGATGGGGAGCAGTCTGACGACTATATCGACGACGCCGTTCGTATCGTCCAAAGAGCCGGTGTCGCGGCAGTCGTGCTCAACGATACCAATGCGGTGGAGGCCTACCACGGCGATGGTGTTCATATCGACACTGGTATCGATGAATTAAAACAAGCCGTTAGACAATTCCAACCCAACCGGATCGTTGGCGCCGGCGGCGTCAGTGACCGGCACGATGCTATGGGTTTTGGCGAAGCCGGCGCTGATTATGTGTTTTTCGGCCGCTTGGACCTTCCCGAACAACCCGAACCACATCGCAAGACGCTGCAGTTTACCAAATGGTGGGCGCCAATGTTTGAGATACCAAGTGTGGCTATGGCCGGCACGGATCTGGTCGGCATCACCGATCTGGTCACTTTAGGCGCCGACTTCATCGCCGTTCGCGACGCTATCTGGACCCACGACACCGGACCGGCCGCCGCGGTTGCGCAGGCCAACACGCTGATCGATGCGGCCATGGAGTTGGTGTGATGCGGCAATGGACAGCGGCGGTCCTTTTTGCGGCGTTACTGCTTCAGATGGCCGCCGTAGCGGCTGCGGAAACCGATGGGAAAAACCCGTCGGCGCCGAAGGCCGTCGAACCGGCGGTCATTGGAACCCCACAGCCGGGCCCACCAGAAGAATCGGGCGGCAAGGATACAGATACCGCCTTCGGATATTATCAGCGCGGTTATTATCTCACCGCCTTTGCAGTTGCCACCCGCCTCGCTGTCAAAGGCGACCCGACATCGCAGACCCTGATCGGCGTTCTTTATGAAGAAGGCCAAGGGGTCATCCGTGACATGAAAAAAGCCGCCAGTTGGTATGAAATTGCTGCTGCAAACGGCGATCGTGAGGCACAATACCGTCTTGGCCTGCTTCACTTAAAGGGATCAGGCGTTGCCCAAAACCTGTTTCGCGCCGCTGATTTGTTCGATAAATCCGCCGCCGCCGGTCAACCCTCGGCGATGTACAATCTTGCCGTCCTCATTCTTGACGGAAAGACTGCCAATCCAGATGTAAAGCAGGCTGCGGACCTATTCCGCCGTGCCGCCCTGGCCAACAACACCGACGCACAATATGCCTATGCCTTGATGCTAAGAGCCGGCGATATCATTCCGCAGGATCTGGCTGAATCGACCCGCATGTTCAAAATGGCAGCGTTGGAAAGTCATAGCGATGCCCAGGTCGAATACGCCATCGCGCTGTTTAACGGACGTGGCACCCCGGCCGATGAGGCCGCCGCCGCCCGCTGGTTTACCGTCGCCGCGGAATCCGGCCACGTTATCGCCATGAATCGCCTGGCCCGCCAATATGTCATTGGCCGCGGCCGCAAAGTCGATTTGATGGAAGCGGCCATATGGCATTTGATTGCCCGCGGACAAGGTCTGTCCGACCTTTGGCTGGACGAGAAAATCGCGCCGCTTTCCAAAGAAGATCGCGCCAAAGCTGAGCAGCGCGCCGCCAAATGGCTTTCCAAACGAACCGTCGATCAGTTCACGATTAAGTAGTGGCGTCCTGAACACCCCTTGAATTATCGCCGTATTTGTGGTGCACAGGCAGCCATTAGAGTTTCCCGCCCGGCACCGACAGATCGCAAGCCTCGTTATTAACGGTCCGACACAAGGTGCGGACGCGACAACAAATCGAAGAGACGATGAAAATCAACGGTAACGAAATCAGAAATGGCAACGTCATCCAGCATCAAAATTCGCTGTGGGCCGCCGTCAAAGTCAATCACGTCAAGCCCGGCAAGGGCGGTGCCTTTGCCCAGGTGGAATTGAAGAACCTTCTTGATGGCCGCAAGCTCAATGAACGGTTCCGCTCAGCCGAAACGGTCGAGCGCGTCCGCCTGGAGCAAAAGGATTTCCAGTTTCTGTATAAACAGGCCGATCAATTGGTGTTCATGGATATGACCACCTACGATCAACTGGAGCTTGCCGAGGATTTCGTCGGCGAACGGTCGGCATTCCTTCAAGACGGCATGGAAGTAACCGTGGAAATGCATGAGGGCATGCCGATTGGTGTCCGCCTGCCCGACCAGGTGACTTTGGAGGTCGTTGAGGCAGAACCGGTGGTCAAAGGTCAGACGGCCTCATCCAGCTACAAGCCAGCGGTTATGGAGAACGGCGTACGGGTCATGGTGCCGCCGTTTGTTGGCGCCGGCGAACGCATCGTTGTCGACACCAATGAAATTACCTACGTTAAGCGCACCGATTAGGCGCTTAGGAAAGCAACCTGAAGCCAGCCGGCTCCCAACGCCTGCGGCGTCGGTTTAGTATGTAAAGTCCTGAAGCCAGCCCGCTCCCCCGTCCCAACCACCCTGAGGGTACCATCTATGGGTGGTTGGGACGGGGGAGCGGGCTGGCTTCAGGACTTCCGAACTTAAAGGAATTCAAATGGCGCGTACGGCACTGTTAAATGTCATGGTCAAAGCCGCACGAAAGGCTGGCCGTGCCCTAACGCGCGATTTCGGCGAGGTTGAAAACCTGCAGGTTTCGGTCAAAGGCCCCGGCGATTTCGTCACCGCCGCCGATCGCAAAGCGGAAGATATCCTCTATCGCGAGCTGCAATATGCCCGCCCCGACTATGGGTTTTTGATGGAGGAATCCGGCACCGTTGAAGGCAAGGATCCATCCCACCGCTGGATCATCGACCCCCTCGACGGCACCACCAATTTTCTGCATGGCATTCCGATTTTCGCTGTCTCGGTGGCGCTGGAACGCGACGGGCAGATCGTTGCCGGTGTTGTCTTCAACCCAATCAGCGACGAATTATACACCGCTGAACGCGGCACCGGGGCATTCCTCAACGATAGACGGCTCAGGGTCGCTGGCCGTACAAAAATGGCTACTTCCGTCATCGGCAACGGTATACCGCATATAGGTCGCGGCGATCACGAACTGGCGTTGAGCGAATTGCGCGCCGTCATGGCTCAGGCCAGCGGCATTCGTCGCTGCGGCGCCGCTGCCATTGATCTGGCTTGGATAGCGTCGGGACGGTTAGACGGATTTTGGGAACACGGCCTGGCGCCCTGGGATATGGCGGCTGGTATCATCCTCATCCGCGAAGCCGGCGGTCTCGTCTCCGATGCCAGTGATCGGCAGAAAATGTTGGAAACCGGCTCCATTGTGACCGGCAACGAAAACATACACAAACAGCTCTTGGCGTTGATTAAATCAGCCAATTAGGGCCAACTATCTTGCTCTGCCGCGCTCTCGGCTAATTTCAGATTTAATTGTCGGGCAAATCACTGTATCAAGGGGAGCTTTTTTCGCGGATCCCAGGATAATAAGTTTTAAAAACCATGGCCCAGGATTTGGATCCCTACAAACTCTCCAGCCCGCAAGTCTATCTTTGGCGGATGGTGATTTTCCTGATCATCGTCGGATTTCTGGCGTTGATCCTCTACCGGCAAATTTATTCCGCCTTTTTGACCAATGTTGGCTTGAACAGCACCATATTGCTGGCCGCCATTATCGGTATCGTCCTGTCGCTGCGCCAGGTCATCCGGTTGTTTCCGGAGGTGCGGTGGGTCAATGATACCCGGCTGGGTGACCCGGGCATGGAAGTGCGCCGGCCGCCGGTGCTTTTGGCGCCCATGGCAACACTGGTCGGCGACAGTCTCGGCGAACGCTTTATCACCACCCACGCATTGAGATCGATTTTGGAATCGATCGGCTCGCGGTTGGACGAGATGCGCGAAATCTCGCGCTATCTTACCGGTTTGTTGGTTTTTCTTGGTCTGCTCGGTACGTTTTGGGGACTGTTGCAAACCATCAACTCTGTCGGCGAGACCATCCAGTCCCTCGATGTCGGTTCAGGCGATTCCAGCGTCATTTTCGAAGATTTGAAAACCGGGCTGGAACGACCACTTTCCGGCATGGGCACTGCTTTCGCCTCGTCGCTATTTGGCCTCGCCGGCTCACTGGTCTTGGGCTTTTTGGATTTGCAGGCCGGACAAGCACAAAACCGCTTCTACACAGATCTGGAAGATTGGCTCACCACGTTTACTGATATCGCGCCAGAAGAAATGGAAGGCCGTGTTGACCCTGGCCCGTCCGACGATCTAAGGGCGGCCATCGACAGGCTATCGCGGGTTGTCCAGGAGGGTGGCTCGAACCGATCGGCCAGCCAGGCCATGGCCAATCTGGCCGAAGGCATCCAGGGTCTTGTCCAACATGTACGATCTGAACAAAAACTCATGCGCGATTGGGCCGAAGCACAATCGCGGCAGCAGAGCAAGGTAGAGACGCTGCTGGAACAACTCAACCGGGTTTTGACCCAGCGCAACGGATAACAGTTAGGCCATGCCGCTCGCCCGACAGAGACGTCGCACGTATCAGGTCGATTATTGGCCGGGATTTGTCGATGCCATGGCGACGCTGCTGCTGGTCATCATCTTCTTATTGTCAGTCTTCATGATCGCTCAGTTTTTCCTCTCCCAAGAAATTTCCGGGCGCGACACCGTTCTCAATCGACTAAACAGCCAAATCGCCGAGTTGACCGAACTGCTCGCCCTGGAGAGCTCCGGTAAACGCGATCTGGAGGAAACAATCGCCGCCCTGCAGGCGAACCTGTCGGCCACTTCAAGCGAGAACAGCCGTTTGCAGGGTCTGGTTGACCGTTCCTCAACCGACACATTAGCCGCCGGTTCGCGCGTCTCGGTTTTGTCGAAAGCCTTGGATGGTCAAAAACAGATCAGTCAGCGGGCGCTGTCCCAAGTGGAGCTCCTCAACCAACAAATTGCCGCTCTTCGCCGCCAAATCGGCGCTCTGGAATCTGCCCTAGACGCCTCGGAAAAACGGGACCGGCAGAGCCACACGAAAATCGCCGACCTCGGCAAACGGTTGAATGTCGCTTTGGCCCAGCGGGTACAGGAATTGTCGCGCTATCGCTCCGATTTCTTTGGCCGTTTGCGGGAAATTCTCAGCCGTCGATCCGATATCCGCGTCGTCGGCGACCGCTTTGTGTTCCAATCAGAGGTGTTATTTGGCTCTGGTCAGGACGCCATCAACACTGACGGGCAAACTGAAATGGATAAACTGGCTCAGGCGATTTTGGAGCTTGAAGGCCAGATTCCTGAAGAAATCAACTGGGTGTTGCGGGTCGATGGGCACACGGATGCGCGGCCCCTGTCCGGCTCTGGACGCTACCGCAACAACTGGGAGCTATCGGCGGCACGGGCAATTTCCGTGGTGCGTTTTCTGATTTCCAAAGGCGTGCCACCAAATCGCCTGGTCGCGGCCGGCTTCGGCGAGTTCCAGCCGCTTGAAGCCGCTGATACCGATGCCGCCTACGGGAAAAATCGACGGATCGAGCTCAAGCTGACCGAACGCTAGCGCGGGGCGCCTGATAATCCCGCTGATCCTTGGCAAGCGTAGTGGTCATCATTCGCTCAAAGCGCAGAAACTCCCGCCGCAGGCTTATCGTATCGTTGATACTCGGGCCGCTATCGGGCGATAAATCCGTCTCAACAAAATCCTGATCAACCCGATCGCAAATATCACGCAGGGCGCCAACCAATGCGGTGACATTTTCTCGTAAATCAACCAGCTTGCGGTTGGCATGACGGGCGTCCAGCTTGGTTTCTGAGCCCACTAGCGCACGGTCCATGGTCAGATGGATCGGCTCAGGATGTCGCGCCGTAATAGCGTCCATTACATTGGCGTTTTCATCGATCCGGTAACCATCAGAAAGCGCCTCCAACTCACCGATCATAATATCCATCCAATCAACAGATTGGGCGGATTGCGCATCGCCGATTTTCGTCATGTCGCCAGTCCATCAAAAGCTCGAATTTGCCGCCGGACAAATCTGCTAAAACATGGTTAGCGAAACGTTAATGCTCAGCATTTTTTACAAGGGGGAGTGTCCTGGCGGTTAACTATTGGGCTTTATCAGGTTCACATGGCCCATTTTGCGGCCGGCCCTGGTTTCACCCTTACCGTATAGGTGAAGCTTTGCCGAAGGGTCCGCCAGTTGGTTTTGCCAGGTTTCCACCTCATCACCGATCAGATTGACCATGGTAACGTCGCTGTGGCGGCCCTGATCGCCCAACGGCCAGCCAGCGATGGCGCGAATATGTTGCTCAAACTGGCTGACATGGCAGCCGTCCATCGTCCAATGCCCGGAATTGTGCACCCTTGGCGCAATCTCATTGACGATTAACCGCGGGGCGCCGTCATCAACAACAAACAACTCCACCGACAACACGCCGACATAGTCCAATGATTGGATGATCGCCTCGCCGATTGCCCGGGCTTCATCGGCCAGGTTCTGACTGATCGCCGCCGGAATGACCGTGGTTTTCAAGATTTGATTTTCATGGCGGTTTTCTCCGATATCAAAACAGCGAATGCCACCATCTGGTGATCCGGCCGCGAGTACGGAAATTTCCATCGTCAGCGGTACCCGCGCCTCCAATATGCATTCTTGGTCACCGACCTGGTTCCAGGCCATTGCCAAATCAATCTGGCGGTCGATGACGACCTGTCCCTTGCCATCATATCCCAACCGGCGGGTTTTGAGGATCGACGGGCGCCCGATGGTTCCGACCGCCCGTTCCAGATCAGCAAGGCTGCTGACAGCCATGTGGTCGGCAACAGCGATCCCTAGATCGGCGATATGCCGTTTCTCGGTCAAACGGTCTTGGCTGACCTCTAGTGCCATGCGGCCTGGTCGGATCACCGCATGGTTACTTAGGTGATCAAGGGCGGTTGTTGGAATATTCTCAAACTCATAAGTCACCACGTCGACTGATCGAGCAAAGGCCGCCAGCGCGGCGATGTCCTCGTAGTTGGCAATTGTATGCTGATCGCTGACCTGGAAAGCCGGGCTTTGCTGGTCGGGACAATAAATATGACAGCGCAAACCCAGCGGCGCGGCAGCGAGTGCCAACATGCGCCCCAATTGGCCACCGCCCAGGATGCCGACCGTGTCGCCTGGTTTTAAGGTTGCCGACATGGCCTGGTTATCCATCATCGCTGGGGCTTTGGGCGACGCTGTCGGTTTGTTGTTGGCGCCAGCTATCAAGCCGTGCGGCCAGGTCTTCGTCACCAAGAGCCAACACTGCTGCAGCTAAAAGGGCCGCGTTGATGGCGCCGGATCGACCTATCGCCAACGTTCCGACGGGAACACCGGCCGGCATTTGAACGATCGACAATAAACTGTCCTGGCCTTTAAGCGCTTTTGATTCGATCGGCACACCGAATACCGGCAATGGGGTCATCGATGCCGTCATGCCGGGCAAATGCGCCGCGCCGCCGGCACCGGCGATAACAACTTTGAAACCCTCGCTCTTTGCCGATTTTGAAAATTCAACCAGGCGGTCCGGCGTGCGGTGGGCGGAGACGATGCGCGCGGCATAGTCGATTTGCAATGTTTCGAGCGTTTCAGCGGCATGGCGCATGATCGGCCAGTCAGATTGGCTGCCCATAATGATGGCGACCGATGGTTTGCGGGCAGTCATGAATAATTATCCGATTGATCGTGTATGAAAGGCCGCGGATTATAGTGATGCGACAGGTCAGAACAAGCTTTAGGATTAGTCGAGTTACAAACAAGACCGCCGAGGGTTTCCTGGAACAGCCGGATTCAACGGCCTGAAGGCTTGAGAGAATAGGTATTTGCGTGTCGAAAAGTGGCAAATTAGAATCTACCAGCCTGCAAAATCAGGAATCGCCAGCTGGCAATTCTGCATCGGAATTCGATCGTTTGATTGCCGAGAACCAACATCTTCAGACGCGAATCGCTGAGTTGGAAAATCAGGTCGACTTAGATGGTCTAACTGGTCTGCTCAATCGCCAGGCATTTGAACGGGAGCTGGTTCGCGCCATCTCCTATGCCCAGCGGCACCAATTGGAAGCCTGTCTGCTTTATATCGATGTCGACGGATTTAAGGCGATCAATGACGCCTTCGGTCATGCTGCCGGAGATGCAGCCTTGCGCAATATCACAAGTGCTTTGATGACCAACATCCGGCAATCAGACCTTGCCGGCCGCCTCGGCGGTGATGAATTTGGTGCTTTTTTGCTCCATGCAGGATCAGAAGACGGCGCCACAAAAGCCGCCATGTTGTCGGATTTGATTACTGGAACACCGTTGAGCCAAGGACCGCATACATTTTATGCGCGCGTTTCAATCGGCGTGGCCCCACTCATTGACGGCGATACGGGCGCCAGCTTGATGGAGCGGGCGGATATGGCCATGTATGACCAAAAGCGCCAATCCGCTTAGGCGATGATATCGGGAAAAAGTTGATCTTCCAGGTAGGTTATGCGGTCTTTTAGCGCCAGCTTCTTTTTCTTCATGCGCTGGATCTGCAGTGTACTGGCGCGGCCGGTTTCCAGCATAGCAGCGATCGCCACGTCCAAATCGCCATGTTCTTGTTGAAACCGTGCCAACTCGATTCGCAAATCTTGATCGTCTTTTTCAGTCATTCATTTCCATCCACAAAGACCTGCTATGAGTTCCGCTACTGTAGCGATCAGTTTTAGTGATTATCACGTGCCGACTGATTATCCTAAAGCCTAGGTCAAATTTGCGATGCAGCACGTTGCCTCACCGGCCGCCCAAAGGTAATCTTCGTTCAGTCGATAATCCTTTTACCACCACACGCACCGTGGACAGGTAGCAAATGATGATCGGCTGAAAGGGCCGATGCGGAACCTATCATACGAGTTACTGAATTCGATTTTCTCCGATAGTCCGGACGCTATTCTCATTGTCGATCAAGACCGCAAGATTGTCGCTGCCAATACCGCATTCGAGCAATTATTTGGGTATTCAGAGGCTGAAGTTTTGGGCCGTTCTGGTGAATATCTCTATGCCGACAAAAAAGAATTCGAAGCTCATAGCCAAACAAAATTCACCAAGAAAAACGGCGTTTTGTCGTTGTCAATCAACACCGAGGGCAAGCACCGCGACGGATCGAGCATCCATTGCGAGGTGCATCTGTCGCTGATCCGGGAGCCGGATAGCGATTCCTTCCGCTATATCATTACTGTTCAAGATATCTCGCCAAATATCCGCGGATTGCGGTTGATTGAATCGGTATCATCTATATTGGCCCAGGCTGGTGAGGGCTATCTCTCCAAGATTACCGATATCTTACGTGCCGGCATCGCCCATTTTGAACTTGAAAACGCCACCATCGCCCGAATCGAGGATGGCAAGTTTTTTCCGGTTATCAAGGTGGATAAGATACATGCCCTACGCGGGCGTCAGGCCATTCCTCTGGCGAACACCCTTAGCGCGCTGGTCTATGACAGTGATGAGCCGATGTACTTCCACGAACGCGATGCGGTCGATTGGACGGCGGATCGCGCCACCGATGAAACATTGGGATTTAGCGTCAACGCCTTTATCGGCGCGCCGCTTCATGTCGACCGGCTTCGTTATGGGGTCGTGGTTTTCTACAGCGACGAAAAGCACTCCGAACCTTTTGACGATTTCCAAACAGGAAATATCAAACTGATTGCCGACTGGATCGGTGAACAATTGCGAGAGCACCAACACGCCACGACTGTCCAGGCGCTGGATGCACAATTACGCGAGAACGAACGGCGTTATCGATACCTCTATCGCACCACACCTGGTGTTTTATTTACATTGGATCCGGAGGGTATCGTCGCCGATGTCAGTGATCGTTGGGTGAGCGCCACCGGGTTTTCACGCTTTGAAACGATCGGCCGGAAAGTTGAGGACGTGTTGCTGGATGCCGGCGGGACGCCCGTCATGCGGACGGTTATGGGCGAATTGTGGAGCAATGGTTTCGTCGATCAACAACCGCTGGAAATTCGACAAAATTCCGGCGATATCCTAGAAATTGAATTATCCGCCATCCTCGATGACAGTGGCCAAAGCCTGGTCGTTTTGGAAGATGTCGGTGAGCGCAATGCCGCGCATCGGGCGTTGGAAGAAAAAAACGCCGAACTGGAACATGTCAATATCGGGCTTAAGCAATTCGCTTATGTCGCCTCCCATGACCTGCAGGAACCGCTCAGGAAAATCCGCACCTATGGCGAGATGCTTGAACAGGCGGCGGCTGAACAGGATCAAGCGGAAATGGAGCGCTCTGTTTCCGTGATCGGCAACGCTTCCAGGCGGGCAAGCTCGCTGGTATCCAGTTTGTTAGCCTATACCCGCATCACCAACCGGCCGATGGCGCTCAACGAGTGCAGTTTGGAACAGGCAGTGAGCGATGTGGTCGATGATCTGAGTGAGCTCATCCGATCCAATAATGTCAAAGTATCGATCGCGGTCCCGAACACGACCATCCGAGCCGACCAATCCGCGCTGCGTCAATTGCTACAAAATTTGATTTCCAATGCGATCAAATATAGCCACTCGGTCGATCAACCGGCAGTCGATATCAGCGCCGAACATACCGATACGGGCATGATCACCCTGTCGGTGTCAGATAATGGCATTGGCTTCGACCCGCGTTATGCACAGACGATATTCGAACCGTTCAAACGCCTCCATTTGGAAACAGAAATCCCCGGCACTGGGATCGGCCTGGCGATATGCGCCAAAGTTGCCGAACGCCACGGATGGCAGCTCTCCGCAACCAGTTCGCCGCAAAAAGGCGCACGATTTCAAGTTGATATCGACCCGCCGCGATTAACCGAACCGACGGCGGTCCCCTAGCTGGCAAAGGGCGCGACGACAATATGTTCGTCCATCCGTCAATTTTCACCTGTTCGACAGTTTTGCCAGCTCGCCGGTGGTCTGGAGGTTTTCCGATAAACAGACTCCAAACAGGCAAGCCTGTTCATCAACAGGTTCGGCTCGCGGGGTTGTTGGCGGATCGACTCCATCGTCCCTATATGTCACTATTACAACATAGATTCTGACCACAAACGGAGGTTTGAAATGTCCATGGCATCTCATCTTGCCGAACTTGAACGTCGCCATACCGCTCTTGAGCGGGATCTGGAAGACGCGATCGTGCATCCGGGTACTGATTCTCTTCAAATATCGGAACTCAAGCGACGCAAGCTGCAGGTAAAGGACGAAATAGAACGCCTCAAAACTGAGGATGTGGTCAGCTAGACCGCACCTGATCAAGAAATCTACTGCGCCTTTAGGCTACCGCTGACAGGCATCGCGCTTTCCATTTGGTGCGATGCGGTGAGGCGGTTTTTTTGTCTCGATAGGTGATTGGAATTTTAATGGCGGGGAAAACCCGAAACCGGTCGTTGACCCGTCGGGTCACGTCGGGCAGGTGTTGGGTCTCGCATCACGAAGACAACTTGGAGCATGATCGATATGGCGGAAGCTGGTGGCGTTGCCGCGGCACAATTGCGAGCCTTAGTGGAACGCATTGAACGTTTGGAAGAAGATAAAAAGACGATAGCCGAGGACATCAAGGAAGTTTACGCCGAGGCGAAAGGCAACGGTTTTGATACCAAAACCCTGCGCCAGGTGGTGCGGCTGCGCAAACAGGACGCGGCGGAGCGTCAGGAACAAGAGGCCATGCTTGACCTTTACCTGCACGCACTCGGTATGATCCCGTCCGATCCTGAGACCTGAGATCTGCTTCCGCGTTGGGAAAACCCGTAATTGAGAGCCTAGTAGACGCTGACCGTGTTCAAGGCGATTACGGTCGGACCGGAGAACCGGTCGGCGCGCAGATCAGACGACGACACTTTGGCGAACTCGTTCATCACCGCCTTGCGCGGCACTTTGAACAGTCCATCCATCCGACGTTGATTGGGATGGCGGAAATCCGCAAATACCATTGTCCGGGTCGTTGCTTCTGATAGCAGCAGGCGCGGTTCGTTGCGATCGGGAAGCGCTGCAAATTGCGGAATTGGTTCACCCCAGGCTTGATTTAAGCGCGCTTGGATGGTCATCCGGCCTTCCGATTGCTGCCCATTTCCGGCCGGCGCGGAGGGCGTCGATCTCGATATAAAAGCGGAACCAGATCTCGACGGCTTTAAATTTCGCGAATTGAGAATTTCTTCCATCGCCGACGGCGCGTAGGCCAAAGTCGGTTCCGGACGCGGCACCGGCAGATTATGCAATGCAAACGGATTGGCTGACGCAAACATCTGCTTCGGCGTCGGCATCGGAGGCATCGGCCCGGTCACTGTTCCGGTAGGCCCGAGTTCGGGCGGCAACGTCACTGGTGTGCCTGCGGAGGCCGATGCAAGCGTCATCACGCCAGGTTTGGGCGCATCATCGCGATCTGCGACTAAGATTTTCGGACGCGACCTTGGCAGCGGCGGCGGTGTGGCTTCCACCGGTGATTTTTTCGCAAGCAGGTTTTCAGGTCCGGAAGTCGTCTTAACACCGGGCGGATTAGAGCCTTTTGGCTGGGCCGCAATCGCCGCCGGCGGCTTCGGTGCTGTCGAACGCGACCGGGCTGCCGCCTGGTTGGGTTTTACCCGATTGTTTCCGGTGAATGACGAAAACAGACTATTGTTTGATGATGAGGAATTATTGCGCGCAATGATAATCCGGCCGCTATTATTCGTCTCCGTACCGACGGTCCGGGTCGGAGTCGGTTGCCGATAGGCGGCAACGACAGTACGGCCCGATTTACGGCCTTTGTGACGCGCCAAAGCTTCTTTGTAGCGCGGCATCGGTTTGCCGTCGCGGGGGATATGCATCGTCTTGCCGTTTGGGAACACTCGTGCCAATTGCGCGCGTGACATTCTTGGCCAATGGCGGACATTGCCGGTATCCAAATGCACGAATGGCTTGCGGGCTGAGGGATAGTAACCCACGCCGCCGATCTCACGGCGCAAAGCCAGCGCCCGGATCTTCCCCATCGAAACATCAGGGATATGAAAATCCATCGCCAGGCCGCGCGTATGATTAGAATTGCGCGCTACACCGCGGCTACGCCGCCGCAACATGCTATTTGTGGCTGGCGAGCGATAACCGGAAACCACGTGAATGGGCGCCCGGGAACCAGATTTTCTATAGACCGACCAAACCAGGTCAAACAGGTTCGGATCTATTTTGACGATTTCATTGCGCCGCCAATCGCGCAGGAATCGGTTCAGTTCGCGAAGCGCGGCGGGAATAAACCGGCCATTGCGCTTAAAGGTCACCGAAAGATTTTCGTGGGTGTGGGTATTATAAAGCTTCAGCGTGCGGTTCTCCGCACGGCTTTCATTGGCCGTCAGCCCGCCACTCAAAAGCACGGCACCGATAAGCGCCATTTGACGCCACAATGCCCACTTCTTGCCGGCCAGTGTTATTTTTGACTTTGTTACCAAGATCAGTCCCACGAACCCCGTACGCCACTCGACCGTCGGTTCAGCCTCTCAGACATCCCATGTCAGGTTTACCGGCTCTAAGTTAATGTCGGTTTACCGTATACACAAATAAGAGGAAACCGTGGCAGAAATGCCGAAAGATCCCACCTCAGACAGGGAAATCGAAATTATGGTAAAATTTTAGCAAATTTTCCCCGTCGCCGCAATGTAACATAAGCGCGCACACAACCCGACTCTAAGAGCGCCAGCTTGTTGATAACCTGATCAAATCGCAGATAAAAAATCGCACCGTATGGATAGAAGATTAATCACTCACCTCAGCGATTGAAGGTCTCATAACCACGGTTGAAGTGATTGTAGGGCTGATGATTGCGACGGGTTTTGTTACTGTTGCGGAATATGCGCACCGTACCGAACAGGCCCGGTTGTTCATATCCGTTGTTGTCGGCAACCCGCGCGTCCGGCGGCGGCGGCGAATATTTCTTCGGCTTCGGCGGGACATTGCAAATACCGCCTTTCTTACGCACAGCCAGACATTTATTGAGCCGGGTGTAGTGCCGATAAAGATCCTTGCGGGTCTGCAAACGGCCGTCATCATCAACCCAGCCGGTAAAATAGGTCAGATGGACAGGAATGCGCCGTGAGAGTGGAATCTTCCGTTCCTCGCCGCCGAACATCGCCTCTAACCGGCTGGCATTGAGTTGCGGTTCATTAGCCAATAACGAATCAGCGAATTTCAATGGTTGATACACCCGCACACAACCATGGCTAAATGCCCGATAGTCCCGTTTGAACAGGCTCTTGGTCGGCGTGTCGTGCAGATAGACAGAATGTTCATTGGGGAACATGAATTTGATTCGGCCAAGCGCATTGCCGCGACCGGGCCGCTGGCGAATGTGTAACTTGCGCAGGTTTATCGTAGACCAATCGAGCGTCCCCGGATTAACCGTCCGTACGCGACCTTTCACGGTCGTCAAAACCTCATAGTTGCGCCGTGCGAAATAACCCTGCGGATCTTTCAAAATGCCTGGCAGCATTTCCTTTGAGGCAATGGATAGCGGTACGTTCCAGTAGGGGTTGACGATAAAATGTTCCATCTCGTCGGAAAAAATTGGCGTTTGGTTCTTATATTTGCCGACAATTACCCGTGTGGTGTGGTGAACATTTCCGTTCCACATAACCCGCACACGAAACTCAGGAATGTTGACCCGTACATGAAATTCGCCAAAATCACGCGGCATCCAGCGCCAATGTTCCATATTGGCCAGAACAACGCCTTCTTTGTCTTCTTCCAAATTGCCATTAATGGCGCCAAGGGTGCGGGGTCCAATCACCCCATCGCCATGTAGACCAGCCTTGCGCTGGAATGCGCGAACCGATTTTTTGAAGTCCTTGTCATAAACATCGGCGTCGATATCAGGTATCGCCGCACCAATGCGCTCGCGGATAAGCGCAACCCGGTCATCGCGCATCCCGAGTTTCAAAGTGCGACCGCTCGGGATAGGTTCTGGACGGTTGATGGTTTCGTCTTGACCGCGAATTTCCGCCAATTTGGCTTTTAGGCGGCGATATCCTTCGTGCGGCGGATTATAGCTCCCAAGCGTGGCGTCCGGTCGCGGCGAAATCGCCAGCGCCCGCAGAACTTCCACCGCATTAGGTTTTTTCGGCTTTAAAGTAATGGACCGCGATATGCGTAAAGGCTCGACGCGGCCAACGCTGGCGTGACGGGCAAAAGCAAGCGCCACATGCGCCAAGGCGATTTCGGCGGCCGCAATCTCGCCGGGCGATGGCAGGTTCGACATGCCGAAATCAGACGCCGGAGTAACGTAGTCGTCCGGGTCAAGCCCATCTTCACCGGCGCGATTTATCCGTTCGATGAGGGAGACTGCCTTGCCAGTGAAATGTCCATCGGCAATCCAATAGGTCTCATAGCCGCGCGCCGCGTAAAAGTCGGCGATGGCGGCCCGATCAGCTTTGATATCCTTATCCTTGCTGGCAACCTTTGCTGCCAATGCGGCACGCATCGCGGCGACCTTCGGATAAAGCAAATTATATTGCGCGGAAGTCAGTTCAAAATGTTCCGCGGATACGGCCAAGGCCGGGACGGCGCCCGTTGTAGCAACAGCGCCGCCGAGTAGGGCAGCCATCAATCGGTGCGATACCATTGTCTTCCCCAAGTCAAACCTATGAGGTCTGTTATTCAATTATGCTTAGTCGCACAATGGGGATTCTTATATATTTTTTCAACCACTTCGACAAAACGTGACCAGCTATTCCGCCGCAATAATCTCCTGTGTGGCATCCAAACCATAATCCTTGATCTTGCGATAAAGCGTTGATCGTCCAATTCCCAAGCGCCGCGCAACCTCTGACATACGGCCATTATAGTGCTCAATAGCGGTCACAATCGTTTCCCGTTCAACACTTTCAAGCTGGCGAACGTGGCCGGTATCATCAAGGGCACGCATGAATCCGAAAGGTGGCGTCTGCGGTCCGGCGCTGGCAATAGCCTGGCCGGCAATTTCCGGCACAGCAGCATATGCATGTGATTCGGCGCTGGCCGAAGACGACTGCGTTGCCGCCCGAACCGGCGCCTGGTTTGCCATGATTGGGGCGAGATCAGCGGGTGCGACACCCTCTACTTGTAGCTGGATTTGCGGAAACTCGTTTGCCGTTAAATGCGCATCGTCGCAAAGCACCACGGCGCGAAACACAGCGTTTTCCAGCTGCCGAATATTGCCCGGCCAGTCGTAAGCCTGCAGTAGCGACATGGCATTTGGTGCGATACTGGTGACCTGGCGCTTGCCCTCTTCGGCGGCAAAACGAGCGATGAAGTGGCGCACCAAATCGGGAATATCGTCGGTGCGTTCGCGCAGCGGCGGGATCCAGATCGGAAAGACATTTAATCGATAATAAAGATCTTCGCGAAACAGGCCATCGCGTACCAAATCAAGCAGACTGCGATTGGTTGCCGATATCAGGCGAAAGTCCACACGGACCGGCCGCCGCGCACCGACAGGATCGACTTCACCTTCTTGCAAGGCACGCAGTAATTTGACTTGCACCTCGAGTGGCAATTCGCCGACTTCGTCAAGAAACAGCGTCCCGCCATTGGCTTCCTGAAATTTACCCACATGTTTGTCGACGGCACCGGTAAACGCACCTTTTTCATGGCCGAACAAAATGCTTTCGACGAGATTTTCTGGAATGGCGCCGCAATTGACGGTGACGAAAGGTTTGGATTTGCGGTCTCCGGTACCTTGAATGGCCCGGGCGATCAATTCCTTGCCGACACCGGATTCGCCTTCTACCAGGATCGGAATATTCGACCCGGCGGCACGCTCACCCAACCGGATGACCCGGTCCATGGCCGGACTAGCGGTAATGATGTCTGAAAATGTCAGCGTGCCAGCAGCTGATTTTTTGATTCGGGTGATTTCGCCTTCCAACGCCTTGACCTTCAAGGCATTGCGGATCGACACATCGAGGCGCTCGGGCCCCACCGGCTTGACGACGAAATCAACAGCACCAGCACGCATGGCGCCAACCACCGTATCAATTCCACCATGCGCCGTCTGGACGATTACCGGCACCATGTTTCCGGCTTTTCGGATGCGCTCCAAAACGCCCATGCCGTCGAGATCGGGCATGACCAGATCCAAAACAACCAGGCGAATATCCGAACCTTCGGGCCCGGTGAGGATGTTTACAGCCTCCTCACCACCATCAACGCAACGCGGCAAATAGCCAAAGCGTTTGGTCGATTCTTCCAGCAGTCGGCGTTGGACGGGGTCGTCATCGACGATCAAGATGCGTTCAGTCATGGGTCGGCGCTTCCGGTACTACTCAACTAATGTGGCATGAATGCACTGTGCCAATTCAGGCCATCATGCATGACAGCGGTAAAGGCCGTCTTAAGAGCTTGATCGTCAGTGCCGACCGAGAATGCTAGGCGTGGATTTTAGGGTCATGACCCGAAACAATGCAGACGGTGGATGCTTTGTATCGCTCATAGCCTTATATGGAGTGAGGTGCGGGGCGCCGGGGCAATTTTGAAAAGGACGGAATAAGAAATGGTGGGTGTTTTTCTAGGCGACAACAAACCAAGGACACCTGCCGAAGACGGCAGCAATGCCAGTTCCGCCATGGGTGATCTGCCAATCTGGGATCTGACCGACCTTTATCCGTCCATCGATAGTCCGGCCGTTGAAGATGACCTGAAAGCCAGTCTTGACGAATCCATCGCCTTTGAAACAGCCCACAAAGGACATATCAGCACAATTTTATCCGAGGCCGGCGGCCCGGAAAAACTGGCTGGGATCATCGCCGCCTATGAGTTGCTCGAAGAACGTCTTGGCCGGTTGATGTCTTACGCCGGGCTGATTTACGCCGGCAACACCACTGATCCCGATGGCGCCAAATTCTACGGCGACGTTCAGGAGCGTTTGACCACCGCCAGCGCCCACCTGCTGTTTTTCACTTTGGAACTCAACCGAATAGATGATGTGGCCATCGACGCAGCATTGAAAAATGAAACCTTGGCCCATTATGGGCCGTGGTTGACCGATATCCGCTTGGACAAGCCCTATCAGTTGGAAGACCGGGTCGAGCAGTTGTTTCACGAAAAATCGGTGACCGGTGTTGGCGCCTGGAACCGCCTTTTTGATGAGACAATCGCCGACCTGAAATTCAAGTTGGGCGATAAATCGGTCGCCATCGAAAGCGCCTTAAATGATCTCCAAGACCGTGACCCGGCGCGCCGCAAGCAAGCCGCTTTAGCCCTGGGCGACGGATTTCGCGGCCATCTGCGCACCTTTACGCTGATCACCAATACGTTGGCCAAGGACAAGGAGATTTCCGATCGTTGGCGCGGGTTTGATGATGTCGCCGCCTCCAGACATTTGGCCAACCGCGTCGAACCCCATGTGGTGGAAGCGTTGGAAGCAGCAGTGAGAGATGCCTATCCCCGTCTTTCTCATCGCTACTACGCCATGAAAGCGCGGTGGCTGGGCATGGATAAACTCATGCACTGGGATCGCAACGCGCCGCTACCGCTTGCCGATGATCGCATCATCGGCTGGCAGGAAGCCCGCCAGACGGTGCTTGACGCCTATCACCAGTTTTCGCCGGAAATGGCCGACATCGCTCGGCAGTTTTTCGATAAATCCTGGATCGATGCACCGGTGCGGCCCGGTAAGTCGCCTGGGGCGTTTTCGCACCCGACCGTTCCTGGCGCCCATCCCTATGTATTGTTGAATTATCTGGGTAAAAGCCGCGATGTCATGACCCTTGCCCACGAACTGGGCCACGGGGTTCACCAGGTTTTGGCCGGCCCGAATGGCGCCTTGATGGCGCCGACGCCGTTGACCCTGGCTGAAACCGCCAGCGTCTTCGGCGAAATGTTGACCTTCCGCCGCTTGCTTAAGAGTGCCACCACGCCGCAACAACGCAAGGTGCTTTTGGCAGCCAAGGTCGAAGACATGATCAACACGGTGGTGCGCCAGATCGCGTTTTATACCTTTGAACGGCGGGTCCATACGGAACGGCGCAACGGCGAACTCACCGCTGATCGGCTGGGCGAAATCTGGCTGGACGTACAGTATGAAAGCCTCGGCGAGGCCGTAGAGATCGGCCCGGGCTACGACGTCTTTTGGACCTATATTCCGCATTTCATCCATGCACCGTTTTACGTTTACGCCTATGCCTTCGGCGATTGCATGGTCAATTCGCTCTATGCGGTCTATGAGGGTGAAGGCAGCGGTTTTCAGGACCGCTATTTCGACATGCTGAAGGCCGGGGGCACCAAGCATCATTCGCAATTGCTAGCACCGTTCGGGTTGGACGCCGGCGATCCGGCATTTTGGCAAATGGGGCTGTCGATGATCGACGGCATGATTGATGAACTGGAAACACTCGACACGGATTGATCGAATATAAGTTAAAGCATTGATGTTTCTGATTATTTGGATGTGAGAAATTCCTCACAAGGGGCTATTCTGGACGGGTATGGGGTTTTTTCGGTTCTTAAGCGCCAATGCGCGCTGGCTGTTTGCCGGTTTCGTCATGACATTCGCATCAAGTTTCGGTCAGACCTATTTCATATCGCTTTTTTCCGGCAACATTCGCGCTGAATTCGGCCTAAGCCATGGCGATTTCGGCGCCGCCTATATGGCCGCCACCTTAGCCAGCGCGGTCACGTTGTTGTGGCTGGGGAAACTCGCCGATCGGCCGCGTCTGGATCTCATCGCCGCGGCGATGGTTGGTGGGCTGGCATTGACCAGCTTCGCCATGTCCCAGGCCCAGCACATCATCGCCCTGGTGGTAGTGCTTTATGGCCTACGGCTGTTTGGTCAGGGCATGCTCACCCACATTTCGCTCACTGCCATGGCGCGTTGGTATAATCAGCAACGCGGCCGGGCAATCAGCATCGCCGGACTTGGCCATCCCGCCGGCGAAGCGATTTTTCCGCCAATTGCGGTGATATTAGTTGTGCTGATCGGCTGGCGTGAAACATGGATGGTCGCTGCCCTGGTTTTAGCCTTTGCCGCGTTGCCGGTGTCTTTTGCATTGCTGCGTCAAAAACGAACGCCGCAAAGCCAATTGCCGCAATCGCCCGGCGTCCAGTCTGGCGACTGGACCCGGGCTCGGGTCCTGCGCGATCCTTTATTTTATGCGCTGATGCCCGGGTTGATGGCGATGTCATTCATCGTCACCGGCGTTTTCTTCCATCAGGTCCATCTGGTCGACGTCAAGGGCTGGCAGCTAACCCACTTCGCCGCCGGCTATCCAGTGTTTGCGGCCACCACCGTTGTTAGTAGCTTGCTTGCTGGCGGCGCCATCGACCGCTGGTCGGCGATCCGCGTGCTGCCGGTTTTCCTGTTGCCGATGGCATTTGGCCTGTTGGTCCTGGCCTCGACTCCAGATCCGTATTTGGCCCTGATCTATTTTGCTCTGACCGGATTATCCGCCGGTAGCGGTACGACCGTGATCAGCGCTTTGTGGGCGGAATTATATGGCGTCTCCCATCTGGGGGCGATCCGCTCCGTCGTTGTCTCCGCCGGTGTGGCGGCAAGCGCCCTGGCACCGGGTCTGTTGGGATGGTTGATCGATCGCGGCGTCGGTATTGAACAACAATTGATGGTGATGGCGATCTATACATTCGCCGCTGCCGGCTTGTTTGCGCTGATGATGAAAGTGTTGGCCGGTCGCGCCTACGCCCTGCGTGTTCAGGCCCCATAGGGCCGACTTCCCGGCCGAAATGCCGGTCAGTTGCCGCAGCCGAGTAAGGCCAACTTATCAAAGCGGCAATTTGCCTCAATAAATCCGGTCTAAAACCGCCTGATTTAGCCAAATTGACGAGGCTTTGTGCGTTGCTCTTGGCAGCGCCCTCGTGTAACACGGTGTCGCGCAATTCAGGTTGCGTTGGAATTTGTTTCACACTGCCCGTTTCGGCAACGCGAAAGCTTAAAATCCAAACCGGATATTTTGCCTTTCGATACCCACGCTGGAGGCATTGGACCGATCCACAACGCCGCCTGATATTGAGGGACAGCCAATAGGCCAGCCGCGCCGCGGCGCACCGCATAATCAAGGGAATCGCACCCATGTCCGAGAGCTCAAGCTCGCCGATGGATTACGCCGAACACGAAAAGACCTACAAGAATTTCATCAGATTGCTGAAGTGGACCGGCGTCGCGTCGGCCATCGTGTTGCTGCTGATGGCATTTTTCCTGCTCTAATTTCATCCCGGCCGAACAGGTGGCGCCGGCATTCACGTCTTCTTTGTGTTGATGTGAGGCCTGGCGCTCGAAAAACCTGCGGCTTTTGTGGACCGCCCATTCGAAGGGGAATGCATTGGCATGAAGATCGCCATACCGGTCGAAAGTGACAAGAACGAGCCGCGCGTCGCCGCGACTCCCGATACCGTCAAACGGTTCGTCGGCTTAGGCGCCGATGTCATCGTGCAAACGGGTGCGGGAGCCGATTCGCGCATACCAGATTCAGAATATAAGGACGCCGGCGCCAAAATCTCCAAGACCGCCAAATCGGTCTTCGGCGATGCCGACTTGGTTTTAAAGGTGCGCCGCCCGTCGGTGACCGAGATGAAAGCCATGAAGCCGGGTACCATCGTCATCGCCACCATGGATCCGTTCGGCAATGAAGATGATGTAGCAGCCATGGCCGAAGCCGGCTTGACCGCATTCGCCATGGAGTTCATGCCACGCATCACCCGCGCCCAAGTCATGGACGTATTATCAAGCCAGGCGAACCTGGCCGGGTATCAGGCGGTTATCGATGGCGCCAATGAATATGACCGGGCCCTGCCGATGATGATGACGGCGGCAGGCACCGTGCCTGCGGCCAGAATTTTCGTCATGGGTGCCGGTGTTGCCGGCCTCCAGGCAATCGCCACGGCACGGCGCCTCGGGGCCATCGTGACGGCCACCGATGTGCGGCCGGCCGCCAAGGAACAGGTGGAATCGCTCGGTGCCAAATTTGTCGCGGTTGAAGATGATGAATTCAAGCAGGCTGAAACCGCCGGCGGCTACGCCAAGGAAATGTCGAAAGACTATCAGGCCAAGCAGGCCGAACTCGTCGCCAGCCATATCGCCAAACAGGATATCGTCATCACTACCGCCTTGATCCCCGGACGCCCGGCGCCTCGGCTAGTGACCAAGAAGATGATCTCCGCCATGAAGCCCGGATCGGTCTTGGTGGATCTGGCGGTCGAGCGTGGCGGCAATGTTGAAGGCGCCAAACCCGGCAGCGTCGCCAAAGTCGGTGACGCCAGGGTGGTTGGGCATCTCAACGTGCCGGGCCGCATCGCCGCAACATCATCGCTGCTTTACGCCAAAAACCTATACGCCTTCGTCGAAACCATGATCGACCAGGAAGCCAAGGCATTGGCGATCGATTGGGAAGACGAGTTGGTCGCCGCCACGGTACTGACCCATGACGGCGCAATTGTTCACAAAGCTTTCTCCGGTAAAGGGGATGAGGAATGAGCGAGAAGAACCCACAGGAGCTTCTCCAAGCGGCCGAGAAGGCCGCGCAGGAAGCCCAAAAATGGGCCGATCAGGCCCGCGAAAGCGCCGAGCATTTGGCCAATATGGCCGACGGTGCCGGTGCGGCGGCAGCCGCAGCCACCGGCGGCGCTATTGACCCCTTTGTGTTCCGGTTAGCAATCTTCGTGCTGGCGATCTTCGTCGGCTACTACGTCGTTTGGTCGGTGACCCCGGCGCTGCATACACCGCTGATGTCGGTCACTAACGCCATTTCCTCCGTCATCGTGGTTGGTGCTTTGTTGTCGGTCGGCGTTGATCTGGCCGGCGGTATCGGCACCGGATGGGCGCGCGGGCTCGGTTTCATCGCCCTGATCCTGGCTTCCGTCAATATTTTCGGCGGTTTCCTCGTCACCCAGCGCATGCTGGCCATGTACAAAAAGAAAAGCTGAGGGGCGTAGACGATGCTCAATGCAAACGTAACCGCCGTCCTTTATCTGGTCGCCGCCGTGCTGTTCATTATGGCGCTGCGCGGTCTGTCCAATCCGGAAACGTCGCGGCGCGGCAACTATCTCGGCATGGGCGGTATGGCGATCGCCATTGTCACCACTTTGGTGTTTTCATCACCAGGCGGCAGTGGCTGGCTGTTGATCATATTAGGCCTCGGCATCGGCGGTGGCGTCGGTGCGGTCATTGCGCGCCGTGTGCCGATGACAGCGATGCCGCAATTGGTCGCCGCCTTCCATTCCCTGGTCGGCCTGGCCGCCGTGTTGGTGGCCGCCGGGGCGCTTTATGCGCCGCAGGCTTTCGGCATCGGCACCGTTGGCACCATCCACGCAGCCAGTCTGGTGGAGATGTCTCTGGGTGTGGCAATCGGCGCGGTGACCTTTACCGGTTCCATCATCGCCTTCTTAAAGCTTGATGGCCGCATGTCTGGCGCGCCGATCATGTTGCCGGCCCGGCATATGGTCAATCTTGGCCTGGTGATTTTGCTGGTGATCCTGGTGATCATCTTTTGTGCCTCCGAAAGCCACACGCTGTTCTGGATGATCGCCCTGTTGTCGCTGGCCATCGGTATTTTGATCATTATCCCGATCGGCGGCGCCGATATGCCCGTTGTGGTCTCCATGCTCAATTCCTACTCAGGTTGGGCGGCGGCCGGTATCGGCTTCACTCTGGGCAACACGGCGTTGATCATCGTTGGTGCTTTGGTCGGCTCGTCCGGCGCGATCTTGTCCTACATCATGTGTAAGGCCATGAACCGCTCCTTCATCTCCGTCATTCTTGGCGGCTTTGGCGGCGAGACCATGATTGCCGGCGGTGAAGAAGAAACCCGACCCGTCAAGCGCGGTTCGGCTGAAGACGCCGCCTTCATCATGAAGAATTCCTCGAAGGTGATCATCGTGCCAGGTTACGGCATGGCAGTGGCCCAGGCACAACATGCCTTGCGGGAAATGGCCGACACGCTGAAAGAAGAAGGTGTCGACGTCAAATACGCCATTCACCCGGTCGCCGGCCGTATGCCCGGGCACATGAACGTGTTGTTGGCTGAAGCCAACGTGCCCTATGACGAAGTGTTCGAATTGGAGGACATCAACTCCGAATTCGCCACCGCCGATGTCGCCTTCGTCATCGGCGCCAACGACGTCACCAACCCGTCAGCCAAAACCGATCCGCAATCGCCAATCTACGGCATGCCGATCCTGGATGTGGAAAACGCCGGAACGGTGCTGTTCATCAAACGCGGCATGGCTTCAGGCTATGCCGGTGTGCAGAACGAACTGTTCTTCCGCGACAACACCATGATGTTGTTCTCCGACGCCAAGAAGATGGTGGAGAACATCGTCAAGGCGATGTAGGGGATTTCAGCGTTCGATTTTAAAGGCGCGGGTCGCGAGGCCCGCGCTTTTTTTATTGACGGCATTGCTTAATACCAATTGTTGCCACTACCCCGGCGTCATCCCGAGCGCGTTGCAACATGAAATGTTGCTGCGCAGACGCGGGATCTCGTTTCTGAATTAACATGGCCGAGTAAAAGATCCCGTATCTGCAGCGCATCACTTCGTGCTGCGCAGCGTACGGGATGACGCCGCGGTTTTTCATTCAATCGACCGATGTTTCCTATAGCGTATCAACCTCCGCTTTGGCGACATTGGAGAATACGTTCGCAGCTGGTCTTGGCCTTAATCGTATTCCCTGCCACCATGATCGAATGGCTCTCATCATCAAACTCATTATCGGCTTCGCGCTCGTCTATGCGGCGGTCGTGGTGTTGGTTGCCTGGCGGCAGCGCGACATCATGTATTTTCCCGATCCTCGACGGGTGACACCGACCGAAGCGCGGATCTCTGAGTTTTCCGAAGTTGAAATTGCCACGCCGGGCGGTGAAACAATCATCGCCTGGCACCATCCACCGGCAATTGACGGCGGCGTCACCCTCCTACATTTCCACGGCAATGGCGGCTCCATCGCGATGCGGGCGGCGCGCTATCAAATGTTTGCCAATGCCGGATTTGGCGTCTTGGCGGTCTCCTATCGCGGCTATGGCGGCAGCAGCGGACAGCCAAGCGAGGCGGGCCTGATCAACGATGGATTGGCGGCTTATGATTGGCTGGCGGGGAAAAAAGCCGGACCGATCGCGCTATATGGGGAATCCCTGGGCACCGCCGTGGCAGTTCAGGTGGCCGCCGATCGACCCATCGCGGCGTTGGTGCTGGAGGCGCCGGCAAATTCTCTGTTAGAGGTTGCGCAACGGGCCTATCCGTTTTTACCGGTGGCCTGGCTGATGAAGGATCGCTTCCGGTCCGACCAGAGGATTGCTGGCATTCAAGCTCCGATACTGATGGTGCACGGACGCAGAGATACGGTCATCCCCTTCGATCTTGGGGAGAAGCTCTTCCGCCTGGCCAACGAACCCAAACGCTTCATCGCCATTGACGAGGCCGGCCACAATGACCTGTGGGAACATGGCATGGGAAATTTGGCGATAACGTTCTTGAACGAAGTGTCGCAATAACGCGTTGGCGATCCTAGGACCTGAGCGGTGCACGGCCGCCGCGCAGCCGGGCCAGACCTTCCGCCGCTGGCGCGTAGCCGGGCTTCAGGTTCAGCGCCCGGTTATAGGCACCCATGGCCTTGTCGATCTTGCCCAGATGCTCCAGCGCCACGCCGCGATTGGCCCAGGCTTCGGCATATTTGCGGTTTCGGGCCACGGCTTCTGTGAAGTCATCCAGCGCCGCCTTCGGATTATCCGCCGCCAAGTAGCTCAGGCCACGACCATTGAACGGTTCAGGCGCGTTCGGGTTGAGGCCGATCGCTGTGGTGAAATCGTCAATGGCGAAATCGTGCAGGCCGCGACCTTGATAGATCAAAGCACGATTATGATAGGCCCGTGCATCGGCGGAATTAAGCCGGATGGCAGCATCGAAATCAGCCAGCGCCTGAGAATGCTTACCCTGCTTGCGGTAGATATTGCCACGGCCGATATAGGCTGAATCGTAGTTCGGGTTGATTTCCAGGGCACGGCTGTAATCAGCGATTGCCTGGCCATTTTGGCCGGTCGATCGATTGACCAGGGCACGGTTGGCATAGGCTTGATAATAGGTCGGGTCGAGCCGGATGGCGGCGTTGAAATCGTTGATCGCCTCGGTGTGCTTGCCGGCACGACCAAATGCGGTACCGCGCATATTATAGGCGCCGGCATCATTGGGGTTTTGTTTGATAACTTCCGAAAGCGAGGCAATATTACGGCTCGATCCGACCGCCGGATCCAGCGGTTTGGAAAACTCGTAACTCGACGTCTGCGTATTACAGGCCGACAGCGCCAGCCCCAGCGCAACGATCGCAATGGGTGCCGCAGCTTTGGTGTTGAGCTGCATAATCAATTGGCGCATCGTCCTCATTACCTTTTTCGACGCCCCCTACTGCTGCCTTACTAACACACACCGGTGTGGCCTGTAACCCACAAGCGGCAAAGAACAGCCATACCGTAAACGGCATGGCTAAATCGTCAAAATGGCGGTGTCAGCCGGTAGACTTAGCGCTCGACGCGTTTCTTGCTCGGCAGCAGGCCTTCACGTTGCGCCAGCTTACGGGCCAACTTGCGTGTTCGGCGAACGGCCTCAGACGATTCACGGGCCTTTTTCTCTGACGGTTTTTCGTAATAATTCCGCAATTTCATTTCGCGGAACACGCCCTCGCGCTGGAGTTTTTTCTTCAGCACCTTCAGGGCCTGGTCAACATTATTATCGCGAACGAGTATCTGCACGCGTCTATCCTATCGCTTCATTCATCATGGGGTCTGGAACTGAAAAATTCGCCGTCAATTCCCTTGCGCCGCTTGCGCGCCGCCAAATCTCGGCGGGTCAATAACAGACGGTCGTGGCCATGTCCACCGCTATCACTTCGGCGCCGCGCTTCTACAGATAATCAAGCGGCAGCTGGCTGGTTTGCTTGATTTCTTCCATCACGAAGCGCGACGACACATCCGATAATTCGATCCGTGAAATCAGTTTTTTGTAGAGCTGATCATAGGACTTCATATCCGGAATCACGGCCTGCAAGAGATAATCCACATCACCGGACATGCGGTAGATGCCAACAAATTCGGGAATATCGCGTACTGCTGAATGGAACCGATTAATCCAATCCAGCGAGTGGGTATCGGTGCGGATTTCCATGAATACCGTGAAACCAAGATTGAGCCGCTCCCGGTCCAGGCGGGCAACCTTTTCGATGATGTAGCCGTCATCTTCAAGGCGCGCCAGACGTCGCCAAACCGCATTGCGCGACAGGTGGACCTTACTGCCCAGATCAGTAAGTGATTGGGCGCAGTTTTTCTGCAGTTCACCTAAGATTTGTACGTCGATTGCATCGAGCATTTGTCTCTACTCTCATCAAATTATCAGGATGATTTCCCAAGTAACTAACATATTAAGTGGCATTTTGGTACGTATTTATCCCATTATTCGCCTATTTTCCAGGAGCAAGAGGAGAGAGACCGATCCTGGTTGTTCCAGCCTATCGAGGAGCATCCCGGATCTGTTGGTGAACGCGACTTAATATATCCTCCGGTTTCATCAAACACGACCGTTCGCGGGCTTGGCGGAGTCCGTACCGGCGCCCTTTGGGCGCAACGGTCGCTTGATGAAGTCGGAATGATAAATAGGTGCGCGCCGGCAGGTGCGGCCCCGGTTTCCTAACCAGCCACATTTGGGCCGCTGGTCCCCGCGGACTGGTCACAACGGCGAAATGCATACAGGCGTCGTTGCAGCCCGCCCGCGGGGAATTTATTCAAGAAAATTGTGTTGACGCCAGATACCACCTACCGGCCGGGAGCTATTGTTCCCGACCGGCGGCGGTAAATCCGTAAGCCGGATTACTCCGTATCGTCGGCGTTTGCGTCCGGGCCATCATCGGCCGGGGCGCCCTTCAAGGAGGACAGCTTGGCAAACACAGCGGCGGCATCAAGCTCTTCTTCTTCCTCGACCGGCGGTTCGCCGCCTTCGGTCAATCCTGTAAATTCAGGTTTGGCCGTTGTTTCTTCAGCCGACAGCAAAGTGACGCCTGGGACTTCAGGTTCATCCGATTTCGGGGCGTTTTTGGCGGCTTTTTGAACTTCAAAGTCAAGCTCGATCTGCGAACACAACCCCAATGCGACCGGATCGACCGGTGCCAGAGTGGCCGAGTTCCAATGCGATCGGTCACGAATGGCCTGAATAGTCGGCTTGGTAGTGCCAACCAGGCGCATGATTGAAGAATCTTTGAGTTCCTCGTGATTACGTAAAAGCCACAATATGGCGTTCGGTCGGTCCTGGCGGCGCGAAACCGGTGTATAGCGTGGCCCGCGCCGTTTGCCTTCAGGCACCCGGACTTTCGGATCAAGCAGCGTCAACCGGTGATCGGGATCATTCTGGGCTTTTTCGATTTCGTCTCGGTCCAATTGGCCGGTCAGAATCGGATCAAGACCCTTGATGCCCTGTGCGGATTCGCCATCGGCAATCGCCTTGACCTCAAGCGAGTGCAATTTGCAAAACGCACCAATCTGATCAAAGGACAATGCCGTGTTGTCGACCAGCCAGACCGCGGTTGCCTTCGGCATCAGCAAGGTGTTGGCCATGGATATACTCCTCCTGTGTGCTCCGCCGAAGGTGGCCAGCGAAGCCGGGATAGACGTCTAATTGACGGGATTCGAGGCGAATATAGTGCGACTTGGGTTTCAGTGCAATTGAGCATTTGCGTCATCTTTGCCCACCAACTCTCAGACGATGCCGGTAGCCCTATCGGGCGCGAACGCAAGAAATCCGACAGAACCCGGATCAACCATCGATATTCAGCACAATCTTGCCAATATGGCCGCTCGATTCCATTCGCGCATGGGCGGCCCTTGCCTCCCCTAGGGGATAACTGGAATCCATCACCGGTTTAACGGCGCCACTGGCCAGAAGCGGCCAGATTTTTTCTTCGAGCGCGGCGGCGATCTCCGCCTTGAAGGCTGGCGTTCGCGCCCGCAATGTGGAACCGGTATGGGTCAGGCGTTTGAGCATCAACGACATCATATTGAATTCAGCAAATGCGCCATTCAAGAAAGCGATTTGGACGATCCGACCTTCTATCGCCGCGGCGGCATAATTGCGCTCAACATAATCACCGCCGACCATATCGAGGATCACATTGGCCCCCTTGCCGGATGTGAATTCCTTGATCGCCTTGACATAATCATCGGTTTGGTAATTGACCGCCAGGTCTGCACCGAGATCCCGGCAGGCGGCGCATTTTTCATCTGACCCTGCCGTGGCGATCACGGTGGCACCGAAGGCCTTGGCAAGTTGTACGGCCGTGGTGCCGATACCGCTGGTGCCGCCATGCACCAGAAACGTCTCGCCTTCTGATAATCCGCCACGATCAAAGACGTTCGACCAGACGGTAAAAAAGGTTTCCGGTAACGCCGCGGCCTGGGCCATTGTCAGACCATTGGGCACTGGCAATGCATTGGACCAATGCGCGGTACAATATTCGCCGTAGCCACCGCCTGGAACCAATGCCGTCACCCGATCGCCGAGCTGCCAACGCTGCGTGCCCGAACCAAGTGCGACGACCGCACCGGCAATCTCAAGCCCGGGAATATCGGAAGCGCCCGGCGGTGCCGGATAGAGCCCCTGGCGTTGAATAACATCGGGTCGGTTGACGCCGGCGGCGGCGACGCGCACCAGAATTTCCCCCTCCCCGGCATCCGGAACGGCCCGTTGGCAGGCTGCCAACACATCGGGGCCACCGGGTTCGGTGATTTCGACAGCCGTCATCATGGCGGGGATATTGCTTGCCATCGGTATCTCTCCATGGACAGGAATTTCAAGTTGTTATTGGATGTATCGCGCTGCGCCAGCGCTGACAATCGACAACTTTGGGATTAAACTGGCGCGACACTCAATTGGCGCGGAGCTTTTACAATCATGATGGAAGATGAACAAGCCATAGGCGCAAAGCCGCAACACGAAATTGGCACCGACCTTGCTGACTTGTCGGTACACGAATTGGAAGAACGCATCGCGCTGCTGGGCGCCGAGATTTCCCGTTTGCAGGAAGCCATCACCGCCAAGCAATCAAGCCTGTCGGCGGCCGATGCAGCATTTAAAATCTGAATTGGTATTTTAGGTGGTCCGTTCATGTTGTTGGCCACTATTACCAAGTAATGAACACTGAATTTACGCGGCGGTAAGGATGGCGATCCCGAAATTGGACAGCATGACCAACAATCTTACCTAACGTTAACCCGGCATTAAGCTTTATGGGTGTTTACTATGAGTGTCCAGTATTACTGGATATTGAGTGGCTCCTGTCCACTCTGTTTGACGCCTCCCTGTTAACTCTCAAGAGCCGCCTCTCGCGGCTCTTTTTTTGTCTCTATTCACCAATTTTAACCCGACATTATCAACTTTGGCATTGAACTGTCATTTCTGCAGCGCCGTTTTCGGTTCCGGCACGTATGTTGCTTTGACCGGTAGGACTGTCGCATTACGCGACACAACTTCCGGTAAATGCCGGTGACCTGATAAAATGACAGCGAATTGAGATGTTGACCCATGACGGATGACAAAAGACTAGGTAGCGGCCTGCAAGAACCCCAGCCGGTGAAATTCGCCACGCGCCTTGCCGGATCGGATACCTTTAAAAATTTATTTCGCGACGGCATGTCGCTGGTTGAGGAAACGGCCGCCTATTTGGATGGCCAGGGGCGCGAGGAATCAAAAGATCTATCGCGCACAACTTCGTTGACCTATGCCACCGAATCCATGCGCCTGACGACTCGGCTAATGCAGTTGGCCTCCTGGCTATTGCTGCAGCGGGCCGTCAATGAAGGCGAAATGTCCGCCGAGCAGGCCGGACTTGAAAAGGCCAAGGTCAAATTGGATTCACTATCGAGCGCCCAGTCAGGAGCCGATTGGGAAGAATTGCCCGCCCAGCTACGTGAACTGGTGGAACAATCGGTTCGTTTGCAAAAGCGCATCCGCCACTTGGACGGCACCATTTATGGCACCGAAGAGGTCAGCGACGAACAGGCGCCTAACCCGGTGGCAACGCAATTGGATCATTTGGCCCGGGCGCTGAATGTCGACGGCCCCTCCGACGACAAATAACCCTATTACCGCCACCTAAAACACAAAAACCCCGGCCGAGGCCGGGGTTTTGTTGGTTTCAAAACGAATGATTTCGATAATCAGTCGCCGATGAAGCCTGCATATTTGTTCTTAAAGCGCGACAACCGGCCGCCGCGGTCGATCAGATGCTGAGAACCGCCGGTCCAGGCCGGATGGGTTTTCGGATCAATATCCAGCTGCAGCGTGTCGCCCTCAGACCCGTAAGTCGAGCGGGTCATGATTTCCGTTCCGTCCGTCATCACCACCTTGATGGTGTGATAGTCGGGATGAATTTCTTTCTTCATGGCACGTCCTTGGTACTCTTCGGCATCGCTCTCGCGGCAACGCCACCAACAGCCCCGACCCCATGGCCAAAACCGTTTCATGTTCGGGCGACCGTATACCGTACTCTTTGTGCAAGAACAAGGGCCATCTGGCCGGCAATAAGGCAATAGAATCGGCCGCTGACGTAAACGCGACTTGATTGCGGTCAATCATTTTGCTTTGTGTGCGCCTAGGATCCGGATTCATTGTTTTCGCCGGTTCCGTCCGACGAGGAGAAAATCGGTTGGCACGACGTTCACAAATGGCCCTTAGCGAAACCGGCGAACAACCGCCGTCGCGTTCGATCCGACCGCTGGCGACCTTGCTGCCTTATCTGCTGCGGTATAAACCGCAGGTTATTGCCGCATTTTTTGCCCTGATTGCTGCTGCCGCGGCGACATTGGTGCTGCCGCTGGCGGTGCGCCGGATGATCGATTCAGGTTTCGGTGCCGCTGACCCGGCTTTGATCGACCAATATTTCGCCATGATGATCCTGGTTGCCGCCGCATTGGCCGCTGCCAGTTCATTGCGATATTATTTCGTCATCTGGATCGGTGAGCGGATCATGGCGGATGTGCGCTCCGATGTGTTCAGTCACATTACCCATCTCAGTCCGGCATTTTTCGATCGCACCAAATCCGGCGAGATCATCTCACGACTGACTGCCGACACCACGCAGATCAAATCAGCGGTCGGCGCCAGCGCTTCGATCGCCTTGCGCAACGTGATTTTGTTCTTCGGCGCGGTGGCGATGATGGTGATTACCTCACCGCGCCTATCCGGCCTGGTGTTGCTGGCGATTCCCTTCATCGTCATTCCGCTGGTGGCCTTTGGCCGCAAGGTCCGCGGCAAGTCGCGCACCGCGCAGGATACCCTCGCCGACGCCACGGCCTATGCGACCGAAGCAGTCGGTGCGGTGCGCACGTTGCAGGCTTTTACCAATGAAAATTTCGTATCCGGCCGGTTCGGCGATGCGGTCAACCGTGCTTTCCATGCCGCCAGGGCTTCCATATTGGCCCGGGCGGTGCTCACTGCCTTTGTCATCTTTTTGGTTTTTGCCAGCATCGTGGCGGTGCTGTGGATCGGCGCCACCGATGTGTTGGCGGGACGGATATCCGGCGGTACGCTCGGCCAGTTCGTGCTCTATTCCGTCTTTGCCGCCGGCGCGCTGGGTGAACTCAGCCAGGTCTGGGCGGAAATCTCTCAGGCTGCCGGCGCCGCTGAGCGGCTGACCGAACTGCTGCACATCGTTCCGGAAATTCGCTCCCCGGAAAATCCCAAGAAATTGCCGCAACCGGCTGACGGCCGGGTGGCATTCAACAATGTTTCTTTTGAATACCCCTCCGCCAAGGATACCCGCGTCCTGAGCGATATATCACTCAGTGTGGCGCCGGGTGAGACCGTGGCGATTGTCGGCCCATCGGGCGCCGGCAAGTCGACCTTGTTCCATTTGTTGACCCGCTACTACGATCCGGCCGGCGGTCAAATAGAGATCGATGGGATCGATTTGACTGACGCCGATCCGAAAGATGTTCGTCGCTCCATCGCTGTCGTACCGCAAGATACCGTGGTGTTTGCCGCCACCGCCGCCGACAATATTCGCTTCGGGCGCACCGATGCGACCGATGCTGAGGTGCGGGCTGCCGCCGTCGACGCCCTGGCCGATGATTTCATCACCAAAATGACCAATGGCTACGATAGCGCCATCGGCGAACGCGGCGTGACGCTATCCGGCGGCCAGCGCCAACGCCTGGCTATAGCCCGGGCAATTTTGAAAGATGCACCCATCCTGCTTCTCGACGAGGCCACATCGGCGCTCGACGCCGAAAGCGAAACATTGGTGCAAACCGCCTTGGAACGGTTGATGAAAGGCCGCACGACGCTGGTCATCGCCCACCGATTGGCGACGATCCTGCAGGCTGACCGGATCATCGTCATGGACGGTGGCAAGATCGTTGAGGAAGGCACCCACGACGCCCTGGTCGCCAAGGGTGGGCTTTACGCCCGTCTGGCCCGTCTACAATTTGAAACCGGTGCCCTGGCGCTGGCGGCGAGCGAAAACCACGCCGCGCAATAATTTATAGTCGAGGTTATTCGGTTTTCTGCGGCACTGTGTAGTTCAGCCCAAGACGTCCGCCGTCAGCATAAATGGTTTGCCCGGTGATATAGCTGGCTTCATCTGAAATCAGGAATGCGGCGATCGCGGCGATTTCATGGGGCTCCCCAATCCGGCCCAAGGGCGTGCGCGACAGGATTTTTACCTCCGCGCCAGCGTCATCATTCACCGCCGACAACATGTTTGTCAGGATCGAACCAGGGCCGATGGCATTGACGCGAATACCGTGCGGTGCAAGCGACAGCGCCATTGCCTTGGTCAATTGGTTGAGGCCACCTTTCGATACCGAATAAGGCAACTGATCGGCGATCGCCACCACGGCGTTGATCGACGACATATTGACGATGGCGCCCGGCGTACCGCCGCCGGCAATTTGCTCCACCATGTGCCGAGCGACTGCCTGACCGCACAAAAACGCGCCCTTCAGGTTGACCCGCAATACCTGATCGAATTCTTCTTCCTTCAATTCCAAGAAATTACCGCCAAGCGACATGCCGGCATTGTTGACCAATGCATCGATGGCGCCATAGGCGTCCAGGGTCCCGGCAATCAAGTTGCGGGCGTCCAGGCGCTCCCCGACATTGCAATGAATGTAGGTGACGTCACCAAGCGCTTGAAGATCTTCAACTGCACTTGTCGCCGCTTCATCATCAATGTCGGCGATAACGACCTTGGCGCCATCCTGGACAAACCGGCGGGCGACCGCCAGACCGATGCCCTGTGCGCCGCCGGTGACGATGGCGACTTTGTTTTCAAGCGACACGACTAAGCAACTCCTAGCCTCAATAATCAGCCATCAAGATACACCCATTGGCGATCACCGGTTATTGGCAATTGTCCGTAGCTAGAGCGAGATAAGGCTAGCTCTAGGCCGACCCGACACCGTTTTCCTTTAGCGCTCGCCTGATTTCGTCAAGGATCACCGGATCGTCGATAGTCGCCGGCATTTTATATTCCTCACCGTCGGCAATGTGGCGCATGGTGCCGCGCAGGATTTTGCCGGAACGGGTCTTCGGCAGGCGTTCAACTTGAACCGCGGTTTTGAATGCGGCGACAGGGCCGATCTTGTCGCGAACCAATTGCACCAGCTCCCGGTTGATCTCGGCCGGGTCGCGGTTGACGCCGGAATTTAGGACAATGAACCCGCAGGGAATGTGGCCTTTTAGCTTGTCGGCAATGCCGACGACAGCGCATTCGGCGACATCACGATGGCTGGCCAGCACCTCCTCCATGCCGCCGGTCGACAACCGGTGGCCGGCGACATTGATGATGTCATCGGTGCGGGCCATGATGAACAGGTAGCCATCCTCATCTTTATAACCGGCATCGGAGGTTTTGTAGAAGCCGGGAAACTCATCCAGATAGCTTTCTGAAAAGCGCTTGTCGTTTTGCCACAAGGTCGGCAGACAACCCGGCGGCAAGGGCAATTTGATGACGATATTGCCAAGCGTCCCATCGTCGACAGGATGGCCCGCGTCATCCAATATCTGGACGTCATAGCCGGGCATAGCAACTGTCGGCGAGCCGTATTTGATCGGCATGACCCCCAGACCCAACGGATTGGCGGCAATCGACCAGCCGGTTTCCGTTTGCCACCAGTGATCAATCACCGGCACTTTCAATTTTTCTTCCGCCCACTGAATAGTATCAGGATCGGCGCGCTCACCGGCCAGGAATAGGGTGCGGAAATGAGACAGGTCGTACTGACCGATCAATTTGCCTTCCGGGTCTTCCTTCTTGATGGCACGGAATGCGGTCGGCGCAGTAAACAGTGAGGCAACGCCATACTCAGATATCACCCGCCAGAAAACGCCCGCATCCGGCGTTCCGACCGGTTTGCCTTCATAAAGAATCGTCGTGCAGCCATGGAGCAGCGGCGCATAGACGATATAGGAGTGTCCAACCACCCAGCCGACATCTGAAGCCGCCCAATAGACTTCGCCTGGTTCGATACCGTAGATTGCCGACATCGACCATTTCAGCGCCACCAGATGCCCGCCATTGTCGCGAATAACGCCTTTTGGCTCGCCGGTGGTACCGGACGTATAAAGAATATAAAGCGGGTCAGTCGCGGCAACCGGTACGCAAAGCACTTCCCGGCTTTCCGCCAATGCGGCGGCCATCGCCGCACCCATATCCACATCCCGGCCATCTACAAGACTGGCCTCCAATTGATCGCGCTGCTGGACCAGGCAGGTTTGCGGTTTGTGTGATGCCAGTTCGATCGCCTCGTCAAGCAGCGGCTTATAGGCCACCACACGGCCAGGCTCGATACCGCAGGAGGCGGAAATGATCATTTTCGGCTCGGCATCATTGATGCGTGTCGCCAATTCGCTGGCGGCAAAGCCGCCGAACACGACGGAATGAACAGCACCGATGCGGGCGCAGGCTAGCATCGCCATCACCGTTTCCGGGATCATCGGCATATAGACGATCACCCGATCGCCTTTTTCGATGCCGTGATCTTGAAGCACGGCGGCCAGCGCCTGGACATGATCCAGGAGCTGCGAATAGGTGTAAGTTTTCTTGGTATCGGTGACCGGGCTGTCATAGATCAGCGCCGGCTGGCCGGGCCGACCGCGTTCCACGTGGCGGTCGAGGGCATTGTAGCAGGTGTTACAGGTGGCGCCGACAAACCAGCGGCCATAAACGCCGGCATCGGCGTCATAGACCTTATCCCAGGGAGTGATCCAGTCGATCTCCGCGGCGGCCTTTGACCAGAACTCATCCGGGTCGTCCTGCCAGCCTTGATAGATATCCGCGTAGGTACTCGTCATCGCGTCCTCCCGCACCGTACCGGCCTCTTAGGACACCGGTATTTCCTGATTATTCCTGCCCGACATAGAAGCCATCACGGCGTCAATTTCAAGCGGCCCACCGTAAGACTTTAGCAATAATGCTGTTTATGCCGCAGATGGAACATGCAGATTAGAAGCAAAATCAACACATATTCAACGATTTTGCCGCATCCTGGCTGCTGGCTGATTTTTCGCTGGATTGTTCAGGTCACAAGTATGCGCGTACTGACGATTTCTTCCTCGCCGACCATGGTGCCGGCAAATGGTGTCTGGTACGCCACGTTGGCGATCATCCTCATCAATACCATCTGGTTTGCCGCATCCGACTTCACGTTCGAGCCGAAATCGCTATTGGGCATGCTGGCCGTCGCCGTCATCGTCTTTTTGGTCGCAACGATCTACACCAGATGGCGCCCTGATCCGCGGGTCGCCGCAGCCACCGGCGTGACCGGGTTTTTGATTATCTTCAACGCCGCGGCGGCGCTTTTCAGCTACCTGATCACATCAATCAATCTGCCGTTGGTCGATCATCTTTATGCTGGGTTTGACGCAAGCGTCGGTTTCAGTTGGACCGTCTGGCTTCACCAGGTCAACGCCATGCCGACCTTTGGCTGGGTCCTGGAAATGGCCTATCGTACGTCATTGCCGCAGGTCTTATTCGCGGTTCTGTGCCTGTCGGTGCTCGGCCGCTTACGTAATTTGAGCGAATTTATCGATGTTTATGTTTGGTCGCTGATCGTCATTATTATCATTTCCGGGCTGTTTCCATCGTCCGGTGCCTTCTCCCACTACGCTGTGCCAACGGACGATTATGCCAATCTGACGCCGTTCGGTGGCTTGGTTCACATGGATCACTATTTCGGCCTGCGCGACGGCAGTCTGCGCACCATCACCATGGCGAATATCCAGGGGCTGATCACTTTCCCGTCCTTCCATACGACATTGGCGATAATCACCGCCTGGGCTCTACGCGATGTACGCTTTATCAATATCATCGCGATCGCTCTCAATGGCATGGTGATCTTGTCGACGCCGACTCATGGCGGCCATTATCTGGCTGATGTTGTCGGCGGCGCGGCTGTAGCGGTTGCCGTGATCTGGGGCCGGGCCTGGGTAATGTCCCTGCGCGCTTCACCAGCACCAAATCCTCAGCCGGTCTGAGCGTTTAATTTGGCTTGACGACGGTCGATGCACTATGTGTTGCTGACGCTCCGCATCGCCCTCCGGCTCATCCCAGGTTCATTTCAGTGATCACCGACCCGCTCTTTTATGCCGTCGCCATTCCCGGCGTTTTACTTGTCGGCCTGTCCAAAGGCGGCTTCGGCGGTTCCATTTCCCTGCTCGCCATTCCACTGATGAGCCTGGTGATTTCGCCGATCCAGGCGGCTGGGATCATGTTGCCGATATTGCTGGTTATGGACGCTGTCGGGCTGACGGCCTATCGCCGTATCTATCACCTGCCGGCCCTAAAAATCCTGCTGCCGGCAGCCGTCATCGGCATAATCATTGGTTGGCTGACCGCTGCTTGGGTGACGGCAAGCCATGTTCGCCTCATCGTCGGTATCGTCGCTTTATTGTTCACCATCGATTATTGGCGCGGTGGCGCAAGCCGCGAACCGGCAAAGGAAAGTACCGCCAAGGGCAGCTTCTGGGGGCTGATCGCCGGCTTTACCAGTTTTGTCAGCCACGCCGGCGGGCCGCCGTTTCAAATGTACATGTTGCCGCTGCGCTTGGATCCAAGGCATCTAGCGGGAACCGCGATCATCTTCTTCGCCAGCGTCAACGCCATCAAAGTCATCCCGTATTTCTTTCTCGGTCAGTTCGATGCCCGAAACCTGGCCACCTCGGCGGTGCTCTTACCGCTGGCACCAATCGCCACATTGACCGGTGTCTGGCTGGTTAAAAGGATCGAACCGTCGGTGTTTTACCGGGTGACCTATTCGGTGGTGTTCCTGGTCTCGTTGAAACTAATCTGGGACGGCCTGAGGGGTGTCGGGGTGTTTTAAATAAAAATCACAAATGCCCGGCTGATTCGTCCCGCGCCGCCAGTTCCCGGCCTTCCTTGGCAATCACCTTGGCCAGACGCTCCGGCGGAAATCCCATCATCTGCAGGCCGGTCATGGCGTTGGCGACCTCGCGGTACTCGGCGATCTTGCCATCCTTTAGTTTGACCACCGCCACGCCTTCAAAAAGCGCCCGCCGGCCTTCCGCCTCTGGCAGCTTTGACTGGTAGGAAAAAACATAGCGGGCGTAGCCGGTTTGGCCGTCGCTGACCGGATCGTAAATGTCCCAGCGGAAATCGCCGCCGTCGCGGTGAAAATGGTTTTCGATCATATCGATCAGTGCCGTGCGCCCGGCAAATGCGCCATAAAATACGTCGTGGTAGACGCCATCATCGGTAAAACAATCGGCCACACCGCCGCCATCGCCCTTCGCCGCTGCCGTCGTCATTGACGTAATCAAATCCGCGAAGCTCATCGAACCATCCTTATTTCTTTGCAGATTACCCATCCTACCCTCCTTTTGCATGATTGCACCTGCGTACCGATCCTGATTTATTGCATCGCAACATCAACTGATTTCCGGACGGTACCGTGGCACCCCAAAACAACCCCTTTGAAACCGGTCTTGACCGCAATTCGGCCAATTACCAGCCGTTGACCCCGATCGGCTTCCTGCAACGGGCGGCAACGATCTTTCCTGATCATACCGCCATCATTCATGGGCAAGCCCGCACCACCTATCGCCAATATTACGACCGCTCACGGCAATTGGCCTCCGCCCTTGCCAAGCGCGGCATCGGCGTCGGCAATACGGTTTCGGTCATGCTGGCCAATACGCCGCCGATGCTGGAAGCCCATTTCGGCGTGCCGATGGTCGGCGCGGTGCTGCATTCCATGAATACCAGGCTGGATGCGGCGATCATCGCCTTCCAGCTCGACCACGGCGAATGCAAAGTACTGATCACCGACCGGGAGTTTTCCGCCACGGTGAAAGAAGCCCTGACGATCGCTGAATGTGATCCGCTGGTCATCGACTATGACGATCCGGAATTCGCCCAGGACGGCGAACTGCTCGGCAGCCTGGATTACGAGGTATTCCTGGCCGAGGGCGATCCAAACTTTCGCTGGGAATATCCGACCGATGAATGGAATTCCATATCGCTGAACTACACATCGGGCACCACTGGCAATCCGAAAGGCGTCGTCTATCACCATCGCGGCGCTTATCTGCTGGGTCAAAGCAACGCCCTGACCACCGGCATGGGTAAACACCCGGTCTATTTGTGGACGTTGCCGATGTTTCATTGCAACGGCTGGTGTTTTCCGTGGACCGTACCGGCCGTCGCCGGCGTCAATGTCTGTCTACGCTCGGTCCGACAAAAACCGATCTGGGACGCCATCGCCGATCATAAGGTCAGCCATATGTGCGGCGCGCCGATCGTCATGGCGACGATCCTCAACGCCGCCGAGGAAGACAAGCGCGACTTTGATCACGAATGTGAATTCTTCACCGCCGCCGCGCCACCACCGGAAGCCGTATTGGCGGCCATGAAGGATGCCGGCTTCAACGTCACCCATCTTTATGGACTGACGGAGACCTATGGCCCGTCGGTGGTCAACGATTGGAATGCCGCTTGGGACAAGCTGCCGCCGGTTGAGCAGGCGACGTTCAAAGCCCGCCAGGGCGTGCGCACGCTTTCATTGGAAGACCTGAACGTCATCGATCCGGAAACCATGGTGCCGGTCACCCCAGACGGCGAAACCTTGGGCGAGGTGATGTTTAAGGGCAACGTGGTGATGAAAGGTTATCTGAAAAACCCCGACGCCACGGCGGAATCCTTTGCCGGCGGTTGGTTCCATTCCGGCGATCTCGGCGTCATGCATCCCGACGGCTACATTCAGCTCAAGGACAGATCGAAAGACATCATCATTTCCGGCGGTGAGAACATTTCCTCCATTGAAGTGGAAGACGTGCTCTATAAACATCCTGCCGTTCAAGCCGCCGCCGTTGTCGCCCGGCCGGATGAAAAATGGGGCGAAACGCCCTGCGCCTTTATTGAGGTCGCCGCCGAAGCAACGGTCACATCTGATGACATCATCGCCTGGTGCCGCCAGTCGCTCGCCGCCTTCAAATGCCCGCGCCACGTTGTCTTTGCCGAATTGCCGAAGACCTCGACCGGTAAGATCCAGAAGTTCAAGCTGCGGGAAATGGCCAAGGTCGCCTGACGGCGTTTGTTCTTGGTGGGCAAGGGGCCGTGGCCAGCCCGCTCCCCCGTCCCAACCACCGCTGAGGGTACCATCTATGGGTGGTTGGGACGGGGGAGCGGGCCGGCTTTAGGAATTTCCAAGCATAAAATGCGCGGAGCGCATGACGGGGAGTGGGCTGGCTTCAGGAATTCGCCACATAATCCATCGCCGAAGGCGCGTAATCTCTAATGCCCGGGATGGCTGTGCTTGAGCTTTTCCATTTGCTCCGCCGTTGCTTCTTTCTGGTGCTTTGATTTCCAATCTGCATAGGGCATGCCGTAGACAATCTCCCGGGCAGCCTCCTTGTCCAGATCAACACCTTGATCGTCGGCGGCGTCTTTATACCAATTGGACAAGCAGTTTCGGCAAAACCCAGCCAGGTTCATCATATCGATGTTCTGCACGTCGGTGCGTTCCCGCAGGTGATCGACCAGCCGACGGAAGGCTGCCGCTTCCAGCTCCATGCGCGTTTTATCGTCCAGTTCGGTCATGATCTACTCCTCGGTTACTTGCGGCTGTCCTCTGTCCCAGGATCGAGATCCGTCCTGGAGCCAAACTCATGAAAGGCGTGCGTCTGTGGGTCGCGATTGATCATCGCCATGATCGGCGCGATACGGTCGGCCCATGCTTCAATTCCGGCTTCGTGATCGATCAGGTCCTGGCGAACCTCGATCAGCGCGTGGGCGATGCCGCGAATGGTGCCGTGGAAATACAGCGTGTCGTTCTTCAGATATCCACGATAAGGCTCGTTGTCGCCAACCATGATGTCGTCATCAGACCGCAATCCATCGATTAGTGGCACCGCCAGGCGCGGATCATTGTCCCACAAGATACCGGCATGCCAGGGCCGGGCGACACCACGCCAAACCGGCGTGAAGCTATGCACCGACAAAATCATCGGGACTTTGCCGGCATCGACCGATCGGGATATGCCGGCGTTGATGGCGTCGTGATAGGGCTGATAATAGGTGGCGATCCGATGGGCGCGCTCATCGGCATCGTGGTGGGCGTTTCCGGGTATGATCGCCCCGTCGGACAACCGCATGACCAAGGTCGGATCGTCGTCACCACGATTGGGATCAATCAGCAGCCGGGAAAATGTTGACATGATTGCCGGCGCTTCAAGCCGCGCCGCCAGCGCCCGGGTCAACCGCGCTGAACCGATGTCGTAGCCGATATGACGTTCCAGTTCCTCCGGCGCCAAACCCAATGTGCCGTAATGCTGCGGCAATGCATTGGAGGCGTGATCGGTAATCAACAAGATGCCACTGTCCCAGGCGCCATCAATCTGCTCGACGGGTTCAAATCCGCCGGGATCGGTCGCTGTCGTGGTGGATTGTGGATCAGGCTGGAACATCGGCGGGATAATCGATATAGGGTCAACCAGTGTGCATGAATTTATCGGCGCGCCGCCCTGCTAAATCGCCCGCATCGTTTATGATGACGGATTTCCGATTCGCATCAACGGATGGTGCCGGCGGCGGAACCGCCAAGCTTTTCTATGTACGCGCACAACGGCGTGCCGCGCAACCATGCGGGCGTCACAATCATGTTTTGACGCCGATTTTTCTGGCGGCATTTAGGCCCCGAGGGTGACAATGAGGAACGCTTACTGGTGACAGCTCTCATACGCCAACGGTTGACAGGATATTTCGACGCCGCGGTCCGCGCCGCCCAGCCGGCAATTTGTTTGCCGCCAAATTTGCCCGAGCCACCCCAAGACGGGCGATTGATTATTTTGGCGGCCGGCAAGGCCGCCGGCGCCATGGCGCAAACCGCTGAGCACCATTACCTGAACGATCTCGGCCTGGAACCTGATCGGATTGCCGGGCTGGCCGTGACCCGACATGGTTATGGCAAGCCGACCAGTCAAATTCGTCTCGTCGAAGCCGGCCATCCGGTTCCCGATGCCGCCGGTGTGACGGCAACTCAGGATGCGCTCGCCCTCGCAGCTTCGGCAGCAAGCTCAGATCTCATCCTGGTTTTATTATCCGGCGGTGGTTCGGCCAACTGGGTGGCGCCGGCCGGCGATCTGACTTTATCGCAAAAGCAGGATGTGACCCGGCAGCTATTACAATGCGGCGCCACGATTTCCGAGATCAATACGGTCCGCAAACACCTATCCGCCATCAAAGGCGGGCGGCTTGCGGCCATCGCCAAGGATGTACCGATCCTGACATTGGCCATTTCCGACGTGCCCCACGATGACCCGGCAACAATCGCCTCAGGACCCACCGTGCCCGATCCGTCCACATTGGAGGAAGCTCGGGAACTGTGCGCCAAGTACCAGATGGACCTGCCGCCGCCAGCTATATTGCTGTTGCAGGATCCCGCTAATGAAACGCCGAAAGCCGGCGATCCGGTTTTTGACAATTGCTCCCTAGTAATGATTGCCCGTCCGCAATTGTCGATCGATGCCGCGGCGGCATTAGCCCGGTCCGACGGCTACGAAGTGATTGATCTGGGCGATTCACTCGAGGGCGAGGCACGGGATCTGGCAGCTCAGCACGCGCGTCTGGCCAAGCAACTGGCGGATTCAGGCCGTAAGGCGGTTTTAATGTCGGGCGGCGAGGCAACCGTCACCCTCACCGGCTCCGGCCGTGGAGGACCCAATCAGGAATATGCCCTGGCCATGGCCCTGGCGTTGGCCGGCGACCCACGTATTGCCGCACTGGCCGGCGATACCGATGGCACCGATGGCGGCAAGGGCTTGTCATCCGATCCCGCCGGCGCCATCTGCGGCCCGACAACATTGCTGCGTGCGCAACAAATCGGCCTTCAAGCTGCCGAATTCTTGGCCAACAATGACTCAACAGGATTTTTTGACGCCATCGGCGATCTGCTGCAGCCGGGGCCAACCTACACTAATGTCAATGACTTCAGGGCTGTCATCGTTGACACGGAGGCCTTGTCGACGTCATAACAAGGACTTGAACCGCCGTGATTGGCCATAATCTCATGACCGCGACCGGTGACACTGCGCCAGGGGTCCCCAAGAGCGAACCTTGGCGTAATCATACATCAATATCGAAATCTATCTGGCGCCCCTTGTTATTGCTGAAACGATCTCATTTTCCGCTCATAGCCGCCGTGGCCTTAGTGTCATGGTTATCTGCTATGGGTGTTGCCCGTGCTGATTTGCGATTGTGCAATAAAACAACAAGTCAGATCGGCGTCGCGATCGGTTACAAAGACGACAAACAATGGATCACCGAGGGCTGGTGGAATTTGCCGGCGGAATCCTGCGAAACACTGGTTTCGGGTCCATTGATATCCAGGTTTTATTATGTTTATGCCATCGATTACCAACAAGGTGGCGAATGGGGCGGCAAAGCGTTTATGTGTACACGCGATAAGGAATTTACAATCCGGGGCATCGAAGATTGCATCACCAGAGGGTTTGAAAAAACCGGCTTTTTTGAGATCGATACCGGTGAACAGCGCAGTTGGACGGTGCAATTGACCGAGCCGAGCCAACAAGGAACCGGCGGTCGATGAAGCGTAACCGTAAGGTCAAAATTCTCGCCACCCTCGGCCCCTCATCTTCCGAACCGGAAAATATCGAAAAACTCTTTCAAGCCGGCGCCGATGTTTTCCGCATCAATATGAGCCATGCCGACCATGACACCATGCGCACCCTGGTCAAGCGTATCCGCGATATCGAAACCGCCGTCGGTCGGCCTATTGGCATTCTCGCCGATCTGCAAGGGCCGAAACTTCGGGTCGGCACTTTCGCCGAAACCAAGGTCGAACTAACCGAGGGCGAAACCTTCGTTCTGGATTCCAATTCCGAACCCGGAAATACCGAGCGGGTGTTCCTCCCCCACCCGGAAATATTTGATGCGCTGGAACCTGGCCATCGGCTGTTGCTGGATGATGGCAAGGTGTCCCTTTCGGTTTTGCAATGTGATGCTGATAGCGCCACCACACGGGTTGAGGTCGCCGGATCCTTGAGCAATCGCAAGGGTGTCAGCCTGCCTGATTCAACACTCGGATTTTCTGCCCTGACCCAAAAAGACCGCAAGGATCTGGATGCCGCTCTTGCCGCCGATGTCGACTGGATTGCGCTATCGTTTATTCAGCGCCCGGAAGATCTCGCCGAAGTCCGCAAGGTTACCCGTGGCCGGGCCGGTATTCTGGCGAAAATCGAAAAGCCCCAGGCGGTCGAGCGCCTGTCTGAAATCATTGAACTGACCGATGCCTTGATGGTTGCCCGAGGCGACCTCGGCGTGGAAATGCCGTTGGAGCAGGTGCCGGGTCTGCAAAAACAAATCACCCGGGCCGCCCGCCAGGCCGGTAAGCCAGTGGTTATCGCCACGCAAATGCTGGAATCGATGATCAACGCACCAGTGCCGACCCGGGCTGAAGTCTCCGACGTGGCGACCGCCGTCTTTGAGGGCGCCGACGCGGTGATGTTGTCGGCTGAATCGGCCGCCGGTGATTACCCGGTCGAAGCGGTGACGACCATGAACAGGATCGCCGAGGAGGTCGAGAAAGACCCCAACTACGCCGATATTATGTATGCCCAGCGCCTGGAGCCGGAAGCGACCGGCGCCGATGCGGTCGCCGCCGCCGCTCGGCAGATCGCTGAAACGCTAAATCTTGCAGGGATTGTTTGTTATACGTCGTCGGGCGCCACCGGACTTCGTGTTGCCCGCGAACGGCCGCGCACCCCATTGATTGCGCTTTCTCCGGTACCGGCCATGGCCCGGCGGCTAGCTTTGGTTTGGGGTCTGCATTGCGTGATCTCAGATGACGCCAACGACCAGGATGACATGGTCGATCGCGCCTGCCGGATTACCTATGGCGAAGGATTTTCCAGACCCGGACAACGCATCATCATCACCGCCGGTGTCCCCTTCGGCACGCCAGGCGCAACCAACATGCTGCGGATCGCCTTCGTCGGGTCCGACGGGTTGGGCGGGATTTAAGCCGGCTTTTTCAAAGACCAGTTTTCGCGACGATCGATTCCGCAAGTCGGTAAAACCGGTGATCTATTGGTTTGATTGAATTCGACCAATCGCCGTAGACCCCCCTCCCGTCCCTTCGGTCCGACCTCCCCCTCCAGGGGGGAGGTAAGAAAATGGGAGTTTTACACTTTACCTCCCCCCCTGGAGGGGGAGGTCGGACCGAAGGGACGGGAGGGGGGGCAGCGAAGCTTCACGATTCGCAATCAATCTCTTCACCTCCACCAACAACCAGCCCCACTCTACTCAGCAGCGGCGCGGCTCTCCCGGCTGCGAGCCACAACATCATCGATAGCCGCGATCACATCCGCCTTGTGGGTGTAGTGGGGCATGTGGCCGGCATTCGGTAATATCATGAGCTGAGCACCGGCGATTTCCTGGTGCAGTGCGTCGGAATGAATTTGCGGCGACACGATGGTGTCGGCGTCGCCCGTGACAATCGTCGTCGGTACCGATATCTCGCCATAGCGCGGTGCATAGATCGCCAGATGATTGTTCAAATCAGCGATGTCTTCAGCATTGTTGCGAAATTCATCCGGACGCAGCACCAACCACGCTCGCGTTGCTTCGATATAGTCAGCCGGCGGCCGATCTGGCACAAACACCCCGCGCAGGGCACTGGCCATGGCGATCTCGGCGATTGGCGTGACGATGGTGCGGGTGAAAAGCCAGCCGATGACCGGCCACGAGGCAAAACGGTAATACCACAACACCCCACCGGGCCACGGGTGTGTGGCGGGCGCCAGAAACACCAGGCCGCTGACACGGTCGGCATAATCCACCGCTAGCGTCGCGGCCAGTGACGCCCCCCAGGAGTGGCCGACCATGACGGCGCGTTCAATTCCCAGCCTATCCATAAGATCAATGATCAAATGCGCCTGCTGTGTTGGCGACGCTACATGGCGACCGCCGCGGCCACTCCAACCGTGCCCTGGACGGTCGAGAAACAGCAATCCATGCCGCCCGGCCAGATCGGCGGCCAGCGCATGACGGGCATCGTTGAGATTGGCGCTGGCGCCGTGCAGAAGGACAATCGTCTGGCCACCACGATCAGACGGCGGCATATGTAAATAGTGCAGTTGAACGCCGTCGACGTCGTGCACCTCACCGACCGGCGGATACTTTTCGCTGAAATAGGCTGCGCGCCGCCAAGACCATATTGCTGACGCCATCAACAGGACGACAACCAGCACCGACGTGATGATCAAAAATTGTTCCATCGAGGCGAATATGGCATTGCCGAATTGAAGATCAAGATATTAGTACGGTCTAGGGTCGGGATCCTAGGTCTCACTACCGTCCACGGCATCTTTCAGCCGCTCAACGGCTTTTAGCGGACCGGGCATGTGCGGATGGATTTTGAGGGCCATGCGGAACAACTTCAGCGCCTTTTTCTCTCTGCCCAGCTGCTGAAGGATCAGGCCTAAACCGCTCATGGCACCGAAATGGCGGGGCTCGCGGATGAGCACTTGTTCAATGTCAGCAACCGATTTGGCGTGGTTGCCCAACAAGAAATGGACCGTCGCCCGCTTGTTCCAGCCCTCTGCGTATCCCGGACGCAAGTGAACAATGCGATCCAGCAGATCAAGGGCGGCGGCATAATCTTTCTTTTCCATCGCCTTCATCACCCGGGTCATCAGGAGATCGATGGTATCGGAGCCCGATTCCAACCACAAACGCCAGATTTTGCGTTCAATAGGTTTTGCATCAGCGTTGCTTTTGGTGGCTTTTAAGTTCTCAAAAAGCTTGTCGAGCGGCGTCTTGATCACAAAGCCGGGCGCCACCGGCGCGGCTGGCCCGATTTGGACGCCGGGTAGATTTTTTGGATCAGCCGGTTGCGACTGCGCCAGCGCGGCAAGGCTCGCACTACAGATCAAACCGGTCAGTGTGATGAAAAATACAATAACTCGCATGGCCGAAGCCTATCGGGCATCGGGCGATATCGTCAAAACAATTCGATGTTAGCCGATCAGCAAGTGGCAGGCTCAGCCCTGACGGGCTTTAAATCGCGGATTCTTCTTGTTGATCACATAAAGCCGCCCTTTACGACGCACCAGCCGGTTGTTGCGGTCGCGTGCGCGCAGCGACTTGAGGGAATTGCGGACTTTCATGACTTCAAACCGATCAATCGTATTTTGTATTTTTATCAAGCCGGCGCCGGTGCGCACGGTATGACAAAAAGAGCGCGCCAATGCGCGCCCAACTGAATTCGGGCGGAACATAAGTTCCAACGCCGAAACTGTCAACTAATTGTCGGTGCTTCACACCATGTTTGACAAACGCCAATGAACACCGACATTAAGACGACATCACGAACAAACCATGGGTGCCGCTAGTTGGCAAAAATAGTCCAAATCTCTGATCTGCATATTGCCCGGCAGGGCGAACTACTGATTGGCCACGACCCGCGCGCCGCTCTGGATCGATGCATCAAGCATATCCTGGACCATCACAGTGATGCCGACCGGCTGATCATTTCTGGCGATTTATGCCATCGCGGCGAATCAGAATCCTATATTTGGCTTCGCCGGCAACTGGATCGATTGCCGATGCCAGTTATCATGACGATCGGCAACCATGATGACCGCCAGGCGTTTCGAACCGTTTTTAGCGATTATCCAGTCGACGACAATGGCTTCATCCAGTCGACCGACAACGTCGGCGGCTACCGCATTATCACTATCGATACCAACATCCCCGGCGCCCATCCTGGCGAATTATGTCCGCAGAGATTTGCCTGGCTGGAAGCAGCGATCGGACAGGCAACGCGGGACGATGTGCCGGTTATCCTGGTGATGCATCATCATCCGCTGCCGATTGGTTTGACCGGCTTTGACCGGATCGGCCTTCAAAACCCCGAACCGTTCCACGCATTACTTGCCGCTAACCGCACCACTATCCGGCAAATCGTTTTCGGCCATTGCCATATGACCTTGTCCGGCAATGTCGCCGGCGTCGCATTTTGCGCCCCGCGCAGCGTCAACCACCAAAGTTGGCCGGATTTTTCAAATTCCGGCCAATTGACCTTCGCCAACCTGCAACCGGGCTACAATGTGTTGCTGACCGGCCTGGACGGCGTTGTCGTTCACACGGTGGAATTTGATTTTGACGGACCGGTAACGCGGGTCGATACCACGTTCGATCAGTCCTAGGGTCCCGACCTTAGCCCTCAGCGAGCAGCAATTCGCAGATTTCCTGCCATTCTACTTCCAGCGGCCCGGTCGCTTCGGCCCGGCCAGCGCGGCGATACCAGTAGCCGGCATTGCCCAAATCTCCCTCCACCCGGTGAAGATAAGCGTGCACCCAGCAACAATCGGCGCTCGATTCTGATTGCACGATCTTGTGGGCGGCGTCCCAGTCATCCCGCCCGGCATGCCATAGACCGAGAAGCGGCTCGGCGAGACCAGCCGGTGGCGTTGGTCCTGTCAACGAATCTTTGAAAGATGCAAAATCCATGGCCTACGATCGCGTTAGTTGCGCCAGATTGACACACCGGGGACGATTACTCTTCAAGATTGAGCGCGCGTTCCTATCTTACGCCTGTCCCAAAGACAAAAACAAAAAACAAAACGACAAAAATCAAAACTCAGGGATTAAAACAATGAACAAGATAACTGCAATGGCCATTGCGGCCGCTATCTCCACGACAGCCGGATTGACCGCCTCGTCGCCATCTCAGGCCGGCGCCCACGGGCATTTTGGCATGAGCCTCTACACCGCCTTCCAAAGTAACAGCCAATACGCTCCGTCGCATTTCGGCGGCTACGCCAAGCCGACCTACGGAACGATCCAATGTTCCGACAAATGGGTCCGTCGCTGGAGCCCCCGGCGCGACCGGTTCATCCGGGTGAAAAAGCGCCTGTGCTGGTACGACTAGAATTCACCGATAATTTCTACGTCTGATCAACCCCTCGGGTAAACCCCGGGGGCTTTTGTTATTCAAACAGCGGAAATCAGATCTGCGAAATGCGACATAACAGAATATTCCGGCACAAATCCCCAGAAAACAGCCGTTCTTTCAAGAATAATCCTCAAACGATCAAACTGTGATCCCCATCACGGTAGTCTCAACGGATCGTTCCTATCTTGTGATTGTCGACAACGACACAACGAAAACAAAAAACGAAACAAACAAAAAAACAAAAAAAGACAGGAACAAAACCATGAACAAGTTTGCAGCTCTGGCCATTGCGGCCGCCATCGCCACGACCGCCGGTCTGGCCACCACCTCTTCCGCCCAAGCCGGTGGAAAGCACTTCCGGGGCCATTTCGGCATCCACTTCTACGCCCCCTACCATGCCCCGCATTACTACTCGCCGGCATACTTCGGTGGCAAGGTTTGTACCTTCAAGTGGAAGCGTAAATGGAGCCCCAGCCGTCATCGCTTCATCACCTACAAGAAGAAGATCTGCTGGTTCGAATAAGGTCCAACAATTAGGATCATCGACCACAAAAAGCCCCCCGGTATTGCCGGGGGGTTTTGCGTTTAACAGACCTCATTGCCATCAAACAATTGGGAGTTAGCCCAGTGGCGCAGCAAAACCTCAATACGCCCAAATGAACCGGGCCAGCTCAAAATCTCGCTTTCAAACCCTAGAAAACAGCCATTATTGCGAAAATAACCCTCAAACGATCAAACTGTGATCCCCATCACGGTAGTCAGACCGGATCGTTCCTATCTTGTGATTGTCGACAACGACACAACGAAAACAAAAAACGAAACAAACAAAAAAACAAAAAAAGAACAGGAACAAGACCATGAACAAGTTTGCAGCTCTGGCCATTGCGGCCGCCATCGCCACGACCGCCGGTCTGGCCACAACCTCTTCCGCCCAAGCTGGTGGCAAGCACTTCCGGGGCCATTTCGGCATCCACTTCTACGCCCCCTACCATGCCCCGCACTACTATTCGCCGGCTTACTTCGGTGGCAAGGTTTGTGCCTTCAAGTGGAAGCGTAAATGGAGCCCCAGCCGTCATCGCTTCATCACCTACAAGAAGAAGATCTGCTGGTTCGAGTAAGGTCCAACAATTAGGATCATCGACCACAAAAAAACCCCCGGTATTGCCGGGGGGTTTTGCGTTTAACGGACCTCATTGCGCTCCGTCAGGCATCATCATCAAACAGATGGGCAATGGCGTTGGCGTAATAGCGCAGCAACACTTCTTCATCTGGATGAATACTGTAGTGCCCATCATCGACGACAACCAGATTGCGCAAGGTCAGCATGCGCAAACCGACATCCAATGCGTAATCCTGATCGGCCCTTGGAATATGAATATAAGCCCCGGCGGCCTCCAGTATTTCCACCAGATCGTGCACCCGGCCCTTTAATTCGAAGGCGCTGAGCGCCTGGCCATCCGCGGCCAGTAGTGCGTGGGCCACCAGCGAGACCGGCAATGCCGGAACAACCCGGCCGACCGCCTTGATTAAGCGTTCGCCGAGCAGGTCAATTTCCTCAGTCCGGCGCTCTTGCGACACCAGTCGGATATCCACTTCCTGGGCCGCCAAATGGTTCTTCAAGGATATCGGCGCGCCAAAACTGACGCAGGTATAACCATAGCGGTACCATTGGCCACGTACCGCCAACAGCAAACTGTGACCGATGAACTTGAGCAACACGCCAGGCGAGAACCGAAAACGCGCCTGGGTGCTCGGGTCTTTATTCTCCTGGGCGGTCAAGATGCGGTCTTCCAATACCCGGTCGTAATTGACGCCGACGGGAATGAACACAATGTCCTTTTCGGCGGTCGGGTCGAAGTCGGAGACCATATAAGATAGAAGCCCAAGTTTCGGCGGCCGCAATCGGCCATCGCGGCTCAATCCGCCCTCCGGAAACACCGCTTGGACGACGCCGGCCTGGGTTGCCATGTGCACATAACGGGCAAGGATCTTACGGTAGAGCCCGTCGCGGGAATGGCGGCGGATAAAGTAGGCGCCCATGGAGCGAATGAGCGACCGCAGCAACCAAACCTGCGCCCATTCGCCAACCGCGTAGCTCAACGCCGACGACGTGGCGGCAATATAAGTCACCAGCACATAGTCCATGTTGGAGCGGTGGTTGATCACAAAAACAACGGATGAATCCGGATCGACTGAGCGTAGCGCCTCTTCATTGGTGTAGCCGATGCGCACCCGATAAAGCAGTTTTGAAATCCGCCGTGCTAGCCGCGTGCCGATAGCGAAATAGGTGTAGGCGCTAAAAGACGGGACGATCTCCTGGACATATTTCTGCGCCAGATGCATGGCGACTTCGCGCGGCTCATCGGTTTCCTTGGCATGGGCATCAACGGCTGCCAGCACCTGCGGATCAAAAAGCACCCGATCAATCAGCACCTGGCGTTTCGTCAGTTTGAACGGCTGAATTTGTAATTGCAGGCGGGTATTAAGTTCTTCAATCGCCTTGTTGGCCCGCCGCCGCAGAGCCCAACGCACGCTCGGGATCAACATCCGGTCGAGCACCACCCACACCGCAAGCAATGTGCCCAACACCACCAACCAGACCGGCAATGTCACCGTCGCCGCCATATCGCCTCCCAGCTCCCGCCACTAATCCCACGACTAAACTGTTGTTTTCGCGGACGATACTATTTCAGCGGGTTTTATCGGGCAAAGGCAAGCCCGCAATTTATTTTGCCGTAATGTGTGGTGTGTTAGGCCAAGGTAATCGGCAACCAGACCGGCAATATCACCGTCGCCGCCAATTCGCCGCGCACTCGCCGTCAAATATGCTATGATGGCGGTGGCGCCGATATTACGCTTGAGCGTTATTAGCCAAGCGCACAGCTGCGGCTCGGCCGGATATTGACACCGAGCCGCTATCATCCGGCGCCATTTCCGCATCCAGTCATAATTGAAGGGTGCCAAATATGTATTATGTCGGCAACAGCCTATTCCAAACAGCATTGAACGCCGTGGCGGCGACCGTGATCATTGCGATCAGCGCCATGCCGGCCAATTCCAAATCATTGCAACAAAAGGTGTGCAAAAATCACGGCCATCAAGGTGTGGGAGTTGATTCCAATAAGACAATGGCTTTGCGGATAGCCTACAAGACCTGGAGCAACCAGGTGAGCTTTCACGACGGGCCAAGCTGGGCCAGCACGAAAGTCAACAGCGGTACGAAATTCAGCAGCCATTGCGGCAAGATCACCGATCCACAGACGAACAAGAAGAAATGGGAATGTGTGGTTTCCGCCCGCCCCTGTCGGATTGAAATGGCAATCATTCCACTCAACAAGTTTAAGCCGCCACCGATGCTGCCGCCGCCCGGCGTTAAAATTCCGCCGAACCAAAATGCCTCGCCAAATCGATTGTTCGTGCCGCGGCGAAAACTCAAGCCCTAATACCGGCGCCTTAAATATCGTGAATTTTTTAGTTGGCGTGACTGCCCCGGCGGATCAATTGCCGCGGCTGTGGTCTTTTCGATAGGCACGTTTGGCCGCCAGTTTGCCGTCTTTGAAAATCAATATGTCGACACATCCAGTGCTAAAAGCCGTCCCGTCCGGCCAGGTTCCCGTCTGCGTGCCTTCGACAACCGCCACACCATCTGAGTAATGGAAAAAACGATCCTGAAAGGCCAGATCTGGCACCTGGTTGAACAGTTCCGCCGCTAATCGCCGAATGGCCTCGTGCCCAACGCCGCGTTTGCCGCTGGCATCTGGACCAGAAGAGGCTTCATACACTCCGTCTTCGGTAAACTGTGCGGCGATGCCATCCAGATCGTGTTCATTCCACACACGGGAGAATTCGTCAAAAAATGCATCAAGATCAAAATCTGGCAAATCGGTCCCTCCGGTACGCAAATGTGGTCGGCAGGCGGAACAAGTCTCTGGTCGGGTGAAAAAATGGTGGGCGCGGCTGGGTTTGAACCAGCGACCCCTACGATGTCACCGTAGTGCTCTCCCGCTGAGCTACGCGCCCCTTATCGATGCACATTCAATGCATGGGGTCGTGCCGGACCTGACCGGCAGCAACATGCGATATAGCGGGGAAGTCAGGCCCGTGCAAGCCTTTGACGACGATTTTTGTGAGGTGAGTTTTCGACCCTCGGCGCGGCGGGGTCGATCAGGCGACCAGCAGCTTTTCCACTTCATTGACCAGATCGCGCAGGTGGAAGGGTTTCGACAACACCTTGGCATCCTTCGGCGCTTGTGAATCCGGGTTCAGCGCGACCGCGGCAAAACCGGTAATGAACATCACTTTCAGGTCCGGATCGAGCTGCGTCGCCTTACGGGCAAGCTCAATGCCGTCCATCTCCGGCATAACAATGTCGGTTAGAAGCAGCGTGAATGGCTCTTCGCGCAAACGCTGATAGGCGCTGGCACCATTGTCGAAATCGACCACGTCGTATCCGGCTTTTTGCAAGGCTTTCACCAGAAAGCGGCGCATATCGTTATCATCTTCGGCTAGCAAAATTCGCGACATTGTGGTCCCCGACCCATTCATATCCCAGTTTTATGCGCCTATAGAGCGTTGTCGAAGTAAATATCCGGTGAAAAAAGGCGTGGATTTGTCGAAGATGGAAATTTGCGCCGGAACTGCGACCTTAAGTCATGGACAGATCAGTTGCAGCTTGGCAACATGACCTAATGTCGGCAGCCTCTGCCGGCCTTTGGGGAATTTCGCGGCCATGCAAATCATCAAGGATTTCAAGACCACCAATCCATTTGAAGTTCTGACGCCTGACACGCAGTTGTTCCCCTTCGTATTTAATTCGCCTCATAGCGGACGTTGTTATCCGGAAGACTTTGTTTCCGCCTCAAGGCTCGACCGCGACATGTTGCGGCGGTCGGAAGACGCCTATGTGGATGAATTATTTTCCGGGGTGGTGGATTCCGGCGCGCCGATGATGCGAGCACATTTTCCGCGCGCCTACCTGGATCTGAACCGTGAGCCTTATGAGCTCGATCCGAAAATGTTTCATGATCACCTGCCGCCCTATGCCAATATTCGCTCCATCCGCGTCGCTGGTGGGCTGGGCACGGTCGCCCGGGTGGTGTCGGACAATCAGGAAATCTATACCAAACGCATGGCGGTCGGTGAGGCGCTCGATCGGATCGAGGCGATCTACAAGCCCTATCATCAGGTTTTGCGCCGAGTACTGGCGCAGACCCACGTTGCCTTTGGTTGCTCTATCTTGGTCGACTGCCATTCAATGCCGTCGATCGTGCGTTCCGGCGACGGCAATTCCAAACCGGATTTTATTCTTGGCGACCGCTATGGCACCAGCTGCGCACCCGATATCACCGAATGCGCCGCCGACATCCTGCGCGCCATGGGCTATTCAGTCAGCCGCAACAAACCCTATGCCGGCGGCTTTATCACCGAACATTACGGCCGACCCGTCAAAGGCCTGCACGCGATCCAGATCGAAGTAAATCGTGCGCTTTACATGGACGAGCGTGCCTATGCACGATCTTCGAATTTCCAGGCGCTGGCCGCCGACCTCACTCTTTTCAGCCGCAATTTGATGTGCATGGCGAAAGACAATTTGCTGCCGGAACGCGCCGCGGCCGAATAAATCGGCGCGCCGCAACCGATTCCACAAAAAAAAGGGGCCGCTCAAAAAGCGGCCCAAGTCTTAGGGAGGAAACGCCCAATAAGGGCAGGCGATCTGGGAGCAAGCTCACCATATCGCACTGCACACATATATTGATGCAACGCACAAAAGTCAATGCTTTGGCGGAGCTTACGCGCCCGAATCGAGGCTTCTTAGGACTTGGCCTCGCGTTGATTGATTTGCAGGTAATCCGCGTAATTAATTGAAAATAAAGGATAATATATATTCAGACTTGGCCGGTTGCATATCCGCATGGGCGCAGATAAGCGACGTGCATATCAGCTATGCACTGCAATATTACCGCTAATTCCTACGCCTGTAGCACTGCCTGAATCAAAACAGACACCTTAAACGACTGCGTTTGCCGCAGACCATTCGGCCCGGTCTAAAGCGCTAAATCCGGCAATGAAGCTCAAAACACTACCAACCTGCCGACGGCTCAGATAAAAGCCCGGTAATGACCCACTAGGCCCTTGGCCGCCAATAGCGATGATGACGCCATGTCGAGCGACAATGAGTTCAGCCCATTTCTAGATCGCCTCGCCGATGCGGCAAGCGACGCCATCATGCCGCATTTTCGGTCCCTGCGATCGGTCGACAACAAGCTGACCGACGGCTTCGATCCGGTGACCGACGGCGACCGGGACGGCGAGCGTGCCATGCGGGCGCTGATCAATGAACACTATCCCGACCACGGCATTATCGGCGAGGAATTCGGTAGCGAAAACGTCGATGCCGCCCATATCTGGGTGCTGGATCCGATCGACGGCACCCGGGCCTTTGTGAGCGGATTACCAACTTGGGGAACACTTATCGGGCTACGGAACCAGGACCGTGCCTTATGCGGCATGATGTGTCAGCCGTTCACCGGTGAGCGATATGCCGGCGACGGCCAAAAGGCCTGGTACACCGGGCCCGGCGGCGCCAAGCCCCTTAAAGTTCGCGCCTGCGCCGATATTTCCGAAGCCACTTTGTTCACTACAATGCCGGATCTTTTTTCGGCCGCCGAGCAACCTTGCTACGACCGGGTGGAGGCGCGGGCTCGGCTGATCCGCTACGGGACGGATTGCTATGCTTACGGCATAGTCGCCGCCGGCCACGGAGATCTGGTGGTCGAGGCCGGCATGAGCACCTATGATATTCTAGCCCTTATTCCGGTAATCGAGGGTGCCGGTGGCGTCGTCACCAACTGGCAGGGCGGCCCAGCGTTAGACGGCGGCACGGTCCTCGCCTGTGGCGATAAGAATATCCATCGGCAAGCCCTGGAAATTCTCAACGCCGGCTAATGTCAGCGAATTTGTACCTGCGGTACGGTTTTTCGCCGTCAGGCCGATGCAGCAAACCGTCAATCTACGTAACTTACTGAAGAATAACGTTTTATTGCTGCGGCACCACTGCACCATAACACCACTATTTTCCGGCCACGATCCTTCCCAAATACCACTCACCGGCAAATGGTGAGCAATCAGCGTCTCCATGTCGGCTCATAACAAAAACAACAACAAGAGTATGACAATGGAAACCAAAACAAGAACCATCACCAAGGCGGTGATGTGGCAAATCATGGGCCTGATCTCCATGTCGACGATTGCCTACATCTTCACCGGATCAATCGGCCAGGGCGGCACGATTGCTCTTGCCGGCGCCGCCTTCAGCTTTTTCATGTACGTGATTTACGAGCGCGCCTGGGGCCGTATCGGCTGGGGCTTTGCCGATGATCACCGTGAAAACACACGGGCACGCACCGATATGGAGCTGCATCAAGCCCGGTCCCTTGCGGTGAGCGGCATCAGCCCGATCTAGATCCCAACTTATTTGAACTGAGATAAACAAGGATAATAACAATGATCTCCGTTTCAGACAAAATCGAATCCGCCGCCCTGCGCGACCTACATGAAGCCGGGCAGGATTTGGCCGGCCCGATCGGCCTGCAAATATTTCGCGATGGCGATGCGACCATCTCCGTCGCCGGCCATGCGCCATCTTCGGCTATCGTTCTCAACCGCGCGATCTTGCCTGCCGATTGGTTGGCGGATGCCGGGAAGATCGCTGGTGTTACCGACATTTATGCCAAGGCCAAAGTCGGGCGGTATTTCGTCCAAGGATCACCGATCGACGAAACTGCACTCGCCGAAAACAATCTCGGCAAAGCGCGCGGATGGCAGAAATTTCGTCGTGGTCGGCAATCTGTTGCCGGCCGATCAACCGATCTATCGATCCGGCAAATAGGTCCAGACCACGGCGCTGATTTCGGCCGCATTGTGTCGGCGGCATTCGACGTCGGCGACATCAGCGCGCCGCTTCTCGCCCGTTTGCCCGGACGCGCCAATTGGCACATCTTCATGAGCTTTGACGGCGACACCCCGGCCGGCGCCGGCGCGCTCTTTGTCAAGGATGGCATTGCTTGGACCGATTGGGGGGCGACCGACCCGACTTTCCGCCAACGTGGCAGTCAATCAGCATTGCTTGCCGCCCGGGTACAACACGCCATCAACTTAGGCTGCAGCCAGATCTTCACCTGCACCGGCGAGGCGGTGGCCGGTGACCCACAGCATTCCTACGGCAATATCGAACGTATGGGATTTGAGCCAGTTGAATTGCGGCGCAATTTCCAACCGGTCTAACGCAATCCCGGGATCGCCGTCTAACCCATGGCCCGCAGCCGCATCATGGCGGCGATCCCGAAAACCGGACCAATCGCGAGACCACCCAAAACAATCGGCCAACCAAACTGTGTCGCCAGAACCGGCGTCAATTGTACGGTGCCGAATGTCAGTGCAAATCCCAGCGCTGTCTGAAACGTCATCAGACTGCCAGCCTGTTCCGGTGGTGAAGCGTCAGCGACCAGAGCAGAGAACTGCGCTGAATCCGGGATTATCGCCGCCCCCCAGATCATGATCAGCACGAAGGTGATCCAGACCGGTCCACCAAAGGTCACCGCCACGGCCACCGCGGATAAGCCACTAATGGTCATGGCGATGATGGAAATGTTGGCCTTGCCGACACGGTCGGCCATTATGCCAGCCACCACGCAGGCAAATCCGCCGGCGCCGATTGCCAGGAAAGCCGTCATCTTGGCCAACCATTCCGCCTCATCGGCCGGCAACGAGGCACCATAAGACACCGCCGCGGCCACGCCAATCCACGCCCACATGGCATAAAGCTCCCACATGTGGCCCAGATAGCCGCCATAGGCGAGCCTCACCCGCCGGTTAGTCCAGGCAGCGGTAATCACCGATGGATCAAACCGTGCCGCCACACCGTGATGCGGCCCGAGCGAGGTAAACAGGCCGATGATCCCGGCACCAATTGCGGCGGCGGAAGCCAATATCACCGTCAGTTGCCAATCAGCACCGCCGGCGACGGAAAATAAATGCGGGATCGCCGAACCGAGTGTCAGAGCGCCGACTAACGCCCCCACCAAGAATCCCCGATCGGCCTCTCCCCAGCCAACAGCGATTTTCATGCCCACCGGATAAACGCCGGCGAGTAACACACCGGTCATCACCCGCGCGGCGATCGCGACATTGCTGCCCGGCTCGGCGATCAACAAACTGGCATTGATGACGCCGGCAAGGATCGCCGAGGCGGCAAACACCCGGCGTGGATCGAACCGGTCGGCGATCCCGACAATGGCCGAGATCAAGGCACCGATCACGAAGCCGGCCTGAACACCGCTTGACAAGGCCGCCTGGCGCACCGCCGATAAGTCCACATCGCGCGTCATATCCGGCAAAATAGCCGCCGACACGAACCACAGGGACATGGCGGCGACTTCTGCCAATAACAACAGCGATATGGAGCGGACCTTGGCGGTTATCAGAGGCTCCGATCTACCGGTGGAAATGCCGGTTGGTTAGGACAGGATCCAACCGCCATCGACATCGATTGTCGTGCCAGTGACGAAATCATTTTGGACCATAAAGACAATGCCCTGGGCCACTTCATCGGCGGTTCCCGCTCGTGGGATGACGTTGTCGGCGACCATTTTTTCGTAAAGCGCCGTCCGTTCTTCACCTTGGATCGCCACGATCGGCGTATCGATCGTGCCTGGTGAAACAACATTGATCCGTTGCGGCGCGATTTCCGGGGCGACGGCGCGCACCAGGGCTTCCACGGCACCGCCGACGGAAGACAATGACACCTGCCCAGGTTTGCATTTACGGGCCGGCGCACCGCTGACCAACACGATCGAGCCGTCAGCACTCATATGATGGGCACCGTAGCGTACGACGTTAGCGTAGCCCCAAAGTTTATCGAAGGAGGCCTGGTAGCCATCCATATCCATATCAAGGAACGGCCCGATACTACGGCCACCGCCAGTGGCGGCACTGATCAAAATGTCAAATGGCGCGCATTCTTTAAACAGTGCGTCCATGGCATCGCGATCAAGCACATCGCATTTTTTCAATGTCACGCCGGCCGGCACATCGCCAGCTTTTTCCGGATTGCGGCTCACCGCGATGACCTGCGCGCCAAGAGCTGCCAGTTGTTTTGATGTCGCTAGTCCAATGCCTGAAGTTCCGCCAAATACGATGGCCTTTTTGCCTGCAACGTCCATGTTGTTGATGTCCTGATAAATTGTAAAAAGATGGATTTTCGTTCGTCCTCAAGACGACCATACAAACCGGCGGCCGCCACGACAAGAAAGCGGCGTAACTTTCGGTCTGCGTCTGCTCATAGTTAGTCGATCAAATTACCGTTCGCATCGCGCCGTCCAGGACCATGAACCCAAGCGCGGCAATCGACCAGCATCAAATTAACTGTCTGACCGGGTCGCGCCCTTGGCGAACAGGTCATCAATCTCAGCTTGGGCAAATCCGGCTTCAGCCAGAATTTCCGCACTGTGTTCACCCAGACGAGGCTGTAGCCGGCGGACGCTGGATGGGGTTTTGGAAAACCGCACCGGCGGCTCATTATATCGCAACGTGCCTTCCGAGGGATGCTCACCGAAATGCCAAAATCCGGTCGCCTGGAGTTGCTCGTGATCAAGCAGTTCTTCCTTGGTGACCACTTCCTGGACCGGCACATTGACTTTGTCGAGCGCCTCCTGCCATTCCGCCGAGGTCTTTGTAGCGACGATGTCGGCCAAGATGCCGTAGATCGCTTCGGAATTGGCAACTCTGGTTGCCAGATCAACAAAGCGCGGATCGTCGCACAGGTCTTCGCGACCGGCGATGGTGAACATCGCCTGCCAGTTTTCATCCGTATAAGGCAAGATCGCCAGATAACCGTCCTTGGTGGCATAGGGCCGGCGCTGGGTATTGAGCAAACGGGCATAGCCCATGCCATCCACCGGCGGTACGAAGCCGGCGCCATAAAGGTGTTCCACCATGACGAAATCAACCAGCGATTCAAACATCGGCACTTCGATTTCCTGACCGGTGCCGCCGCGCTCGCGATGCAGCAATGCCGCCAATATCGCCGACACCACATTAAACGCGGTGGTTTTATCGGCCATGATGGTCGGCACATAACGCGGCTCGTCACAGGTGATCGTCTGCAAATCGGCAAGCCCGGCAGCGGCCTGAATGATGTCATCATAAGCCGGCTTATCAGCCATTGGACCATCGGCGCGAAAGCCATAGGTGGCGCAGTAAATCAGGTCCGGATAGGCCTCGGCGAATGTCTGGTAGCCCATGCCAAATTTCGCTGCCACTTTCGGCCGCATATTATGGATGAACACATCCGCCGTTCCGATCAATTTGAACAACGCGTCGCGCCCGGCATCTTGGGTCAGGTCGAGCACGATTGAACGCTTGTTGCGGTTGGCGCCCATATAAAGCGACGCCATCTTGGGGTTTCGCCGGGCGCCGGAATGACGGGCGATATCGCCGCCGGGTGTTTCCACCTTGATGATATCGGCGCCCATGTCGCCAAGCATTTGCGCCGCCCAGGGACCTAAGATCACCGTGGTCAGGTCCACCACGCGAATGCCGTCCAAACTGCCTGTCATTCCGTCTTTCCTAATTATGCTTCAAACTGGCCCCGTAGTTCCGCAGCTTACCCTTTTTGTCCGCTGAGCAAACCACCCCTGTCCTTCCAGTCCTGCACTTCGCTATCTGAATAGCCCCATTCGCGCATCGCCGCATCCCCGCTTTCGCCTGGCGCCTCGGCCGGTGTCGGCAAATCGCTCTTGGTTCGGCTGAAACGCGGCGCCGGTGCCGGTTGTTTGACCCCATCGATTTCAATGAAACCATCCCGGGCTGCCTGCAGCGGATGATCCGGTGCTTCGGCCATGGATAAAACCGGCGCGAAGCAAGCATCGCTCCCCTCCAGCAAGGCGCACCAGTCGTCGCGGGTCTTGGTTTTAAACAAAGCTGTCAGTTCCTGACGCAAAGCCGGCCAGTTTTCCCGGTCGCTTGAACGCGCCAACCAATCCGGCGCCATGCCCACCAGTTGAAAGAATTCCTGGCGGAACTTCGGTTCGATCGGGGCGATGGAAACCCACTGCCCATCGGCGCATTCGTAGACGTCGTAATAGGGCAATCCGGAATCGAGCAGATTGGTGCCGCGCGGACCGTTATGCATGCCGGCCGCATGCATGCCATAGGCTGAAGACATCAGCGATGTTGCGGCGTCCGACATGGCGGCATCGACCACCTGACCCTGGCCGCTGGTCCGGGCCTCGATGATCGCCGCCAACACGCCCATGACCAGATAAACCGCGCCGCCGTAATCGCCCAACAGGTTCAGTGGCGGTGTCGGCGGTTGCCCCTCCCGGCCGATAGAGTGTAATGCACCGGAAATGGCGACGTAGTTGAGATCATGTCCGGCGGCATGGGCGAGCGGCCCCTCGCCGCCCCAACCGGTAATGCGGCCATAAACCAACTGTTCATTGCGGGCCAGACAGACTTCCGGCCCCAGACCCAACCGTTCCATGGCGCCAGGCCGAAAGCCTTCGATCAACCCATCGGATTTTTCAACTAGCGACAAGGCCAGCGCTGCCCCTTCGGCGCTCTTCAAGTCGGCGACTACGGAACGCCGGCCACGATTGAGGAAATTAAACTGCCGCGGCCGATTAAGCCCCAAGCCGCTGGCGGCCGGGCGCTCAACCCGCAATACGGTCGCCCCCATATCAGCCAGCAACATCGCCGCCATCGGCCCCGGGCCGATACCGGCGAACTCAACAATGCGTATCCCGCTCAACGGTCCCATGACGGCCGCTCCTATCTTTTCAATTATCGAGGCTTCGCCGTTACAGCATTGGCAACCAATTCATCGATCCGCGCCGCGTCATATCCCAGCTCCTGGAGGATTTCGACGCTGTGTTCACCCAACCGTGGCGGTGGCCGTGATGGCGCTGGCTGGGTTTCAGACCAGGTGCTCGGCACCGCCATTTCCCGCAAGCGCCCCTCGCTTGGATGATCGGTAAATTTGAAAAATCCTGTCGCCTCCAGATGCGGATCTGCCAATAAAGTCTCCAGACTATGCAGCGGCATGGCCGGAATATCCGCCTCATCGAAGAAGTCCAGCCATTCTTGCGTCGTCCGTGTCGTCAGTAACCGCGCCAGTTCGGCATAGATGGCGTCAATGTTTTCCGTCCTTGTCGTCATGCTTTCAAACCGCGGATCAGTATCCAGCTCATCTTCGCGGCCAAGCGCCTTGAAGAAGGAACGCCAATGACGGTCGGTATAAATCAGCACGCAGACATAACCGTCCGATGTCGGGTACGGCCGGCGGTCGGCCGATAGCAGGCGCGGGTAACCCATCGGGCCGAGCGGCGGATCAAATGATTGCCCGCCCAGATGATCGCCGAGCACGAAACTCGCCATCATCTCAAACATCGGCATATCAATGCGCTGACCCTTGCCGGTGCGGCTTTGATAAAACAGCGCAGCGTTAATCTGCCCGACCGCCCACAAAGCCACGCCTCGGTCGACAATCGCCGTCGGCGCATAGGCTGGCGGGCGCCCGTCGGACATATGCGACAACATTGGGATCGCCACGGCCCCTTGAATCAAATCGTCAAAGGCCGGCTTTTTCGCATAGGGCCCATCCTGACCGTAGCCATAGGTGCCGGCATAAATGATCCGTGGATTGATGTCCTTGACGGTCTCATATGAGAGCCCCAACCGCTCCATGACCTGTGGCCTGCGGTTATAAATCAGAAGATCCGCATCCTTGATCAAGTCGAGCATGACAGCCAGGCCGTCGGGCTTTTTCAGGTTCAAGACAATGCTGCGCTTGCTGCGATTGATGTTGAGATAAATCGCCCCCATGCCCGGATTGCGCAGCGGTCCGATGCCGCGCACCGTATCGCCCTCCGGTGCCTCCACTTTGATCACGTCGGCTCCCATATCACCGAGGATCTGCGTGGCATAAGGCGCCATCAGCATGTTGGTGAAATCGATGACTTTGACGCCATCAAGCGGTCGGTTCATGGCGCTCTCACCGGTCATGCGCTGACCGGGCGAAAAACCGGCAGCGCCTGGCCACCGACCGTCTGGCGGAAGGTCACCTCAACGGCCTGCCCGATCTGCAAATCATCCAGATCGCAATCAACAATGTTGGTCATCATCGTCACTCCTTCGGCCAGGGTGACATAGGCGATGACATAAGGAATTTCCGCCCGACGGGTGATCGAATAAGAATAGATCTCGCCGCGCCCGCTGGCGGTGGTCCAGACCGTGTCGTCGCTCATACAATGAGGGCAAATGGCGCGTGGATAAAAATGTGGCTTGCCGCAGCCATTGCAGGTTTTCAGTACCAGATCGCCAGATTTTGCTGCTGCCCAGTAATGCTCCGTCTCCAGATTGATCGTCGGATCGGGATAAGTGCGTTCAGGCCCGGTCATGCGTCGTTCCTCCCCAATATCACCGTGGCACTGCCATGGCGGGTGGCCATCTGGCCGCCGGTGCCGTGGGCCAGAGCGATCGTGCAATCAGGCACCTGGACATTTTCATGGGCCTCGCCCCGCAATTGCCGAACCGCTTCGATCACCTTGGTCATGCTGCCGCGATTGCTTGGATGGTTGTTGCAAAGCCCGCCGCCGTCGGTGTTGAACGGCAATTTTCCGACGCCGGAAATCAAGTTGCCGTCGGCGACAAACTTGCCGCCTTGGCCCTTTTCGCAAAAACCCAGATCTTCCAGCGTTTCCAATACGGTGATGGTGAAACTGTCGTAGATCGACACATAGTCGATATCGGCCGGTGTCACCCCAGCCTCGCCAAAGGCAATCGGACCGGATTTTGCAGCACCGGTAAAAGTCAAATCGACCTGGCCACCGTTGAGATGTTTGATCGCCGTGCCCTGGCCCAAGACTTTGATACAGCGCTCACCGAGCGACTTGGCGATTTCCGGGCTGACAATCACCAAGGCGCCGCCGCCGTCGCTGATGACGCAACAATCCAGCCGGTGCAGCGGGTCGGCGATCATCGGTGAATTGACCACCTCATCGACGGTCACCACATCGCGCAACACAGCGTGTTCGTTGTGCTGGGCATGGTGGGAAGCGGCAACCTTAATCCAGGCGAGCTGCTCGCTGGTGGTGCCGAATTCATACATATGCCGCATGGCGGCCATGGCATATAAGTTGGTGACCGCCGGTCCGTAAGGCATTTCAAAACCGTGCTCGGGCAGTTCGGTGCCGTAGTCGCGTGCCGGCAATGAAGCCAGACCCTCCGCCCGTGGCCGGCCGGCCAAGGTGACCAGCGCGACGTTGCATTTTCCAGCCGCAATCGCCTCCATCGCATGGCCCACATGCACCACATAAGACGAGCCGCCGGTCTCGGTGGTGTCGGTGTAGGTCAGGTCGAGGCCCATATATTCGGCCATCGACATGCCGCCCAACCCGGGCGCCACGCCGTCGCAAAAATATCCGTCGACATCGTCCTTGCTCAGCCCGGCATCAGCGAGCGCCCCGATCGCCACCTCCGCATGTAGCTGGGCAATGGTTTTATCGACCGCCTTGCGGGTGGGATGCTCAAAGACACCGGCAATATAGGCCTTACTGGTTCGACTCATTTTGGCTACTCGTCCCCGTCAGTAGGATTTCGGCAATCCCAGAACTTTTTCCGCGATGTAACATAGGATCAGATGCGGCGTGATCGGCGCGATCCGATGAATCCAGGCTTCCCGCATATAGCGCTCCACGTGGTATTCCTTGGCATAGCCCATGCCGCCATGGGTCAGGATGGCATTGGAGCAGGCGTTAAACGTTGCCTCGCCGGCCAGATACTTGGCGGCGTTGGCCATGTGGCCGCAATCATCGCCACGGTCGTAGAGTTGAGCAGCGCGGAAGGCCATCAAGTTGGCCGCTTCCAGCTCCGCCCAAGACTGCGCCAACGGATGTTGGATCGCCTGGTTCTGGCCAATCGGCCGGTCGAACACGACTCGCTCCTTGGCGTATTCAGTCGCCCGGTGAAGCGCTGCCCGTCCCAGACCAACCAGGCCGGCGGAAATTAAAATCCGCTCCGGATTGATGCCATGGAGTAGATAGCGGAAGCCCTTGCCCTCTTCGCCGATGCGGTCTTCCACCGGTATTTCCATACCGTCGAAAAACACCGAATTGGAATCAACGCATTTGCGGCCCATTTTTTCGATGCGCTGAACCTCGACCTTTGAGCGGTCTAAGTCCGTGTAGAACAGCGACAGACCATCTACCGGTCGCGCGGTTTCACTTTCTTCCGTGGTTCGGGCAATCAACAGGATCTTGTTGGCGACCTGTGCGGTACTGGTCCAGATCTTCTGGCCATGGACGACATAACGATCGCCCTTGCGCACCGCCCGGACTTTCAATTTCGTCGTATTCAAACCGGCATCTGGTTCCGTCACGCCGAAACAGGCAATGTCCTGTCGGCTCATGATCGGCGGCAGCATCCGCGCTTTTTGTTCGTCGGACCCATAGACCACCACCGGATTGAGGCCGAAAATACCCAGACTCACCGACGACACGCCGCCATTGCCGGCGCCGGATTGGGAAATCGCCTGCATCAGGATGGCCGCCTCGGTAATGCCTAAGCCGGCGCCGCCATACTCTTCCGGCATGGCGATGCCCATATAGCCGTGATCGGCGATCATCTTGCAGAAATCTTCAGGAAACTGGCCGTCGTTGTCACGGGCCAGCCAATATTCATCTCCGAACTGGGCGCAAAGCCGGGTGACGTTTTCGTGGATCTGCAACTGTTCAGGCGTGAAGTCGATGCTCATGATGTCGGTCTTCCGTAAATCGATAATGCCTGAGCCAGTTGGTCGGGCGGTTAGGCGGGTAATGTCGGCGCGTTTAATACGGTCCGGGTCCGCTAGACGCCGATCGTGTAGCCGCCATTGACCGACAGATGCTGACCGGTGATGTAACTGGCAGCCTCCGACAACAAGAAGCAGACCGGCTCGGAAGCCTCCTCCGGCTCAGAAAACCGGCCCATCGGCACCTGCGCCATGATCCGGTCGCGGAATTTTTCACCGCGGATGGTTTCCGTCATTTCCGTCGCCACGACACCGAAACAAACCGAATTGATCCGGATACCTTTGGAGGCCCATTCCCGGGCCGAACTCATGGTGAGCCCCATTACGCCGGACTTTGCCGCACCATAGTTGATCTGGCCGATGGTGCCGCGCCGGCCGGCATCCGACGATATATTGACGATTGATGCTGGCTCCTTATTGCCCGCCTCGGCCCGTTCAATCATGTGACGGCCGACGGCTTGTAAACAGTAAAAGACACCCGACAGATTAACGTCGATGACCTGTTGCCAGGTTTCCACCGACATCTTGTCAATCATCGCCGCCCGGACGATGCCGGCATTGTTGACAAGTCCATGAATGGCATCGTTATTGGCCACCGCCCGGGCCACCATCGATTGGACAAAGCCGGGATCAGCCACCGAGCCCACATGGACCTCAGCATGTTCAGGCCCTAGTTCATCGGCCAGCGCCATGACTTTTTCTTCTTGAAGGTCGACCAAAACCGCCCGTCCGCCAAGTTCCACGATCAGCCGTGAAACCGCCTCGCCGATGCCCTGCCCGGCACCTGTGACAATGATATTCTGGCCTTCAAGGCTCATCGGATTGTACATCGTTTCCAGTCCATAATTTTCCGGCACGATCGACCGCCTACGGTGCCTGGCACTCAAGAAAGGGGTCGAAAATAGCGTGCGATGTTACGTATATCGGTACAAGATACGAATATTGATAACTAACCCCATGGCGCAGGTCAATACGAATTCAGGTCCGATGGGCCACATTTAGCCCAGCACAGAACAACTACCTTGACTGGTTGAGCACCTTCAAACAGCACTGGCCCCGCTGGTCATCATACGGCTTGATCAAAATGCCGAAGATTGCCCTAATGGCGCGATCTGAAATGAGGTTAAACGTATCCATGAAAACGCTTGTCTGCTTCGGCGATTCCAACACTCACGGTACTGTTCCCATGCGTTTTTTAGGTGATCGCCGGCGCTACGACCGGACCGTTCGGTGGCCCGGCGTTGCCGCTAAAAATCTCGGCGCACAATGGCAGGTGATCGAAGAGGGTCATCCGGGTCGGACCACAGTTCATGATGATCCAATCGAGGGGGCATACAAAAACGGCCTGCCGGCCATCAGCGTTGCCATGGAAACCCACAGACCCGTCGATGTGATCGCCATTCTTCTCGGCACCAACGATCTGAAAACGCGCTATTCGGTTACCGCCCAGGATATCGCCATATCGGTCGACAAGCTCATTGCCACCGCTCTTGCCAGCCAGGGCGGCCCGGACAACGGCGCCCCGCAAGTGCTGTTGATCGCGCCGCCACCAATCATTGAAACCGGCTGTCTAAAAGACATTCTTCAAGGTGGCGCGGCTAAATCAACAGCGCTCGGCGGATTACTCGGAAAAATCGCCGCAGCGCGATCCATACCTTATCTCGATGCCGGCATGGTCATTCAATCAAGCCCCACGGACGGCATTCATTGGGAGCCGGATGACCATGCTGCTCTTGGCCAAGCGATCGCCGGGTGCGTATCGGAAAACTGGGGTTAGCGGCAATGGAAGACTAATTGCCAAGCCGGCTAATTAATGGCTGTTACCGGAACATAGGCGGCATCGGGATCCGGCCGTTCGCCGGCAATGATGGTGCAGGCCCAATCGGAATGGTGCTGAAATGCGGCGACGGCGCTGGGACCGTTTCCCCACAACACATTGTCGGAAATGCGTTGATAGTTGCGCACGAAGCTCCTGCCGTAGGTATCGAAAGAAATAACCTCCGGCAAAGAGATGCACCATAGCACGACCTGCAATTGCCGGATCGAATCGTCCAACACTTTCAGCCCGGCGATTTCATGGAGGACTTGGTGGAAATTCAGCATCCGCATGATGAAGCTTGGATGCGGGACCCTATTGAAGGCCGCGGTGATCTGTTCGGTTGCCTCGGCGATCTTTGATGTGTTGCTTTTCGAATCACTCACCACGCGCGCTGCGTGCTTCAACCCGATGGATCCAAGGCTGCAGAATATCTCAAACCTGGAGAGAATTTCCGGCACGCTCAGCGAGCGAATTCGCGCCCCGCGCAAGGGCAGAAGTTCGATCAACCCGACGCCGGCCAGATAGTGTAAAGCCTCCCTGACCGGAACAATCGTCACATCAAGCAAAATCGCCAGTTTCTTGGCGTTGACCCATTCACCTTGATGGATTGTTCCACTGACCAAACCTTCAAGCAGATAGGTCAATACCCGGTCGGTCGATCCACGCCCGGTTGCCGGGTGTCCGGTGGCTGTCGGAATATAGGCTTCCGGGATTAACATAGGTTCTTTCATCGGCGTCAAAAAATCATCGATCGCAGGCGACAGAAAGCCGTTTGCTGCTGCGACTTATATCCGATGCGATTACAAAACGCTTGATTGTCAGAATTACCGATACAACCGGTCATAGGCCCGCGGGAATCGGCACCCGTACCCTTTTGACAGGATCGGCTTCGAAAATGGTCCAACCGCAGATGTCAGGACCAAGGGTATTTTTGCCGGTAGGACGCAGCGAAGGCGTCGATCTCGTCGCGGTAGCCCAAGGTCATGCGGATCTCATCAAGACCGTTGACCAGGCGATGCTTGTCAAAGGCTTCGATATCAAATGCGTAAGGAGCTTGATCGGGACCAGTCAGGCTTTGCTCCGGCAAATCAATGGCGATTTCCGCTCCTGGCGCGTCGCGCAACTGACGGCGCAGTTCGGCACAATCAGCGTTCGGAAGGCGGATCGGCAAAATGCCGTTCTTGATGCAATTGTTGTAATGAATGTCACCAAAGCTGGGTGCGATCACCGCCCGGACGCCGAAGGCCACCAGGGCCTTGACCGCGCTTTCCCGCGACGACCCACACCCCCAGTTGATATCGGCTACCAGGATCCGCCCGCCGCGATAAGCCTCTTGATTGAGGACGAAGTCGGTCTCCTGGCCGTCGGCATCGAACCGCAAATCGTGCAGCAACGTCTCGCCGAAATCCGCATCGGCCGGCGACTTGCGCAAAAACCGCGCCGGAATGATTTGATCGGTATCGCAATTGGCAATATCGATCGGTACGGCAACGGCGGCAAAGGTGGTGAACGGCGCAAGCGCCGGGCTGGCTGTCATGGTCAGTCCCTCCCGCCAAGTTTGCGCACGTCTGTAATGTGACCGGTCACCGCCGCCGCCGCGGCCATGGCCGGGCTGACCAGATGGGTGCGGCTTCCCGGACCTTGGCGTCCACGGAAATTGCGATTGCTGGTCGAGGCAGCCCGCTCGCCGGGCGCCAGGATATCGCCATTCATGGCCACGCACATGGAACAACCCGGCTGCCGCCACTCCATCCCGGCATCGGTGAAAATCCGGTCCAGGCCCTCCGCTTCGGCCTGTTTTTTAACCAGGCCTGATCCGGGCACTACCAGGGTGCGCACCTTGGCGCGGCGGCCTTTGACCACCGCCGCCGCGGCGCGCAAATCTTCGATGCGGCTGTTGGTGCAAGCGCCAACAAACACCGCGTTGACGGAAATCGATTCCATCGCCGTCCCCGGCGTCAAATCCATGTAGTCGAGAGATGCCACCATTTCCGCCCTCACCTGCGGATCTTTTTCCTCCGCCGGATCAGGCACGAAGCCGGTGACCGGCACCGCCCATTGCGGTGAGTTTCCCCAGGTCACCATCGGCGCGATGTCAGTGCCGTTGATGGTGTGTTCAATATCAAAATCGGCGTCATCATCACTCGAAAGCGTGCGCCAATGTGCCACCGCCGCGTCCCACATTTGCTCTTTCGGCGCGAATGGTCGGCCGGCGCAATAGGCCAAGGTGGCGTCATCCGGCGCAATGATACCGAACCGGGCGCCAGCCTCGATCGTCATATTGCAGACCGTCATGCGGCCTTCCATCGACATCGCCGAGATTAAAGGACCGGCATATTCGATCGCATAGCCGGTGCCGCCGGACGCACCAATACGCTCAATCACTGCAATAATGACATCCTTGCCACTGACCCCGAAACCCAGCTGCCCCGTCAGATTGATACGCATGGTTTTCGGCCGCCGCTGCCACAGCGCCTGGGTGACCAAAACGTGCTGCAACTCGGACGCGCCGATACCAAAAGCCAACGCCCCCAGCGCACCATGAGTAGAGGTGTGGGAATCGCCGCACACCAGAATCAAACCGGGAAGCGTGATGCCTTGTTCTGGCCCGACAACATGAACGATGCCATGTCGATCATCGGTGATCCCAAAATGATTGAACCCCAATTCTTCCGCCGATTGCTGCAGCACCTGGACCGCCTGTCGCATCTCGCCGGCTGGAATATCTTCAATGGTCTTAGCCGTCGTCGGCACGCTGTGGTCCGGCACGGCAAAAAGATTTTCCGGCGCGGCAATCTCATAACCACGCGCCGCGATGGCGCCAAAGGATCTGAAATGTAGATCATGAATCATCTGCCGGTCGACATAGATCAACGCCTCGCCGTCGTCGCGTTGGACGATGACATGTTCATTCCAGATCTTACCAAAAAGCGTACCCGCCATACCCGCCCCTCGCGGCGACCCAAAAAATGCGCCGCACGAACTGTGCACTGATATGTCCACCAACGCCATGGGGTCAATTTACTGGAGTAAACGTCCTTGCGGCCAAGTTTAGAGCGATTGGATTAGGAGTCTGAATTGACGGATGCAATCCCAATGCGGAAATCTACGGCGGGCCGCTGTCTGCCGACCAGCTTTCGATCTCAATGGCAACCATTTGTTGGAGCCGCCACAGATTGCTGTCTTGAACGCCATACTCCTCAAGCTTTGCAACGGTCTGATAAAGGTATTCCGCACTTGATCCATAATGGCCACATGCGTGGGCCAACCGCCAGGCGACGTCTTGCAGAGGAAGGCCTTTGAGAATGCCCTGGCCTTTGGGTCCGGCCCAAAAGACCAATACCTGCAACGGACCATCTGCTGTTGATACTTTAATCCATCGGGCCATGCCGAGGTCTTCCTGGACGTTGATTTCGCGCTTGACCAGTTGGTGAACAATTTCAGCTTTTTTGGCCTCCGGCAGACGGACAATCAGGGCATTACAGCGGCCACCTGGCATGAGCGCCAGCATAAGCCCTGGTAACTCCGGCGTGCCGCGCCATCTGGTCTGCTCGATGCAAAAAGCCCGATGCCAACCATTCGCCGAGGCGCGGCGAAACTCCGCCACCTCAAAACCTGGCGACCAGATCAGCGAGCCGTATGCGAATACCCAAATCGGGCCGGGCGGAGCGGATGCCAGAAGATCCTGGGCGATAGCAAGCCGTTCAGCATCTTCAAGCGGCGTGAAGTCAGGGTTCGGACCTGGATTGGGCTCCTCTCTGAGACAACGGGCTACCAATTCCGGCGTCAAAGCCATGCGGCGCGGGCTGTCATTCTTTGCCGGTGTTATTGCACTATCGACCATTCAAGAACCTCTTAGGTTGAGGCTTCACTGTGCCGGAATATCGGTTATGCGAGCGATAATAATATCATCATTAAACATTGCCCAATGGCACAAAGCTGGCTGCCGGTTTGTACGGCGCAAGATCTTCTTAGAAATTGAGAGGCCGCCGTCTAGGCACCTATTTCAAAATCGCGCCGCCTTTCCATCTCGTGGGAAATACTCACCAAGGAACTTCATGAATTTCCGCACCCGTGGTTCCTGATAGGACTCCCTTGACGTGACAAGCCAGAGCCCACTGGTCAGGTCTTCGGTTGTGAAACACATGACAAGATCGGGCAATTGGTCGCCTTCTACACATGGGAGCACACCGACGGCGGCTTCGGTCCGTAACGAGGCTGACATGGTAATCACGGAATCTACCGTGCTGACGATCTTTGACCTATCCACATGCTGATCCAGCCAATTCAGGAGACCTACCCCTTCTATCAACGCCTCGGGGTAGCTCAGTACCGGATGATCGATCAGCTCATTTAGCGACCGCGGCATCCCGTTCGCCGCCAGGTAGGATTTACTGCAATAAATTCCCCACCTAACGGACGGCAGTTTTCTGACGATCAATGTATCGCCAACAATCTTGTCGGCGGCACGAATTGCAATATCGGCCTCGCCATCTTCCAATGACACATGACCTTCTGCCGCATTTGTCTCAAAATGGATGTCCGGGCTGTGTTTTCGAAATTCCGAAATCAGCGGGAGCACCCAATGGGTCATGCTAGAGTGTGCAGCGGTGACTCGTATTTTCCCATCTAGCGAGCGCACCAAATGGCTTGCCCGTGTTAAGACGTTTTCAGCCGCTTCCCCCATTTTCGTTGCAGCGTCAATCAATGCGCGGCCCTGGGAAGTCAGCGAATAGCCGCGGGTGTCGCGCTCAAACAGCGTCAGCCCCAACACCGTTTCCAGCGCGTGCATGCGTCTTCCAACGGTCGTTTGGTTGATGTCTAATTTCTTTGCCGCCGCCAGCGTCGATCCCTCGCTCGCGACAGCTAGAAATATGCGTATGTCATTCCAGTCGACCATTGGCGTCCACCCTTGAAGGCATTCTGCATGGTTGCCTAACCGTTCTGCAAGTGCGGGGATACCCGCAGCTCCTGACTGGGGTCATGCTCTCATAGCAATCCAATCAATTCAGGAGGGAAAAATGACCACCATGCCAATCAAAACCCGTGAGATGCACAATCACCACATGGACAGCACGGTTTGGAATGAAATTGATTTTCGCGACGACGACATCGTCATCGCGACTTATGCAAAATCGGGCACGTCCTGGATGCAGCAGATTGTTAGCCAGTTGGTTTTTCAGGGGCAGGAAGGTTTGCCTGTCGCTGAGATGTCACCATGGGTTGATCTTCGTGTGCCACCCAAGGAGGTCAAACTCCCCGCAATTGCGGCCCAAACCCATCGCCGATTTCTGAAAACTCACCTGCCGATCGATGCCTTGGTCTTCTCCGATAAAGCCAAATACCTTTATGTTGGACGGGATGCTCGGGATGTAATGTGGTCATTGCACAATCACCACGTCAATGCGAACGACATGTGGTACGACGCCCTGAACAACACACCGGGGCGCGTTGGCCCTGAAATTGGCACCCCGCCCGAAAGCGCGGCTGAGTATTTTACCCACTGGCTGGACAATGACGGCGCGCCGTTCTGGCCCTATTGGGAAAATGTCCGCAGTTGGTGGCAATTGCGCGATCTTGCCAACGTGAAATTGGTCCACTTTGCTGACCTCAAGCGTGATCTGCAGGGCCAAATTAGCAACATCGCTGACTTTCTGGACATCGACGTTACTCCGGCCACGATGCAAAGCATCCTGCACCACTGTTCTTTCGACTACATGAAGAATAACGCGTCAGAATCGGTACCATTGGGCGGCGCATTTTGGGATGGCGGCGCCAAGACCTTTATCCACAAAGGCACAAACGGGCGCTGGCGCGACGAACTTGGTGCAGAAGTCAGTAACCGGTATTTAGCCCGTGCCGAAAAAGAACTGGGCCCGGATTGCGCCAGGTGGTTGGCTCAGGGATAATTTCTCTGACCGAAAACCAAATGAGAGGCGCGCCGCAGCGCGCCTCTTTGATTTGTGGTCGGAAAATTTTGAGTGCGTTATTGATAGGACTGGGCTCGAGTTAACCCGCCGCAACAGGGCGATCAAATGACTGCTTGCGGCAAACTATCTCCGGTCCGCTTGGGTTTGCTTGTTCGCCCGAAGCAACCCCGCCCCGAAATCATATCTCAGCCGCCGCACTCTGAATCCGCACTCAATCTGCCAGCAAGGAAGCCGACAAACAACCTTACCCTGGCGGTGATTTTCAGGTCGCGCTGCGGCAGCGGCCAAATGCTGCGACACGGCCCGTCCCTTAAAACACCACAACATGGGCCGTCATGCGGTCTGCACTGATATGTCCAGCAACACCATGGCGTCAAATCTACAGCGGCCATGTGCCTCGTCTGTGGGTCGGTGTCCAACAGTTATTTTACCACATTAGAATGGTTGAGGCTTTCTTCGTGCAATGAATTCGTGCCGTAAGTGGAGTGAAATCTGACGGTTCAGTTTCTAAATATTTGACCCCCTCTTGCCTTTCTTCCCGTTGGTATCTGCACGCATAGTTGATTGATGCACCAAATTACCCTATTGATTTATTCGTTCGATCGATTTAATTATATTTCTTAGAGGAAATAATATGGCCCGGGTCACAGCTGAGCGAGTTGAGCAAACAAAGCGCAAGTTGCTGGAGGCGGCGCGGAAGGTGCTTATAGAAGAAGGTTTCTCAGGGCTATCCACGCGCCATGTTGCTGAAACCGCCAATACACAAATGAGTCAGATTCAGTATCACTTCGGCTCGAAAGAGGGGATGATTCTAGCTCTTTTTGAGTACATGAATGCAGCACTCGTAGCCCGCCAATCTGTAACATTCGAGAGGCGCGATCTCAGCTTGGCGCAGAAATGGGATCTCGCCTGCGACTATCTTGATGAGGATCTCGCCTCTGGATATGTCCGTGTATTGCAGGAGCTTATCGCTGCAGGGTGGACTAATATGGCCATCGGACATGCAGTGCGTACGGCTCTTGGAAAATGGCGCGATTTGTTGAACCGGCTGGTCCGCGAATTTGAAACGCGCCATGGCAATCTCGGACCCTTTGAAGCGGAAGATATCGCTGCATTGATAGGTGCCGTGTTTATTGGCAGTGAGGCTTACATCCTTCTTGGATACGAGGATGATCTTCACCCTACGCGCCAAGCGCTACGCCGCTTTGGGAAAGTCATCGCATATTACGAAAACCAGTTTGCGAAGGAGTAGGTTCAATGCGTGCCATGCAACCCAATTCCGAAGGAACCGTCGACCGTGATGGTGTGAAACTGCATTTCGAAATCTATGGCGATGGCGATCACACGATATTATTCGTGCCGACCTGGGCGATCGTTCATTCGCGCAATTACAAGGCGCAGGTGCCGTACTTTGCTGAACATTTTCGGGTGATCACCTACGATCCGCGCGGCAATGGCAAGTCCGATCGGCCAGAATCAGCTGATGCCTACGCCATGGAGTTGTTGATCGAGGATATCGTTGCCGTCTTGGACGCCACTGAGACGGAGAAGGCGACCCTCTTCGGCTATTCCCTTTCGTCCGCGACATCTTTTGCCGCCGGCGCACGGTATCCCGATCGTGTGGAGGCCATCGTTTCGATCGGCGCATGGACGACGATAGTGCCGGCTTTCCCAAATCGCGGGCATTTCTACGATGAAAAGCTGGAAGAACCACAAGGATGGGAAAAATTTAACCTGGCCTATTGGCAAAGCGATTACGCCGATTTCTGCGATTTCTTCTTAGGCGAAGTACATTGTGAGCCGCATTCGACCAAGCAGCACGAAGACGCGGTGGGATGGGCATTAGATGGTGATGGGGAGATGTTGGGCAGAACGCAAACATCAAGAGGTGAACACGGCGTCCCAATTACCGAAGAAATCTACAAAAACATCCGCTGCCCGTCGCTTCTTATCCACGGTCTGGAGGACAGGATCGCGCCCTACAACGGCTCAGAGCGTATTGCCGAACTGACCGGCGGTGAACTGCTTCTGTTACGCGGATCGGGTCACGCGCCGTACGGTCGGATTCCCGGCAAAGTCAACGTGACGGTTCGTGATTTCCTGCACCGAACTCTGGGAACTTGGAAACCCAAACCACGCCCACGCACGACCGGCCGGAAACGAGCACTCTATCTCTCCTCACCTATCGGTCTTGGTCACGCTCGCCGCGATCTCGCGGTGACACGCGAGTTGCGTATTCTGCACCCCGATTTGCAAGTTGACTGGCTGGCACAGGATCCGGTGACACGGTTCCTGGCCGCCAACAACGAAACCGTACACCCGGCCAGCGTAATGTTGGCGAGTGAAAGCGCGCATATTGAAGAAGAAGCCGGCGAGCATGACCTCAACGCCTTTCAAGCGGTTCGCAACATGGACGAGATACTGATCAAGAACTTCATGATCTTTCAGGACGTGCTGGAAGAGGAGAAGTACGATCTGGTGATCGCCGACGAAGCCTGGGATGTCGACCATTACTGGCACGAACATCCAGAACTGAAAAAGGCGCAAATCGCCTGGTTTACTGATTTCGTGGGATGGGTGCCGTTTGAGGAAAACGGCCCGCGCGAGGCGTTTCTGACAACCGACTATAACGCCGAGATGATTAATCACATTGAAAACCACCCGAAGGTGCGGGACCGCTCAATCTTTGTTGGCGGTCACGATGACATCGTCGATCTCGCGTTTGGCGACGGATTGCCCCGAATGCGTGACTGGATCCCCAAACATTACGAATTCGCCGATTACATCATCGGACAGCACCCCTCTGAATTCGGATCACGCGATGATCTGCGTGCTGAATTCGGTTACGACGACGGGCGCAAGACGTGCATTGTCGCTGTCGGTGGCTCTGGTGTGGGCGCAAATCTGATCGGACGCATTCTTGCCGCTTATCCGTTTGCAAAGGAGCGAATTCCGGATCTACGGATGATCGTGGTGACCGGCCCACGCCTGAATCCGGAAGAATTCAAGGTGCCCGCGGGGGTCGAGATGCGCGCCTACGTGCCGGATCTGGACCGACACTTAGCGGCCTGTGATTTGGCTCTGGTACAAGGCGGCCTGACAACCTGCATGGAACTGACGGCGGCTGGGACACCATTCCTTTATTTCCCTCTTCTCAATCACTTCGAACAGAATTTCCATGTGCCTGGTCGGTTGGAGCGCTACAACGCGGGCCGGAAGATGATCTATTCCGAGTGTGATCCGGAAAATATCGCGGCCGCAATGTTGAAGGAGCTACAGGCGCCTAGAAGACCTCATCCTGTTGCGGCGGATGGAGCAGCGCGTGCTGCGTCAATGTTGGCAAATCTGCTTTGAAGAAAAGTCTGACCGGGCACTTTGATCATGAAGTCCAATTTATAACTGGCGCCAATGTAACGCTTGCCCGTGTTAAGTACCCTTGTATAGAGATTCGACAACTCCGCCGCACTTTCTCCTCAGCGCGTCACCAAGCCTTCAATATGTATTGTGCTTATCAAGTTCGCCGGCGCAGCGCTGGCACTCTTCCACCAGGTACTGGCCAAGGGCGGCGCGGTCTATAAACATGCCGTGCTGTTTGCTGAACACCAGGCTGATACTGCCCAACACGTTGCCATCGACGATGATTGGCGCGCCGATGCCCATGGCGTCGGGCTGCAACTCACCCTCCGAGAGGCAATAGCCGGTGTCGGCAATGGTTTTCAGCTCCGCTGAGAGGTCTTTCCAGTTTTCCTTGCTTTTCTCACCGTCGAAATGATCGTCGAACAGTTTGCGCAATCGCTTGCGCGGCAGGAACGCCAGGATCGCCTTTGAGGTGGAACCGAGGAACCACGGCAGCCGGCGGCCACGCACGAAGGTGATGTCCACGTCATCGTTGCCGGCCACATGGGCGACGTTGATCAGGTGCTGTCCGTAGACGTTTGACAACAACACATGGCAGCCCAATAAATTCGCTAACCGCTCCATCATCGGCGCGCAGACTTTGGTCAGCGGCGCCGCATCGCGAATGAGCGAATCCAATTCCACCACCCGGGCGCCGATGACGTAGTCACCATTGGGCATGCGCACCAACAAACCGGATTGGCACAATTCGCGCACATAGCGGTATGTCGCCGATTGGGTGTAGCCAAAATGCGCCGCCAGGGTCTCCACGGTCCACACATGACATTCGGTCGTGAAGGCCTCCAGCAACGCCAGCATTTTGGCCATACTGGTATTTCCTGTACTCATCGGCGATTCCTGGGAAACATCATCGATAGGCAGTGATTTTTCATATCTTCAGTATTTCATTGTTCGTTTATATTATCAAATAATAATAATTTGGCTAATTGAAAATTTTCTCAATTTTTGGAAATAGAAAACTACAGATTCAAATTTTCGTTCATTAATAGCTAATTATAGCCATTTTGATGTATACACAAGCTTTCTGCAAACCAAAATATCTACAGATCTGTTTATCCGTTTTTTGCATAATTTGACAAATTAAGTGTTATCGATCTTAATGGTGCAATGCTGGAACCCTGACGGATTCCTCATTTGCCTTCCCAATCTGATGGCCGCATTTGGCGGGGGACTTAGTCGATGATCTTTTCTTTTATACTGTGGTGCCTCCACCCGGCGCTGGTGTTTTACAGCCGCCGATCGCCACGCCTGCGCCAATTGTTTGTTGAAAAGAATTTCATCGCCCAAATTCAGCTCAAGGACGGATCGCGCAGCCGCTGGTACCGTATCCAGGATGGCAAACTGACATCCAGGTCCGGGCTCCATGAGGCGCCTGATGTCGCCGTTAAATTCAAGACATCAAGGCTGGGTGTGCAGGTCCTGGTCAACATGTGTGCCGGCATGCTGCATTCCGCATACTTCGTCCTACGGCCGTTTCTTGATCCGCTCGCCGTCATCAACGCCTTGAAAAATTTCAATATGGAAGTCGCCGGCGATGACGAGTTCACGCTGCATTTCACCGACATGATGAACGCCATGCTGGTCCATCATTGGCGCCAGGGCACGCCGGTTGCCGGCGGCGAAATGCGCTATCTCAACCAGACCAATGGCGGACCGGTTTTTGTCTATGTCAAAGACGGTAAAATCGTTCGCATCACGCCGCTGGAATTCGATGACGACGACGCCGGACCGTTCCAGGTGAAAGCCCGCGGCCAGGTGTTCACGCCGCCAAGGCGCACCACGCTTGCCCCGCACGGCATGGCGTCAAAATCACTGATTTACTCAAGCAAGCGGCTGTTATATCCCATGAAGCGGGTCGATTTTGATCCCAACGGAGAACGCAATCCGCAAAACCGCGGCACTTCCGGTTATAAGCGGATATCCTGGGAGGAGGCGCTTGACCTGGCAGCCTCGGAAATCAAACGCATCAACCGTCAACACGGTCACGGGGCGATTTTCAACAGCCACAGCTCCCACCACACATGGGGCAATATCGGCTATTATCTCAGCTCCAACATCCGCTTCATGAATGCTATCGGCTACACCAAGATGGTGCTCAATCCCGACAGCTGGGAGGGTTGGTTTTGGGGGGCGTCACACCATTATGGCTATTCCTTCCGCATGGGCATCGCCGAACCCTACGGTCAGGTTGAAGACTGCTTGAAGGAAGCCGAAATGATCGTCTTCTGGTCATCCGACCCGGAGACCACCTGCGGCTCTTATTCCGCCTTTGAAGGCACGGTTCGCCGTCAATGGGCGAAAAAGCTCGGCATCGAAATGGTGCATATCGACCCCTATAAAAACGAGACCGCGAGCTGGCTGGGCGGCAAGTGGATCCCGATCATTCCAGGCACTGGCCCGGCCATGGCCCACGCCATCGCTCATGTGTGGATCACTGAAGGTCTCTACGACAAGGAATATGTGGAACGCCTCTCAACCGGATTTGAAAAGTACAGCGCCTATGTCCTCGGTGACGAAGATGGCGTTCCCAAAACCCCGGAATGGCAGGAGCCGGAAACCGGCGTCAAAGCCCATGTGGTACGCGCCCTTGCCCGCCAATGGGGATCCAAGAAAACCTATCTGTCGTGCGGCGGCAAAGGTGTCGGTTTCGGCGGTGCCAATCGTTCCGCTACCGGCGCTCAATGGGCCCGTTGCATGGTCAGCCTGATGGCCATGCAGGGGCTTGGCAAACCCGGTATCAACTTCGGCAATCTGACCGCCGGCGCCCCCGTCGATGTGCAGTTTTATTTCCCCGGCTATGCCGACGGCGGCATTTCAGGCGACATGGAAGGCACGGCCGACTCCGTCCAAAACTACCAGCGCATGCCGCACTTAATTTCAATGAATACCTCGACCCAACGTATTCCGCGTCTGCGTATTCCTGAAGCTATTATGGACGGTAAAACGGAAGGTTATCCGACCGACCCGAGATCCCTCGAAGGCCAGTTCCAGCGCTTTGCCTATCCCTCGCCCGGCCACTCGAAAATCAAGATGATGTATAAATATGGCGGCTCGCATTTCGGCACCACCATGGAATCAAACCGGCTGGCCAAGGCCTATCAATCCGACAGTTTGGAATTTGTGCTCAACCAGTCGATCTGGGATGAAGGCGAAGCCAAATTCGCCGATTTGATCCTACCGGCCTGCACCAATTTCGAACGTACAGACATTGGCGAATGGGCCTCATCGGGTGGCTATGGCCATCACAATTTCAATCAGGTCAATCACCGGGTCATCACGCTGCAGCACAAATGCATTGAGCCGCTGGGGGAATCGAAATCCGATTTCCAGATCTTTTTGGAGATATCCAAACGATTGGGGCTGAGCGCCTATTTCGGCGAAGCCAAAACCGAAATCCAATGGGCCCGGGAGCAGTTTTTGAGCTCCGATGTATCGAAGCGGATATCTTGGAAAAAATTCCTCAAGAAAGGCTATTACGTCGTCCCGCCTGAGGTGAACGAGGCCAATCGCGCACCGGCCTCCATGCGCTGGTTCGCCGAGGGTCGCAAAAAAGATGTGCCCGAACCGTCACCCTTGCCGGCCGAATATGGCGAGGAATATCTGCGCGGTTTGCAGACCCAATCGGGCAAGTTCGAGTTCGAACCAGAGAGCTTGAAACGCTACGGTCAGGACCCGGAACGACCGCCGATCAATCGCTACATTCCAGCCTGGGAAGGCCGCCAAACAGATGATTTGATGGCGCGCTATCCGCTGCAGCTCATCACTCCGCATCCACGCTTCAGCTTTCATACGCTCGGCGACGGCAAGGATTCAGTCATCAACGATATCGAAGACCACCGGGTGCTGATCGACGGCCATTATTACTGGATTGCCCGGCTCAATCCGGTCGATGCCAAGCCACGCGGTATCAAGCGTCATGATTTGGTGAAGCTTTATAATGACCGCGGCACGGTGATCTGTGCCGCCGTAATCAGCGAGCGGATCATCCCCGGCGTCATCCATAGTTACGAATCATCGGCGGAGTATCAGCCGATCGGCCATCCGGGGGATTCGCCGGATATCGGCGGCTGCGTCAACATCCTGACGCCAAAGCGCCATATGACCGCCAAGACCTCGGCTTCGGCGCCGAATTCATGCCTGATCGCCCTTGAGAAATATCTGCCTGAGGAGATGTCGGCATGAAGAAGTGGAACCTGATCGTCGACGTCGCTGAATGTCATAATTGCAACAATTGCGTCATTTCCTGCACCGACGAATATGTCGGCAACGATATTCCCGGTTACTCCGCGCCGCAGCCTCTACATGGCCATAAATGGATCGACATCACCACATTGGAACGCGGGGAATTTCCGCGTGTCGATGTCACCTATGTGCCTACCATGTGCAACCATTGCGACGATGCGCCATGTGTGGCCGCCGGCAAAGGCGCCGTCACAAAACGCGACGACGGCATCGTCATCATTGATCCGCAAAAAGCCCGTGGCCGCAAGGACATTGTCGACGCCTGTCCTTATGGGGCGATCTGGTGGAATGATGACCTTGACTTGCCGCAGGCCTGGACATTCGACGCCCATCTTCTCGACCGGGGATGGAAACATCCCAGATGCGTGCAGTCCTGCCCGACCCAGGCGCTGAAGTCTCTCAAGGTGACCGACGCGGAGATGGCCGCGATGATCGCCGAGGAGGACCTTCGCCCATTGCGGCCGGATCTGGCGACCAAACCACGGGTTCATTACAAAAACCTTCATCGGTTCGACACGGTGTTTGTCGCTGGCGAGGTTCTGGCGACAGCAAACGGCGTCACCGATTGCGTCGCCGAAGCGCTCGTCACCCTGTCATCGAAGGGCCAGCAATTGGCGTCGACTCATACTTGCGGGTTTGGCGAGTTCACCCTGGATGGCCTGCCGCCGCTGACCGGCGATTGCGACCTGACGATTACCCTTGCCGGCTATGAGCCCAAAACAATCAATATCGCCTTGCAAGACACAAGCATTGTCATTGAACCCGTTGTCTTGAGCTAAGGCGGGAAATTTCGATTTAGGAGTTTTAAAATATGCACAGCCAAAGCACCAAAACTGTCGCGCAGTTTTTGGCCGACAGTCTGGTACGCCACGGCGTTGAGGTGATGTTTTCGCAATGTCTTCCCTCAGCGCTGCTTTTGGCGGCTGAAGATATCAAGATCCAGCATTTCATGTACCGCACTGAAAATGGTGGCACCTATATGGCCGACGCCTATGCCCGCACCACCGGCAAAGTTGGCGTGGTCTCGGCCCAAAACGGACCGGCAGCGACCCTACTCGTACCCGGCCTCGCCGAAGCGCTGAAGGCGTCGGTCCCGATTGTCGCCCTGGTCCAGGACATCAACCGTGACCTGACCGATAAGAATGCCTTCCAGGAGTATGATCACCAGGCGTTGTTCCAGGGCTGCACCAAATGGGTGCGCCGGGTGACCGAAGCCTCGCGGATTGAAGATTATATCGACATGGCATTCGCCACCGCCGCCTCGGGCCGGCCAGGACCAGTGGCCCTCATGCTTCCGGCCGATCTGTTGCTTGAAGAAGTCACATTGCCGGCGCGGCGCGCAGAAAATCTCGGCCATTTCCCGCTCGACAGAATGACCGCTGATCCGGAACGCATCGCCGAAGCCGCCAATTTGATCGCCAACGCTGAAAACCCGGTCGTGGTTGCCGGCGGCGGTGTTCACCTGTCCGGCGCCTGCGAAGAAATTGCCACCTTGCAGGAAAATTGCCACCTGCCGGTGATGACCACGGTGATGGGCAAGGGCGCGGTCGATGAACGCCATCCGCTCTCTCTCGGCGTCACCGGTTATGCGCTCGGCAAACTGTCACCAAACCATCACCTCACTTCGGTCATTGATGAGGCCGATGTTATCTTGCTGGTCGGTTCGCGCACCAATCAAAACGGCACTGATTCTTGGGCGCTTTATCCGCCGACCGCGCGCATTATCCATATCGATGTGGACGGACTTGAAATCGGCCGCAATTACGAAGCAATGCGTTTGAGCGGTGACGCCAAGTTGACCTTGCGTGCACTTTCGGCTGCATTGGAAGGGCGTCGGGCACCGCAACCGGCGCTGGAGGCACGGATCGAACAGGCCCGCGCCAAACATGGGCCGGCGATCGCTCCTTACGAGACCTCCAACGCCTCGCCGATCCGTCCGGAACGACTTGTGGCGGAAATCCGCAAGGTTTTAACACCGGAGACAATCATCGTGGCCGATGCCAGTTACTCCACCTTGTGGCTAAGCTGTTATCTGCCGTCGCTCAAATCCGGCATGCGGTTTATTACGCCGCGCGGCCTGGCCGGGCTCGGCTGGGGATTGCCCATGGCGATCGGCGCCAAGGTGGCGCATCCCGAGAGCCCGGTCATCTGTATGGTCGGTGACGGCGGCTTCGCCCATGTCTGGTCGGAGCTGGAAACGGCGTGCCGCATGGGCACACCAGTTGTGGTGACGGTGCTAAACAACGGCTGCCTGGGCTACCAGAAAGACGCCGAGGACGTAAAATTCGGCCGCCAGACCGATGGCTGCTACTTTACCGAGGTCGACCACGCCGCCATCGCCCGAGCCTCCGGCTGCCGTGGCATTCGCATCGAAGATCCGGCCCATTATCTGCCGGCATTGCGCGAAGCACTGGCATCGAACGAGACGACGCTGCTTGATGTGGTCACCGACCCTGAGGCCTATCCGCCGATTACGTTTTTTGAAGGTTTGGGCGGCATCAGACAATCCCAACGCGCGGCTGCCGCATAAGAGTGAGCACGGCAGCGAACGAACCGAAAGAGTTGGACATGGAACCGACGGCACTGCGCAAATTGCGCGCCAATTTCGATGATTATCGCGATCGGTATGAAACGATCTCGTTTCGCCGCGACAATGGCGTTTTAGAAATGACGCTTGGAACCGACGGCGGCCCGCTCAGATGGGGCCGCCAGGCCCATGCCGAACTTGAAGACGCGTTCTTGCATATTGGTCGTGATCGGGAAAACCAGATTGTCATCATGACCGGCACCGGCGATGAATTTTCCGGCCCGGCGCCGCAAGCCCATGACAATCGCGCCAAGCATCATCAAACGCCGGACGAATGGGGCGAACTGGGGTGGGAGGCCAACCGCCTGCACGCCAACATGCTGGCCATCGACGTGCCGATGATCGCCGCTGTCAATGGCCCGGCAACACGTCACGCCGAACTGCCGGTGATGTGCGACATCGTATTGGCGAGCCCGACCGCGTCGTTCCAGGATTCCGCCCATTTCGTCGGCGGCCTGGTGCCCGGCGATGGGGTGCATGTTGTCTTCCCGATGATCATCGGCCTCAATCGCGGTCGGTATTTCTTACTCACTGGCCAGGAGTTGGATGCGGAAAAAGCCCTGGAATTCGGTCTGGTCAACGAGATCGTCGACGAGGGCGACTTGCTGCCGCGTGCCCGGGAACTGGCTGGCCAAATCATGCAGCAACCGGAGCTCAATAGGCGTTATTCACGCATTTTGATGGTCGAAGACCTGCGCCGCCGCATGAGCGAAATGTTGCCTTATGGCCTGGCGCTGGAAGGCCTTTGTATTACCCGGCCGGCGGATGCCGACTGATCGGACGGCAACGATAATCAGGTCCTTGCGATCTGGAAAACGAGGAAACGGACAAATGGCCAAACTGGCTTTTCTAGGCGCCGGCAGCATGGGCTCGGCGATGATCAAGAACTATCTAAAGAACGGCCACCAGGTGACGGTCTATAACCGAACACTAGAAAAAGCCCGGCCGTTGGAAGCCCTTGGCGCAACATTGGCCGCCACGCCGGCCGAAGCCGCTGCCGGCGCGGAGATTATTCTATCCAGCCTAATCAATGACGACGCCGCCCGCGCCTGCTGGAGCGGACCCGACGGTGCACTGCACGGCGATTTTCAACCCGGCGCATTCGCTGTTGAAACCTCGACGGCATCACTTGAATGGATCAAGGAATTGGATGGCCTGGCGCGTGATAAAGCCATGCGGTTTTGCGATTGTCCCGTCGCCGGACGTCCGGATCTGGCCAATGCCGGCAAACTGAAAGTCTTCGCCGGCGGTAGTGTTGAAGATGTCGATGCGCTTAGGCCGGTTCTTGATGCGGTCAGCGCCGGCATCACCCGCATGGGGCCAGTCGGTAGCGGCATTACGTTTAAGCTGATCTACAATGTCATGGGTGCCTTACAGGTCGCCGCCACGGCGGAAGGCATGGCTGCTTGCGAGGCAGCTGGCATCAATCTGAATGTCGCCGCTGAATGTTTCTCCGTTGGCGCCACCGGCAGTCCGCATGTCAAACTGCATTCCAAAAACATGGCGGAAGATATCCGCCAGGACCCGATCATGTTCAGCGGCTATGGCCGCATCAAGGATACCGGTTACGGTGTCGAAGTGATCGAAAGCCTGGGGGCTCAATCAGTTCTGGGTCGCGGCACTTTGCAGGTCTGGCTGCAGATGGTTGACGAAGGCATCGCCGACCACAATGACAGCGAACTCATCGACGCGCTACGCATGGCGGCAAAGCGACGATAGCGCGGATCGCATTTGATTATCCCCGATGACCGAAACTAGCTTCATCATTTCCTGGATGTGCCAGCTCTATCTGGCGTTCTTTTTCCTGCGTTCGGCCTACCGCAAAACCATTAATTTTGAAAAGGTTAGTGTGGAGTTCCAGGGCTGGGGTTATCCGTTTCCCGGATTCATCACCCGGTTATTGAGCCTCGTTTGGGTGATCTGCGGCATCGCACTTTTGGTCCCGGCAACCTCCTGGTTAGCCGCTGTGGTTTTGATGGCCTTTATGATTGTCGCTTGCGCCACATTGGTGTGGCACAGAGAATTTCGCCGGCTAATTGAGCCGGCTGTACCAATGTTGCTTTTGGCCATCGTCATCTGGGTGAGGCGGCAAGACGCAATAATTTTATTTGCCGGCTAATAATAAACAAAACCAATCCTACGCGTCGGCGACTTTACCTTCGACTTTTGAAATTCGGCACAACAGTGCCCGCAGCTGATAGGTGCCCATCGCCGGGTCGTAGGGCGGGCCCTGATCGGTCAGCACATTGGCATTCGATTGCCAGATACCGCGATCGATACCCTTGCGTTCAGGAAACCACCACCCAAATTCAATATTGATCACCCTGGGATCGATCCCGTCGGTGATGTTGGCTTTCTGCCGGATCTTGCCGCGCCGGGTTTCAATCCACACCCAGTCGCCGTTGGAAATGCCATGTTCGGCAGCCAGATCAGGGTGAATATCGACCAAGGGTTCGGGATGAGAACGCCGCAGGCGATTGAGTTGCCGATGTTCTGAGGTAAAGAAATTGAGCACCCGGGCGCCACTGGTCAGCACCAACGGAAAGTCCTCGGCGACCTCAGGTGTGGAAAGCGGTGATTCCGGCGGTTCCCGATAGGTCGGCAAGGCATCGTAGCCAAGCTTCTCGAGCGCCAACGAATAGAGCTCGATTTTGCCGGATTCGGTCTTGAAACCGGCATTGCCCGCCTCATGCTTATTGTAGGTGATCGGCGTAAACGCAAAGCCGTCGCGGACCAGCTCCTCAAAGTTCTTGCCAGTCCTTTTCAGTCGGGCATCATAGATATCGGTGATCTCTTCCTCACCGACACCCAGCTTCATCCGCCGGGCCAACTCGGCAAATACCTGTTCGTCCTGCTTTGCCTCGCCAACCTGAACGATTTTCTGCTGTGCCAGGGCAGTCGTCTCGGCAAAATACGGGAACGCGGTTACCGCGTTGATTTCAAGCCAGCTTGCCGCCGGCAGCACCAGATCGGCACGTTCAGCACTTGGTGTCATGAAAAGGTCCATGACTGAGAAGAACTCGACTTTCTCCAACGATTCCCGCACTAGATTGGAATTAGCGTAAGTGGCCAGCGGATTGTTGCCGAAGACTAAAAATGCCCGGATCGGATAGGGATCGCCGGTACGCATGGCCTTGAAGACGGATGGAATATGGGCCGACGGCATGACATTGGTCTGCCCCAGCACGCGGAATTCCTGCGACCCCAGACGTTTGGCTTTCACCTCCGGGCTGAGATTGTCATGCAGGAACGGGAAGCCATCCAGGATATGCGGACCGAACACCCAGCCGCCGGGAATATCGATGGTACCCGTCAAAGCCGGCAGACAGGCAATAGCCCGCGCCGTTTGAATGGAGTTCGGCGAGTGTTCAATAGCGCAACCCCACTCCACGTTCGAAGGCTTGGAAGCGGCGAACAACCGTGCGGCAGCACGGATTTTTTCTGCCGGCACCCAGGTAATCGGCTCAGCCCATTCCGGCGTATGGGTCTGCACATGGGCTTTCAGCTCATCAAACCCGTGAGTCCATTTGCCGACAAATACCGCGTCATAGAGGTTTTCAGTGATGATGACATTCAACATCGCCAGCGCCAACGCATCGTCCGTGCCCGGACGCACCTGCAGCCAAAGATCAGCAGCCTCCGCCAACACCGTCCGGCGCGGATCGACGACGATGAATTTGGTGTCCTTTTTCAGGTGGTCGCGGGAATGAAACAGCAATTCTCCGTCCGGTCCCGACACCGCCGGATTATGTCCCCAGACCAAGATGCATTCCGGATCCGTATCACCGTAATAGTCGCAAACCGGCAGATCGCCGTAGGTCATCACCGAAACGTTGACGCGCGGGAAGAAACATTGAGCATGGCCGGGCTCACACCAGTTCGGCGTGCCCAAGGCATTGGCGAAACGCGGTACGAAGTCACAATGGTGCCGGCCGGTACCGGTGCCGACAGCAATCGTATGAGCGCCGCTTTCTTCGATGATGGTGCCAAGCCGTTCGGCCATAATATCATAGGCTTCATCCCAGGAAATCTCGTCCCATTGGCCGCTGCCGCGCGGTCCGGCCCGTTTCATCGGATGCTTCAGCCGGTCGGGATGATTGACCAGTTCAATGGAGGCCGGCGCCTTGATGCAGATCTTGCCGCGATTAAGAGGCGAATCCGGATCACCGATGATCTTGGTGATTTGCCCGCCAGTTTTATGAACGAGAACACCACACCCGCCGTGGCACATGCGGCAGGCTGATTTATGCACTGTGGTCGTGTCATGAATATTCATCTCGGGCCTCTATTTTGTTCCGCTCAGCCTCGGTAAACGCGCCCACTACATGCTTGGAACCGCATCAGTTGACGATGCGCATTATTATGTCGCGTGTCTCCATCAGGCTGCTGATTAAATTGTCTTGCTCCCGCCGAAACCGATTGGTCGGCACCGGCATTGAAATAGCGAATTGTGATCCGGCCGGGTCAGCGAACGCCGCCCCTACCGCCGAAATTCCTTCGGTATGTTCATCAAGATCGAGCGCATAGCCGTCTCGGCGAATGGCCTCAATCTCGTTCATGAAATCGGCGAGTTTGCGCGGCGCTCCAGGCGCTGCACGAAGTTCCCCAACGGCTAATCGGGCAACCATCTCGTCGTCCAAAATAGCCAAAACCGCCTTGCCATTGGCGGTGGTCGTCAGCGGAAAGGTTTCACCCACGGCGGAAACGGCGCGCAACCGTTGCGTACCCACGACTTGATCCACAAAGGCCATATGATCGCCGCGCAGAACCGCCAAATCGACCGTCTCACCAGTTTGATCCGACAGTTTTTTCAAGGCCGGTCGCACCAGTTCGGCAATATCAATCTTGCCAGCTTCCGCCAATGACTGGATTTCCGGACCAAGGCGCAAGCCACCACCTTTTGATGAGGCCAGTACGAACCGCTCCTTGATCAGGGCATTGACAATCCGCTGCACCGTAGACCGGGGCAAACCCACCCGAATGGCGATCTGGCCAAGGCTCAGGCCGCCATTATCCTGCTTTAAGACGCCGAGAATATCCGCGGCCCGGGAAATGACCTGGATACTATGATTGGCCTGCGTTTTTTCAGTTGTTTTAACGGTCATCCATGTTCCCACGGGATTTGAAAGGGGCTCCTGTGAACCACAATCGGTCGCTCTGGCGAACCCTTATGCCCTGTTTATCCTCAACTTCAATCCGGTAGTTGACCGCATTATGATACAAATGTATCGTATCTTAATACAAGTAGAAAAATTTGACCGAAACCACGGTCAGGCTTTCCCGGCAAATGCGGGAAGATAGTCGCAGGGAGAATGAGAAAATGGCTGTCACGATTCGCGGTGTCGAATTCCAGGAAGACTTGAACAACGACATGGGGGTGGAGTTCTACAATCTCTCCCATCGCTTTGGTTATCAGTGCCCCAACTGGCCCTATTTCCGGGATGTCCAGATCGAGCGCATGCACTACATGGCCAAATCAGGCGTGTTGTCGCAGACCATTACCACCACCATGCACGTGACGACCCATATTGATGCGCCGGCACATGTGGTCCAGGGCACGCCGTTCATTGACGAAGTGCCGCTGCCGCATTTCTTCGGTTCCGGCCTGGTGGTCTCCATCCCGAAGAAGAAGTGGGAACAAATCACCGGCGATGATCTGGAAAAAGCCTGCGGCCATGCCATTCGAAAAAATGACGTGCTGATCATCAATACCGGCTGGCACAAGGTCTATGAAGACGGCGATTATTTCCCCTATTGCCCGGGCCTGGTGCCAAGTGCTGCGGCATGGATGATCGAAAAGGGCGTCAAGGTTGTCGGCCACGATACCCAGGCCAATGACCATCCATTGGCCACCGCCATCGGCCCGCACCGCAACGGTCCGCTATTGCCGCATCTGGCGGAGGAATATCTTGAATGGTCCGGCGGCATTGCCTGGGACGAGGCGTTTCCCGACTGGGAGCCGGTCCACAACATGCTCTTCCGGGAAGGCATCCTGGGCATTGAAAACGTCGGCGGCGACCTTGATGCGGTGACCGGCAAGCGCTGCACCTTCTCGTTCTTCCCGTGGAACTGGGATCGCGGCGATGGCTGCATTATCCGGCTGGTAGCGATGATCGATAAGGGCCAGCAATATCGGATCGAAGCTGGCGAGGCATTTTAGATGTTGGTCAAACGGTTCGCTCAAGCCGAAACCTATGAAGCGCCCAATCATTGGGGCGTCACCGGTTTGCGGCTGCAGGGTTTTGAAGACGGCGGACCGGAAAATCAGTGGGTCGGCTACTCGCAATTCCTGCCCGGCGGCGGCGCCGGGCCAGACGCCACACCGTTTGAGAAGGTCTATGTGGTGCTCGACGGCGAAATGACCGTCATCATCGATGGCGACGAAACCGTTCTTGGTCCCATGGACAGTTGCACGGTTCCGCCGGGCGAAGTTCGCAAGATCGAAAACCGCACCAATCATGTCAGCAAAATGCTGGTCGTCATCCCCTACCCCGATGGCAAGCGACCGGGGGCGACATCATGAGTACCTTCGCCAATCCACTCCAGGTTTTTGATGTCACCGGCAAGGTGGCGCTGATCACCGGCGCTTCCGGCGCTTTCGGTGCCGTCGCCGCCAAAACGTTTGCTGGCGCTGGCTGTAAACTGTTGCTGGCAGCCGGCAACACTGAGGCGCTGGATGCGGTCGCCGGCGAGTGCCGCGATCTCGGCGCCGTGGTGGAAACGATCAACCTGCGCCCGGTATCAGAAACTGAATGTAATCAGATGGTCGCCGCCGCAGTCGAAAAATTCGGCCGGCTGGATATCGCCGTTGTCGCCTCCGGTATCAACCGCATTGCCAAGGTCGATGAAATGGCGCCGGAGACGTTCGCCGAGGTCATCGACACCAACGTCAACCAATCTTGGCTACTCGCCCGAGCAGCAACGGTTCAGATGAAAGCCCAAGGTGACGGCGGCAAGATTGTCCTCATGTCATCAGCCCGCGGCCTGCTCGGCCATCCGGCCGGCTATTCCGCCTATTGCGCCTCCAAGTCCGCCGTCGACGGCATCACTAAAGCGTTAGGCTGCGAGCTCGGCCCAACGGGCATCACCGTCAACGCCATCGCGCCAACGGTATTTCGTTCACCGCTGACGGCATGGATGTTTGAAGACAACGAGGAAGCCATCGCTGTCAGAACAGGGTTCCTTAGCCGCGTTCCCAAGGGACGCTTGGGCGAACCGGAAGATTTAGCCGGACCGTTATTATTCCTAGCCTCCGCCGCATCTGATTTCTACACCGGGCATATTCTTTATGCCGACGGCGGCTATACGGCAGGTTGATGGCAATGAGCCAGGCCATGCAAATCGGAGTGATCGGCGGCGGCTTGATGGGCCACGGCATCGCGCTGACATTCGCCCGCGCCGGTCACAATGTGCACGTATTCGAAGCCGGAGCCGATAGCCGCGCCACACTACCGGAGCGGATTGCCCATAGCCTCGGTGTACTCGGTGAGGACGCAGCCGGAATTGACAAGATTTCTAGTCGCATCGCGGTTGTTGATACCCTGGGCCTGGCGGCCGAGGGCGCCGGTTACATTACCGAGGCGGTTCCTGAAAAACTGGATTTGAAGAAACAGATATTTTCTGAGTTGGAAGCCGCCGCGTCGGCGGATTGCATACTGGCCTCCAACACCTCCGTTTTGCCCATCACATCGATCACCGAACACCTACAGACCCGGTCTCGGGCGTTGGGCACCCATTGGTGGAACCCGCCGCACATGATCCCGCTGGTGGAGGTGATCCGGACTGAATGGACGTTGGACGCGGCGATGGAAAACACGTTTGATCTGCTCAGCCATGCCGGCAAGACGCCGGTGCGGGTGGAAAAAGATGTGCCCGGTTTTATCGGCAATCGTCTCCAACACGCCCTTTGGCGCGAAGCGATCAGCCTGGTGGAAAACGGCATCTGCGACGCCGAAGCCGTCGACACGGTGATCAAGTCCAGTTTCGGCCGCCGGCTCGCCGTGCTCGGACCGCTGGAAAACGCTGATCTGGTCGGCACCGATCTGACATTGGATATCCATGAAAACGTGCTCGCCGATCTGGAAGCGAGCTCAGGCCCATCACCCTATTTACAAGGACTGGTCGAAGGCGGCCGTCTGGGCATGAAGTCCGGCGAAGGCTTTCAAAAGTGGACACAGGAAGAAGCCGACGAAGTACGGGCGCGAGTTGCCCGACATTTGACGCGGCTTGAAACAATATTGGACTAATTGGAAAAAAACTCATTCGTGAGGGAGGAAAGCGATGAGGAACACGAAACAATTTAAGGGAATTTCACGCCGGCAGATCCTATTAGGCGGTTCGGCGATTTTAGCCGCGCCGGCCATACTGCACCACACCCGTGCCTATGCGGCCAATCCGGTGGTCAAGGTCGGCCATGTCAGCCCACGCACCGGCCCGTTGGCCGGATTTGCTGAAGCCGACGAACATGTCCTTGCCGGCATCGCCAAGGCCTTCGCCGGTGGTCTTGATAACAACGGCAAGAAGGTTTCGGTGGAGATCATTTCCAAGGACAGCCAATCCAATCCGAACCGGGCGGCTGAAGTCGCCGGCGATCTGATCTTGCGTGATGAAGTCGACATCATCGTTGCCGCTTCAACCCCGGACACCACCAATCCGGTGGCCCAGCAGGCGGAAGTCAACGAGGTACCGTGCATCACCACCGACTGCCCGTGGCAGCCCTATTTCTTCGGCCGGCAAGGCGATCCGGCCAAGGGATTTGATTACACCTATCATTTCTTCTGGGGTCTTGAAGACGTCATCGCCGCCTTCCTCGACCTGTGGGATTCCTCAGGCGCCGGCAAATCCGTCGCTGGCATATTCCCCAATGATGCCGACGGCAATGCCTGGGGCGATCCGGAGCTCGGATTGCCCAAACCGCTGGCGGCCGCTGGCTACAAGCTGGTCGACCCCGGCCGCTACCAGCCGCTGGCCGATGACTTTTCCGCCCAGATCGCGGCTTATAAAGATGCCGGCTGCGAGATTGTTACCGGCAACATGATCCCGCCGGACTTCGCCACCTTCTGGGCCCAATGCGCCCAACAGGGCTTCAAGCCGAAAGTGGTGACCATCGGCAAGGCATTGCTGTTCCCGTCGGTGATTAATTCGCTCGGCGATCGCGGTGATGGTCTGACGACGGAAATCTGGTGGACGCCGAACCATCCGTTCAGTTCCAGTTTGACCGGCGAAAGTGCCAAGAGCCTGGGCGATGGCTATGTCAGCGCCACCGGCCGGCCGTGGACCCAGCCGATCGGCTTTAAACATGCGTTGTTTGAAGTCACCGCTGATGTCATCAAACGCGCCGCTGATCTGGATGATACGGCGGCCATCATGGCGGCGATCAAGTCGACCAAGCTGTCGACCATTGTTGGCGACGTTGACTGGTCGAAAGGTCCGGTGCCGAATGTCACCAAGACGCCGCTGGTTTCTGGCCAATGGCAGAAAGGCGCCGACGGCTTTGAGTTGGTTGTCACCAACAACAAAAATGCTGACTTTATCGCCAAGACTGGCGAACTGAAGCTACTGTCTTAGGGCAGAAATTTCTGGCGGATCCCGGCCTCTTCTTGCCCTAGTGCGAGAGAAGGCCGGCACCCTATTTGATCGGAGCCCACATGCCGCCAGTTCTCGAACTCGACCAATTATCGAAATCCTTCGGTGCCATCGTCGTCTCCGATGCGCTCAGTTATTCCCTGAATGAGGGCGAGGCGCTCGGGGTCATCGGCCCCAATGGCGCCGGTAAAACGTCGATGTTCAACTTGATCACCGGCGCCTTGAAGCCCGATAGCGGCGAAATTCGATTTGCCGGCAAAGTAATCACCAACCAATCGGCTCCCGCCCGTTGTCGCATGGGCATCGCCCGGTCTTACCAAATCCCGCAACCTTTCGGCGGCATGTCGGTATTTGAAAACGTGCTGGTCGCCGCCACGCAAGGCGCCGGTCTACGCGGACGCCCGGCCGATGAACTGAGCATTACGGTGTTGGAACAAACCCAGTTGATGGACAAGGCCAACGTCGTTGCCGGGACCTTGACACTGATTGAACGCAAACGCCTGGAGCTGGCCCGGGCGCTGGCGGCGAAACCGAAAATTCTGTTGCTTGATGAAATCGCCGGCGGCCTGACCGAACAGGAATGCCAGGATCTTGTCGGCACCATCACCGACATTCGCGCTACCGGCGTATCCATCATCTGGATCGAACATATCGTCCACGCGCTTTTGGCCGTGGTTGATCGATTGATCGTCATCGATTTTGGCAAAATGATTGCCCAAGGCGATCCGAAGACGACGATGGAAAGCCAGCAGGTCCAGGAAATCTATATGGGGATCGAAGCCGATGCCTGAGGTCTTGCTGCAAACCGACGGTTTGAACGCCTTTTACGGCGACTTCCAAGCCTTATTCGATGTTTCAATCCAGATTGGCGAAGGCGAAGTGGTGGCGATCATCGGCGCCAACGGCGCTGGCAAGTCGACCTTGATGCGGTCGATCACCGGCTTGTTGGCCAGCAAAGCCGAGATGGTGATGTTCAAAGGCCGCGCCATCGGCGCCTTGCGGGCCGACCAAGTCGCCGGGCTCGGCATTGCCATGGTGCCGGAAGGACGGCAATTGTTCCCGTCCCTCAGCGTTGAGGAAAACCTGATTATCGGCGGCCAGGTCGGACGACCGGGGCCGTGGTCGTTGCAATCGGTTTTCGATCTGTTTCCAATCCTCCGCGAGCGCCGCGATCAACCGAGCACATCGCTATCAGGCGGCCAACAGCAAATGGTGGCGATCGGCCGGGCGTTAATGGCCAATCCGGAGGTGATCCTGTTCGATGAAATCAGCTTAGGATTAGCGCCAATCATCATCAAATCAATCTATCAGGCCCTGCCGGACATCATCTCCACCGGCGTCAGCGCGATGGTGGTCGAACAAGACGTCACCAAGGCACTCTCCGTGTCTGATCGGGTCTATTGCCTTCAGGAAGGGCGCATTTCGCTTGATGGCCAAGCCGGTGTTTTATCCCGCCAAGACATCACCCGCGCCTATTTCGGGATGTAATCATGGATTGGGTCAACTCCATCATTCAAGGCGTTTTGGTGGGCGGGCTTTATGCGCTGTTCGCCGCCGGGCTTTCGCTAATTTTCGGCGTCATGCGCCTGGTCAATATCGCCCATGGCGACCTCATCGTGTTGGCCGCCTACCTGGCATTGACGACCGTGGTGATGACCGGCCTGCATCCCTTGGCGGCACTGCTGATCGTCGTGCCGGTGATGGCATTGATCGGCTACGGCTTACAGCGTGGCATCCTCAATCGCACTCTCGGTGACGACATTCTGCCGCCGCTGCTGGTGACCTTCGGCCTGTCGGTGATCCTGCAAAACGCATTTTTGGAGGTTTATTCGGCTGATCCGCAAAAGCTCAACGCCGGCACCATTGAAACCGCCAGCATACCGGTCGGCGGTGGGCTCAATATTGGCGTGTTTCCGCTTTTGATGTTCGCAACAGCCGTTGTTGTGATTGCCGGCCTGCAGTGGATCTTCTACCGCTCCGCCATGGGCCGGTCATTTCGCGCCGTTTCCGACAACCAGGATATCGCCCAGCTCATGGGGCTGAATAAGGCGCATGTCTTCGGGTTGGCGATGGCGCTGGCGCTGGCAGTTGTGGCGATCGCCGGGGTATTCTTAGGCGTGCGTACAAGCTTCGATCCCGCCGCCGGTCCTGGGCGGCTTATCTTCGGGTTTGAAGCGGTGATCATCGGCGGATTGGGCAATTTATGGGGGACACTCGCCGGCGGTATCATCTTGGGTGTTGCCCAGAACATCGGCGCCAAAATCCATCCGGGTTGGCAATTGCTGGCCGGGCACATCGCTTTCCTGATCGTGCTCGCGGCACGCCCGCGCGGCCTGTTTCCAAGGATCGACGATGAGCGCCGCTGATCATTATCACGTTGTCCGATCATCACCGGCCAGCCGGGTCGCCACGGTTTTCGGCCTGGCGCTGCTGATTGCTCTGGTCGTTGCCCCCTGGTGGGCCGGCCGGGCCGATATGCGCCTGCTCAGCGAGATATTCTTGTACTTAGCGCTGGCAAGCCTGTGGAATTTGTTAGCCGGCTATGCCGGATTGGTGTCGGTCGGCCAACAGGCCTATGTGGGCTTCGGCGGCTATCTGCTTTTCGGGCTGGCGATGTTTGCCGGAATTCACCCGCTGGCCGCCGTGCCGTTGATCGCCATACTCGGTACGCTCATCTCTATCCCAGTAGCGATTTTAATTTTTCGCCTGCGTGGGGCTTATTTCGCGATCGGGACGTGGGTCGTCGCCGAAGTCTTCCGTCTTAGTTTCGCGCAAGTTACAGCCCTTGGCGGCGGCTCCGGCACCAGCCTGCCGGTCGGTATCGTCAAGGCCATCGCCTCCAACCGCTCCGGCCGCGAGGCGGCAACCTACTGGATGGCGCTTGGCGTGCTGGTGTTGGTGATCGCCGTTGTCTGGGCGTTGTTGCGCTCCCGTGCCGGTCTGGCGCTGACAGCGATCAGGGACAATGAGACCGCCTCCTCCGGCCTAGGCATCGATATCTGGCGGACGAAGTTCTTGGTCTACGCGGTGACCGCCGGCCTGACATCCGCCGTCGGGGCGCTGATTTTCCTACAGAAACTACGCGTCTCGCCGGACGCCGCCTTCTCCGTCAACGATTGGACGGCCTTCGTCATCTTCTTCGTCGTCATTGGCGGCATCGGCACCATTGAAGGCCCGGTCATCGGAGTGTTGGTTTTCTTTGTGCTCAGGGAAACACTGGCCGATCTGGGCACGACTTATTTGCTGATCCTCGGTGTGGTCGCCATCGGCGTTATGTTGTTCATGCCCAAAGGAATATGGGGAACAATCAAGGAAAAAACCGGCCTGGAGCTATTTTCGCTAGCCCGGCGGGTGCGCCAGAAGGCCGGTGATTAATCTATCACCAGATGCCGATCATGATGCCGGAATCACTTTCTTTGACACGGGTCTGCAAGACATCGGCATCACTCATGGTCACGCGGTTCTTGCGGTCAGTCAGACGGCTCAGCAGCAGGTCCTGCATCTGGGCGCGGATATCGGCGTGATCAGGCGACCGGCCAAGGTCGGTAAACTCCTCCGGCTCGGTCTGAAGATCGAACAATTGCGGCGGGTAGCCTTTGAAATAGATGTATTTCCATCGCTCGGTTCGGATCATGTAACCGCGCGCCTGGCCGGGCGGAACATCTAGAATTTCCCGCGCGGCATAAAATGAATAGTCGATTTCAGAGAACACGAAATCGCGCCACGGGCCCTGCTGATTGCCGTGCAATAGCGGCATCAACGAACGGCCTTCCAACCGTTCATCGGCAGACGGTAAGTCCAAAATATCAATGAATGTCGGCAGCAGATCGATGGCTTCAACGAAGCGGCTTTCAGCCTGACCCCTCGTCCCGTCGGCGTCTGAGCTCGGGTCGTAGATGATCAGCGGAATGCGCACGCTGGCCTCGTGGAATAGCTCTTTTTCCCCCATCCAATGATCGCCGAGATAGTCGCCATGATCGGAGGTAATGACGATCAATGTATCGTCCATTCGGCCCGCTTCTTCCAAGAAGGCAAACAGCCGTCCCAGATGATCATCAATTTGCTTGATCAGACCCATATAGCCGGTCAACACCCGGTCGCGGGTCTCCCGCCGGGAGAATGTCTGCGAGACCTGCATATCCATGAATGCCTGGAACACCGGATTAGCATCATCGCGCTCTGCCTCCGACCGATGCACTGGCAGGAACTGGTTGTGATCATAAAGCGCGTGATAGGGCGCCGGGGCAATGTAAGGCCAGTGCGGTTTGATGTAGGACAGATGCAGGCACCAGGGGATGTCGCCGGTCTCGGTGATAAACTCCATCGCCCGGTCGGTCATATAGGCAGTTTCAGAATGCTCTTCGGCGATGCGGGCCGGCAGGTGGGAATTGCGCAAATGCCAGCCTGAGAGAATTTCCCCGTCTGGGCCCTCGGCGGAATTGGCCCAGGAATTCCAAGGGTTGTCGCCGTCATAGCCCAGTTCACGCAGCCAATCATTATAGGCCAACTTGCCGCCACGCCTTTGCAGGGCCTTGTCGGGATGCAAGCCGTCGTCGCGCTCAAACGGCTCAAACCCGGGTTCAGATAGCACCATCCCGATTTGGGTTTCCTTGTTGAGCCCCATCCGCGCCATGCCGTCGTTATCCGGCATCATATGGGTCTTACCGACGACGGCGGTACGCACCCCGGCCGGGGCCAGATAATCGCTGACGGTGAGTTCGCCGATCGGCAACGGCACACGGTTCCAGGTCGATCCATGGCTGAAAGTGGTGCGGCCAGTGTAAAACGACGCCCGCGATGGGCCGCAAACTGGCGACTGCACATAAGCGGCATCAAACCGCACGCCCTTGGCGGCGATGGCGTCAATGTTCGGCGTTTTCAAAAACGGATGACCGGTACACGACAGATAATCCCAGCGCAGTTGGTCGGCCATCACGAACAGAATGTTTCGGACTTTACCCATTGGTTTTCCTCTAACGCATCAAGCTTGGCAGGAAGGTCGCAATCACCGGGATCATCAAAACCAATACTAGCGCGATCAGATCGGCGAAAATAAACGGCGAAACACCGCGAAAAATGTCACCGGGCGAAGGTCCGGCATGACCGTATTAACAACAAAAACATTCATGCCGATCGGCGGCGTGATCAGCCCCAGTTCGGTGACCAGGACAACGACAATGCCGAACGAAACCATATCGACATCTGATTGGATCAATGTCGGCAAAAACACTGGCACCAACAACAACAAGATGCCAATTGATTCAAACACCATACCCATGAAACCGGCAATCAACGCCACGGTGATGACGACGCCGGTCGCCGAAAGGTTCATGTCCTCGACCATGAATACCATATCGTAGGGCAGGCCCGACAGATTGATGAATTGGGCAAAAACCAGCGTGCCGAAGATAACGATGAACAAAGCCGCGGTGGTTTTGGTCGCCTCGCCCAGCACCTCCACCCATTCCTTCACCGTGCGTAGATTGCCAAGCATGACGGCAATGACCGCGGCGCCGAAGGCACCAATCCCGGAGGCCTCGGTCGGCGTGAAAACCTTGCCATTAATGTCACCGGGCACCAGGACAAACTCGCCGATATCCTGTTCAGCGACGGCGGCATAGATCACCATCGGCAGGCTCAAGACGCAAAAATCGGGACCATCATAGCCGATAGATCCACGCGCCGAGACCGGCGGCGGGTGCTAGGAATATCCCGTTTTGATTACGGCTATTGCCGCTAGGCTGAAAGCAGCGCTTTCAAATCGGTGTCCAGGTTCGACACAGTGTCCGCCGGCGGCGAGTTCCCGGCTTCGATCAACCGTTTACCGACCATGTAGTCCCGCGGTGCGTTCATGGCGTCGACCGCCAGCAACTCCGCACCTTGATAATACCAGAAGGACACGGCACTCTGGCCGGACTGGCGGGCGACAACTCGGTCATAGCCGGTATTGAGCCCGGCGATCTGTAGTTTGACGTCATACTGATCGGACCAGAACCACGGCTTGGCAATGTAATCTTTCGCCGCGCCCATAATGTTCTCCGCAACGCATTCCGCCTGACCGATGGCGTTCGGTACGCTTTCCAACCGAATGCGCTGACCACGATAGGGAAACGACGCGCAATCACCGGCCGCCCAAATATGCTGGTTGGATGTCCGACCATGGACATCGGTCTTTATACCGTTGTCGATCTCTAGTCCGGCCGCTTCGGCAAGTTCAGTAGACGGCGTGATCCCGACACCAACGATGACGAAATCGACGCCCATCGACGATCCATCGCTCAATTGCGCACCGGTGACATGGCCTTCACCATGCAACCCGGTCAGGCCGACGCCCTCGCGGATATCGACACCATGATCTTGATGCAGCTTGCGAAAATAGTCGGAGGTTTCCGGTGCGGCGACCCGTTGCAGGATGCGGTCCGCCATTTCAACCAATGTCACCTTCAAGCCCTTTAACGCCGCGACCGCCGCCGCTTCGAGCCCGATATAGCCACCGCCGACAACCAGCACCCGGGCGCCATCGACGAAAGCCGGCGCCATGGCGTCGACATCGGCAAGATTTCGCACCACATGGACGCCGTCAAGATCGCCACCGATTGAAGCAGGAAGGCGGCGCGGTGCCGACCCGGTGGTCAAAACCAGATCGTCATAATCAATTGTTTGTCCATTGACGACGATCTGTTTTCCATCCGGCCGGATGGATTCAACCTGGGTGCCGACAAGCAGATCGATACCGTTTTCGGAATAAAAATTTTCCGGCCGCAGATAAAGCCGCTCCAAGTCCATTTCGCCCAGGAGATATTTCTTCGATAAGGGCGGCCGCTGATAGGGGATCACCGGTTCTGAGCCGATCAAAGTCACCTTGCCGTCAAAACTGCCAGCGGCGAGCTTTGCCACCAATGATGAGCCAGCCTGCCCGGCGCCGACCACGACAACATGTTTCATCGGTCTCTCCTACTAATCCGGCCCATTCAATAATCGATTCCATGCTCCGCCGAAACCATGACAAATTGACTGGCCATCGACCAGCTACCCCCCGAGGACGACAATCATTATCCAACAAATCGATGGTCCAGACTAAATTGGTCGGTTTTCACGTCAGGAACGGTCGCAATAAATCCATTATCCTGTGACGCCAACCTGCACTTTTTTAATGCCAAACCAAAACCCCAATGGCAATGTGCGGGTGAAGGTTTAATCAATGGGCACATCATGCGTTATTCAGGATTACGGGTCCTTTGGGAAGGCCTGAAGGGAAATACCGGTTGGACACCAGCCTGGCGCGACGCGGCGCCCAAGGCCGCCTATGACGTCATCATCATCGGTGGCGGCGGCCACGGGTTGGCGACCGCCTACTACCTGGCCAAGACCTATGGCATGACCAACGTGGCGGTATTGGAAAAGGGCTGGATCGGCTCCGGCAATGCCGGCCGCAACACCACAATTATTCGCTCAAACTACATGCTGCCCGGCAACCAGCCATTCTATGAACTATCCATGAAACTGTGGGAAGGATTGGAGCAGGACATCAACTTCAACACCATGGTGTCCCAGCGCGGCATCCTCAATCTGGCCCATTCCGATCCGCAGCGCGACGCCTTTGCCCGGCGCGGCAACGCCATGATGATGACCGACGCCGGCGCCGTCCTGCTTGACCGCGATGGCGTGCGCAAAATGTGCCCGATCCTTGATTTCGACAATGCCCGGTTTCCCATTACCGGCGGCATCTGGCACGCCCGCGGCGGCACCGCCCGTCACGATGCGGTGGTCTGGGGTTATGCCCGCGCCGCCGATCGACTCGGTGTCGACATTATCCAAAATTGCGAAGTCACCGGCTTCGACATCAAAGACGGCGTTTGCCGTGGCGTGGAAACGTCGCGCGGACCCATCAACGCCCGCAAGATCGGTGTCTGCGTTGCCGGTAATTCCAGCAAGGTCATGGCCAATGCCGGCATGCGCCTGCCAATTGAAAGCCACGTGCTGCAGGCTTTCGTTTCCGAAGGGTTGAAGCCAATCATTCCGGGCGTCATCACGTTTGGCGCCGGACATTTTTATGTCAGCCAGTCCGACAAGGGCGGTCTGGTCTTCGGCGGCGACATCGACGCCTACAACACCTATGCCCAGCGCGGAAATTTACCGACAATCGAAGACGTCTGCGAAGGCGGCATGGCGATCATGCCGATGATTGGCCGGGCGCGCATGTTGCGCGCCTGGGGCGGCGTTATGGACATGTCCATGGACGGTTCGCCGATCATCGACCAAACCCACATCGACGGGCTCTATTTTAATGGCGGCTGGTGCTACGGCGGCTTCAAGGCGACACCGGCATCAGGCGCCTGCTACGCCCATTTGCTGGCCCGCGATGAACCGCATGAGGTTGCATCCGCCTATCGATTTGACCGCTTCCGCCGTGGCGCCATGATCGATGAAAAGGGCGCCGGCGCCCAACCGAACTTACATTAGGAGGGGCGAAACGATGATCATCAATCACCCACTCCTTGGCCCACGTGACGCGTCCGAATTCGTTTATCTGGGTGATGCATCGCTGATCGACCGGCCCGATTGGCAGGACCCGGATGCGCCTGAAAAATTTTACGAATACGCCTATCTGCGCCCCAACCCGGCCGGCGAACATCAAGAACTCTGGTATCACGAACACGGCGACCGGTCGTGGCTTGTGGTCACCCGCAATACGGTGACCCATGAGATTTCCAACGTCGAACTGGCCCGTGACGTGGCGCTGGCGAGGGCGCGCGGGCAATGACGCAATCTCATCGCATCGCTGGCGGCCTGATCGACCAGGAGACCGAACTGCGCTTCTCCTTCAACGGCCAGCAAATGACTGGGCATCCCGGCGATACCGTCGCCTCGGCACTGCTAGCCAATGGCCAGAAGCTGATTGGCCGATCGTTTAAGTATCACCGGCCGCGTGGTGTGTTTACGTCCGGATCGGAGGAACCTAATGCGCTTGTCACGCTGGGAACCGGTGCCCGGACTGATCCCAATACCCGAGCCACAACCACTGAACTGTTCGAAGGATTGACGGCAAAAAGCCAGAACCATTTGGGCTCGCTGGACCATGATCTGATGGCCGTCATGGACTGGTTCGCAGCGTTTTTGTCGGCCGGATTTTACTACAAGACCTTCATGTGGCCGAAGGCGTTTTGGGAAAAATTCTACGAACCGCTGATCCGCGCTTCAGCCGGGCTTGGCGCACTATCTGGCGACGAAGATCCCGATATCTACGACAAAGGGTTTTTACATTGTGATGTGCTGATCATCGGCGCCGGACCGGCCGGATTAATGGCGGCGCTCACCGCCGGCCGCGCTGGCGCCCGCGTCATCCTGGCCGATGAGGATTTTATCTTCGGTGGCCGTTTGAATGCGGAATCTTATTCCGTTGGCGATATGGCCGGGAGCGACTGGGCAGCTGGCGTTACGAACGAATTAGCGGCCATGGACAATGTGCGCCTGATGCCGCGCACGACCATCTATGGCGCTTTCGATCACGGCATCTACGGGGCACTGGAGCGGTGCACAGATCACCTGCCTGACCCCGCCGGCAAGCCACGGCAGGTCCTGTGGCGGGTCTACGCCAAGCGGGCCGTGCTGTGCGCCGGCGCCACGGAACGCGGTATCGCATTCGCCGACAACGACCGGCCAGGGATTATGCTTGCCGGCGCGGTGCGGTCCTATGCCAATCGCTGGGGGGTGGCGCCGGGCCGGCATGTCGCCGTATTCACCAACAATGATGACGGCTGGCGCACCGCCGCTGATCTCAGCACCAAGGGTATCGCGGTATCTGCCGTCATTGACGTGCGCGATCAGCCGCCGGTGACCGACATCGCCGGTGCCCAAATCCGCATGGATGCCCAGGTGGTCAACACCAGCGGCCGCAAGGGATTGAAAACCATCACCCTTGATGACGGCACCAAAATTAGCGCCGACTGCTTGGCGGTGTCGGGAGGTTGGAACCCGAATATTCATCTAACTTGCCACCATCGTGGCCGGCCGCGATGGGACGATGCAGCGAATGTCTTTTTGCCCGCCGATGACTTGCCGCCCGGAATGGCCGTCGCCGGCGCGGCGAATGCCACAATGTCGTTGGCAGCGGCGTTGCAGGAAGGCCATCAACTCGCCGGCGCAGCGATGCAGGGATTGGGCATTAAGCCGGCTGATTTTGATTTGCCGACCTCTCAGGACGAAGCCACATCGGGCGTCGCTTTTTGGCATGTGCGCAAGGGTTCTGGGCGCGCTTGGTTGGATTTGCAAAACGATGTGACCGTCAAGGACGTCAAGCTGGCGCATCGGGAAGGTTACCGCTCGGTGGAGCATCTGAAGCGTTACACCACATTGGGCATGGCCACCGATCAGGGCAAAACCGCTAACATCCCGGCGCTTGCCATTATGGCCGAATGCACCGGTCAATCGATCGGGGAAACCGGCACGACCATCTATCGCCCACCCTATACGCCGGTCGCCATCGCTGCATTTGCAGGCCGCGCCCGCGGCCAACATTTTCGGCCCACCCGGCTGACACCCAGCCACGAATGGGCACAAGAAGAAGGTGCGGTTTTTGTCGAAGCCGGCATGTGGATGCGCGCCCAGTGGTATCCCCGCGCTGGCGAGATCCATTGGCGCCAATCGGTCGACCGTGAAGTGTTACAAACCCGCTCAACCGTCGGCATCTGCGATGTGACGACCTTGGGCAAAATCGACATTCAAGGCCGCGATGCAGCTGAGTTCTTGAACTTCGTTTACACCAACGGCTTCGCCAAACTCGCCGTCGGCAAGGTGCGCTACGGCTTAATGCTGCGTGAAGATGGCTTGGTCATGGATGACGGAACCACGGCGCGTCTTGGCGAGACCCATTATGTGATGACGACAACAACGGCCAATGCTGGTTCCGTTTTTCGCCATTTGGAATTCTGCCGGCAGTGTTTGTTACCGGACCTCGACGTGCATCTCATTTCAACAACCGACGGCTGGGCGCAATTCGCCGTCGCCGGACCTAACAGCCGCGATCTGCTGCGCAAAATTGTCGATCCGGATCATGATATTTCCAACGACGCCATGCCGTTTATGGGCTGCGGCGAGATTACCGTTTGCGGCGGCACGCCGGCACGATTGTTCCGCATTTCGTTTTCCGGTGAATTGGCCTACGAGATCGCCGTTCCGGCGCGCTTTGGCGACGCTCTGATGCGCGTGCTGATCGCGGCCGGGGAAGAGTTCGGCGCCACCCCTTACGGCACCGAAGCACTTGGTGTCCTGCGGGTGGAAAAGGGCCATGCCGCCGGCAACGAGTTGAACGGCCAGACGACGGCGGCCAATCTGGGTCTTCAACGCATGGCGTCGAACAACAAGGACTACATCGGCAACACACTTTCAAAACGCCATCACCTCACCCGTGACGATGACCTCAGATTGGCTGGATTTCGACCGGTCGAACTTGGCAACTCGTTGTCCGCGGGGGCGCACTTTATTGCGCCCGGCGACGCCGCCCGATTGGAGACCGATCAAGGCTGGATGACTTCTGTCGCCTACTCGCCGTCGCTCGGTCACGCCATTGGCCTCGGCTTCATCACCAATGGCGATGATCGACTGGGCGAAATCGTGCGCGCCGTAGATTTGGTGCGCGGCACCGATATTGCGGTGGAGATCGTATCCCCACATTTCATCGATCCAGACGGGGAGCGGTTACGTGGCTGAGTTTCATCTGGAACCCAAACCGTTTCTGGGCGGCTATCACCAAACATTCGGGCAAACCTCATTGTCTGAGGTCACCGGCCTCGCCATCGTCTCCATCGCGATACCCAGAGGCGGCGAAACTGAATTGCAGGCAGCATTCAAAAGCACCTTCGGCACGACAATTCCTAAGCCGGGTAAATATAATTCATCCGAAGACGGCGCCCACCGATTTGCCGGCCTACAGATCGATCAAATTTTCGCGCTTTTTGAAACCGCCGAGGCCGATCCTGCTAACACCATTGCCGCAAAGCTCGCCGGCACCGCATACACGACGTCGCAAACAGATAATTGGGTGGCACTTCAAATTTCCGGGCCGCAGGCGATTGCCGCACTGGAACGGATTTGCCCGATTGATTTACACCCAACGGTTTTCTCCGAAAACAGTGTTGCTCGGACCGTCATGGACCATATGGGTACCATTATCCTGCGCCAGGGCCCGGACGATTTTCTGTTGCTGTCGGCGTCCTCGTCGGCCCGCTCTTTTCTGCACGCGGTCGAAACGTCCTTGCGTCACGTCACCTGAATCCGCTCCAATGGACTAGGCATCGCTATTTTTGTTCTTCCCGGGTTTCCGCTTCTGCCGACCGGCTGGGCCGGTCGTCATGCCATCTTCAATGCTGATGCCAAGCGCTTCACCGACTTTCTTCAATGCCGGTAGCTGAACGGCCATTTCCAAAATGGAATCAACCGCCTGATTGACCACCGGACGGTTGCCGCCGCCTTCCGATGCCTGGCCGGTTTGACCCAGCCCGGAAATATTGTGGATCTTGATGGAGTCGATTTTCTCCGCTGGCTTAACCATTTCAGCTACCAGCTTTGGCAGCGCCTCCAGCCGCGCCATCTCCACCTTCATATCGACAATATGTTCATCCTGGATGTTTTCCGCTTCAATGAGCACACGCTGGGCCTCAGCTTCGGCGATCAGCATTTTTTTTCTGGCGTCGGCGTCCATTTCCGTGGTTTTGGCGCGATCGGCGGCGGCGTCTTTTTCCGCTTCCGCCACGATGCGTAAGCGCTGACCGGCGGTTTCAGCTTCGGCTTTGGCCGTTAACCCAGCAATCTCTAACCGCCGTTCCGCGTCAGCGATCTGTCGAACGGTGGTAATTGATTCCGAAGATTTCACCGCCTCCGCCGTCGCCTCATCGGCGATCGCCTGCGCCCGGCTTTCTTCTTGCGATTTAGCCGCCAGCACGATCTGCCGCTCCTTGTTGGCGATTTCAATGTCGCGCTCGCGGTTGATTTCAGCCTCCTGCAGTTTCCTTTCCTTGGCAATTTCCGCGGCGGTGATTTCCTGCTCCATGGCGATGCGCGCCTGGGCGGCCTCTTGTTCCGCCTCAGCCTTGCGTTTGGCGACCTCGGCCAATTGCGCCGCTTTCAAGGTTTCAATTTCGCGGGTCTGAGCGATCTGTGCTTCTTGCTCCTCCAGATCGATCAGCAGCTTGCGCTTCGATGCTTCCATTGCGGCTCGACGAACTGAGACTTCCGCATCGGAATCGATTTCGGCGCGCTCTTTCTTCGATGTAGCAATCACCTCAGCCAATTTGCGCATACCGACGGCGTTAAAGGCGTTGTTCTCGTCGAGTTCCGAAAATGGTGTTTGATCCAGCGCCGACAGCGACACCGATTCCAATTCTAGGCCGTTGCGGGCCAGGGTTTCATCCAGGCTCTGGCGAACTTCCGCGACGAAGGTGCCACGGTTTTCATGCAAATCATCCATGGTCAGGCGAGCAGCGACCGACCGCAAGGCATCAACCAACTTGCCTTCAATCAGCTCAAGCAATTGATCGGCATGAAAGGTGCGCCTGCCCAAGGTTTGTGCGGCACGGGCAATGCTGTCGGCTTCCGGCGTGACGGAAACGTAAAACTCAACCTTCACATCAACCCGCAGGCGGTCTTTGGTGATCAGCGCCGCGTCGCCGGCACGGTGGACCTCCAATCGCAATGTCTGCATGTTGAGCCGCGATATTTCGTGAAAATAAGGCAGCGCCAACGTGCCACCATCCATGACAACCTTGCGCCCGCCGACCCCGGTTCTGATCAGGCTGACCTCCCGGGTCGCGCGCTCATAAAACCAAGCCAGGACAACAATAACGACCGCCAAAATGACGATGATGGCAATGGCCCAAAGCAGTGTGCTTGTCATTTTTCTTTCCTCAGGTCTTGGCCCGTGGCGTTGCCGAAATCATGGCAACTCACAGGTCGTGCATGGTGCACAAGATGTTCGACGACATGCCGCCATCGGCGGGAATGTTGGTGCCCCGGATCCAGGTGGTCATGTCGGACAACAAAAAGGCGACGATCGGCGCGATATCTTCAGGCGTTCCCGGCCGGTCCATGATCCGCCGATCCTCTTCCGCCCGGTCGCCGAGCGTTTCGAGAAAGTCTTTCAGGATGGGCGTATCGACCGGGCCAGGGCTGACAGCGTTCATACGGATACCGCGATCACGCCAGGTCCAGCGGTTTTGCATGGTCCAAACAATCAAGGCTTCCTTGGAATAAAAGTAAGACCGTCCGGTTTGTTGGTCGATGCCGTGTTTGCGAACAAAGTCGCCGACGTCGTCAAAACCCAAATCAGCGCCCTCCTTGATCTGAGCAACCGCCTGCGGCCAACCAAACCCGGCAAGCGAGGCAAGATTGACGATCGAGGCGCCATCGGCCAGCTTCGGGATCATATTCTCGGTGAAATATTTCAATCCCACCAAATTGACCTTGATCACCAGTTCCGCCGGTGCGGTCGGCGGTAGGCCGGCGATATTCGCAATCCCATCGACCTGATTGGGCAAGGCATTGATCAGCGCCTTGATCGACCGCTCATCGGAAAGGTCGGCCCGATAGAGCTCATCAACATGCTCAGTCGTCATGTTGCGATCGACGCCAATCACCCGGCCACCAAGCCGCTTAATCAGGCCCGCTGTTTCCAGACCGATGCCGGAAGCGCAGCCGGTGACAATGATGGTTTTACCCTTCAATATCTTGCCAGGTTTCCATCCAGGTGGATGCTCTTGATCGTTCATCGCTTCAACCATTTGCAGCTAAAACACCGGTGGATAGGGCCGCTCGCCGCGATCCAGGGTAATCCACCGGGTTTCGGTAAAAGTTTCAGTTGCCCAACGGCCGCCGTGTCGGCCAACGCCGCTGGATTTTGAACCGCCGAAAGGCGCATGGGGCTCGTCATTGATCGGTGAACAATTGATGTGGCACATGCCGGTTTCAAGCGCCTCGGCAATCGCCAGACCACGCCGTTCATCCTGGGTGATCACCCCGGAAGACAATCCATACTGTGTGTCGTTGGCAATGGCGATGGCGTCTTCATCAGTGCGGAATGGAATGACCGGCGCCACGGGGCCAAATGTCTCGTCGGTATAAACCTTCATATTCGGCGTTATACCGGTCAGCACCGTCGGCTCCACAAAGCGGCCATCGACGCCACCGCCGACCACCGCCGTCGCACCGCGCGCCAAGGCGTCGTCGATCTGCTCCTTGACTTTTTGCGCCTGCTTATCGTTGATCAAAGGCCCGATGACATTTGCATTGTCCTTGGTCGGATCGCCGACTTTCAGTTTTGATGCCCGCTCGGTAAAACGCTCCATGAACCGGTCATAGATGCCCTCCTGGACGAGGAGCTTTTCCACCGACATGCAAATCTGGCCCTGATGCATAAAGCTGCCGAAACTGGCAGCACTCGTCGCCCGCTCCAAATCCGCGTCATCACAAATGATCAATGCATCCTTGCCGCCTAACTCGACGCAACACTTTTTCAGATGCGCCCCTGCCCTGGCGGCGATCTCGCGGCCAACCGCCGTCGAGCCGGTAAACGAAATACCCTTGACCAGGGGATGCTCGATCATCTCGTTGCCGACATCAATGACGTTGTCGCGGGAACAGGTCACAACGTTGAGCACACCGGGCGGAAAACCGGCTTCTTCAAAAAGTTCCGCGAATAGTAAGCCGCCGCAATAAGGCGTTTCCTCCGATGGCTTCAACACCACCGTATTGCCGGCGGCGATGGCAAAAGCGATGCCACGGCTGGTCAGGATCGCCGGCACATTCCATGGACTGATGACGGAGACAACACCCATCGGCCGTCGCATGGCCATGGAGACCTTGTTGTGTTCAGACGGTAAAATCTCGCCAGTCGAGGCATAACAAATCGCCGAGGCTGCGTGCCAAACCTCGCTGGCAAGTCCGACCTCAAACATTCCCTTGCCGAACCAGGCGCCGCCTTCATGTTGCAGCGCGTTGACGATTTCCGCCCGGCGTTTTTCCATTAACTCGGCGACCTTGTGCAGCAACTGCGAGCGGGTATTAAACGTCCGCGACGACCAGTCGGGAAACGCCGCCTGGGCCGCCTCGATGGCCTGCCGGGCCTCGCGCCTGCCACCATCTGGAATTTGCGCCCAGACGGTTCCATCGGACGGATTGAGCGAAGCAAATGTCGCATTCGTCGGAACCCAACTGCCGCCGCTGTAAAGACCGTTAAATGTCCTGGCCATGCCCTTTTCCTTTCAGGCGTTTAAGCTTGCCGTTTGACCGGCGGTAAATTTCGATTTCAGGTAGATCGCCGGCGTCCGGTGTCTCGGCAGATTTTGTTTCCGGCGGCATTTTCTTCACGGATTTATTGCCAGTAGCCCGACTGCGCGCGGCGACGGCGGCGCGTTCGATTTCGCCTAGAACCTGTTGCAACCGATCAGCGCCACCATTCAGCGGCGAACCGGAACTGGTTTTCCCGGCTAGGTCACCGGTACTTGTCCCATGCGCATCGGCGGCATGCCGAACGAGATCAGAAATGCTCTCAGATATCAGTCCAGCAGTCGGTGGCCGGCCTGGAACGCCGCTAGGTGTAATAAACGGCAGGGGACTTTTTCCTGGCGTCGAGGCTGCCGAATCCTGATCATCATGCGGCTGGACGGTCGAGGAGGAGGACTTGTCGGAAACACCCAAATAGGCCGCCTGAACGGCCGGATCATTGGCCAGCTCGGCGGCACTTCCTTCGCCGGTTATCTGGGTATTTTCAAGTAGATAACCGCGATCAGCGATGGCCAAACTTTGCTTGGCGTTCTGTTCGACAACAAGCAGTCCAAGGCCGGAATCACGGATCTCTGAGAGGCTGGCAAACAGCTCCTTGCACAACAGAGGCGACAGCCCGAGCGAGGGTTCATCAAGCATCAAAATCGTCGGTGCCGACATGATTGCCCGGCCAATCGCCACCATTTGCTGCTCGCCGCCGCTCATGGTGCGGACCATTTGAGTGCGCCGCTCAGCAAGCTTGGGAAACAGCGTCAACAGGCGATCCATATTGCTGGCTTGTTCAGCGCGGGCCCGTTTGGTGTAAGCCCCCAACAACAGGTTTTCATGGACGGAAAGATCGGGGAATACACCGCGCCCCTCCGGCACCAGCGCCAATCCACGTTCAACAATTTCGTGTGATTTCGCGCCGCTGATCGTCTGGTTATCCAACATGACATCGCCGGAGACGGAGCCTTCCGAGATGCCGCCGACGGCGCGCAGCAACGAGCTTTTTCCGGCGCCGTTAGCACCGAGAATGACGACGATTTCGCCGGATTTCACGGTGAGCGAGACATCGGCCAGCGCCCGATGCAAACCGTAGGAGACGGAAAGGTTTTTCACCTCAAGCATCGTCGTCTCCAAGATATGCGCGCACCACTTCCCGGTCGGCGAGTACTTCCGACGGCGATCCTTGAGCGATCTTGCGGCCGGTATTCATCACCACGCAGGTGTCGCAAAGGCTGCGGATGGCATCCATGACATGTTCCACCAAAATCACCGTGCGGCCTTCAGCCCGCAGCGTTTTGATGAGTTCAATTCCGGTTTGCAGCTCCGTCGGGTTCAGGCCGGCCAACCATTCATCCAAAAGCAGGATTTTTGGTTCCGATGCCAAACCACGGGCAAGCTCCAAGCGCTTTTGGTCGATATAGGTCAGGCTGGTCACCGGTTGGTTGGCGAGCCCGTCAATGCCGACCTTGGCCAAAATATCATGGGCGAAGTTTTCCGCCTCAAAGCCCCAGCGGTGCTTGTGGCCAAACACTGCGCCGGCCAGAACATTTTCAAGCACTGACAGAGTTGGCAGCATTTTGACAAGTTGGAAGGTTCGGGCGACGCCACGGCGGTTGATTTCACGGGCCGGCAGGCCGGAGATCGGCCGGTTCATCAAGCTAATCGTGCCGTCGGTTACTTTCAGCGCGCCCGAAATCAGGTTCATCATGGTGGTCTTGCCGGACCCATTTGGCCCGATCAGTCCCAGGACCTCGTGCTCACGGACCTCAAAATCCATGGCATCGACGGCAACGAGGCCACCAAACTTCTTGGTGACACCGCGCACTGACAAAATGTTGGTTGCTGATGTCATGCTACCTCCCCTGAGACCGAAGTTTGCCGGCAAGGTCTTGCAATCGGCCGACCACGCCGTGGGGTACGAGATAGACAATCAGCAGAAACGCGATGCCCAGAACCAAGATGGTCTGGGTCGGATAGTTGGCTTCAATCACCTCCAGCAAAATCGTAAACGGGATCACGCCGACTAATGGCCCCCACAAACGGTTGGTGCCGCCAAGCAGCGCCATGATGACAACTTCAAAGGATAACAGCGGCGAGAATGCCAGGTTCGGTTCAATATAGGTCCAACGTGGCGCCAGCAGGGCACCGGTCAGCGCCGCGACCGATCCCGACACCATGAACAGGATGATTTTCGATCGGGCGGTATTAATGCCGCAATGGGCGGCAACCACTTCATCGTTGCCGATGATCCGCAATGCAAATCCAAGACGGGAACGGCCGATCCACCAGCCGATCAAGAACACCACGGCGGCCAATGCCAACAGTTCCCAATAGATGTGTTCCTCGGTGAGATCGGTCAGCACATAGAGCCCACGGCTACCGCCGATATTGTTCTGCAGCCAGCTGACCACCTGGCGGATCATCTCCGCCAGGCCGAGCGTGAAAATGACGAAATAGACGCCGGATAAACGCAAGGTCGCCAAACCAACCAGCACCGCAACGACCGCCCCCGCCAAGGTGGCGATTATCAAAAGCACCGGATAGGGCAGATGATCGATGCCAACGCCAACGATCAGCGTGCCCAGTCCGTAAAAGGCTGCAGTCGCCAATGAAATATAATGGGTCGGACCGGAAAACAGCGCCCAGCTTGTCGCCAACACCGTGTACATGGCGACTGTTACGCCGAGGGCGATCCAGTAGCCGTTCTCGGTAAAAGGCAGCAGCGCCGCAATGAAAAAAAGAACCGCCGCGATTGCCAAATTTCTGATTTCGGTCCCGCTCACGTCGTCGGTCTCCCGAACAGACCCTGCGGCCGAAATAATAATACCAAGATGAACATCAAATAGGCGGCGGCCAGGGTGAGACCCGGATCGATCAATGTCGCCACGGCGGTTTCCGCCAGCCCCAAAATGAGCGCCGCGACAATGACGCCGCGCACATCGCCAACACCGCCCATGATGACAATGATCAGCGCCTTCATGGTGAACAAAACGCCGATGGAAGCATCAAGGGTCAGGAACGTACTGATCAGTGCGCCGCCGGTGGCGGTGACAGCACCACCAAGGGCAAACGCCAGGGCGGAGATCCGCTGGACATTAATGCCGACAAGACCGGCTGAACTTGGATTGACGGCAACGGCGCGAATGGCGATACCGGGCCGGGATTTGTTCAGCCACAAAAACAAGAGACCGCAAATGACGACCGCGGCACAAAACGCCACGATGCGGTTTAGCGCGAAGGTATTGCCGATGATCACAACGCCTTCGCCCAGGTAATCGTAGGTGAAATACTCGCCGCCGAACGTCGCCACCATGATGCCGACAAAGGCAAAACCAAGCCCGAAGGTCGCCAGAATGCTGTCGACTTCCAGCTGCCCCTGGTTCTTCGCCCGCCGCACCAGCGGCATGAGGATAATCTGGTAGATCAGCCAGTTGGCGATAAAGGCCAGCGGCGCCACGAAAAGAATCGCGAATAGCGGGCTGACCTGCCCGGCCGTATATGTCCAAAAGGCGGCAAAGGCACCGGCCACCAGCATCTCGCCATTGGCCAGATTCATGATCCGGGCAACGCCATATTGCAAGTTGAGACCCATGGCGATCAGCGTATAGGTGCCGCCCAGCAACAGGCCGGTGATGAGAATATCCATGAAGCGCTATCTCGCTCACTCCGGCGCGGAGTATTGCCGCGCCGGAGCAGCTTTGCCTGTTACTTCCAGCCCTGTTTCAAGATGACCGGCTTGGCGTTATTCATCCGCGAGGATGCCACACCGTAGAACACGCCATCCTGCCACTGGCCGACAGTCCAATACTTGTAGCTGACCTGGTTCTCGAACTTGATGTCGCCCATGATGGTCTTGAAGGTGTTGTTCTTGATGTATTCCGTCACCGCTTTGCGGTCAGGAGCACCAACGCCTTCAATGGCTTGTTCAAGGATCTGCAGGCTCGCATAGGTGTTGGCGCTGGCCCAATAGTCGGCGGTCTTGCCGGTGACTTCCTTGTGGAGCTTGCGATAGGCCATCATGTCCGGTGTGGTCGGGTCGACACCGCCGGCGCCGAGATTACCCTGCGCCGCCTTGCCGAACACTTTGCCAAAGGCAGGAAATGCCGTCGCGACGGCCGTATAATAGGCCTTGACCTTGAGATCCTGGATCATCGCCTGTTTGGTCAAACCGAATGTATCGGGCGGATAGGACCAGGCCACGAAGGCATCCGGATTGGTTGCTTTGGCGCCTTTTACGATCGGCGACAGATCCTGCGTTCCAAGCGGATAGGATTTGTCATAGACAATTTCAAAACCGGCTTTTTTGAAAATCGGCCGGGCGGTCTCCGCCAATTCGATACCGAAGGCATCGGCGACGTTGACCATGGCGATCTTGTTGCCGATTTTCCCGTCCGCCCGCATCTTCGACAAGATATTCGACACCGAGCCGGCGAAATCAGTCGTCGACCCAAGCGTGAAGAACAGATTGGGATAACGTTTCGTCAGCGTCGGGATCTTATCGGAAATGGCGCTGACTGCGATCTGCGGATAGCCATACTTGGCATAAATCGGTGCCGAGGCGAGATTAAAGCCCGTGCCATAAGGGGCGATGATGAAATCGACCTTATCTTGAGTGGCGAGCCGCTGGGCGGCCTTGATGTGCACACCAGGATTGGTTTGATCGTCGTATTCGATCAACTCAATCTTCGCCTTGCCATCCTTCAATTGTAAGCCACCACGGGCATTCACCTGGTGCACCCACAATTGGATGTTCGGCCAATGGGTGACTGTCGAACCGCCGGCGAGCGGACCGGTCTTCGGCGCCACAGCGCCAATCTTGATGGTGCTGGCGGCTTGCGCCGATCCGACGATTAAAGCGCCGGCAACGAGGGTCGCCGTGCCCATTGTCCATCTGGTTTTATTTCTCATCGTCTCCTCCATGCTGTTATCTTCATTATCGTTATCGTGGTCTTCAGTTCAGTCCGTCCGTTATTTAGATTTGGTAGTCATGCGGTTGATCATGAACGGATATCCAGCGCAGCTCGGTAAACGCCGCCACCCCGGCGTCGCCACCGAAGCGGCCATAGCCGCTGGATTTCATGCCGCCGAACGGCATTTGCGGTTCGTCGTAGATGGTCGGTCCATTGATGTGGCAGATGCCGGATTCGATCTGCCGGGCGACATTGAGCGCCCGTTTCGTATCCCGGCCAAAGACTGCCGCGGCAAGACCGAATTCTGAATCGTTGGCAACTGAGATTGCTTCATCAACCCCGTCGACATGAATGACGGCGGCGACCGGGCCAAAGGATTCCTCGTGATAAATCCGCATGGCCGAGGTCACACCGTCCAGCAGCACCGGCTGCATGACCGTGTCGGAAACCTCGAATTTTGAAAGCAGAGTCGCGCCCTTGGCCAGCGCGTCTTCCACCAGGCCTTTGACACGAATAGCCGCCTCGGCGCTGATCACCGCGCCCAGTGGGAATTGCCCGGCGCGCGGATCGCCGGCCTCTAGCATCGCCACCTTAGCGGATAATTTCTGCAGAAATCCCTCGGCCACTGCCTGGTCAACGACGATCCTTTCCGTCGAAATACAAACCTGGCCTTGATTGAAAAATGCCCCGAACGCGGCTGCTTTAACCGCCTCGTCGATATCCGCATCATCAAGTATGAGAAGTGGTGCCTTACCGCTGAGTTCCAACAAACACGGTTTTAGATACCTGGCACAGGTCTCCGCCACGGCGCGACCGACGCGGGTTGATCCTGTAAAATTGACCCGGCGAACTGCTTCATGGGCGATCATCGCCTCGACGATTTCGGCCGCGTCATCAGGCGCATTGGTGACGAGATTTAAGGCACCGTCGGGCAAGCCGGCATCGTTGATCACATCAACCACCAGGCTATGGGTCTTCGGGCAAAGTTCGGAAGCTTTTAAGATTACCGTGTTGGCGCAGGCGAGCGGGACGGCGACAGCACGCACTGCTAATACAATAGGTGCATTCCACGGCGCAATGCCGAGGACGACGCCAGCCGGTTGCCGCACCGCCATAGCTGTCACGCCTGGGCGATTGGCGGCGATCTGGGATTCCGTCAGACGATCGGTCATCGACGCCGCATCACGCATAATGGAGATGGCCAGATCGCAATTGAATTGCGCCCAGACCTGCGACGCACCGATCTCTTCCGCCATGGCGGCGATAAATTCGTTCCGGCGGTGGTGCAGATTGTCGGCCGCCTTTAGTAAGATATCCGTCCGTTCCTGGGGGCTCGTCGCCGACCATTTGGGGAAGCACGCAGCGGCGGCATTGGCGGCTCTGACCGCATCATTGGAGGAGGCCGCAGATGTGCGGCTGGTGACCAGATTGGTCATCGGATCGACGCGTTCGAAAATCGCCTCGCCGACGGCGGAAACGGAATTTCCCCCGATAAACAATTTGGTTTCGAGCACCAAGTCCCTCCCTGCTCTTGATGCTTGCCGAGCTTTTTTATCGTCGAATGCCTCGGCAAATCTCCGGTCTTCGACGCTCAAAGCGCTCTAGCCGGCTTGCTCAAGTCAGAAAATCAAAGCTGAGGGCGTGTTTTAATGGACAAAATTGGGCGTTTCTTGATAAAAATTGGGAATTGTACTCGTAGTTGGGAAAATCAGCCCCGTGAATGTGACATTTTCCGTTATCTCACCTCATGTCAGCGCTGAACGCGTCGCATGTGGCCTACGTGACAAGGTGATGAATCTGGCCAGCGCCAGCGGCGAAAACCACTGGCGTGGTATTTTGCTAACCGATGGCGCCGGCACGATTGAAACTGGCGATGAGATCATACCGATTGCTGCGCCATGTTTGGCCTGGATCCCCTGGCGGCCTGGCCGCTCATTACGGATTAATGCTGGTAGTGTCGGATATCATATTTCGCTCGGCGAAGAGGCCTTGGCAGGCGTCATCGGCAACAATCCAGAATCCATCGATCTGCGATTACTCATCGACCGGCGGATAATTGCCACCATCGAGGCCGAACCGGAAATGGTGGGTGATGCCGAACATGCATTCGATTTGATCGTCCGGGAACTGCACCGACCGCGCCACGGATCACGGAACATGGTCCAGGCCCAGGTCCGCACCATCCTCATTCTGCTCTGGCGACAGTCCGGCATAGAGGAAGTCGCCATGCGCACCAAGGGCGAGGCCTCGCGCATTTTGCAGCGTTTTCGGCAATTGCTGGAAATGAATTTCCGCGATCGGTGGACTGTCGGCGCCTATGCCCAGGCGCTACAAATATCGCACGATCGCCTGCACGATATTTGCCGCCGCGAACTGGGCAAGACCCCGATCCAGTTGATCCATGAACGGGTCATCCACGAAGCCCGCATGCGCCTGGAGCGATCAGTCCTGACCGTTGATCAAGTCGCCGGGTCAATCGGCTTTCGTGATGTCGGCCAATTCAGCCGGTTCTTCAAATCAAAGGTCGGCCTGCCGCCGGCGGCCTACCGCAAAGCCTCGACGAACGTAATGGACAGCGGCGTCGATATTTCGGAGACCAGTTATGCCGATTGGCCGTAACTGAGATCATTCGACTAATTTGGTGCTTCAACAGTGACAGCTTGTTCACGGCGTATCCCAGACCGCCCGGCCATCCTTATAGGACATGGTGCGGTTGGGGCCGTAGCGCAGCGCGTCGACAATCCACAGCCCATAGCCATCGGCAATTGAGGCATGGTGTTTTTCGTAGACCGGCAACAGCAACGCATGCACCTTTGACAGGTTATCCCACGGAACTTCTGGATAAATGTGATGTTCCAGGTGATGGTTCTGGTTGTTGAAGAAAAATGAAATGAACCGGTTGCTTTTCAACGAGCGCGTCGAGTGCAACGGATCAGGTGGAACGTCGTGATGTAATTGCGTGTGTTCAGCCAAGCCACGAAAGTTGGCGATCAAGACTGTAAACGGCAGTGCCCAAATCCAACCATTGAGCAATATGTCCATGGAGCCGGTACTCATGCCTACTGAATACAGCCAAAAGGCCACGGCAATAACCAGAAGCGGTTCTATGATGCACGCGAGCTTTTCAATCCATCCCTGCGCCCTGAACGGACCCAGTACGACAACCTGCAGGATATAAAGTGGCATGCCGATCAAAAACCACGAGTAAAAGATCGTTGACCGCAACCATTCTTGCGGAAAATTGGCCTCCAGGTTGTCGGGATCTTTGTCGGTGTTTTCAAATTTATGATGCAGCATATGGGTTGCCCGGTAACTGCTACACGGAAAGAAGACGGTCAAACCGCACAAAAACCCGATCGGCCGGTCGAGCCACCATTTGCCGAAAAGCGCATTATGGGCACCTTCGTGCATAAAAACGCCCATGCCATGTAGGGCAAAGCCGATGATGAGCCAACACGGCACTTGGATCCAAAGGTTATCGGTCTGAATGGCAATCGCCGCGCAGATAAACCAAATGGCAAAAAGAACCAGTATCTTCAGATAGGTCCACGGCGTTATTTTGTGCAGATCGTCGATTTTGGCGCGCACATCATCAGGAATGCTAGCCCGCCATCCTTCCGGTCCACCGGCCGACGACTGCTTCACTGATTGGCCTGTAATGTCAGCAATCACCGCACCTCTCCCGCATGCATAATCGTTGCAACAAAAATATCTAAAGTATCGATTGCCGACATACCGCAGATGGCGGCCAAACTCAATTGCTCCGCCAATTCTACCAATTTAGCGCTCCGTGTCCGCCACTAGGTGAAATGCAATATGGTGTTTTTGGCCCGGTCGGAGAAACTGGGTCCACCAGCAAAGGAAATGCGGCATGGATCTTGGTCTTAAAAACCTGAATGTACTTGTGACCGGTGGCTCACGCGGTATCGGCCTGGCCTGCGCCGACCTGTTCGCCGCCGAGGGTGCGAGTGTTTCTATTTGCGCCCGGGACGCCAAAACGGTGGTGCAGGCAGCTGCGGATTTAAAACGATACGGTGGCCAGGTACACGGCGGCACTTGCGATGTATCGGACAAGGCACAGCTCGAGGCCTGGGTGGCCGACAGCGCCGACTCCCTCGGAGGCATCGACATCGTTGTCGCAAATGCATCAGCTTTGGCTGTCGGCCCCGGTGAAACCGCCTGGCAGGCGGCATTTCAAACCGATATCCTGCACAGCGTGCGATTGACCGAGGCGGCCCTGCCCCACCTTTGCGCCTCAAAACACGGTGCGATAACTTTCGTCTCTTCGGTATCAGCCCGCGAAGCCGATGGCACCGGGCCGGCCTATGGCGCCTTCAAACTGGCCCTGCAACGCTATGCCAAAGACTTGGCCGTGACGCTTGCGCCTGACGGCATCCGCGCCAATACGATCGCGCCGGGGACCACCTATTTCGACGGCGGCGTGTGGCAGATGATCGAACAAACCCAGCCTGAAATGTTCGCCCAGACGCTTGCCGCCAATCCACTGGGTCGGATGGCCACGGCGGATGAAATCGCCCGCGCCATCGTCTTCATTTCCAGTCCGGCTTCCAGCTTCACGAGCGGCGCAAATCTAACCGTCGACGGCGCCATCACCCGCAGCGTTCAGCTCTAGGCGGATTTCCGCCGGACGTTGATTTCGAGGCCCAGGCCTTACATGAAAGCCCAGACCTCGATACTGCAGGTGGCCTCCTGCTGTTAGAAAAGTGCTTTGCGCTCCCACCACGGACAGGCTTTTTCAAGCTGTGCCGCCAACGAAAACAATGTGCTTTCATCACCATACCGGCCAACGAACATCATGCCGATCGGCAGGTTGGCCGACGTCATCCAAAGCGGCACCGTCATAGCCGGTTGCCCGGTGACATTTTGCACCTGGGTCATCGCTAGGTACTTGTCCTGGTGATTGCGAAACTTGTCGTAATCGTCCTCATGCCGGTAGATCTCGCCAATCTTCAAGGGCGGTTCCGGCATCGTCGGTGAAAGCACCGCGTCATAGTCGACCATGAAGGAATCAAACGCATAGGCCTCCTCCATGGCAATTTCCAAAATGCGGGCGTATTCGGCACCGGACACTGTCTTGCCGCGATTGCGCCAAGTGACGATCAACCGTTCCAGTTCATCATCACCAACCGGCGAACCGCGGGCATTGCCGATATCATCCAACACCGTGTCGATGTTGATGGACACGGTTTTGTAGAGCTCCTTGGAAAGCCGCTCAATATCAATTTTTGGCGCTGCGGTGGTCACCGTGTGACCCAAACCCTCAAGTAGATTTACCGTGTCAGTCAGGGCGGCTTGATGCTCCGGATGATAGTCGGCGCCGCCATGGGTTTTTTCCATCACCGCGATCCGCAGGGGGCGGCAATCATGGCTGACCTCTTCCAAATACGGTCTTGCCGGCTGCGGCGCGTCGGCCTTGCAGCCTAGCTCCAAGCCCATCGTCGCATCTAACATCGCCGCGCAATCACGAACCGATCGGGTGATGGTGCCCTCAACCGCAAAACCCATCCAGCCCTCGGTGTAGACCGGGCCGTTATTGATCCGGCCTCGCGACGGTTTCATGGTGAAAGCGCCACACCAGGCCGATGGTATGCGCAGCGATCCGCCACCGTCATTGCCATGCGCCATCGGTAGTGCACCGGCGCCGACAACCGCGCCGGCCCCCGACGATGAGCCGCCGGGCGTGCGGCTGGTGTCCCACGGATTACGACACGCACCATAAGGCGCGCGATCGGTATCGATGGTGACGCAAAAAGGCGGCACTTTGGTGGCCCCGAAGATCACCAGGCCGGCCTGAATGTAGCGGTTTGCAAGCGTCCGGTTTTCAATGGCGACGTTGTCCTTCAGGATTTTCAACCCGGCCGTGGTCACCAAGCCCTCAATGTCGCATCCCTCGTCCTTGCGCAGGAACGGCACACCGGTGAACGGCCCCTGCGGGAGTCCCTTTGCAAGTTGGCCGCGCGCGAAATCATAATCCCGCGCCGCCAACACCGCGCATTTGGCGTCCGTCTGTTCGACCCGATCAATGGCCGTGTCGAGCAGTTCGCCGGGTGTGACCTCGCCATTACGGACCAACGCCGCAAGGCCGAGACCATCGTGAGTGTCAAAAATGTCGGACATGGCGCAATCTTTCCCTAATGGACGCCGCGTTCCTGGCCTTCCCAAAACGGTGCGCGCAGATCCTTCTTCAGAACCTTGCCGGCGCCAGACAGCGGAAACGGCTCGCTACGGAACTCAGCCGATCGGGGCAGCTTGTAGTTGGCGATATGGTCGCGGCAATAGGCAATCACCGCCTCTTCGGTCAACTCAACCTTTCCGGTCGGAATGATGATCGCGTGCACGGCCTCGCCCCACTTCTCCGACGGGATGCCCACGACCGCGACCCCGGCGACACCATTCATCGTCGAAATGACGCTTTCTACCTCCGCTGAGAACACGTTTTCACCACCGGTGATGATCATGTCCTTGACGCGGTCGACGATGAAGATGAAACCGTCCTCGTCCATATAGGCACCATCGCCGGTCAGGACCCAGCCGTCGCGAAGCGCCGCCTCGGTCTGCTCGTCCAGGTTCCAATAGCCTTGCATGGTATGCGGGCCGCTGACCGCGATTTCACCAACGGAACCACGCGGAACCTCTTTGAAATCCTCGTCAACGATGCGTACCCAAGTGCCCACGGTCGGACGTCCGGCGGAGCGCAGCTTACCGGCGAACTCGCCTTCAACAGTGTGATATTTCGGCGCCAGGGTGGAAATGATCGGTCCCATCTCGGTCTGGCCATAACCTTGAATCCAACCGATGCTGGAAAGTTCCTTCAGGGCACGCAACAACAAACCTTCCGGCATCGGCGAAGCGCCATAGAGCACATGTTTGAGGCTGGTGAATTTCGATGGTTCAAAGCTCGGATCGTCGAGGATCATTTGCACCATGGTCGGCACCCAAAGCGCGTGGGTCGGCCGGTATTTCGCGACCGCTTCGATGGCAGCGGCTGGGGCGAACATCGGGATGAAATAGTGGGTCGCGCCCGCCATCGTCGCACCATTCGACCCGGCGCCGTCGGCAAGGTGGAACATCGGTGCACAGTGGAGGTAGCTGTCGCCGGACTCAACGAACATGTGCTTGGCCAGGAACACGCCATTGCTCCACAATGACCGGTGGGGGATCATCGCACCCTTCGGAAAACCGGTTGTGCCGCCAGTGTAGTAGATGCCGGCCAGGTCCTCGCCCGAACGGAAGACGTCCTCAATCGGATCACTTTCAGCGATGAGGGTTTCGTAATCGAGCCAACCTTCCGGGCAGTCCGTGTCGTCCAGATGGATCAGTGTCAGGGCGTGATCGGTTTCCTTTTGAATACCGGGCACATGAGCACCAAACAAATCATCGACAAACAAGACTTTTGCACCGGAATCATTCAGCGAGTAACCGTTTTCTTCCGCCGACCAGCGCACGTTCATCGGCACTACGACGCCGCCGCACCACCAGGTCGCGAAATAGTATTCAAGATAGCGATCGGAGTTGGCACCAAGGATGGCGACCCGGTCGCCGGTATCAACACCTAAATTCCTCAGCGCGCCAGCAAGACGAGCGACCCGGTCACGGGTTTCGGCCCAGGTGCGTGAGCGGTCATTAAATACCGTGGCCAGCTTGGTCGGGGTTGTTTCTGCCGCGATGTGCAGCGGTTGTGTCATTTGCATGGGAATATCCCTCCTCAAGAAACGTGAGATCGTTATGAATTAGCTGTTGGTAGCGGATGATGACAAGCCACGATGCGGTCTCCCGCCGTGGTAATATTGGGTGGACCCGGATCGGCAAGGCACGCGTCGTTTGCCCGCGGACAACGGGAGGCAAACGGACATCCCGCCGGCCGGTTAAGGGGACTGGGGATTTCGCCTTGCGGCGGTTGCTTTAAGGTGCGGTTCAGCGGATCCAATCCAGGCGCCGAACTCATCAGCAGCTGTGTGTAGGGATGATGCGGATTGGCAAAAATCCGGTCTGCCGGGCCCATCTCAACGATCCGGCCCAGATACATCACAATCAGAATATCAGCGAGATATTCCACGGTGGCCAGCGAATGGCTAATATAGAGATAGGACAGGCCGCGTCGCGCCTTTAAATCACGCAAAAGGTTGAGGACCTGAGCCTGGACGGAGACATCCAACGCCGATGTCGGCTCATCCAAAACCACCAGTTTCGGCCGCAGCGCCAGCGCCCGGGCGATCGATACCCGTTGTTTCTGGCCACCGGAGAATTGGTGCGGATAGCGTTCCATTGCATCCCGCGACATGCCGACTTCTTCAAGCAGCGTGGCAATCCGATCCTTCAGAGCCGACCCACGAAGGTTTTCAAACAACTGAAGGGGTTCGCCGACGATATCAGCAACCCGCATGCGCGGATTGAGCGAAGACGCCGGATCTTGAAACACAACGCCGATATGGCGGCGGATTTCCTTCAAGGACCGGCGATTGGCGGTTACCAGATCAGTGCCCTCAAAAAGGATTTTGCCAGCCGAAGGCTCGATAAGCTGCAGGACGCTCATGGCCAACGTCGACTTGCCGCAGCCTGATTCACCGACGACGGCGACCGAGTGTCCTTCGTCAATTTCAAAACTGACCTGGTCTACCGCATGCACAATACCCTTCGCGGTGTGGAACTGCTTGCTGAGGTTTTCAACGGAAAGCAGCGCGGTCATGCCTCGTCAACCCCGATGGCAACCGGTTCCCAGCAGGCGAACTGGCTCGCCCCTTGGGCGGTAATTTCAGGCTGGTCGGCCCGACAGGTGTCAATTGATGCATCGCAGCGCGGGTGAAAGGCGCATCCACTAGGCAACCTGCCTGCCGAGGGTGCGTTGCCGGAAATGGTCTGAAACGACACCGCTTCACCGATTTCCGGCATGGAATTCAGTAAGGCCTTGCTGTAGCGGTGCCGGGGCTTATGAAACAGGTCCGCCGCGGGTGCAATCTCACAATTTCGCCCGGCGTACAATATGCTGACGGTGTCGCAAAGTTCGGCCACGACGCCTAAATCGTGGGTAATGAAAAGCACGCCTATGTCGCGTTTTTTCGCCAGCGCGTGAATCAGATGGATAACCTGCGCCTGAACCGTCACGTCCAACGCCGTGGTCGGTTCATCGGCCACCAACAATCGCGGGTTACAGGATAATGCCAGGGCAATCATCATCCGTTGTGCCTGCCCACCGGACATTTGATGGGGATACTTGCGCAAGGCAATCTCCGGATCGGACATTTGCACGTCCTGCAGCGCGCTCAGCGCGATTTTGCGGGCTTCCGCCCGCGATACCCCGGTCTGTGCAGTAACCGCATCAACCAACTGCCGCCCGAATGTCAGGTAGGGAGAAAACGCCTTCATCGGTTGTTGGAACACCATCGACGCCCGGCCGGTCAGGCGTTTTCGAACTTGCCGGGGGTTCGACAAATCAAGGTCGTCGCCGTCAAATAGCGCATGTCCGGAAATCATGGCATTTTCCGGCAGCAAGCCCAGTGCCGCCAATGGGGTTGTCGATTTACCCGATCCCGATTCACCGACTAGTCCGACGATCTCACCGGGCGCGACCGCCAATGAAACATTTTCCAAAACCGGCGTGATGCCCGCGTGGCCTCTAAATCCGACACATAAGTCCTTGATCTCCAGAACCGGGCTCATCTGCGGTCACCTTTCGGATTGAGCAGATCGTTGATCCCGTCGCCGATTAGGTTGATGGATAATACGGTGGCGAATATCGCCAATCCCGGCACCATGGCGACCCACCAAAAATCCAGAAATTTCGCCCGGCTTAGCGCCACCATCAAACCCCATTCAACATCGGGTTCTTGAGCCCCGATGCCGATAAAGCTGAGCGAGGCGGCGGCCAGGATGGCGTAGCCGAAATCCAGCGACCCCTGGATCACCGTCGGCGAAATGGAATTGGGCAGGACATGACGCACAATGATGCGCAAATCCGACATCCCCAACGAACGCGCCGATTGAACGTAAAGCTGACCGGTAGCCCGCTTAGCTTCTGAGTGGACAATCCGGGCGTACCAGGGAAAGAACGATACCGATAATGCCAGCATCGCCTCATACAGCCCCTGCCCCAACGCGGCGGTGATGGCAATCGGCAGCAGCAACGGCGGGAAGGCGATGAACACATCCATCAGCCGCATCACCGCCCATTCCACCCGTCCGCCGAAATAACCGGCGATCAGACCAAATGGCGTACCAATGGCAATCGACAACAACGTCACGATCAGCCCGATGGTCAGCGATGTCCGGGCACCGTAGACAATGCGGGAATAAAGATCTCGCCCAAGCTCATCGGTACCAAACCAATGCTCAGCCGATGGCGGTTTCAACTTGGCGCCGAAATTGATGGCCAATGGGTCGTGGGTGGCAATAACCGAAGCAAAGATTCCAGCCAATAACACCAGGCTGAATATCACTAGGCCAACGAAGAACGCGCTATTGCCACGCACCCGCAAGGTGGCGTTGCGAAGCCGTGAAAAACGTTGGGTTTGGGCGGCAACGGTCATGATCTAACGCAACCTCGGATCGATCGCGAAATGGGCAAGATCAATGAGCAAGTTGGCGATCAGATAGCTGGCCGACAACACCAGCGTGACCCCCATGACCGCCGGGTAGTCCGACTTGGTGATGGCGTTGACGACAAATCCGCCGATACCCGGCCAGTCAAATACAAACTCGACAATCACCGAGATACCCAACAGATACCCAAATGTCAGACCAATGACGGTCAAAAGCGGTACCATTGCCGCCCGTAGAGCGTACCGAAAATTCACTTTCGTCGATGACATTCCATAGGCGCGAGCCGTGGTAATGAATTCTTCGCCCAGCGCCTCAATCATCATACCGCGCGTCATCCGCAAGACGATCGCTAATGCGCCGGCGGAGAGCGCCAATACCGGCATGATCAAATGCTCAAGCGCGCTGACAAAGGCCTGCCATTGCCCGGCCAGCACCGTATCAATGGTGTAAAATCCGGTGATATCTGCAAATTCGACGTCCAGCAGGATCAGCTCATCGATGCGGCCCTGCAGCGGCAGCAGACCGAGCCAGCCTGAGAATACCAATTGCAACATCATGGCGACCAAGAAAGTCGGAAAGGCCGCGCCGAACGCTGATACCGATCTGGCAACATAGTCACCAGATTTGTTTTTTCGCAGTGCGGCCATGACGCCCATAGGAATGCCGACGACAACAACAACAAGCATTGATAAGGCAATCAATTCCAGAGTTGCCGGAAAACGGTCGCCGATCTCGGTCAAGACCGGGCGTTTGGTCAGTAGGCTGGTGCCAAACTCGCCGCCCAAAACACTCTTTATGTAGAGAAATAACTGCTCTGCAAGATTGCGATCCAGGCCAAGTTGTTCTCGGGCAGCGGCAATCTGGTCTTCAGTCGGACGCGCTCCCAACATCATTTCGACGGCGGAATTGGGCAGTACCCGGCTGACAATGAAGGTGATGATCAACACACCCAACAGGATGAGAACCAGCATTCCCAGTCTTTGAAAGACATAGCGCAGCATGGTGGTCTCCCGTTGGGGGACAAGACGGGCAGCACCGCGTGGCGGCGCCGCCCGATGAGACTATTTCCGCGTCAAATCGTTGAAGAAGAAGTAACGGTTGTAGTAGCGATTATAGTTCAGGCCCTTCAGGTCGTCGCGAGCGGCATAGACGAACTTCACATCCTGATCGAACACCGCCACGGCGTCCTGATTGAGGATCTCCATGGCTTCGGCATATGCCTTGTAAGCAGCTTCTGGATTGACGACTTCATTGCCCAGACCTTCAAACAGTTTGCCGTCGAAAGCTGGGTTGCCATACATCGACAGATTGAAGATTTTTTCTTCGCTGAAGAACGCCGCGTAGAGCAGATCGGAGATGGTGTTGTAGATCGGCCACCAGACGACACCCAACATATTGGTCGCTGTTTTGGCATCGCGGGCATTGGCCCACAATGTTCCCCAGTCGTTTGGTTTTAGTACAACGGTGAGGCCTGCTTTTGCTGCATTTTGTTGAAACAAAATCGCTGCGTTTTTATGCTCTTCTAGGGCCGTAATGTAACCGATAGTGATTTTGAGTTTATCCGCCGATAGACCCGATGCCGCCAGTTCCGCTTTTGCGGCTTCGACATCAAAGGCCGGGAAGGCTATCTTCTTGACGCCCTTCATGGCCATCGGCAACGCCGATGTCATCGGGACAGATGTACCGTTATAGATACCGCTGGCCACAGTGGCGGAGTCCCACAAATGACGGATCGCCTTGCGCACGTGAATGTTGTCTGTCGGCGCTACTTTTGTGTTGATGTACCAGAATATGAATTCCAGAGATTCTTCAGAATGAACCGACACGCCAGGTGTACTGTTGACCCCAGCCAATTGGTCGCTGGGGATATCGGCGGCGATATCGACCTTGCCCGAGGTCATCAACTGGATTCGGGTTGAGGCCTCTTTGACAATACGGATCACGACGCGATCAAATCCGCCGTCGGGGTGCTTACCCCAATAGTTCGGGTTGCGGTCTAGGACGACCTGCTGACCGGCCTTGTAAAGCCGCAGGGTGTATGGCCCGGTTCCGAAGGATTTTTTACCCGCGCTCAGTTCTTCCTTCGAGGCGTTGGGCGAATACATCCAGGCGGCGTACATCGCCGAAGCAGCAACGGGCAAATTCACTGGAAAAGAGGTTTTCATTTGGACGGTAAAGTCATCGGGGGTGGTGATTTCAGCCACCGGCAACCAAATGAAACCGGAACCGGCCGCCGCTTTGGTGGTTTCGATGGAAGCTTTAACAGATGCCGCATTGAACGGCGCACCGTCGTGGAAGGTCACACCTTGGCGCAGCTTGAAAGTCCAGACCAGGCCACTTTCATCGACGCTCCATTTGGTCGCCAATCCAGGACGGAAGCTGCCGTCGGGGTTTGCATAGACGAGCGGCTCGTAAAGGTTGGCCATGATGGCGCCTTCGGCGGATGATGATGAGGCCGGATTCCAATCCGTCACATCCTCTGTCCAGACGAAGGTGGCAACGTTGTCGGCGGCCTTCGCCAACATCGGCGCTACGGTAAGCGCCGCGGCAACGGCAATCGCGCCAACCGAGCGGGTAAATTGTGCGATGATCATACTGTTCTCCCGAGATCTTGTGTTGTTGATTGCGGCTTTATCCTGACGCCACGCAAACGTCGGACCGCGTAGAAAATAAAATTGAACGGATTCAGTTTTTTGTCTATATGGCAAATTCCATAGACCCTTCCATGTAAAGGCCGTGGCTGATGACCGGTATAAGAGAAGCAAAGAAACAAATTCGCCGCGAACGCATATTTAGCGCCGGAATTCAGTTATTTAATGAGCGCGGGTTTGAAGCCACGCACATGGAAACCGTTGCAAAACAGGCCGGTGTGGCGATCGGCACATTGTATAATTACTACCAAAACAAGGGCGACCTACTGCTGGCAATCCTCGTCAAAGACGGCGATCTACAGCGTATGAGAATTGAAACCATGGTCGATCAGGATGGTTTCGACGTCCCGATGATGGTCCGCCGTCTGGTCGAAATCTTTCTTCAAGATTCATTTGAATTCATAACCCGCGACATGCTGAGACGATCGATTGCGACAATGCTGATCGAGCCCGCAACCAGTTTTGCAAAGATCTATCAGCAAGATCTTGAGCGGTACCTGCGGTCCCTAAAACGTGTACTCAAAGACCAGGTCAATCGCGGCCAGTTGTCAGCGGCGGCCGATATCGAGTTCCTTAGCGAAGTGATCTTCAATGCGATCAACATTGAGCTTATTTTGTACTGTCTTAACCCCAGCAAGGATCCCTCACCGCACAAGGCAAAATTAAGCCGGACTTTGCTGCGCCTCCTGGCGCCCGATACCGTCGCCTAATTTTCTTATGCGGCGCCGCGATGTTCGGCTTGCGCTCCGGTAACCGCGCCGTGAAATTCGAAATCAGGATAGTTCGCGCCGGTAAAAATCGCATGTTCCTGATAGTCGACCTTGGCAAAATCAATCGCGTTCAAATCGATTTTACGGATGTCGAAATTGTCGTAGGTGCGAAGATAATAGGTTTTACCGGTAAGATCGACAGCCAGCGAATAGGAGGTCATTGCCGGCTCATCGCCAAAGAACTCCGGCCAATATAGCGCGCCAAGCACGATATCAACGGTGTTGACCATTGACCAAACCGGCTGGATTGCCTGCGCATCTGTATCGATTTTCGGCTGCATGGCATGGAAACACGCCATTTTCATATAGCGCCCTTCACAGGAATAATCGAATGGGTGAAAGGTCTCCGGATCGAATTCTTCGGCTCGAACCCGGCGAACATTTCAACCGCTTCCGGATAACTCGGATCGTTGCACATGACCCCGAGTTCATTTTCATGGATCGAGGCAATACCGTCAGTGAATTCAACGACGATGGTACGACCCGACGGCTCAGTGATGGCAAAATGAAGGGTCAGCGGATAGTCACCCGAGGCGGCCGTTTTCGCGCCGCTGATTTCATGGCCCCTGGGATATATCGCCATCCGTCCATCGACTTCGCCTGGAACTTCTTATGTGCGCCCGATGTTTGAACCACGTGCACTTTGTTCACCTCTTAGGGTCAATGGGGTCGTGCCGATGTCCCAGCTGCAAATGACCGAGCTTGCTGGAAATTACACTCTAGGAACCTTACCACCGGTCGTGAATTGTCATCAAATTTTGCCGGAAACTTGATACTTTAAACATCACCCGAAAGGGTGGTGCAGGCAAAACTGCATTTGCTCCCTCAATCGGCAAACCAACCAAAGCCCGGGCTTTCCGGAATACATATGCTGCTTGATATATTGCAAAACCGCTGGCGATTTTGTGTTTTGACCTGAATATTTTGGAAGGAAACGCGGCCATGAGCAACGAACCATATGATACGGCGACCCACGCGGAGCTTGGACTTATGCAAGGATTTCCGCCGCCGACGGACCGCCAAGTCAACCGGCTGAATGGTCTGTGGGTGCCGCCGTTTAACCGCTGGTCTTATCAAAACATGCGGCGGCTATTGCCCTCCGCGCTAATTGCACCAGCCGATAAACCGGTGCATCTGGCCCGGCGGATCGATGCGGAGTTCAATCAAATATCGGTCACGCGGGAAGACGGTTCGCAGGCGGATTTCGAAACATATCTGCGCCAAACTTTTACCGATTGCTTCCTGGTGGTACGCAGCGGCAATGTGGTTTGCGAACGCTATCTCAACGGTATGAACGCCGATCAACCGCATCAAATGATGAGCTGTACGAAGTCGTTTGTCGGGCTGTTCGCGCTAATGGCCGTAGAAGAAGGCCTGATCAGCGAAGATACAAGGGTCGGCGATCTGGTTGGTGAGATAGACAATAACGGCGCTTTCGCCGACGCGACTTTTGGTCAGGTGCTCAATATGACCAATTCAATGGCGTTCAACGAGGATTATGACGACCCAGCTGCCGATATACATCAATATGCCCGTATATGTGGGCTTGGCGCGGGTTCCGCCGAAACAGTGCTGGAAGACAGTATTTACGACTACCTGCCAACTCTCGGGCTGGAACCGGGGCAGCCCCATGGCTCGGTATTCCACTATCAGACGCCAAAGACCGACATGGCAAACTGGGTCACCAACCGCCTCACCGGGCGCAGCTTGCTGGAGAATATGCATGATCTTTTATGGTCACGCCTTGGAACCGACGGCGAGGCCTACATGTTGCTCGATCCGTGCGGCACTCCGGTCGCCGGCGGCGGATTGAATGCGACGCCGAATGATTTGGCCCGATTTGCCGCGATGATCCTCAATGGCGGTTCATTCAATGGTCAGCAGATCCTGGCAAAATCGATCATTGATAAAATCGCCGCGGGCGGCTCGACCGAGGCCTTTTTGAACGGTCCCGATGCCGCCGGCGTCCTTATGGACGGGCATTGGAGTTACCGCGCCAAATGGTGGGTCCGGGGCACACCGGGTCGCCAGGCGATTATGGCGATCGGCGTCAATGGCCAATGGATTTATATTGATCGCGATCGCGATGTCGCCATTATCAAGCAATCCAGTCAACCAGTTGCCGTTTCCACCTACTTCGACGACTATACGCTCAACGGTTTCGATGCAGTCATCGACCATCTGACCGGCTGAAAGCCGGCGCGTCCGGCGCCTGCCTTATGCCGGCCCGAAGAGGTGGGCATGGGGGGGCTAAACGCCGAGCAGCTGACGGAATGGAACACCTTGTTGGGCGCTGTTATCTCAGCACCCGGCGAAGTCAGCGAGTTGGCTGCCCTATGTCAGTGCCTAGGCCGCCTAGTGAAATGCGTCAGCACCCAACTGATCTGTTATCCCCGCATCGGCCCACCGGAAATCCTGCTTGACACGACACCTCCCGATCAGCCCAGCCCGCTGATGGATATCTACCGCCAAGGTGCCTATCTGCTGGATCCGTTTTACCGGGCACGGCATCGCGCCAACAAAACCGGCGTGTTGACACTAACCGATATCGCACCGACAGAGTTTTCATTTTCAGACTACTACCTGCGCTACTACCGCGACGGAATGGTTCATGATGAAGTCTGTTTGATCCAGCCCGCCGGTGAAGGATGGATGCTCATTTCACCGGCCCGCCGCCGGGTTGGTCGCCACTGCTGATATATTCGATGCTGCTTCCTGCGCGATCTACAAACATGGCCGCGATCTTTTTGACACATTGGAAGAAGAAACCGGGCTGGCCACCGGCTTCAAACAGGTCGGTTACGTGCAGGTCGTCAACAATGTCGAACGCCTGCACCACATGCGCCGCGTCTCAGCTTTCCAAGCCCTTCATGGCATTGAAAACAACGAAATATCCGTTGATCAGATGCGCGATATGTACCTTCTGGCCAACTATGACGACGCCATCGCTGGGTTCTTTGCGCCCAAAGACGGCCGGGTGAATCCGGTTGACGTAACCATGGCCATCGCCAAGAGCGCCCGCATGGGCGGCGCCCGGATATTCGAAGGCCAACAGGTGACGGAGATATTGGTGGCCAACGGCAGCGCCTGCGGCGTGCAGCTTGCCACCGGAGATACCATCAAGGTTGAAAACGTCGTGATATGCGGCGGCCTGTGGTCGCGAGAACTTGGAGCGCGCGCCGGGGTAAATCTGCCGCTTCAAGCCGCCGAGCACTATTATCTGATCACCGAGGAAATCGAGGGCATGTCGCGCGACGCGCCAGTGCTGGAAGATCCGACCACATATGCCTATTACCGGGAAGAGACCGGCGGCATGATGATTGGATTATTCGAGCCCGACGACAGCGCCGCTTGGAACCTCCACGAAACGCCGCATGACTTTTCACTCGGTGAGATTATGCCGGACTGGGATCGTATGTTGCCGCATTTGGAGCGCGCCTATTCCCGCGTGCCGCAGGCGATAGATGCCGGTGTCCGCAGGTTCTTCTGCGGACCAGAAAGCTTTACGCCCGACCTAGCACCGCTGGTTGGCGAAACCCCGGAACTGCGCAATCTCTGGGTCGCCTGTGGTCTCAATTCCACCGGCATTCTCAACGGTCCAGGAACGGGCATGGTTTTGGCCAACTGGATCGTCAACGGTGAAGCCCCCGTTGACGTCACCGCCATCAACGTCAACCGGTTTTCACGCGAAGCCAATACGCCGACATTTCGCCAACACCGCACCAAGGAATTGCTCGGCAAAATGTTCGGCGTCAAATATCCGTTCAAAGGGCCGCAAACCGCCCGTGGCGGAAAACGCTCGGTGCTTTACGACCGGCTCGCCTCCGCCGGCGCCCATTTCAGCGACGACCATGGCTTTGAAGTGGTCGACTGGTTCGCGCCGGAAGGCCACGATCCGGTTGTTGAGAAACATTCCTGGTGGCGGGAAAACTGGTGGCACTACCTGGAAGAAGAAGTGCGCGCCGCGCGTCGCGACATTGTCTTGATGGACATGTCGGACATGGCCAAATTTCAAATCGAAGGGCTGGATGCCTGCAAGCTGATTAGCCGGATCAGCACCAACCATGTTGACGTCGAAATCGGTCGCATTGTCTACACCTGCTGGGTCAATCAGGCCGGCGGCATGGAGGCCGATCTGACGGTTACCCGGCTGGCCGATAATAAGTTCATGGTGGTCACCGCCGAAGCCTGGCGCGGCCATACTGAAATGATCTTGCGCCGGGCCTTGGGTGATAGAGAATTTGCCGTCATCACCAACGTGACCGCCGCCATCGCGCAGATCAACGCCCACGGGCCTAAAGCCCGGCAATTGCTGGAAACCTTGACAAGTGCCGATATGAGCAACGCGGCTTTCCCATTCGGCACGGCCAAAACCATTGATATCGGCTATGCGGAAGTGTTGGCGCTTCGGGTGACTTATATCGGCGAACTGGGGTGGGAATTACAGATCCCGTCGACCGGCGCCTGCCATGTCTATGATCTTGTGGTTGAAGTCGGCCAAAATTTCGGCCTGCGCCACGCCGGATTACAAGCGCTGTTCGCCCTACGCATGGAGAAAGGCTATCGCGAGTTTGGCCACGACATGGACAATACCGATACGCCCTACGAGGCCGGCCTGGGCTTTACCGTCAAACTGGATAAGCCCGGGGGCTTCATCGGCCGCGACGCTCTGGCAAAGGAAAAGGCCGATGGCCCACCCAAACGCCGCTTGTTGCAATTCCTTTTGAACGATCCCGAGCCGTTATTATATGGCGGCGAACCGATCCTGGTGGATGGCCAACCGGTTGGCTACATCAGCTCCGCCGGCTACGGCTTCAACTTAGGCAGCGCCATGGGATTGGGCTACGTGGAACTGGCCGAACCGTTGTCGCAAGCCCTTGCGGAACAGACTGACTTCATGATCGATGTGGCAGGCGCACATTTCAGCGCCAAGGCCTCGCTGCGGCCCATGGTCGACCCGAAACTGGAACGGGTGAAGTGCTAAAGGTCGCGCCTGGCCGATAGTTACACCTGCCGCTTGCCCTAATTATTCATTGATCGATTTATTGCGCCATGTCCGCCGGGCGCAAAAGCGCAAACTGTGATGTTGATCACATTCAGCCGGGCAAGCATCTCCCATAGTCGCCATGCCGCACACAAGTTGCCTCCACATCCAGATGGGGCGGTGATGCAGCGCGGCAACCAGTCTGATGGGGGAACTTAGGTGGCATGCGAACAAATAACGGAATTGAAATTGACCTCCGTGCATGCCCGAACAAAACCGTCATAATCAAAAACAAGTACAATTGAGGAAATCAAAAAAATGTTCGCTCAAAAAATGTTATCCGTCGCCCTCTTCTCGGCTTTCGCCGTTACCAGTTTTCCCGCTGCCGATGCCAATGCCGGCACAGTTGTACGCGATCACCGCACGACAAAAATTGTGGTCCGCGATCATCGCACAAAGCGCCCCAATGAGGTGGTTCCGGCCCGCAAAGGCACACGGAATGGCGTCTTACCTGGCGGTCGCAAGTATTCTTGCAAATTGGGCTACAATCGGCTCATTCACCGTGGTTACCGGGTGCTGCAGACCAATTGCAATGGATACAATTACGGCTACCGGCTTCACAAGAACGTTGGCCTCTACGACGCCACCATGAGCCCTTACTCAGGCCATATCACGATCAAATTCATCGCCTTTGCCCATTAAGATAAGTAAGGCCGAAATCACCGACCCGCCGTTACGATTGTGATGGCGGGTCGGTGCTCCCCCGGCGATTGCCGACTAAACCACCGCATCCAAACGACATCGGCTCAATCCAATTCGACGAATTAGATGCAATAATATCGACCCATATCGGAGATTATTTAGCCGGATAATAAACGGCATTCCGGATCGTGCGCTGGTGCATTCGACTAATCCGATTCTGAATAATCGGCATAAGCCGCCACCGCGCTGTCCATCATCGCTTGATAAGCAATGATCGCACCGTCCGTGTCATTCTCACCCAGACATACAATTACACTGGCATGGGCATCAGCAACGACTTGCCGGTTTTTCCGTTTGGCTAATGTCATGAACCGGTAGGCCTGCATACGGTCATTGGCCATATCGGCGATTTCGACCAGATAACGATTATCGCAGTAAGAAAACAGCGCCTCCCGAAACGCATTATTCGCCGCGACGAATTTTTCAGCACCATCAACATTCACCGCGTCGCGCTCTCGGCCGGCAAATTTGCGCAGATCGTCGAGCTCCCGCGCCCATGGTAATTCGCCAAGAAGACGGATGATCTCCAGCTCGATCATCGTGCGTACGGAAAACAGTTTGGTCACATCGCTTCGCGACAACACCGGCAGGCGATATCCACGGCCGCGCTCCGTCAGTACCCCATTGCTGGCCAATCGAAACAGCGCCTCGCGCACCGGAGTACGGGAGGTGCTGAGTGCCTTTGCGATTGCCGGTTCGGTAATCAGATCCTCCAAACTGTATGTACAGGTGCGGATTTGTTCGAGCAGCAGATCGTAAATCTGATCGCTCAGCCGCCGGTTTCGAACCACACCTGCCACCACCGGTCGGTCGGTGTTTTTATTCTGTGTCATTGTGCCGACCGCTCATTTCAATTCACCCCAGATTGCTCCGCGGACACCAGTCCCGCACGAAGATCATCAGCGCGGCTTTGCGTATCGCGCCCCTCGGGAGGTCCGAAACCACCGCCGCCAGGCAAATCAAAACAAAGCCGTTCGTTCGGTCCAATGAGCTGCAAACCTTTCGGTTCCAGTTCCTTGCCGGATTTCAAATAGAGCCGGCCGCGGCTACCGTCTTCTCCGCCCGCACGGCCCTGCGCCTCAACAGTTGTCCGGTCAAACATGGCAAAAAGCCCAACCGGGCGGCCGTCGATCGTGCTCAATTCGATATACTGACCGATGCCGCCACGGAACGTTCCTGTGCCAGCGGAATCGGGCCGCAATTCCTTCTGCCAAACAACAATCGGCACCTGATTTTCTACCACTTCGATCGGCATCGCCCGCACCCCGCTTGGAAAGGCGGTTGCCGACAACCCATCTTGCTTCGGCCGGGCCCCGGCGCCACCGGCATTGAAAAACAACACTTCGTAGCGATCCGCCGGCCAACTATCCGCATCAGCAAACCGGCCGTCGATTTCCGGTCCGCCGCGCAGTTGAATACCCCACAAACAGGCTGAGCCTTCCGCCGGCACCCGGTCTGGAACGATTTGCGCCAGGCAGCCCATCACCGCTTCGGGCAGAAACTGGCCGACGATATGGCGGGCGCAAACCGGCCATGGATGTTCGACATTGAGGATAGATCCGACCGGTGCCTCAACCCGCACCGTTGATAATGAGCCGCTATTGTTGGGAATATGCGGCCCGATAATGCACCGGGCGCCAAAACTGGCATAGGCGTTGGTGTAGTTATAAACCAGGTTGATGCCACGGGTGCTGGCCGGGCTGGAGCCAGTAAAATCGAGCACCACCTCATCATCCCTGATTTCCAGCGTGCAGACGACCTCAATCGGTTCGCCGAAACTATCCAGCACGATGGTGTTGGTCGATTTGCCCTTCGGAAGTTTCCGGATTTCCTCGATCATCGAAGCTTTCGAACGGGCGATAATTTCGTCGCCGATATCTTCCAAATCCTCAAGGCCGAGCTTGTCGAGGGCGGTGCACAAGGTCTCGCCGCTGGTCTCGTTCGCCGCCACATAGGACAGGATATCCGATTCCACCTCCCTGGGCGTGCGCACATTGGCCCGGATGATCAGCATCAGGTCGTCGTTCACCTCGCCGCGTTTGATGAGTTTCATCACCGGTATCGCCAACCCTTCCTCATAGACCGAGGCCGCATCGGGGCCCTGGCCGCGACCGCCGATATCAAGCTGATGACAGGTGCAGGCGAAAAAACCCACCAGCCGACCGTGATGGAAAACCGGCGATGTGATGGTAATGTCGTGAAGATGTCCGGAGGCAAGCCAGGGATCGTTTGTGATCAGATGATCGCCGGATTCAAGCTGATCAATCGGGATTGCCTCCAGCATCAACGGCACGGCGGCGGCAGTCGAATTAACATGACCCGGCGTGCCGGTCTGAGCTTGCGCCAGCATCCGTCCACGGCGGTCGAACAGCGCGGCGGAAAGGTCACCAGAATCGCGCACCACCGGACTGAAGGCAGTGCGCATCAAGGTGCGTGCCTGTTCTTCGACAATGGAAATCAAGTTACTCCAGGCGACTTGAAAACGGATTTCGTCAGCAGCATTGGTCATTGTCTCAATTCCCCTGGCCGGCGGCTATTCGGGTCAAAACCACATTGCCGGTGGAATGGCGCGTGGCGGTAAATCCCCGTGGCACATGGATCGTCGTGCCGTAATCTTTAATTAGCCCGGGCCCGACAAACGGTTGCCCGATATCCAGGCCATCGCGGAAGATCATCGCCGCCGGAACGTGCTCACCGGATTGCAGATCGAATAACGGCGCCTGGTCGGCAACCGTACGGCCGCTCTCGTCCAAAACCGTCTTATTGGGCAGAGAATCACCGACCGATGAAACCCGCAGGTTCAAACCAACACATTCAACGTCGATCCCGTCCAGCGGGCGCTTGTAGACATCGATGTATTTGGCGCGGAACGCTGCTGCCAGCATTTCACCCTCGCCGTAATCAAGGTTTCGATTGGGAATCTCGACCTGCAGATTATGCCCCTGGCCGTGATAGCGCATGAACAATGTGCGAAGTTCCGTCATCGGCAAACCGGGTGCCGCCGCCGCCACAGCCGCCCGCGCCTCGGCGGTAATTTTGTCGAATTCACCATTAAAATGAGCGGCGTCGAAATTGCGCAACAACATGTTGACGCTGCGGGAGATCTCGAACGCCGCCTGGGCAACCAAGAACCCGATCGCTGACCCGATGCCGGCGGCTTCCGGGATGATGATCCGGTCGATCCCGAGCTTGTCGGCAATGCCCGCTGCATGTAATGCGCCACCACCGCCGAACGCCACCATGGCGCGCTGACGTAGATCGACGCCTTTTTCGCGCCCATGCTCGCGCGCCGCGCCGGCCATTTGCTCTTCAACCACTTCGCATATCGCCGCCGCTGCCGGTGTCTGCGCCATTCCCAATGGGTCGCCGACTGCTGATTGGACAGCCGCTTGCGCACTTGGCGTGGAGATGGTGATTCCCGATCCGTCAAAATCCTCTGGCGCCAACCGGCCGAGCAACAGATTAGCATCGGTGACGGTCGCCGCCTTGCCGCCTCGGCCGTAGCTTGCCGGACCCGGCATGGCGCCAGCGCTTTCTGGGCCAACCTGCAGGCGCTTGAGCGTGTCGACATTAGCGATCGACCCGCCACCGGCACCAATCTCCACCAGATCAATCACCGGAATGCGCGCTGGCAGCCCGCTGCCTTGCCGGTGCATATGTTCACGAGCCATTTCAAAGGAGGCGCTACGCCGTGGCACGCCGTTTTCAATCAGGCAAATCTTCGCCGTCGTACCGCCCATGTCGAAGGCCAGGATTTCTTCTTCGCCCATGTCGGTGGAAATATTGGCGGCAAAGATGGCGCCGCCGGCCGGGCCCGATTCCACCAGCCGGATCGGGAACCGGACGGCGGTCTCCAGATGACACAGGCCACCATTTGAGACGAACATGAAAATCGGCGCCGTCATGCCAAGTGCTGCTAAGCCTTGTTCAAATCGGTCCAGATAGTCGGCCATGACCGGCTGCACATAAGCGTTGGCAGAGGTGGTCGAAAACCGCTGATACTCGCCAATCTCCGGGCTGACTTCGCTGGAAATACTCAATGTCGCCGACGGCAGCAATTTGCTTAGCCGGTCGCGTGCCCGTTCCTCATGATCAGCATTGACATGGGCATGAAGAAAGCAGATGGCGACGCTTTCAATCCCCTCTGCTTGCATATTCTCAGCAGCGGTCTGAAGCGCCTGGTCGTCGAGATCGATCAACACAGTGCCGTCCGCCGATATGCGCTCTGTGACACCGTATCGCCACCACCGGGGGATCAATGGTTCCGGTTTGACGATGTTGACGTCGTATTGATCGAAGCGTCCCTCATCAGCCATCGCCAGGACATCGCGAAAACCGGCCGTCGTCACCAATGCCGTTCTGGCGCCGGATCGCGAGATGATGGCATTGGTGGCAAGCGTTGTGCCGTGGACAATGCCGCCGACTGATTGCGGAGCAATATTATTATCCGCAAGAAGACGCGTAATGCCATCCAGAATGGCCTCTTCCGGCGCCTTCGATGTCGTCGGCAGCTTTAGGATCTTGATGCCGGCAGGCGTTGAAAGCGCAAAATCGGTGAATGTGCCGCCAACGTCGACGCCGATGCGAATGGTGTGCTGTGTCATGATCTGTGATCAGCCTAGAGGTAATCGGCGAGGTTGATTGTCGTCTCTCCCGGTACGGATTTGCGTTGAAATTCCGCTTCCCGGCCAAACGGCATTGTCGCGTCGAGACCGAGGCGGCCCCAATGATCTTTGTGCTCGTCGCGGTAAAACCCCGGCACATCGGGGATCACCATGGTCCGCGTATCCGCCCGGCCGCGGGTCACGAAGGCCCACATGACCTCGCTCATGTCGAAAATATCGACGTCTTCATCAACGACGATGCAGACCTTGTTGTAATCAAGATGTCCGGCGAACGCCGCCATCAGCACCTGGCGGGCGTGGCCTTCATAGAGCTGATTGATCTTGATACTCGTGTTCATTACCGATGGCGCACAGGCGACATCGATGATGCCAGGCACCAATTGGCTCAAATGACGATAGGTCTTGGCTGCGGTGCGCGCCTCCAGCAGCGAGATATCTTCATTCGAACCGCATAGCAGGCTGTGAAAGACCGGCGATGGCTGGGTGTAGACGTTGAGGACTTCAAACACCGTGTTGTCGCCGACCTCCACGTAGTAACCGAGAAATTCGCCGAACGGTCCCTCCGGTCTTCGGACATTGGGGATAAACCGGCCTTCAATCACCACCTGCGTCGCCGCCGGGATCATTAAGTCGACGCTCTTTCCAGGGTAACGTTCAATCGGCTCACCCTTCATGGCACTGGCGAAAGCCATCTCGCTCCAGTCGATCGGCAACGAGGCGCACCCCGACATGAAGAGTTCAGGCTCGGCACCGATCAACATCGCCGCTTCAAGATATTCGCCGCGCTCTTCGGCCAGTTTTTGATAAGTACACAGATCATGGCTGGCGCCCAGGCGAACCCGAAGTTCGCTATCGCCGACCACCATGGCGCGATGAAACGATAGGTTCTCCGCCCCGGTTTCAGGATGTTTGGCGAGGAACAATGCGGACGTGAAATATGGCCCCGCATCCCGTTCGTGATAGGTGATCTGCGGCAGATCGCTGATACGGCAATCGACAAGATCACCGGGACGATCAACGACCGTCGTATCGGCGCCGACCATTGCCTGCGTCTCATCGTGGAGCCCGTTCCAACGTTGGCAAAAACCATCGGGCTCGGCGCCGAGCATCCGGCATAGCCTTTGCCGGCTATTATAAAGATTGGTGGCAACTGGTAGCGATGTGCCACGCACATTTTCAAACAAAACCGACGAATTCGATGATTGCTGCACCGCCTTGGTGACTGCCGCCAATTCGTGGCGCGGATCGACCTCGCGCTGAATAATCAAAAGCTCATCGCGCGCCCGTAAATCGTCTATCAATGCCCGCATGCCCCTACCACCTATGATTTTTGTAACGTCTCATGTGTTGATTGTGGCCATCAAACTGCAGGGGATCGACGGAAAGATGCATGAGCTGACAAGGGCTCTTCCGAAAGCGGGACCCGCTCAACATCCCAGTTCATCAGCTACTGCAACATCCGAACCCGCGCCTAATGAATAAGAAAACCATTCGGTCAAAACCCTCAATATCGTCAGATCGAGGATCAATTATTATGAACTCATTATTCATTATTTGTCAATTTGGCCGGCCTTTTGCCTGAGTTTTGTGACAGCCATCTCCGAACATTGAACAACCATTACCCAGAAAGCCCATCCGTTGAAGTCGCCCAACCAAGTTCAATTCAATATTCAATTTACCGAACCATTGGGAGCCAAAGACAACACTGAGATTGAAGAGGCTGCGATTTCGCCGCTAGATCAGCCGCGCTGGGGCTGTTGATGATCTCTGTACGATGCCATTCGCCGGGACCCACCTCTATTGGGTTAACGATCTGGATTGTCGATCGCGAAGCAGGAATTGCGCCGTGATCAACAATGCCAAAGATACAAACAGCACGACGGTTCCGATGGCGTTGACCTCCGGCGTGATGCCCCGTCGGATCGACGAGAAGACGTAGATCGGTAACGTCGTGTTGGACCCGGCTACAAAAAAGGAGATGATGAAATCATCGAAACTGAAGGTGAAACTGAGAAGGAAGCCGGCTAGAATCGCCGGATAAATCTGTGGCAGCGTAACCTGGTAGAAAGTTCGCCAGGGCGTGGCGTAAAGATCCTCCGAAGCCTCGATCAGGGTCCTGTCCATCCCGGCGATCCTTGCCCTGACCAGAACGATCACCAACGACATGGTGAACAACGTATGGGCGGCGATAACCGAAACATACCCCAGTGACAACTTCGGTGGCCTGACATCGTCCGGCCACAGGGCGGCCAATGCCGGATTTAGAATATCGAACACCGTAACCAGCGCCACCAATGTGGCAATGCCGATGACGATGCCTGGGATCATGATGGAAATATAGATAAGTCCGTCGAACACTACCTTGACCGGCCCGCGCATCCGCTGCAGGGCAAGAGCAGCTGTTGTTCCCATGAGACTGGAAAGAATGGCTGTCGAAAAAGCGATGATCAAGCTCGATGTCAGAGCATCGATCATGAACGGGTTGGACAAGGCCTTGCCGTACCATTTCGCCGAAAATCCGACAAAATCCGAGGCATGACGGCCGGAATTGAAGCTGAACAAGACGATGATGCCGATGGGCACATACAAGAAGAGATAAACAGCGATCGAATAGGCGCGCATGGCCATCGTCCTTCCTACATTATCGAAACATCACGGCCGGTCTTGGTGCGCATGGTGAAGCGCATGTAGACGCTGACCGTGACGAGCATGACAATGACAAGCATGACCGCAACGGCCGATCCGAACGGCCAGTTTCTTGATTGCAGGAACAAATCGACCAACGCGTTGCCAATGAAGAAGACCTTGCCACCGCCCAGGAAAGCGGGGATCAGGAACTCGCCCATGAGCAGGATGAACACCAACATGCAGCCGGTCGCCACCCCCGGCATGGAGAGCGGCAGGGTGACTTGCAAGAACGACCGAAAGGGTGTGCCGCCTAGGTCACTGGAAGCCTCAAGTAATCGCTTATCCAGTTTGTCCAGCGACACATAAATCGGGAACACCATCAGCGGCAGGTAGCCGTAGATAATGCCAACGACGACGGCGAAGGGCGTGTTGATAAGGCGAACACCTTCAATGCCGATAAGCGCCAGCAAGGATGGAATTCCCTTTCCGCCAAGAATGAATATCCAGGCATAGGTTCGGATTAGCAAACTGGTCCAGAACGGGACGATCACCAGGACAAGCAACAAAAGCTTCCAGCGCGCGCTCACCTTTACCGCCAGGTAGTAGGCCAGCGGGTAGGCGATCAGCAGACACAATAATGTGCCCAATGGCGCGTATGTCATGGTGTTGGTGAACGCTTTCAACCGCGACGGCAGGTTGGCATATTGCTCCAACGTAAAGGACGCGACATAGCCTCCGACCGGGGCCCGTTCGCCGAAGGAATAGACGGCGACGACGACGAGTGGAAAGACCAACATAACCAGGAACCAAAGCGTTGTCGGTGCCAATAGCACCGCCGTCAGCCATGTTCCTTTCTTGCTTTCCGACATATCGTCGTCGCCCTTTTTTGACGCCGGTGTTATGCGGACTTGAATCGAGCCATAACCTCGGCGCGAATCGGATCCGTCAATGTCACCGCGGCTCCGAACTCAAGTCCATCGAAAAGTTCCTTGGCCGGGAAGAGAATCGGATTGGTTCGGACGGAATCAGGTTGCATTGCCGCCACACGCGAATCGCTGGTCGGATAACCATGGGCTTCCGCGTCGAGCACCTGATTTTTTGGATCCATCATATAATTGACGAAGGCATAGGCCGTATCGGCGCTGGGTGCGTCTTTCGGGATCGAATAGAAATCCGACCACAGTTCACCGCCATCGGAAGCGACGACATACTTCATTTCTGGCAGGTCTCTATTGAGCTGTAGGCCGTCACCTGACCAGCAGATAGACATCCATGCATCACCACTGCGCATGCCCGGCTGGTAGTCGGACGTAATGGCGAACAGATGCGGTTTGGAATCGATCAGAAGTTTTTCCGCTTTGGCCAGTTCGCCGGCATCGACGGAGTTAAACGAGTAACCCAACGCACACAATGCAGCACCGATTGTGGTCAACTGATAATCATGCAGGATCGTGTGGCCGGAACCGGCACCCATGGTGATATCAAAAAAGTCTTTGTGGGATTTCGGAACATTTTTGATCTTTTTGGAATTGATGACCAGTCCGGTCGTGCCCCAGTTTTTACAAACACCATAGACTTTGCCGCCGACCGTTGACGCCTCGGCGAATTTCGGGTTTTGGGTGCTGGCGTCATAGTTCGGGATACGCGACAGATCGAGCGGCGTCAGCAAGCCCAATTTTACATAATCTTCAAAGGTATAGTTGGTGTTTTCGATCACATCGGCGGCGCCGCCGCCAGCCTGCATCTTGGCAATCATTTCTTCATTGGAACCAAACACGTTGGCTTGGATGTGAACACCGGTCGCGGCCGTAAAGGCTTCCAGAGTTTTCGGATTGTGGTAGTTCGGCCATGTCGCCAGAACCATCCGGTCGCTCAATTTCGCCGCGTGGGCCGGCCTTGGCATCAACGAGGGTACAGCCGAGCCCATGACGGCCATGGCGGTCCCTAGACCCGTGACGCCCAGAAAATGGCGCCTGGAGACCGATCCCTGTTTGTATCGCCAAAGCTCATCCATGAATTTCTTGGCGCTGATGGGCGCGTTTTCATCGTGCTTCTTGGTCATTTCCATTGTCTCCCTTTTATACGGATCCGTCTTTATCGTTTTCGGAATTCGCGCCGACGGAAGAGCGATCCCGATCAAGATTTTCGTCGTAGGCAAGTGCGGATGTGGTGTTCCAGCCAACCTGGACGTTGTCGCCTGGTGCAAACGTGCCGGAAAGGCTCTCGGAGTGTTTGGAGGCAAGAACCAGAATGTCGCCTAGCCCTTCGGTCTCGACCAAATACTCAGTCTGTTCGCCAAGGAATATTCTGTTTTTGACGCGCCCAGAAATTTCCACGTCCGGGGATATGGCCGACTTTGTCTCCGCCACAGTGATATGGACCAGCTCCGGTCGCACGGCGATCTTGGCATTTTGATCTTTGCCTGGGGCAGTGCCGGAACGGGAACGCCTACCCTTGACCACCCGGCCATCGGAGAGTTTGATCGATGCCCCGTCCCCATCGCAATCGACGACGATGCCGTCAAAGAAATTCGACTTGCCGACAAACCCGGCGACATAATGATTTATCGGATCGTCATAAAGTTCTCTGGGGCCGCCAACTTGAACAATATGTCCATCAAGCATGATGCAGATCGTGTCGCTCATGGACAGGGCTTCTTCCTGATCGTGGGTCACCAGGATAAAAGTGATACCGACATCACGCTGAAGGGTCTGCAGTTCCAACTGCATTTCCTGGCGCAATTTGCGGTCAAGCGCGGCCAGTGGCTCATCTAAAAGCAATACCGTCGGTCGGTTAATCAGAGCGCGGGCCAGGGCTACCCGTTGTTGCTGGCCACCAGAAAGTTCCCAGATATGGCGGTGTTCGTAACCGCTTAATCGCACCAATTCCAATGTCTCAGACACCCGCCGGGCGATATCGCCCCGGTTCGGCCGTGGCCGCAATTGCCGCAACCCGTATCCCACATTGCCAGCCACATTCAGGTGGGGAAACAGCGAATACTGCTGGAACACCATATTGACCGGCCGCTGGTAGGGCGGAACGCCGACCACCGACTTGCCGCCGATGATGACATCGCCCATCGTCGGCTGTTCAAATCCAGCGATCATCCGCAGGGAGGTTGTCTTCCCGCAACCAGACGGGCCGAGCAGGCTGAAAAATGATCCACGACGAACGCTAAGCGAAACATCATCCACGGCAAGCACATCCGCGTACCGTTTAGTTACACCGCGAAATTCGATATCGGTCTCTTTGTTATCGTCCAGCCGTGCTTGCAACTGCATCCTCCCGGCGATGGACCATACCCCTTACATGACGACTTTTTAGCAGTTATCTCTGAAGGTGGACTACCATCTAAACAGTGTATATACATAGCATTGTGTTGATTTAAGGCATATACCATATGAGGCATACTACAAAATAGGTATATCGCACGAGGGACCACAAAAGAAAGGCGGGCGAGGTGGCGAACCGGATTAAACAACCAAAACCGGCAGATGTAGGAAGTGTTGAATGGGTCAATCTACTGGCCCAAAGCATTGATTGCATTGGGTCTGAACGGTTTCCTGGATGTTTGATCGCGGCGGTTAAATCGCTGGCGGATTTCGATTACTCAGTCATCTTTGCTTATTATGAAAGCGAGAAACCTCTCTGCTTATTTCACTCGTTTTCACCAAAGAAACGGGTGGTTTTTGTCGATGACTATTTGAAAGGTCCCTATCTACTGGACCCATTTTTCAAGGCTTGCGGCCGTAACATCGCTACCGGGTTGTATCGGCTGGGTGATGTCGCGCCAGACCGATTTTATCAAAGTGAGTACTATCGGTCCTACTATGTGCAGACCGGATTGTCGGAAGAAATCTGCTACACGTTTTATCTACCTAACGGCGTTTCGGTAGTCATTTCACTGATGCGGTCGGGCGAACATTCGCGATTTTCAGCCCGTGAATTCCGATTACTAGGCGCTGTCGCGCCAATCGTTGCCAGTCTGGCGCAGCAACATTGGCGTGATGTACCGCAAAGCTTCGATCTGGAGCTCGCCGATGGCAAGGTGGGTGACGATCGCAAGATGATTGATCGCACCGTCAGTGCACTGTTCAGCCAACGCATCACGCCCCGGGAAACCCAGGTGGTCGCACAGGTGCTTGAAGGCCATTCGTCGGATTCCATCGCTAAGAATTTGGGAATTTCGGTCGGCACGGTGCGCATCCACCGCCGAAACATTTATGCCAAATTGCAAATTTCCTCCCAGCAGGAATTGTTCGCGATCTTCTTTAAAAAAATTACGCAGGAGCACTGTTAGCCTCGCCGACAACGAATAGGCCTGGCAGAAGGGAAGCGCTATGACGCAAAATGACAATAATCCGCAATCGGCATTTACATCGGTTCGACCCGGGCGCCTGGCTGGCAAAACCGCGATCATCACCGGTGGCGCCGCCGGCATGGGCCGGGCAACGTCGCTTGCCTTCTGCACGGAAGGTGCTTCCGTCGTCATTCTGGATATTCAGGAAGAAGCCGGCGCTGAGGTCGTGCAATTAATTGAACAAAATGGTGGAAGCGCCAAGTTCATTAAAACCGACGTGTCCAATGCTGCCGCGGTTGATCAGGCTTTTGACCAGATCGCCGAGACCGTCGGCCCCTACGACATCTTGTTCAATCATGCCGGAACGATCACCGTTAAACCGCTACATGAATCGACCGAGGCTGATTATGACCGGCTGATGGACATCAATGTGCGCTCAGCCTTCCTGGTGTGCCGCAGGGCTGTCAAGGAAATGAGCGATAACGGTGGCGGATCGATTGTCATCACCGCATCAATCGCCTCGGAGTTGGGATATGCCCTGGAATCGCTTTATTGCATGACCAAAGGCGCCGTTTTGCAGTTGGCCCGTGCCATATCGGTCGAATATCGCGACAAGGGCATTAGGTGCAATGCGGTATGCCCGGGCTTCGTCAAAACCGCCCACGGTTTGCGCGAGATCTCCGAACTCGATATCGCCGGACAGGAATGGGAGGAAGGTGCGCTTGCCGCCGCCCAGGGGCGAATTTGCGAACCGGAAGAAGTTGCCGCGGCAGTCGTTTTCCTCGCCTCCGATGAAGCCAGTTTCATTACCGGAAATGCCCTTTATGTCGATAACGGCTGGTACGCAAAGGGTTAGATAATTTCTCGGAGTTATTGTTATGACAACCGAGCAAACCCAAGAATATGACGATGCCCTGGTGGCGTTGCTGCAGCTTGTCTGGGGTGATGGTTTCATGTCGCCAGGTGGGCCGGATGAAATCAAGATGATTGTCCAAGCCGCCGACCTGACTGGCAAATCGGTGCTTGATATCGGCTGCGGGACCGGCGGCATCACCAAGTTCTTGGCTGACAAATTCGCACCGGCGAAAGTTGTCGGGATTGATGTCGATCCGGGCCTGATTGAGCGCGCCGAAAAACGTTGGGATGGCACTCAATCCGTCGGGTGGCTGTCGTATGAATGCGTGGCACCGGGAAAATTGCCGTTTGAAGATGGCTCCTTCGATGTGGTTTTCAGCAAGGATTCCATGCTCCATATCGAGGACAAAGAAGCGCTGTTTGCCGATATCTATCGGGTTCTGTCACCTGGCGGAGTAATTGCGGCTAGCGACTGGTTGAGCAGTACCGAACCACCATTTTCCAAGCAAATGGCATATTATATCGATATTGAAGGACTTGGTTTTAGTATGGCCTCGCCGGATCGCTATCGTCAGGCGCTGGCGGTAGCCGGTTTTGGTGATATATCCCTGACCGACCGAAATGCCTGGTATCGCTCCATCGCCGACATGGAATACCAAGCCGTGCGCGGCCATCTATATAAAGAAATTATCGCACTCGCCGGGCAGGACTTTGCTGACGAGGCGGTAGAAGTGTGGCGAGCGCTAACGGTCGTTGTCGGAAGTGGTGAACTCTTGCCGACACACATTTACGCCCGCAAACCCGAATGACGGCCGGCTAGTGGCGAGCGAGATAGAAATGGCTGAACGGTTTCAGCATTCGGTTATTTTGTCGGAGGATCTGCTGGCGGCGGCTTTGGTCCTGCCTCATTGGATTCGGCTTTCTCACGCCGCAATTTTCGCAAGCGGGCATAAGAAAGGTGCCTTTGGGTGCAAACGCTACATTCCTGAGGCGTTTTTTTAATTGCAGGTTTGTCGCCATCAATTATTGGATCGTCAGCGGCAACCACGCCGCCGATGCACAAAACTAGAAATCCGATCACCAGAACTGATGCAGCAGCGATTTCGATCCCACTCGCCGAGGCATTAACTGAAGTGCGTATCATACCGTTTCACCGCGCAGGTACCGCCGCATGGGCGCCGCGCTGTCCGTATCTCCGGCAAGTTCCAAGTCGGCAAAGGCGATGGCGGCAACTTCATGATTGGTGAGAATTCTCAAAGCCTGCCTGTCTTCGCCGGGCGCCATGTTCTCAAGCGCAGCAAACTGCACCAGGTAGTTTGGATAGCGCACGGATATGTCTGTCATAAAATCGTTCCAGTCGGAAAACTCGTGGCGACCATATGAAGCCCTGCCCAATGGATGCAGTTCGGAGTCGGTTCTCGGTGTTAAATCGTACTTGCGTAACAGCGGCCTCATTTCTTCGGCGGCATAACGTTCAACCTGCGCCATCAATATCAATTTTTCCCGCTGATCAGGTTCATCGAAATATTGCGTTAAAGCCAAAAAATAGGCTTCACCGGAAATCTCCTCCTCAAAATACTGCACCAACGTTTGCAGGTAGCGTCGGCTCAGCGTTTTGCCATTCACTTAATCTACTCCGTGCCGCCCGCCGGCGCGGCGGCCTGCTTTGGTGCAAATACCGAAGAGACCGCCCGCACATATTCAGGCACCTGCCAGACATAATCGGAACCATGTCGAATATAGGCCGCCTCACCTGACTCAATTTGAAGCGTGTGCCCAGCCTTGTCGGTAAAATTCATGGAACCGTTCGTGACGCAAACCAGCTGGTCTCCAACAGCCTTTGAATTCGTCGCCATGGCGGCCGGGCTGTCCCAGGTGGAGACGATCATTTGACCGCTTGGGTCGGCAAAATCAACGCGGCTGCTCTTTATCAGCTCAGCACCGATTGATCCAGTTAGTGACGGCTTGATAATGGTCTGAGCAGCAACGTCGACAGCCGGATCGGCACCAGGGTCTTCAAAAATCATAAAGAATTTGCGGACATATCCTGTTTGGATCCATTGGCAGGGGAGGCCTTTGGGGATGATAAACGGTTCGCTGGAATTGATGCTGACCTGGCGATCGTTTGATAAGTTGAAGGTGAGCGAACCCTCCAGCAAAATCATGAACTCGTGCACCGGATAGGGTCCGAAATGCTCCGTCATTGGCGTGCAATCCCACACGCCGGTCAAATAACCGAGCTTCTCGTCCTCGTGATAGAGGTGCACCCGTTGGTGGGGTTCTCCGGCTGCCAGCTCGGCCGGATCGATCGCAAACCAATCCTTCAGGCCTTGGTTGTTAGCTCCATCAGGTTCGAATTTGACAATGTCGGCTCTCGTCATTTTTCGCACACTCCTTCAAGTCGGCATATTCGCACCTGGCCGCAGACACCGATTGTATCATCTTCACTCTCATACTGGCAGAATTCCGCGCATTATGGACTATCCCAAAAGGCATATTGGTCGTTAGGTATTGAATGAACATTCAGTAAGTCGATAACATAGATCTGTAATCGACTGAATGAACATTCAGAAAATGAAGTCGGCATTTTGAAACAAACACTGCGATATCAGTTTGAATGGGAGGGGGGTTGAAGAGGTGGGCAACACTGCTGGGCCACGTCATCAGCCAGATAGCCGAACACGTCGATTGCAACACTCGGCAGAGTTCACAAGAATCGGGAGGAACATGAAATGGATGTGCAAGACCAACTACATGCGGTTCGCTCTGGAGAATTGAGCCGGCGGGCATTTTCAAAATCTTTGTTGGGTTTGGGAATTAGCCTGGTATCGCTGCCTCTAACCTCACGGATCGCCAGTGCCGCGGCGGCTGATCAGGCGACATATTTTACCTGGGGTGGCTATGATGTGCCGGAAGTTTTCGGCGACTATCGCAAGAAACACGGTGAAAATCCGAACTTCGCGACCTATGGCGGTTCTGAGGAAGCATTGACCAAAATGCGTGGCGGTTTCGTGGTTGATGTCGCTCATCCGTGCAATGCCGATGTTCAGCGCTGGGCGGCGACCGGCCTGTTCCAGACCGCCGATACCAAGCGGCTTTCAAATTGGGAACACGTGCTGCCGGATCTTTATAGCTTTGAAGGCAACGTCAAAGACGGCATGCCTTACATGGTGCCATTTGATTGGGGACAGACATCGATTACCTATCGTACCGATTTATTCGACACCCAGGGCAAGGAAGATTCCTGGGCGATGCTGTGGGATGAGCGCTACAAAGGTCGATTGGGAACTCTGGCATCCGCCGGTGATGCCTGGTGGTGTGGTGCTATTTTCGCCGGGGTTGATTTTAAAGACCTGGCCAGTGATGCCGGCTACAAAAAAGTCTTGGAGGTCATGCGCAAACAGCGGCCATTGATCAAAGTCTATACCGACGACACCACCACTTTAGAACAAGCATTGGCATCCGGCGAATTGGTTGCCGCCATGACCTGGAACGCCTCGGCGGTGACGCTGCAGGGACAAGGTGTGCCGGTGAAATTCGCCAAACCGAAGGAAGGCGCATTGACCTGGGTCTGTGGTGCGATGATCCACAAAGACGCGCCGCATCTTGATCGGGCGCACGACGTCATCGATTCCATGCTGAGTACGGAAACCGGCAAATGGCTGATTGGCGAGAACGGCTATGGCCACGCCAATTCAAAATCGTTCGACCAATTCACCGATAAGAAATTGGCTGAACTGGGCCTCAGCCGCAATCCCCTTGAGATCCTCAATGCGGGCAAGTTCATGATCCCGCAAACACAGGAATTCGAGACGAAGATGAATCAGGCCTACACCAAAGTCCAAGCCGGATTCTAAAATCAAAACCATACGGCTGCGGCGATTTTCGCGTCGCAGCCGTTCTTCGTCTAGTTTTAAAAACCGCTGTCAGAAAAGACCCGACCCCACCGCGTCAAACCGCTTTAAAAATCGTAAGCGGCGGTAATACTAGGGAGATCGCATTTGAGCAATATCAGCGATGCCGCAACGGGTGGACCTGGGCATGGGGTTAAACCGGCCGGCGGGCTGAAAGCTCTATTCATGCGTTCCGAACCGGTGCGCGGTTATTCGCTGATTGCGCCGACCTTGATCATCATGATTGCCGGCATCTGCGTGCCGTTCGCGATATTGATAACCATGAGTTTTTGGACGCAGACCGGCTTTGAATTCGATACCAGTCCAACGATAAAAAACTACCTCAACATCGTCGATGAGCCGGTCTACATGGTCCTGATGACGCGGTCTTTGCTGATCTCTGGCGGCTGCACGATCGTCACCGTGGCATTGTCATATCCGATGGCATACTACGTGGCATTTCATGTCCATCGCCACAAGATGGTCTGGATCATCTTGATGACGCTGCCGTTTTGGACAAGCTATTTGCTGCGGGTTTTCGCCTGGAAGGCTATCCTTGGCTACAACGGGATTTTTAACTCCGGCCTTAAGGGTATCGGTCTCATCGACCAGCCCTTGGAATTTCTGCTTTATAGCCCGACCGCTGTGGTGATCACGCTGGCCCATGCCTGGGCGGCGTTCGCTATTCTGCCCATGTATGTTTCGTTGGAAAAAATCGACCGCTCCTTACTGGAGGCGGCAACTGACTTGGGCGACAGCCGGTTGGCGCGATTTTTCCGGGTGACCTTTCCGCTGTCACTGCCCGGCGTCATCGCCGCCATGTTGATCATTTTCATCCCGACGGTCGGCGACTACATCACACCAACGCTGCTCGGCGGGCCCGACGGCATGATGATCGGCAACATGATCTGGGCGCAATTCGGCGCCGTCAATGACTGGCCCATGGGTGCGGCGCTGGCGATCGCCATGATGATCACAATCGCGACCTTCGCCATGGTCTTCACTTTAGTGACACGAAATTTGACGGGGCGGATCGCGTGAGAAATCCGTCAAAATCCAACCGTACCATCCTGCCGTTGCACATATATGCAGTAATCTATTTGGCGGTACTTTATATTCCGGTGCTTGTCTTGCCGGTCTTTTCCTTCAATGATTCCATTTATGTGGCCTTTCCGTTGAAGGGATTTACGACCTTTTGGTACATCGATTTGCTGCAAAACGAACCGATGCTTGCCGCCTTTCTCAACAGCTTGAAAGTCGGCCTTACAACATCGATAATCGCCACGACGTTGGGTATTTTCGCTGCAAAGGCGGTCACCCGTTATCGCATGCCGGGAAGGGCCCCGGTGTTGGGCTTCATCATGTTACCGTTGGTGATCCCGGGCATTATTTTCGGCGTTGCCTTACTGATCTTGATGAGCCGCGCCGGCATCCCCTTGTCGCTTTATACGATCACCCTTGGACACTGCATCGTCTGCGTACCATTTGCCACGGCAACCCTGATCCCGCGATTTGAAGGCTTCGATAAATCAGTCGAGGAGGCTTCCGCCGACCTTGGCGAGAACGCCATTTGGACATTCTGGCGGGTGACACTGCCAATCGTATTTCCCGGCGTCGTGGCAAGCTTCCTACTATGTTTCACCATTTCCTTCGACGAGTTCATCATCGCGTTCTTTTTATCCGGCACGGACCCAACGTTGCCGATTTATGTCTGGAGCCAATTGCGGTTTCCGCAGAAATTGCCTGAAGTTCTGGCGCTTGGTTCCATCATCCTGGTCGTCTCGTTTGTTGTGGTATTTTTCGCCCAATGGCTCCGCGGCCGCGGTCTCCAAAACAATCAAACCGGCGGTATTTGAGTATGCAACAGGCCGACGCCTTCATATCCGTTCGCGATGTGAGCAAAAGTTTCGGTACCGTTCGGGCAGTCGATCACGTGTCCGTCGATATCGGCCGCGGCGAGTTTTTCTCCATGTTGGGTCCATCGGGTTGTGGCAAGACGACCCTGCTGCGCATGCTGGCCGGTTTTGAAACGCCAACAACGGGTGAGATTTATATCGACGGGCAGCCGATGTCGGCTGTTCCGGCCAACCATCGGCCGGTCAACATGGTTTTTCAAAACTATGCGATTTTTCCCCACCTGGATGTTCGCGCCAACATCGCTTACGGGCTGCGCAAGCAGAAATTGCCCCGGCCGGAACAAGATCGCCTGGTCGATGAGATGCTGGAACTGATAAAACTGCCCGGCTATGGCGATCGCCGCTCACACGAATTATCCGGCGGCGAACGGCAGCGGATCGCCCTGGCCCGCGCCCTGATCAAAAGGCCAAAAGTTTTGCTGCTCGACGAACCGCTCGGCGCCTTGGATAAGAAACTGCGCGAGCAAATGCAGTTGGAACTACGCGCCTTGCAGCGCTCGGTCGGGATCACCTTCGTATTCGTGACCCACGACCAGGAAGAGGCGTTGACGATGTCCGACCGAATTGCGGTGATGGCGCAGGGACGCAATTTGCAGGTTGATACGCCAAGCCGACTTTATGAAGCCCCCAATAGCCGGCAGGTCGCCGGATTTATCGGCAACATGAATTTTTTCGCGGCCAATGTGGTCGAGGTGGAAAACCGAATCGCAACAGTGGATGCCGGCGCCCTGGGTAATTTATCGGCAGAATTGGGATCGCTGCAGCCGACCGCAGGTGAAAATATTCTGGTTGCCGTCAGACCGGAAAAATTCTCTCTTTCCGAAACCAAACCCAACAGCGGCCGCAACGCGGTCGTAGGTACCCTCGACAACACCGCATATCTTGGCGAACGCAGCCATTATTATGTGCGCGTCGGTTCATCAGATCAGATGGTCGCCGTATCGGCACAAAACGCAAATCGCATACTCGAAAATCAGAGCGATCAGCAGCGGCCGGTTTGGCTGAGCTGGTCTAACGACGCGGTCGTGTTATTGAAAACCGATTAACATGGTATCGGGTATCAGACAGGCGATCACGATGGCACTAACATTAGCGGGGAACCGGAAATGACGGTCGGGAGTACAGTTTCAAAGCGCACTGGACGAACCGCATCTCCGCAGGTGCGCCGGCAGCAATTGATCAATGCAACAATTGAATCAATCGCCAAACGCGGGTTTTCAGAAACCACGCTGGCCCATGTCACCAGCGGTGCGAAGCTGTCTCAGGGTATCGTCAACTTTCATTTCCGCAGCAAGGAATTGCTGTTCCTGGAAACGATCGGTTTTCTGGCCAACGAGCACATTACCCGATGGCGGGAGACGCTAGACAAATCTGGTGCCAGCCCGCAAGAGCGGCTGATGGCTTTGATCGATACCGATTTCCACCCCAAAATTTGCACCCGCAAAAAACTCTCCGTCTGGTTCGCGTTTTACGGCGATACTAAATATCGCGCCGCCTATCGCCAGCGGTGTGAAAAAATTGACTCGGAACGTTTAGCTGAAACTCAGCGGCTGTGTGAATTGATAAAGCAGGAAGGCGGCTATGACGGTGTCAGGTCGCGTCAATTCGCCAATGGCCTCGAAGCTTTCATCGATGGCCTCTGGCTTAACATGCTGCTTTACCCAAAGACATTTTCGCGGGCCGAGGCGAAAGAACAATGTATGGCCTATTTGGTCGCCACTTTCCCGAAGCATTTTGACTTGGCTGGCGAGACCGGCCCCGGCGGGGTGAAATGACGCGCGATCCTCGATACGACCTGCTGTTTGAACCGGTGAAAATTGGGCCGGTAACGGCCAAGAACCGGTTTTACCAGGTACCCCATTGTAATGGCATGGGCCACGCCTATCCATCAAGCATGGCTGAAATGCGCCGGGTCAAGGCAGAAGGCGGTTGGGCTGTTATTTGTACGGAGGAAGTCGAAGTCCACTATTCCTCTGAACACAGTCCGACCATTGAGGGCCGGCTTTGGGAAGACAAAGATATTCCCGCACTTGCCCGTATGGCTGACAATATTCACGAGTTTGATAGCCTAGCGGGGATCGAACTTTGCTACTCCGGCATAGCAGCCAGCAATCACTACAGCCGAGAAATTCCAATGGCGCCATCCCATGTGCCGGTAAGAGGCCTAGACCCGGTCCAAGCCCGCGCCATGGACAAGGCCGACATTAAAGCCTTCAGGCGCTGGCATATTGATGCTGCCCTAAGGGCTGAAAAAGCCGGGATGGATGTCATTTATGTTTATGCTGGCCATGACCTTTCCCTGCCCATGCATTTCTTGTCGCGACGGCACAATTTCCGCATCGATGAATATGGCGGCAGCCTGGAAAATCGCGTCCGGCTTTTCCGGGAGGTAATTGAAGATACCAAGGACGCTGTTGGCGACACCTGTGCGGTTGTGGTGCGCTTCTCGGTCGATGAATTGCGCGGCAGCGACGGCATTTCATGCGACGCCGAGGGCCGCGATATCGTTGAAATGCTGGCCGAATTACCCGACCTTTGGGATGTCAATATCAGCGATTGGCAGAACGATTCCAGCACTTCGCGGTTTTCTGAGCAAGGCAATCAGGAATCTTACATCTCCTTCGTGAAATCGGTGACCAGCAAGCCGGTGGTCGGCGTCGGTCGCTATACCTCACCTGATGCCATGGTCTCGCTGGTCAAACGCGGTGTCATCGATTTCATCGGAGCCGCCCGGCCGTCGATTGCCGATCCGTTTTTACCGCGCAAGATCGAAGACGGCCGGATTGACGACATCCGCGAGTGTATCGGCTGCAATATCTGCGTTTCTGGAGATTACCTCTCCACCCCCATGCGCTGCACGCAAAATCCGACCATGGGTGAAGAATGGCGCCGTGGCTGGCACCCAGAATACATCGCGCGAAAGGGCAGCAGCGACAAGGTTCTGATCGTCGGCGCCGGGCCGGCCGGATTGGAAGCAGCCCGAGCGCTTGGACAGCGCGGCTACGACGTGACCGTCGCCGAGGCGGCAACCGAAATCGGCGGCCGGGTCACCACGGAATGCCGGCTTCCCGGGCTGGCCGAATGGGGCCGTGTTCGTGACTATCGGCAATTGCAGATCAATCAGATGGCCAACGTCGAGATATTCCTAGACAGTCGCCTGGCGCCTGAGCACGTCTTTGAATTTGGCGCCGACCACGTGGTCCTGGCAACCGGATCAACATGGCGGTCAGATGGTGGCGGGCGGGAAAATCCGACCGGTATTGCGCGAAGTGAAAACGCGGCAATATTCACGCCTGATGACATAATCGACGGCAAAACACCGGCAGGCCCGGTGGTGGTGTTCGACGATGATCATTACTACATGGGCGGGCTGATGGCGGAGAAAATCCGCGCCCAGGGCCATGAGGTAGTCCTGGTGACAGCAACCGCCGATGTTTCCCATTGGACCCATAACACTATGGAACAGCATCGCATTCAAAAGCGCCTGCTAGAGGCTGGCGTAGACATTGTCGCGCTGCATAATCTCGTCGCCATCGGCGATGAAACTGTCGAATTGGCCTGTATCCATACCGATCGCCGGGTGTCTCGTCCGTGTGGCTCAGTTGTCCTGGTAACCGCCCGGCTACCGGTCGATCATCTCTACCAAGAGCTCATCGGCCAGCCGGATGCATTGTCCGATCACAACATCAAATCGGTCAGCCGGATTGGTGATTGCCTGGCGCCGGGCACAATTGCCGCCGCCGTCTACGGCGGCCACCGTTATGCACGAGAACTCGATGAACCAACGCCCGACGGCGTACCGTTCCGCCGTGAATTGCCGCGATTGGCGGATGATTGACCACGCCTCGCCGAAAGGCTGAAAATGACCCGCGACCCGCGCTATGACATCTTATTCGAGCCGGTAAAAATCGGCCCGGTGACAGCAAAAAATCGCTTCTATCAGGTTCCCCATTGTACGGGTCTTGGATGGCAACGGCCGCGTATGGTGGCGGCTCTGCGCGGCGTTAAGGCCGAGGGCGGCTGGGGCGTTGTTTGCACCGAATATTGTTCGATCCATCCGTCATCCGACGACCTGCCTTATGTCTACGCCTCAATGTGGGATGAAGGCGACGTCAAAGCCCATTCCCTGATGACCGATCTCGTTCACGAACACGGCAGCCTCGCCGGTGTTGAGCTTTGGTATGGCGGCGGCCGGTCGGCCAATCTTTATAGTCGTGAAACCGCGCTCTCCATCGACAGCCGGCCCAATTCGGTGGGTAATCCTTATCAAACCAAGGCGATGGACAAGGCTGACATTCGTGAGTTCAGGGGCTGGCACAAGCAAGCCGCGCTGCGCGCCAAGCAGGCCGAATTCGACGTTGTCTATGTCTACGCCACCCATGGATATTTACTGGCGGATTTCCTATCGCCGACACGCAACACCCGCGTTGATGAATATGGCGGGTCTCTAGAAAACCGGGTGCGTCTGGTGCGCGAGTTGATCGAAGAAACCAAGGAAGCCGTTGGCGACAGATGCGCCGTTGCCGTGCGTTTTTCCGCTGACGAACAAACTGGCGAGGATGGCGTACCAATCCACGGTGAGCGCCGCGATATGTTCGGACTGCTGGCTGAGTTACCAGACCTGTGGGATCTCAATATCGAGGATTATTCCTATGAGATGGGGGCATCCCGCTTTGTTAAGGAAGCCGCACTGGAACCTTATATGGCCTTCGCCAAGTCGGTCACTTCCAAGCCGATCGTCACTGTCGGTCGGTTTACTTCGCCCGATACAATGGTCAGTCAGATCAAGCGTGGAATTACTGATTTCATCGGCGCCGCACGGCCATCCATTGCCGATCCGTTTCTGCCTAAAAAAATTGAAGACGGTCGGGCGGAAGATATACGCGAATGCATCGGTTGCAATGTTTGTTATTCCGGTGACGGCAAAGGCGTGCCGATCCGGTGCACGCAAAACCCGACCATGGGTGAAGAGTGGCGACGCGGATGGCATCCTGAAAAAATCACCCCGAAACAATCAAACGACAAAGTTCTGATTGTCGGCGCCGGGCCTGCCGGATTGGAAGCTGCTCGGGCTCTGGGACAACGCGGTTATGCCGTCTTGTTGGCGGAAGCGACCCGTAATCTGGGTGGCCGGGTAAGCCGCGAGGCAAAGTTGCCGGGACTGGCTGAATGGGCCCGCGTCCGTGACCATCGGGTGCAGCAGATCGAGACCATGTCGAATGTTGAAATTTTCCGCGAAAGTGACCTGAGCGCCGATGATGTGTTGGCTGTCGGCGCCGATCATGTGGCGATCGCCACCGGGGCACGTTGGCGGGCCGATGGTTTCGGGCGCTATCACGTTTCACCGATGAAGGACCTGGCGCCAGCGGAACAGATTTTCACGCCAGACGACATAATGGCCGGGCGGCTACCGGAAGGCAGAACCGTCATTTTTGATGATGATCACTATTATATGGCAACAGTGATTGCCGAACTTCTGGCCAAGCGAAATCTACCGGTCACGATCGTCACCACTGACGACATTGTCGCCGCCTGGAGTGACTACACCTACGAGCGACGCCGGGCGCAGTTGCGGTTGTCGGAATTGCAGGTGGAAATTCTGACCGCCCATGGGCTGGAGGCCTTCGACGGCCGTCAGGCTACCCTGTCATGTCAATATTCAAGCCGGCGGCGCCAGATCGATGCCGATGCCATCGTCATGGTCACGGCCCGCCAAACGAATGACGATCTCTATCACGCGCTTAGTGACAAGATATCGACGCAAAACAATGGATCGGCAGCACCGGCAATTACCCGGATCGGCGATTGCGATGCGCCAGCAATCATTGCCGCCGCGGTCTATTCCGGTCATCGCTATGCCCGGCAGCTGGATACCGATAAAGATAACCAACCGCAGCCCCGGCGCGACCGCGTGTTCACCCCGTAATAGTCTGACCGATTAATCAAACCGCCATGCCGGCGCGCAGGCCTTCAAGTACGGCCTCTTCCGCCGTACGCGGTGCCAGGCAATCACCGATGACATGGATGTCACCTCGCCAGTCGCTAAGTTCTGATTCCAGTGTCGTATCGGGCTGATGCCCCAGGGCAGTCACAAGCGTATCGGCGCCCTCGCACAATATCGCCTCGCCGCTGGTGGTGCTTTGCAGATAGACCGTATCGCCGTCGACGCCATAAAGCCGGGCGTAGGGGATGACCTCAATACCCAAGCGGTGGATATCGCCCAGCCACTTGTCGCGGACATATTGCGGGATCATCTGACCGGCGGTCATGCCGTTGACGGCCAACCGCACCCGACAGCCGTCGCGGGCAAGTTTCTCCGCCAATCCCAAACCAATCCAGTCGCAGCGCCAATCAGCAACGACCACGTCGGCGCCGACATTGGCTTCATCCTTCAAGACCTGCCAGGCATCGACAACATGGCCGTCTTCGGCGCCGGCAATCTCTGGATGATAGGGCGCCGCACCGGTGGCGATGATCACCGCGTCTGGATTGATCTTGTTGATATGTGACCGGTCAATTTTCGTTCCGGTAATCACCTGGACGCCGGCCAGTTCCATCTCACGGCTTAGATTGGTGACAATACCGCCGAATTCAGCCCGGCCCGGCAGCAACTGAGCCAGATTGGCCTGCCCGCCCAGGCGTTCGGATGCTTCATAGAGCGTCACGTGATGGCCGCGCTCAGCAGCAACCGCCGCCGCCTTCATGCCTCCCGGTCCGCCGCCGACGACGACGATGTCGCGTTGTGTTTCGCTTTGTGTGCGCATGCCGAATTCCAGTTCCCGGCCGGTTTCGGGCCGTTGGATGCAGGAGATTGGGAAACCTTTCAACATATGCCCGATGCAGGCTTGATTGCAGGCAATGCAGGCGCGGATATCATCGAACCGGCCAGCCTGTGCCTTTCGCGGCATATCTGGATCGCTGATCAGTGCCCGGGTCATGCCACACATATCGGCCTGGTCGTTCGCCAATACCTGTTCGGCGATTTGCGGCTGGTTGATACGGCCGGCAACAAATACCGGAACGGTGACCCTGGCCCTGATTGCCGCCGCCAATGGCGCGACATAAGCGTTGTCGATGGCCATCGACGGCACGATGTGCACCGACCCGGCCAGCCCGGCCGAAGTGCCTGCCGTTACATTGATGTAGTCCAGAATTCCATCATTATTGAGAGCTTCCGCGACCTCCAAAACTTCGTCCGGCTCCAGGCCGTCATGCTCCATCTCGTCGCCACAAATCCGGATGCCGACGACCATCTCCTCTCCGGCTGATGCGCGAACCGCCGCCAGGACTTCCCGGATTAACGTCAATCGGCCATTGAGATCTCCGCCGAAACGGTCGCTACGGCAATTGACCCGAGGATTTAAAAACTGCGCCAGTAGATAGCCCTGACTGGCCACCACTTCGATACCATCCAGGCCGGCCTGGCGGAGCCTGGCAGCGGCGGTTCCAAATCCGGCAATGATCTCCTCGATGAGTTTTTCCGGCATTTGCCGTGGCATCACATGAAAGCGTTCGTTTGGAATTGCCGACGGCGCCAGCGCCACAGGATGGGTACCGTCTGGTGCCTCCGCCATTTCCCTGCCTGGATGGGTGAGCTGGCCGAATATTTTGCACCCATGCGGCTGGCAGGCCTCGGCAATGCGGCGATATCCGGGAATACACTCATCGTCATAGGCCCGAATGGCCGGCCGACTGCTGGTGCCAGATGGATGCGCCCGGGCCGCCTCAACAATGATCAGCGCCGCACCGCCAGCCGCCCGCGCCTGATGATAGGCCACCATGGCATCGCTGGGGGTTCCGCCATCCAGCAGCACCGTCATGTGGCCGGTTGAAAAAATCCGGTTCTTAAAACGGTGACCGCGAATGGTCAGTGGCGCGAAAAGATTTGATAGCTGGGCGGACATACCTGGATATCCTGCATTTTAAAGGACGTGGTGCTTATCGAATGGCGGGAAAGACCCATATCCCTTCAGCAGGCATAGATCCGCTGTGGCGGGATGTGCAAGGCGATCGTGTCACCCTCGGCGATCACGCCGGTTTTCTCGACCCATGCGGTAACGCCGCGAAGGTTGAGCGCCGACTTGGCGAACAGCTGGCCGCGCCCGGGATGATGTTCTTCGATGACATCGCCGGGATATTTGCACGGCTCATTTTCCATATCGACGACGAGTGAAGCGCCGCTGGAAAAGATCAACCGGGACGATGGTGGCAGCAGCGTGAAATCGGGTATGCCGGACACCAAGATATTGGCGCCCAGCCATTCTGGTTCGAGGCGCGCGATACCCATGTTCTCACAAATCACCGATAGATCCTCAACAGAAACAAGAGAGACCTGCCGAGTATTTCTGATCTCAGTGCCCTCATCATATTGCCGCCGCACACGAACGCAGGATTCGCGGACAAGACTGCTATGCCAGTCGCCCTCCAGGCCAGCGTAACTCAGTTTTGCCGAACCAACACGTTCGGTCGCGAGCCCGGCATCGGGTCGGCCATTGACCAGAACGATGTGAACTTGACCGACAACCTGCGTCGGATTCAATATGGCCATCAGAACCTTCCTGTTTTCGAAATAACCATGCGTTCTAATTCTACCTGAAAACGCTAGAATAGTCCTCGTTTTCATCGCCTAATCATGGTGGCACATGATGTTGATTTATTTAGCTTCTCGGTTGCCGAACTGGAACGCTGCCGGCCGGAATGGGTCAAATCCAAGGTCATCGATTTCGAAGAGAAATCAACGCGTGCCCCGCAACCGCTATCAAGACGATTGCGCCGCCGATCAGTGTCATTTCACTGGGAATCTCGTTGACGAATATCCAGACCCAGAGCGGCCCTAAAATGAATTCCGCCATATTCAGCAACGTCAATTCAGCGCCGGCCAGTTGCCGCGAGGCGAATAAAAACAGCCAGGTACCAAGGCCCAAAATGACCACGCCCAGCAGAAGGCAAAGATAAATATCATGGTTGGAAATTTGAATTTTGCCATCGGCCATCCAACCGGCCAGCAACAATGATAACAACGCCCCAATGACCGCAGTCGGCAGCATGTTGACCGATCGCCCCATGCGCAATGTCACCACATACCCGGCGATACTTACCGCGGCGAATAACGCCATAACGTTACCGAACAAAGTTCCCGTGGCAATGCCATCGCCAACCATCAAAGCGATGCCGGTCGCGGCCACCGCGATCGCCAGCATCGTTTTGGCGTCGACCCGCTCGCGCAGGATAACCCAGGCGAACAGGGCGGTGAAAAACGGCACGGCACTCATTGTGAACACCGCATTGGCCACCGTCGTATTGGAGATTGCCAATACATAGCCGACGAGCGCGCCGGCATTGAAAACCCCGCCGATTACCCCTGATATTCCAATGTTGCGAAATTCTGCAAAAATCGCCCGGCCATGCTGTATCAACATTAAAAGGACGAGCACCACACCAAGCGATAATCCGCGCCAAAAGACGACCTGCCAATGGCTGGCGTCCTCCAGATTGCGGATCACCAGCCCGCTGGTGCTGATGACGGCAGCGGAGAGCAATATGGCGGCGACCGCAAGATTCCGGGAACCTGAGGCTTTCATCAATGATCACTTAGCTGGAGAAATGTTGCGGCGAAAGACTATTCCGGCAACTGGTTGCCGTTCCACAGCCATTTGCCATCTACCCGGATCAATGACCCGTAGAGCGGATTCAACGGCAATAGGCCATAGCTTCTGGAAATCAGTATCCCCTCAATCGTTGCCCGGTCACCGTCGCGTTGAAATTTTGAAACGACGATGTCGGCCGGTTTGAGCTGCGATAAAAACGGCGCCATGAAGGCAACCAAGTCTGACCTGGTCAGACCGTTGGTCAAATACGTCCCGGCTAAACTACCACTGTATTCCTCGACCTCACCATCGCCGATAGACGCAACGAATGAATCTAAAAATCGCGCTACATCGTCGGGGATGGTGATGCCTTCCGGTTTACCGTCCGGATTGCCAACCAGAAGCCACTTGCCGCCTTCCTTGGCGATGAAGTTCTTGGTCGTAAAATTTCCCAGACTGGACTGTATGTGGGCTTGATAGAATATCCCCTTCGACGTCTCTTCAAAGCTCTCCGGGATAATCTTCATGGCGGTAATTCGGCTTTGCAGACGAAGCAAGCCGCGTAATCGTTCCGCTTTATTGGCTCCGTCAGCATAATATCTGTCTGAGTACATGGCCGACAGGGCCTTGGGATCGGAGCCCGTCATCGCACCCGTATAGTCCGCAAAAAACTTAGCCAAACTTGGCGGTATATCCAATGGCGCGGTGGCTGTTTCATCGATTGCCGAGGGCTGAAGACTATTGTCGCGCCGGCACTCGGTCTGACCGCCACTGGCTTCGGTAATGATATCAAACAACGGCAGGTAATAGGCTTCCCCTGGGCCATCAACGCGCGGTTTGGAAGTGACGGCGATCACCAGATCGCGATCGGGCACCACGACAATGAACTGGCCGCCACGGCCCCATGCCATATATCCGGCGCAACCGGCAATATTGCGAACCCAGAATTGATAGCCGTATCCAACGGATCCAGGGTTAGCTAAATGGTTGCGCGTCGCCGCTTTGATCCAGTTTGAAGAGACCAACTGCCGGCCCTCCCATCGACCCTCATTGAGCAGTAGGTAACCAAATTTTGCCATTTGCCGTGGGGTCAGATGTAGTCCGGTGCCGCCGGTATAAAGCCCGGCCGGATCCTTTACCCAGGCTTTGACCGTCTCGCCCATGGGTCCAAATAAGTGCACGTTGGCATAATCGAGCAGCGGGTGCCCGGTGGCACGGCTTACCGCGCCGCCGATCAAATGGCTGATGGGGGTCGCATAGTTGAAACTGCTGCCCGGTGCTTGCGCCAAGGGCAACAACAATCCGCGCTTTAAGCGATTTTTGGTATAGCGCCAATTCCAGAAATCCTGGCTACGATCGACCCACTTATACCCCGCGGTCATCGTTAATAGCTGGTGCAAGGAAATAGTCGCCACCCGCCGATCTGTCGCGTCCTTGATGAATTCCGGATAGAGGTCGGCAAGGGTCAGCTCGGTGTTGCTCAGGTACCCTTGGTCAATGGCGATACCGGTCAAAATCGCCGTGACACTTTTGGTCACCGAGGCAATGCGTTGCGCCTCAGTTGCCTTCGCCTTGTTGTAATATTTTTCAAACACCAGACGCCCGCCCCGGACGATCAATAAGCTCCGAATGGACGGGGTTTTATTGGCGACAAATTTTTCCGCCTCTGCCATGCCGGCCGGGTCAATGGCCGCATCGGCAAGCGATGCTTTTATCCAGCCGTTGGTCGGCCAATCGGTATTTGCAAGCGCCGGTAGGCTGAGCGTTGCTGACAGTCCCGTCACCAGCGTGAGCGTCAGTATGGCGGGTCGGTAGTTGGAAATAATTTTGCGATAATTCATTTCTAATCCAGGTTTTATTCGTCGAAAACGTCAATGCGGTCATAGTTGAAATCAAATTCGTATAATTATTTAATTCAACATATAATATATTATTGATTCAAGTCCTATTGGGATAACAGGCGCTAATTCATCAGAACCGGTTCAGGCAGTCCCCGCCAGAACCGCGGCGGCTGCTGCCTTTGCTTCCTCCGACAGCCAATTGCCCAATGCCGGGTCCTCGCCCTCAATTGCGGCACGAATTTTCATCCAGGCGGCGCCGTGGAGTTGTTGTTTCACCTTGGCGTAACCATCAGGCGGAATTTCAAGACATGCTTCCGCTTTGGCCATCGCCAACGATAACACCTCGTCATAAGGGGCAAGCGCGTCAACGACCCCGCAGGATAGTGCAGCTTTAGAATCCATATTCTGGCCAAACAAAACCATGTCACGCAGGACCGGCGGCGCTAACTGAGCTCGGGCAATCTCGATCGCCGCGACAGGAAAGGGAATACCGACCCGCACCTCGGTCAGTCCATATTGAGCCTCGCCTTCCGTTGCAATTCTGTGGTCGGTGGCCAGCAAAAGGATCATGCCACCGGCGATCGCATGGCCATTGACCGCCGCTATTGTCGGCTTCGCCATCATGAACACGCGGCCGAAGCCGCGATTGATGGCATTGAGTATTTCGTCTTGCTGGATGCGGTTCGCATTCGGCGTGGTTTTAAGGTTCATGCCGGCAGAAAAAACCGTGCGCTCGCCAGTCAGCACCACGGCGCCGACGCCCTCGTCATTTTCCAATGCGGCAAAGGTAGCGTCAATCTCATCGAGCATTTCTATATCGAGGGCATTGACGGGCGGCCGGCACATGGTCACCAGCGCCACCTTTCCGTGCCGGGTCAGGCGTAGATGTTTGTTCATTGCGAGCGTCTCCAAATCAACTGAATTTCAAAATTCATAGGCAGTATCAGGAACCATATTTGTGATTATCCCATAAATATATTAAACAGATAATATATTAAATTCCACCTTTGATTCATTGCCGGCTACGGGCTGAGTTGTAGCCAGCGGAGGACAAGACGATTGAATGATGAATTCAATATTATCGCAAATGAGCGCCAACCTCGTTACCGCCCATACCCAGAGCTCGGGATTTGTCTTCTCGACCGACAGAAACCAAACCGCTATGTTGGCGTTACAAAGCGCGCCTGTGGCGGCCGGTAACGAGACAACAATCTAGGGTCCCGACCCTAGCAACGACGACATAGGAAAAATGAAATGGCCACCGTCACCAAACTTCAACGAAAACCCGGACGTCCGGCAGGTGGCTCAAGGCTGAAGCTTGATATTGTCAACGCCGCGGAAGTGGCCTTCGCGGTATATGGTTTTGATGCGGCTAGCGTCAGCCAAATCGCCAGTTCCGCCGGTGTGTCGCCGGCGGCCGTCCTGCATCACTATGGCACCAAACGGAAACTCTATGCTGAGGTACTAAGGCGTATCTCGGTGAGCTTGGAAACCCATCCGATATTGACGACACCAACAGGCCCCGGCGAGGAAAGTCTGCATCGGATTGTCAACGCCATTTTGGATTGGATTCTTGCCAACGATCTATATTCCCGCATCATCTTGCGGGAGATCATGGAGAACGATGAGCGCGTTCAATCGGCGCAGCAAATGCCGCTGCGCGACGGCATGCAGGTCATTTATGGCGCGATCCGCATCGCCATCGGTGCCAGCCCCGAAGATCAGATATCTGAACTGCTCACTCTACAGCTCCTCGGCGCGGCATTCCTGTTCTACACCGGTCAGCCGTCCCACATAAACCAGACCGCGGTTTCGGTGGAAGGTTGGGAAGAAAACTTCCGAAACCTGCTCATCCAAACCGCGTCATGCGCGATCAAAGGCGTCAAAATAGATCGCTAGGCCTGAAATCTAAGCGGCCAATTGTCCGTTGTTTTAGCAAAGTCGCACGGCATCTATCTAGGTTCGTTTTCCGCTGCCCAGCTGGTGGTCTCAGGGCACCCGCACTTCGGATTACCGATTTGCGTAGTATGCTGGGCAACTTCACAAACCGAATGACCCTCTGCGAGACCTTCCAAGCAAGCGGATCAGCCGCCATCACTGACAAATTGCGCATAGTCAGCGGCCGCACCCGTGGATGCCTCTTCTACCAACCGCCTGCCCTGTTCAGCAGTACCCAGATCCGAATGCGAGCCGACGCGGCCATCTGGAAATTGCGCGCGGTGCTCTGATGGTGGGCCGTGGCGATCGCCGGCATGGGCTTGAACGAATTCCGCAGTGATAGGCTCCGGTGGCGGCAGGTGCGAACCGTCAACCTGCCGGCTCACGGCCCGGGTGATCGCCACTTCCGATGGTGTCGCATGCATGCCCTCCCATTTGCCGTACCACTCATTGCGCAAGCGTTCGACATTTGGGTAAGCCCACCAACTGGCAATACGAAACTGAAGATGAGATCGGGCTTCAGTGATTGTCCGTAAGGGTTCCAGGTTGGCGCCGTGACCATTGAGAACATAAATCCGGCCAAACCCATGGCGCGCCAGAGCATCGACGACATCGCCCACAAGGCGCTGAAATGTATCGACTGACACAGAGATCGTGCCTGGGAAATCCATGTTGAATTCCGCCGGCGTGTAGCCAATGACCGGGGCGACGAGTGCGCCCGCCTTTTCACCCGCCACCGTCGCAATCTCCTGAGCCACCATCGCGTCGGTGCCGATCAGGCCAACCGGTCCGTGCTGCTCCGTTGACCCTATTGGCAGGATGATACCGTCGGAATGTTCCAGATAGGCCGCCACTTCTGGCCAGGTGGCGTGGGCAAGCTGCATGCCCTCACCCTTCCAAAAGGGCCACAAGGCGCGGTCGGTATTGCGCCAATTCCTTTGAGACGGCTTCCAATGCCTCGACCCTGCGGCGGTAATCAACAACCTTCACCGGCCAGCTTATTTCCATTCCGAGACGGGGCAATAACTCATCCAACCAGGCAAAAGTGATCGGATAGCCGCAATCGCCCAGGGTGAGCACGTCGCCAGCATCCGGCGTTGCGACCAGGATTTGCGCGAATTGGTCGATACGGGCTTGTAAGACCGCCGACTGATCGCGCGCGAAATCAGTTGAGATCTGCTTCCTGCCGGGCAAATAAGCGAACAGGGCGCGGAGCTCCGGTTCCAATCGCGTATCGTGAATACGCGACCGCTCGCGAACCTTGGCCCGGGCCGCTGGATCAGCCGGAAGCATGGCCGGTTGCGGGTAAGTCTCTTCCAGATATTCCGCAATCGCCTCTGAATCGGCGATCTGGAGGTGACCGTCTTGTAGGGCCGGTAGATTGCCGGAAGGCACGGTGCGTTTAAATTCAGCTGAACCGTATCCACCCGGCGGTGGCTGTTCTTTCCATTCAAGTCCTTTGTGCCGCAATGCGATACGCAGCTTGGCACAATAAAGACTGGCGGGAATAGCGTAGATCAGCAGCATCGGCGATCCCAAAAAGGCGGCAGGCCGGAACAGACCCAGTAAGGTCCGATCCGGCCCGCAAACAAAACCCGGTTAGATCAGTTGGACAATTGCCATTTCCTACCCAACCTGGCAAAAAACCCACGCTCGGTTTTCAACCGGATCCAGGTATTGACGTAGTTGATCCAGACCTGATCAGCCTGCGGCAGCAACATGGCGATCGGCGTACGTGCCCTTGGCCTTGATACCGGCACCACCATCATCTGCGGATATTTTTCAACCAACTTATAGGCTTCGACGTTGGACGTAATATGGGCATCGGCACGGCCGGCCAGAACTTCCTGAAAATCACGTGCCGGCGCCTCGACAATCTTGTGCGTGGATTTTGGGAAAAACCGCTTTACCTGTTTTTCCTGGGTCGTTCCAAGCGTCGCGGCAACAGTAACCCCGGCCATGTTGAGATCGGACCAGTCGCCAAATTTGCCGCTGTTTTTCTTCAGTATCAACGGCACTGTGGCAAGCGAGAAATAGCTATTGGAATAACCGGCGACTTTTGCCCGCTTAGGCGAAATCGAAGCTGATCCGGTCATGTGATATTTACCGGACACAACACCTGATACCAGCGTTTTCCAGTCGGTCGGCACGAACTCAACTTCAACGCCGAGGTCCTTAGCCAGCTGGGTCATGACATCAATGTCGTAACCAGTATAACTGTTGGTCGCCGGGTTCTTCATGGTCATCGGATTCCAATCACCCGTTGTCCCGACCTTAAGAACGCCACCACTGAGTATATCTTGTAATGTCGATTGGGCATTGGCCATAGCCGTCCCCGCCACAAGCACACTTGCGGCCAGGGCAATTTTCAGCAATTTCATTGCCTTCTCCTTCTGGTTTTACCTCGCTACCGGTGTGCCCGAAAACCCTCCCGAGCCTCACACCGCCGTCCATCAACCCTCAATCCAGGGAGCAGAATTGCTAACTGATAAATTTATTGAGTGACAGTAAACTGTATGATAGAGGATTCTGTCAATACACAAGGCGAAAGGCGGGGATAGAGGGCCTCTCCTTACCGGCTCAAGGCAGCGCGTTCCGCGCCTTTGATGCCGGCTGAACGGCCCGCAACTCCTGCCGTTGAATGAAGGCAGTGCACGCACAATGACCGACGGCAACGGCAGTTCCCCTTCAACAGCGGATCCAATTATTCAATTGGACAATGTCAGCAAGTGGTTTGGTTCTTTTCAGGCCTTAAGTGACGTAAATGTTTCTGTCGGCACCGGTGAAAAACTCGTTGTGTGCGGACCGTCTGGTTCCGGCAAATCGACAATGATCCGCTGCATCAATCGCCTTGAACGACACGAGACGGGGCGGATTGTTGTCGATGGAATAGAACTAAACGATGACCCCAAAAACATCCGTGCGGTGCGCCAAGAAGTCGGCATGGTGTTTCAGCAATTTAACCTGTTTCCTCATCTCACGGTCCTCGATAATTTGATGCTTGGTCCGGTGCGTTCACGTCACTTGTCGAAGCAGGAAGCGCGGGACAGAGCCGGCCATTATCTTGAGCGCGTGCATATCCCCGAACAGGCCGACAAATACCCGTCGCAACTATCCGGCGGCCAGCAGCAGCGCGTGGCGATCGCCCGCTCTTTATGCATGGAGCCGCGGATCATGCTGTTCGACGAGCCCACATCGGCGCTGGACCCTGAAATGATTTCGGAGGTTCTCGATGTGATGACGGAGCTGGCGGAAACCGGGATGACCATGGTTTGCGTCACCCACGAGATGGGGTTCGCCGGCCGGGTTGCCGATACCATGATGTTCATGGATGGCGGACAGGTCGTCGAGGTCGCCGATCCGGAAACCTTCTTCAAGAACCCGAAGAGCGAGCGCTGCCGTCAATTTCTCACTCAGATACTTCACCACTAGCGCCAGGGGGACGATCATGATCGGCAAAACCATGTTCTCCGGCCCGGCGCGTTTAGGGTTGATCATCGCCTTGTCGATGTTGGTTGGCGGGTGTTCGGCTAATTGGGGCTGGTATGTCGTCGATCCATCCAAGCCGGCCGGCTGGATTAATTTGAAATTCCTGTTCGCCGGTTTGCAATGGACGCTTTTGTTGTCGCTGACGGCGATCAGCATCTCAATTGTCGTCGGTCTTTTGATTGCGCTACCAGGCCTGTCGACCAGAAAGGTGTTGGTTTACACCAACCGCACTTATGTGGAGCTGGTCCGCGCGGTTCCGATCCTGGTGCTGATCTTGTGGGTTTATTATGGTTTGCCGCAGGTCGCTGACATTTCCATCAGCGTTTTCTGGGCCGGCGTCATCGCCCTGGCGATTTCCGACAGTGCCTTCCAGGCCGAAATTTTCCGCGCCGGCATTCAATCAATCAATCGCGGCCAATACGAAGCCGCGCAGTCGATATCGCTCAATTATGCCGACACCATGCGCTTCGTCATTTTGCCGCAAGCCATCAAACGCATCTTGCCGGCATTGGGCAATCAGCTGGTCTATATGCTAAAAATGTCCTCCCTGGTTTCTGTCATCGGCATGCAGGAATTAACCCGCAAGGCCAACGAATTGGTGGTTACCGAATACCGGCCGCTAGAGATTTATACGATTCTCATTCTTGAATATCTGGTCCTAATCCTCATCGTTTCGGCCGGCGTGCGCTGGCTGGAAAGACGCATGAAGACTGACGATCGGGACTGATCATTCCGAATAATGTGTGTGCGAATAGTCGACAAATAGGGATCTCTCGTATGTCAGCTTGGATCAGGACGATAGCCGATGAGGAGGCCGATGCGGATCTGCTTGAGGCCTTGTCCCATGCCCGCACGCCACATGGCACGGTCGACAATGTCATGCGGGTCCATTCATTGCGTCCCAGCACCATGCGCGGCCACGTGGCGCTTTACCGCGCCGCATTGCATGACGATGCCAATACGTTGCCCATGTGGCTGCAGGAAACCATCGCGTCTTATGTGTCAATGCTCAACAATTGTGCCTACTCACTCTCAAATCACTGGGCCAATGCCCGTCATCTGATCGGTGATGACGCCAGGGCGGATCAGATCGAGGCGGCACTAAAGTCGGATTGCCCTGAAACAATATTTGACGGGTCGGAGTTGGCCCTCATGCACTATGCCCGAAAACTGACCCGGCAGCCCGATGCCATGACCCAAAGCGATATTGAACCCATGCGCCAGGCCGGGCTTGATGACGGCCAGATTTTGGAAGCAAATCAGATCATCGGCTATTTCAATTATGCCAATCGCTGCCTCAACGGCTTGGGCGTGACTACCGATGGCGATATCGTCGGCTATTACACGTCTTGAGATGGGTGAGAACAGCGCGCAGCGCGCTGTATTGAAATATATTGCATTTAGAGCAACTAATTGCATAATACGCAATATATGAATCCGTTGAGGAGCTCGTTTATGGTGCGCAGCGACCAAAATCCCGACCCTTTAGCCGATATTCCAATTATCGATATCGGTCCTTTGCGCGACAAAAGCGATCCGGTCACCGTTGCCCGAGCGCTTCATCAGGCAAGTTCGCAGGTTGGCTTCATTTATATTCGAAATCACGGCATCCCAGACGATGTGATTGACACGGCCCGAAACGCCGGAATGACTTTTTTCCAGAACACCGAGACCAGGAAATCGGAAGTTGCCGTCAGCGGCGCCCATCGCGGTTTTCTCGGCCGCGGCGGCGCTAAGATGCAAGACGATCTGAAAGCCGATCTGAAAGAGAGTTTCATCTGGGGTTACGAGAATGAAAATGGCCACGCCCCCGATGACCACCCGCTTCGCGGCGATAATCGCTGGCCGGCATACCAGCCAGAATTGCGACCAGTGGCGATGGACTATTTTGATCGTGCCCACCAGGTCGCCAACACCTTGATGACCGGTTTCGCACTTGGGCTAGGTCTACCGGAAGACACGTTTTTGAAGTCCAGCACCAAACCGTTAAGCCGGGCATCGTTCGTATATTATCCGCCGCAAGACAGCACCCAGAACGGCGGCCAATTCGGCGTCGGCCCACATACCGATTTCGGCGTCCTGACAGTGTTGTGTCAGGATTCCGTTGGCGGACTTGAAGTCGAAACTTTAGATGGCTCATGGATTGCCGCACCGCCCATCGACGGAACATTAGTGGTCAATGTTGGCGACCTTCTCAGCCGCTGGACCAATGGCGCCTATAGGTCAACACCGCACCGGGTGATCAATTCTTCCGGCCGCGAACGGCTCTCCTTGGTGCTTGCCTATGACCCGGAACCACAAACCATGATCGACCCGCGCGATCTCTTCGGTCCCGATTGCAAACTTCCCGAGCCGCCGATCTCGTGTGGCGACTATCTTTCGTGGCGATTTGCCAAGGCGTTTTCCTATCGCCAGACGGCGGCTTCCTAAAACGACAAGAGCCAAAAGGACAAATCAAACGTGGCCGATACTGCAGTCAACAAACAAGCAATTGGCGATACCGGTCTGGATGACGCGGTCGGACGGGCGTTGCGCGACCTGCGTGAACAAAACAGCAAAACCGCCAGAGACCTGAGCACCGCATCGGGCGTTTCGGCGGCGATGATTTCCCGCATCGAAAACGGCCAGGTCTCGCCATCCCTAACGACATTGGGAGCTCTGGCGAGCGCCCTTCAGGTGCCCATCGTCTCGCTGTTGCGCGAAACCGGAAAAGCCACTGCCGACATCACCCACGTCAAGCAAGGCCAAGGTCTGGTGTCGACCCGTTTTGCCGGTCGCCACAGCCATGACTTCACCGCCCTGGGATTTCATCGCCGGCCAGGCTTGGAATTTGAGGCGTTGATGGTCACCCTGGATCGCCTGGATGATGACAAGCCGCCGCTTTATAACGGCCACGGATGTTTATTCGTCTACATATTGGAAGGCGAAGCGATTTACATTTACGGCGATGCGGAACTGCACCTGCAGGAAGGCGATTCCCTCAGTCTGGATGCGGAGCTGCGCTACGGCATCAAGACGGTTTTGTCGCCCCGGCTGAGGTATTTGTCGGTTCAGGCGAAAGGCAGCTAAGAACCTGAGCATAGTTGACTATCCAACCACCGAGAGCAGGCAGACCGGCACCGCCGTAGGGAGTTAAACGTGAACGATCCAATAATGCCAACGGCAACCGTGCGGCAAAACACATCCGCCGAAATCAACCCGGCCGCCGGCGCCCGTAATCTTCTTGAAAACTGTGCCGGCGCCTCTTCAGGCGATCGGCTGCTGATTGTCGCCGAAGATCCCGAACTTGGCTGGTACGACGCCGAAGCGCCGGCCGCGGTCGCCGCGCAAGCCGAGGCGATGGGGATTGCGACAACACTGTTAAATGTTGGCGGTCCGACGGCCGACGGTGTCTTGCCAGCCACTGCCGCGGAAGCCATGGCGTCCCACGATCAGACGGTGTTCTTCGCCAGGCTTGGGGATCAAGCAAGGTTCCGGCCACAACTGGCGCCGCGCCCACCGGTCATGAGTTACGCGCGAACCGCCGACCTTCTAGGGTCAACCTATGGCCGGATCGACTATCGCGCATTTTTGGATCTGAAAAACACCCTGAACAAAATCTATGACGATGCCGGTCAGATCCGCCTGACTTGCCCGTTGGGTACGGACCTGTCAGGCAGTGTCATCACCGATAAAAACGCCCCTGAAGATGTCAGCATCAAGCGCTTTCCATTGGGTATTTACAAGCCGCTCCCCAATGATGGTTTCTCCGGCCACGTAGCCCTTTCGCGATATTTGGTCTCAACCGGATCGCGCAGCTATGACCCCAGCAGCGCCCTGTTTGACGGCGTCGTCTTTGCCCAGGTCGACGGCACCCGGATCGTATCCTTCGATGGGCCGAAGCCAGCCGTCGACATCATCAATGCCCATTACCAGTCGGTTTCAAAATTGTTCGACATTGAACCGGGATTTGTTCACTCCTGGCATGCCGGCATGCATCCAGGATGTTTCTCACCGGAACCGGCATCAGCAGATCCCGACCGTTGGGGAAACACCGCCTTCCAGAACCCGCGCGTTTTGCATTTCCATACTTGCGGCCGTTACCCGCCCGGTGAAATCAGTTGGACGATCGTTGATCCGACAATTGAAATCGATGGAGCGGCACTTTGGCGGCAAGGCCATCTGGCAATTGACGTCTGGCCTAGCCTCGGTGGCGTCTTAGCGAAATGGCCGCCGCTGGCGCAGCTGTTCGACGCTCAAATCGGCGACATACGGTACTGATTATCTTGTTTGTAATGTCGGTTGGCCCGCAAAATAAATCGCCAGGGATGATCGTTTTCAGCCCCCGTTTGACCAAGCCAAATCTGCTGCTTAGGCGGCAAACCAATCTGTTGTGTCGTAAATGTTTGCAACATCTACAGGCGGAAGCCGATCCCTATTCTGTGATAGATTGCCATCGGTCGGATTGTCGGACATTGTCTGGCAAAGTACGCGGTGGTGATTGTGTAATGCGTTCCACCGCTGCAAGCCGCGCCCTGGAGCCGCAATCCTAACTCCGAAGGAAATTGCAAGTGACCGATATCAATATCCAGTTCACACTTTTTTCGGCGTTCTATTCACCGCTCATCTCCACCATGTCGGGCGGATTTCTGGCAGCGGAGGGGTTGAACGCCAACTGGTCCGTTTCGCCGCCGGGCAAGTCGGCCATTGCCGCGCTTGAGGAAGGAACTGCCGATGTTGTTCAGTCAGCGTTGAGCCAGGGATTTAATGTCTTGGCAAGAGGTGACGTCCCCAAGACAGTTCACTTTGCGCAGATCAACGAGATGGATGGATTTTTCCTGACCGGCCGCGAACCCGATCCGGATTTTACTTGGGATAAGCTGGAAGGCGCCGAAGTGGTGATGTTCGGCGGCGGCCAGCCGCTGGCCATGTTTAAACATGCCTGCCACAAAGCCGGGATCGACTTCGACAAAATCATTCCGATTAATCCTGGTGGTGCGGCTGATATTGACAAAACCTTCCGGGCCGGCGACGGGCAATTTGTGCAGCAGCAGGGACCGTTTCCCCAGCAACTGGCCGCCGACGGTATCGGTCACATCGTTGCGCAAGTTGGCAAGCAGATCGGTCCATGCGGGTTTTCAAGCCTGGCCGCCAAACGGCAATGGCTGGAGACCGACATGGCCGCGGCCTTCATGCGCGCCTACCGCAAAACCCGGATCTACATGAACGAGACTCCATCGACGGAAATCGCCAAGGCGCAGACGGACTATTTTCCCGATATTGATGAAGCGGTGCTGGCGAGCTGCATCGCCACCTATCAGGCACTTGGTTGCTGGACACCACATGTGGAAATCACACGCGCTGCCTATGAGGTCACACTCGACGTCTTCGCCCATTTTGGGACCCTGAAGGAACGCTATGGGTATGATCAGGTCTGTTGCGCGCCGCCCGGAAGCTAAAGAAGAAGCTAGGGAAGTTGATCCCAATGGCGCTGACGGGGAACAGGCCATAACCGGCGCTATCATTAAACAGATTATTCGAGCCGTATCAGTTCGCGTCATCTTTGTCTGGCGCGTCGGTGAGGCTCAATTCAAACATCAAAATTCGATCTAGGGTTTGTTCGATATACATCTCCAGCCCGAGAGACTCATTGTCGTTTAGCTTGATGAGCCGCTTAATAAGCTTGCGTACCGTCTGGATCTGACGCGGATGAAAACGGCCGGCTTCCAATTGTCCCAAACAAATATCAGTCATCTCCATCGTTTCATCGACGCTGAGGCTTTCCATGTTTTTGAGCACAGCAAATCGGTCGTTATTGCGCTTCAATTTGTTTTGGGTCCGCCGACACGCGTGACACCGCCGGCCTTCGGCATTGAGGCTAAGACCCAATTCATCGAACCAGTATTTTTGTTCTTCTGCAAAAAAAATGAACGGGCGACCGCAATCATGGCAATCCCGTTTCTCGTCAAAATAATACTTGATGAAGTAAGACCCACCGCGCGGCTGTTTATCCATGTTTGCGGCAATCGCCGTGCCATCGATACGGCCACGGCCCATCGGCCGGCTTGCAATGACGAATTGCTCCGAGTCATGGACCTTCGGCACCAATTTAGTAAATCGTGGGCGGCGTCCAAATCTTGGATGTTCAACAAAGCCAGCATATTCGTCTGGATTTTTGGGCATTGTTTGTTGCCGTCAATTCCCATTTCCTGATCGTTGCCGCAATGATTTCAGAGCGGCCTCAAGTGTCGATTGTGCATCTTGGATGTGAACGTCGCCTAGATCTTCGAAGTCGATATCCAAGCTTAGCCCCGGCATTTTCTTGCTGAAGCGAGCTTCGCTTTCGCCGATATTGGAGGTCAAGAAATTCTGAGCAGCATACGGTATTATATCTCGTGTAATACCTTTCAATTCAATTTCTGGTAACGGCTTAGCGTCGAGCAGGTCGCTAACGTGCATGTAGGTTTCATAACTCATAACAATGCCGCTAGGCTCGCAGATGGATTCGAGCCGCGCCGCGAGGTTAGCTTCCGCGCCTATGATTGTGTAATCCATCCGGTCGACGCTGCCAAAGTTGCCGACATTGCAGAACCCGGTGTTAATTCCCATGCGCGCTAGGAAGGGGCGCCCAATGCCACTGGCCTTCCACTCGAGATTTAATTCTCCAATCCGTTGCTGCATCGCAATGGCCATCTTGACGCAAGCGCGCGCATCCTCCTTTACCCCTTTGGTTTCGGGATCACCAAAAAATGCCAAGATTGCATCGCCAATGAATTTATCCAGCGTCGCCCCATGCTCAGCGGCAATTTTCGACATCTCGGAGAAATACTCATTGAGCAGCCGTGTTAGTTCTTCTGGTTGGAGCGTTTCCGAGGCCAGCGTGAAGTCCTTAATATCTGAGAAGAAGATCGTGAGTTTTTTGCGTTCCGTAGAAATAGCCGTGTCTTTTTCACCGCTGAAAATGCTTTTGTAGATCTGTGGTGGAAGGTATTTTGATATCTTCAAGGAGATAGAGGCGAGAAAAGAGTTAGCCTCTTCGAGCTCGCCGTTGAGTTGACGAAAAGTTCTGGCCTGTCGCCACTGCAAGGCGCTGAATGTGGTGCCAATCGCTCCGGCTATGATCAGGTAAGCAATAAGAAATTGAAAGGATTGCAGGTTGCCTGCAATCGATTGGCCAATCGAGACGATTTGGATGCCACGAACATCTCCAACTTTCCAATCGCGCTTGGGGCTTTCTTGATGTGAGTTGTGGCAGTTGACACACGCACCACCCATGACCACTGGCACAGCAGCACGAATCCGTCTGTTGAAAATGGTCCCGGTAGCTTCTGATATAATTTCCTTCGTCTGGCCCTTTTGGCGAAAAGCCGCAATCGCCGCTTTTTCAAACTGATCAAGTTGATGCGTTTGTCGGCTCGTAAATGGATAATCAGATACAAACCTGTATCCAATATTATTTGCTCGCCCGCTTATGATCTGCCCAAGTTCAATAGACAATGTTGCCGGGATTGGAATTGCCCCCGGTACATCACGATAGTTGTGCAGCGCCCGGGTCGCCTGTGCACCGTCAGCAATCCTGGCAATGACGTTTTTGGCGTAATAGAAGCGGATATCATCGATTACGGAATTGAGCTCGGCCGCCTGCGAACGCAGGTTTTTGTCCGAAATACGGCGTAGATCCAGCCAGACGGCTATTGGCAAAAAGGCAATTCCCAAGACGACCAATATTGCTACCAGTTGGGGTCGCTTGATTAAGTACCGCCATAGACCGTCCATGCCGTGCCTTCCATCGCTGCATCGTTATTATTCGAGACCAAGCAGTATATAGGCCCTCGTCTCACCAGAGCGACCATTGGTCAGTAGTGGAGCCAGATCAGAACAGCGTCCAGAGTGAAATTCCTTCCAGCGCCCGTCAAGAGTGGACTTGCGTGATAGCGGTTGGCGGGCCGGACCGATGTGAAGACCCGGGCGTTGCTGATTACGGTGCCTTTGCCATGCGCCGGCGATGATCAAACCAGTAATCTATTCCGCCAAACCGGTCGCTCAGCCGTCCGCCGACGATCACCATTATCCCATCATCAGGAACGCCGCCGATATACACGCCGACAACAGCGAATTGCGTCAAACAGGCGCCGAAGAAAACGAAATAGTGGGGTCAATTCGGTTGGCCATGCGGGGCATGGCGCAACAAACTGAGGAGCGAGGCGAAAAAGTTTGGAATCTATTCGCAAACCACATGCCCGATTAGCGAACGTCAAGAAAGCTTGCAATATCAATGGGATAATTACGACCGTTTCGAGGAGCCCGAATTGATATCTGTCGGTTGACTTTCGATCTTCTGTTGGGCTTACTTTCAAATTGTCTATTTTGTAGTATTTGCAACCCAAATAAATGAAGTACAAATGCGATATTTGAAATCAATAATTCTTGTATGTTTCGTTACGGTTCTAAGTGTTGCCGGGGCCAATGCAAAACATGCGAAAAGCACGTTACCACCATTCTTGATAGGTCAGCTTCTGATTAACGCCGCGGAAGTTGGTGATATCGATATCGCCCGCAAACTCATCGAACTAGGTGCTCACGCATCACCAGTAGAAAATGGTTGGAGCGCGCTCCATTTCGCGTCGTTGCGGCAAGACACGGAAATGTGGAACCTGCTGAATACTGCTGTGCCGTCCGTTGTCTCCACAGTCTATGAGCAAACCCCGGGGAAATTTTCCTTCGCTGAAGCCGCTCTCCTTGGTGCTGAAATGTACGGCAAAACACTCGATGATACCTCTGAATTCTTGAGTTTTTTAAAACGCAAAGGTGTTGACGTCCGCAATGCTCATTATTCCCGCGATATTTGGGCCTGGGCCAAGAAACTTGGCCATGACCACAACGAGGAAATGATGGAGATACTTGGTGAGAAGCCAAAAAATACGAGAACAAGATATAACAATGTTCTGGTTCCAAAACTCGACATGTATTTGAAGATGTCGAAACAGAAATGGAAGGTTGTTCAAAAACAACTCACCAAGATGGGTATGTATGGCGGGAAGATCGATGGAGTAGCCGGTAGAGGCACAAAAAAAGCGGTTGCTTCCTATTTCATCGCCTATTTTGAGGAGCTAGAACGAGTTGCAAAAGCCGCCTGCGCCGCTGGACTGGAGTCTCGTCAAAACGGCTACAAATGCTTCACCAATCTTGGCGACCCGCAATGCAACAGTGGTAAATGTAAAACCACCTACATTGTCTACCGTGGCGGTAATATGGTTGCCGAAGTCAAATACTTTCATGGCAATAGTGACGTAATAGCGATGCAGCTATACGGCGGAAAACCTGAGGACAGAATCATACACGGTATAACTCTGGGGGACGGCAAGCAGACAATACGAGGTGTTCCGACCTCTTATGACAAAATCCATAAAAGAAAAATGCTGACGCTTTTGGGCGGGATCGACAAGCAATGAATATTATCAAGATATTTCTTGTCGCGATTCTCCTTATTTCAGCAACCTCTACACTGCATGCACAAAGTTCGCCGCAACAAGATAGCAAGCCGGATTGCAATGAATTATCCGACAGGCTCCGGACGGACATTCTCAAGGCCAGAGCTGACTTGAAAAGTTGCGAAAAAGAAGCCGAAGGTTCCTACGAGATCAGTTACAACGATCCTAAATATTTCGGCCACAATGTGTGCGGCGCAACGGTACCGGTCAGTGCAAAAGCGTGTGTGCCGGTCGGTAGAGAGGTTTGTAGAATAGAATCTTACAGCGAACGAAAAGTGAAAAGCTGTTGGCAAAAAAACAAAGTGCTCAACAATATTGAGCGTAAAAAGAGCGAAGAAGCACGAATTGCAGCCGAAGAGAAAGAGTGGGAAGACCTAAAAGATTTGGCGGAGAACCTGAACGAGCGACAGGATAAAAAAGGGTTCTCTGCTGAGGAGGCAGCGGAAAAACAGGCGAGAGAAACGAAGAACAAAATAGTGGAAGAGCGGCAAGCCAAGCGCGGAGATTCACTCTCCCGAATTGAGAAGAATGCGCGGTCCTATTTCGACAAAAAAGTCGTAGATTCTCGTGCCGCTGGCCTGTGGGAACGAAAAATCGTGCAAAATAGACGGCGAAATCGGCAGAAGGAACAAAGCTACCGGAATGCTGGACTCAATGCCGCCTGGGCTCGACCCACATTCCATCAGTGCATTACAAGATGTAAACAAGAACGTCATCGTTGGGAGCTCCTTAGCAACAGTCAAAAATGGGATAATGCCTGCCGGAAGGGTTGCGAGAACACCAACGATTCTCGGATTAGGAACGACGTCGCTAGCCGGACATCAAAAAAGAAAAAGACGCGGGCTAGAAACCAAAATTATTCAGACCCCAAACGTTGCTTGTCGCGTGGCACTCCGTCGCAAGGCCGTCTTGTCGTGGTCAATAGTTGCCGAAGGGACGTCATGTTTATCGGCAGCACACAATCTGGATTTTGCGCAAGAGATAAACGAAATCGCGGTGTGTGGTGTGGGAATTTCTGGATAAAGGCAAATAGCCGTCTTCGCATTAAGAAAATACGCCAACGGGATGGCAAAATGGATTTTGTAGCTTGTTATCGGCGAGCATGGACTGCCAGTCGGTGCCACCTGCGTCGCTGAATAATCAATTTCTAAATGCCCCCCGGATAGACACCAATGTTCGGTTTTGCGAAATACCTGGTGATCAAATCGGCAGCCCGAGACCCCTGACCCGAAATACCCAGTTCCCGACAATCAAAAATGCGTCCATGCCGCCAAATTTGGCCCGCCACTTGTAGAAACTCGTACTGCTCATTCTGAACACCAATAATTTCATAGGGGATTACCTTCTAATCACTACCGCAAAATTCTAGTATTTGATTCCGCAATTGGAGTTTCCAGCAATTTTATCCAACCGGTCGCGGCGGGGCACACGAAAATATGCAGGAACTATCAGATTTATTGGATTCAAAGGCGGGGCTTGATTATTTAAAGTCGGAAGGCGTCTTTGTTTCGCAGCAACACTTCAAAGACCAGCTACAGGCGCCAGCAAAAAACGATTTGACGGAAGACCTTGGCGGCGAAGACGCGAAGCTGGTTTGTTCCGGGCAGCAAGTCTACATCGATTACCGCCAGTCGGTCCTGAGCAAGTTTGAAGCGCTGCGTGATATTGCCCAAGTTGATGATCTACTATCGTTATTCTTGTGGGTTGATACCGATCGGTCTGGTGCAGACAGCCTGACAACGAAGTTTGCTTGGCCTAACGGCAGAAAAAAGGGCCCGATAACGATATTGCCCCCGGGCACAAGAGAGGTTGAAACAAGATTTTCGGCTATAGATTCCTCAGTGCTTGTCGGTGCAGCCGATCAATTGTGGACCTCTTTGCGTCAATCTGACGAACGTGTCGATGGCGCCAAAGAGCGATACAAAAATTTCAGATCGATTTTCGTCGACAGCGAACACACGTCATTGAGCGCATTTAATCTGCAGGTATCAGAATTCTTGCTGTCCAATGTCTATGACTATGTGCCGAGGTCGGTGTCACTTTCCGCGCTTCTCGGCCGGACCACCATTTTGCAGGACGTGGATATTTTTGTGAATTGCATTGTTGATGTGATCAAGGTGTTCAATGAAGCTGTGGGATCGCTAATCGGAAATAATATCAACCCACAGGTGAAGCCTCTTTTGCAGGCCTATTTACCGCTATTTTATTCGTGTGATGATGACGGCCGGCGCTTGCGGCTTTTTCGTCAGATCGAGGGTTCCGACCACTTTGCCCTTGGCCGGTGCAAATGCGGTCGCCAGTTCAAATTTCACTTGGGCCAGGGACAATTGTCCATAGCTGAACTTGCACTAACCAACAGATGGAGCCCGGATGTTTGCTTCCCGGTTTTCATCAATGATTTGGTCAGTGGTTTTGTAGCCGGAAAGAGTTCAACTCTTTATCTTATTGTGATGAATGCAGTTCTGCGAAAAGTCCTAGGAAAGACACCGGTTCCTATCCTAATTCCTCAGTATCTCGAGTATCAAAACACCAACAACGGCCAATTCGATAGTTTGCTATACCGATATTTAGCCGGGATCGATCGCTAATAAAAATCGACCAGTTAACCCTTCATGTGTCGAAGACATTACACGACCTGCTTGCCGTCGGGCAGGTCTCAATCGGGGCGAGCCATCAAGATATTCTGAGCCCCAGATAATACCCGGGCGTTGTAGCTTTCCAGCGCATTTGGAAATTGGCTGATTGATTCCATTAGCTTGTCTCTGCCAAATCGTACGGTATCTTGTTCAAATTCTTCAAATACCAACACACCGGCCCTGGCGATCATCTTCATATCGCGCAGGTATCGCTTATCTTCGGTGTCGAGCAAATCGCAAAGGTTTTTGATCAAAATCATCGTCGGATCTTCTTCGTTGGGCTGGCGCTCAACAATTTCGTCTATCAGTTTTTGAATTTCATTGCTCAGTTGCCGTACAGAATCAGCCTTATGACTGCTGTTAATCCGACCAACTTCACGTTTCATCCAGCGAACATCAGCGTTTTGAGAGCAGAAGCCACTGGTTACGGCCCATAAGTTCTCCAATATTTCGCCGCTAGTACCGGTAATAAAATTGGCCATGAAGCGGTCATGTACTTCAAGTAAATATTGCAGCTTGATCGGCGGATAAGCATCGGGCGGGTCGTCGGCAATGATGGTCTGCGCCTTCAAAAGGTAATCGTTGTAAAGTGCATTTTCCATTTCCACGGCGTTGTACAGGAAGCGTATCCAAGCTCGATAGGCATCAGACAAAAGCATAAAGCGTAGACCGCCCGGTCCGACCACTACGCCGGATTCCATGCCGAAATCCAAACGTCGTACAATTCCCAGTTCATACATGCCCAGCATGGAGTCGACTTCTGGGTTTACGTGATGCAGCACTTTTTCATAGGCTTGGGTGCCGTCCATGCCGGTGTAGCCGTGGATAATCTTGAAGCCGCCGGGATGCAGATGGCCGAATTCAGTCATGTCGTAAACCCGGCCATTTATGACCATCCAGAAACCGTCATTGTGATTGTTGTGTAAAACGATCTCGGAAGCGAAGTAGGTCGGTTGTTTCTGGTCTATATGCGAACCTGTATATGTGGTGAAAATGTCTTGTTTGTATCGATTTTCACCGACCAACCGGTAGAGGAAATTGTTGATCTGACTTTCTTTTTCTTCAGCACTCCCAGGGCTGAAACGACGCAAAATTTCCTTTATTGCGCTCATAACAGAATCGGCAAAGCCGGTGCGCCCGCAGACATACAAATGGCCGCCTAATCCTCCCGCTTCTTTACTGCGAATAACATTCCAAAGCATCTTGGCATTTTCTTCTCGCAGCATCTCCTCGCCGATGTATTTTCGGTTATCAGGTTCAAAGACGAAATGACCGCCGGTCTCTGTGTCCTTAACAAACTTAGTATCCACCGCATCCCGCGAGAATGCCGTCCGGACGTGAAGCCGGCCTTTAGCGACAATCGGTTCGAGTTCTTCCTGGTAATAAAATTCGTGGCGGCTGCGCGTACTTAAAAAGAGCCAGCTTTCTCCGACATTTTCCTGGCGATCACGTTCCATGATGAAGCCGCGGAAGGGTGCAATGCCCGTCCCGCCTGAAAACATCACAATTGGTGTTGCCGGATCTTCCGGTAGATCGAAACGGGGAGGATGAACCAGTTTCAGAGCGACTTCGCCGCGATTTTCAGGAGGCGTAAAGATCATATCGCCGAGAAAACGAGATGACGTGCCGTGCCGGTCGCCTGCTTGGGATGCTTCCGTATCTGGCGTATCGTAAAACAACCGACCGATGGTAAGGGTTAGTTCCTGGGCTCCATTTACAGACTCATTCTCTGAGGTGGAAGAGATGGAATACATCCGATAGGTTTCCGGCGGGACAATCCGGCAGATGTGCTCCCGGTCCCCAGGAATGGCCTTCCAGAGCCGTTTGGGATCAAATCCGGCCTGAGAAATCAGTTCGACCATATCCCACAATTCCCATTGATCCTCGGCACGGGATTCAATGATGCGACGCAAGCTGCCATTAAGGCTGATGGCATAAAGGGCTTTTGCCACCGGTCGACAAATTGGTCGGATACAGCCGAATTTTAGCAACGTTCGCAGCGGCAGGGTAACCGCGCCGGTTTCATAACCAGGTCGCAAGCTCACCGCTTCACGCCACTCGGCATTCAGGGCAATTTGTTCAGACCCACTAGCCTTCAGCGCCGCCAGCGTATTGTCGATAATCTCTTTGCTATTTTCCGGCAGGATGGCGCAGCGGTCACCGGGTTGGTAGCGGATACCTGTCTTCGACACATCAAAAACAACCCGCTTGACCCACTTCGTAGCATCGCCCTCCGGATTTACCGTTTCGATGCGCTTGACGGGTGCGAAGTGGCCATATTTGGGTAAATCATCAACCCGTTCGTCTTGAGAGAATGCCAATTCGTCAACCGCATCATCCCAGACGCGATCCTTAAACAAGCCGCTGAAGCCGCCAATGGTCACGCTTCTGCCGACCTTAAAGGCAATATCCAGATAGCCGTATGCCTTCAATTTGTGAATGCTCAGGAATCCGCTGTCTCCGGCATAGCCCTGGCCGGCCTCTTTATAGAGGCCGTTAAGGATCGGATCGTTGCGTTTGGCGACATAGTCGGCAACGGATATCTCGCCAAGAGCTTCAAAAAATTCTTGCCAATGTTTTGGATACCAGTTCCGCATATTGAGCATTTCTTCGCCCAAATGGGTGTTGTAGTTATGGCGGCCAAAGAAGACATCCAGCATATGAAAAAGCGGCGCCGAGACACCGCTTGGTCCGACGGTGCCTTCGGTTATCGGTACGGCAAACGGAGCCACGGTTTTTGCCCAAACAACAGGGTCGACAAACGTGTCACTGTAGGGATTGGGGTCGAGAGCCATGAAGATCTTGCCGCCGAACTGTTTCAGTCCGTCAGTAATGAAGATCAATTCAATTTTTAGAGCTTCAACATCGTCGCGATAAACTGCCTCCTGGGCCCGGACGATGGCGCCGGTAATCGGGCCTATCTTGTAGTGGGCTTCAACCTGCATGAGGTACAGGACATTTTCTTCCTGATTATCAACGGTGGAAACAAGTAGTTCGAGGTTGCCGAGCCGAAACGGATCCTCTTTTAACTGAGGATCGACCATTTTCCAGTTGTAGATAATCAGGTCGATGTAAGATAAATGCGGCGCCAGTCGAGCCAGTCGACGGCTGATTTGTTCCCAAGGCAGTTGAACGCCCTTTGGCATCGGTTCGGCGGGCGTCTCTGCGGAAATCCGATGATAGGCATGAGCCAGGATACTGATGATCACCGACGCCCGTAATAGATATTCATCGGGCAGGTCTTCTTTGGCGGCGCTTAAGATCGGCATTGCCTGAAGTTCTTGACGGATTCTGACTGCCCGCCACAGGCTCGGAAGGCGCGCCGCCATCTCATCCCAGGCTTCATAGCCAGGCGGCAAACTGGAAATCGGAGGTAAGACGGGTAGGAAGCCGTGGGTCTCCGACACGGATCCCAAGTTTTCGTGGCCGAGCCGTTGATTGACGACGGCTGCATTGTCCAAAATCACCCGCGCGGGAATTGCATCCGTCGTCCATCGTTTTGGTGGTTTGTCGACATTGACGGGTTTAAGCACCGGCGCCTCGGGTGCGACCTGGCCTTCGATTTGAAACAGCAGAATATTTTGCCCGATAATGATTTTGTCGCCCGACTTGAGGCTTTGCAGCTCGTTCACCGTCTCGCCGTTCAAAGTCGTGCCGTTGCTGCTGTTCAGGTCCTCGATGACATATTTTGAGGCCAACCAGCTAATGCGGGCGTGACGACGGGAAACCCCGGTGGCATCGATGACAAGATCCGCCGTGCTTGCATCGCGCCCGATGACGATCTGATATTTGTCGAGAGGGGTGGTTTTGCCGGCTAACCCTCCCTCTTCACCCACCAGGTTCGCCGGCGGACGAGCCTTTCCAAGAATCGTATGAAATTCAGCCATGAGATTGCCCCCCGTGTTCGGCTATCGCCAAATTAAAGCGTCCCGACAACGGCACGACAGACATCGGCCCGTGAGATGGTGCCGACAAGTTTTCCGGCCTCTACGACAGGAAGCAGTCTGATCTGCCGATCCAAGAGAATAACCGCAGCCCTGGCAATATGATCGTCCGGTGCGACGACGATCGGCTCTTCAATTACCAGCGGCATTATTGGCAGATCCGATAAATTTCGACCCTTGTTCAAAAAAACGTCAAACGCCTCGGACAGGGAGCCACCCTCCTCGAGAATCTCATCTATGTCCGGCATCGCTGTACGCAGAATATCTCCCTCGGAAAGCACACCTCTGAAATTATTGTCATCATCGACGACCATGAGATCGCTAACGCGGGAAAGGGCAACGATCTCCGCAGCGTGATTGATATTGGAATTGAGACGTATCCGAATAGCGCGCACGACCATGTAATTTTCTATTTTTGATAGGTCTGGTTCGGTCATTTAATCCTCATTGTCGAAAACGAGTTTGGCGAGTGCCCATCGGGAGGCCCAGATCAAAGGTAAGTGCGTGGTCGGCCTCCGATCCATCGGGACAATGCATTCCAACTTGGATGGAAAACGGTGGTCCGTCTCCGTCAGTTTCACCAATACGGCCGCCCGAGTGCCGATGAACGCCTAATTTGTGAACGAATATCGCGTTGAGCGTTAGCCCTCCAATTCATCGCTCCTTTCCAACCAGGAGATTAATGAATATCCCCGGCGAGGACGCTGATATCCGCCGTGAAAACTATCACGACTGCATCCGGTTCGACATCGGCAAATTCCATTATGCAAATGCCAATCATCCGCGAATTCTTGTAACCTATTGCAAATGCAAAGTAAATATCCCTCGTTCGACGGCGATTGGAGCGATCTACAAATTTATTGCTTTGAAAAATATTGCTGTAACGGTACCGTGACTGCCGAAGTGTGCGGGGTATCGTCGGCTACAGGCCGATGGGGCGATAGGCTTGACACGCGATCTCAAGTGGTAGGTGAAATGCCCTGCGGAATAAAATTCCCTAGATGAAAATTGGCCTGAAATCTGCCAACGGAGCCGATTTACAGCTTGCAGTTCGGGCACTTGGAGCCGCTCGATCAGTTCTCCACATTGGCGCCCATCCCGACGATGAAGATGTGGGTATGATTTCCTATGTTACACGCAAGCTGGGCGGTCGCGTCGTTTATTGGTCAGCCACCCGCGGCGAGGGCGGTCAGAACCGGATCGGGCCCTACAACAATGAATTCCTTGGCGTCTATCGGACTTGGGAAAGTCAGCAGGCCCGGGCTATCGGCGGCGGCGAAAGCCTGTTCGGCCCATTCATCGACTTCGGCTTCAGCAAGAATGGCGCGGAAGCACTGACAAAATGGGGCGAAGCTGCATTGGTTCGCGAGATCGTTCGCGCCATCAGGATGGTGCAGCCACAAGTAGTCATTGGACGGTGGCAAGGCGATCGAAGAGATGGCCACGGTCACCACGAGGCCGTCGGCATTGCAACCCGAACAGCGTTTGCCGCGGCTGGTGATCCGACGCAATTCCCCGAACTACAGGCTGACGGTCTTTCGGCTTGGCAGCCATGTCGCCTGCTGTTTTCGACCATGGGAGATTGGCAGCCTGGCGAGGACGGTAGTTTCGGACATATTGACGAGGAATTAGAGCGCGAGGGCGCATTGCGCATTAATACCGGCGAATTCGATCCTTTATCCGGTGCAACTTATCAAGAACTCGGCTGGTTGGGATTTAACAGTCACCGAACCCAGGCGATGGGGTTCCTGCCGGAAGCAGGCGAGTTTTACTACTATTACCGGCCTGGCGAGGCCATCGACAACGGTGAGTTTTCAAAAAGCGATATGTTCGCCGGGATCGATACAGGGTTGGCGGCAATTGCTGACCATACGGCCGAGGGGAACGAAATCGTTCGCCGGGTAATGATTTCGGTGCAAGAACACTCCGATGCCGCGCTCAAAATATTCCGCGCCGATGCACCGGCAGACGCGGCCATGACGATCATGGCGGGGTTAAAAGAGCTTCGGGAATTGTTGGCGCAAATTCCCAGCCTTGCAATTAACGCCGATTGCCAACGCGCTTTGTCGTATGCTTTACGCAACCTGATTGAGAGATTTAACGCCACGGCGGCGAGATGTTTTGGCCTTCGGATGGAAGCCGTGACAGGGTCCTGGCGGCTCACGCCGGGACGCAGTTACACCGTTGAGGCGCGACTTTGGCATGATCATGCGCTGGTCGATAAAGATGTGACGTTTACGACATTGTGCCCCGCCGACTGGAATACCGACATTAGTCAGAGGTCCTCGGCGGAAGGTGTTATTAAAATCGCCTACCAAATCGGCGTCTCCGAAATGGCAATGCTGTCCTGCCCATATTGGTTACGGACACCGCATTCTCAATACGCCTATGAATGGCCCAAATGCCCCACAGCCAGCCTGCCGTTCGGTCAGAGCGATCTGCGTGTGAAATGTACCGTCGAAACCCCGGCTGGTATGCTGGAGTTCACCGAACCTGTGCTTTTCCGCGAAGGATTTGCAGCCGGGCACCGCGAATTGGAAGCCAAGATCGTTCCTCCGATCTCGATAGAAGCTGAACGCAGAACCTGCTTTCTCCCAGTGTCAAACCGGGCCCAAGCAGTTGAGGTCAACGTTTCGGTCACAAGCAACCTGCAGGGCGAAAAGGCCGAAGGTGACCTGCGCCTTGCGGTCGCGGATGGCTGGACCGTGGAACCGGTGCAAATTCCGTTCTCACTATTGAAATTTGGCGAGGTCTTCAGCGGTCGTTTCATCGTCACCGCGCCGGACGCGGCAGCAGCTGGAAACTACACTTTGGCGGCTGAAGCTCAGCTGGGAGACCGTGTTTACAAGCACATGCTGTCGGCCGTCATGATGGGTGCGCCGGGCCTGCCACGGCAGGCGAGCGAGGCAAATTGCGTCGAAGAGGAGTTCATAATTGAAGAGGCCAGCGTTCTTTTCAAACTCATGGATGTCGATTTTGCGCCCGGTCTCAAACTAGCCTACCTGTCCGGAGCCGAGGAAGACATCTGCGATTCACTGGCGCAATTTCCGATAAATATAGAAGAATTGAGCGACGCTGATGTGCGCAATCTCGAACTTGATGATTTCGATGCCATCGTCGTCGGTCCCAACGCGTATCTTATGCGCGATGAGCTACGTAAAAACGGCTCCCGTCTGCTGAATTACGTGGATCAAGGCGGTACCCTTATTGTTCAATACCAAGGTTATGGATATGCCAAAACTGGTTGTGCTCCGTACCCATTTCAATATGCCCAGCCACACGACCGGGTGACGCTTGAAACTGCTCCGGTAACGTTTCTTCAGCCAACCCACAGCGTATTGAATTATCCCAATAAAATGACCGAAAAAGATTTCGAAGGGTGGGTGCATGATAGGGGGATGTATTTTTTCGGGAGAGCAGACGGTAGATACGAAAAAATCCTGAGCTGCAACGACGCCGGTGAAGAGCCTAAGGACGGGGGCCTGTTGATCGCCGGCTATGGCAGAGGAACTTTTGTGTATGCCGCATACTCATTCTACCGGCAGCTTCCAGCTGGCGTTGAAGGTGCATTTCGGCTTTTTGCCAACTTACTGTCCTTGCCGCATGCCCGCATACTTGAACGTATGAGCGTTCTACGAAAAGTTCCGATTTTCAGCTCTATGTCTGATGACCAGATCGAAAAACTAGCCCGGGTGTCCCGTGACCAATCCGTCGACGACGGGTCTTATCTTTGCCGTCAGGGAGATCCTGGTTTCGAGCTTTACGTCGTGGTTGACGGAGTAATCGAAATCCTGACCGAGAATGGCGACAGCCAGCGCTTGTTGGGCAAGTGCGGTTCGGGCGAATATGTCGGTGAAATGGCCGCCCTGGCGCAACGACCTCGCTCTGCTTCTCTGCGCGCCAAGGGCAAAACCAAATTGCTCTCGCTTCCCGGCCAAGATTTCCGGCGGCTGCTGCATACAAATCCGGGTATGACGGACAATGTGATCGGTGTGCTGACAGATCGTCTAATCAAGGCGCAATCTTCAGCGCCGCCCGGTTAGTATCTTGGACCAGATTTCACCACCACTGCTGGATATGCAAGGCAGTCACGATGATAGCCGGCCGTTAGGGATGCGCGTCGGGATACTCTGCCACCAGACCTGCGGCGGCAGCGTTCGGGTCGCTTGCGATCTAGCCGATACCTTTGCTCAAATGGGTGTGCAATGCGGATTTATGGGAGATACGAACCCGTTCTTCTTGCCGGGCTGCGAAACAGGCGCGGCATCTGGCAACCATCGTTCTCGCTCACCGGCAGAGCTTCCCTGGTCTTGGTCTGAAAAAAAGACCCAACAGTTTGCGCTAAAGATTGCCGAGCAGGTACAGCGCTGCGGTCTCGATGTGCTGCATTATCATTATGCGGCACCGTTCGCGCATGTTGTAAATATTGTAAAACACCACCTAAAGGGCGATGCGCCAGTCATGGTAGGTACCCTGCACGGAACCGACGTCACGCGGTTTGAAACATTGCCCGTGGAAAGAGATAAACTTGCAAGCGCCCTAGCCTCGGCCGATAGACTGACAACCGTCTCGCAATGCCATTCAAGGCTTGCTCAGTCGGTTTTTGGACTAGATGAATCGCCGATGGTCATCCCAAATCCTGTCAATCTAAGTAAATTTCATCCGGATCCGATGCCGCTGCGCAGACAGGCAATTCGGCCGCGTATGCTCCACGTGTCCAATTTCAGAAAAGTCAAAAATCCGATGGGTGTTGCCGAGGTGTTTATCCGGGTTCGGCGCCAACTTGACATCGAGCTTTGGCTGGTCGGCGACGGTAAGGAACTACCCGATGTTCTTCAAAGGCTGGACGACGCCGGTGTTGGTTCGGATGTCGTTGCCCTCGGTGCAATAACAGATGTTGAAAACATTATCCGCGCCTCTGACCTCGTGCTGATGACAAGCGACGAGGAAAGCTTCTGCCTGGCGCTGCTGGAGGGAATGGCTTGCGGAGTACCGGTGCTCAGCACAAATGTTGGAGGTGTGCCCGAAGTGGTTCGGCACGGTCGGACCGGTTTCTTGTTTGAGAGTGGCGATTGGGACACTGCGGCGCGTTACGCGATTGAGATTCTTAGCAATCCAACAATCTCTGAGCATATGCGAGACGCCGGCCCGAAAGATGCAAAGAAATACGCCTTGGACATCATCGCTTCGAGATTTTTAGACCTCTACAAAGACTGTCTCGACGACAGACGACCAACCGTGGCGGCAAGTTATCCGTGAATGAAATTCTGACCGGGTTGGCCGAAGTGTAGCTTACGACTCCATTCGGGCGGCAGGAGAACCACGGATTGTTGCCGAATTCATCGTTGGTCCGGTGTAAGCAAAAGGGGATTTCATTTTGTCGATCGACCTTGATATTCTAGCCTTCGCACCGCACCCCGATGACGCTGAGATCGGATGTGCTGGCGCCCTTGCACTGGCCACACGATCGGGCCGGCGCGCGGCGATTGCAGATATGACGGCAGGTGAAATGTCCTCGCGGGGCGACGCTGAGACCCGCAAGCGCGAAGCCAACGAGGCGGCGCAAATTCTCAAGCTTCATGAACGATATGGGCTTGGATTGCCCGACACGCGGATCGGCACTGATGAAAGCCATCGTTACGCGGTAGTCGAATTGATCCGTAAAACCAGACCAAGGGTCGTGCTGGCTCCTTATGGGCAGGACCGTCATCCCGACCATCGAGCGACCAGTTCGCTGGTTCGCGAGGCCTGTTTCTATGCCGGTATCGCAAAGGCCGGGAGCGGAGATCCATTCCGGCCATCAGCGTTGCACTACTACCAAATTCACACGCCATTTATACCAGATTTCGTCGTCGATATTTCGGCCGTCTGGATGTTGAAAAAACGTTCAATCGCCGCATTTGCAAGCCAGTTCGACAGTCAGGAGACGGATTCGGGCACGGCGCTCAGCAGCGGCCGATTTCTGCGAAGCCATGAAGCTGCAGCCGTGACTGCCGGTGCAATGATTGGGGTTGATTATGGTGAGATTTATTGCTCAGCCGGGCCAATTGCGATGCAGGAATTGCCTGACGGTACCGCCCATGACGCTGAGACCAGACTACCCCACTACAATCTTTTTCAATGACCGGAAAATGGCCTGTATCAATTTTGAACAACAGGCGATGAAACGCGACAGGCGACAGAATAATCGAGTTGGATGCGCTTTCAACGTGGAATTCCGGCGCGTTGGCCCTTCGGAGCGGATTCGAACCCCCGACCCCCAGATTCGATGCGCGCTAATTGTTTCAGTAAATCGAGTTGCGAAACTCTCCTAAATCCGTCGAACATAGGGCGGACCTTCAGTACTCTTCAGGCCCGGTGTTTGTCCGGTGATGCAAATCGCAATAGCCAGTATTTTCGGGAAATGCTGCGTGTCTGTCGGAAGTATTCGCGGAAAAAAAGCCCAAAAACACGCAATGTTTTCAAGGGCCTATTTTGGTTGCGGGGTTGGATTTGAACCTACGACCTTCAAGTTATGAGCCTGAGTGATGGAGCATATTTCCTATTAAACATCAATAATTTAGCATTCTCATGTGCCAATCTTGCGCCACGGAACGCATGTGAGTGCACGCAAATCTCAGGCAGGCTGAGTGAATTGGTTTAATCCATGGAGCCGGCGGCTTTCATGTCCCTCCAATACACATCAATTATATTTTGCAGTGAAATCCGCCTCGGTGCGCCAGATGGCGTATCAGGCATTTCCGGTCGCGGCTGCATCACATCCGGTATTGCCATGTGATTCAGTAAGCCTGGAGCTGAAGGTGCAAATATCATCCGGCCATTACTATTTTTCGTCCATGGTCAGGCGCAGGTACTCCCATGCCGCCTTAAGATGATTTTTCATTGCTTCTTCCGCACCGTCGGCGTCCCGGCTTCTTATTGCTTCGAATATTTCTTCGTGATTGCGGTAATTCACTTTGTTGCGTTCGGGGTGTCTGGGCAATTTGGACCAATGCGGTTCCAGCCAGGAAAAGTAAGCGCGATGAATAGCTGGAAAAATAGGATTGCGAGGAATCAAATAAAGGACGCCATGAAAATCCATATCGCTGGCAGAAAATTGGATGGCATCCGGGACTGTTTCGATGTTTCTCTCAAGCGCCGCCTCCAAATCGACCATGTCTTCTTTTCTACCGTTGGTCGCCGCTTCGCGTGCCAAAGCACATTCAATGAATATGCGGCTTTCATATAGATTCTTGATGCCGTTGGGCGCACCCAACAGGTGATCGACAACACCTGCAATCGCACCAAACGCCGCTTCATAGCCGGGTTTGCGAATAGTCGGCCGAAAACGCGGTTTGTTTTCAATCAAGCCGGAACTCGACAGTGTCGTAATCACTTCGCGAATTACTGTTCTGCTGGCCCCGTAATGCTCAATAAGTTCCCGTTCGGAAGGCAGGGTGGCGCCATCATCAAACTCGTTTGAAACAATTCGATTTCGCAGATCTTTTATGATCGCGTCGGCAGCCCGCGCCCCTGGCTTTGACGAAAGTGAATGGTTGCTTCTCATTTTTGCTCACACATTTCTTTTGCAAAACCGCGTCGATCAGCGGTCTTCTTGTGTAGCATTTTCCCAACAGCATGTCCATTTTTGTAATACAAAAAATCATGCGAATTGTTATTTACTTGCTGTAAAACGCGAAAAACTTGCTGAAAAATGCGAAATATTTGAATAAATTGGATTTTTGTATTCTGAAAATAAAAACACCAATAGATTTTATAATACCAAACTGGTATGACTCATGCGTGATGCCGCAACTCATGGGAATGTTCACAGGGAGATGATGACAATGTTTGGGAAGAAAAATAAACTCTGGGCAGCCGCCGCATTGGCTGGCGCCTTGGCCGTTTTACCGGGCCTGGCGAGTGCTGGCGACACGGTGAAAATCGGCCTGTCAGTGCCGTTGACCGGTGACTGGGCCGAATACGGCGATTTTATCAAGAAATCGGTGGAAATGGTCGTTACGCGGGCCAATCGCATGGGCGGCATTCGCGGAAAACAGATCGAGGTCGTTGTTGCCGATAGCCGTGGCGATCCGAAGGAATCCGTTCTGATCGCAGAGAAATTTGTCGCCGATCCGGATATCATCGCGGAAATTGGAGATTTCTCCTCGTCAAGCTGCATGGCCGCAGCACCGATTTACGACAAGGCCAATATGTCCCAGGTGTCGCCGACGGCTTCGCATCCCGATTTCACCAAGAAGGGCAAAAACATGTTCCGCGTCGGCGCCACACAGACCGCCGAGGGACCGTTCAGTTCCAAATGGGCGATCAAAGATCTTGGTGCTAAAACCGTGGCGACCATTTACATCAACAATGACTGGGGGGTTGCCGCCAACAAGTATTTTGTCGAATCGGCAAAAAAGATGGGCGCCACTGTAGTCGCGGAGGAAGCCTTTATTACCGGCGAAAGAGACTTCTCGTCGATCCTGACAAAAATCAAGAAAGTCAATCCGGACCTTATTTATCTGCCTACCTTCTATGCCGACGCGTCTTCAATCATGACCCAGGCACGGCGTATGCATTATAAAACGAAGATTCTGGGAACCGGTTCGCTCTACTCGCCGGAACTGATCAAACTGGGGGGCAAGTCGGTCGAAGGCTTGTTGTCAAACGCCGTTTACTTCCCCGGTGATCCGCGTCCCGCGGCAAAGGAGTTTACCCGCGATTTCCGAGCAATCTACGGAACGGATCCAAGCACATTCGCAGCATTGGGTTATGACGCGGCCAATTTGGTCATTGCCGCCCTTCAAATGGCGGGAACCGAAGATCGCGCAGCCGTTCGCGTGGCGCTTGAATCGTTGAATGGTTTCGTTGGCGTCACCGGCCCATTCGATTACTCAAAGTCCCATGATACAGCGAAGGAATTCGCACGCATCATGATCAAGGACGGCAAATGGGTGCCTTACAGCAAATAAGGCAGGCCGACAAAGAGGGGCTCCCGTGCTTGAGCAACTGATCAACGGGTTAACCCAGGGCAGCGTCTATGCACTGCTTGCCCTGGGTTTTACGGTTATTTTTGGCACCTTGCGCATGGTGACGTTCGCACACGGCGAGGTGTTCATGGTTGGCGCCTATATTGGCCTCAGCCTGTTTACCCATCTGTCACCAAACTTCTTTTTGGCTTTGGCGGTGGTGTTACTGGCCACCTTTATTCTTGGCGCGTTCATGGAAATTGTCGCCTTCCGGTATTTGCGGGACGCTCCACATTTTTCCTCGCTTCTGGTAACGATCGGTTTTTCCATACTGCTGATCAACGTTGCCCAGTTAATCTGGGGGCCGGGGACGCGCGCGGTACCGCCGGCGATTATCGAAGACCTCGCATTCAGCGAAATCGAGATCTACGGCATTTACATTACCTATCTGCAATTGAGCGTACTTGGTGTTGCTATTGGACTGATGGTGGCGATGTACCTCTTCATGGAGCGCACAAAGATCGGCATGGCAATCCGCGCAACGGCGCAGGACCATGAAGCGGCTTTCGCGATGGGCGTTAATGTCAATCGCGTTTTCACCATCACTTTCGCGATCGGCTCAATGATGGGCGGCGTCGCCGGGCTACTGGTCGGGCTTTACTACAACGTCTTCTACCCCACTATGGGCACTCTACTTGGCCTGAAAGCCTTCAGCGCCAGCGTCGTCGGTGGCCTCAGTAGCTTACCCGGCGCCGTGATCGCAGGCCTTATTATCGGTGTCGTGGAATCTTTCGCCGTCGAAGTTTGGGACGCCGGTGTCCGTCACATGGTGTCGTTTATTTTCATGATTGTCGTTTTGATTGCCCGGCCTGCAGGCCTGTTGGGCAAAAAGGAACTGATTAAGGCGAGAGGCGACTGATGTCGGGTCCGCTTCGTTCGGTAATTGCCAATTCGCCATATTGGGCTCTTTTGGCGGCGCTCATTGTGGCGCCGTTGTTTATCGAAAATCAGTACATCCTGCAGGTCATGATATTCGTCGGTATATACATCATGCTGACCCTCAGCCTGAATTTGCTGAATGGCTATGTCGGTCTGATCGCATTGGGGCACGCCGGATTTTATGGTATCGGCGCCTATGCCTCCGCCAAATTCAGCTTGGATTTAGGTTTTCCATTTCTGCTTTCGCTAATTTGTTCAGGAATTGTGGCGGGCTTTTTCGGTTACCTACTTGGCCGTCCCACCTTGCGGCTGTCAGGCATTTATCTTGCCTTGGCGACGCTCGGGTTTAACGTCGTCGTGTGGCTGTTGTTGCTTAACTGGATGAGCTTCACCAACGGACCGCTGGGGATCATGAGTATCCCTCCGCCGACCATCTTCGGTTACGAGATCGAAACGCGATCGGACTATTTCTATTTGATCCTGGCGCTGGTGGTTTTGACGATCGTCAGCATGCACCGGCTGATCAATTCCAGGTTCGGGCGGGCGCTAGTAGCCATCCGCGAGGACGACCTGGCGGCGGAAGCAATCGGCATCGACACCACGCGCTATAAAGTTCAGGCCTTCGTGCTTTCGGCATTTTATGCCGGATTGGCCGGCAGTTTTTATGCTCACTTCGTCAAATATGTCAGTCCCGACAGTTTCACCCATATTGAATCCTTTGTCATCCTGGCGATGCTCGCGCTCGGCGGTACCGGCAATCTATTTGGGCCAGTGGTCGGGGCGGTGATCCTGATCGTCATTCCGGAAGTATTTAGAGGGCTATTAGAATATCGGATGATTATCTATGGCGGCATATTGGTCGTCATGATGCTCGTGCGCCGCGAGGGCCTGCTTGGCGGCCGCGATTACAGCCTGCGGCTTCGTTTCCTCGACGAACCTGAACCGGAATATACGCAAGGCGACAAGTTTTTACCCGATACCGAAGGTGATGAGAACGAGACAGCTCCGGCCCTTCAAGGATCGGAGCGGCAGTCATGACGATCCTGGAAGTCGAAGGCGTACACAAGGAATTCGGCGGGCTTATGGCGCTGAATAATTTGTCGCTGAATGTGCCAAAGGGTGAAATCGTCAGCCTGATCGGACCCAACGGCGCCGGTAAAACCACATTGTTTAATTGCATTACCGGAACGTTGCCGGCCGAAACCGGGAGCATTCGTTTCGCCGGGCAGGACATCACGAAAGCCCAACCGCATGACGTGGCTTCCTTGGGCGTGGCGCGCACTTTTCAACATATCCGCCTGTTCAAGAGTATGACGGTGCTTCAAAACATTCTGGTCGGCAATCATCACCGCACTAAAACCGGCCTGATCAGCGCTTTGATGCGTCCAGGATGGGTGGATAGCGAAGAGAAGGAATCACGGCAAAAGAGCTTGGAGATTTTGGCGCTGTTTAAGGAGCGGCTGTTGCCGCGCATCAACGATAGAGCCGATAGCCTTTCATATGCCAATCAACGGCGCGTGGAATTAGCGCGGGCACTGGTTTCAGAGCCTGACTTACTTCTGCTCGATGAACCGACGGCAGGCATGAATCCACACGAAACTCAGGGCATCGTCGATCTGATCTACGAATTGAAGGAACGCGGTCATACCATCTTCGTGATCGAACATAAGATGCGCGTCGTAATGACGGTCTCCGACAAAGTGATCGTGCTCGACCACGGCGAAAAGATCGCCGAAGGAACGCCGGATGAAATCGCCGCCAACGAGCAGGTGGCGGAGGCCTATATGGGACGGAGGGACCGGCGTGCTTCAGTTGACTGACATCGACACGTTTTATGGACCTATCCAGGCGCTCAAGAGCATCTCGTTGGAGGTCCACGAAGGCGAGATCGTGTCCCTACTCGGTGGCAATGCTTGCGGAAAATCGACGACCATGAAAACCATCATGGGTCTGGTCAAACCGAAACGCGGCACCATCGAGTTTTACGGCCAGCGCATCGACGGCAAGCCGCCCTCGCATATGGTTAAAGCCGGCATATCTCCCGTTCTTGAACGTCGGCGCTTGTTTCCGTTTCTATCGGTTGAAGAAAATCTCATGATGGGTGCCTATGTGCGCAACGATAAGCGTGAGATTAAAGCCGACGCCGAACGGATCTGGGAAACTTTTCCGGTGGTTCGCGAACGCCGCCGGCAAATGGCCGGCACGCTCAGCGGCGGCGAACAGCAAATGGTCGCCATGGCCCGGGCACTCATGGCGCGGCCAAAATTGTTGATCATGGACGAACCCTCGATGGGCCTGTCGCCACGATTTGTCGACGTGGTTTTCGATGTCATTACCAAAATTAATCGCGAGCAAGGAGTGGCCGTCTTGCTGGTCGAACAAAATGCCAATATGGCGCTTAGCATTGCCCAGCGTGGTTACGTTCTGCAAACCGGCGAAATCGTCTTAGCCGATACCGCTCAGGGGCTGTTGGACAATCCATCCATGCAAAAAGCCTATCTGGGCGTGGCCTAGATAGGCCCTGACGGGAAACAGGAAGCTGCAGCGCCGACGTGAAGCCAATCCACCAAAGGTGGATCCGTAGATTCGTAATTGAAAAGTGCACTTATTATGACGCAAATATCCTTATGGCGCAGTGTGACGCCGACGGGCGAAAGCCATCCGCCGCTTGAAGAAGCTATTCACGCCGACGCGGTGGTGGTCGGGGCCGGTTTTACCGGGTTGTCAACAGCCTGGCATCTGGCTGGCAAGGGATTAAGTGTCGTCCTTCTAGAAGGCGTGGATATCGGCCACGGCGCTTCCGGGCGCAATAACGGCCAGGTTATCCCCGTCATGACCCGGGCCGAACCGGATTATCTGATCGAGCGTTTCGGCCAAACCGGCGAGCGGTTCGTAGATCTCGTTGGAGGCAGTGCCCGATATCTTTTTGATCTGGTACGTGAGGAAGAACTCGACTGCGAGGCAGAGCAGACCGGATGGATTCAACCGGCGCACAGCCCAGGACGTGTGGAAGCAATTAGTGCCAATCGTTACCGGCAATGGCAGAGCGTCAGCGACGATATAGAACTACTTGATAAGGCAGCTTGTGAACGCCTCACCGGCAGCCCGTTTTTCCATGGCGGCTTCATGAATAAAACCGGTGGGCATATCAATCCCCTGGCTTTGGCGCGGGAACTCGGCCGGATCGCCAGTCAACAAGGTGTTCAGATATTCGAAAACTCGCCGGCGCTACGGTATGAACAGACAGCCGACGGTTGGCGGGTTGAGACTGAAAAGGGTTCGGTCACAGCCGGCGCGATGGTATTGGCGACGAATGCCTATTCCGGTCAAATCCGGTCTGGTTTTGCTCCAAGGCTGGCCCGCAGCGTCGTACCTGTGTTGAGTTGGCAAATGGCAACCCAGCCACTGAGCGACAACATTCGCAAATCGGTGATTCCGGAACGCCATGCGGTATCGGACACGCAGGGTGATTTACATTTTTTCCGCTACGACGCCCGTAACCGATTGGTCACTGGTGGCGCATTGGTGCTGCCATTTAATCGTGAACACCGTGTCAAAGCCCGCATCATCAAGCGGCTACAAAAAGTTTTCCCGCAATTTACCGACCCAAAGATTGAAAATATCTGGACCGGCCACATCAGCATAACCCAGGACCACACGCCGCATTTTCATAAACTGGGACCAAATGGTTGGGCCTGGATCGGATGTAATGGTCGCGGCGTCGCATTGTCGGTATCAATGGGCCGCGCTTTTGCCGAGGCCATTATGGAGCCCGATGAGAAGGATTTACCGTTCCCGGTCACCAATATCGAATCCGTACCGTTTCAAAGGCTGGCAAGCAAGATCGCGCCACCGTTCGCACTTTCATATTACCGCTGGCGGGATCAGCGGGAAGTTGGCTGAAATCGCGGCGGCAAATGAGCGAAGGGACATTGCAATAATGACGACAGAAACCATGGTTCCCATCTCCGCATTGCAGGCGGCATTAAAAATGCGCGCGGCAGCCTACGCGCATATGTTCGATGTCATGTGCGAGACGATTGGCTTGGAAAAAGCCATGGAAATCGGCCAGGAGGCGACCCGTCGGCTGGGGGCCGACATGGGACCGGCATTTGGTAAATATGCGCCCGATGATCTACAGGGACTGAAGGAGGCTTTTCTTTCCGGTATTCCAGGCATTGGCGAATTGTTCATCCCCGAAGTCGTCAAATGTGATGATGATGAATTGGAAATTTACTTTCAAAAATGTCCCTTGAAAGACGCCTGGGAGGACCTGGGCAGATCGGATAGGGACCTTGAAAACCTTTGTAAATTCGCCGGCGCGATTGATGGTGGATTATTTACGGCCGCCGGATTTACATTCGCTGGCGAAACCTGGAAACCAGGACAAACGGGCTGCTGTCGGCTGCGCGTCCTGCCGGGGCAATCGTAGGAGATTAAATCATGACCGCACCTATGTTGGAACGACGGCGCATCGAAGCCGAGATATTGGCGCTTGTTTACGAGGAACTAAAATCCGAACTCGGCGACGAAACCGCAAAGCGGTTCATCGCCAATGCGGTACGCAAATCGGCAATCGAGCAAGGCCGCAAACTTGCCGAACAAGATGGCGGCAAAACCAGTCTCGAGAGTTTCAGAGCCTATCACCCATTATGGGCGGCGGGCGGCACGCTGGAGATCGAGCCGGGAATCGAAAGCCCGGACCATGTTGAGTACAAAGTGACCCGCTGCAAATACGCCGAAATGTACAAGGAAATGGGTCTTGGCGATTTTGGTTTTATATTGTCCTGCAATCGCGATGGCACCCTGTGCCAAGGCTACGATCCGAAGCTGAAGTTGACTAGGAAGCAGACCATCATGGAAGGCGCCGACCATTGCGATTTTAAGTTTACCTATGACGACTAGGCAACGTCGCAGGGTTGATGACTAACTGCTGGTTCGATCCAACGTGATCAATCGCCGCTGAGTATCCCCTCGGCCAATTGCACCCAGTATGTCGCGCCGATGGGCAATATCTCATCATTGAAATCATAGGCTGGATTGTGAACATTGGCACGGTCCTCGCCGCCGCCAACCCAGATATAACATCCAGGCTTTTCCTGTAACATGAATGAAAAGTCTTCCGAGCCCATGACCGGGCCGGCATTGATGTCGACGTTTTCCCCGCCGACGATCTCTCTGGCATAGTGTGCTGCCAAAGCCGTTTCGTCGGGCGCGTTGACGGTTGGCGGATACCGCCGCTCATAGCGCAGCTCAGCTTCGCCGCCGTGGGCAGCGGCAATGGATTTGGCGATCCGCCCGATATTCTCCTGCGCCATATCCTGGATCTCCGGTTCGAAACTGCGCACGGTTCCGCACAGCATAACCTCCTGGGGGATCACGTTATAAGCATCACCGCCATGCATTTGCGTCACGGAAACCACGAGCGATTTTAGCGGGTCAACGTTGCGGCTGGAGATGGTTTGCAGGTTGGTAATAACGTGGGCAGCGATGACCACCGGATCGATACCCTGTTGAGGCATGGCGGCGTGTGCGCCCTTGCCTGAAATTGTGATCTCAAAGATGTCGTATGCAGCCATGATCGGCCCGACGCGCATACCAATCTTGCCGACAGGCATTCCTGGCTGGTTGTGCATGCCAAAAACACTTTCCATGGGAAATATATCGAACAGGCCATCTTCGACCATCACCCGGCCGCCGCCCTCATTTTCCTCCGCCGGCTGAAAAATGACATGGACCGTGCCGCTGAAATTGCGGGTTTGCGCCAAGTATTTGGCCGCTCCCAAAAGCGTTGCTGTGTGACCGTCATGACCACAGGCATGCATTTTTCCCGGGTTCTTCGAGGCGTAGGGTTTGTTCGTCTGTTCATCAATATCCAGAGCATCGATGTCGGCCCGCAGACCTATGGACGGCCCGTCGCCGTTCTTTCCCTTGATGGTGCCGACCACGCCAGTTCCGGCAAGACCGCGATGAATTTCAATGCCAAAGCTTTCAAGCTTATCAGCAACGAATTGAGAGGTGCGCACCTCTTCAAACGCGGTTTCGGGATAAGCATGGATATCACGCCGCCACTCGGTCATTTCCGCATGTAAATCAGCAATAGCCGGATTGATATTCATACGCCTGTCTCTCCATCGATCACGCCCTTGCCACGCATCGCATTGTGCCTTGGCGCGGCTTCCAAAAGAAGCTTTGTAAACTAATTTTACGGAGTAATGTTAAACTCCGCTGTTGGATAATCTTAGACCCTCACGCCATGTTGCATGTTGATGATCAGGTCGCGATTTTGCGCAGCGGCCCACAAGTCGCTGACAAAAATCTGAATAGCCAACTGGGATTATTCCGGACGCAATCCAATAGAAATAACACTTGCATCTGCGCCGTGGCAATTAATCCATTCGCCATTTGGATCTTTTTGAACCGTCCACTAATACGCGGGAAGACCATTGTGCCACTGTCCGTTGTCACGTCTATATCGAAAAGGTCATGCACGCCGCTATGATCGGCGATTTTCTGAGTTGTAGCGCCCAGACCGATGTGCCGCCAGACGAGGCGGTACAATGGCGCATCAGTACGCTTAATTACTTTGCCGGCGAACACGCTCCACGAACCGTCGGACCCAGGGATTATTGCTTGTGTTGCGCAGGTGGCAATATCCCGCCATCAGGTTCCCAATGACCAGACCATCGTTGACGCCGTCTATGCCGTGTCCGCGTTGCATGATCCGGGTAAACCGCGAATCTGGCGGCAGACCCTCAACGGACGAATAATGGAACTCGTGCGCCGGCACAGTTTGGCCTACCGATGGCTCGTATCCTGCTAATTCCTGGTTATCCGCCGTCTTGAATCGGACATAGCCGCGCCCTTGCGGCAGGTCATGCATGCGCGTGTCGCCAGGGATCACCCCGACCATTTCGCAGCTTTGCGACCCCCATGTCAGCGACCGGGATAAATAGGCAAGTCCACCACATTCCGCATAGGCCGGCATGCCAGCTTCATGGGCTGTTTTTATTGACCGGCGAAGTGTCTTATTCGCCTCAAGCGCCCTCATTTGAACTTCTGGAAATCCACCGCCGATGAACAACCCGTCAATATCGGGCAGTTCCTGATCAGACAGTGTGTCGATCGCAATGAGATCGGCGCCCGCGGCGCCAAAAGCCTCCAGATCGTCAGGGTAATAAAACCGAAATGCCGCGTCCATGGCGATCCCGATCCGTACCCGCCGGCCAGTTGTGGTTTCCGCTTCACCCTGCCACGGAGCGTCTTGTTCCGACAGCGGGGTATTCAGTCGGATAAGCCGGTCGACATCGACACCTCCGGCAACCGCGTCACGCATCCTTCCGACGGCCAGTTCGGAGCCAGCACATTCCATCGGCATGGTCAGACCCAGATGCCGCTCGCCGATTTCCAAATCATGATCGCGCCACACCGCACCGATCATCGGCAGGTCGCTATAGTTTTCAATGGCCGCCCGCAGCTTGGCCTCATGACGCGGCCCGCCGACCTTGTTGAGAATAACGCCGGCAAATTCAATGCCCGGATCAAATCTCTCATAACCATATAGCAACGGCGCGATGCCCCGGGTAATTCCGGATGTATCAAGAACCAGGACGACCGGCGCCTTTAACAACTTCGCCAAGGCTGCATTGCTGTCGCTGCCGTCAACATCCAGACCGTCGAAAAGCCCCTTGTTGCTCTCTATGATTCCGATATCGCCCTCACCCATGCGCCGGTGAAATACCGAACGGATCTCCGAGGCCGGCATCGTATGAAAATCAAAATTGTAGCAAGGTTGGCCGGACGCCAGTGTCAGCCACATGGGGTCAATATAGTCCGGCCCTTTCTTGAAAGGCTGCACCCGTAACCCGCGCGCCCTGAACGCTGCGGCGAGACCGGTGGAAATCGTGGTTTTCCCAGAAGATTTATGCGCCGCGGCAACCATGAAATGGGTCATGACATGCTAGACCGATCCAGGAATACGCGTCATGTCGCGTCCGGCCCACCAGGTTTTGGCCATCTCTTGCGCACTTTCCTGGGTTTCAGAAAGTCCCAACGTTCGAAGGGCGATTGCCAGGGTTCCGGTAACAGCTGCTTCTCCGTAGGCATCCTCGATGTCGCCGCGCCATAAGGCACCGAGATTTTCGATATCCATGTCTTCATCAGCCGGCTGGAAGGGTTCCGGCAACATCGCCGGCCACCGTTCGACAGTCGTTTCGCCGTCGAACACCGACCAGACCTCGCAAGGCTTGTTGGGGCGGCGCTCAATCTCACCGCCCTCACCGCGAAACACCGACATGCGGGGTTGCTCCAGTATTTTTGCGGCACCAGCATGAATATCCATGAAGCCACGATGGAAGATGCCCTGCATCATGCAGGGTGCATTAAACGGATTGAGCATGCGGGAGAAACTGTGAACGGGCGAGCGCAGGCCGAGGATCGGCCGCAATTCAATCAGTTCCTTCAGCTTCGGGCTGAGCACTTCCAGGGGCACGTAGGCGAAATTGTCGGCCTCGATGTGTCGGGCCGCTTCAGCGAGATCACTGGCAATTGGAAAACCCAAGGCCTCAAGGCAATCCCGGGTATATTTGCGCCCTGGCGTATGGCCCTCCGTGCCATGCATAAAGACCTTGATGCCATTCTCGGAAAGCGTCAGCGCCGATAGCACGAACCAAGGCAGCTGCCGGCGTTTTCCGGCATAGGACGACCAGTCCAGATCGACGCTCGGGATGACATCGGGCAGCGGCAAAGTTGTTCGCGCGCCCTGCGTGAACCCGGCTATTTCCTCAGAGCTCTCCTCCTTTAAGCGCAACAGCATGAGAAAAGCACCGATTTGTTCTGGTAAGGCTTCGCCGCGCAAGATCATCGCCATGGCCTCACGGGCTTCGTCAGCCGTCAGGTCCCGTACATGGGTCTTACCCCTTGCCAGGATTGCCACGAAACGTGAAAACGGATGCATGTCCATCAGGGTCTGAACTCAATTGGTAAATGTCAGGCCGGCCGATGGTGCGGATCGACCGCAGCGTCAGACAGGCTCACAGGCATAATCCGCAAGACCTTTACCCCAATCCAGGCAATGATCAAGGCGATCGCCACACCGCCCAATCCCAATCCGATTTCCGGCAAACTGGGTGTATAACTGGCAATGGCGCCATCATGGAATGAACTGCTGACCTCCATCCCTGGAAACAGCACCAGCGGATAAGCCTGGCCACCGATGATAATCACATAGATCTGCGCCAAACCGCCAAGGACGATCAGGAAGCTTGCCAGCATAATCCGCATCTGGTCTTTGTTCATGGCCGGATGAAAAACTATGGCTAGGGGAACCAGATTACCGAACAGAATCTGGCCGATCCAAAACAACCCGGTATAAAGCCCACCCTCCACGAGGATGAACAACTCCACACCCTGGTGCTCGCTGGCATAAAGATTGGTCAGGTGTTGGATGGCGGTGAAATAAAGCACACAGCCGCTGAACACGCCGAGAAGCCGGGCAAGCCTGCGCAACAGGTGTTCTCCCACCTCGCGGTCGCTAAAACGGCAGATCAACATCGTCACCAGCAAAAACACAGCCAATCCTAGCGAGAAGGACAGAGCAATGAATAACGGCGCCATGACCGCCGCATCATATGCTTCTCGCGCCACCAGCCACCCGAAAATCGAACCAGTACCCGTGGTCAACATCAGCCGCCAGACAAAGGCAAACCAGCCAACCGGCTTCATGTAACGGCCAAAACCCCGCGCCATTTGCACAAATAGATAAACGCCGACGACAACAAAAAAACCAATGTAGAGAAAGATATTCCAGGCAAAAATCGATTTGAAATTATAGCTCGTCATCGCCACGATCAATCGGTCGGGCCGGCCGAGATCGAGCACCAGCACCGCCAGGCCGCCGGCCAGCAGAGCGATCGCCAGGAGGCCGGACAGGCGCGCCATGGGTTTATAGGCGGCCTTGGAGAATACCGAGCCGATGGATGCGATATTTAATGCGCCGGAGGCGGCAACGATCAAAAACACCGCAACCACATGCGGCATGCCCCAGACGATCTGATTGGTCATACCGGTGACCACGTGGCCGAAATGTTCCATGTACCAGGCGGAGCCCAATCCGATTGCGCAAAGCAACCCCAACCCGGCGAGCAGGGTGAAGTAGCCGGGGCTAGCTGGAATCTCGCGATAGACGGGTTTCATCATATCAACACGCTATCCCCTATAGATTGGCGTAGCGAACACCCGGGACGAGACCCAAGTCAGCGCGAATTTGCGTTGAGGGATACTGAGCGATCTGCACCGATATCTCGCTTTTGGGATCATTCAGATCACCAAATATCATCGCTCCCGGCCCGGATTGACCGCATGCTTCCACGCAGGCCGGCAGGCGACCGGTGTCAATGCGATGGACGCACATGGTGCAAGATTCCACCGTCCCCTTGCCGCGCGGCGCATGGTCCTTTTGATCCCGCAAGGTTTCATGGACGAAGGAGCGGGCTTTGTAGGGACAGGCCATCATGCAGTAGCGGCAGCCGATGCAAATATGCTTATCGACCAAGACGATGCCGTCGGCGCGTTTAAACGATGCCCCCGTCGGACAAACGTCGACGCAAGGTGGTTCAGCGCAATGCTGACACATCACCGGCAGGCTGCGCTCCAGGCCGGTATCCGGTGCCTTGATCGTGACTTTCCGGATCCATTGCGCATCGGTCAACGGACGGCCATTTCCCTGCAGTCCGTTTTCAGTTGAACAGGCGCTGACACATTCCTGGCAATCGGTGGTGCATTTATTGACATCGATGAGCAGGCCCCAGCGAACGTCCGATGAAACCGCCTGATCAGGTGAACGGGCAGCTGCCGGCTGACCGCCAAATGCATAAAGTGTGACCCCAGGTGCAAGCGTTGCCGATAACGCCGCGGCGGATCCTCGCAGGAAGGCGCGCCGCGATGGCATCGCTTCAAGCTGGTTGCACGCAGGTTGGTCGGTGAGTTGATCCGTCATTGGCTTACGCCTTTGAGATAATCCGTCAGCGCCATTTCCAGCGGTCGCTTCAGACTCCTGCCGGATTTGGCGGCTGCTTCCGGCCGCGAGGCATGGCAATCAAAGCAATCAATCCTGACCGCCGCATAATCATGACAAACCCGGCAAAAATGATCCGGATTATCCGCTGTCACCGGTTTGGCGTCGGGTCCATTGACGGCATGGCAGGTCAGACATTGTTTCAGACTGAACTGCTTTGTACGCACACCGTCGCGCACCGTGTCATCGCGCTGATGCTTTAAAAAATTCATGTGGTTGCGGCGCATGACGTCCGTATCGGCGACGCATTTGTCACCTTTCGCGGTGGGCAGTTTCGGCTGCAGTGTCCGCGACGCGACGCTGGCCTCTTCGGCGATAACCGGGCCGACCCATCCGGGGATGGCCACCCCCAACACAAGGGCAAGGCAAACAATCAATGATTTGCCGACTAAGCCCATTGCTATTCTCCAAGTCCCATTTGGATATAGCCTGATGGACAAACATCCTCGCAGATGTGGCAACCGATGCACTTGGAATAATCCGTGTCGACGTAGCGGCCCATGGTCGACTGGTTTTTCTTCACTTTGAAGATTGCGTCTTGCGGGCAGAAAATCACGCAATTGTCGCATTCAAAGCACATGCCGCAGCTCATGCAGCGATCAGCCTCCGCCTGGGCGTCTTCTTCCGCCAGCAAATGCAGGCGCTCGCCGAAATGCCCCAGGACGGCCTGCTCGTCGATCATGTCCTCGCCGCGCCGATGGCGGGCGATATAGTTGAAATGCCCTAAAAATAATTCGTCGGCCGGAACAATCTGCGACCGCGATCGGTCTTCATAATTATGAATGGCGAAATCCGCGTGGTCCGTCCCCCGCATTTCTTCGTGAGGGTAATTAGCCGGCTCAAGATCGGTTTCACGTAGCTTATTCAACAGATTGAAGTGATGCACATTGACTTTCGGCTGGCGCGATATTTCCTCGCCGCGCAGATACGTGTCGATGCTGCGCGCCGCGATGGATGCATGGCCGATCGCCGTTGTCAGCAAATGCGGTTTGAGGACATCGCCGCCGACAAAGACGCCTTCGCGCCCAGCCCATTGGAAATTGCCGTCGGCACTGATGAGGCCTTTGCCATTATCGAATTTTTCCAAACCGGCGAAATCGGCGACCTGGCCGATCGCCGGAACGATGAGGTCGCATTCGATGTTAAATTCGCTGCCTTCCTTGACCTCCATCTTGCCGCTTGACCAGTCGACTTCAATCACCCTCAAAGCAACCGCCCGGTCGCCGTCCAGGATCACCTCAACCGGCGCCAGGGAGGCGCGGATCTCAACGCCTTCCTGCTGGACATGCTCAATTTCCATTTTCGCCGCCGGCATCTTGTCGACGGGCCGTCGGTAGACAACGGTAACGTTGGCGCCTTCACGCTGCGCCACGGTCGCCACGTCGTGTTCGGTATGGCCCAAAATGGCGAATTCGGGTCGGTCTTTGTCGGCGACATTGGATATATGCCCCAGCCGCCTTGCCACCGCCGCCACGTCCATGGCCGTATCGCCACCACCGATGACCAAGACGCGTTTTGCCGAATGTTTCAGCCGTCCGTCATTGAAAGCGTCCAGGAATGCGATGCCGGAAATCACATTGGTCGCCTTGTCGGCGCCCGGGATCGGCAATGATGTTCCAGCTTGGGCGCCAAGGCCCAAAAACACCGCATCAAAATCCCGCTCCAGATCGTCAAACGGGATATCAACACCGATCTTCGTCTGCGTGCGCACCTCGACGCCCATATCGATAATGCGCTGGATTTCAGCGCTTAGAACGTCGCGCGGCGTGCGATAACCGGGAATGCCATAGCGGACCATGCCGCCGAGTTCTTTTTTTGCTTCAAATATCGTGCAGGCATGGCCCATGCGGCGCAGTTGATAGGCGCATGCAAGTCCGGCGACGCCAGACCCGACAATCGCCACCTTGTAGCCGGTATCTTCCCCGGGGCTTGCAAGCGTCAGATTGTTTTCAATCGCATAATCGCCGAGAAAATGCTCAACGGAATTAATGCCAACGTGGTCTTCAACTTCGTTGCGATTGCAGCCGTCTTCGCACGGTGCCGGACAAACCCGGCCCATGATGGCCGGAAACGGATTGGCATCAGTTATCCGGGTAAAACCATATTCCTGCCATGACGTATCGGCGGCCGGCTTTTCAATGCCCCGAACGACATTGAGCCAACCGCGAATATCTTCACCGGCCGGACAACTACCCTGGCACGGCGGCGTGCGATGAACATAGGTCGGACACTTGTAAGACGTATCAGCAACAAAGATGCGGTCCTGCAACTCGTCCCATTCATTGTCGCCATCCTTGAACCGGCGGTAAGTGAGCTGCTCGTTTGCCGCTGGGCCAGCCGGCTGATCGTTTGTTCCCGAAGTGTTACTCATCAATCATCCTCCGCAGCGCGTTCTTCACCCGACACCGGGTCATCTCCCGGTTCGTCATCCGGCTCGTCATCGTTTTCGTCTACTTGGCCATCAAGAAGGATCGCATTGGAAACCAGTTGATGAACACTCAGAATTGAGTCCATCTCAAAACCATTTTCCGGCAGGACCTTCGAAAACTGTGATTTACAGATGGCGCAAATCGCCGCCATGTGGGTCACGCCATTATCTTCGGCAACCTGCTGCAGAGCCCGCATGCGCGGTTGGGCGCCTTTTCGGCGCAAGTCCATCAAATCGTCGGTCAACAGACCGCCGCCACCGCCGCAGCAAAGCGTTGCCTCCCGGGTGGTGTCATCGGCCATGTCAAAATAGTGATTACAGGTCGCCCGCAAGATGGCTCGGGGAATCTCAAACTGGCCACCTGGTGTCGGTCCCATGCGCGAGCCGCGCGCCACGTTGCATGAATCATGGAACGTCAGGCGGATATGATCATTGCGCGATTTATCGAATTTGAGTTCGCCGCGTTCAATTAGGTCGTGGGTGTATTCGCATATGTGCTGCGGCACCGGATAGTTCGGATCGAGAAAATCAAACGGGCCGGCAAGCGTGTTCAAAAAACTGTAGGCCACCCGCCAGGCATGCCCGCATTCACCGAAAATAATCCGCTTAACGCCTAGATCCTGAGCCGCCTTACGAATTCTGAGCGAAACCTCGCGCATATTCTCATAGGACCCGATGAACAGGCCGAAATTAGCGGCTTCCGAGGCATAGGAACTGATGGTCCAACTGGCGCCGACTTGATGAAAGACCTTGGCATAACCCAGTAGCCCGTCAGTATGCGGTTCGGCGAAGAAATCCGCGCTCGGCGTTACCAACATGATGTCGGCGCCTATCACATCCAACGGCAGCTTGATTTCCAGGCCCGTCTCATCCTCAAGATCCTCCTCAAGATCCGCCAGCGTCGCCCGCAGCGCTTTCTCCTGCAGGCCGAGATTGTTGCCGATTTTGTGGACCTTACCGATGATTTCGTTGCAGTATTTCTGCCCCTTGCCGACGCTATCCATGATCTCCCTGGCGGCCATGGAAATCTCGGCGGTATCGATCCCGTAGGGGCAATAAACCGAACAGCGGCGGCATTGGGAACATTGGTGGAAGTAGGCGTACCACTCCTCCAGAACTTCTTCGGTCAGATCCACCGCGCCGACTAATTTGGGAAAATATTTGCCGGCAAAGGTAAAATACCGCCGATAGACATTTCTGAGCAGGTCCTGCCGGGCAACCGGCATATTCTTCGGATCGCCGGTTCCCAAGAAGTAATGACACTTGTCGGTGCAGGCGCCGCATTTTACGCAGGAATCCAGATAGACCCGCAGGGCCCGGGACTTCTTTGACAACTCACCGAGCTTGTCGATCGCCCGTTCTTTCCAATCGTCCACCAATTCGCCCGGAAAACCCAAATCCGATTGATGATTGGGCGCCGCCTCGTATGGCCGGCTTTGCGCCATGGCGCCCGGACACATCCGCGGCATTGCCAAAGGGTCGGTGTCATCGATCGTCAACGGTTGGGTTTCAAGCTCAGACAATGTCGCCTTCCTCTATCGCCTTTCTGCCGCCGAATCTGTGCGCTCAAGCTCTACAGCCCAAGGTGCCAGGTGACGCTTTTCGCGCGGATTATCGACTTGATTGCGGGTCGGACTGAAGAACACGCCGGGCGCATGCAGGAGTTTGGAGATCGGGAAAATGATCATCAAAACCATCACCGCCACCAGATGCACCATAAGCGCCGGGTCGGCTGGAAGCGGCTGCCAATTGAAATTGATCAGGCCCAGGAAAAAAGCCTTCACCGCGACAATGTCCGTATGCGCCACATACTTCATCGCCAGACCACTGGAGACAATGAGCAACAAAAGCGCCAACATCAGGTGATCCGACGGGGCGCTGATATAGCGGATGCGCGGCAGGAATATCCGCCGCGCCCACAACCCCACCAAGCCGGTCAACATGGCAAACCCGGCATAAATTCCAAACGGTTGCAGGAGCACGACGACCGTCCAAACCGGCTCGGTGAAATAACGAAGATGGCGGATGACAACCAGCAGCAATCCGGCATGAAACATCCAGCCGAGAACCCAGATCCATTTGTTGGATTTAAACAGGCTCTCAAACAGAATCACTTCGCGCGCCATGCGTAAGACCACGCCGCCGCTGGTTACCGGGGCCGGCGTCGTCGGGATTTTCAGGGGTGCAGGGGTCTTGGCATATTGCCATATCCGCAGGCCCAGTCCGGCAACAAACACGGTTGTCGCGACGTAGAATCCGAGCGCAAAGAGGGTCGTAATCACAGACTCCAACTCCCAAACCGGCCGCAAAGAGATCGGCGTCTAGAGCGCGGGGTGGTTAGATACAACCGGTTGGCTTCGGCAAACCGGCAATCTTGCACGCCTGCTTGGCGGGGCCATAGGGAAACAACTGGTACAAATACTTGTTGTTGCCTTTTTCCTTACCCATTGTTTTTTTGATCGACTTGATCAACACCCGAACCGCCGGCGCGATTTGATATTCATCGTAATATTCGCGCAGGAAATTGACGACTTCCCAGTGCTCATCGGTCATATCGATATTCTCATCGTCGGCAATGAGTTTGGCCAATTCCTCATTCCAATCCGCCAGATCGGTAATGTAACCCTCTTCATCGTGCTCAACCGACGTACCGTTCATTTGATAAGCCATTGCATCTTTCCTATTTCAATTGCCGGGATGTAAGGGGCTCTGACCCGGCTGATTTACCTGTGGCTCAAAGCCACGATTGCGTTGCATCGTGCTCAGCGACCAAGTCGACAAAGCCGTTATAGTCCGTCATTGCCAAACCCGGTGCCAACTGCGTATCGGCAATACCGCGCGCGGCCAGATCCGGCTGAAGAACAAATACCGAGATACCCTCGCCGATACCGGCAAGCGAACGTCCCGCTTCGGTTTCCGCGATTGCTCCATAAACCGCATCTTCCATCAACAAGATCGCATCGCCGCTCCGCAAATAACCGATGCAGCTTTGCAGCGAATTCGTTTCAAACGGCGATTTGTTGATCGTGTGCAAAATTGACATGTGGTCGTCCTAAAAACTCAAAATAACATCTTGCTCGGCCATGATTTCGGCAAGCTCGGCGCGCTTGACCAAACGAATGGCGGGCTTTTCTTCCCAGTCGTCATCCTCATCTTCGTAGGTGACATCCAACAAATCTTCGAGGCTCAACCCGCGTTCGCGCAACGACTCTTCCTCAACGTAGAGTTTGGTAATGTCATAGTCGCCAAGTGCCCGGTAGGCGGGAGAGAAATTTTTGACGCCGATGCCGGCGGTGTCCTGGCCTTTTTTCAATTGAAACACGCCGTCGTCGATAAACGCCAAACTGCAATCCTGATCGAATGCCGCACCGATCAGGACAACCTCCAGGGATTCAAGCGCATAAATCGTTCCGTATGGTGCCTTGCGGTTCACATAAAGGAACTTTTTCACGACACCTTCAGTATCAAAGGCCTCTTCGCCGTTGGACATTGATCAACTCTCCTCAATCACCGAAGACGACCAGGCGGTCGGATGCGATGCCGGCTTCAATCAATTGACCGAGACCCGAAATGCGAAAACCAGGCGCGATATTGTCTGCGTCCTTGCCCTGCCGCTTGGCTTCGTTTTCGTCAAGAATTCCGCGCCGTTGAGCCGCGGCGATACACACCACCAGATCAAGATCGTATTTTTCACCCAACTCGGTCCAATTACGCTGGATATTGCGCTCATCCTGCGGCGGCACCGTCAAACGCGTGCCGTTATTGACGCCGTCATGATAGAAAAAAACACGAAAAATCTCGTGACCCTTCTCCAACGCCGCCTTGGTAAATTGGAAAGCGGTATCGGAGGACTGATGGGTATAGGGGCCTTCGTTGACAACAATTCCAAATTTCACGATCTACTCCTGATCGATTGAACCGGATATCTGGTGCGTGCGTTAAAACCGGACATGCGTTGACATGTTCATGTTGTGGCGCGCGCCAGTCCATGTATCCAGGTGATGCTTGGTGAAGGCCAACTCCGTCATCTCAAAAAAACGTGGCCAGCCGATGCGGTCGATCCACTCGCCTACCCGTTCCCAATGGCGGGCATCGGCCTTATAGGTGGCAAGTATTTTGCGCACCACATCAGCCACTTCCGGCCACCGGGGCGGATTGTTGGGAAGATTGGCGACAACCAGTTTGTGGAAAGTCGGCTTGGACCGAGCGTTGGAATGTTTGCCGCCGACCCAAATCGCGATCTTTGTGGATTCCGCGCTGTTGATCTGCATGGGCGGGCACGGCGGATAGCAGGCGCCGCAACACACACACTTTTTCTCATCGACCTCCAACGACGGTTTGCCGTTGACCATGGCCGGGCGGATCGCCGCCACCGGGCAACGGGCAATCACCGCCGGGCGCTCGCAGACATTGGCAACCAGATCGTGGTTGATCTTTGGCGGCTGGGTATATTGCACATTGATGGCGATATCGCCCTGTCCGCCGCAATTGATCTGGCAGCACGACGTTGTGATCCGCACCCTGTTGGGCATCTCCTCATTGATGAACTCGTGGTGCAGATAGTCCATCAGGCTCTTCACCACACCGGATGCATCAGTGCCCGGGATATCGCAATGCAGCCAGCCTTGGGTATGGGAAATCATCGACACCGATGCGCCGGTACCACCAACGGGGAAGCCTTCCGCCGTCAGCCGTTCAATTAACGGTTCCACCTTGTCATATGAACTTAATAGAAACTCGATATTTGAGCGGGTGGTGAAGCGGACGTGGCCTTCGGCCAGTTCATCGCCGATGTCGCATAACTTGCGGATGGTAAACACATCCATTTGCCGTTGGGTGCCGGCGCGAACGGTAAACACCTCGTCGCCATTTTTGGCTACATGGCGTAGCACGCCGGGCCGTGGACGCTCATGCCAATCCCAGTTGCCGTAGTTCTTCTTCATAACCGGATGCATATAAGGGAACGGATCGGGTACCCCGGTTTCGTCCGGTGTGCGCGGCTGCGTGCGGGCTTCGCTCATATCTTGTTCAAACCTCTCAACACTGTGGCCTGTTGAATGTTTCAGGCGCTTCAATGTTCAAATTTTTCACCTACAGGTCGGCGACTAGTCAGCGCCAATTGTCATGCCGTTTTCCCTGGCCTTGCGCTCAAAATACTTATCCGCTTCCTCATCGAAGTCGGCGGTATTCACATAGCTGGATGTGCGCGGATGGAGGACCATGTTCGGATCCGGCTCAACACCGACAGCCTCCAGGAACGCCGGTAGTCCAATCCGGTCGATCGCCTCGCCGATGCGCTCGTGTTCCAACGCATTCTCGCCAAAAAACTCCATAACGGTTTCCGCGAACTCCTCCAGCGCCTCAAAATCCTCATCTGTATCCAGCTTCATGAAAGGCACGATCATTGTGCCCATCAAGTCACCAACCTTGAGGGAACGCTTGCCGCCGATCAGGATCGAAACACCCCGGTCATCGCCCGGGGAGAGCGCCTTGGTCATGACGTTGATGCAGTGCATGCAACGCACGCAACTCTTGTTGTCGATATCGAGCGTATCGTCATCATTGAGGCTCAGCGCCCGGGTCGGACACATGGAGATGACCGTGTCGATCATGTACTTGCGGCCAACTTTCTCGACGTGTTTCTTGACCTCTTCCTGCTTGACCTTGATATCGTCGCGCCAGGTACCGATCACAGCGAAATCGGCGCGGTGAATGGCGTTCACGCAATCGTTCGGGCAGCCGGAAAACTTAAACTTGAATTTATAAGGCAACGCCGGCCGATGCATTTCATCAAGAAACGATTGGATGATGGTTCTGTGGGCGCGCACTTCGTCATAACAGGATTGCTCGCAGCGCGCATGACCGACACAGCTCATCGATGTGCGGAGCGCAGGCCCGGCACCGCCCAGGTCAAAACCGATCTCATTGAGTTCGTCGAAAGCCTTTTGGGTATTTTCCGTGGAGCAGCCCTGGAACATGATGTCGCCGCTTTGACCATGCAGCGCGATCAGACCGGAACCATGGCGTTCCCAGATATCGCACAATTGCCGCAACAGGTCCGTGGTGTAGTGTAACCCAGCCGGCGGCTGCACACGCAGGGTATGGAACTCCTTAGATTCGGGGTATTTATCGGCAAGCTCGGAAAACCGCGGAATAATTCCGCCACCATAGCCGTAGACTGAAACAGTGCCGCCCTTCCAGAACCCCATCCGCTCGCTGTAGGATTGCTCCAACTGCCCGAGCAGGTCGTTCATCATCGGCGCGTAAGTTTTGTCTTCGGCATCACGCAACCGCTTTAGACCGGTAACAAAACTTGGCCACGGTCCACTTTCAAGATCATCAAGCAATGGCGTAGCGTGCTTGCCGGATGGATTGGATTGACCGCCGCCATTTGCCGGTTTGTCACTGCTTGTCATATTTCCCCCCTCGTTTTTCGGCATCGTTCATTATCCGCCCGCTATGTTTTTACGTTTTCTCCACCGGCTTTTATTCGCGCCTGCGGCCAACATAGATCACCCAAGCTTTGCTTTATCCTGGCCAAAGGCTATCTGTTCATATTAGCAAATTCAAATGTTTCTATGTAGTGCGACGATAGCGCCCATACAAAGCGCCGCAAGTGTGGCTTACTGACCGATGAAAAAATCCATCCACGGGCTTTGCAACGCGAACGGAAGGACGAGATAAATCAATGAAAATACACAAGTATTTTCCGTCTAACTCCCCTTTCTTGCTTCAAAACGAAAACGATTATCGGCGGTGGCGGGAGATAAAACTGGAAAAGTCTCCCGAACAGCTCGACGCTCTGGTCGTGCCCGTCAAATCGCTGGCCGATCCCACAATCGGCGAAATCAAAGCCATTGCCGAGCGCTGCGAAGTTGCAAACATGGCCGTCTATTCAAACACAGAATCCAAGACCGGCGACCTGACACCGGAACAACTGCGTGACTTCGCCACCCGGTTCAATGTCAGTAAATTTGAAACCCACCGTTCAGCCGGTGACAGCGGTGTGGTCAGCCTTGAGGTTTCCAACCAGGGAACCCGCAACGGCTATATTCCCTATACGGATCTACCGTTGAGCTGGCATACGGATGGCTACTACAATGAAATCGACCAGCCGATCCGGTCGATGGTCTTACATTGCGTCCGCGACGCCCAAGAGGGTGGCATGAGCGAATTGCTCGATCCGGAAATCGCCTATATCCGGCTGCGCGATCGCAACCCGAACTATGTTTCCGCCCTGATGCATCCAGGTGCAATGACAATCCCAGCAAACACCGAACCCGATGGCAGCATTCGGCCAGAACGGATCGGACCGGTGTTCAGTATCGATCGCCAGTCTGGAGCGCTGCACATGCGGTATTCGGCGCGCGGCCGGAACATTTCCTGGCGCACTGATGATGACACGACTAAGGCGCGCCAATATCTGCATGACATTTTGGAAGGGGCTGAAGCTCGGGTGTTCAGGACAAAACTGAAGCCCGGACAGGGACTCATCTGCAACAATGTTTTGCACCGGCGAACAGGATTTAAAAATCCACCCCCCGATGCGGCACCAGGCCGGCTATTATATCGTCTTAGATGCACTGAACGCATTGGCCATGCGGATGCTGTTCAATGATCGTGCTGGGGTCAGGACGTTAGGTGAAGGAAACTGGAATCCGATGGCAAAATTAAGCGATCTCATTATTCAAAACCCGCAGGTCAACAGTTTTGGGCTACTGGAGCGCCTCGTGGCAACCGCCGCTGAAAGCGGGCAGATTCATTTGGAATTCGACGTAAAACCGGATTACCGCGATACGCCGCGCAATTGGGAGTGGCGGCTTGAAGCGGTGTTCAGCCGTGGGACCAAATATGATGGATGAAACCGAAACACCACTGGAGACAATCGAATTGCCATACGGCCGGCAGGTTGCCCTCAAAGCCGTAGCCTATGAATCCGGTCTCCGGCTGTTGCGCATGACATTTCGCGAAAACAGGCGTTTCACCGTCATCGACATTGATCCAGAAACAGCAGGGAACTTCGCCGAGATTTTGGCCGGCTGGTCACAAGAAAACTAACCGCATACGGATTTTGACAAACAAAAAGCCGGCGAATCCTTACGATCCGCCGGCTATAGCAATGTGGGATTAGCTGAACATATCGGCAGTAATACCGTCGTACCAACCTACTGATTCTTCGTAGGTTGTCTTGCGCAGCGCATCATCTTCGCCATTTTTGGAAATGAACTTATCGACCACGTCGATTTTCTCAGATCCAGCCTTGTAGCTGGCGCCGACCTTCACGCCATCATCGGTGGCGATAAGGCTCCAGCAGGTATTGGCAAAGCGGGCATCGAACACTTTCGATCCGGTCAAGGCACCGCGCACAGCATTGGCGCAAACCTTTGCCTGGCTGTTAGCGGAGAAACCGGACTTGGGCATCGATGACGCGACCGATGCGTCACCCAAAACGTGGATGTTCGGATCCGCCTTGGATGCCATCGTCGCCGGAAGGATCGGCGCCCAATCGCCATTGGTGACACCGGCGTTGGCGGCAATCATACCGGCCTTTTGTGCTGGTATCACGCAGGCGGCGTCGGCTTTGAAGGTGTCCAGATCGGTTTCGATTACCATGGTTTCTGGGTTGACGTTTTTGATGCCGCCATGAACATCAGGCGCGATCCATTCGATCATTCCAGGATAGTGTTTCTCCCAGCCAGCCATGAACAGGCCCTGCTTGGAGAATTTCGGCTTCGGATCAAGAACGATGATCTTGGCCGTCGGATTATTCTGCTTAAGCAGGTGAGCAATCATCGAAACCCGCTCATAGGGTCCCGGCGGGCAGCGGAACGGATTGGGCGGCGGCACCATGACGAACACGCCGCCCTTTTTCATGTTCATCACATTGTGGCGGATGACCTGCGCCTGCGTGCCAGATTTCCAACCATGGGGCATACGGGTCTGCGCCTCCACCGAGTAGCCGGGCACGCTGTCATATTTCATATCGATGCCAGGCGACAGCACCAGTTTATCGTATGAAAGTCCTGCTCCAGACGCCAACATGACCTTTTTCGCAGCACCATCGACCGAGGCGGCCCAGTCGTGAACGACATTGACGCCATGATTGATGGCCAGGCCGTCATAGCCATGCCCGATTGAGGCGTAATCGCGGAATCCACCTAAATATAGGTTGGAATAAAAACAGGTGAAGTAACGTTTGTTGGCTTCAATAAGCGTGACGTCTATCGCGCCCTTGGAATCCTTGGCGATGTAGCGGGCGGCCGTCGCACCGCCGGCGCCGCCGCCGATAACCACTACTTTCGGTTTCGCTCCGCGGGCGATGCCCGGCATGGCCAACAAACCAGCTGCCGCGGTCGACCCGAGCAAAGCACTGAATTGTCGTCTGTTGAGTTTGGCGTTGTTTATTGTCATATCGTTTTCCTCTCTATTTTTATTACCGTTAACGCCCCTCTACTACTCACCCCAGCCTGCCGGCTGAGATCCGAAATACAGTGCCAATGATGCAATCTGTTCGTCAGTCAGACGGCGGGCAATCAACTGCATTGTCGCGTTGTCTAAATCCTTTTCTCTATAGGCCTTGAGGATGTTGATGAACGATCCAGTGTGCCAGCCGGTGATTGAGGGAATGCCTTTATCGGCACCGGATGCCTGATGGCAGGTTACGCATTCCGATGAAAGGTATTCCCCGTACTCGATATCACCCTTTGCTCCGACGTCATCCGCCGAAGCTTCGGCTGTCATGCCGAGGACCGCTATTGTAATAACCAGTATCCGAACGGCCCGAAGCATTCAAATCCCCCGATTAGCCGTGCACCCAATTCGGGCACATATTTATTATGGTGCCACCTGCAAAACCCCTCTGCGCAAAACACACCGTGTTCATTGAAGAGGCGCAGGCATTACCATGCGCGCGAATGGAAAATCTCAGTAAGCCAATTCAGCCGGTGCATGATCGTGTTCGCAATTGTGCCCCGGTCAGAAGGCTCTCCCATAAATCTAAGCGCCTTATTATTCATTGAACTATAGCCAATCCAAATCGCCTTTGGAAAGGTATCCAGCCTGCGATATTTTCGACAGCATCAAAACACCGATAGGATTTGGGGCATGATCGGTTGCGGATGCAGGGTATATCCGTCGATCTAAATGGCGACGGAAGGGGCTATGGAGGTTGTTTATCCGTTCATCGAATCTGGATCTACAGACAGCACGGAGCCGTCTATACATGGCACCAGGCAGAATATCTCGTAGCGGGAATTTTCCGTCGAGGTTGAGGGCTAAACGGGCGACGATGGAAAGTGGTCAACTGGACCCATCATGACCATACCCAGAAGCTGTTGGCATTGAACGGGTATCCGGACGAACTATAACAACCATTCAGTGGTCGCCGGCATGCGGCTCACCCGTTTCATGTTTGATGTCGGCATTGCCATCCGCCCGGTGTTGGTGTCCGGTTCCCAAAATCGTTGTGGCGCAGGCGTAAATCCCGAATGCGATGATAACAACCGCCACCGTCTGGCGCACCACGGGTTTGCGTGCAAGTCTCGCGATATGCCCTGCGGCAGCGCCCATCGCCACCAGCATGGGAAGGGTTCCGATGCCAAACGCGATCATAATCAAGCCACCTTTTTGAGGCGAGGCGGATGCCATGGCCAGGGGCAGGATCGAGTAGACGAAACCACAGGGAAGCCATCCCCAGACCATGCCCAACCCAAATGCCTGACCCGGCGTTGTGGCCGGCAGGAAACGGCGCCCGAGCGGTTCTATCCGCCGCCAAAGGCGAAGTCCCAATTTCTCAAGAGCGGTAAATGCACGCCACCAACCGGCGAGATGCAGGCCGAACCCTATCAGGAATAATCCGGCGATGAACTTGCCCACCGGCAGGGCGATATCCAGAAACAAAGCCGAGACCTGCGAGCCGATTAGGCCGGCAAGCGTGCCGGCCAGCGCGTAGCTTGTAATGCGCCCGGCGTTGTAGGACAGCTGCCTGATCACTAGGACGGCCGGTGATCGGCCGGGTCCGTCCGGGCCGGCATTCAGCGCACCGACGATGCCACCGCACATACCGATGCAATGGGTGGAGCCCATCAGACCGACAAGCAACGCCGCGAGGTAGGAAATCTCCATCGCCCAGTCCACTTTTATCCGATCCGGCTATTGACCGGCCGGGTTGAATCCCTGTCGCGACGGCATTCTATCGCGATCAGGCATGATGTCCGGCTTGACGGCCTCAATGCCAGCGATTGGCCGCGATGAATTCCAGACCACCAAAAGGCTGCTTGCCGACATCGCCAGTGCCGCAAACAACGGATTGAGGTAGCCGGTCATGGCCAAAGGTATGGCGATCGCGTTGTACAGCAACGCCCAGCCCAAGTTTTGCCGGATACGCCGGCGTGTCGTCCCGAGTATCGCGAAGGCATCAAAGATGCGGTCCAACCGATTGCCGAGGACGACCAGATCGGCAGCGTCGGCCGCCAATGCCGTCGGCGCACCGAAGGCGATCCCCAGATCGGCCGCCGCCAGCGCCGGGGCATCGTTGCTGCCATCGCCGATCATGACCACCGTTCCTTCGGATTTCAAACGTCTGACAATCGTTGCCTTGGCTTCGGCGGGGATACCGGAATAACACTCCGCTACGCGATCCTCATAGCCGCTGAGATGCTCCGCGCCGGTCAACAAAACCACACGGAAGTTCTTGTTCAGGACGTCGATCACCTTTTGCCATCCCGGCCGTGGCCGGTCGCGGGTAATGATAACGCCACGGACATGGCCATTCCAGCCGACAAAGGAGACCGCCGCGCTGCTTGCCGAATCAACCTCAGCGGCGTCGATAAACTCCGCCGGGATAACCCAGCCGAGGGTCGAAATCAGCGTTCCGCTGCCGACCGCCACCTGATCGCCGTTGACCTTGGCGACGGCTCCCCGTCCCGGATGATTGACATGTTCGGTCGCCTCTAAACTGCCGTCGAGACTGGCAATCGCCTTGGCGATCGGATGATTGGAAAGGCGTTCAACGGCGGCAGCGTAGGGAGCGACCGATTGCGGCCCGATAACCTCGACCACTGTCATTTCGCCAGTCGACAGTGTTCCGGTCTTGTCAATGACGACGATATCGATTTGCGCGGCTTTTTCGAAGACATCGGCGCTCGATACGATGATGTTGTTGCGCAGCGCGGTACTGACCGCCGCCGCGGTGGCCATCGGGATCGCCAAGCCGAACGTGCACGGGCAAGAAACGATCAATGTCGCCAATCCTGTCAGCAGGGCACTTGTTAACGGATATCCGGCGGCGAGCATCACGCCGCTCACCAGCACCGCCAGTCCGAGTACGGCCGGGACGAACAGCCGCGCCACGCGGTCGGCGATGTTATGGGCTCCAGCGGTGGTGCTTTGCACCGTCCAAAGGATGCGGGCCAATGTGTTCAGCTGGCTTTCCGCCGCCGGCCCGACTTCGATTTCAATGCTGCCCTCGACCACCACCGCGCCGCCGACCACGCTTTGGCCCGGCCCGCGTTGGACGGGGAACGGCTCGCCCGTCATCAGCGATTCGTCAACCGCCGCCCGACCCTCGACGATTACCCCGTCGATCGGTATCGGCTGGCCATGCCAAACCACGACGCGATCTCCCGGTTCAAGCGCGTCGGCGGCGCGTTCCTCGAAACGATCTTTTATCCGTACCCAGGCCACTGGCGCCCAGGATTGGAGGATTTTGGTCAGCTCATTGGTGGCGTCGGCGCGGGCGCCGCGCTCAAGATAACGGCCGACGGTTACGACTAAAACGATCGCCGCCGATACATCGAAATAAAGCTCGATCGATCCAGCGTAAACCTGTGCGACGCTGTAGCCGTAGGCCGCCAATATGGCGATCGCCAAAAGATTATCCATGCTCAAAACAGCCGTGTGCAGGCCGATCAGCGCACCGCGGAATATCGGTGCCCCGACATAGAAAATAAGAACTGTTGTCAGCAGAAAGAGCACAATTGGAACGGCCCGGTAGGAGAGCCAGCGGACCGGCTCCAGTTCCGCCGGCCCCACCAGACCGAGATGGGTGGGATAGTAAAACGCCAGGTAAAGCATCATCACGGAGATGGCCAAGGTCACGCCAACCAGGAGCCTTAGCAGCGACTGGCGTTCATCATCCGGCTCGGCATCATCGGCGCGAAGGCGGGCGGAAAAGCCCGCCATGGAGAAAACTTCGGGCAGCCGCGATTCGCTGATAATGGTCGGATCGTAGGTGATTTTCGCCGTCGACGTCGCAAAGCTCGAGGCGGCCGAGAAAATGCCAACGGTTTTCTGCGCCGTCTTTTCGATCAGGATTTCGCATGACGAGCAGTGCATTCCCGCAATTCTGAGAAATGCCTCGGCACCCGGCGACGTGACCGGCCTGTCGGATGGATTGACCTCTGCCTTCGCCTGGGCGTGCTCAACCAGGATGTTAGGGCCGAAATGACGGAAAACCTCGCGGCAGCCGATACAGCAAAACGCGGTGCCATTATCCTCGATTGGCGGCGTCGGGGTCGGAAGCCCACAAAGTTTGCAGTCCATCATCTTCCAAACTGATTTCGCGATTGCCGCTATTCTAAGAACATTTGCGACGGCTTGTATACTCACGCACCAACCTTTCGGTTGAACTGAAAAACGAGTGGTTGCCCGAAAGAACAACCGCCAACTTTGGTAAAACGGCTAGTTTAATGTAGGCTTCACCGGAAGGACTTCGAGGAGGGGTTGAAAGATTTCGAGTGGGGTGTGAATGGGACATGATTACGGCACCAATGCAGCCGGCCAGCCAGACACACGGACAGGACCACCGATTACAAGGGGGAGATAATCCAAAATGCTCGATTTCCTATATCAGACCGGCTGGGGTGCCTTTACGGTTCTGCTGTTCTTCCAAATTCCGTTCCTGATTGTGTTTCTCTACATCGTGTTTCGAAAATCCCTGGTGGACTCGGGCCCGAGTGACACCGACGCCAAGAAAATAACCCGGCTTGAGTGGGTATGGATGGGAGTTGTCGTGGTGCTGTTCCTAGCGGTCAACATCACCAGTATTCAGTACATCCCCGCCATCTCGACCGCCAAGGCGGCAGCGGCGGGTGGCGATATCCTGAATGTCAATGTCACCGCGGCTTCCTGGAACTACGACATGTCGGAAGAGGAACTGGTGACTGGCAGGCCGATACGGTTTACGGCAAAGAGCGCCGACACTGTCCATGGTTTCGCCATCTACCATCCGAACGGCAAAGTTCTTTTCACTATGATGCTGATTCCCGGGGCGAGCCCGTCATCGTTGATTTACACCTTCAAGGATGCCGGCACCTACACGGTGCGTTGTTTGGAATATTGCGGCATTTCCCATCATCAAATGCGCGATGAGCTGGTTGTCAAAGCAGCCGAAACAACAACAACAACAACCGAATAAGTTAGGAAGGAGCTCGCTATGATTGCGGCAACAACAATCGTTCAACGTATTCCTGTTCTTGGCCGGATGTTCGGCGTCGACACAAGCACCGGGTTGGAAGAAATTAATGCGTGGCCAACGCTGATGGTCATGACGTCATTCATATGGCTGGCGGTAGCCGGCTTGCTTGGGCTGGTCATGCCGGCCACCCAGTTCCTCGATCTCGATACGAATCTCTACTACACGGCCCTCACCGCCCATGGTGCGGCGTTGGCCTTTCCGTTCGTGTTTCAGCTCATGGCCGGTGTCAGCTTGCACCGGATGGGCAGTTGCCTTGGAAAACCGGTAACCGGATTTTTCGCGGCGGGGATTTTCATATGCATGAACCTAGGCGCCGCCCTTTTGACCGTCGCCATCCTGTTCGGACTTAAGATCAGCTACGCGGTGATGTATCCCCTGCCGGTAGTGGGCGTGCAAACCGGACAATGGGATATGTGGGTGGTCGTATTGGGCTTTACCGGCGTCGCCCTGGTGCTGATCTCCGTGATCCTGCTCTATCCGCTACAGATTCTTTCGATGTTGTTCTTTGGCAAACAACGCGAGGATCTGCTGTTGTCGCCGCGTTCACTTAAAGACCCCGGCATGCTGGGCATGGCCATGGCAGCCCTGGTGCTTCTGGTCGCCGGAACACCGTTATTGATCGTCGCCAGTGCGGTGCTGTTGTTCCTGTACAATATACTGCCCTTCACCTTGATCGCCTGGGCCGCTGACGCGGTCGTGTTCCAGTTCGTGTTCTTCATCTTCGCTCACAACCTCATGGAGGCGATGGCGATCATGGTGATCAGCTCGGTCTATGCGACGCTGCCGCTCTATCTGGCGGATGGAACGCGCAAACTCTACAGCGATCGCCTGGCCAATCTCGCCCTTTGGATCCTGTTGGTCACGTCGGTCACGTCGTTCTTCCACCACTTTTTCACGATGTTTCCGGCTCTGCCCGCGGCGCTTTCCTATCACGGTAATATTATGAGTTGGGGAACCGGGATCGGTGCCGCCCTGACCATATTCACGGTCGCCGCCACGATCTGGAAGCACGGCATCAGACCGGAACCGGGACTTATGGCGGTGTTGATGGGTTTCGTGCTCTACATCCTCGATGGCGTGAGCGCGATAATCACCTCAACCATTGCCTGGTCATTCCAGCTGCACGGAACCATGTGGCAGGCGGGCCATACCATGGCGGTCCTCATCGCGATGGCCTTCATGTGGATTGGGGTGCTCATGCATCATTATCCGGTGATGACGGGCCGAACGCTGAACAAATCGCTGGGCAATTGGTTCGTCGCCTTGTTCACGATCAGCTCAATGGGTGCGGCGTACTCGTTTCTGGCCGCCGGAGCGGCCGGCATGCCACGCCGTTTCGCCGATTGGAACCAGGAAGGCTGGATGGTCTATGGCAATCTGATATTAGTCTTCGGGCTGGTGCTGATGGTGGCTATGTTGATCCTAGCAATTGACCTGATGAAGTCGCGCGCCGTTGCACCGATGGTTTCGGGAGATCAGGCCGCGCCGGCCGAATAAGGCGCACTACACACAATACTGGGCCGGGGCCGGTTTGCCGATCCCGGCCCAGTTGGAAGATCGGCTTGATGATTTGCTCTTTTTTGACCCATTACGGACGCTGCAGGGTTATTGAATCAGACTGAATACAACCGCTAATTCAAATCAGCGAGCGCCGTTTGGATCACGGTGGGCTAAGCACCAAATCGAGTAGTTCGCCAAGTGTTGCGTCCTGATTGTGAAGATTGAAGATAGTCTCGGATATTTTCCCGGCCCGCCTACTACCGATAGGGCCGTCGGCGAAGGTATGGAATTTAGCGGACACTTCATCGCGCTCGAACCTTTCCCCAGGACCACCGCGGGCATTGATGGGTCCGGATTCAAGGCGTTTGCCATCGATCAGAACAAGGGTAACGTCTCCCCAACGACCAACGGGAAAGCGCTCGTTGTAGGTGTCGTTCTCCCGCACAGAAGTCGCCGCAACCAGGCGGGCGATTTCAAGGTCTTTCAAACCGCTTCCCAGGACTTCATCAGGTCCAACGCGCCCACGAACGACGGCCGCGGCAACCGGAAATGCCAGACTGTACTGGGCCTTTGACGTATTTTCGGGCATGTCGGAGGCTAGTCTGGCCGATTCATGAAACGTCGAAATTTCTATCGCCGCCACATCCCCAGGTGTGAGGGCGTTGCGCTTTCTCAGGAGAAGCGCCCCGTCGATCGGGGCGTGAGCCCAGCGGCAAATGGGGTAGGGTTTGATGTACTGCTCTAAAGTAAACCAATGGGTTCCAAGGTCGGCCCAACATTGCGCTACCTCGTCAGCCTCAACGGTGATTGCCGGGGCACCGGTGAACCCCCGTTCGGCGAGAAGGGCGGCTGTCACGCCGGCGAGTGCGCCCCAACCCGAACCGTCGTGCAGCATGGTCGGGTTATCAATTTCCCGCATCATCTGACTGCGTGGACCATGGTACTCAGCGATTCCAATCGCCTGGCGTAACTGTTGGCGGTTCAAACCTCGCAACCGAGCCCCCATGGCGGCGACAGCGAGCGCATTCCACGCACCAGACGTATGGTAATCTTCTACCGTCGAATGCAATACCGCGCCGGCCCGCGTTGCAATCTCGTAGCCCTGGACGAGATTGACGAGCGCCTCGCGGCCTGAGATACCCGACCGGTTCTCGCTGAATGCCAACAATGAAGGCAATAGCGCAACGCCGATATGCCCCTTGTTGGGGGCGTAACCGTCGTGGGCGTCAAAATTGTCGATCTGGGTCGCACCAGCGTAAGCGGCGCCGGCAATACTCGCTTTGCGGCCGTCGAAAAGCATCCGCGCCGCCTGGTCGTCCGAGCTAGCGGCAAACTGGCTATATGCTATTTCATATGAGATACGACCCGCATCCGTTGCCGACGCGGCCGCCGCGACACCGATCAGGTCGAGAAGTAAATCCTCAGCATAGGCAATCACTTGATCAGGAATGTCGTCGAAAGTTAACGCGAAGGTAAAGTCGGCTAATTTCACGAACGTAGTCATATCGTCGTATGGCACGGTGTTCACCTCTCCTCAACCGCAATGGACTCAGCGCCGCGATCGGCTCCCGCACACCTACATTAACATATCAGTAAATGGCACATTTTCCGCTGTCGGTTTCGGGCAGCTTTTGTGTTTACAGCTGCCGTGATTTCAACGGGATAACTGGCCGTTGTTGACCCGGATCCGCCATTCGCTGCAACATGTACCGATGACGGCAATGCCGCCAATGCCGACTTTTGTTGCGCATATTCAAATGGCCGCTTCTTGCAAATGTCGTCAGACCTTAAGCGGTCTGTTTTGAACGGACCCTGTCAGCCAGCCCCTGCAGATTGTCTTCGATTATTTTTCCCATCATGATTTTCATCATCGTCTGGCCCATCAGCCATCCCAGCGGTCCGTATTTCACACGATAATCAAAGGTCCACGTCACCTTGGATCGACCTCCTACCTGCGTGATGGACACCATTGAGCTCGCTTCGTGAAGGGGCATATCCGCCATGTCGGACAACTTGACGGTAAATCCTTTACCGGGCTGCCATGACGTGACTTCTTCAACGACAGATGTGCCGTTCTCGAAGTGGTTGCGGCGTTTTGATCCCAACCCGGCTTCCCCCTCGGTTAGCGCATCAACTGAGGTTATGAGCGGCGCAAACTCATCAACATGCATGTAGCGGCCGACAACAGCCCACACGGCATCGGGTGTTGCTTCAATTGTTTGGCTGCGCTGGAAATGTATCATTTTGGTCTCCTTTAACTTCGCCGCTGGCTTCGGGCAATTTTGGTGTTGCTAGGTATCTAATAAATTTGCCCTACTGACACCGTTGTGGCAGCAGTGTGGCAGTAGGAGAGAATAATGCGTCGCACCGAACGGCTTTTCCAGATAATCCAGATACTGCGCTCAACCCGATCACCGGTCACAGGGAGGGTTCTTGCAGATGAGTTGGAAATTTCGCTTCGCACCCTCTACCGAGACATGGCGGAGCTTACAGCACAGCGTATTCCCATCACCGGCGAGGCTGGTATGGGCTATGTGCTGGATGATGGGTACAACATGCCCCCATTGATGTTGACAGCTGACGAACTGGAGGCCGCAGCATTGGGCGCGGCGTGGGTAGCCTCGGAAGCTGATCCTTCGTTGGCGAGGGCTGCCAGAGACCTAATGTCAAAACTGTCGGAGGCCGTACCAAAAGAGCTGCGGCCGATTGTTTTGGATGCAAGCTCTAAGGCCATCACGACGCAAACAAAGGTTTCGGAACGATTTGACAGCGCCCTTTTGCGGCACGCTATTAGAGAGCGCTACCGGCTTCAGTTGACCTACACCGACCGTGATGGCGGAACGACAGATCGGATCGTTTGGCCAATGTTGATCGCGTTCCTGGATCGAAACCGTTACCTGGTCTCATGGTGTGAGACGAGAAATGACTACCGACACTTCAAAACGGACCGGGTACAGGAGCTTAAAGTACTTGGCGACAAATACCCTGGACGCCGGGCGGTTTTGATCAAAGGCTGGGAAGAGGCAATAGCGAGACGAATGCAAATCTGACGTTGGCAGCAATTATGATTGCTGTCACTTAGGCCTCGAAGCTGCCGTTCGCTCCAATATCAACATATGTCGGCAAATGACCCATAGCGATCATTGGGCAATGCGCAAAGTGGTAGCCTCGATGTCGGCCTCTCCCAGAGCCAATCTGTAAACTGCCCGCTCCGTGGAATTTCCTTCTTCAGTTCCAGTTCGGATCACGCTTCTCCAGAAAGGCACTGATTCCTTCCTTGAAGTTTGCCGACTGAACAAGCTCCAGTATTCTTTCAAATTCGATTTTCAATCCTTCGTCGAAAGGAAGGTCCATTCCCGAGGTTATGGTCTGACGGATGGCGGCCAAGCCTTCGGGGGGTTTGCTTGCTAAGGTCTCGCCGTATTTCTGTACGGTCTCACGCAAAGCCCCTGGCTCGACAACTTCGTCTACCATTCCGATCTCAAGGGCTTTCTGAGCCGAAATGAATGCCCCATCGTATAGGAAACGAATGGCTTTAGTCCTACCGAGCAAACGGGCCAGCGATTGGGTGGTGCCAACACCCGGCACAATGTTGATATTGATTTCCGGTTGCCCAAATCGGGCGTTGCTGGCAGCAAAGCGCTGGTCACAGTGCATCACCAATTCAACGCCTGCTCCAACCGCTGTTCCATGAATAGCCGCCAGTAGGGGCTTTGGGGATGCCCGCAGGGTTTTTACCAGCGTGTGCATTATGGTCATCCACTCCCTCATGCCTTCCACATCGATTTCGGCGAAGACCTGCAAATCGGCTCCGGTGCTGAAATACTTTTCCAGGGCGCTGGCGAATACGATGACCCGCACATCGTCATCCTCAAGTAGACTTTGGATGGCTTGAGGCATTTCCCTCAGCATTTCCCAATGAACGGCGTTGACGGGTGGTCGGTTGTATTCGAGCCAGCCCACCTGATTTTCGACACGGACGGTGATGTTTTCGAAGCTCATATTTTTCCCCTCTATGAACCGGGATTTCCCATTTGGCTTTCTTTCTTGAAGTTTGCTGTGTTGGAAGCGCCACATCAAGCCGATCAGCCCGGAAACCAACTGACTGAGCTGACGTGCCCTATCTGAGTGGTCCACTCGGAAAGTTAGATATTGGCACTCATGGCCAGCATCTTGTCTGGCCGGAGCGTAGCGTAGGGCAGTTGAGAGGCTGGCGGCCGGTAACGATCACATTGCGTGCAAAGAGGCTCTAAACCGACACCAGAACGGAGAAAATGGCACGAACTCTCCAGTCCGCAACCGGCGGCTATCAACCTGATATCCGCCGAAGCCGTTTTCGCGTCGAATGATAGTCCAAGGTATCGGCCGGTATTACAGTGCACGAAGTGGTGGTTGTGAGTTTTCCCCAGAGGTGACAGATGCGAAAAAAGTTTGGCTTCGGGTAGATGTACCATCAAACATAGAGTGAATTTTCAATGTCTTCCATGTCCGGAAATTGTCCGGTGGAGCAAATCGCAAAAGCTGGTATTTGATGGGAAAATTGGCGTAACCAGTTGTGTTATATGGTATTTTTAAAAAATACCGCGTGTCTGTCGGAAATATTTGTAGATAATAAAAAAGCCCCGAAAACAGTCAATGTTTTCATGGGCCTATTTTGGTTGCGGGGGTAGGATTTGAACCTACGACCTTCAGGTTATGAGCCTGACGAGCTACCGGGCTGCTCCACCCCGCGTCAAATTCGGGTGCTAAACATGTTTTCCATGTCGACCGAAGGCTCCATGTAGCAAATCGGTTTGCAAATTAGAAGGGCTGATTTGAGATTTTTTCTGGCGGCCTCCAAACGTGGCGACGATAGCGGCACAATTGCGGGCATTCGTCGTCACCAAAGCGGATAATTTGACCGGTCAATATCGACGATCGGTGCTTGCATGCATCTGCCGATTGGTGTTGAACCGCACCAGCACAGGCGGGCGGATCGGCGACAACGAAGTGCCGAGCGCCGAGCCGGAGCGGGATGCAAGCAGTTATGCGGCAAAATCATCGCGGCACAGCGCCATCGTCAGCAACGTTCGGCTCGGACGATCAGTCGTCATGCCTCGGCTACCTGATGATTATTTTGGCGGCGCTGCTCGCCGTTCGACTTATCGGCCTTGATTTGCTGGCAACAGATCTGTTTTTCGACGAAGCGCAATATTGGTCATGGTCGCTTGACCCGGCATTCGGATATTATTCAAAACCGCCGCTGATCGCCTGGTTGATTGGTTCAGCGACTGCGGTGTGCGGCCATTTAGAGGCTTGTATTCGCGCGCCAGGACCACTTTTACATACTGCCACCGCGCTGCTGACGTTTTTTCTGGCGCGATCGCTTTACAACGACCGGGTTGGTTTCTGGGCAGCGATCATCATTGTCACAGCGCCGAGCGTATCCCTGTCTTCGATTGTGATCAGTACCGATGCGGCCTTGTTGACTTGTTGGACGGCGGCATTGATGGCGCTGAACAGGTATTTGGAGACGGGTTCCTGGCGGGCCGCGTTGGCGCTTGGGGTATTGATCGGCATCGGTTTAAACGCCAAATACGCCATGATCTACCTGCCGGCCTGCACGTTGGTCTACGCATCGCTGACACCACGTTACCGGTGGATTTTTACCTCGCCGAAATCTCTTTTAGTCTTGGTGACCGGGGCTGCGTTGTTGCTGCCCAACTTGATGTGGAACCTGCAAAATGGCATGGCCACCTTTGCCCACACCAAGGACAATGCCAATTGGTCTGGCTTTGAGCTGCATTTTGATCGCGCCGCTGAGTTCATCGGCGGGCAATTCGGCGTCTTCGGACCGGTGATGGTGCTGGCGTTGTTGGCTATGGTGGTGACCGGCCGGCGCACCGACAAACCCGGGCAAGATCGGTTTTTGTTGTTTCACAGCCTGCCGATTTTGGCATTGATGATTGCCCAGGCCTTGTTTTCGCGTGCCCACGCCAACTGGGCGGCCACCGCCTATCCGGCAGTTGCCATTGTGGTGGTGGCATGGCTTCTGACGCCGGCGCGGCAATGGCTGCTTGCGGTTTCTGTTGCAATACGGGCGGCGGCCGTAATCGTCATACTGGTTGCCGGCACGGCGGCGGCGGATTTGCGCCTGCCCGGTATCGGCCGGCCGTTTGAACGGGTCCTGGGGTGGCAGGCGGCGGCTGACAAATTGCGTACCATCATCACGCAACAACAACCATCGGCCATGATTTTCATCCGCCGCCGCGACATTGCCGAAATGCTATACTATCTGCGCGATATGGATGTGCCGCTCTACGCCTTTAAGGCCGAAGGCCGCGCACCCACCGATCATTTCCAATTAACCCGCGCCTGGCCAACAGACAGGCCCGGCGTGGCGCTACTAGTTACACCATATGCCGACACGTCAGCATTACCATTTGCCGGTGATTTAGAGCTGATCCATGAGATAAACGTGTCGCGTGGTGTATCGAAATCGTTGAAGTTTCGCGTTCATCGGCTAAACAGGTAAATGTGAATACCCATACGGCGGCGCGTGGTAACAGCCGGATCGCGCATTAACCGCCGCCGATAATAATGTTGTTCAGATCACAACCAAGTGAACTGAAAGGCCGGCTATGACCTGCAAGGTGCGCTACCGATGCACGCCCGTCCCAATTCAATTGGCGCCACATTAAGTGTGCTCAATGGCGTGATATTGCGTGAGTTCCAAGTCCGCTATTTCAAAACTAAAGCCGCCTTTATTATCGAATTGCTTGAACCGGTTGTCCTGGTCGCCGTTCTGGTCGTGATATTTACCTATTTGGGACGCCGGGCTCCGGTTGGCGAATCCAATATCCAGTATTTTGTTACTGCCTTAATGGTTTTGTACACCTGCCTGCGATCGGAATCTTATGTACGCAGTGGCGCAAGAAATACAAATCTATTTCAATTTAATATTGTAAAACCAATCGATGTTTTCATATGTCGTGGTATAATAGAATCTCTTACTAATATTTTCATATTCGCATTGATTATTTTTGTTTATTTTTCAATAAATAAAAATGGCCTGCCATTTGATTATTTCGATACTATTATCCCATTTTTTATTGCCGGAGTACTGGGATTTTCCATTGGCATCATAAATACGATTATTATTTATCACATCCCAATATATACGTTCTTCTGGTCGATTATTTCTCGTGCCTTATTTTTTACCTCTGGAAAATTTTTTCTAGTTGAACAGATGCCACCATCGGCACAAGAGTTTTTGTATTATAACCCGATCCTTCATTTGGTGAGCTGGACGCGATCAGGCTATTACTCTGAGTATAATAGTACTTTCCTCGTCCCGAGTTTTCCGATCGGCATGACACTGGTTCTGCTTTTTGTGGCGCTGTTTTTGGAGCGTACATTTCGGCGCAAGATTGTCTCCGGGACTAGATTTCTGCCGGTATAACCGGTCAACTACTTGCGTTGTGGTGGCGAAATTGTTGCAGGCCGTGTCGTTATCAACGCACATTGACCGCCTGATTGTCCTAAAATCCTTTATTGACCTTGGCGCCACAATGCCTTGCAATACAAATACCAATAAAGCGCGAACCAACTGCGCATTCGCAGAACCAAATTGGGGAGAAATATCCAGATGATCAAGAATCCGAAAAACCGTTTTGGCCGACCGATGAATCCGGTTGTGAAAAACTGGGCCGCCGCCGCCCGCGACGGCCAGGTAGACCGGCGCGAGTTTCTCGCCCTGGCAACCGCCTTTGGCGCTACCGCGGCCACCGCCTACGGCATGATCGGCCTGGCCGCGCCGACACCGGCCGCAGCAGCGACAGGTAAGAAGGGCGGCGTTTTGAAAGTCGCCATGCGGGTCAAGGAAGCCAAAGATCCGCGCACGTTTGACTGGTCAGAAATGGGCAACGTCGCCCGCCAAGTCAACGAGTATCTGGTTCGCTACACCCGCGACTTCACCTTTGAAGGTATGCTCGTAGAAAGCTGGGATATCAACGACGACGCCACGGAATATACCCTGCATCTGCGCAAAGGCGTTAAATGGAACAACGGCGACGATTTCAACGCTGACGATGTGATCTTCAATATCAATCGCTGGTGCGATAAGAAAGCGGAAGGCAATTCAATGGCCGGCCGCATGGGGACGTTGATTGACGCCAAGACCAACAAGGCGATCGATGGCGCCATCATGAAGGTCGACGATCACACCGTGAAGCTGAAACTGCCGAGTTCAGACATCACAATAATCCCAGGCATGTCCGACTATCCGGCACTCATCGTTCATCGCGACTACGACAAGATGGGCGGCGACTGGCTGGCTAAACCGGTCGGCACCGGACCGTTTGAACTGGTCTCCCTGGAAGTCGGCTCCCGCGCAGTCGTCAAACGCCGCGAAAATGGCAAATGGTGGGGCGGTGATGTCTATCTGGATGGCGTCGAATTTATTGACTATGGCACCGACATGGCGGCCGAGGTCAGCGCCTTTGAATCCGGCGAAGTGCACTGCAACTACCAGTCTACTGGCGAGTTCGTGGAAATCATGGACGGACTAGGCATGGCCAAGTCGGAAGCCATTACTGCGGCAACTATCGTCGCTCGTACCAATGTCGCCAACAAGCCCTATGGCGACAAGCGGGTGCGTCAGGCCTTGCAGATGGCCGTCGACAACGAGACCATCCTGCAATTGGGCAATGCCGGACTGGGCACCGCGGCGGAAAACCACCACGTCGGCCCGATCCATCCCGAATACTACAAGCTGCCGCCGATCAAACGGGATCTGGCCAAAGCCAAGGCGTTGATGGAAGAAGCCGGTCAGATGGATTTTGAGCATGAGCTCATTTCTATTGATGACGATTGGCGCAAAAACACCACCGACGCCATTGCCGCCCAGCAGCGCGAAGCCGGCTTCAAAATCAAGCGTACGGTGCTGCCGGGTTCGACGTTCTGGAATGACTGGGTGAAATATCCCTATTCGACCACCAACTGGAACATGCGGCCGCTTGGCGTACAGATTTTGGCGCTGGCCTACCGGACTGGCGAGGCCTGGAACGAAACTGCCTACTCCAATCCGGAATTCGACAAGGTCCTTGGCAAAGCCTTGGCGATCGCCGATGCCGACAAGCGCCGAGAGGTGATGAAAGAGGCCCAAACAATCCTCCAGGATTCCGGTGTGATTATTCAGCCATATTGGCGGGCGATCTATAATCACCATGCCGAAGGCGTCATGGATTTCGGTATGCACCCGACTTTCGAGATCCATCTTGAGAAAGTCTGGCTTAACACCTAGGCGTCCAAAAAAATGGCCTGCCCGGGACGGCGTAGAGTTTCTCTGCTCTGTCCCGGCGAACCTGACGCGCCGATATTGGTCTGATCAACAAAAACGATAACATTTCCGGCGACGCCGGATGATCGTGCGGTAAAACGAGGCAACAGCGTTCGACCGCAAATGATTGACCATCCCGTATGCCTGACCGATCGATTTGATTGAAATTGCGATCGCGGCGCACCGGCAAGGCCCAATCTGGGGAGGGGGCTCGTGCTCTCATTTATATCTCGCCGTCTTGGCGTCATGGCACTAACCATGTTGTGCCTGACGTTCATTATGTTTTTCCTCGTCAATCTGGAGCCCAATCTGCGCAAATTGTCGATCAGTCAGACCAATATGCGCGCTTCCGATGAGATGATTGAGAGCTGGCTAGTTCGCAACGGCTATCGCCAAAACTTCTTCGTGCGCTACGGCCAATGGATCGGCGTGTTACCTAAAAGTCCGAATATTGACGCCGAAACCGGCAAGACAGTGCCGCGTTTTAGATATTGCGACGAACCGAACGTACCGGTGTTTTCCGGTGTCTTGCAGGGTGATTTCGGTTGTTCGACGAAGTTCAAAAAGTCCGTCTCCGAAAAGCTCCTTCCAGCCCTTGGAGCGACCGGTATTTTGATGTTCTGGGTGATGATTGTCATGGTGCCAGGCGCCTTGCTGGTCGGCGTGTTAGCCGGGATGCGGGAGGGCACCCGAACTGACCGAATTTTGTCGGTCGGTTCAATCGCCTCGACGGCAACGCCTGAATATGTGTCGGGCATTATTTTCACCGTTATTTTTGCCTCTTGGCTGGGTATTCTAAATGGCTCTGCGGCAACAGCGACGATCAAGGGTGTCTCGTTCTTTAATTTCACCTTGCCGGTGATGACTATGGCCCTATACGGCATGGGTTACATCGCGCGCATGACCCGCGCCTCCATGGCGGAGGTGATGACGGCGCAATATATCCGCACCGCCCGCCTGAAAGGGCTCAGTTTTAGAACGGTCGTCATCAAACATGCCCTGCGCAACGCGCTAATTGCACCGTTTACGGTTATTATGCTGCAGTTCCCCTGGCTGTTGACCGGGGTGGTGATCGTGGAAGCCATGTTCCGTTATCAAGGATTTGGTTTCACCCTGGTGGAAGCCGCCGGTAACAACGATATTGATCTATTGCTGGCCTGCGGTATGGCATCAGTTGTCGTCGTCCTGTCGACCCAACTGATTTCCGATATCGGCTACGCCTTCCTTAACCCACGCATTCGCGTCAGCTGAGGGAGCGCATCATGCAATATCTCAATTTTTTTGAAATCGTTGTCGGTATCATGTGGCGCCTGTGGCCGGTTTGGGCCTCGCTAGGGATCCTGCTGGCGCTCAGCATTCATTTCAAGCCGCGCCTCGGCCTCTATGGTCAGCTGTTTGACAATGGCATCGGCATCGCCGGCGTAATCATATGCGCTTTCTGGCTTTTCACGGCTATTTTCGCAGACATCATCGCCGTGTTCGACCCGTTGCAGCAAATCGTTGTGATGAAAAGCAAATTGCCCGGCGCTATAGAGCCGAAAACCGGCGAAGCATTTCTGCTCGGCGGCGACAAGCTTGCCCGCGATGTTTTTAGTCGCGTGATCCATGGTAGCCGCATCGTGCTGATTATTGCCCCGGCAGCCACAATGTTTGCGCTAATGGTTGGCGCCTCACTCGGGTTGCCGGCCGGCTATTTTGGCGGCCGAACCGACACGATCTTGTCGTTCCTGGCCAACCTGGTCTTGGCCTTCCCGGTGATCTTGCTTTTTTACCTGTTGGTCACACCGGGCATTATGGATACGCCGATCCCCTATGTGATGGCGGGATTTTTCTTCATCTTCCCGATTATCTTTTTCTGCACGCTGTTTTTTACCCGCTTCAAAAACAGACCGGAGAAGCTTTATCCTTATCTGGCGGTGACGCTGATCATCGGGGTTTGGGTTTATGCAGGGTTGGTTTTCGACGCCGATCCCTTCCGCATTATTTCCATTGATCCCAATGAGCTCAACATCTTCATTGCCGTGGTCTTCGCCTCCAGCCCCGGCGTATTCCGCATTGTCCGTGGCCTAACGCTTGATATTCAGACCCGTGACTATGTGGCGGCAGCCCAAACCCGCGGTGAAAGCCCTTGGTACATTATGTTGTGGGAAATCCTGCCCAATGCCCGCGGCCCGCTGATCGTCGATGCCTGCCTGCGGGTCGGTTACACCACGATCTTATTGGGTACCTTGGGTTATTTCGGTCTGGGCATGGCGCCGGACAGTCCCGACTGGGGAACGGCCATTAAGGACGGCAGCAAACTGCTACGTCTTTACGTGCATCCGGCCTTGGTGCCGGCGGTGGCGTTGATGTCCTTTGTTTTGGGGCTGAACCTACTGGCCGATGCGCTGCGTGAAGAATCGCTGAAAGACTGAGGAGAAAGACAATGGCCGATCCAATTTTGGAAATCGAAAACCTGTCGATCTCCTTTTTCACCCGCGTTGGCGAAATTCCCGCCGTCATGGATTTTTCCTGCACCGTCATGCCGGGCGAGGCCATGGGTCTTGTCGGCGAATCCGGTTGCGGTAAATCCACCGTGGCGCTCGGCATCATGCGTGACATGGGCAATCGCGGTGAGATCGTCGCCGGCACCATCAAGTTCATGGGCCGAGACATGGGCGACATGTCGGATGCTGAACTGCGCGATATTCGTGGCAACAAGATCGCCATGATTTATCAGGAGCCGATGGCCAGCTTGAATCCGGCCATGAAGGTCGGCAAGCAACTGATAGAAGTACCGATCCTGCATGAAAAAGTCTCCGTCAAGGAAGCCCACGACCGGGCCTTGGAATTATTGACGGCGGTGCGCCTGCCGGATCCGGAACGGATGATGAATTCCTATCCGCACCAGCTATCCGGCGGCCAACAGCAGCGTGTCGTCATCGCCATGGCGTTATTATCCAAACCGGCCTTGCTGTTATTGGATGAACCGACAACGGCGCTCGATGTCACTGTCGAGGCCGGGATCGTTGAGCTGGTCAAGGATCTGGGCAAGAAATTCGGCACATCGATGCTGTTCATTTCCCACAATCTCGGGCTGATCCTGGAGACCTGTGACAAGATCACGGTGATGTATTCTGGCGAGGCGGTGGAAACCGGCCGGGTCAATGATGTTTTTGATGAGATGCGCCACCCCTATACAAGAGGCTTGTTTCGCTCCATCCCGTTGCCTGGCGCCAATAAATACGACCGGCCGCTGGTATCCATTCCCGGCCAATTACCGTTGCCGCATCTGCGCCCGACCGGCTGTAATTTCGGACCGCGTTGCGAACAATTTGTCGATGGCGTTTGCAATGTCGATGAAGTCCATATGCAACCGACCAAAAATGATCCGGACCACCAATCGCGCTGTGAGCGGCTCAACGACATCGATTGGGATGCGCCGCTCGCCGCCGTGGAAGTCCATGAGGCGACGGAACCAGGTGACACGATCCTCAACATCGTTGGCCTGAAGAAATATTACAGCGTCTCTTCCAATGCCATGTTTGGAGGCGGCGATACCCGGGTCGTCAAGGCCAATGAGGAAATCACTTTCGATGCCCGCGAAGCCGAAACCGTCGCTATCGTCGGTGAATCGGGCTGTGGAAAATCAACGCTCGCCAAGGTTCTGTTGGGTCTGGAAACCGCTACGGAAGGTACGGTAACGCTCGACAACATGGAGATCGGTAATACCGATATCGATGACCGTCAGACCGAAACCATCTCTTCTATTCAGATGGTGTTCCAAAATCCTTTCGACACACTCAACCCGAGCCATTCGGTCGGCTCGCAGATTATCCGCACCCTGGAACGCTTTAATTTTGGCAAGACCCAGGCCGACCGACATCAGCGCATGTTGGAACTGCTGGATCTCGTAAAGCTGCCGCGTGAATTTGAAAAGCGCATGCCGCGACAATTGTCCGGTGGCCAGAAGCAACGCATCGGTGTCGCCCGTGCTTTCGCCGGGGCGCCAAAAGTAGTGGTCGCCGACGAACCGGTCTCCGCCTTGGATGTGTCGGTGCAGGCAGCGGTGACCGAACTGTTGATGGACATTCAACGCTCCTCACGCACGACAATGCTGTTCATCAGCCACGACTTATCGGTAGTCCGTTATATCGCTGACCGGGTGGTGGTCATGTATTTGGGCCACATCGTCGAACAGGGTTCCACCGATCAGGTGTTCAACCCGCCCTATCACCCTTATACGGAGGCCCTGCTGTCGGCGATCCCAATTGCCGATACCTCGGTGTCAAAAAAGCACATCGTGCTTGAGGGCGACATCCCATCGGCCATGAACCCGCCTTCCGGTTGTCCGTTCCAAACCCGCTGTCATCACAAGTCAGAGGTACCAGACGATCTGTGCGAAATGGAAGTGCCGCCGATGCGCAAGCTCTCCGACGGTCACCACTTCAAGTGTCACCTGGCGCAGGAATGGCTGGATATGATGGAGCCTGTGGTGGCGATCGCGGCGGAGTGACGGATGGCCAGGTCGCGTTTGCCCCTCGGCATATGATCAGTTCGACCCAGACGGCAGTGGCGCGGAGAATGTTAGACGCCTATCCAAGCATCCGTCATCCCAGGGCCTGACCCTGGGATCCATACCACTTTCAGTACAGTAGATTTCCGAGGCGCAATAGCGTGCGCCTGTTCTCACTTGCATTGCTGACTAATTAGGAAGGCTCAGGCATGGATTACCGGATCAAGTCCGGTAATGACGTGACGGGTGATGGGTATCAATAAGATAGGTGCACTGGTTGGTGCGTCCAGACCAACCAACGACAATATTCGCCCGATCTACCAATCTGCATTCCGCATCATCCCGTGCGCGCCGCAACATGAAATGTTGCCGCGCAGACACGGGATCTAATTAGACGTGTAAAGGTCAGCCATGACCCGTTTGGACTAGGACACCACAACCTTGCGATAAAGGTGCCAGGTGGCGTGGCCAAGGACCGGCAGGACCACCGCCAGGCCGATGAAAAACGGGATAGAGCCCAGGATCAGCAACCCGACAACGATCAAACCCCAGGTCGACATCATCACCGGATTGACGCTGGCATTGCGCACCGATGTCTGTACGGCCTGAGAGGCTGAAACATTTTTATCCAGCAACATCGGCAACGACACAACGGATATCGCCAGCACCATGATGGCAATCACCGCGCCGATACCGCCGCCGACAACAATCAACGTCCAGCCCTGCGATGTGGTGAACACGTCTGAGATAAAACCGGTGAAAGAAGTCGGCACTGCACCATCGAAAGTCACCGAGTAAACCAACTGTGCGATAAACAGCCAGGCGACGAATATTGCCGCGATCACGATGCTCAAAATCGCGATACCCCTGATCGATGGAGATTTCATAACGTCGAAGACATTCCACAACGAAATGTCCAGGCCCTGTTCCCGGCGGCGGCTGAGTTCATATAAACCAATCGCCGCAATCGGCCCGACAAGGGTAAATCCGGCAACCACAGGAAACAGCCATGGCAGAACCTCATAACCGAAAATAAGCCGGCTTAAGAACAAACCGATGATCGGATAAAAAAGGCACAAAAAGAATATGTGGCTAGGTTTAGCGGTAAAATCCGCCACGCCGAGGCGAAGTGCATCTTTGATATCTTCAAAATTGATATTGCGGATTTCAGGCTGTCCGGCATCAATATCCACGCCGGTCATGGAAGTCTCGTGCGCCATGGTCGTCCCTCCTGCACCAGTGGCCGATGTTAGACGCCGGGAGACTAACCAGGTCCGTCCGCCTGATAGCCCGTCGACGCCCGATTCAATGTAATTATAGGCCGGTCAGAAAGCAAAGTCGCGCAAATAATGGTCGCTCACGCATAATTCAAATTGGTGAGCGTGATATTGCCTTATGTCACAAATTATCGGTGTTTTTCCGGCAGAAGACACCGCCTGGTATACGGTGTCTCATCTCCGCAGATGGCCGGGGAATGCCGATAAGATTCGGCATTTTATTTCACGGGTACACCTACCCATGAAATATATACCAATGACTACTTACCGCTGCGCCTGTAGCTCGTTGTTACTCCGCCGCCGGCAGAGCAACCGGGCTGGAACTCATGGCCCGCATATAAGCTAAAAGATTTGCCCGGTCGGCTGGTTTCTTGACGCCGGCAAAGGTCATCTTAGTACCCTTCAAGAAGGCTTTTGGCTTGGTCAGGAACGCATCGAGATCTTCAAATGACCATGATCCGCCCAATCCCTTCATGGCGGCTGAATAGCTAAAACCATCGACCATCGCTTGCTTGCCGCCGACCGCCCCCCACAAATTTGGGCCGACGCCGCTTTTGCCGCCTTCATCGAAAGTGTGACAGGCAGCGCATTTCTTAGCGACTTTCTTGCCCGCATCCGCATCCGCCTTGGCGAGCAGCTGCGGCAGGGTCATCACGATAGCCGGTTCTTCTGATGTCTTGGTTTCAGAACTGTCGGCAGCCGCGACTTTGGTTTCGCCTTTCGGGAAATGTTGCATATAGCCGCGCAACGTCGCCCGATCACGAGAGGATAAACCGGCAATTGGCCAACCGCGTTGCGCCGCAGCCAATTGGTCACCGGTCCAGCTTTCCGCACCTTCGACCTGATAGGCCGGTTTTTCCGGGTAGTTCGGACTGTAAACCGCGTTCGCCGTGTACCGCAGGGCGACAACCGCTGCGGCGGCGACCACCGCCAAAGTCACGAATTTAGACAATCCACTCATGCTTATTCCTCAGTCTTCAATCTTGGCAAAGCTAATGGGTTACCGGAGCCACGGCCATATCGTCGCCGAACAGTCCGAAAAACAGAACCCGGGACCAGACGGTATAATCAGCCTCGATCGCCATCAATAATATCAGCACGCCAAGCACTAGTGGCGGCAGCAGGATGGCATAAATCAGCGCCAATTTTTCCCACACCATATGCATGAAAACGGCAATGATAAGCCCGGCCTTGAGCACCATGAACAATAAGATCAACGACCATCTGAGATAACTCTCAACATGGAAATAGTCGACCGCGTAGGACATGGCGGACAGCACGAATAGCAGGCCCCAAATCTTGAAATAGATGCCAATTGGATGTTGTTGGCCTTCGGCGTGTTCCATGGAACCCCCCTACCAAAGATAGAAAAATGCGAAAATGAAAACCCAGACCAGATCGACGAAGTGCCAATACAGCCCGGCGATTTCCACTGAATCGTACTTACCGGATTTCTCGTAATCGCCGCGCCGAACCTTAAACGCGATAATCAGCAGGTAGATCACCCCGCACGATACGTGAAATCCGTGAAAACCAGTGATCATGAAGAAGGTGGCGCCGAATTGCTCCGCCCCCCAGGGATTGCCCCAGGGCCGCACCCCTTCAGAGATCAGTTTGGACCACTCGAAAACCTGCATGCCAACGAATGAGGCACCAAAGATCGCCGTTGCCACCATCAGCCAGAAGGTCTTGGTCTTGTCGCCGCGATAACCAAAATTGACCGCCATGGCCATCGTGCCTGAAGACGAAATCAGGATGAAGGTCATGATGGCGATCAGGATCAACGGAATGCTCTGGCCGAATACGGTCAGCGCGAACACTTCCGACGGATTAGGCCATGGCACCACGGTCGATGACCGCACCGTCATGTATGACGTCAGGAAAATGGAAAAAATGAACGTATCCGACAACAGGAAGATCCACATCATGGCCTTCCCCCAGTGGACCTTCTTGAAGGTCTCCTGATCGGAACTCCAATCCTGTACGAAGCCTTCCAGGCCGTCGCCGGTCTCGTTTGCTGCGTGATCAGTCATATCTAGATTGCCCCGCCTATCTCAATCCGCAGATTGTCAAAATCACCTGAATGCCCTTGCCAGTGGCAAGCAGCGCAAAAACAACCAACCAAACGGCCAATAGAAAATGCCAGTAGGCCGCACACAGATCGACGCTCATGCGCGTCCTTTGGGCATCGCCGCCTCGCCACAAGCGCCCGGCTGCGCCGGCCCAGGCCACCAGACCGCCAATCATGTGGGCGCCATGCACCGCCGTCAGCAAATAGAAAAACCCGTTGGCTGGATTTGTCGAGGCGTAGTAACCGGCCGCACCCAGTTCCCGCCAGGCAACAAACTGGCCGACCAGGAAGACAATTGTCAAAATGCCCGCCGCCGCCATGGCAATCTTCAGATCATCGGTCCGTTCCCGCGCGGCGCTGACCCGCGCCCATTGAAACGCCAGGCTCGATAAGATCAACACCGCGGTATTGATCCACAAAAACAGCGGGATCGGGATCGTCCGCCAATCGGTATATTCCATGCGCATGATGTAGGCGACGACCAGCAGCAGGAAGAAGCTGCCGACGACCCCTAGGAACACCCGCAAGCCGACTTTCTTGATCGGCGCGGCAATCGCCTGGCCGTTGTGAAGGTTGTCGGCCAACGCCTGTTCGGCCGTCCACGGTTTGTCGCGGAATATGTCGAGAATACTCATTCCGCCGGCTCCGCCACACGGTCACGTCCGCCTTCGTCGAATTCCGATTCCCGGTTGCCCTTGAAGGTCTGCGGCAGGAAATCATCTTCGGCACCCGGCACTGAGAAATCATAGGCCCAGCGATAGACCACCGGCAGCGTCGGACCCCAATTGCCATGTTCAGGCGGGGTTTGCGGCGTCTGCCATTCCAGCGACGTCGCCTCCCAGGGATTGCCACCGGATTCCTTGCCGTATTTCAGGCTCCAGACCAGGTTGAAGAGATAGAGGAACTGCGCCACGCCAACGATGAGTGCGGCAATGGTAATCCACTGATTGAGCATCTGGGCTGAATCCGGCACGAAGGCGGTTTCGCCCATTTCGTAGTAGCGCCGCGGCACACCCAGGAAGCCAAGGTAATGCATCGGGAAATAGATCGCATAGGTGCCCAGGAAGGTGATCCAGAAGTGCAGTTTGCCGATGCCATCATTGAGCATACGGCCGGTGATTTTCGGATACCAATGATAGATGGCGCCAAACACCACCAGGATTGGCGACACGCCCATCACCATATGGAAATGCGCGACAACGAAGTAGGTATCCGACAACGGCACATCGACGATCACGTTGCCCAAAAACAGCCCGGTAATACCACCATTGATGAAGGTGAAGATGAAACCGATGGCGAATAGCATCGGCACATTCAGCCGGATGTTGCCCTTCCACAGGGTGAATATCCAGTTGTAGACCTTCAATGCCGTCGGCACCGCGATGATCAGCGTCGTGGTGGCAAAGAAGAAACCGAAATACGGGTTCATGCCGGACACATACATGTGGTGCGCCCAAACGATGAAGCTCAAAAAGCCGATGGCGATGATTGCCCAGACCATCATGCGATAGCCGAAGATGTTTTTCCTCGCATGGGTCGCCAGCAGATCCGACACCAACCCAAAGGCCGGCAGGGCGACGATATAAACTTCCGGATGTCCGAAGAACCAGAACAGGTGCTGGAACAGGATCGGGCTGCCACCATTATAGTCAAGCTGTTCGCCGAGTGAGACGATAGTCGGCATGAAAAAGCTGGTGCCAAGCAGATGATCGAGCCCCATCATGACGGCGCTCACCAGCAGCGCTGGGAAGGCCAGCAGACCCAAAATCGTGGCAATGAAAATGCCCCAGACCGACAGCGGCATGCGCATCAAGGTCATGCCGCGGGTACGCGCCTGCAATACCGTCGTGACGTAGTTCAGACCGCCCATGGTAAAGGCGACGATGAAGATCGCCAGCGATACCAGCATCAAGGTGATGCCGCCATCCTGACCCGGCGTGCCCTGCAAAATGGCCTGCGGTGGATAGAGCGTCCAGCCGGCGCCTGTTGGCCCGCCAGGTACGAAGAACGAAGCACAAAGGACGATCACCGCCAACAGATAGATCCAGAAGGACAACATGTTGACGAACGGGAACACCATATCTCGGGCGCCCAATTGCAGGGGAATGAGGTAATTACCAAAGCCGCCTAAAAATAGCGCGGTCAACAGATAAATCACCATGATCATGCCGTGCATGGTGACGTATTGGTAATAAGCCTCGGCATCGATAAATTCAAAACTGCCCGGCCAGGCGATTTGAATGCGCATCAGCCACGACAGCACCAGTGCCACCAGGCCGATCAATATCGCCACTGTCGAATATTGGACGGCGATGACCTTGTGGTCCTGGCTCCAGACGTATTTACCGATCCAAGTCTTTGGATGGTGCATTTCTTGGGTGTCTTCGGCGATTGTGGCGTATGCCATATCAAGCCCCTATTTGTTTCTTCCCGTCGACCGGCTGGCCGGATCGATATTGAATGATTGTTGTTGCCACCAGGCTGCTACTCTGAAGCAGCGGTGGCTTGGGCAAAGGTTTGATAGCCGTCTCGCCAAGCCTCGAAAGTGGCCTGGTCTTCCACGACCACTGTTCCCCGCATGACATGATGTCCAACCCCGCAAAGTTCGGCGCACAGGATTTCAAAGGTCCCTGTTCTGGTCGGCGTGAACCACAGGTAAGTGACCAGTCCGGGGACGAGGTCCATTTTCGCCCTGAACTGCGGCACATAAAAATCGTGCAGCACATCCTTAGAGCGCAGCAGGAATTTGACCGGCACGCCGATCGGCAGATGGACTTCTGTATCGTCGACCAGAATATCGTCCTTGCCTTTTGGATCGTCCGGGTTGAGCCCGAAAGGATTATCGTCGTTGATGAACCGGGTATCGGTTGTTCCCAGGACGCCGTCTTTGCCCGGGAACCGGAAGGTCCAGGTCCACTGTTCGCCGACGGCTTCAACCACGGCGGCGTTATCAGGCACTTTGACATAGTCGGCCCAGGCAATCAGCCCCGGCGCCAGCATAGCGATGACACCGATCGACGTTATGCCGATCAGCCAGTGTTCTAGCGTTGTGTTTTCCGGCTCGTAGTCGGACCGACGGTCCGGCCGATAGCGGTACTTGATCACCGCATAGGCGATAAACAACCCGAGCACGATGAAAACGACGCCGGTAATCGAAAATGTAATGAGAATAGTGTCGTCAATAGAGCCCCAATTGGAAGCGATCGGCGTTGACCACCACGGGCTTATGAAATGAAATAATACACTACCAACAACAAGCAATATAATCGCGATTGCGAATGCCATACCTTACATGCCCCTCAGCATAAGCTACGGTTATGAGAGTCTTCTTAAAATCCGTACGGTTTTGTCGCGGACTCCCGCCCTAATCTTCACGTTTCAAAGGCCAATAATACACAAACCAACGTCATTGACCATGGCGCATGCGACATTTTAGCCGGCCACGGGCGTCAAAGACCGAAAAAAGGCCGAAAGCCTGTTGATTTTAAACAAGTTTATCGACGTATTCCCGTGTCTATTCCGGCCGATTTAGCTGCGCGATTCATCAAATTTATCGATAAATGCGCACCTTACTCTACGGCACCCAGGGATTGATTCTTTGCCACAAACACGACCAGTCGAGCAGCAGCCGGCACCGACAGATAGGGCACCGCGAATCGCCGTTATTTTGGTGCCGATCGCAGTTGGCGCCCCAACAGGTTGCCGGCTCACGATTAAGTCGGAAGCGACGGTGTCGCTGCAGTGGTATCGTCTGAGTGCGCGGTCACAAAAACAACCGCGCCAACATGGCAAAGCCAATTAGCGCGCTATATGCACTAGAGGCGGTAAACCGCCGAGCGATATTGCATATAATCGGGACGGCGCATTGGCCTTAAATGAAATTGAAAAATTTACCGCGATCGAAGCCTCTGGCGATCTGCCGGCCTTTGCGGAGGAATTCCTGAAAAATGCGACGCGGCATTTGTCGACCGGGCGCAAATCGACAGACCAGGTCCTGCACCATGTTTTTTCCGGATTGCTGCATCAAACCATCAAGACCGGCGATCGGATTAATGCCCGGCAATTGGCTGACCACCTTGGCGTCACTATTGTTCCCGTCCGCGAGGCGCTGCACTATCTTGCTGGGGTCGGGTTGGTCGAGCTTTTACCCCTTCGCGGCGCCAAGATCCGCTCGCTCAGCCAAACAGAAATTGCTGGCCGCTGGCAGGTCTACCGGGATCTGGCGGCCATCGGCCTGACAGCCAGCGCCGAACATATCAACGACGCGCCGGAAAACGCCGATGCGGTAAGGACCGCCCAGCGCAATATCGATGAATCACTCAAATCGGAATCCCACGTCATCTTCGTCATGTCGCTGTTGGATTATCACCGGGTGTTACATGAGTATACCGGCATGAGCGCACTTGATAGCGCCCTACGCCGGCTGAACGTGGCGTTGTGGTGCACGCTATTACCCCAGGTCGTCCCTTTCGACACCTACGGACCGACCTATGTGCGTAACTATCAACGCATCACCGATAATATATTATGGGGCAATGGCCCCGGCGCCGTCGCCGCTTTCAGACATCATATCGATTGGTCAAGCGCCATCATCCGGGGCGCCAGACCCGATCCGGAAGCGCCGTGGATATCCACATAAGGCTTGGAATTTACTAAGCGAGAAGCGGTTGGATGAAGCGGGCAAACATCTCGACCATCTTGTCGGGGTCTTCTTCATGAGGAGCATGACCGCCAGCAACGATTTGGGTTTCAAGGGGTCCGGTGGAGAGTGCGATCAGCCGCTCCAACTGAGCATGGGTGCCATATTCATCATCAGCGCCGCGCACCCCCAGCACCGGGCAGCTGATCGGCGGAATGTGTTTTTCGATGCTCCAGGTGCGAAAGCCCGGCTGTAGCCAGGTTTCCGCCCAGCCATAAAAAGCACAATCGATATTGTCGCCGTGATAACGCTGCAGGGAAGCCTTCAGATCGGTTGTTTCAAACGCCTTTTTGGTGGCGCCGATGGCATCGATATGGGCCTGCTCGGTGAACAAATGCGGCGCCTCGGCGACGACGCCGCGAATGCCGGCTCCATTATTGCCGGCGTGAACCAACGAGATCGTCGCACCTTCCGAATGACCAACCAGTACCGCATCGTCGATGGAAAGCGTCTTCAGCAGGGCCGGCAATGTGGTCAGCCCCTGGTCTTCCAGAAACGACACCGGCCGCGGCCAAGTGCATGGCCCGGATTTGCCGTAGCCGATGCGGCTATAGATCATTGCCGGGCAATCCAAGGCGCTGGCCAGGCGGTCCGGGAAATCCCGCCACAATTCCACGCTGCCCAAACCGTGATGAACAAAAACCAGGGTCGGTTGAGAAGGATTGCTCCCCTCAATCATCCGGTAGTCCAGTCGGTCACCGAGGATGTCGATTTGCGGCATTTAACGGCTCGTGGGCATAGCAGCTTAAGGAAAATTCAAATGACACGATAGGAAATGGCGATGCCTTATCAAGCATCGCCATTTTCAATCTCAAAACAATGGCCGCGCCAGCTTAGGCCGCTGTACCGTCGAAATCAGCTTCGCCGAACATGCCCAAGGCGACTTTACCAATTATGTTGTCACCGTCCTTGCGGGCCCGGAAATTCAATGTCAGCGGCATTGGTTTGGTGATATCCACATCCCAACAGGCTTCCTCGCCTTCCATGCGCGGGTTGTCGATTGGACCGCTTTCGCCGGCGGCTTCCATGGTGCCGCTGAGACTATCGCCATCCTGGGCTAAGGTCAGTACGGCTTCCTGTTTGCCGGTCGGCACATTCATGACAAGATTATATTTTCCGGTAAACGACATTGAGTTCTCCTGGCTCCGGATTAATTGTTGCTGGCCATTAGTATGGGGATGGGAATTCCCCTTGCCTAGTGGTTAAATTGCCCCGGTAGAACATTATTTTGATGATTGAATCGGAGTGATTATGAGCGCGCTGGAATTCGACTATATTGTTGTCGGCGGCGGCTCGGGCGGCTGTGCCGTAGCGAGCAGACTAAGCGAAGACCCCAACGTCACCGTTTGCCTGTTGGAAGCCGGCGGAAAGGACACTAGTCCCCTCATTCACGCCCCGATCGGCATCGCCGCCGTTTTGCGGTTCCCGATCATGAATTGGGCATTCAACACGACCCCACAAGACGGCCTCAACAAACGCCGCGGCTTTCAACCACGTGGCAAAGTCCTGGGCGGCTCCAGTTCCATCAATGCTATGTTGTATGTGCGCGGCAACCGCTGGGATTACGACCATTGGGCATCGCTGGGCAACGCCGGATGGGCCTATGACGATGTGCTGCCCTACTTCAAAAAATCAGAAAACAACGAAGTCTTCGAGGATGATTTTCACGGCTCCGGTGGGCCGCTGAACGTTGCCAACTTACGCAGTCCTTCCAATCTTGGTGCGATGTTCATCGACGCCGCCAACAAGATGCAAATCCCCACCAACCTTGACTATAACGGCGAAGAACAATTCGGCGCTCATCCTTTGCAGGTGACCCAAATCAATGGTGAACGTTGTTCAGCCGCAAAGGCCTATCTGACGCCGAACCTGAACCGTCCAAATCTCAACATCATTACCAAAGCCCATACGGCAAAAATGGTATTGGACGGTAACCGCGCCGCCGGCGTCACCTATTACCGTGGCAGAGATTTGGTTCAAATGCGCGCCCGCCGGGAAGTGATTTTAAGTGGCGGTGCCTTCGGATCACCGCAGCTATTGATGCTTTCGGGTATTGGGCCGGGCTCTGAACTTGCAAAACATGGCATCGATGTCGCCCACGATTTGCCTGGCGTTGGCCAGAACCTGCAGGACCATATCGACTATATTCACTGTTATCGCGCCGGTAGCGATTCTGAGACCTTCGGTATTTCACACCATGAAGCCGTCCGCATGCCCAAGGCCATATTCGAATGGCGCAATAAACGCACCGGACCGCTGACCAGCACCTTCGCCGAGGCTGGTGCCTTCATTAAGAGCGACCCTGGATTGGAGGTGCCAGATTTGCAGCTCTTGCTCGTCGTTGCCGTGGTCGATGATCACACTCGAAAACTGCATTGGGGTTACGGATTTTCCAGCCACTGCACCGTGTTGCGTCCCAAAAGCCGCGGCCAAGTCACGCTGGCGAGCGCCGACCCGAGAAAAGCGCCGGCCATCGACCCGAAATTCTTCAGCGACGAGGCCGATTTGGATTTGATGGAAAAGGGCGTAGCGATCCAACGGCAACTGCTGGAATCAGAACCGTTCGATGCCGTGCGCGGGAAAAATCTCTATCCGGTCGACCAAAACGATCGCGAGGCCATACGCCAGGACATTCGCGACCGCTCCGATACGCAATATCATCCCGTCGGCACCTGCCGGATGGGGCCGTCGACCGATCCGAGCGCTGTTGTTGATCCGCAATTGCGGGTGCATGGCATTGACGGATTGCGCATCGCCGACGCGTCGATCATGCCGACACTGATCGGCGGCAACACCAATGCGCCAACCATCATGATCGGCGAGCGGGCCGCCGATTTCATCAAGCAGTCGAATTAGAGGCCTGACCCTACATAAACGGTCGTTCGACTAGGGTTGCCGAGATCCGTCTAAGCCGGCCTACTTCCAGCAGCGGCTATCAGTTTTGTTGAGCCAGTATTTGCTGGTCAACTTGTCGTGCCAACGGCATTTAGGCGGCCGACTTTTGGTCGGGCTGCGCTGGGTACGGGTCGATTTGCTTCGCGATGTGTTTCGCGGCGGCCGATAGCCATCCGTGGTCCGCCGGGTGTTGCTGCCACCGGAATTGATGATGCCCTGGATAATCGCTCCGGCGGCGGCAGCGGCGGCGGCGGAATTGCGCGTATCATGGGTTCTTGTCGGCGGCCGCTTGACGGTACGTTTAGGCGCCTTGCCCTTCTTCCAATGACACGCATATGAGCCATTGGCTTTTATCCTGCCGGCATAGGCCCGGCCTTTATTATTGCGCCGGCACCAGGCATTGGCGGTCTTTTTGGTCGGCAGACAAAAGTAACTGCCTTTCTTGTCGGTTCGGCCGGCGTAGTAGCCTCGCCCGAACTTTCGCCGGCAATTGGCGTTGCGTTCTTTCTTGGCATCCGCCGTGCGCTTCTTACAGTCGAACACACCCTTGGCTGAGATCCTGCTGGCCCGCCATCCAGAGCCCTTGTTGTTGGCATTGCACCAGGCTGTAGCCGCCGCGGCATTGGGCACACAATAGTAGCGTCCATCGGCGTCGACCGGCCCGGGCGCATAGCCCGATCCAAATTTATGAATGCAGTTGCGCCGCCGGGCGGCAGATTTGTTTTGGCGGTCGCTGTCCTTGCGGGCGGTATCGCGATCGCGTTCTGTTTTTCTGCACCGCGGCAATGCGCTGGCGATCCGAGCGGCCATTGTCGCGGCGATGGAACTGGACATGCCCTGCAGGCGGCCATGGAACTTTTCCATGGCTTCCACATCGCACCGACCAATCATCGACGTGGTTTTCGCCTGGCCCCTGCGCCAATTGCCAATCACCTTCGGTCCTTTGGCCACGGCGGCGCGCAAATCGCCGCAATCACCGCCGTCGACCGAACTTAAATGCGCGGCTGCCTGGTTCATCCGCCGTTCGGCAACATCAAGATCACCGCCCGCAAAGGCGTCCTTGGCATCGGCATAGGCGGAGGCAGCCCAGTAGGCAGCATCCAGTCGCCGCTTCAGGTGGCGCACATGAGCATGGTCGGTTTTCGACAATAGGGTCGACAAGCGTCGCAGGCGGGCTGCCTGCCGGCGCGGATTGGAGCCTTTACAGGCGCCCAGCAACCCGGTTGCCGCCGTATCAACCTGATCAATTACATCCGCCTGCTCGTGCCCCTTGGCAATCTTGCCTGTCAATCCACCGCAAGCCGTCGCCGGCAATCCGGCCATTGCTTGTTCGGTTCTGATCAATCCGTCCTTAAACCCCGGCATATTGCCGGCCCGATATTGTTCGCGGGCGCTGGCAAACAGCGTTTGCGCCTTGGCACAAGCCTGAGCTTCCGCCACTGCCTTGCGTTCCTCATCTGTCAGGCCATCGGCGCCTTTAACCGGCTCACAGGCGCCATCCTGCCCGGTGGGCGTCTCGCCGGGCTTGCACGTTTCAACAACCTTGGTCGGTGGCGTTTTCGGCTCCCGATCCAAATCGATCACCATGTCGGAAATTGGATCACGGCGTTTGATGGCATTGCACACGTCAAGGACGTTAAAGTGTGGTTTGACCGCCAGGCGTTTTTCCCGGATCGCCACCATCACCTTGTTGCAGCGCTCCTGGGCCTCACGGACATCGGCGGCGCTCTTTCCCGACCACCAGTCATTGGCCCGGTCCCAGGCATGGATCTGTCGGTCGGTACAGCTTTCGTTGCTGCTTGTGCGCTCCACCGACAGACCTGACATGCGATTGGACACCACATAAGACCCTGCCGCGCATGCCACCATCCAGCCGCCATAGATGGCAGCGACCACCGGATGGCGTTCCATGATCGCCACAACGGCGGCCGACCCGGCCAGTTCTTTACCCATCTTACCGATTTGCTCAAACAGATCCGCCGCCTCTTCATCAGTAGTATTGGGATCAAGCGCCTTATCGATGGTGCCAAGTAAATCCTTCATTTGCGCCGCGGCGATCAACACATCCGCCGCCGCGCCGATTTTGCCGATTTTCTCCAACACGCCCTGCGCGGCTTTCAAACCCTTGCGCATCTTGCCGAGTTTGGCGGCGTCACCGAGTTTATCGGCGGTCTTAGCCGCATCGGCAGCTTTGTCCGCCGCTCTGGCCGCGTCGGCGGTCTTATCAGCCGCCCGCGCCGCGTCATCCAACGACCCCAGGCCCGGATTGCGGGCCTTGACGAGTTTGGCCAGTTCCGGATTACTTCGGTTGAGGGCGGCGATCGCCTTGGCCTGATGTTCCGCTGGTGCGTTGGCAATGATTTTTGCCAGATCGTCGGCGGCGGTGGCCTTAAAATGCGGGTTCTTCTTGGCCACATCACCCATGGTTTCGGCCAAATCCTCCAGCGCCTTGCCACGCGACGCCTCCGCCACCTTGTAGGCGTCCTTGATGTTCTTGGCGTTATGGGGCGACCGGTCGGCACCGATCGCAGCCGTCGTCTTGCCGCGGTTTCGTTTGGGCAGGCCTTCCTGTTTGCGCAGATAGTCATCAAGAGATTCAATCCGGGAAATATATTTTTGTTCTTGAGCCATCGCCTGCATCGCCTTGGCGCGGTTGGCCGGGTCATTAAACAGCGACGGATTTTTAAACATCTCAGAGACCTTGGCGCGCTTTTTGCGGGCAAAGTCACTCATTTCCTGGGTATAGCCGGTGACGTGTTGCGGCCCGATCTTGCCACCGCCCTTGGTGCGGCTGATTTTTTCATACTCCGCCGCGTGCCGGCTTTTATAGGCATCGTTGTTCATTTTGGCGATTTCGCGGAAATCAGCCTCCGAGACATAGCGCGGATCGGCCATGAAATCAGTGTCCAGCGTCTTCTGCCAGTTCGGCCTGGATTTCTTGATGGCGCCATTTTTCTTCAGATAGTCGTTCACCCGCCGATTGTAGTCAGTCTTCATGTCGGCGATCTGCTTCTTGTCGGTCACCACGGTGATGTAGTCGGAATCCGTACCCGGACTGAAGGTCGAAGAGGTGCGCTGCTGGACGGTAAAATCGGCGCCGGCCTTAGCCGCCGCATCGGCGGCAAAACTACGGTTTAAATCGGCAAAATCCGACTGCGCCGCCTGATAGACGGAATTGGGTATTTCATTGTTGATGCGGGCGGCATTGATGGCGTCGTTGTTGGCGAAAAGCAGCGCCCGGTCGGCGTCGGACAGGATGCCGGCGGAATGACCGCCGCGCTTATTGACCTCGTCCAAGCGTTTGAGAACGTCGCGGACTTCAGGCCCTAATGTCTGCTGGCTGTGAGCGGGAACAACGGCGATGACAAAAGCCGCCGCCAGGGCGAGCACGATTGTTCTCGCCTGAGATAGCACTGTCCCCATATGCATGCGCCTACCTCCCGGTTATCGCATGCCCGCGCGCCAACGGGCACGACCTGCTCCGCTTTCGGTTTCCCCTCCGTCCGTTAAAGCGCTTTCGGCCGCCGAATTGCCCAAGGTTCCAACCCAGTCTTGACGCAACGATATCTGTAATTGCATCCGGGCATTGAAATCCGACCTGGGGTAATCTTATCGGAATTATCGCCAGAAAGCCAATTAACGGTTGGGTTTTCGCCATCCGGATTGATCGTTCGGGTTAAATTCAATAGTGTTCTTAGGCGAGGAGAGGCACGACCGCACCATTGAAAAACATGGGACGACGTCCATGCGCCGACTGATCAATCAATTCGCAGCCCTGGGATTGCTCTGCTCTTTGTTACCTATTCCGGCAACGGCGCATGACCCCAATACCCTGCCTGACCTTGTCGCCGTTGCAATGCCAGGGGTAGTCGGCATTTCCGTCACCAGGCCGAAAAAATCCGAAAAGCCTAAGCCGAAAAAACCTGCGAAAAAACCGGCGGGTAATGACGCCTTCCAGAAATTCTTTGATAATTTTGGCGCTCGAAATTCTGGAAACGGAGTATCGCTGGGCACCGGTATAGTCGTCGACATCGGCGGGCTCATCGTCACGACCCATTCTGTGGTCAAGGACGCGGTCAGAATTGAGGTCGTATTAGCGAACGGCGAAAAACTGACTGCCACACTGGCCGGCAAAGATGCGAAGACCGATCTTGCGCTGCTTAAAATCTCGCCGAAAACGCCACTCACCGCCCTGACGTTTGGCAACTCGGATCTATTGCGGTTGGGTCAGACCGTTGTGGCGATCGGTAATCCCTACGGATTACAGGGTTCGGTTTCGTCCGGGATCATTTCCGGGCTCAACCGCAATCTCAGTATCGGTCGCTATGACAGTTACATTCAGACCGATACGGCCATCAATCGCGGCAATGCCGGTGGTCCATTGCTCAATCTCGCCGGCGAAGTGATCGGCATCAACGCCACTATTCTATCACCTTCCGGTGGCTTCTCCGGCATCGCCTACGCCATTCCGGCCAATACCGCCAAAAATATTGCTAGCCAATTAGGTCAGTTCGGTGAGACCCGCCGCGGCTGGCTGGGAGTGCGCATTCAAGCCGTAACCAAAGAGATTGCTGAAACCATCGGCCTGGATAAACCAAACGGAGCGTTGGTGGCGGAAGTGGTCGCCGGCAGTCCATCCGATGATGGCGGCATAAAAGCCGGTGATTTGATTTTAACATTTGACGGCAAACCGATCCCGACCATGCCCGCCCTGCCGGCTATCGTTGCCAACACCGAAATCGGCCGTACGGTTGATGTGGAGGTGATCCGCAAGGGTAACCCGGTCACGCTGAAAATCACCCTTGGTCGCTTGCCAGAGAACAATTCGGTACCGCCGGCAACTAAACTCGTTGCCCGACCGGCGATCGACTATGGCGCCCTAATCGGCGTCACCGTGGCGCCGCTGACCCCGCAAAATTACAAGAAATACAAAATCGCCAAAAAAGTCCGTGGCGTGGTGGTCGCCAGCGTTGAACGCAAAAGCGGCGCAGCCCAACGCGGCGTCCGCATCGGCGATGTCATCGCCGAAATCGGCCAGGAAGCAACCAACACGGTTGACCAGTTTAATACCGCAATGGCGGCGCAATCGGCCGAAGGCCGCAGCTCCATACTATTGCTGGTATCCACCCAAAAGGGTGACGTTCGCTTCGTTGCCGTGCGTATGAAAAAACCGCCAGCACCGTCGCCGGCCACGTCAAACCCATCTGCAACGACACCAGCGGCCGGTACTGATGACGAAAGCCTGGATAGGCTTAAGAAAGGTCTTGAAAAGCTCGATTGATCTCCAGTCAGTAGCCAATGCCATCTGTGACGGCGCCTAACCGTCGCCGTCGCGGGCGACGATTTGCGTGCCGTCCTTGACCCGATCGCTTGGATAAACGATCACCCGGACCCCTTCCGACAGGCCGTCCACCACTTCCACGTGGTTGAGCGAAAATTTGCCAAGCGTCACCGGGGTGAATTCAGCCATGCCCATATTGTCGGAATAAACCGCCCATTGATCACCCTTGCGAAACAACGCCGAGAGTGGCACCCGGACAACGTTTTTCAGATCCGCCGTAACCAGGCGGATCAAGACCCGGTAGGAATGGCCGAGCTTTTCCCAACGCGCCTGCGGATCGGAAATATCGAGCACAACATTGACCCGTTGTTCTTCAATTCCCAGGGCGGAGACTTTGGTAAAACCTGCCGGATCGATGCGGCGAACCGTTGCGGAAAGCCTGCCCTTGCCGCCCCATCCCTCAATATGGGCAATAGTGCCCGGCGCGATGGCGACGGCGTCTGCCGACAACAAATCAACCACCAGCTCCAAGTTGGTGAGATCGCCCAGTTCCAACAGCGCCTGACCGGCCGGTACGACCTTCTCGCTCTCTGATAAAACCTTCAAAACCGTGCCGGCAACCGGCGCAATAACACCCACACAACACTGATCTCCAACATCGGTCTGGGTGAAATCGAAGGCATGCATTTCCCGCGCCTTGGCGGAATCCAGCTGATGTTGATGAAGCTCCAGATTGGCCTCTGCTTCGACCAATTGCGCCTGTTTGACGGTGACTTCCAACTCAGCCTGTTCCAACCGCACCGCCGATATAGTTCGTGAACGCACCAGGCGCTTGGCGCGCTCCAGTTCCGATTTGGCGTATTTCAAGCCGACGCCGGCCTTGGTCACCTCGGCGACGGCGAAATTCACCGCCGCCTGGGCGGCTTTTGCAGCGGCGGCGAGTTCCCGCCGGGTGCGCATATCGCGGATCGGTGGATCGACGGGCCGGATGCGGGCGATCTGCGTGCCCTTTTTGACCTCATCACCCACCTTCAGCGCCAGGCGTTCAAGTTTACCAGTTGTCGGCGCCGAGACCCGGTAGATATCCTTGACCCGGGTTTGGCCCTCTTCATCGATGGTCGTTTCGATATCACCACGCGCAATGGTGGCGATATCAACCGGGACCGGCTGTGGTTTGATCATGGTATAGGCACCCGCCGCAATCGCCGCGACAACCACCAAAACGCCAAGACGTTTCAACCACTTCATAAACACCGTCTTACTCCTTCGTTTTCAATACGCGGATCATGTCGAGCCGGCGCACGCGCAGCAACACCACCAAGGAAGAAACCGTGGCGGCGGTAAGTACGATGACGCTCGACCAGCCGAAAGCGTTTGGTTCGACGACAAACGGGATCCGCATTAAATCATTTTGAAATCCGGCGACGACGGCCCAGGAAAATCCGTAGCCGATCAACCAACCCAACGGCTGAGCTACCAACACAATGATCGCCAGTTCGACCACCAAAACCGAGGAAACCTCGCCGCGAGTGAAACCCAATACCCGCAGGCTGGCCAGTTCCCGTGCCCGTTCCGACAATTGTATGCGGGCGCTGTTATAAACAACGCCGAAGGCAATAATCACCGCCAAAACAATATAGACCGTCATCATGATGACGATGTTCTGCTCCATGGTTTCGCGGAATTTTTTCAAAGACACCGATCGCAGCGCCACCGAAGCGGCGGCGGGGGTGGCTTTGACTTTCTTGAACAATGCACCCAATTGAGTGTCATCAAGTTCCACATAAACCCCGGAGCGGCGCGGCCCGGTGCGCGACAAACGATCGAGCGCGTCGATATCCATATAGGCGCCGAGCCCCATATAGCTTTGCACGATATCGACCACCGGCACCCGCGCCTCATGCCAGCCCTCCTGCAGCAGCCGGACGTGAATAATGTCGCCACGCCGAACATCCAAATGCTGCGCCACCCGCTCAGTCAGCACAATGCCGTTGGCCGGCAGCGTGATGGGCTCCAGTTGCAGATTTAAAATGCGCGACAGGCGCATGTGTTTGGGTTTACCGATGATGCCGAGCCGCCGGCTGCGGGCGCCATGGGTCAAATCCGCCGCCACGCTTCGAAACGGTTCCACCGCCATTACGCCGGGCAATTGTTTGGCGGCAAGAACGGCTTTCGGCGACAGATCCCGGGCAAAGCCGATTGTTGCATCCTGGCGATCGGTGCGAAAATACATGGTGTCAATCAGAAAATCGATCGACCCAAAGGTAAACATCGCTGTCACCAGCAACGCCACCGAAAGCGAGGTCCCGAGCGCGGTCAATCCAGCCCGCACCGGCCAGCGCACAACATGGCGAACGGCCATAACGGTCAATTGCGAGACCATGTTGCCAAGCATTGTGCCAAACCAGCCGGCCCGGCGGTATTGCGGCGGAGCCGCCGGCCGCATGGCGGTCGCTGCTGGCAGTGCTGCCGCCGACCAAACCGCTTTCAAGGCACCCAGTAAGGCGGCAGCGGCACTGACGGCGATCGCCAGAAATTCCATATCAAGGCTGCGTTGGAAGATCAGGAACGGGAAATTGAAGAACGTCCCGTAAAGCTCCGTCAGACCACGCCCCAGCCAAATACCGGACGCCAGACCAATCGCCACACCGACGGCGGCGATCACCAGCACCAGTTTAATATAATGCAGGGCCACCATCCGCCGGCCATAGCCCAGCGCCTTAAGCAAACCGATTTGCTCACGCTCCAGCGCAATCAGCCGCGACAAGATCATGTTGACCAGGTAGGCGGCGATCAGCATGAACACCGGCGGAATGACCCGCGCCATGCCCTGCAGTTGGGTCAATTCGCTGTCCAAGAAGGCATGCGACATATGATCATCGCGGCCATAGGCACCTGTGCCCCCATAAGGCCGGAGCAAATGATCCAAACGGTCGATCACCGCCTGTTGCAAAGCCCCCGGCAACAAGGTCAGCGATATGGAGTTAAACGCATCGGTCAGATTGGTCAGGCCGGACAGCTGCTTGTGGCGCATCCATAAAATAGCAAAACGCCGATGATCGGGGATCAGGTCGCCTGGGCCGATGGCATAAATAAATTCCGGTGACAGCGCCAGGCCGGTAATGCGCAGACGAACCTGGTGCCCGGCGAGCGTCCCGACAATGGTCGACCCGACTTTGAAGCCGTGAGATTCAGCAAAGTTCGCCGAGACCACAACCTCATTGCGTTTGCCCGGTTCGGGCAGCCTGCCGGCACGCAGATAAAGCCGGTTGAGATTAGACATACCCTGATCGGGCAAGGAGATCACCTGCCCGGTCGCCGGCTCACGCATGCCGACAATATCCAGCAACATCGGCTCGACGATGCGCGCTTCTGCCGCCAACACACCGGAAATCTCTCCGATCTGCCGCTCAAGAACCATCGGCGCCCGTGTGGCGGAGGCAAACACGGAAGCAAAACGGTGGCGCTCGTAATAGGCCTGCCGGGTTTCCAGCAACGACCGATAGGCACCGATCGATAAGATCAGCGTCGCCACTCCACAGGCGAGCACCAACGACACGGCCAATGCCTGCGGCCAAAGCCGCTTAAAATCCCGCACCAGCTTTCTGTCCAGCATCGCCATGCCGTCACCATTCCAGCTCAGCTGGGGTCAGGCGATAATCGTTGGTTTCCTCGCGCACGATGTCGCCATCGGCGAAATAAAACACCCGGTGGGCAAGCTGACGGATGACGGCGTTGTGGGAGATAATCGCCGTCGTCGTGCCTAGTTCATTGTTGATGCGGGTCAACGCCTCAAGCACCAGTCGGCCGGTCGTGGAATCAAGCGCACCGGTCGGTTCATCGCATAGCAATACCGCCGGATTTTTAGCGATCGCCCGGGCAATTGCCACGCGCTGTTGTTCACCGCCGGAAAGCTGAGCGGGAAAATGGTCCATGCGCGGCTCAAGGCCAACCAATGATAACGCCTCTTCCGGTTTCATCGGCGCATCGGATATTTCCGTCACCAGGGCGACATTTTCCCGCGCCGTCAGGCTGGGGATGAGATTATAAAACTGAAAGACGAAGCCCACATGGCGCCGGCGAAATCGCGTCAGGGCGCCCTCGCTCGCCGTCGACAGATCGAGATCTTGGAACTTCACGCGCCCGGACGTTGCCGTGTCGAGGCCACCGAGAATATTGAGAAAGGTCGATTTACCGCTGCCCGATGGCCCCAACATCACCGACAGCTCACCTTCGTAAAGCGTCGCATTGGCGCCGCGCAAAGCATGGATTTCCACCTCGCCCGATCGATAGACCTTGGTGAGGCCTTCTATGGTGAAAACGGCTTTCATGTCATGCAGCCTAAAGCAATAAATTGCGCCGACGGGGTTGATCCGACCGGTTGGACGGGAGACTAGACCACGAAGGGTTCAGCGCAAACTAATATAAGGGTTGCTTGGGTTCGCGGTAAGACCGATCGATGATTTGTCGCAGGGGAAAATTCCGCCGCGACCCCTTGAAATCATGTTTGAAATTATATATTAGATTTTACTAATATTAATTACCCGAAAGCATCGCCGTGTCCCCTTCAACGCTTCTGCGCGCCGCCCTTTTGTTGGTTGCTCTTGTCGCCACCGCGCTCGCTCTGGCACCTGCCAAAGCCGATGACACCCATCGCGTCGAAATCCGCCAGGTCGAAGACATGAAATCGATCTTCGGCCAAGTGCGCTCCCGCAAGATTATTGCCGCCCGTTCCCGTATCGGCGGTACCATTACGACGCTGTCGGTATCGGAGGGTGAGACCGTGTCCGCCGGAACGGTGATCGCCATTGTCGGCGATCCGAAATTGCCGCTGCAGATCGCTTCGCTTGAAGCCCGCATTGATGCCGGCCTGTCGACGGTTAAAAATGCCGAACTGGCCCACGGTCGCGGTAAGAAACTTTTCGATAAGGGCATCATCGCCAAATCGCGGCTCGACCAATTGGCGACGTCCCTGGAAATCGCCCGTAAGACCCACGCCTCGTTGGCGGCTGAACGGGCGATCATTGAGCAACGGCAAAAAGAAGGCCAGGTATTGGCGCCGGCGGCCGGCCGCATTCTGCAGGTGCCAGTGACGCCTGGCGCCGTGGTGGCGCCCGGCGAGGCAATGGCGACGGTGGCCGTCGATGATTTTATTTTGCGGCTGGAACTGCCCGAACGCCATGCCCGGTTTGTCAAAGCCGGTGATGAAATCCTGCTTGGCGCCCGTGGCCTCGCCGATAACGCCCCGCGCCGCATGGGGCAGATCACGCAAGTCTATCCGGAACTCAAAAACGGCCGGGTCATCGCCGACGCGGAGGTCAATGGTCTGGGTAATTATTTTGTCGGCGAACGCGCCCTTGTCTGGATCGCGTCTGGCAAACGGCCGATCATCACCATTCCTGACAATTATCTGGTTCGGCGCTATGGCATGGATTTCGTGCATCTGGCGCAAGCCGATAGGCCGCCGCTGCAAGTGGTTGTTCAACGCGGCGAACAATTAGCGAAATCACCACAACTGATCGAGATCCTCTCCGGGCTCAAGGCCGGCGACCAGATCATTAAACCGGCGGCGCAGTAATCATGAAACTTGGTATTTCAGGCCGCTTGACGGGCGCCTTTATCGCTTCGCCGCTGACACCGTTGTTCCTGCTCACCGCGATCCTGCTCGGCCTGGTGGCGCTATTCGCCGTTCCGCGTGAAGAAGAACCGCAGATCAGCGTGCCGATGGTTGATATCCATGTTGCCGCCAACGGCCTGAAAGCCACCGATGCGGTCAAACTCGTCACCGAGCCGCTGGAGACGATCGTCAAGGCGATCTCCCAAGTTGAACATGTCTATAGTCAAACGCGTGACGATGGCACCGTGGTGACGGCACGGTTTTTCGTCGGCACCAATGCTGACGACGCCATTTTACGCATTCACGAGAAAATCCGCGCCAATCTCGACAAGCTGCCGCTGGGCATTCCCGAACCATTGATCGTCGGCCGCGGCATCGACGATGTGGCGATCGTCGTGCTCACGCTGGCGCCGGACGAAAATGCCGCCGAACATTGGACACCAGTTGGGTTGCGGCGGGTGGCGGAGGAATTGCGCACCGAATTGGCAAAGCTGCCGAATGTCGGACTGACCTATCTGGTCGGCGGCCAAACCGAACAGATACGCATCGAGCCCGATCCGGAACGCCTGGCGCTTTATGGCATCACGTTGCAGCAACTGGCTGGCAAATTGCGCGGCGCCAACCAATCATTCCTGACCGGCACCGTCCGCACCAACACCAAAAGCCTGCCGGTGGTCGCCGGCCAGACCTTGGCCGATGTCACCAAAATCGGGCAATTGCTTCTCACCGCCCGGGACGGCCGGCCGGTTTACGTGCGCGATGTTGCGAAGATCGTGGTTGGTGGCCGCAATACCGATCAATTCGTCTGGCAGATGCAGACCGATCAGTCCGGCGGCATTCGCCGGGTGCCGGCCATCTCGATCGCCTTTGCCAAGCGCGCCGGCGCCAACGCCGTGGATATCGCCCATCAAATTCTCGCCCGAGCCGACGCCTTGAAAGGCTCGCTGGTGCCGGCGGGCATCGCCATGGAAGTCACCCGCGACTACGGCGAGAGCGCCAACGAAAAAGCCAACGAATTGCTATTTCATCTGGCGTTGGCGACGTTGTCGATTGTTGTACTTGTCGGTCTCGTCATCGGTTGGCGTGAGGGATTAGTGGTGCTGGTGGTCATCCCGACAACCATCCTCTTGACCATGTTTGCCGCCTGGCTGATGGGCTACACCATCAACCGGGTGAGCCTTTTTGCACTGATATTCTCCATCGGCATCCTCGTCGACGACGCCATCGTCGTCATTGAAAACATCGCCCGCCACTGGGCAATGAAGGATGGCCGAAACCGCACCCAGGCAGCCATCGAAGCCGTGGCTGAGGTTGGCAACCCGACCATCGTTGCCACGCTGACCGTTGTCGCCGCGTTGCTACCGATGCTGTTCGTTTCCGGCTTGATGGGGCCGTATATGAGCCCGATCCCGGCCAATGCCTCGGCGGCCATGTTATTTTCGTTTTTCGTCGCCGTCATCCTGACGCCCTGGCTGATGATCAAAGTCAGCAAGGACCATGGCGGCCAAGACGGCACCGGCGGCCACGATTTTGATCAATCCGGAGGCCGGTTGGGCAGGCTTTATCGCGCCGTCGCCCGCCCCGTCATCGCCAGCCGCGCCAGCGCCTGGGCGTTTCTGCTGATCGTCGGCACGGCGACCATCGCCTCGACATTTTTGTTCGCCAACAAATCCGTCAGCGTCAAACTACTGCCCTTCGACAACAAATCGGAAATCCAGGTTTTAGTCGATCTGGCAGAGGGTGCCGCCGTGGAAGATACGGATCGGTTGCTGCTGCAGGCTGCCAACAGACTGGTGGGGATTGATGAACTGCACTCCATCCAGGCCTATGCCGGTACCGCGGCGCCGTTCAATTTCAATGGCTTGGTCCGCCACGCTTACCTGCGCCAGTCGCCGGAGCTTGGCGAATTGCAGGTCAATTTGCTGCCCAAGGAAGAACGCCACCGCGACAGTCATGCAATTGCTGTCGATATCCGCAATCGATTGGCGGCCCTAACGCTTCCACAAGGCGCGTCGGTCAAGGTGGTGGAAGTGCCGCCCGGACCGCCGGTACTGGCGACATTGCTGGCGGAAATCTATGGGCCGGATGCTTCGACCCGGCGAGCGGTGGCAACAAAACTGCGGCAGTTGTTCGCCGAAGTCCCGTTCATTGTCGATATTGATGACAGTTTCGGCCAACGGTCTGAACGGCGACGAATTATTATCGATCAGGACAATCTGGAATATCACGGCGTCGAACAAGGCGATGTCTATCAGACGGTCCAGGCCTGGCTCGGCGGCGTTCAGGTCGGCTATTCCCATCGAGGCGGCGGCCGGCCGCCGATTGAAATTGCTGTCGCACCGGCCAAAAGCCAGCTGACCATCAACGAGCGGCTATTGACCATTCCCGTTGCCGCCAATGCCCTGCCCGGCAACCGATCCATCGTTGAATTGGGCGATGTGGTGCGGATTGTCGACGATGAAGGATCATTTCCGGTCTTTCGCCACAACGGCCGACCGGCGGAAATGGTGCTGGCCGAATTGGCCGGCGCTTTCGAGGCGCCGATCTACGGCATGTTGGAGGTGCAAAAACGCATCGATGCCGCCGACTGGGGTGATCTGCCAAAGCCGAAAATCGCCTACAATGGTCAACCCACCGATGACAGCCACGCCACCCTATTATGGGATGGCGAATGGGAGGTCACCTGGGTGACCTTCCGCGATATGGGCGCCGCCTTCGCTGTCGCTATCGTCGGCATCTTCGTGCTGGTCGTCGCCCAGTTTGGTTCACTGCGGCTGCCATTGATCATTCTGACGCCGGTACCGTTGACGCTGATTGGCATCGTCACCGGTCATTGGTTGTTTAACGCTCCGTTCACCGCCACATCGATGATCGGCTTCATCGCCCTTGCCGGCATTATTGTCCGCAATTCAATTCTGCTGGTCGACTTTATTCGCCATAGCCAGGGCGACGGTCGGTCGCTGCATACGGTGTTGCTGGAGGCCGGGTCTATTCGTTTCAAACCGATTTTGTTGACGGCGGCAGCCGCCATGATTGGTGCGGCAGTCATCCTGTTCGATCCAATCTTTCAGGGGCTGGCCATTTCAATGCTGTTCGGATTGGCGTCTTCGACATTGCTGACGGTGCTGGTCATACCAGCCATCTACGTCGCCTTGAAAGGAACGAAGGCTTGATCGTCCAAAGCGATCTTACTTCAATAAACTTAGCCGGCTTCTATTGCCGATCGTCACCAAAAGGCGAGGGAAAAACCGGTGGGATTGGCGCTTGCCGGTTCGTCACCTCAACCGGGTCCAGGCTGTCGCCCAAATAAAAGTAGCGAACATCCTCATTGGCGATAATCTGCGCCGGCGTCCCCTGCGCCAATACCTGGCCGGATTTGATAATGTAGGCGCGGTCAACAATGGCCAGCGTTTCGCGCACATTGTGATCGCTGATCAGCACGCCCATTCCCCGGTTCCGCAAGTCCCTGATCGTCCTTTGGATATACGAGATGGCCAGTGGATCGATACCGGCGAACGGCTCATCTAAAAGCACGTAATTCGGCTGTGAGGCCAGCGCCCGGGCAATTTCACAGCGCCGGCGTTCACCGCCCGAAAGCTTCGATCCCTTGCGCTTTCGGATTTCCGTCAGGCCAAATTCATTCAACAAGGCGTCAAGCCGGGCCCGCCGCCGCTGCCGGTCCGGTTCGAAGGTTTCCAAATACAACAAAATATTGTCTTCAACCGATAATCCGCGAAATACCGACGTGTCTTGAGGCAAATAACTCAAGCCTAGCCGGGCGCGGGTATATAAAGGTGTCGTCGTGACGTCCTGTCCGTCAAGTTCCACGGTGCCGGCATCCGGACGGCGGATACCGATCATCATGTTAAACAGCGTCGACTTGCCGGCACCGTTGGGTCCCAGCAAGGCAACGGTTTCGCCACGGCCAATCTCAATACTGACATCCGAGACGGCTTCCTGGCCACGAAAGGCTTTCGACAGGTTGGATGCCCTGAGAAGGTGGACGGATTGCTCCGGCGGCCTCGGCATACCCGGATGCATCGACGCATTATCCATTGTTTGTGCCCGGTTCGGCGGCGCGGGATTGGCGATCGGCAAAGAACGCCCCATAGCCAACTAAAAGCGTTGTCGCAATGTCGGCGGCATGTTGCAGCAGGCCCGCCGCAAGCGCCACACCGGTCGGCACGCCAAGCGTTTCATATACGACGAAGACCGTCGCCGTGTATATGCCGAAATTTCCAGGAATAACCGGCACAAGGGTCGTCAGGCTAAGCGCCGCGATAGTCAAAATGGCACTGGTCAACGACGGCTCAATTCCACAAGCCAATTGCACCGCGAACGCAGCTCCGATATTTGCAAATTTCTTTCCAACCGCCAAAACAATGGTCCAGAAGGCACGGGTTGGATTGCGCAAAGCGTCAAGGTTGTCGGAAAACGCGATCAGCAGGGTCATCGCGCGGCCGAATAAGCCTTCTGGATCACGCACGAGTTTCCAAATTGAGTGGCGAAAAAATGCCAACCCCACAAGCAGCACCAGGAACAAGGCCACAACAATAATGAAGGCGTAAATCGCCTTCATGGCATTCGGTGGCAGCGGCGTCAGGCTGAGCGCTAATGTCAGAAGGACGATTTTTGCAATCCCGACCAGCAACTGATCCATTGCCATAAAGGAAGCCGCCGAAATCGCTGGTAACTTGGCGCGGTTGATCAATAAAAGCAGCGCTGACGTGGTTCCTGCCGCCGATGAAAAGGTCAAGGACGTGACGGCGCTCATCGCCGCTATTTTAAACATCGTCAGCCAGGAGACAGAATGCGCCGGCAGGGCAAGCAGGCGCCATTGACTTGCCCACTGGGGGAAAGCCAGAAAATTACTGAACATGGCGATGACGAGCCACATCGGATTTGATCGGGCAAGCGCCTGACCGACATCACCCCACGGAACAAATGGCAAGGCGGCAATCAACGCCGCGCTGACAGCAACGAAAAGGATTGCCCGTAACGGAAACCGCACCCGACGGATCCAGGACATACCTGCAATAAAAATACTCTTGATCGGGGCTGTCATTTATCAGTTCCAAAAAGCCGGCCTTTATACCCCGGGTTTATCCAATTTCTCAATATTATGCCGGCAAAAGATGGACGGCTCGGCGTATCAGGCCGTGCGGCAAATGCTACCTCACGAAAATCGTCATTTCCGTTGCCATCAATGCTATACATTCGGTCAGGATCGGCGGACCGCCGACCAGAATAATGTTGCGCGGCAACCGGCCACGTTTATATTATGCGGCAAATTGGGGTAGCTTTTCCGCGAAATTCAAGGACGTGTCATCGGTTCGTCCTGCATCAGTTGGATTTATCTTCTGCTGATGCGGCGCCAGCATGGACCTTTTCAATCGCGAGCGGCGCTTAATATCTGGGGTAATTGTTTGTGATCAATAAGATTCGCATTGGGGTTGTTGGAGTTGGGAATTGCGCTTCTTCGCTGATCCAGGGCTTAAGCTACTATAGTAAGGCCGACGTCAATACACCGCAGCCTGGCGTGATGAACGTTTCGTTGGGCGGCTATCACATTCGAGATATCGAGGTGACCGCAGCCTTTGATGTTCACGCCGGCAAAGTTGGCACCGACATCGGGCAAGCCATTTACGTTGAACCGAACAATACCCATGTTTTCCAGGACGTCGAAAAATCCGGCGTCGAGGTTTCCGCCGGCCCTGTTCATGACGGCATTGGCCATTGGTTGAAGGATGTCATCCCGGTCACCGAAACCAAACCGGTTGATGTGGCTGACGTGCTGAAGCAAACCGGCACCGAGATCCTCATCAATTATCTGCCGGTTGGTTCGGAAATTGCCAGCCGATACTATGTTGAGGAAGCCTTGAAGGCCGGCTGCGCAGTGATCAATTGCGTCCCCGTATTTATCGCCTCCGACAAGCAATGGTCTGAGCGTTTTGAAAGCGCCGGCCTACCGATTGTCGGCGATGATATTAAAAGCCAGGTCGGGGCGACGATCATTCACCGGACCTTGGCGCATCTGCTCGGCCAGCGCGGCGTGCGCCTTGATCGCACCTATCAGATGAATTACGGCGGCAACACTGACTTTCTCAATATGCTGGAACACGAACGTCTGAAGTCGAAGAAACTGTCTAAAACCCGTGCCGTGAACAGCCAGATCGATTTCCCGCTGGAAGATAAAAATATCCATATCGGTCCGAGCGATCACGTGCCCTGGTTGGAAGATCGCAAATGGGCGCAAATTCGTCTTGAGGGTACCGGCTTCGGCGGCGTTCCGCTGAATATGGAATTGAAATTGGAAGTCTGGGATTCACCCAATTCCGCCGGCGTGGTGATCGACGCCATTCGTTGCGCACGCTTGGCTCTTGACCGTGGAATCTCCGGTGCGCTCATCGGGCCGTCCAGCTATTATATGAAATCTCCTCCCCAGCAATTTAACGATCACGAGGCGCATCAGCGGACCACAGATTTTATCAATGACAATATCGCGCCCTAGGCGACGGGACGAGGATTTCGGCCAAGGATTGGGAGACCTTTCAGGCACTCACCGGTGGCCAGCGTTAACGATGCGGGAAGATCGGCGGCAACGAATTGGGGCGCCGTCTGGTATGAATTGAGGCGGGTTGGGGTGGTTTCAACGGTCGACTAATTTGTCAATTTGCCGTTTTAGCCGTTAGATTTAGCTAATTAACCGCGCGCCGGACAATAACAACAATGGCAACGCAGATTGCCAAATATTGATGAACCCCGGATGGGATGGCCGGGGAGGGTAGTAGTTTTATGAGCACCAAATTGCCAAATTCGGGGGATTCTGGCGGATTAGCGGCGTACCAACCTGTTGCCATTGTCGGTATTGGTTGCCGGTTTCCAGGTGGCATTGACTCACCCCAGACATTTTGGAATTTACTTGAAGAAGGCCGCGATGCCACCGGCGAGGTTCCCTCTTCGCGCTGGAGCGCCGATAAATTCTACGACCAAAACCCGGATGAGGTTGGCAAGCTTTATGCCAAGCGAGGCGGGTTTTTGAAGGCCGTTGCGGGATTTGATCCGCAGTTTTTCGGTATCTCGCCGCGCGAAGCGGCCTATATGGATCCCCAACAAAGACTGTTGCTGGAAACCACGTGGGAAGCCTTCGAGGATGCGGCGATCCCACCCGGCGTTTGGGCGGATGGCAAGGTCGGCGTTTATATGGGCCTGTTTACCCACGACTATGAAAATCTGCATATGCGGTCGTCGGAACAACCGCTTTATGGGCCGCATTCAGCTACCGGCATGTCGACGACCATCGCCGCCAACAGAATTTCCCATGCCTTTGATTTCAACGGACCGTCAATGGTCGTGGACACCGCATGTTCGTCGTCATTGGTTGCCGTTCATCTGGCCTGCCGCGGCTTGCAGTCGGGCGATGCACAGATCGCCGTCGCCGGAGGCGTCAACCTTCAGCTGATGCCGGAGCTGACAATGTCGTTGTGCAAGGCATCGATGTTATCGCCCGACGGCCGCTGTAAGAGTTTCGATGCCACGGCCAACGGCTATGCGCGATCCGACGGCGTTGGCATGGTGGTGCTCAAACCACTGGACAAAGCCGTCGCCGACGGCGACAGCATTTACGCGGTCATTCACGGCAGCGCCGTCAATCAGGATGGCCGCACCAAGGGGATCACGGTTCCCAGCGGCCCGGCGCAAAAACGAGTAATGCGCGAAGCACTGGCGCGCGCCGGCGTGACACCTGGCGATATCAGCTACGTGGAAGCCCACGGCACAGGCACCCCGGTGGGCGATCCGATCGAGGCCAATGCCCTGGGGACGGTGCTCAGCGATGAACAATCCGACCGCGAACCCTGTCTGATCGGATCGGTGAAAAGCAATTTCGGGCATACTGAATCCGCTGCCGGCGTCGCTGGGTTAATCAAAGTAGCCCTGATGCTGCGCAACCGGCGCATTCCGCCCAACCTGCATTTCACAACACCAAACCCCAACATCCCTTTCAACCGCTTGCGTCTGCGCGTACCAACGGCCCTGGAATCCTGGCCGGCTGGGCCCGACGGCAAACGCCGCGCCGGGATCAACTCCTTCGGTTTCGGCGGCACCAACGCCCATGTGGTTTTAGGCGATGCGCCGACACGTGTGGCCGACGGGCCAGCGATGGCCGACAATGACGATCATCCATCGTTGTTGTGTCTGTCGGCGCGCAGCCAGGACGCCCTGAAGGCGACGGCGCGCCGGCACGCGGAGTTCCTGCGGTCCGACGCCGGCGGAAAATTCAGTCTCGACGAAATCGCCGGATTGCTCGCCCATGGCCGCGAACATCTATCCCACCGTTTGACCGCGGCCGTTCCCAATTCTGGCGCCGCCGCCAACATATTGGAAGCATTCGCCGATGGCAGCCGCCGTCCCGGCCTGGCTTCCGGCATGGCAACCGGCGAGACAACACCTATTGCCTTTGTGGTTTCCGGCATGGGCCAGCAATGGTGGGCCATGGGCCGGAGCCTGATTAAAAGCGAGCCGGTTTTCCGCGATAAAATCAACGAACTTGATGCAATTTTTGAGCGCCTGGGCGGCGGCTGGTCACTGCGCTGGTTACTCAATTCAGACGAAAATACTTCACCTATCGATAAAACAGAATTTGCCCAACCGGCGATATTTTCCGTTCAGGTTGCCCTGGCCGCCCTTTATGAAAGCTTCGGCATTCGGCCGGATTTCATCGTCGGCCATAGTATTGGCGAAGTTGCCGCTGCCCATATCGCTGGCGCGTTGACCTTGGAAGACGCCGCCAGCGTATGTTTTCACCGCAGCCGATTGCAGGCAACACTTGCCGGACGTGGCGGCATGCTGGCCGTTGGTTTGTCGGCAGATGAGGTTCAGGTCCATATCGCCGAAATAGCCGGACAAATTAATGTGGCCGCGAACAATAGCCCGAAAAGCGTGACTTTGGTCGGCGACACCGACCTGCTTGAAGGCTTCGGGGTAAAACTTGAGCAGGCCGGTATCTTTGCCCGCATGCTCAATGTGGAAGTTCCATATCATTCCCCGGTCATGGAGGAAATCGGCGCGCAATTCATCGGGGCATTGGCAGAGATATCACCCCAGGTAACCTCCGCCAGACTGGTATCAACCGTCACTGGTGAGGAGATCGACGGCACCACGCTCGACGGCACATATTGGTACCGCAATATCCGCGAACCGGTGGCATTCGCCAACGCCATCAATCATTTGATCTCTTGCGATGTTGCCCAGTTTATCGAAATCGGTGCCCATCCGGTTCTGGCTTCGTCAATCCAAGAATGCCTGGATGGGCAAAACGCTTCCGGGTCGTCAGTCACCTCGCTGCGCCGAAACCAGGACGACGCGATCACCTTTCTGAGCGCCGTCGGCCAAATTCACTGTGCCGGTCAGCCGGTGGATTTTTCCGATCGTTATCATAAACCGGCAACAGACATGACGCTGCCGACCTATCCGTGGCAGCGCTCTGACTTTTGGACTGAAAGTGATGAATCCCGGCAAAAGCGGATCGGCATGGGATCGGCCGGTGGGAAATCAACCCATCTCTTACTGGGCAACCGCCAGCCGACGCCGCACCCGACCTGGAGCGTCGATGTTCGCGCCAACCATCCTGGATACCTGGCAGACCACAAGGTTCAGGGATCGGTTGTTTTTCCGGCCGCCGGCTACATTGAAATGGCGCTCGGTGCGGTTGATGAACTTTCAACTGGCAACAATGGTCTGGCGCTTGAAAAACTTGAAATCGAGGCGCCGCTGGTTCTGGCCGATGGCAAAACCTCCTGCCTTCAAATTACCGTCGATGAGGGTCAAAATTTTGAAATCCACAGCCAGAACCGTCAAGATGAGCGGCAATATTGGACGCGTCATGTGGTCGGCAAGTTCACCGATCCGGAACCAACCGAGGCGGCTCTGGACCTGATGACGATCCAAAATCGATTGCCCGGCATCCGCGAAAAAGCCGACATCTACGCTAAGTTTGATTCCATCGGTCTGGACTATGGCCCGCAGTTTCAGGGATTGCAGACAATCTGGCACGGCCGCGACGAAGCGTTGGGCCGATTGAACCCGACACCTCAATCTGAGTCCGGGTTGGCCGATTATCACATTCACCCGACAATTCTGGATGCCAGTTTTCAGTTGCTTGTGGCGCTGCCAGGCAAAGGGACATTTCTTCCCGTCGGCATCGCCCGCATTGACGTCATTCGTTCGAACGCCTCAATCGCCTGGGCGCATAGTCAAATCGTTCGCCGAACCGACAATGAGATCGCCGCAGATATTGTGTTGGCCGATACGGACGGCGACATTGTCGCCAAGGTCTCCGGCTTGGCCTGCCGGTTATTCGGCGCCTCTGATCGTGACCGTAAAGCCGCAACAGCGCCTTATATTTATGATCGGTTTTGGATTCCAGCGCCGCTTGATGGCACCGATCGGCAAAACCGCGCCGCCGGATATATCCCGGCGGCCTCGCATTTGGCCAATACGCTGCAAAATCGACAAAACAACGCCGGTTATGACCCATCAGCCGCACCGGCAATCAATAATCTGGCGTTGAGTTATTTCTATGCAGCTTTGGAACAACTCGGTTGGGACTGGCATCAAGATGGTCTGATTACCGAAGCCAAAATACTAAAATCCCTTGGTATTTCCAGACGGCACTTTCAATATGTGGAGCGCATGTTGGCATTGCTGGCGGACGCTGGCCAACTCATCGGCAAGGGTGACGGCTGGGTGATCAGCGAATTGCCGGCGGCACCCTCCCCGCAGGCGCAATGGCGAGCCGCTATGCTTGGCCATCCAGATTGTCATGCGGAATTGTCGTTGGTGCGCAAATGCGGCGCTCAGCTCCCGGCCTTTCTAACCGATACCGAAGAACCGCAAACGTCGCTTTTTGCGGTGGGCAGTCCCATCGCTGAACATCTGTTCGCCGATAGCCCGACGTTCAAGCCGGTTAATCAGACCATCGCCGAGGTGGTCAGCGCAGCCATCGACCAACTACCTGATGGTGAAGTTTTAAATATACTGGAAATTGGCGCCGGCACCGGTGGATTGACCGCCAGGATATTGCCGCTACTGCAGGCCGGCCGGGTCGATTACGTCCTGACGGACATCTCGCCAAGCGTCCTGGAAAACGCCAAGGAGAGGTTCCGGCAGTTTCCGTTTGTTCGTTGTGAGCATTTTGATATTGAAGACGATCCAGCCGATCAGGGGTTCAATTTACAATCCTTCGACGTCATCATTGGATCGCATGTCCTACACGCCACCACCGATATTGATGTCGTCCTGACGACCTTGCGTGATCTCTTGGCGCCTGGCGGCCTGTTGGCATTTTCAGAGATGACCGCGCCGCCGGTTTGGTCTGATTTTATCTTTGGCCTGCTGCCTGGTTGGTGGGTGTTCAGCGATGCGGAGCCACGCCGCGATCATGCCTTGATGGCGGCCGCCAATTGGCAATTGGCATTGGAACAAGCGGGCTTTGAAGACTGCACGCAGGTTAAGCTCGGCGACGTTGACAATCATCACAGCGTTTTCCTATCCAAGCGACCTGACGATGTCGCCCAACAGCAATCCGCTGAACCAATTGATGGCAGCATCGAAGTTCTCGCTTCTGGTGGACCCGTCATTTTGTTGGCCGATTGTCTCGGCATCGCTGATGCACTAGCTGTAGAATTGGGAGGCCAGGGTCGGCAAGCACTTGTCGTCGCGATGCCGAAGCCAAACGGACATGATGTTTCGGCTGAAAAAATCTTGGCATCGGTCGATTTAGCTGGTCTGGATGACGCCCCATCTGTCGTTGATCTACGCAGCATCCGCAACGACCGCCAGACATCTGACGGGATATCACCGTCGGATCTGGGCACGGTCGATTGTCATCGTGTCGTTAGCATCATTGATGAATTGTCCGAGTTTGATTGGACCGGCAAGCCGGCCTATTGGATCGTCACCAATGGCGTTGAGACCGTTGGTGGCGTACGCGATATTGCGCTCAACCAATCCGCCGTTCGAGGTTTCGCACGTGTTGTGATGACGGAACATATCGATCTGCAAGTCCGGTTGGTGGACATCAGCCCGAAGCCCGCCGATTTGGAGATTAAGGCGCTCGGGCAGGAAATTCTGGCCGCCACGGCGGAAGATGAAATCGTTCTGCGCGCAGACCGCCGCTATATCTGTCGCGTGGCCGAGCACAAGAATATCCGCCCGGCCGACGGCGCTGATGCAGCCTATACGTTGGCGCTGGCCAAACAGGCCGTGCCGGCACGGCTGGTCTATCAGGAAACCGAACTGGCACCGCCGGGACCAGGCGAAGTGCAGTTGCGCACCAAGGCGTTGGGATTGAATTTCAAGGATTTCGCCGGCTTGTCGGGTTTGGTCGATAATCCCGACGGTATTTTGGGTCTTGAAGGTGCCGGTGTGGTGACCGCCGTCGGCGAAGGCGTTGACCGGCTAGCACTCGGCGATGCGGTATTCGGACCGATCGACAACGGCCTATCCAGCCCGATTAATACCGCCGCGGCGGTCTTGGCGCGCATGCCGGCCAATATGTCGTTTGAAGAAGCCGGCGGCACCCCAGTGATATTTTTGTCGGCCTATCACGCTTTGAAGAAGCAGGCCGGGCTCAATACCGGTGAAACGATCCTCATTCACACTGCCACTGGTGGGGTAGGCTTGGCGGCGATCCAGGTCGCCCGCATGCTCGGCGCGACGGTTTTCGCCACGGCAGGCAGTGATGAAAAACGTGGCTATCTACGTGATATAGGTGTCGACTGGGTCGGCAATTCACGCTCTGCGGAATTTGCCGATGAGATTATGAAATTTACCAACGGTCGCGGTGTGGATGTGGTTTTAAACACCCTGCCAGCGGCCATGAACGAAAAAAACATCGATATCTTGCGGCCGGCGACGGGCCGACTGATCGATTTGAGCAACATCCACTACAAGGCATTTCTTGACTACCGCGCCATGAAGAAGGGTATTTCGGTCTCCGCCTTCGACCTTCGGGTGCTGACCGACGCCAATCACGACTATATCGGAGGGCTCATGCGTGAGCTTGCCGATCTATTCGAAAGCGGCGCATTGCGGCCGGTACCATACCGGGCCACGCCGTTGTCTTATATGGCGGAGACCTTGAGCGGCTTCCGCAAGGCGGCGCATATCGGCAAGCAGGTCGTCGCATTGAACGATAGTCCGGTCGATATGCGGCCTGGCGCCCAGCACATCGATATCGACGCCAATGCCAGCTATATGGTTACAGGCGGGCTCAGCGGATTTGGCCTGACGACCGCGAAATGGCTGTCCGACAGGGGTGCCCGGCACCTCGTATTGGTGGGACGGCGCGGCGTGGCGACACCCGAGGCCGCCGACATGCTGGCGCGAATTGCCGAAAACGGCACGCAAGCCTGCCTCGTCGCCTGCGATGTCAGCGATCGTGATGCCGTCGACCAACTTGTTGACCGGTTCGGTACAGAGTTGCCGCCCCTTGGTGGTGTGATCCATGGTGCCATGGTGTTAGCGGACGGACCCGCCCGTCAGATGTCAGCGGAGCAAATACAAGCCGTGTTGGCACCAAAAATTGACGGCGCCTGGAACCTGCACCGGGCGACAGAAAACCTGCCCTTGTCATTTTTCATTTGCTACTCCTCATCATCGAATTTCCTGGGCAATCGCGATCAGGCCAACTACGCCGCCGCCAACGAATACCTGGAGGCGCTTGCCCGCTATCGCCAGGCCAACGGTTTGCCGGCCGTGGCGATCAGTTGGGGCGCGATCGGCGATGTCGGTGTCCTGGCCCGGGATCAACGGGTGCGCGATGCCATGAACCGGCAAGGAATTTACGACATGGACCAGTATATGGCCTGGTCGGCGATTTCTCTCGGTCTGCGCGCTGGTATGCCAAATACAATCGCCATGTTGGCTGACTGGCCGAAGATGCGGAATTATTCCCGCCTTGTCGCCAATTCTCCGCGTTTCAACCTGCTGGAAATGGGTCGTGCCGGACACGGACGTGGCGGTATGTCAGCCGGCGAAGACGGAACAGATCTGGATGGCCAGCTAACCGCTGAAGAACACGCCGCACGGCTACAACAAATCCTGTCCGGCGAAGTCGCAGCGATCTTGGGCATGGATGAGAAGAACCTGGATATCAACGAACCACTGGCCAATCTCGGCTTTGATTCACTGATGGCGGTAGAGTTGGTAGTGGCGGTTGAACAGGCGACCGGCCAAGAGCTTCAACGCATGGCGCTGCTGCGTCCTAATTTTACAACGGCGGATCTCATTACTGAGATTTCCGGTGACGTCCCGACCAGCCTAGCCACCCCTATCGAGTTTCCAGAAAATACCGACGTCGAGGCGCCATCGCCGACGTCTCAGGTTAATGTTGAAGATCTCAGCGATAGCGAGGTCGATGCGCTGTTAAAAGAATTGGCCGCCAAGGAGTAGCCCATGGATGATCGGGGCAATGACATCGGCGGCCTCTCCGCACTGGAAAAGCGCGCGCTTTTGGAAAAATTACTGAAAGAAAAGACGACCGATACGGCATCGGGCTCATCCGACCCCTTTCAGTTTCCACCGGACTATGCCGCCTTCAAAGCCCAGTTGGAAACAACCGGCGACACCGGCGTCGGTGACCTTTTCTTTCAAAGTTTTGACGGCATCAACAGCCATTTGGCGGCTCACAATGGTCAAAACCTGATCAATTATTGCAGTTACAATTACCTGGGCATGTCGGGCGATCCGGTCGTCTCACAAGCGGCAAGCAGGGCGATTGAAACCTACGGAACATCGGTCTCCGCCTCGCGCCTGGTCTCCGGAGAGCGGCCGTTACATCGCCAACTGGAAAGCGAATTGGCCGAATTTATCGGCGTTGAAGATGCCATCGTGTTCGTCGGCGGCTACACGACCAATGCCGATACGATCGGTCATTTGATGGGTCCGGATGATTTGATCATCTACGATTCGCTCATTCATGCCAGTATCCAGTCGGGCGCCAAATTATCCGGCGCCAAGGTGATACCGTTCCCCCATAACAATATCGACGCGTTGGAAAACATTCTCAAACGCCAGCGCGGCCAGGCCCGCCATATCCTGATCGTTGTCGAAGGCGTCTACAGCATGGACGGCGACATTCCCGATTTGGGCAAGGTAGTCGAGCTGAAAAAACGCCATGGTGCCCTACTAATGGTCGATGAAGCCCATTCCGTAGGTGTATTGGGCGCCACAGGGCGCGGCATATCTGAACATTGCCGGGTCGCGGCCACCGAGATCGATTTATGGATGGGAACGCTAAGCAAATCACTTGCCAGTTGCGGCGGGTACATTGCCGGGTCGCGGGAGCTTGTAACCTACCTGCGTTATACGGCGCCCGGCTTCGTCTATAGCGTCGGGATCACACCTGCCAACGCCGGCGCAGCACTTGCCTCGTTGCGATTGCTTCAGGCCGAGCCGGAACGGGTTTCAAGGCTGCAAACGCGGTCGCGATTATTTCATGATTTGGCCAGCGAACGCGGCCTCGATACTGGCGAAAGCCGTCACGCCGCGGCCGTACCGATCATCATTGGTCAATCCGTCGCCGCTATCCGGGTTTCCAGATCGCTGATGCAGAAAGGCATTTTGGCGTTGCCGATCGGCTTTCCCGCCGTTCCTGAAAATAGCGCCCGGCTACGCTGTTTCATCAGTTGCACCCATACCGAGGACGAGATCCGCCAGACGGTCGAGGCGATTGCAAGTGCGATTGAAGAAACACGGTAACCGAACACGAATTAGTGGCCAACCCGAGGGACGCGGATATCAGTTATTATGCCGGTACCAAGTTCTGTAAAAAAACTTCGCAATGAGAACTTCAGGCAATGCCGCAAACCAGTAACCAGGCCATCAACAGACCGGAATTAAGGCCGATGAACCTCGTTCGCTTGGTCTCAATTGGATATGTGGCCGGGATCTTTTTTGCCGTGATGCTCTCCACCGCATTGGTGCTAATCGGCGTGGAGGCGATATTTGTTTCAGATCTGGTCATCAACAGGCTGCTGCCGCATGTTCTGGAGCATCAGGCAGGATTTCTAAATCTCATCTATCTGATCATTTTAACCATTCCACGCGTACTTTACATTGCCCTGCCGCTGGCGCTTGCCGTTGCCACTTATTTGGTACTTCTGCGCCGCCGGGAGGCCCATGAATTCACCGTCATTGCCGGCATGGGGTTTAGCGCCCGGGCGATCGTTGCAATCGCCTTGCTGATTGGCTTAACCGGCCAGTCGATCTCATTGCTTGTCTCCGGATATTTGGAACCGCATGCCCGGCGTTTGATGGATGAGGCCGTGTTCGATATTCAATTTGCAGCCCTACGCGATGGTCAGATCGCTGCCGGCAAATTCTATGAGATTGAAGAGTTTGCGGTGTTCGCGGCCAGCGGCCGCATCGGTGAGGTTGCCAAGAACGTCTTCATCCATCGCCGTGGTGCCGACAACCGCTACCGGATTATCGTCGCCAATCACACAATCCGAATGAAAGTGCCGTCGCGCAACAACATTGGGCTGATCTTAGAGGATGCGACCATCCACGATTTTAAAGATCCAGTCGTCGACAAAAACGTGCCTACGGTCGATGAGAAAATTAATTGTCCCACCTGTCCGCCGACCGGGCAAATCGCACCGCTTAGCCGCATGAAGCTCAACCACTTATTTATCGAGTTCCCAACTTCCAAGTTACCCGTCCACGTGCCTGATGGCGGTTCAATTTCCCAGTCATCGAGCTGGAACCTTTTAGCCCGACTTGGCGAAAGCAGACGGATTAGCCAGGAATTAAGCGAGCGTTTCTGGAGAAGCCTGCTTTGTTTCGTGGCTCCGTTGCTGGCGTTATTGGCAATGGCAATCACCACACCAAGGACCTACCTTGTGGCGTTACCGGCAGCCTGCGCCATGGTGTTGGCGGGTAGTTTTTTCGGCTCCCGGATCATCCGCAATCTCATACCCATCGTTGACGGCGGGATATTCTGGCTGTTGACGATCGCCACCATCGTCACCGCCTTGGTGTTGATGGTTTTGATCCGCCGCTTTGAACATGGCTGCTTGTGTGCGGCGAAGGTCCGTTTATGAGCGAGTTCTCCACCCCTTTGCGATCAACAGCAGACCGGTTCAGCGCGCCGCATCAGGCAATGCCGGGAACCGGTATGGCGTTTTTTGGGCGGGAGACCCGTTACGTCGCCAAAATCTATTTGCAGCGAACATTCATATTCGCCTTCGTCGCATTGGCTGTCATCCTCTCCCTGGATGTCGCCACCATCCCCAGCGCCGTGATGTCTGATCGTCTTGAAGTTCACGGCCTTCGGGGATTTCCGCGGCTGGCCTATTATATGTTCCTCAGGGCGACATACGTGCTGCCATCGATCTTGCCGATTTCCGTTATCATGGGGATTGTTTGGACGGAATTTGTTCTGGCCGGCGGCAACGAACGGGTGATGATTTTCAACAGCGGCCGACCGCCGGTTTATTCTCTCATTCCGGCCCTGCTCGTCGGCATTTTGATCGGCATATTCCAATATGGCGCTCTTGCCTATGGCCGGCCAATTTCAGTGGAATTGCACGGCCTGTCCAAAATTCGCTACTACGGTCCGAAAATGCGACGGCCCCACACGACAGATCGCAAGTGGATAGCGACAGACAATACCGTCGTCTATGCCCGGGTAGAGTTCAAAACTGATTTCAGGCTTTTAGAGGTTGTCGTCTACAAAATCAGCGAACAGGGGACTTTGGAAACGATCATCAGCGCCGCTAGTGCCGAGCCGACAGACACATTGGGTGTGTGGAATTTTAATTCAGGCACCGAGTGGCATTTTTCCCCCGCCGCCGATGGCCTGCTCAGGCAGGAAGACCGCACCGAAACGAATTTCAAAAACCTACAAATCGAGATGTCGCTTCATCCGGTCTGGGTTGAAAACATCGATGTGGATCCGCCGAAGCTGCGTCAACGGGACCTTAAAATATTGGCGTCTAATGCGCCGGGAATACCGAAAGGCTTCAGCTACCAAACCGCCTATCAGGAACGTTTCGCATCGTTTTTCACAACGATCGGCATATCGTTGTTGGCGGCAAGTCTATGCTTTGTCATGTTGACGTCCGGCGCAAACGTGTCGGCGTCGCTGAAGATTGGATTGTACGGATATTGCGTCCATGTGAGTTCGGTTTTATTTATCTTGCTTGGCCAATACGGATACCTACCGGCGATTGTCGCCGTTTGGACGCTTCCGATCCTGTTTATCTTCGTCTCTGCGATTATCCTTTATATTCACCACGCAAAAGGCCGATCGCCCGATGAAGGCTAAGCGACAAACGGTGATGCGATCAGACGATCGTCACTTCAGCCTCGGCGATCACCGATATCTTGCCCGCTTGCGCCGCGGTGACGCGCAATACGGCCTGCCCAGCATCAGCATCCAGCGCGACCACCCTTCCCTCGAGGCCTAAATCACCGTCCACAAGTACGGGAACCACAAATCGGGACATGAGCTTGGTGATGTTTCGGCAAGGCGCCCAGGAATAAATAAACTGTTCCATCTGAGCCATGACCATCATGCCGGGCACCGGAATATTGGCGAGCCCAGCTCGGTAGGCCAGATCGCGATCGGTATGAAGCGGATTATCATCGCCGGAAACAACCAGATAGGCATTCACTTCATCTTGGGTGATTTGCGGAACGGCCAATGGGGTTAACCGATGACCGACGGCAACGGACTGGCTCATGATTGCCCCTCCGGCTGATCGATCAACAATACCCCGGCGCTTAGTGACGCAAGGAGATTATCAGCTACATCAAATATTCTCGCACTGATCCGTGCGATGTTGTTTTCATCTGGTGCCCGCGCGAAGACGGCCAGGCGATAGGTCTCGGCCACCTTGATCGGCCTGAATACCTCAATCGTTTGCTCCAAGTGCACCGGAATGGTGCCGGGACCGGAAAATCCAAGCAACGCATCACGTATGGAATTTTTGATTTTAGATACACCCAACCAACACATGAGATAAGTCACGGGGACCGGATCACCATCAGCTGGGGCGGCTGTTTTTCCGCCGCCAATAGCAGCGCAAAATTGTGCGATCTGATCCCGGCCGGCAACAACGTCAAATTGACCGATTGCGATTTCGGCCGGCATATCCGTGTTTTCGTTGCTCATTGTCCTACCGGTCGACGGCAGTGGCGATCAAAGACGCATTGATACCGCCAAACGCGAACGAATTAGACAAGGCGGCGGAAATCGGTCGCGATTGGGCACCATCAAGCGGCAAAAACAAATCGCACTTGGGATCCGGCTCAATGAAATTGATGTGCGGCGGCACCGTACCTTCAAGCATCGCATTGATGGTAATGATAAATTCAAGGGCCCCAGATGCCCCCAAAGTGTGGCCAATATTCGATTTGTTTGACGACACCGGGAGTTCTTTCGCCCTGCCGCCGAAAACCTGATGAATGGCCTCCGCCTCGTTGACGTCATTAAGAACGGTGCCAGTGCCATGGGCATTGATGTAATCAATATCAGACGGCTCAAGGCCGGCATCAGCAAGCGCCCCGGTCATCGCCGCCGCCGCCCCGTCGACATCGGGTTGGATGATGTCGCGCGCATCGCTGGAGGTTCCATAGCCCGACAACCAGGCGATCGGTTCACCGCCGCGCGCCGCCATTGCCGCTTCGGTTTCAAGCACGAAAACACCGGCGCCTTCGCCAATGATCATGCCATTGCGGCCCATTGAAAACGGCCGGCAAGCATCCGGGCTCAGCACCCGCATCATCTCCCAGGCACGAATGGTGGCTGGCGTGATGCAGGCCTCGCTGCCGCCGGCGATCACCCGATCTACGATACCGGCGCGCAATAACATCATTGCGACACCGATCGATTGGCTTGCCGATGAACAGGCGCTGGTGACGCAAAAACAGGGGCCGGTGACGCCATAGGTGATGGAAATATGGGATGTCGCCGAACTCGGCATCAATTTCGGTATCGACAGCGGATCAACACGCTTTTCGCCCGAATAAAAAGCAAAACAGCCATCATCCAGGGTGTTCATTCCGCCGATACCGGTTCCAATAATGACACCGGATTTCTGACCCGATAACTTCTCCGGGTCGAGGCCACTTTGCTGCAATGCTTCCTGGGTGGCCATGTGGGCAAACAGGGTGTACCGATCGCAACGCCGCAGAACAGAACTGGATAGAAATTCGGTCGGATCGAAATCAGGCACATTGCCGGCGATGCGTACCCTGAGGCTGTCGCCGCGACGCACATCATGAGAGCTAATCCCGGATCGACCTTTCCGTGCCATGTCCCATAGGGCCGGCACGCCAAATCCGGCGGCGCTCACCGCGCCCATGCCAGTGATCGCAATTCTGGTCATTCTTGCCCGGCAGTCCGGACCGGCAAATTGGATTCCATCGCTTTGGTGATCGAACCGATAAACTCAGACAGGTTCCGGGCGGCGGCCAAATCGGTGTCCATGGGCACATAGACGTCGAGCTTTTCCTCGACGCCCATTAAGACCATCACCACGTCCATGGATTCCAATCCCAATGTTTCCAACGTCGCTTCCGGCGTAATGGCATCCCGTTCCACATTGCCATCCTCGGCAATGATATCGATGATACGATCAAGCAACGACGGATCGCTCAACTCTGGCCAGCTTGTCGGAAGTGGGCCGGCTGTCGGTTCGTCGTTCATCAAAAACTCCTTGACGCGGCGCGTTCAGCTAACCGCAATGGGCTTATCATATAGCCGGAAAGCCCGCGTGCGGCGAAATTCGAATTGCTCAAGGATTTTCTGCAAAGGCTCATTTTCGTCCAAAACCCAACCGGCCTCGATCCAGTCTGATTTGTGCTTGTAGTCACGAAAGCGGTGAACGATCTCATCAACCAATTGCATCCCAATAACCGCGCCGCCGACACTGTGGCGATACTCCGATAAAACGCCAAGCAGTATAATTCGGCCGGTTTTAAACCGGTGGAAAAACATCCGATAGAGGAACCTGATCCAACCCAATGGTGAGAGATCTGGACCGATGTCCTGAAAGATTTCATAGAGATTTGGAATGACCATCGCAACACCAACCGTGCGGCCATCCTTTTCTACGAATATCCCATATTCCGATTTCAGGAACGGTTTAAGATCAGAGGCAATGCCGTCCAGATCATGCGGTTCGATTGGTAGGAAACCCCAATTGTGCTGCCAGGCATCATTGTAAACCATGCGAATGGTCTCAATTTCCTGCTTGATATCACGAAGGTTCAAAGACCGGACCGTGAACTCTTTTTGCCGCAAGGCAAAACTTTTGTGTGCCTTCAACTCGGCGAGCTTACTAGGCGTGCTCATACAACGCCAAAAATGCAGGTCTCGTTTTTTCGTATACCCGCAGGCTTCCAAATGCTTAGCCAAATAAGCAGGATGCCATGGCGCGGCAATAACCGCCGGCTCATCATGGCCTTCAACCATCAAGCCAGGCTCTTCATTCATCGACAATGTGACCGGACCGAATGCCCGTTCGTAGCCTTGATCATGCAGCCAATCCTCAGCCATACCGAGTAGCGCTCGGACGATATCCTCATCATCAATCGTATCCAGGCTTCCAAATAGTCCAGCGTCGTCAAACAACCCCTTCGGCTGGGCATAATCAATCTGCGCCGAGATCCGCCCAACGATTTGACCATCATTTCTGGCAAGCCAGTACTGCGCCGTACCGTGTTTGAAAAACGGTCCCTTGGTCGGATCGAAAACGTCGCGGCGCTCCATGGTCAATGGCGGAACGTAATTTGGAAAGTTTTTATAAAGCCGCGCCGGAAGCCGAACGAATTCATTTAGATCGGCTTTGGAATTTACAGATTCAACAACGAGCGACATGAAAAAACACGAACGGTGGGTGCACTTGCGGATGTGCCGCCGGCGAATTGAAATTCCCGTTAGTTTCCAACGGTCCCGCGAGGAAAAAATCGAGCGATTACAGCGTATACGACGACGACTATAGTAACGCCCAATAGGCTGTCAAGCAGCCAGTGGTGGACTAAATAGACGCTGGCGACAAACATCCAAACCGCATAGGCGATATGGACAAACCGCTCTTTCCAGCCGGAATCGCGCCAAGCTGTGACCAGTCCAACCACGGGAAATGCGCAATGTAATGATGGCAGCGCCCCGAATACTGATGGCGCGCGGCTGTAGAAGCTTTCAAAATAACCGACGCCAAACAACGCATCGATGCGCAAAAGCGCTGCCGCATTGGGCAATGCATCAATATCGATGGCGCAGCCATGCATGCCGATATACCACGGCGGCGCGGCGGGAAGCGCCATCCAGATGGTGAACGCGACCACATGGGTGATCGCCAATGTCCACAAATATCGGCCCATGCGCGGCCTATTGATAAAAAACAGCAAGATGCCGTAGGCCACGGCGACGAACCAAAATATCGAGTACGGAATAGTAAAAAATATATCCAGGGCAGCAGAATGATTAGCCGCGAAATATTCCGGCCACGTCAGGTCGGGACCGGCGGGAAACAATCGTATCTCCAGATCGCGGAGTTCGCAGCCCAATACGCGGTCGGCTGTGACGAACATTGGACGCACATAACGAACAATTTCATAGCCAAAACCAATGGCAATCCCCGGTATGGCGGCGATAAGCAGCGTTTTGGTCTGCAGGTTGACCACACCCAGAAAAACGATGGCGGCGACGATGACAATATGTTCAGGACGCAGATCACCGATGGCGTAGACAAAGCCCAGATAAACCACCGGCAAAAACGGTATGAACCACCACCTTCCCCAAAGCGTGGTGATATGACGGGCAATCAACATCGAAACAATCAGACCTGCAATAATTTGCGGCTATCGGCAACGTGCTTGGCGTTAAAGGTTCTGCCGCTCATAAGCAAGCCGTATGTGTTGTCCGGTCGACAATCCGCCGACCCGGGCTTTACCTACCGACCGCGATCGCGCATTTATGGCAAGCCCAAGCCCGATCTGGATCTCCACATGACTGATCTACAAACGACAATCACGACAACGGATGACAAGCGGCCCTCGCCAGGCATACCCGAACATGTCGCCATCACCGGCGGCACCAGCGGTATCGGCAAAGCCCTGGCCATGCACTATGCAAAACCCGGACGCCTGCTGTCGATAATCGGCCGTAATGAAACCCGTTTGGCGCAAGTTGCGCGCGACTGCCGCGATCTCGGCGCCGTGGTCGATATTCTACAAGCCGATGTCACCAACGCCGACGCCATGCACGACTGGCTGCATACCCGTGATGACCACCAGCCGATTGACCTATTGATCGCCAGTGCCGGAATGGGCGGCGTTGACGTTGTCCCACCATCGTCCGGTGAAGATGGTCCGCTGGCCCGTCAGATCCTGTCCACCAACACCTTTGGTGTCGTCAATGCCGTGACTCCGCTTTTATCGCGCATGACGGGGCGGCGGTCGGGACATATCGTCATCGTCGGCTCAATCTCCGGGGCGATCGGTTTGCCGCAGTCGCCGGCATATTGCGCCTCGAAAGCGGCTGTACAGGTTTATGGTGATGCCTTGCGCCGCCTTATCGGCCAGCACGGTGTACGCGTTACCAATGTATTGCCCGGCTTTGTCGACACGCCGATGAGCCAGTCACTCGACATGGCCCGGCCGTTTTGCTGGCCAGCGGAAAAAGCCGCCCGGCGGATCGCCCGCGATGTCGCCCGTGGCGCCCGCCAGAGTGTCTTTCCCTGGCAGTTGCGCACGCTTATCGGTTTGCAGAAATTCCTACCGCTCGCCCTATCGGATTTCATTTTGACACAAACTATCAAACACGGTTGGGAATCCGCAGATCCCAAGGCCGATTGATAATCGTTTTAGCTGTTCTGCAAATTCTGCACGGTAATTGCTGATGGTGCTTAGGGGAGGATGCGTTCAACCATCCGTTCGTTGCCGTCCACGGTGTGGCCAACCACATCGAAATGCAGAACATTTGGGATGATCCCCATGCTCTTGCGCCATTCCACGTAAATGCAGGTCAATCTGACCAGCTTCCCGGAGATGCGCAGGAGCGCATGGGCACCGCCATCACCAGTCGGTTCAACCAGCACCTTGAGCTTCGGGTAGGACACCAAATTGGCGATATACTTGCCCGTATTGGTTTTCCATTTGCGCATTTCAACACCGAAAGCCAGATTGCGTTCCAAGAACCCGAGTTTTTTAATCCGACCGTCTTCGGCAAAACGGCGCCAGTAGACATGTGCCGGATCATATTCGTTGATTGAGCCATCTGGATTGAGGCGCGCGGTATAGACAACCGTATTGGCATTACCGGTGCGTTGCAGGTAGAAAACCTGAGCCTTTTCATTTGGCGCCGGATAGGATGCATCGGTCGTACAAGATGACTGCGCGCCCATGACGGAAGAGGCCTGAAAAGAACTCAGAACCACTGCAATAAAAAGCACCACTCGCCGAAACATTTCTAGATGTAATCTTATGTTTTTAAGGGAATTATTTGCAAGTTCGTTCATGGCTATCCGACAGCATATTGTGATGATTATCTTACCCGGTTGAGATTATTCGGACAAGACGGTCATTGCGCCTGCCAGACAAAACAGCCCTGGAACCCGGCCAAATGATGACCAGTGAGAGCCGACAGATTTCATACACTATTGATTGGGCTGTTTTGATCTCGGCGGAAACCAAAATTGACGGGCCAGCACAAGACTTGGCGGCAGCAAGACGATGACAAAACCTATCGCTTCGCGAAGCCCCGCCCATAGCGGTTCTTTCGCGCAGGCCAGCGAAAAATCAAGAGCATATTGAGCCAGACTTGAAATAATAAAAACCTTAGCGACCAGCATTAGCCGATCGCCAATGAAGTAAAGTAGCACCAACAACGAAAGCAGATACCAAGCCTGCATATAGGCATGCAGAAAGAGGTAGTAAAAAAGCAGGAAGGTCGCCGCCGCCGCCAGGAATGTGCCAGCCGTTGCCGATCGCCAGGCGATCACAATCAATAATCCGACACCTAAAATCCGAAAAACCAGACCGACGCTCCATGATGCCCACGGCATATCGAGCACAATATGCAAAAGCGCCCTGGGGAAACATTCCAAGGAGCGGGTACAGAACGGGTAAATATCGTCGACCGTTCCAATCATCCGGATGATTGTGCTGGCGCTGTGCTCAATAAGCGGCCACCCGAACCAAACCGCGGCAACCACACACAGGCCGAGCCCGATGCCAGTCAAGATCACCGTACGGTGATCCCGGACCCGCAATGCCAATCGATGGAGAATGAAAAGTGCCGGCAAAAAGACCGCCGATGCCTTGATCAACACCGCGCCAATCAAGACGCCGAGGGCCAATCCGAACCGCGGTTTAACGATCAACCAAGCCGCGGCGGCGGCGAACAACGCCAAGATTGCGTCGTTGTGGCCGTTACCGGTCGCCTCGATTAGCGCCAGCGGACAAAATAAAACCAGGCGCAGAACCCGCGTCGCCACGTCAGCCTCATTTGGCACATCCCCGGCTTCGCTCAACCGTTTTTGCTGCCAAGTTCGCGCCGCGTCAGCGGCGAATAGGGCCGCGCCGAAGATGGCGATCAGTGACACCGCCTGAAACAATCGCAGAGCCATCGTCACGTTGTCGCCGGCCACGTAGACGACAGCTGCCGCCAAATAATTGAACAGCGGCCCATATGTGCTGCCGTGCGCCAGCCAGGCGGAATGGGCGGCGATTTTGATGGCATATGGATCCGCTGCCGGCAGGCTCATTCCCAGCGGCATGTACATCGATTGATCATGGTTGGCCATCGCCGATCCGATGGCGCCGTAGGCCAGGGTATCCTGTGATAAAAACGGCGGCACCAAGGCCACAACAAGATGAACTGCCAGCGCCGCGATGAGACTTGTCCGAAAGGAGAAATGGATGGCCGCCCCATCACTCGTTCGTTGCCGGAAGACATCAAATCCGAGCCATGCAGCCGTCATTAATGACAAAGCCAGAAGATAGGTAATTCCTGATACTAGGCCGGTGGAAAAACTCGGACGGTTGCCGCAATCAACCCAATTGACGCGATAGAAATAACCACTGGCGCCATAGGCGATCGCGCCCGCCAAAGCCAGGACGAACAGGCGTCTATCACTGGCGAGGAACCAGCGGACTGCGGTGCTAACGCGTTGTTTCAATCCAGGAACCTTGGCGTTGGGTGCATCCATTGCAGCGCCCTATACCAATAGCCAGGTCACCAGACCAGCGGCAACACCGGCTACCACGTCATCGGCCATAATCCCGACGCCGGCCGGCTTCAGTTTTTCAGCAGCGCTGATCGGCCACGGCTTGATCATATCCAGTGCCCGGAACAACAACGTCGCCAGGACGATCGCCATCCAACCTTCCGCCCCGGCTATCCATAACGCCAATAGGATGCCGGCGGATTCGTCGATGACGACGATCTGTGGGTCCGAGACTTTCATATCGTCGGCGACACGTTGCGCACTCAAGGTGCCGAGCCCGATAACCAGGATTATTGCCGCCACATGGACAGCATTCGGCAAATGGATCAGCGCCAGATGAAGTGGAAGAGTTGCCAGCGTCCCCACCGTGCCGGGTGCATAGGGCGACAACCCTGTGCCGAACCAGGTGGCAAACCAGAAGTGAAATCCCTTTCGCTGCATTAAAGCCCCAGTCGACAATTTGAACGCAATTCGCCGGTCATACCCATCATCATTGCCCCTTGTCCAGGCAACCTTCCAGCCCAGATTTCAACCGCGCCGGCGCGCCGACACCCACCCGGCAATATAACCGGAAGTCGCCCACCATGTTGACCGGCTTGAACGCCCCGAGCGGAAGTTTTTCAGCGTCGGATTGTGGACTGGGGCCGTGGATAATCACCCAGTCGAAATTCAAAATGTGCTGATCAAACGCGATATCATGATCATTATATGAGCTTTTCAGCACATCGATAAACACCCAACCGCTGACAGAGGGCATGTGGTAGGCCGCCTGACGGTAGCCGATCACCTGCTGCGTCCGGTTTGCAAACATGCTTTGCACCAGGGCCCGCCGCTCAATCACCGCATACGGCGCGATGTGATAGAGCCCGATGCGGTCATACTTGATGTCGTGACTTGAGATGCCCGAATGCACCATAAACAACCGCCCACCCTGCGGGATTGACCGGATGACTTCGAAGTAATCCCGCCGGCCCGATTCAGAATTCGCCGTTGCAAGACCCTGCCATCCTGAAAGCGCCAATGTGATTATCAGCACCGGGAGCAAGACGGTTTGCGCCGGTAGTTGATCGCACGAATGCCCAGGGACCAACGAGGCGATACAGATAAGCGCCGCTCCCAAGGCCAGACGCCAGGCGATGGAGTAGGTATTGTAAATCTGATCGGGCAAGGCGAAAAACAGCATCAACAGCAAAATGACCGGAACAACAAACCGAAAACTGAGCGTGTAGCGACCGCGCCATAAAAAGAAAAAGAGGACGAAAGTAATCGCCGCCAAGATCGCCACGGACGGCATCCAATCACCGGTAAAGATCAATCGCCAGGCCTGAATGATGCGCTTGTATGGCAGTTCAAGTGGCGATATTCCGCCGGTAAATCGCGGATCCTCGCCGCCTAGCGTAAATGAATGAAACATTAAGTAGATCGGAATGACGGCCTGCAATCCATCCCGGACCAGGCGTCCGATCCATCCGGGGATCACACCGGCGCCCTCGGTGCGCCACTGCGAAATCAGGTGTGATATCTTCAAGCCGAAAATGAATACCCCATAGAATCCCCAGGTAACGAAATGACAAAAATAAAGCGCCGCTGAAAACACCGTGGCAATGGCGAGACGCATTGGCCATTGGCGCTCACCGATTGCCGCCCACCACGAACAGCCCAGAAGCGCCAATCCAATGCCGAAACTGAAGCTTAGGAACCCTTGGGCATAGCCGGCATGAAATAAAAACGGCGTGGCAAGCAGCGGCGTCCAGGTCCACCGACTGGCGAGCACCCGATTGAGGGTAAAGACCCCGGCCAGGGTCATCGCCATTCCGGCCAGCATGAAAAATCTAACGGCCCAATTTAACGGCAACCATCCGCCAACCAGCAAGGCAAATGAATCCCAGGCCAGATTGGGCAGCGGCTTCCAATCAATCACATAATGCGTAGTGAGCAACGGGTCGGCTGGATGCAGCAGAATAAAGGCGCGCGCCAAATGATTGGGCGTATCCTGTCCAGCCGGATAGGCAAAAACCAACAACGGCCAAGCTGCTGCCAACAAAAATACCGCGCCCCACCCCAGCAATTGAGAATCTGTCAGGCCGTTTCGGGAGACCATTGACCACCTGTGTTCTCAATGCCGTTCATGGAGATGTCCAAAGCCGAAGCTACCAGGTTTTTTTTATCAGCCATTTGTTGATGGTATCATTGGGTTGCGCCACGCAGCTACCCTGACGAACCGCCACGCAAATTTTGCCAAAACAGGCCCGCTTGCGAAAATCGCGCGTTAGGACCCCCCAATCATCATCCTCATAGACCAGGACATTGTAGGCATTAGCCAATCGATGAGCGTCAAACGGCGTTTCAAGATAATAAATCGGCCATTGCCGCGCCAGATAGGTGTATCCAGGCAGCCGCCACCACGACATTCCAGCTGCGCCGACACCACATCCGCCATCCACCGTGCGTGCAAACAGGAAAGCATTAATATCCGTGCGCGCATTTATCCAGTGGTGGCGATAAATATTACTGGCCGCCAGCCCAACGGAGGCCAACATCCAGCACAGGCACATCAACAAAAATGCCCGTCGTCGGCCGACAAGATTGAATTTCGCAAACGCCAATGCGAAGAGCTCGGTCGTGCCAATGGCGGCAAGCGTCAGCACAAAGGGCACGATCGGGATCATAAACCGATATTCTTTGTGCCCAACAAATGAGTGGGAAAGGATGACGATAATCACGACGGCAAGCAACAACGGTGCCCGTCTTACGCCGAAGAGCATTAATATAATTAGTGGAATTACAAGGCCGGCCCAGTAATTTACAAATAATAATATATACCAAATAAAGGGGTGAACGCCGTAATTACTTGATTTTCCTTGAACCGCATTAACATAGAAATTGTACCAGATGGACTGAAACGGATAATCCCAGGTGTACCAGTCAAGCAATCCCGATAACGCGACCACAGCGGCAGCTGAACCAACTTGCACCAACCAACGCGGCCAGGGCGACAAGATCATGCTAGCGATACCGATCACCATGATTGCTGGCGCCAAGTGAAACCGTAAAACGAAGATCAGACCGAGCAATAATCCGCCGATCACACGGGACCGGGTCGACGCATTGGCCGACGCGCACAATAAATATGCGGCCGGAAACAGAAGCGACGCCGCCACGGCTTCCGTTAGCGGCTTCGGCGCGAAATAAACCAGCTCATACCAAATGCTAGTCAGAAAACCGGCAAAAATGCCCGCCGCCAGGCCGGACAGTTTCTTCGCCCAGAAAAATGCCGTCGCCACCACGGCCAGCGAACACACCGACAAAATAAACATAGTGGTAAGGCGCCAGGCCAGCGGACTGCCGCCGACGTAATCCACCGCCATCATCACCCCGCCGATAAATCCCGGCAAAATCCACGACCGGATTCCATCACGAAATTCCCACGGCACGACCCCGTCACCAAAGGCAAGGCGGTGACCCTGCTCCCAATACTGGAACAACTCGTCGGGGTGGAAAACGGATGGCAACAAATAGGCAACGATCATGCGGACGGCTAAAGCCAGCGTCAGCAAGGCAATCAACCATTTGATCTCATCACGCTGATTGCGGGCCAAGCCCCATTGGTGGTCTTCGATCAGGCACAATGGTTTGGAGTATTCGGCGCCAAGAATGTTTTTCAGTTTTACTAAAATACCCAGACCCCTGCTGATCACCGCCCCTACCGTATTCTTGAATGCGCCAAAATCCACGTCGACGTCAATACCGCCGATACCTGATCTCGGGGCGATCCGCTTGTTTTCATATCATTATTTACAAAAAATTCACCGGCGGGATTGCCGTGGGCGAAGATGAAGGTCAGTCGCTCTTGGCGGCATGCATCAAAGCCGTCACCGCGGCGGCAAAACCAAGTACCGTCAAGATCGCTACGATAATCAGCGTCACCGGCGCAGGTACGTTCATCCCGGTAAGCGGCACCGGCGCAAGCAGCAGCGCCAGTACCATCAACCCCAGGCGATCCTGCCGCCGCATCCAAAGCCGTGGCAATTCCATATTTAATCCTTCCGCCCGGGCGCGGACGTAGGAAATAATGAAACCGGAAACAATCGCCAAAACCGGGATAACCACAACACCGTTGTGAGGCGCATAATAGACCACCAACCCGGTAGGGATCGCCGCATCAGCGAGCCGGTCGCAAGTTGAGTCAAGCAAAGCGCCAAACCGCGTTTCCCGGCCGCTCTGCCGCGCCATAGCGCCATCAAGCAGATCGAGAAATCCGCTGGCCAGAAATAGTACCGCCGCCAACACAAACAATCCTTCGGCCGCCGCCCAGCCGGCAAATATAGCCGGCACCAGGGACAAAACCGTGATCGCATTGGGATGCAGGCCGGTTTTGGAAATCGCATCGGCCATAGCCTCTAGGAACCGCTGGAAAACCCCCAGGCTATTGCGCGTAATTGGTTCTTTGTGCTGTTGCGTCATCACCGGTTAGATCATGCGCTGATCAGACACCATGAGGCAACTTTTGTCGGTCACCGCTACTTCTTCCGCCAGGTTAAAACACTGCTGACCGCATAGTTCCAAACCGATCCGACCACCGCGCCTAACAGTCCAGCCAACCACCAATCCCGGCCCTGGCCAAACAGAAAATCGCCGACGCCGACATTGGCCAAAAATCCGACCGAGCAAATAATGTAAAAACTCACCAGGCCAATAAGCAGGGCTTTGCCGCGCAGTCTGCGGTCGGCAAAGGTATAGTAATTGTTCAACAAAAAATTGCTCGACATTGCCGTTAACGCCGCAAGCCCTTGCGAGATCATGAAGGGTAGCGCAAAAACCTTCAGCGCCAACGCCAAGATCGCGATGTGTAAGACGACGCCGCTGCCGCCGACGGCGGAAAAAATGATAAACCGCAGCGGAATGAACCGGCCGACGGTTTTATCGAGTAGCAGGCTCAAGTAATCCAACATCGCCGCGTTATCGAGCTTGCTGTCGCCGGCGTGGCGTTCACGGAACGTGTAGGCGACTTCCGAAACCTTCAGCGGCGAAGGTGCTGAAGCCAGAATATCGGCCAGGATCTTAAAACCGCGAACAGAAAGATTAGGTGCCGTCGCGTCAAACCGGTCGCGGCGCATCATGAAGAACCCGCTCATCGGATCGGTAGCAGTAATCTTGAGCACCTTGTTGGCCAGCAATCCGCCCAGGTTGGACAAGCGCTGACGGTTGCCATCGGAAAACCCACCGCTTGCCGCGCTTTGCGTATAGCGGCTGGCGATGGAGATATCGGCACCGGCATCAAGTTGCTCCAGCATCTGCGGCAGGATCGCCTCATCATGCTGTAGATCGCCATCCATCAAGGCCACGTATGTCGCCGAAGAAGACAAAAAACCTTCTATCGCGGCAGACGACAACCCCCGACGGCCGACCCGGCGAATACACCTGACGCGACGATCCACACCGGCCAGCGATTTGACCGCACTGGACGTTCCGTCTGGAGAATCGTCGTCGACGAAAATGATCTCAAAATCGTCCGACTTTAAAACCTGATAAATCGCCTGGACGAGCGGCAAGACGTTATCCATCTCGTTATATGTCGGGATAACAATCGATAATCTGATCTGAGGTGCCGGCTGGCTAGTGTCTTCCACCAAGGTGCCGGGCGAATATTCTTGGTTCATGGCAACTAAAAACTCTTTACAGCCAACCATCGCATGGACATTCGGTGGCGAAAAAACAAAAGCGCAGCTTTCGCACACGCCAGCGCCCAAAATACTCTGCTTTCGCGCCGGCACAATGGCGAAATTTAAATCTACCACTGCGGTCCAACACCGCACTCGGTCAATTCATGTGCAATGGAAGCGAACAGATAAGGTGGATATGGCCCATTCAGACAGGTATCTTCTACCGCAAGTACGCGGTGTTACCGCTCTGTGACGAAGAAAGTATCGCGTCGATCAGACGATGTACATATAACGCACTTTCACCCGAAATTGCCGGGTCCCGCCCCTCATCAAGGGCATCCAGAAAATCCTCGATGGTTGCGCGATGATAGTCGCTGGGGAAGTCCATCGGGTCGGCGCCAGCGCCGGCAGCACCGACGCTGGCGCCGATATGTTCTTCCGACCCGTCCGAATATTGAATATGCAATGCCGTGCCGTTGACATCGGCCGTGCCGTTTTCACAATAAAGCGTAATTGTTTCGGGAAACCCCGGATAGGCTGCGGTGGTTGCGGTCAATGTCACGATCGCGCCATTACCGTATTTCATCACGGCGCCCGCCATGTCTTCGGTTTCCATGCGATGGACCGGCGTCGTATCGGCATAGGCCTTGACCTCGCCGGGCAGTCCCACCAAGGAAAGAAACAAATCCAGGGTATGGATGCCCTGGGTCAAAAGCACGCCGCCGCCATCGCGGTCGATGTCGCCTCGGCCGGGTTGATCGTAATAAGATTGCGGCCGCCAGTTCAATACGCGAACCGACGCGCCGACCATGGCGCCGAGTTTTCCCGACGCCATAACGTCCCGCAACCGGGCGCCGCTCGGCCGGAACCGGTGCTGCAGCACCATCCCGAGGCGCACACCGGCTTCGCGACAGGTGCCGACTAATGCGCCGGCGCGGTCGGTGGATATTTCCAACGGTTTTTCCAGCAGCACATGCTTGCCGGCAGCAGCGCACATTCGGGTCAATTCCAAATGCGTATTGGGCGGCGTAAGGACGGTGACATAGTCGATAGTGGGATCGGAAAATATCGTCGCAATGTCGTCACAGACCGGGAACCCGTACTGCTCGGCGAAGGCTTCGCGGCGGGCTTTGGTCGGGCTATAGGCATGAACGACCTCGACCCGGTCGGCCAGTTCAAGATAACTTTGTGCATGCGGTTTGACGGCCATACCGAGGCCGATAATTGCAGTGCGCCTAACGGTCATGAACCCGTTCCTTCTGGTAATGCCGATGATAATTATTCGAACAGATGGCGATATTTCATTTTCCCAACCACACAAGGATCAAGCTCCTAAGGGGAGCCAGACCGCCACATGGTGAATCCGGGATTAGTCCGCAAATCCATAAAGGCCGGTGGGATTGGCCACGAGGATCTGATGTCTTGTTTTGTCGTCGCCCATCCAGTCGAGTAACGTGTTCCGCAAGACCATGTCATCGGGCGGATTGGCCTGGGCTGAGGGATGCGGCCAGTTGGTCGCCCAGACCATACGTTCCGGTGCCGCCGCAACAAGGGCCTTAGCCAGGACCCCAACATCGTCGTAACCGGGCGCGCCGGTTTTCGATGTTTCGTAGGGCGCCGCCAGTTTGACCCATACGCGGCCGCTATCGACCAAACGCAATAGACTTTGAAATCCTGGATGGTGCGTTGGCACGGGTTCAAAGAATTTGCCCGTATGATCGATGACCAGATTGCCAGGAAGCCGGTGCAGCATGCTTTCATACTGGGGGAGGTCGCGACCATCGAGTTGGAGTTGCACGTGCCAGCCGAAATTGTGCACCCGCGCCGCCATATCCTCCAAAATATCCCAAGGCAGGACGCCACCCGGCAACATGTGAAAGCGCACGCCGCATACGCCGGCCCGTGTCAGGGTCTGAATTTCCGTGTCCGACGTATCCAGGTCAATGACGGCAACGCCACGCGCCCGTGGTCCAAGCCCGGCAATGGTATCAAGGACGCAAGAATTGTCTTTTCCATAGGCCGATGGCTGCACCACGATCACCCGATCGATGCCAAGGCGCTGCATGAGCTTGATGTATTCTTCCACCGGTGCGTCCGGCGGAGTAAACGGCGACGTTGGCGCAAGCGGATACCGGTCTCGTGGCCCGTAAACATGGATATGGGTGTCGCATGTTCCTGGCGGCAATTCACTCATATGTTTGTCGTCCTTTGTAACGTCAGCCTGATTTCGCTGCATCCGTTCCTTCGCCTGGAAACGGTCGCGCTTGCTATCGTTTGTTCGCCTGCCGCCAGGCCTTGAACTTCACCTGCGTTTCCTCTTTGGTCGCCGGGTAAAGACCGATGATGGTTTCGCCCTTCAGCACCTCTTCTTCGACGAAGTCTTCAAACACCGTCATTTCGTGGGCTTCTTCGGCAATGTCGTTTGCCAGATGGGCCGGGACGATGACGACACCCTCCCGGTCACCGACCACGACATCGCCCGGAAATACCGGTGCGTCACCGCAACCGATCGGCACGTTGATATCAACGGCCCGGTGCAAGGTCAGATTGGTCGGCGCGGAGGGGCGATTGTGATAGGCGGGAAACGGCAGCGCGGCGATGGTAGGAGAATCTCGAAATCCGCCATCGGTGACGATCCCCGCCACGCCGCGTTTCATCAGACGGGTAACCAGAATATTGCCCGCCGAAGCCGCACGTGCATCCTTGCGGCTGTCGATAACCATGATATGGCCCGGCGGGCACTCTTCCACGGCCTTACGTTGCGGGTGGGCGGGGTCCTTGAAGACCTCAATACCATCGAGATCCTCCCGCGACGGCATGTAACGCAGGGTATAGGCTTCACCGACCATATTTCCCCGGCAGTCTCCGACCGGGCGGACGTCCTGGATAAACATATTTTTTAGGCCCCGCTTGAACAGCGCGGTGGTCAGCGTCGCGGTGCTGATATGTTTTAGTTTTTCGCGGTTTTCAGACGTCAGTGGGCTGGTCATCAAGTTGGGTCTCCGGTTATCGGGCAATTAATAAATATCGGGTTCAGGGACCCGTTCCCCGTAAGCCGTAGTCAGAAAATCAAAATCGCAGCCGTCCTGCGCCTGGCTGATGTGTTTTGAGTACATCAAGCCGTAGCCGCGTTCGTAGCGTGGCGGCGGCGGTGTCAACTGTGCCCGGCGGGTCGCCAGTTCATCGTCACTCAATTCCATCTGGATGAGGCGTTTGTCCACATCGACTGTGATCATGTCGCCGGTTCGCACCAGGGCCAACGGCCCGCCGATATAGGATTCCGGCGCCACGTGCAGCACGCAGGCGCCATAACTGGTACCGCTCATGCGGGCATCCGATATACGTAGCATGTCGCGCACCCCTTGCTTAACGAGCTTTTTCGGGATCGGCAGCATGCCCCATTCGGGCATGCCAGGACCGCCTTGCGGGCCGGCGTTTCGCAGGATCAGCACGGTATCGGCGGTGGCGTTGATGTCTTCATCATCGATTGCCGCCTTCATCGACGGGTAATCATCAAAGACCAGCGCCGGACCGGAGTGTTTGAGGAAACGTTCGTCGAGCGCGGAGACCTTCATCACGCAGCCATCCGGCGCCAAATTCCCTTTCAACACAACAAGCGCGCCAGAGCTGCAAATGGGATTATCCAACTGGCGAATAATATCGTCGTTGTAACATTCGGCACCGTCGATGTTTTCGCCAATCGATTTTCCGCTCACGGTCATACAGCCAAGATCAAGATGCGGTTTGATCTTCGCCAGCATGGCCGGCAGGCCACCTGCGTAGTAAAAATCTTCCATCAGATAGGTATCGCCGTTAGGGCGGATATTGGCGATGACCGGTACCTTTCGGCCGATTTTGTCAAAATCGTCCAACCCGATATCAAATCCAGCCCGCCTGCCCATTGCGACCACATGGACGATGGCATTGGTGGAGCAGCCCATCGCCATGGCGGCGGTAATACAGTTTTCAAATGATGCCCGAGTCAACATCGAACTGGGTTTCAGGTCCTGCCATACCATGTCGACAATGCGTCGCCCGCTGCGAGTGGCAAGGCGCTTGTGATTTGAATCCGCCGCAGGGATCGAGGCGCCGCCAGGCAGGACAAAACCCAGGGCCTCGGCGATTGACGTCATCGTGCTTGCCGTACCCATGGTCATGCAATGGCCATAGGAGCGGGCAATGCCCTGCTCGACTTCCGACCAATCTTCTTTCGTAATGTTACCGGCACGCAACTCATCCCAATATTTCCAGGTATCGGATCCGCTGCCTAAAGTTTTTCCTTTCCAGTTACCGCGCAACATCGGGCCGGCTGGGAAAAACACGGTTGGTACGTCCATGGAAATGGCGCCCATCAACAATGCGGGTGTGGTCTTGTCGCATCCGCCCATCAAGACGACGCCATCAATCGGGTGCGAGCGGATCAGCTCTTCGCATTCCAATGCCAGAAGATTGCGATACAGCATCGTTGTCGGTTTGACGTAATTTTCGGCTAGGGAAATTGCCGGAAATTCCAGAGGGAACCCGCCCGCCTGCAGAACACCACGTTTGATTGTTTCAACCCGTTGCTTGAAATGTGCGTGGCAAGGATTGATGTCCGACCAGGTGTTGATGATGCCGATAACCGGTTTTCCCATCCAATCCTCGGCGTCATACCCCATCTGCATGGCACGCGAGCGATGGCCGAAAGCCCTGATGTCCTCAGCCCCGAACCAGCGGGCGCTGCGCAACTCGTCGTATTTTTTTTTGTTGCTGTTCATGTCAGTTCCTGTTGCTCAAAATCGCCATTGGCATTTCCGGCTAAAAGTTCGTTGCGCCAATCAGACGGCGCCCGGTAACGGGCAGAATTAGCCCTGGTAATGTGGAAACTCGTACCCTTTAACTCCGGGAAGTTGAAGCGCGAACAATCCGCCGGCCTGGGGCTGATCGGCTTGCGTTCCCGGCGTAATGCCGCCCTGGCCGATGGAGGTAACGTATAGGGTGTCCATATCCTTACCGCCGAAGGCAATGCGCGTCGGTTTTTCGATCGGCATTTCAATTTCCATATCAATTTTCCCATCAGGCGTGATGCGAAGCAGTTGCCAACCGGAAACGCCGGCCATCCAGTAGCACCCGTCGGCATCGACGGTGCCGCCGTCAGGACGGCCGGGGACACCGGCGCAATCAAAGAAAACCCGCCTATTCGTCCAGGCGCCGTCATCCAGATCATAGTCATATGCCCAAATGGTTTGGACCCAGGCGGCGCTATCGGAGACATAGGCCGTCTTTCCATCCGGGGAGAAAGCTAAGCCATTAATGACATGAAATCCGTCCATGACGGTTTTGACGGAGCGGTCAGTATCAAGACAATAAAGGCTGCCTTTCGGTCCGTCCTTTTGATCCGGCCCGGCAATCGGCATAGTCCCGGCATAAAAACGGCCGCGGCCATCGACGCTTCCGTCGTTAAATCGATTGGCGGCAATTTCTGATTCCGTGTCAGCGATCAACGAGAGTTCACCAGTTTTGAAATCAAAGGAGAAAAATCCATCTGTCAGAGCAACGACGGCGCCACCGGATTTTCTCAGAGCAAAACAACCGATGGGACGCCCCATCTCCCATATCCGATTTTCCGCAGAATCAGGATTGAACCGACACAACAATCCGGCGGGTATATCGACCCAGTAAAGTGATTGCTCGCCCACCGACCAAATGGCGCCCTCGCCAACTTCAGCCCGGAAATCCAAAACGCAATCAACTATCGCCTTTGTCATCGTATCTTCAACTTACGTTTTCGCCGAAATTGAGCCATGATTTCGCTCAAAATGCCCCAAGCAAGTTTTCCGCGGTGAGCATTGCCTGCAATTCACTGTGCTGCTGTTTCGTCAATGGCCAAGCCGATGGTGGCCGCGCTGCACCACAGTCATTGCCCATCAATTGCAATGCAGCCTTCACGCCGGTCACATTTGTGCCATTCATTTCTTGGGCGCGTACATTCTCAAAAGCGTTCATGCGCGCGATGAGGGTGCGTGCCAATTCATAGTCGCCCAAATCCAATGCTGAATGAATGGCAACGGAATGTTCCGGCCAAACATTAATCAGCCCGCTGGTAAAACCGCGAGCCCCAACAGCATAAAAGGCAGGCGCCCAGACTTCCGCCAGGCCGCCGACCCATATGATCGCCGGATCGCAGGCTGCCATTGCCGCGGCGAGCTTCATCGGGTTCGGCGTTGCCCATTTCACCCCGATGACGCCATCGACGCCGCAAATCGCCTGAATGCCATCGGTTCCGATCAGATCATTGCGCAAGTAGATAATGAGCGGCAATCCGTTGGCGGCATCTGCCACCCGTTTGATATATTCAACGATCCCGCGCGGCGCGACGAACGGGTCAGGCGGTTGGTGGATCATTAGGGCATCAGCGCCGGCTTGAGCTGACACGCCCGCCAGTCGGCAGGCATCTTTTACGCTTTTGCCGACGCCGGCGACCAAGGGTACGCGGCCATTGATTATCTCAGAAGCGGTCCGCACCATTTGTTCTGCTTCATCGGTGGTAAGACCGTAAAATTCACCGGTGTTGCCATTTGATACCAGGATGTGAACGCCAGCGGTGATCGCCCGCTCGACAATCGGCGCCAACGGGGCAGGTGAAATCTCATCTTGCGCGTCAAACGGTGTCACCAGAATTCCGGAGATACCGGTCAAAGCATTTTTGAGCCCGTCAGCGTTTGTCATGCAGCCTCACTGCGGCGCACGGTCAAATCACTTCGGCTGGAAAAATCAGGCAATAGATCCAGACCCAAACCAGGTTTCATCATCGGATACAGGAAGCCATTTTCGATCTTCGGAATATCGGTAACGATATCGCCGTAGTAGCCCTTGTAGAACGCCCTGACCGATTCCTGCATGAGCGCATTTGGCGCACTGAGCACCAGATGAGAGCTGGCTGCATAAGTCACTGGACCAACACAATCATGTGGCGCGATCGGGCGTTCGTAGGTTTCCGCCAAAGCGGCAATCTTGCGCCCCTCCGTCAGTCCGCCGATCCAGCACAGGTCGAAATGCACCACATCAATTACGCCACGTTGAAAGGCTTCAGCGTACCAAACCTTGGTGCCCAAATTTTCCGAACCACAAACCCGGCCTGTGGTCCCGTTTTTGAATTGCTCGAGATCATCGAAGCGATACATAGGAACCGGATCTTCGTGCCAATAAACGTCGAATTCATCGAGAGCGCGGGCAATTTTCAGGATTTGCGGTAGCCGCCAAAGCGCATGATATTCCATCATGATGTCGATATCGTCGCCGACCGCCTTGCGGATTTCCTCAACGATGCGGACCCCGGCTTTCAAATCCGGCAGGCTCAGGTCGTGTCCATCGCTTATGTGAGCAAGGCCATCGAACGGCCAAATCTTCATGCCCGTGATCCCTTCCTCCAACAAAGATTGCGCCAACTCCCCCGGCGCCGCCATCTGCGCCTGCAGATCTTCAAATTGTGAGAATTCACGATGCCGCACTTCACCGTGCTGGAGAAATGTACTGTTGGCATTGGCGCGTGATTGGTTGTTGTAGTCGGCGCTGGCGCAGGTGTTGTAGACGCGTATTCGGTCGCGGGACAGGCCGCCGAGCAATTGCCATACAGGCTGGCCCAATGTTTTGCCCAGGATATCCCATAGGGCGAAATCCACCGCCGAATTACCGCGCCATTCAATGCTGCGCGTTGGATATCCGAAATAGTGATTGCCGACCTTGTTGGCCAGCGCATTGAAGTGGCGTTCGATATTTAGTGGGTTCACGCCAAGCAGATAGGGCACGCATGTTTCATGGATGTAGGCGGCTGAGGCTTCCGGATTTCTGAAGGTTTCCCCGAGCCCGACAATACCCTCGTCAGTCTCGATCCTGACCCAAACCAGATTGCTGAATTCGGCGGCCTGGATGGTCTCGATTGCGGTAATTTTCATGACAACAGAAAGCTCGTTTCTAATTTTTGTATGACAAATTGTTTATCAGGAATCTGTTCTGATGCCAGCAGTTATTTATGAGAGGTTTTCGCGTCCATCGAACAAACGGTCATGTCCGGAAATGATGTGATGCCGCATCGCCTCTTTTGCCGCATCCGGTTCGCGCGCCTCAATGGCCTGCAAAATTTGTCCATGTTCATGAATGACCCGTTTGCGACGTTCAATTGGCCGCTCCAGTGTAATTGTCCGCAGCAAGGTCATCGATACTCTCATGATTTCGGATGCCGAATTTATGGCACTGACGAAGTACTCATTGTGGCTGGCGGCAGCGACGGCCATGTGGAAATCCATATCGATCTCAGCACCAACTTGTTCCTTCAGATAAACATCCTCGAGTTTTTCGTACGCAACTTTGATCCGCAAAATATCGTCGTCATCCCCCCGTAAAGCGGCCAAATAGGCCAACTCTTGCTCTATGCAAGTTCTAAATTCGAAAGCCTTTTTGAGATCAAGCAATGAACCAATCGAGGTTTGACGAACCAGATCGCGATCAGGTTGGCGCAGCACGTAACTGCCCGAACCTTTTTGGCTTTTCACCAATCCATCAACCCGTAACCTGGACAACGCTTCGCGCACGACAGGGCGGGAAACACCGAACCTTTCGCAAAGGCTGGCCTCCGTCGGTAACTTTGCCCCGACAGGCCACAGTCCTTCCGATATATCGCTAATGATCGCCTCGTAGACCGCATCGGTCAGGGTCTGGCCATCAGCTATTTTCAACAGATACTGGCTTACCATATTGCTGGGCCCTTATAGGTCTCTCTGACCGCGATAATATTTGCCGACATTGTACGGAAACATCATAATTTCCAAAATTTGTAATATTTGTCATATATTATGTTGCGCAGGAAAGGCAAATGATTTACGACTTTTGCCGACGCAAGGATACAACCTTGTCTCCTCGGCGCTTTAAGAAACATTATGGGAGGAATTTATGAACCTATTTTCAAAAATGGCTGTTGTCGGCATCGCTGTAGGCGCGATTGCAACATCGGCCAATGCACTAGAGCTCAAAATGAACGGGCTGCATGCCCCCAGTCATCCAGCTTCTATGGCGCACGACTTTTTTGGACAACGTGTTGTCGAACTCACTGGCGGCGCGATTACTGTTGACGTCCACCACGCACGCGGCCTTTGTGACGCGGTTGAATGTGTTCAGATGATCAGAAACGGTACGATCGCGTTTTTCGATGTGTCGGCGGCCAACCTGAGCCAGGTCGATAAACGCCTCGACATGTTTACGCTTCCGTACCTGTTTAAAAGCAAGGCCCATTATTGGAACTATCTGACTTCTGATAATGCAGCCGCATTCGTCAAACCGCTTGAAAAGAAGGGCATCAAAGTGCTCGGCTACATCGATAGTGGTGCGCGCAGCTTCTTTACCCAAAAGCCGGTTCGTACTGTTGCCGACGTCAAGGGTCAAAAGATCCGCGTCATGGGCTCGCCGGTCGCGGTTGCCACGATTGCCGCCATGGGCGGAACCGGTGTGCCAGTCGCCTGGGGCGAACTCTATAACGCCCTGCAGACCGGTGTTGTCGACGGCGCAGAAAACAACCACCCGTCGGTTTTGTCGATGAAATTCTACGAAGTCAGCAAGTACTACACGCTTGATGAGCACGCCCGTATTCCCGATATGCTGATTATGTCGAAGAAGACATTCGACGCCCTGCCGGCGGATCAGCAGAAAGCCATCGAACAGGCTGGCCGCGAAGCCGAAGCCTTCATGCGTGGTGCCTGGACCGTGTCGGAAGTCACAGCGCTTGCCCAACTCAAAAGCAAGTTCACCGAAATTATCGAAGTCGATAAAGGTCCGTTCATTGCCGCGGTTGCCGATTTGGTCGCCAAGGAAGGTGTTCGCCTTGGTGTGACCGATGAGGTCAAGCACATTCTTGGTACAGGCAGTAAATTCTAATTCTGCCCGTTATGCATCACTTCAAGGGGCGCCTCTGGTGCCCCTTGTTTGTGCTAACTTGTCGTTGATTAATCAGAGCAAACAATCTGGATTGTTCGTGGATCTATTTGAGGGTTAAGGCGTTGATGGGGGCTTTCCATAAACTTGTCGATACGGTCTCACAGATCACCCGGTATTTCACACTTATTCTTGCCGCTGGGATTTTTGCAATCATTCTGTTCACGATCGTTAGTAGGTATGGATTTACCTGGGTACTATCATGGTCTGAAGAGGTGCCGCGTTACCTCTTAATCTGGGTCAGTTTTCTTTCCGCCGCCGTCGGCGTCGACATTTCCGACCACATTGCATTTGATTTGTTTTCCCAAAAACTGACCGGGCGCCCGCTCGCCGTATTGAGGCTGGCAATCAATATCGGCATCTTCGGTTTTGGATTTCTAATGCTGTATTTCGGGATTGGATTTGTCCGCGATTTCGGACCGGACTCGATGGAAAGCATCCCATTCACAAACGTTTGGTACTACACCGCCATGCCGGTTTCAGGTGGTCTTATCGTCTTGTTTGCGCTTCGAAATCAGCTTGGCATCTGGTTTGGCAATGAAGGGCGCGCGCAGGTAAAAAAATTCGAAGTCGTTATTTGAGAGATTGATCTATGACCGTCTTGATCCTTGTTGGTTTGTTCATTGTTCTCATGCTTCTCGGCATGCCGATCGCCTTCGCCATCGGTATTGCGTCAGCGGCGGCAGCGCTAAACCTTTTTGTTGTTGATAATATTACCATCGTCCAACGCATGCTGACGGGTATAAATTCCTTTCCACTACTGGCCGTTATTTTCTTTGTCTTTTCCGGCGTCGTCATGGCTAAGGGCGGTGTCGCTGTCCGGCTCGTCCGCATGGCCGAAGTGCTGGTCGGTCGCCTGCCGGGAGGATTGGCACAAATCAACGTCGTCTCGTCGATGTTTTTTGGCGGGGTGTCCGGGTCGGCGGTGGCTGATGTGTCCTCCATCGGCCGCATCATGATCAACGCCATGGTCAACGACGGATACACCAAGCGATTTGCCACCGCCATCACGCTCGCCTCGGCGACCATGGGGCCGATTATCCCGCCATCGATTTCGATGATCCTGTATGCCTATCTCGCCGGTAATGTGTCGGTGGCCGGGTTGTTGCTTGCCGGAGTGGTGCCGGGGCTGCTGATCGGCACTGGTTTAATCGGCGCGGCATTTATCCACGGCTTGTTGTACCACAACACCCACACCCCAAAATTGACCTGGTCTGAAAAATTTCGGCGCATTGCCGACGGTATGGCTGGAATGTTCACGCTGGTCATCATTCTGGTGGGTATCGTTTCAGGCGTCTTCACGGCAACAGAAGCCGGCGCTGTCGCGGCTGTCTACGCGCTGTTTTTAACGATCGTGGTCTACAAGGAAATCAAAATATCCGACCTGCCGGCTCTCATGTGGGAAAGCTGCCTGACCAATGCAGTAGTCATGTTTCTTATTGCCACAACGTCGATTTTTACCTTTATCCTTACCTATGAGAAAGTACCGGCCTGGGTCGCCGACAACCTGCTTTCACTGACCGACAACAAAATAATCATATTGCTCATCATCAATGTTTTGTTGCTGGCAATCGGCCTGTTCATTGACCTCGCTCCAGCCCTGATCATGACAGTTCCAATCCTACTACCGCTGGCGGCACGGCTGGATATCGACCCCATTCATCTCGGGATTATTATGGTGATCAATCTGACCTTCGGGCTGATAACGCCGCCCGTTGGAACCTCCCTTTTTGTTGGCTGCCGAATAGCCAATATTTCCATGACCGAGGTCGTCAAACCGATGTTGCCACTTCTCGCCATCATGGTCGCGGCGTTGATGCTTGTGACTTATTTTCCGGAATTGTTTATGTGGTTGCCAAGAATGTTTGGTTTCGTAACCTAATTCCAGGACATGAATCTGCAGCGCGACAAGCGTCGACGATAAAGAGATATGGGCTTCGGTTGATGTGTGCGAGCTCAACCGATTTGCGCTGCTACGACAGTAAAGGGTAGTGAAATTTCCATCTGCCCTTGGATACAAAACAGTCCGATTCCAGACAATGTATAGCGAGCCAGCGATGATCTTATGGGCCAGATTTTGCTCCATCACACCGGCACGCTATGGATTGAACAGAAATGAACATTCCAGATACGCGAATAAATTCCGAGAAGAAGATTGGTAGCGGGGGAGAGACTTGAACTCCCGACACACGGATTATGATACCTCTTAAAGTATATATTATTCAATAACTTACTAGCGCATGCGCCCGTGGTACACCATGCAGCATCGGCAAAGAGTGTGACAACGGCAAACTGACACCCTGCTCACTGCATGAACTGCGGCAACCAGGTACTCAGGCTTGGGAATGCAACAACCAAAATTAGCGTAACCAACATCAGCGCCATGAACGGCAGCGTACCAAGAACGATTTCTCCAGTTTTAGCATCTGGTACCAAGCCCTGAATAACAAACAAATTGAGCCCGACGGGTGGTGTGATGAGGGCAAATTCCATGCAGATGCACATGATTACCGCAAACCAGATCGGATCGATATTCATGGCAATCAAGATGGGATAGATGATCGGTAGCGTGATCAAGGTGATCGACACGACCTCTAGAAAATCTCCCATGAACAGGAAAATGATGCCGATGACGATGATGAAACTAAGCGGCGACAAACCCATGTTGCCGAGTGTGCCGATGATTTGTTGCGGCACCTGCAGCAGGGTCACCACGTGACCGAATAATTTGGCACCGATGATAATGAAGAACACCATCGCCGTGGTTTTAATGGTCGCAAGCAAAATGGTGCGCAGGGTCGAAAGCGGCATTCGCTTGATGGCGAAGCCGACGAACAGGCTATATGCGACGCCGACAGCGGCGGCTTCCGTCGGCGTGAATGCCCCGGTATAGATCCCGCCAAGGATGATTGGCGGTAGCAGCAATCCCCAAAAGCCGCGACCGAGAGACTGCCATCGTTGCCTCCACGGCAATCGTTGTTCGCCGCGATTGTCGTTTAGCCGGCAATACACCATCGCGTATGCCAGGAAGAGGCCGGACATTAGTAGCCCCGGCACGATGCCGGCGATGAACAGTTTTCCGACCGAAACATCAGTCAGCGAGCCGTAGAGGATCATGAACAGGCTCGGTGGGATCAAAATGCCGATTGTACCGCCGGCAGCGACGATACCCAACGAGAACCGACGCTGATAACCTGACTTCAGCATTTCCGGCAAAGCCACGGAACCGATCGTCGATACGGTCGCCACGCTGGAGCCCGATATCGCCGAAAAGCCGGCTGAAAAGAACACCGTGCTCACTGCGATACCGCCCGGCAAACCACCTAGCCAATCGCGAATAACCTGATAGACATCGCGGCTGACTTTGGCTTCTACCAATATGTTGCCCATTAAAATAAATAATGGGATGGCGATCAGGGTAAAACTGTTGAGGCTTTCATAGATAATCGCCGGCAGGGCCGGCAGGGCCGACATCCCCTGCACCCATAAAATCGTGGTGAAACCGCTGATCCCAAGGGCAAACGCGACCGGGAAGCCGAGCACCAATAAAACGACGAATCCAACAACCAGAAGAGCAGTCGTCATCGCTCTGGCTCTTGGTTAGGCAGCCGAGCCGCCGCCATCAACAAAGCCTGAAGCGCCATTAACGTACCACCAACCGGAACCGCCGCCATCGGGACATAAAGCGGAAACCGCAGCACCGACATGGTCACCTCGCCGAATTCATAGGCATCAATGCAGGCGACCCAACCACGCCAGGCAACGATTGTGCAAAACGCCGCCACGCAGAAAAAAACAAGGACGGCGATGCTGTTGCGAAAGCCGCCGCCCAGTTTTCTGACAACGACGTCAACGGCTACGTGACCACCTTCGCGCAGCGTGTAGGCGCCGCCGAGAAATGTCGCCCAAAAGACGCCGTATACGGATATATCAATAGACCAGGTGGTCGGCGTGTTAAAAACGTAGCGCGAAACCACCTCAAAAAAAGTCACACCGCAAACGATCAATATCAACAAACCAGCTAGCACCGCAGATAGCGATACAAGACTATTTATCCATTTTACCATGCTGTTGCCAGGATCTAACGCATGACGTTCAACACTGGTTCGGCAACCGGTACAATCGGCTGCCGAACCGCCGATTGATCGCTATTGGCGTACCGCCTTCAAAATTGCCTCGCCGTCCTTGCCCGTGCGCGCGACGAAGGCTTTTTCCACCGGTGCAAGCGCCTTGCGCCACGCGGCGCGCTCGTCGTCGGTGAGCACGTAGGTGGCGAGCTTATCTTGAATGGCGGCGGTATACTTGGCATCTTTTTGTTCAACCAGGTCGATCAGCCGTTTTTCGCTTTCGGCCGCCGCTTCGCTGATCACCTTTTTGACATCATCGGGCAACGACGCCCATTTTTTGGCGCCAATCATCACCGGCCAAACCGAATAGGACGAAGCAGTAATTGATACATTTTTGCTGACTTCGAACCATTTGCGGCTGACAATTGAACCCAAACCTGTCGACGCGCCGTCGATCGTGCCGCGTTGCAGAGCGGCGTAAACTTCTGATGACGACATTCGCAATGGCGATGCGCCGAGCGCTTTGATGGCTTCAATTGACATCGGTGTGTTGCCGCGGATCTTCAAGCCGGCAAAATCAGCTGGGACACGCAATTGGCGTTTTGAGTTGATGATGGCGAAGCTATCTCCGTAAGAACCGAAGGATAAGATCTTGATGCCCTTGGCCACCGCCTGTTTGCGGATGATTTCGCCGACGTTACCCTGCCAATGTTTTTGAATGGTGCGGTAATCGGAAAAAACGAACGGAATATCGAAGACATCGATCAACGGCACCATGCCGGTCATAGCACCGCCATAGATTATTCCCATGTCCAGCGCACCGGACCGCACCGCGTTGACCAGAGCTGACCCCTTATATAACTGCCCGGCGGGATAGACTTCGATCTTTACCCGGCCGTTGGTTTTTTCAAACACGGTCTTGGCGAACTGCATATCGGCCTGCGTTAAATGATGTTTGGCCGGCATCTGGGTGGCATAGCGCAATACGATTTCCTGCGCTGAAGCCTTCCCGGAACTCCAAGACACGGATGCGACAGTAACCATCAATGCAATGATCATGCTTCGTCGATTGAATTTCATCAAAATTTCCTCCGTTTGAAGCCATGATTTTTTGCAGAGTTTTCGAGGCGCAATGGGAATCCGGCTTTTGAAAATATACAAATATAGTCGACTTTAGGGTCGACCATATATATAACATATTTGTAAGTCAATCTGCTCGCGGCCTGATTAAAATCGGCTAAATTCAGCGATAATAGGAATGATTTTTAGTATTATTCCAATTTATCTAACTGATCTCTGTTATGAAATTTCTTCCATTTCTCAATGAATATTTCGCAGATTTTCGAAGAATTATCGTTAATATCGATCGGCCATTAGTATTCGCCATCCTCACAATCGCCGTGTTAGATCACGGTTTCGAAACCTAAAAGAACTGAGATCCGGGAAACCATCGCCTTGAACAAAACCTCCGCCGTACAACTCGTCGTGGACACTATGTTGTCTCGCATCAACGACAACAGTTTGATGCCGGGTCAAAATGTTGTCGCCCAAGAATTCATGGACGAGCTTCAGGTTAGCAAAGCACCGGTGCGCGAGGCCATACACATCCTTGTTGGTGAAGGTGTTATGGAGCTGGTGCAAAATCGAAGTGCCAGAGTCCGGCGCTTGACTCATGACGACTTGATCGCATTTACCGAAGTCTGGGCGGCTGTCGGAGGGGTGAATGTCCGCCTTGGATCTGATCACATCAACGAGGGCGATAATCGTGCGCAGATCGAAAAACTACTGAACGACATCCGCGAGACCGAACGATCCAAGGTCGCTGCAGATTTCTTTTCGGCGGTGACGGCATTCCATCGTGCACTGACCAAAATGTCAGCTAACACTTATATCGCGGAAACCATCAAACGCGCGCATTTCGATTTCTTCCACCGCCATATCACGTTGGTCTTTCCCGGCCGGTATTGGCGCCGCCATATCGTCGCCTTCGAAAAGATCGCCGCCGCGGTACTAGATGGTGACGGCATCGCGGCAGAACGGCACTACCGCAAACACATGCGGTGGGTCGTGGAGCACATGCGGGCAATTCGCTGATGGCTATTTTGCCTGCGCGATGGCCTGCTCAATGCCCATTTAATGGATACGAAATATCTCATTCGACATCGCCCCCATCCACAAACACATTTTTCCTAAGCAAGAAATTCTCGATCGTCAGCTCAGCGACAACTTCTTCCGGCCCCCGGATTAACAGCGCAGGCCGTCGACGTCGTCACCACCGGGGCGACGTCACAAGAAGGTCATTTCTTTGTCCGCTTGAAGGAATTCTCTTGACCATTTGAAATACAGGCTTTGTTCGTCACGACCCGGACTTCTTTCCCAAAAGCGCTGGCGCCAGACATGACTTAGGTACAATCTGGGACCTATATCTCCGGTATGAACCTGAGGGAAGAATGGTAGCGGGAGAGGGACTTGAACCCCCGACACACGGATTATGATACGGTTGTTAGTTGTATTATTTCAAAGACTTATTCCGAATTAATCTGTCTACTCGACCATCGAGCGTCAATTGGTTAGCGCTTGTTTGTCTACACAGCGATATGTCTTTCGCCATCCCGTTGATGGAACCAGATTAGGTCGAATTCCTCTCCCACCCCCCGGGTACCCCCCTCCCCTAATAATATCTGGGGGTGCGGGGCAGGCTCAATTGGTCGTAATAGGATGACGCGAAGTTACCTTGCCAAGGCCCGGTAATCGGACGCTTTGGAAAGGCCGGCGTCAGCCAAAATGGCCTTTATCGCATCGCCATCAGAACGCATCGCTTTGATCTCAGATATCATCTCGCTGGTGAGCTGCAGCTTCCGCCCAAATTGAATGCCCCGAGCTTTCGCCTTGTCAATACCATCCATCTGGCGTTCCTTCCGGATATCATTCTCAAACTCTGCAAAGATGGCCAACATACCTAGGAACGCCCTGTCTGCAGCATCGCTGGTATCTATTGGCCGATCAATTACCTTTATTGCTACGTGGCGATCGGTGAGGTCATCGACAATATTCAACCGATCAGCCGCACTACGTGCCAGGCGATCAACTCGTGTGAAGACCAGGAGATCTCCGTCACGGACATAATCGAGACACCGGCGAAGTACCGGCCTGTTGGACTCAACGCCAGAGCGTGTCTCTTCGAAAATCCTATCGATACCCCCTGCAGCGAGCTTTTCCCTCTGGACACCAAGCGACTGACCAACTGAAGAAACCCTCGCATATCCAACTTTTACCAGGTCTCTTGTCATCTAGACTTCATGGGAAATACAAAATGAGACATGAAAAGAGACATGCCAATGCTACTTCTCTAAATGTATACCTTTTGAGATCGCGGCCATTGAGCAGTACAGGCTTGTCACCTGCAGAGACCATTGGCTTGCATTCCTACAATGCTGTGCAGGCCCCCTGCACCGGCGTGGAAGCTTACAGGTAAATTGTGCTCACCCACGGCCGGCGGAATTCTCCAATGGGGAAATCTCTATCCGCCGGACCATCAGCCGTGCAGATGCGTCTGCACTTCAAAACCTAAATGACCGGTCAAACTTCGGTGTCACGAAACACTTAGTTCATCCGGCGAAATGATATTATTCATCCACGCACGCGAATGCCTCTACGCATGTAAAAATATATTTAGCGCGCCAAATTAATCGAGCGCCCAGACAAGATATGAAGGTTCGGCCATCTGTCCACCTACAACACGCCAGCTGTTCCTCACCAGAGTCCGATTTGTGCCGATAGCAGCCATTGGTGTTCTGCCATTGATGCGGCGCAATTGGGAGCGAATGGGCAGGGGTCAAAGCAGCATTTTTGCACGCCATTTATCGGCGACAAAAAGGATACGACGCCATGGTCGCCGACCGGACAACAGCCGCAAACCTGACGCCATCCTATTCCAGTGGTGCCGCAATGCGCGTTTGCGAATGGCCATGAGAATTGACTTCCTGAGCAGACCAATTACTATTTTATATATGAACTAAATCCCGGAATTTGTTGCGAAAATATGATCGGGGGGTCTCACCATAGGCGCAACTAAACCCTGGAAATCGCTGTCTTGACGGCTTCACCACCAGTGCCCCCGGGCGTTGGGTATTATGAAGTATATTGAATCATTGAAGGCGATATTACTCGGGCCAGCGCCCTGAATTGCGCGTTTAAACAAGTTATCGACCAGAATGATCAATGTGATTTCGCGACGCCGCGCGGCGTATCAGGATATATATCAGTTTTTCTATCGACAAATGGAAATATCTCTCTTGGAAACTTAATAGCAGCACCAATTAACTTTAATAAACGATAAGAATATTGCCACTGATTTAGAGCATTCTTTTCTTGAAACGGGTTCAACCCAGACGGACGTGTCCCAATCGGCACAGATACTGATTGTCGACGACAACAAAGTCAGCCGCAGGATACTGAGTAAAGCTGTTTCCAATCTCGGCCATATTCCACTAACGGCCGTTAACGGTGAAGAGGCGATAGAGCGATTGCATGAAGGGGGCATCGATCTGATGCTTCTCGACATCGAAATGCCGGTCATGGACGGGTTTGAGGTATTGACCCGGAAGAAGGATGACAAAGATATTCGCGATGTCCCGACGCTGGTTGTTTCGGGTCTCGACGATATCGGGGAAACGGCGAAAGCAATCGAATTGGGGGCGATCGATTTCCTTCCCAAAGACTTTGACGTGGTGATATTTCAAGCCCGGGTGAGCACAAGTTTGGAGCGGGCACGACATCGGCGGCGCGAAAAGAAAATAATTTCGCAGATTGAGCAGCTGACAAAGGCTGCCGAGGTGCTCGATTCCGATGAACTGAATCCGATGGAACTGGAGGTAACGGAGCTTGCTAAGCAACCTGATGCGATAGGAAATCTATCCCGCGTTCTGCTGAACAAAGCGACCATGGTCTATGACCGCCGCAATGCACAAACACAACAAATCAGGAATCTATACGGAATACTGATGCTGTTGGGGCTGGGGGCATGTTTTGGTCTGAAACCAGCGCTTGCCCGGCTTAATTTGGCTGAAATCGACAATCCGCTTGGTGTCGGGTTTTACACAATGGGCCTGACCACCATTTTTGTCGCCTGCTTTGCCGTTACCCGGGAAATCAAGTGGCCAAAATGGTCCTGGCAGGTCGGCAGGTATTTTTTCTTCCTTGCCGTTCTGACCTTACTCCCCCAAGTACTGTTGTTCTGGGTCGCGGCTCATCTGCCGGCGGTGATGATTGCCATCATGGTGACGCTGGAATCCTTCATTGTGTTTTTTATTGCCGGTATGATGGGATTGGAAAAAATCAATATCCGGCAGTTTTTTGGGCTGACGCTCGGCGTGCTTGGTATTTTGGCGCTGTTTCTTCCGCAGCTCAGTCAATCGAGTGGAGGTGCGGCGGTTATCTGGCTGCTGTTGGCAATGTGTATTCCCGCATGTTTTGCGGGTAAAAACATCTTATTATCGATGTCCAACTCCATCAAATTGGACATAATTGCTACCTGCCTCATCATGTTTGCAATATCGACAATCATATTGTTTATGGTAATAGCCGTTTTTGGCAGGTTCCCGCTGCTGCAATTCCCACCGCAGAATTTCGAATTTACCCTGATTGCGTTTTCGCTCGCCGAGACGGTTGCGATAATTACTCTCGTTAAATTAATCAGTTTTGCTGGGCCAGTGTTTGCTGGTCAAAAGGCTTATACCGTTGCGACTGGCGGTGTTATCTGGAGTGTATTGCTGTTGAACGAAACGATCTCATTTTCAAGCTCGCTTGCCTTGGCGCTGATACTACTGGGATTGTATTTTGTCGCCAAAAAACCGGTGGCCCAGAAATTGATCAAGCGCGCCGTCGCGGTTTGATATCATGGTCAGGCTTTAATCAGACCTGATCCACCACGGTGGACAGGGCACTGCGCGCCACCTGCAATTCGCTCTGGATGTTCGATACCTGGGTGGCCGGTTCGACCACATTACCATCGCCACATTGCATTTCCAGTGTCGCACATAGTGCGGCAAGTTTTTTGGCGCCGAAATCGCGCGCATTGGATTTCAAGGAATGGGCCTGTATCCGCAGCGACTCCCAGTCTTGGGTTTCGACGCCGGTTAGCATTTTTTCCATTATCATCGGCGTGGTTGATTCAAACTCCTCTATCAGCTCGACAAGGTCATTGACGTCCCCTCCGATCACGTCCAGCAATCGGCCTAGTGCTGAACTGTCGATGACCTCGCTATCGACGTTAATCTGCTCAGATAGCATTTTTGGTGTTTCCCGTTGCCAGTTGGTGGCGATACCTGATGGCGGCTTTCAAGCTTTCGGTCAATGCCGCAACATTGATTGGTTTACTCAGATAGTCATCCATACCCGATCTCAGGTAGTGTTCTTTTTGTGAGGCCATGGCGTGAGCGGTCAGCGCGACAATATATGGCATCTTGTCGGTTGATAAGATTTCACGGATCTCTCGCGTGGCCGATATGCCATCCATATCGGGCATTTCGATATCCATCAGCACGACATCATACTCGTGGCTTTTACAGCTATCGATCGCTTCCGCGCCGCTGCTCACCACAGCGGGTTCATAGCCGAGTTTCGCCAGGATCTTCGTACCAACCTTCCGATTGATCGAATTGTCATCCACCAACAAGATCTTTAATTGCTGAATTTCCCGGGGCAGATCTGGACCATCCGCGCCGGCAGCTTCGTTTTTTTGCTTACCATCGGGATCAAGCGCGCCGGCCAGTGCGCTTAACAACTGGTCAGAGCGGGTTGGTTTGGTGAGCACGGCGGAAAAGCCGATTTCAGCGCTTTGTTCGCGAAATCCGGGCTCCGCCGGTGACACGGAAGTAAACAGAATAATGGGTGGTCTATCGGATCCGTAAATATTCCCAAGCTCCCGCGCCAGTTCAAAGCCATTCATTTCAGGCATCTTGAAATCGACGATGAAGCAATCGGGGCGTTCAGCTGTGGCTACCCATTTGACAGCCTCGCGCGGCGAAGAAATGATGGTCGGTTGTAGATTCCAGCTATTCAGCTTTTCGTTCAGGATGAGACAGTTTGTGCGATTGTCATCGACGACCAGAATTCGTGCATCTTTGATTTGGGACAGCTGCTTGTCGTAATTAATGGGAACCGGCAGTTCAGCTATGACCCCGGGAAGAGTAAAGGAGAAGGTCGTGCCGGTGCCGACCTCACTTTCAACTTCTATCTCGCCCCCCATTAGTTCGATCAGACGTTTGGTAATCACCAAACCGAGCCCAGTGCCGCCGTAACGGCGGGTAGTTGAGGCATCAATCTGGCTGAACGGCTTGAACAGTTTATCCATCCGGTCTCTTGGAATACCGATGCCGGTATCGCGAACGGACAATTTGAGCTCGGTCTCCTCGCCAGGTTTTTTCCCGACGTCGGGCCGCAAGCAGGAGACGGTCAAGACAACTTCGCCTTTTTCCGTGAACTTCACTGCATTATTGAGCAAATTCATCAATATCTGCTTCAAGCGGACGGGATCGCCAATCAATCCGGCGGGAACATCAGGATTGATCCGACAGGCGAACTCGATGTCATTTTCGGCAACCTTGGCGGCAACCAGTTCGACTGAGTTTTCTACCGTCTCGGCCAGGTTCATCGGTATGTGTTCAAGCTCGACCGCGCCGGCTTCGACTTTCGAGAAATCAAGAATATCATTGATAATCGTCAACAGCGTATCAGCGGCGGTGACAATTGTTGAACTATAATCCCGCTGTTCCAGATCCAGATTCGTACCGTTCAACAAAGTGCTCATACCGACGATACCATTGAGCGGCGTTCTGATTTCGTGACTCATGGTGGCCAGAAAAGCGCTCTTCGCCTCATTGGCCGATTCAGCAGCATCCTTGGCGCGCTGAAGTTCATCGGAAATCCGTTTGACGTCGGTGATGTCGGAATGCACCGCGACGGTGCCGTCCTGTTCGGTGCGCCGATTACTGATTTGTAGCCACTGATCGCCGGAAAATTCCTGAATATGTGGGCTACCGGTCGTGCGATGCCGGTCAATCTGACGTTCAATCCAGACTTCGGTATTCGCAATCGAATTCGGAAACCGCTCGGACCCAGCCGCCTGCGCGACAATGGCCCGAAAGCTGGTTCCGGCTTCAAGATTGCCATCACCATCGCCGAGCATAATCTCACGATAACGCTGGTTCGCCACGACAAGTTCATCATTGCTATCAAACAGCGCAAAACCCTCCGATATGCTCTCGATCGCATCGGTCAGGTTCTGTTCTATCGCCTGCTTGTCGATGATGTTTTTGCGGAACACCTCTATGGCGGCCGCCATCTGACCGATCTCATCACGGCGATTGGTATGCTCAATCGCTACATTGATATCGCCAGCGGAAAGGCGCCTCATGATATCGGTTACCGATCGTATTGGCGTAACAATTGACCTGCCGATCATCCCAACCACTAAAACCGAAACAATGAATCCGACAGTGGTGACAATGAGAATTAAGGACTTGGTATTTTCGGCAGCGTTCAACATTTGGCTGCGCAGGATGTCTGCTTCCGACTGAACGCTGTTTGACAATTTCTGGATCTGGTTGATGACATCGTTGAACATGTCATCGGTCTGTCCCATCATCATTGTTTCCATGGCCGGATCGATCTGGCCGATATCAATTGTATCAACCGCTTGGATGCGCAGAGCATTCCATTTCGTCGACAAAATTATTAGGTTATCTCGGTCAACTTCCGAAAAATCAATCCGCTTCGTTAAGGGTTCGAATTGAGCATTTAAAGCCGTGAGGTCCAACTTTATTTGTGAATGCAATTCATTTAGCAGGGACCTGTTAAGACCGTTACTGGACCAGGATAAATGCCGAAATATTTTGATATGAGTAACAACAACAGCCGCGCCGATTTCGGTAAATGCCTGCTGTTTGGACAACAGATTTTCGGAAAGCGTGCGTAGCGCGGCCTCTGACTTCACCGACGTCAAATAGGCGTTCATGCCAACAGTCAGCAAACACAACAGCAACAGCACGGCTGCCAGCGATGCCTTGATCTGTATGGAGAGGTTGTTGAGCCAGTGCACGGGTGAACTCCGCGGAGCCAATATCAAAACCGGTGGCGCAAGATGCGGTCGATTGTTTTCACGGTTTCAACCCACCTACCGATAGACCCCGACGCCGACCATGTAATCCCCCATCTTTTCGACATAGCTCGATTTGTCTTCGATTTTGTTCGTTATCGGGTTTGGCCATTTGTAATCGTACCACCCACCGCCAGTTGTGTTCGCAATTTCCAACATGTCTTGAATCAGTAATTTTCCATCCTGGTCTTTAAGACCGAGAAGATTCTTCCCGACTAGAACCGGCTTAGCGCCATGAGCGACGTTCACACCATTCATGTCATAGATGAAGGGATACAGATCCCGATCGTGAAACTCCGGCGTGCTTTTGTCGGTAACCATGGCAAACGTTGCTTCCGCGCCGACGGCCTGAAACTTGGCCTGTACCCGCTTTACCATCGCCACCGCTTCATCGCGGCTACCGAAATCCTGAGATAATGCTACCGAGTTGAGTAACAAAAGCCCGACAAATGAAAACAACAGATTTTTAAACATCTTAGCCCCCCGCGAATACATTCTTGCGATGTCGGAAAATGCTCCAAAAAAAGAGACACATCGCTGGATGTAATTTTATTGCGACTAATATTTACTAGCGACAAATTCCTGTCAAGCGGGCGGCAATGGACCAAAGACCGGCCATGAACTAACATTTGAGCCGAACCAATCATGAGAGCTGAACAGTTGGTTGATGATAACCGGATTATCGTGAACCTGGCTGGCAAGTGTCGCACAGGCGTGGATATAAACCAGGCTTTGCCGAAGATGGTTCGAAAACGATCGCGCGGTGTTTCGCTACTTACGATCATTTTGTGTTAATGGATATTGAAATGCCCGAAATGGATAATCATCCGGCATCTGCGCTCATCGATATATCTGCGGCGCAACCGGCGCAGGAATAACTGACCGCGGCGACGTACAGGCTGATGAATAGTAATGGATAACAATACCGGTCGACATTTGTCGGAAACATCTGCCTCCGTAGACGAGGTTGAACCGGCTAAAATCCTTGTCGTGGATGATAGTTCCATCAGCGCTAAAAAACTGGCTTTGGCGATGCGTGCCTTAGGCCACCAGACCGAAACCGTGGCGAATGGCGCGGATGCTATTCGCCTGTTACGTGATCAAGCCTTCAATCTAATTCTACTCGATATTGTCATGCCGGAAATGGATGGGTACGCGGTCCTGCAGGTGCTCAAAAGCGATCAGGAGCTTCGCGATATTCCGGTCATTGTTGTTTCCTCGCTCGATGACGAGATCAAGAGCGTTGTCCGGGCCATAGAACTGGGTGCCGTGGATTTCCTGCCAAAGGATTTCGAGCCAGCGATCTTGAAGGCGCGCCTTAATGCTTCGCTGGCTTACAAGCGGTTCCGCGATCGCGAGCTGGAATATTTCAGGGATGTCGAACAGCTGACGCGGGCGGCACAGGTGATCGAGGTCGACGCGTTCCGGCCCGCTGAGCTGGAAATCGATAAAGTCGCTGAGCGTGACGACCCGCTGGGGCGTCTCGCCGTGGTTTTCCGAGGATTAGCCCGAGAGATCTACGAACGGGAGAAACGCTTTGACCGCACGACGCGGACATTGCGCGGCACGTTGCTCGCCCTGATAGCCGGCGGTATTTTTGGAATTGCACCGGCGTTGGGCCGTATGGTCGGCGATATCGGTGTGCCGATACTTGGTGTCGTCCTTTGGGCAAATATTGTCGCCGCCCTGACATGTACGACGATCGGTATCGCCCGGGGAGGGTGGCCGCGATTGCGCCTGTCCGATATCCCTTTTTTCCTGCTTTGGACGCTTATCTTGGGGTGTTTATACCAGATTTCCACGGTTTTGATCGCCAAACACGTGGAAGCGTCGATGATCGCGCTGATCGGCAGCTCTCGCGGATTTATGGTGTTCGGCCTGGCGGCGTTAATAGCGCTGGAGCGGCCAAATCTACGCAGATTGGTGGGGCTTGGGTTCGGATTTGTGGCCGTGGCGGGCGTGCTTCTATTTCGCGGCGCTGGCGAGGATAGCAACCAAGCAATGTGGCTGATCATGGCGCTGGCGTTACCGCTTCTTCTGGCCGTGCACACCCTGCTCATGACATGGCGGCCCAGAGATCTCGATTCATTCTCCACGGTCGGCATCATGATGGCGATGTCGGCGGTCTTCCTAATGCCGATTGCCGCAAGCACCGATGCAATGGTTTGGCCAAGCGCTTCGATAGGGCGCTTGGAAATTATCGTTGTGGTTTTGGGTCTAGCTTCAGGGATTGCCGTGGCGTTGGCGCTTGATCTTGTGGCGACCGCCGGCGCGGTCTTTGCCGGGCAGATTGCTTATTCGCAAACATTAGCTGGCATCGCCTGGGGCATGTTGCTGCTCGACGAAAGGCTGCCTCTCATTGCCTGGGGAGCTTTCGCGTTGGTTATCCTGGGGTTCTGGTTGGTCGAACCCAAACAGGCGGGCGAGGAATTCTCCGCCAAGGTCTCCTTCGACAAGCGATAAGACGGCAGACGCTTCAAAGTCGGCGGAAGGCACAGCAAACAAAACGCTTGGTATGCTGTGCAATCGCCCAGGTTTCTGGCTTGCCAAGCTGTATCGCCAACATTTGGGAATACCCAGGCTGTCTTCTTCCAGCCATTCTTTCCATTGTCATCGTTAGTACTCTTTCCCATAAGGCGTTCGGTAATTGATCGAGTGCTACCACCAATCACCGTGCATCGCAGGACGGAATCACCAAAACATCCAAACAATACCCGGCATTTCCAATTGGTAGTTTTTGGCACATTTGAGACAATTCCATTGGCAGCAGGAGCGGCAGGTTTTGGCACTCTACCGGCCATCAAAACAAGCCAATTGGGCTTCATCATACTAACGGGTGTCTGGGAGGTTACTTACCGATCTCATTTCTAAGAATTGCTGATTTAAAAATATACATCCTACTGTCGCAACAGCATTTCAACTGCCCGCTCTGCGCGACCGTTGATTTCGCAAGTGCAGCAATTGGCATCTCTCCGCCCAATCCGGTAATCGGCGGTGCCGTTTCATCGTCTACCCAATGTGCGAATAAGACCTCATCTATAACGTTTGATAATATCTCACTAGACGGAAATTTCCCATCAATTCCAACTCTTTACAACCAACTAAAATAAACTCCATTGCACACAAATTGCACATACGCACCCTAACCATTTGATTTCATTGGCTTGACTGGCCGTATTATAAGCTGCGGTTCCTCAGTTTTCTGGGATCGATGGGTCGAGCAGACACACCAGCGGGTTTCAGTTCGGCGCAATATGGTAGTTTCTGTTAAACGTCTGTCGACCAGGCGGCAACGCCTGGTTTGTCGATGAAAACGAGAGAATTCCAATGGTAACTATCACCAACGCCGAAGTCATCGAACTGAGCATCCCTTTCAGCGATCCAGGCAAAGGCGAAGGATTGTTTCCCGGCGCGTGGAACGCTCTCGACTTCGCACTTCTAAGGCTGGAGACGGATAACGGACTGACGGGATGGGGTGAGGGCTTCAGTTATTTCTGCCGCCCGGCTGTGGCCTCGGTGATGCGGGATTCGGTCATCCCTTTATTGATCGGCAAGGACCCAACAGATTTCTCACCAATCCTGGCGGAGCTGCGCCAAAAACTGCACATCATCGGCCGCTACGGGATCACCATGTTCGCAATCTCGTCCGCCGATATTGCGCTGCATGACCTGGCCGCCAAGGTCGAGGGAATCTCGTTAGCCACCTATCTTGGCGGCCTTCGGCGGGCCGAGGTGCCGGCCTATGCTAGTCTGATACGGTACGCAGACAGCACGCTTGTCAGCCAGATCGCGATGAAATCGGTCGACGAAGGGTATCGAACCATCAAGACCCATGAGATCGACCTGGGACATATTCAAGCTGCCCGCAATGCGGTTGGTGCGGACATCGCGCTGATCAACGACGTGAACTGCAACTGGACAACACAACAAACACTCGATTGGGCCGATGATCTTCGCGCTTTAAATCTGAAATGGCTGGAGGAGCCAATCTTCCCACCTGAGGATTTCGCGGCCATTGCTCGGCTCCGCCGCGAGACAGGCCTACCCATAGCAACAGGCGAGAATTGCTGCACAGCCCATCAGTTTGAAGAGATGATCAATGCTGGCGCGGCGGATTTCATCCAACCCAGCGTCACGAAAGTCGGCGGCATCGCCGAGACCATGTCGGCGCGCCACCTTGCTGCCGCTGCGGAGGTCAAAGTAGCGCTTCATTCTCCTTATTTCGGGCCGGGCTATCTGGCGACCCTGCAGATTCTAGGGGCGGCGCCGGAGGAAGAATTATTCGAATATCTCTATATTGATCGCGAGGCTGACCTTTATGGCGGCGCACTATCACCGGTCGCCGGGCAAGTCGAAATACCGACAGGAGTTGGATTAGGTCTGGAACCTGATCTGGAGGTCATCGCCCGATACCAGGTCTGAGGTTCGGTCAAACGACTCGATCTTTGGACTAAATCGGTAATGGCCGGGATCTCCCGACGATCACTTCTATGGTCAACCTGGAGAGCTAACAGGGCACAAATATCGCCTTTCATGCGCCACGCGTGCGCCACGGAGAATCTGGCAATTCCTGTAATCCATTGATATTGTATGATTTTCTACTTTGGCGCACGGAATCCATGTTTGCGCTACCAACACAAACCAGGAACAGTATTATTCGATGATATCAATGAGAAAATTGGTAGCGGGAGAGGGACTTGAACCCCCGACACGCGGATTATGATTCCGCTGCTCTAACCAGCTGAGCTACCCCGCCGAGTTCGGCGCCGATATAAGGGCTGACGATTTCATCTGTCAAGCAAGTGTGTGGGTTTTTTTCTTATCACGCGCCGCAGCTTGGCCGATCTGGGTCCCAAAGGCCGGCCCTAGCCGGCTCTGGCCACTTCTTCCGGCGCCATCTCCGCCAGGTTGCTCAACGCCTGTTCGGCGTCGCCATTGCGCTCTACACGGTCGATCCAGCCGCCACCGAGGACGCGGGCGCCGGTATCGGCGGCATCATAAAATACGCAGGCCTGACCCGGCGCAATTCCATGTTCGCCGTCAACCAGTTCAACCACCGCCTGGCCATCACGCTTGATCAGCAGAGCAGGCCGCGGCGGGCGGGTGGAACGTACCCGGGCGTGGATCTCCAAGCCAGCGTCCGGCAATTCGTCTAGGGTACCGTCGCCGAGCCAATTCACATCACGCAAATGCAATGCCCTGGTCGCCAAAGCTTCGTGCGGGCCAACCACGACCCGGCGGCTTTCGGCATCCAGATGCACCACGTATAGCGGTTCACCGATCGCCACGCCGATGCCTTTGCGCTGACCGATCGTGTAGCGGATGATGCCTTCATGGCGGCCGAGCTTGCGGCCATCAACGTGGACAATATCGCCCGGTTCGGCGGCCGCCGGCTTGAGCTTTTCAATGACATCGGAATAACGCCCGTCGGGCACGAAACAAATATCCTGGCTATCTTGCTTTTCCGCCACGGCCAGGCCCAGGTCACGGGCTAAGTCGCGTGTTTCGGCTTTGGTCAGGCCGCCGAGCGGGAAGCGCAGAAAATCAAGTTGATCGGGTGTCGTGGCGAACAGAAAATAACTTTGATCGCGTTCATCGTCGATCGGCCGCAGCATGATACGCCGATTACCCTTTGCCGCCGTGCGGATATAATGGCCGGTCGCCAAAGCCTGGGCGCCAAGCTCCCGGGCGGTGTCCAGCAGATCGGAAAACTTGACGGTCTGATTGCAAGCCACACAGGGGATCGGCGTTTCGCCGGCCATGTAGCTCTCGGCAAACCGGTCAATGACGGCCTCGCGGAAACGGTCTTCATAATCGAGCACGTAGTGAGGAATACCCAGCTTTTCAGCCACCCGGCGGGCGTCGTGGATATCCTGCCCGGCACAACAGGCGCCGGTTCGGTGGACGGCCTCACCGTGATCATAAAGCTGCAGGGTCACACCGACCACATCATAACCCTGGCGTGTCAGTAGTCCGGCGACAACCGACGAATCAACGCCACCCGACATGGCAACGACAATGCGGGTCTCTTGCGGACGACCGGGCAGATCAAGACTGTTCAACATGGTGTTCACCATCGGCCGTTCAAAAAGCCTGGCTACCGGCCGCCAGCTTCTGTTCTAACCGAAATTACCGTTATTCTATTGCGCGCCTACACTGGACCGTAACCAAGCCGCGCAATCAACGTCCTAGATTTAGGGCAGCGCGACGGTAAGCACAACCACCGACGGACGACCGATCGGCAAGATTTTCCCATCCCAGGCATCGGTTGCCGCGCGCCACCAGCTTCTACGCCCCGAAATCGGCTGTTTCCAGCGATTTTGGAAACTGGCCCGGCCTTTGCTTCTGCCTTGATTGATTGTTTGTTTGGGAGCTATTCCTTGTCCCTTGTGGCAGCGCAAATTGCCAATATTGTTCAGACCGGCGGAGAAAAGCCAATTTCTCCGGACGGTCTTGCTGCTGTTGGTTCAGGCAACGGGATATTTGCCGGCCTGCTGGCGCCCGCCAATCACACCACCGCCAAAGGGACCGCCGGTCTGAATGCCTCAACCGCGCTTGTCGCACCGCCTTCAGTCGGCGTGACCAATCAGGCAAACAGCACAACCGCGCCAACCTTGCCGCCAACCTTGCCGTCAACCGCCAAATTGCCAGGCCAGGCACCTGGCGCTTCGGCAAACCTGCCGTTGACCGCTGAAACGGGCGGCACAAAAGCAAATACAAATGCGCCGATAACAGGAACCAACATTACACCCGGCCCGGTTCTAACCCCGTCAGCGGGGTCTTCAGCTGAAACGAACGCCAAACCCGGCCTGGTTCCGACGCCACCGATGGGACTATCAATTTCAGCTGGTGGCACAGACCCGCTGACAAAGACCACCGGCACCTATCCCGCGCCCGATCCGGCACCGGCAACCGATCGCCCGCTTTTCCAGCCAGGGCCGCGAAGTGAATTGCCTGTCGCGGACCGCTCAGCGGCCAGCAGCGGCGCCAACGCAATCGCCGCCCGGCAGCCGCAACAATCGCTGCCTACAACAACGGCTGCGCCGACCGTTCAAACGGGTGGACAAGCCATCGGTCATCCCGGCGCGGCGCCGAGCCCCATTGTTACTGGCGCAGTCCAAATGGTGCCCGCTTCAGCATTTGCCTCGGTCTCCACGCCAGCGGGCGGACTGCGCACCGCCACCAGCGAAACGCAGCCCCTGCCCGCGGCGCCGGTCCAAGTCTCAAAGTCGGCGGCAAACAAGCCCGCCAGCCCCGCACCTTCTTCGGGCGCTACTCCGCAGCCGCAGGATGGAAAATCCAATGACGGCGCGAGCAAATTGACATCGAACGCTCAGCCGTTCGGCGTTACCCAGCACCCAACCGCAACCCCCAGCAAACCGGTCGACCAGCCAGCGGCGACGATTTCGCCGGGCGGTACAACGGTGACGGTGCAACCTGCTGTTAATACGGCGGCGCCGGCAATCATGTTGGCTGAACCAACGCCCGGCAATTCTGGACCGGTTGGGATGACTTCCGAAAAGATCGCCAAACCAGCGCAGGCAGGCTCCAACCCGGCCCCTGGCCAGGCTGCCAACGCGAACGCCAAGGCCCGCCGGCCACTTCCCGCCATTACCGCGCTGGCCACGGCACCGGCGGCACAACGTTTCGCCGAACGGCTGTTGAATGGCCCTGCCGGTTCACAAACCGACCCAGGCGCGCCGATCACCGTCATTCAGCCGGCCACCTTACAAAGCGCACAGCCTGGCCAAATCCAGCTGGCGGCGCTGCCTGCCACCTCAGACCCGGCGCCAGTTCTGGCTGCACAAGTCAGCGCACAGATCGCCCAACGTGCCGCCAAGGGTGACGGCCGTTTTGAAATTCGCCTCGATCCGCCTGAACTTGGCCGTGTCGACGTCCGCATGAAAGTTGCTGACGACGGCACCGTGCGGGCACATTTGATCGTTGAGAGGTCGGAAACGCTGGAAATGTTTACCCGCGACCGCTCCGCTCTGGAACGAACCTTGGAACAGGCCGGCTACCGCACCGAGGATGGCGGATTACAGTTTTCTCTCAAGCATCAATCAGCTGGCCAGGGTCAAACCGGATCCGAACCGGAAGGACCTGCCAAGCCTGCGACCTCAGAACACTCAAATTCAAAAGACGACGCCGACCCGCCACCGCAGATCTATGCCAGTCCGGGGTCGGACCACTTAGACATCAGGGTATAGGAGCCATGGTGATCATGACCTCAATCGACCTACACCTACATACCAGGCACCCGGCCCGATCCAGTTCGATACGTTCCTGTAAACCCCAGACATTCATTTCATAAGAAGCACCCACATCATGTCTGTTGAATCCATCTCAAACACGCTCAATGCCGCCAATGCCAATTCGGCCAGCGCTGATAAAACGTCGCTGATTGGCAATTACGAAATGTTTTTGGAACTGCTGACCACGCAGTTGCGAAATCAGAGTCCGCTTGAACCGCTGGATGCCAATCAGTTTACCGAGCAGTTGGTGCAGTACTCATCCATTGAGCAGCAGGTCAAAACCAATGACAACCTGAGCTCCATGCTTGCCACATTGGCTTCCGCCAACGCCACCTCGTTGGTCGGTTATGTCGGCCGCGAAATCGAAGCGCATGGATCGGTTGCGCCGTTGAAAAATAGCAGTGCCACTTGGCGCTTTGACGCCGCCAGCGCCGGACCGACAACGGAAATCGAGATCCGCAATGCCGCCGGAACGCTGGTCAAGAAAGAAACGACCAGCATTGCCAGCGGCGAACAATCCTATGCCTGGGATGGCCGCATGGATAATGGCCAGATCGCGCCGGACGGCCCCTACTCCATCACCATTGCAGCCAAGGACACCAACGGTAATGCGGTTTCCGTCGATACCAAGGTCACTGGAACGGTAACGGAAGTCGATATGTCCGGCCCAGAGGCCGTCCTGCGCATAGGCGATATCTCCGTGCCATTGTCCGCTCTGCTTGCCGTGCGCCAGGGCAGCAGTTAACGGCGGCAGGAGCAAATTAATATGCATCCCTTGTCATTTTCTACGTCCGCCGATCAGCCGACCGCGGTCGCCGCGATACCAGATTGGGTCAAAAAACCCGCAATAAACGAGGGAAATCAAGGTTTTTCAGGGGGTTTAGACACCACTGCGGCCGATTGGCAAACGTTACCGTTTCGTTTCCAACGGCTTAGGCAAATTTTAAATCCATCGTCGTATGGTCATGTTCACGTTGGTCCGGTTGAGTGTGAGTGTGTAATGACCGATCAAATACGACCACGGGTGAAATACGTGATTGGACCGGACGGTAGTCCACTAACAATCGCCGACCTTCCCCCTACGAATACCAAGCGATGGGTGATCCGTCGCAAAGCGGAAGTTGTAGCCGCCGTTCGCGGTGGGCTGTTGTCCTTGGATGAAGCCTGCCAACGATACACACTGACCGTGGAAGAATTTCTTTCATGGCAGAGTTCGATCGATGAACACGGATTAGCAGGCTTACGCGCAACTCGGGTCCAACAATATCGGGCCTAATCCGGTTTATGTCTGAGGCTTCAGTCTGACCAGGTGATTAAAGGGCCGGCATTTCGCCGGCCCTTTTATTTTGCCCGATCGACGAAATTTGGTACCGATCAGCGGTCCTGTCCCAGCAAGCATCTGACCGATTGGCCCCTAAATCGCTGATTTTAATCACCTCATTGGTCGATTTCACAGCTTTGTTAACGCCTTGTTTACCATGAACTAGGAAATATCTGCCTACCAGGTGGTTCGAAGGCGTTTTTATTTAGCCCTCATTCCCTCATCGCCTTCGGGCCGCCTGATTGAAACAGTGACCAGGCAGCCGGTAAACGCAGTGAACGGAATATTTCAGACATTAAAAAATCTCGGCCCTGCCCGTTTGGGCGCCATGTTCGCGGTCGCAGCGATCATGATCGGGTTTTTCATTTTCGTCATCGCCCGGGTCACCGACCCGCGCATGACGGCGCTTTATACGGATTTGGCATTTGAGGATTCTACTGCCGTCGTACGGCAACTTGAAAGCCTCAATATCCAGCACGAATTGCGCAACGACGGCGCCATTGTCTTGGTGCCCAAGGAAGAAGTTTTGAAGGTGCGGATGCGGCTGGCTGAACTTGGTTTGCCCACCGGCGGCTCGATCGGCTATGAGATTTTCGACAAGTCCGACACCTTGGGTGCCACCAGTTTCGTCCAAAACATCAATCACCTGCGGGCCTTGGAAGGCGAATTGTCCAGAACTATTCGCACCATTGAACGGGTCATCGCCGCCCGCGTGCATTTGGTTTTGCCATCAAAAGAACTCTTTCGCCGCGATAAACGGTCGCCAACAGCTTCTATCGTTTTGAAATTGCGCGGCGCTATGAGCGGCGGTCAAATTCGGGCCATCCAACATATCGTCGCAACAGCCGTTGACGGCCTGCAGCCGCAACGGGTGTCCATCGTCGACGAAAACGGCCGACTTTTGGCCAGCGGCGCCAAAGGCGACGAAAGCGGCGTCGTGGCATCGAGTCTGGAAGAACGCACGGTTACTTTTGAATCCCGCTTACGCGATCAAATCGAGGAAATCATCTCGTCAGTGGTCGGACCCGGACGGGCCCGTGTGCGTGTCGCCGCGCAGATGGATTACAACCGCATCACCAAGACCTCGTCGACTTTCGACCCCGATAGCCAGGTCGTCCGGTCGACCCAGACCCGTGAAGAAGCCTCCGATGCATCGCGTGGCCAGGGCGACAACACCGTATCCACCGGCAATCAATTGCCCAACGCCGGCAACAACGCCAACCCCGATAAGCGCAAGGAAACCGCGTCAACGACCGAAGAAACGGTCAATTACGAGATTTCCAAAACCACCAAGACCGAGGTCTTGGAAGCTGGACGCATCAATCGTATTTCCGTTGCTGTACTGGTCGACGGCACCTACGCCAACGATGCCAATGGCGAACTGGTGTACACTGCACGGACCCCGGAACAATTAAATCGGATCGCTACTTTGGTCCGCTCCGCAGTCGGCTTCGACAAGGTGCGTGGCGATCAGGTCGAAGTCGTCAATTTGCGCTTCGCCGAAGCCCCCAACCGGATCAGCACCGACACAACGCCGGACGGACTGTTCGATTTCACCAAGGACGACATTTTATACATGTCCGAACTTGGGGTCATATTGTTGATCTCAATCCTGGCGCTGCTGTTTGGCGTGCGCCCCCTCATCCGCCGGATTATCACACCTGACGAAGCAACAGATGAAAACGCGCCGGCATTGTTGACCGCCGATGGCGAGGCGATCGGTTCGGTTGAAGGCGGCCAAGCTGTCGATAGCGTCGACGGAATGGAGCAAGCCGTGGTTACCAGCCAGGCGATCGCCGAGGCCCAGGCGGAGGGCGAAGTCCACGCCAGCACCATCGCGACAGTTGGCGATCTGATCGAAGAAAATCCCAACGAGGCCGTCATTATCGTTCGCGGCTGGCTGCATGACGCGGCATAGGGATTAGAGAGAAACCATGGTGGCATCCCAAGGACTTCAACTCAGTTCCGACCAGGAACAAAACCGTGAACTAGGCGGCCCGGAAAAGGCTGCCGTGTTGCTGTTGGCACTTGGGGAGACTTTCGGGTCGATTATTTGGCGGCAATTGGACGAAATCGAAGTCAAACAAGTGTCCATTGCCATGTCGAAAATCGGCCCCATTACCCACGACATGCTGGAGGCGCTGTTTGTCGATTTCGTCAAGAAAGTCTCCTCCAAGGGCGGCTTGATGGGCAATTTTGATTCCACCGAACGGCTGCTCGCCAATTTTCTACCGGGCGAGAAGGTCAACTTGATCATGGAAGAAATTCGCGGCCCGGCCGGGCGCAACATGTGGGAAAAGCTATCCAACGTGCAGGAAAACGTTCTGGCCAATTACCTCAAGAACGAATACCCGCAAACGGTCGCCGTCGTTTTATCAAAAATCCGCTCCGAACACGCCGCCAGGGTTTTGTCACAACTGCCGGACGAATTCGCTCTGGAAGTGGTCAACCGCATGCTGCGCATGGAGAATGTTCAAAAGGACATTCTCGACAAAGTCGAGCAAACGCTACGGGTGGAGTTCATGTCGAACCTGTCCCACACCTCACGGCGCGATTCTCATGAATTGATGGCCGATATCTTCAATAATTTCGACCGCCAGACCGAAGCCCGCTTCTTGACTCAATTGGAAGAGGAAAATCGGGATGCGGCGGAGCGGATCAAAACATTGATGTTCACCTTCGATGACTTGGCCAAACTCGACGCCGCCAGCGCCCAGACCCTCGTTCGCTCCGTTGAAAAGGATCGGCTGGCCATCGCCTTGAAGGGCGCCAGCGAAACCGCTCGCGATTTCTTCTTCTCCAATATGTCGACCCGCGCCGCCAAGAACCTGGGCGAGGACATGGACGCCATGGGCCCAATCCGCCTGCGCGATGTCGACGAAGCTCAAGGTTCCATGGTCTCTGTCGCCAAAGACCTGGCCGCCCGCGGCGAAATCATGATCACCAAGAACAAAGGCGAGGATGAGTTGGTCTACTGACCGGCGAAAAGCATATGACGGCACCCGCACGCTACCTGTTTGATATTGACTTTGCCGCTCCGCCGGAACCCGATCCGGCGGAACTGGAAGCTGCCGTGCCGACCATTGAACTGGCACGCCACAACCGCGATCTCGATGCCGCCCGCAAACGTAGCTTCGAGGAGGGCCGCACCGCCGGCCAACAATCGCAAGAAGCCCAGGCAGCTGATCAGTTGGCAGAAGAGGCCGGCCGGATCGCTGCTGCCGCCGCCAAACTGGTCGACCAGCTGGACGACAACCATCGACAACTACAAAAGGACGCCGCGGCAGTGGCCCTGGCGGCCTCAACCAAACTCGCCAGCCGGCTGATTTCGCTATACCCGATCGAAGACATCGTCGGTGTTCTAGATGAATGTCTGACACCTTTGCGCCGTGCACCGCATTTGGTGATCCGCCTAAACCAAGCCGACGCCGACGGTTTGAAGCCGTTGGCTGAGGACATGGCCGCCCAACGCGGTTTCGAAGGCCGGTTGGTGATTATGGGCGAGCCTGAAATACCGCGCGGCGATTGCCGCATCGAATGGGCTGACGGTGGCGTGGTCTTGGACCGCACTGAGACCGAAGCTCATATCACCCGCGTGATCGACACATTTTTCCAATCCCGCGAACCCAAACAACTGCCCGCTGCCGGAGAAGAAATTCCGGCCGATGACGGAGCCTGACCGATGGACGAACCGACACCTGCTTCCGGTGAGGAAACACAACCAGATGACGTCACCACGGACATGGCGGACAACGCCTTGGATCTGGCCGAACTAGAACCGGAAAATGACGTCCCGGCGGTGCATCACGAAGACCCTCAGCAAGGACAAGGGCAGGGTGCTGCCGATCTTGAGGCGGTTTTCGATGTTCCCGTTCGGGTTTCCGCCGTTCTCGGCCGATCGCGCATGCCTGTCAGCGAATTGCTCAATCTTTCCACCGGCAATGTGGTCGAACTTGATCGAAAAGTCGGCGAGGCCATCGATATTTACGTCAATGACCGACTTGTCGCCCGCGGTGAGGTTGTCCTGGTTGAGGACAAGCTCGGCGTCACCATGACCGAAATCATCAAATCGACCGTCTAATCAAATGAAAAATCCTGGGAGAAACCAGACATGAAGCTCCTGATTGTTGGATCGCTTGGCGGCCAATTAAGCGCCGCCACGAAAATCGCCATGGATCAGGGCGCCAAGGTGACCCACGTGGAAATGGTCGATGCCGCCATACGGGTGCTTCGTTCCGGTGCCAGCGCCGATTTGATCATGATCGATGTTGGCCTGAATATCCGCGAGTTGGTCACCAGGCTGGAAGATGAGCGCATTCATGCCACCGTCATTGCCTGTGGTGTTGAATCAGATGCCCGGGCGGCGGTCGAAGCGATCCGCGCTGGCGCCAAGGAATATATCCCGCTGCCACCCGATCCTGAACTGATTGGCGCCGTCTTGGCCGCCGTGGCCAATGAAACCCGCGATTTTATCGTCAAAGACCCAGCAATGATGCAGGTGGTCAAGCTGGCTGAACAGGTTGCACCATCTGATGCCTCGGTGCTTATCACCGGCGAGAGCGGCACCGGTAAAGAGGTTTTGGCGCGTTTTCTGCATCAAAATTCCAACCGTAAAAAAATGCCGTTTATCTGCGTCAACTGCGCCGCCATTCCAGAGAATCTCTTGGAAAGCGAGCTCTTCGGCCATGAAAAAGGTGCCTTTACCGGCGCCATCGCCCGGCGTATCGGCAAATTTGAGGAGGCCAGTGGCGGTACATTGCTCCTAGACGAAATTTCCGAAATGGATACCCGCCTGCAAGCCAAACTTCTTCGCGCCCTGCAGGAAAGAGTGATCGACCGGGTCGGCGGCAACAAGCCGGTTAGTGTCGATATCCGCGTCATCGCCACGTCAAACCGCGATCTGCCGCAGACGGTTCGCGAAGGCCGGTTCCGCGAGGACCTTTTGTACCGCCTCAATGTCGTCAATCTGAAGGTCCCTCCCCTGCGCCATCGGCCGCAGGACATACTCGATCTCGCCGACCATTTTATGGTGCTTTACTCCAAGGCCAACGGCCTGGCGCCTCGGCCGCTGGCGGCACAAACCCAACAGGCACTGATTGCCAATCCTTGGCATGGCAATGTGCGGGAGCTGGAAAACACCATGCACCGCGCCGTCCTGCTGGCATCGGGTTCACAAATCGGACCGGAGGCCATCATGACGCCGGACGGAACCCGCATCGACGTTCACAACGATGCCGCCGGGCGGGCGGCGATGACAGCCGAAGCGGTTACACGTTCCCTCGTCGGCCAGACGGTTGCCAACGTCGAGCGCGACCTCATTCTCGATACGCTCGATCATTGCCTCGGCAATCGTACCCATGCCGCCAAAATTCTTGGTATCTCGATCCGCACTTTGCGCAACAAGCTCAATCAATACACCGACGAAGGCCTGCCGATCCCCATGCCCGGAGCGGCGCGGGTGATGAGTGCATGAACGAGGCAGCCACTTTAGCCCGCCGAGCCAAGCGCGGGGGCGTCCATGACTGACGTCACCGCGGCCGAACCGGTCGCTACGGATACATCTGCCTCAGATTCATCCGCCGCACCGGCCAATGCCGGATCGGGAATCCAACTGCCGTCGTTGCAGCAAATCATCGAGTTGACCCGCCGCGGCGATTTGGCCTTGGCCATGGTGGTGATGGTGATCCTGGTGGTCCTGATCCTGCCCATGCCGGCCATGGCGTTGGATCTGTTTTTAGCAATTTCCATCGTATTTTCCGTTCTGGTGTTGATGACGTCGCTGTTCATCCACACACCGCTGGAGTTTTCAGCATTTCCCACCGTATTGCTGATCGCCACGATGTTGCGATTGGCCCTCAATCTGGCCTCGACGCGATTAATTCTGGCCAATGGCCACGAGGGAACCGACGCCGCCGGTCAAGTTATCGAAGCCTTCGGCAACTTTGTCATGCGCGGCAACTTTGTCATCGGTATTATCGTTTTCGCCATCCTGGTGATCGTCAACTTCGTCGTCATCACCAAGGGTTCCGGCCGAATCGCGGAAGTCGCCGCCCGATTCACCCTTGATGCCATGCCAGGCAAGCAGATGGCCATTGACGCCGATCTGTCCGCCGGCCTGATCGACGAAGACCAGGCCCGTACGCGGCGCAAGGACCTGGAGGACGAATCAGCGTTTTTCGGCGCCATGGACGGCGCCTCGAAGTTTGTTCGCGGCGACGCCATTGCCGGCTTGCTGATTACCTTCATCAATGTCATCGGCGGCATGATCGTCGGCGTCGTCCAAATGGACCTGTCCTTCGCCGACGCCGGTCACACCTACACCCTGCTGACGGTTGGCGATGGCCTGGTTTCGCAGATCCCGGCACTGATCGTTTCCACCGCCGCTGGCCTGCTGGTCTCCAAGGCCGGCGTCAAAGGCGCCGCCGATAAGGCCTTGGTGAGCCAATTGTCGGGTTATCCCAAAGCCCTGGGCATGTCTTCATTTGTCATGGTGGTTATGGCCATGCTGCCCGGCATTCCGATGTTGCCGTTCCTGGCCCTTGCCGCCGGCGCTGGGGCATTTGCCTGGAGCGCGACCAAGAAACAAAGGCGCGAGGCGGCGAAAGTCGTTACCGATGCGGCGGCGGCGGTAAAAGAAGCCGAACCCGCCGAAGCACCGATCAGCGATGCCCTGAAAATGGATGAATTGCGCATTGAGCTGGGTTACAGCCTCCTGTCGCTGATCAACGAAAACGGCGACAGCGATCAGCTGACCGAGCAAATCAAAGGCCTCAGGCGACAACTGGCCGTCGATATGGGCTTCGTCATGCCGCCGGTTCGGATTCTCGACAATGTCCAAATCGAGGGCAACGACTACATCATCAAAGTCAAGGAAGTCGACGCCGGACGCGGCACCGTCGTGCCCAACCAATTCATGGTCATGGACCCGGCCGGGGGGCAGATCGACCTGCCGGGTATGCACACCACGGAACCAACATTCGGCCTGCCGGCTACCTGGGTGGCGGCGGATCTGCGCGAAGAAGCTTCCTTGAAGGGCTATACCGTCGTCGATCCGGCAACCGTTATGTCGACCCATTTGACGGAAACGATCAAGGCCAACGTCGCCGAATTGCTTTCCTACGCCGATGTACAAAAACTGCTCTCCGATCTGCCGGGCGATCAGTCCAAGCTGGTGGAAGATATTGTTCCGTCGCAAATTTCCGTTTCCGGCATCCAACGGGTCCTGCAGTCATTGTTGGAAGAGCGCGTCTCAATACGCGATCTGGGCACCATCCTGGAGGGGATCGCCGAAGGCGTCGCCGCCACGCGCAATCCGCAGCTTTTGGCCGAACACGTGCGTACCCGGCTTGCCCGTCAGCTCTGCGCCGCAAATCAGGCGCCAGGGGGCTACCTGCCGATCATCAATTTATCGCCGCAATGGGAAGCCGCCTTTGCCGAAACGATCATCGGCGAGGGTGAAGATCGTCAGCTGGCCATGGCGCCGTCGCAATTGCAGGAATTCGTCAACGATGTGCGCCAACGCTTTGAGGAAGCTGCGACGACCGGTGAAATGCCGGTATTACTGACCTCACCCGCCATTCGCGCCTTTGTCCGATCCATCGTCGAACGCTTCCGCGCCCAGACCACCGTCATGAGCCAAAACGAGGTGCATGCCCAGGCCCGGTTGAAGACCTTGTCGAGCGTATGAGAACAGGTGAACCCGGGAGTGCTTGAAGCTGGCCCACGTGTAACGATCTGCACCCAGCGTCTTCGGCGGTTATTCCAATTGAGCAAGGAGCCGGAGCATCCCCCTCGTCAGGGCACCCCCTCCCTGGCCCTCCCCCTCCAAGGGGGAGGGAAATAGTAGCAAGTTGCCCGGTCAAACCACCACAGCCAATCAATCGGCTAATAGATCGCCAAATTGAAGAACAGTTGCCACACCATCCCCTCCCCCCTGGAGGGGGAGGGCCAGGGAGGGGGGGGGGTGCCGCAAAGGCAGCCAATACCAAATCCCTCCACGCCCATACCCACCCTCAACAACAAGCCGGCTTGCCGGTGGCCCGAGACTCCTGAATGGGTGGGCACGGTACCGTGGCGTAGGAACAATAGACGCAGCAATCACCGTCCTTTGGTTTCAACATGGCGTGACAGCCCCTGCATTCATAAAACCACTGACAGGCGTCCATCGGCATGGTTTCGATTTGCACGTGAGTGCATTCAGGGCAAGTCAATGTCGATTGCAGTTCAATCACCATTTATCGTCTCCATGTGCCATCAACGGGTGCGGCGACTGGGCGCGCGGGGCGGTTGCTGAAGGTGGGTTAGTCTGGGCGCCAGATGGATGAACTACAAATCAAATTATCATGGGCGATGAGCGCAAATCAGAATCTGGATCACTGGCCCACACCACGCCTATGGGGCATTGGGACAAGGTCTATCGTGAAAAATCCGAAACCGAAGTCAGCTGGTTTCAGGCGAAGCCGACGAAATCGCTGGATTTCATCGCCCGGTCAGAATTAACAAAATCATCACCGATCATCGATATCGGCGGTGGCGCCTCTCGCCTCATCGATCATCTGCTCAATGACGGTTACACCGACCTCACTGTCCTAGATATTGCCGAACCCGCATTGGCCCAATCGAAGGCCCGACTTACAGATAATGCCGCGGTGATAAATTGGATCGTCAACGACATCACCACATGGGTGCCGCCACGCATTTATGACCTATGGCATGATCGCGCGGTATTTCATTTTTTGACTGGCCAGCAGGCGCGAGATGAATACAAGCGGGCGCTAACAGCCGCCACACATTCCGGTTCCAATATCATTATTGCAACATTCGCACTCAACGGCCCGGACCGTTGCAGCGGCCTTCCAGTGGTCCGCTATTCGCCGCAAAGCCTTGCTGCTGAGTTTGGTGACCAATTCGCCCTGATCGACCACATGACCACCGGCCACCGCACACCGGGCGGCGGTGAACAGGCATTCCAGTACTCTCGGTTTCAGGTGGGCTAGCTGGCGGACCTTATGTCAGGAACCTAGGCCGTCACCTCCGCCAACTCGATTTCAACCATGATATCGCTGGCGATCAATTCCAGCGCGTCGCGCAGATCGTCAAGATCAAGATCTTGCGGCAGAACGATATCGGCAGCGGCGGAAAACATTGCTTCGCCGCTCATGGAGCCGGAAAAAACCGACGTATCGAGGCGATCGACACTGACGCCATGCTGGGTCAAGACGTGCGTGATATCGCGCACGATGCCGGTGTGATCCTGGCCGGTTAGCTCAAATTTGGCATTGCGGCCGGCTGGTTCGACTTGCGGGCTATCGTGCTGCCATAAAACGGTGATGCCGTCCGAAGACAGATCAAATAGCGCTTTTTCCAGGCCCGGGATGCTTTCTTCAGGAACGGTGACGCGCAATATCCCGGCAAACTCACCGCCTAGGCGGGCCATGGCGCTTTCAATCCAATTGCCTGAATGATCAGCAATCACCTGGGCGATCTTTTCCACCACGCCTGGCCGGTCGTGGCTTAAAGCGGTTAAGACATAAGTTTTGGACATGGCGACTTCCCACCGCGCTTTAGGTTTTTTCAAATTACGCCGCCCGCGTCAGGCTTGACGGCGCGCCTTGTTTGGCTGCAAGTGTCGTCGCTCCGCGTCGGTGGCACAAGTTGCCGTTCGCCGCAGCGGACAATTGCCGCAGTCTAGGGTCTTTACATATGCGCTTGGCGCGTTTGGACAATGCCATGATCGAACTTCAACTCAACGGCGAAACGCCGGTTCCACCTGGAAAACTCGCGTCAATCGTGACGGCGCTGCACATGCTGTCACCACCTGAATCGGCAGACCTACCAAATCCGATTGGCGTCAGCTTGTCGAAGGTATTGGAACCTGAGGTAGACCCATACTTAGCGTTATTCCGGCAAATCGGCGCTGATTGGCTGTGGTTTTCCAGATTGGCCATGCCGGTGCAGGCGGTCCAGGCGATCCTGTCCGATCCAGCGGTTGAAATCATCATCGTCAAACGCGGTGACGCCGAAATCGGCCTGCTTGAGCTTGATTTCCGCCAACCGGGTGACTGCGAAATCGCATTCTTTGGTTTTGTTCCCGGTGAAACCGGCAAGGGCCTCGGCGGCTGGCTGATGAACGAAGGCTTACGCCGCGCCTGGCGTGAGGGGATCAACCGGGTTTGGATCCACACCTGCACGATGGACCATCCCGCCGCCCTGACCTTCTATCGCCGGCATGGATTTGTGGTTTATGAGCGCGCCGTCGAAATCGTCGACGATCCCCGCCTCACCGGTGTCCTGCCACGCGATGCCGCATCCCATGTTTCCGTGATCGACTAGGAAACATGCGACAATCCGCAACCGGAATTGGAGAATTCGAACGGGATTGCAGCCGCCGAATCATGACATTTACCCCGGTATTCAATAGAAATATTGTCTTATTTGTCGAATACAATTACTATACTTTGTATTTCGATATTCGGAACTCTGTAGATAGTATAAAAAAATATGTATAACGATCGAAATATTACTCGGTTGATTTTGAATTTCCGTATCTCAAATAGACATAACTACATCTATCTTAATAATCGCAAATGTGGCTGCACCACAATTAAATCACTATTATATGAAAATGAGCGTTTCCATGAGACCGGGATGGTAGATGAAGTTGGATTGCCGCCTGAAATCGCCAATACACCTTTTGAAAACACACTTGAATCAATCGTCGCCGATAAGCGTTATTTCTATTTTTCCATGGTACGCAATCCTTATACCCGCGTGCTGAGCGGCTATTTGAACAAAATCGAGAATACAACCGCGCGAAATCGTGTCAAATCGGAATTCCTCAAGCGCTACAACCTCTCCAGCGATGCCCGCGTAACTTTCGATCAATTTGTAGATCTGATTTGTGCCACAAAACCGAGCGGGCTCAATCTACACTGGCGACCGCAGCATCTAATTTTGGGTTATTCAATTCTTCCGCCATCATATGTCGGCTACCTCGAGCGGTTTAGTATTGATATGCCAGAAATCCTAAATGTAATATTTCCCAATGCGCAATTGAGCAATCGTGTTAGCAAGAATGCCAAAAACGCGAGGGAAAAACTAAAGCATTATTTCAATCGGGAAATAGAGGGGAAAATAAGAGACTATTTTGCAAAAGACTTTCGAGTCCTCGGCTACAGCGATCGGTTGTCGGAAGTCGAATTTATTGAGCCTTCCCATATCAACCGCCGTAACCTCAATAAGCGTACCGAATTCCGGCGTCACCAGTTGGACAAGTGGCGAAAGCAAATCCCGGAAAAATTCCGCACCCGATCTGAAGAATAGTTACATAATCAAAAGCGGCGGCGAGGTGGAGGGCTCGTCGACACAAAGGTATGTTTCCTTAGCGCCGAACCAACTCCGCACCAACGGCCGACGTCAGGGTCGCTGCGGCATAAAACCATAATCCCGGTAACGTCACCGCGCTGGCAAATCCACTGGTCTTGGCGGCGAAGATCACCAGGGCGACAATCATCACATCCATCATTGACCATTTGCTGACCGCAGAAAGCACCGCCACTGACCGACCACCCGATCCGCGATAGGCGGCGATGAACAAGACAACTAGTTTGAGCGCCGGCAGGCCGATGGAAAAAAGCGCGATCACCGTCGACAACAGCCATTCGCCGTCGTCAAACAGGCTCATCACGATAGCTATAAGATTCGGCGTTTCGGAAAAGAAATAAAGCTTTTCAAATCGCATCAGCGGCAGGGTCAGCCCCAGCGCGAAACAGAACGAACTCATCAACAATAATATCGGCGTAACAATAGCCATAACGGCGCGCAATCAACCTCTTGCCATGAAACCGGTCCCGTGTGACACAAGTCGCCAACTGACACAACAAAAGCGACGACAATGAGTACTGGCACCCACGAATATGTCGACGATCCGCGCAACGCCAACATCCTGATATCGATCAACGGCGATCTCGTGCCCCGCGCCGAGGCGACCGTTTCGGTGTTTGATTCCGGTTTCATTCTTGGCGACGGCATCTGGGAGGGCCTGCGCTGCGTCAACGGCGGCATCGCCTTTCTGGGCGCTCATTTGCGCCGGCTTTACGACGGCGCCAAGGCCTTGGATCTGGATATCGGCCTGTCAAAAGAACAGATGATCGACCGGCTGTTTGCCTGCCTGGCCGCCAATCAGATGAGCGACGGCGTCCATATTCGGCTGATGGTAACGCGCGGCATCAAAGCGACCCCCTACCAGGACCCCCGGGTGACGATTAGTCCGGCGACCGTGGTGATTATTCCTGAATACAAGGCGCCAAAGCCGGACGTTCTGGATACGGGCGTGCGGCTGTTCACTGTCCATGTACGCCGTACCGCACCGGATATGCAGGACCAGAAACTGAATTCCCATTCCAAGTTGAATTGTATCTTGGCCTGTATCCAAGCCACCAAGGCCGGCGCCGATGAGGCCTTGATGCTGGATCCAGATGGCTGCGTGGCGACTTGTAATTCCACGCATTTTTTCATCGTCCGCGACGGCGAAGTCTGGACGTCAGATGGCACTTATTGTCTCGGCGGCATCACCCGCGGCAACATCATTCGCGCCTGTCGTGAAAATAACATTGCCATCCACGAGAAGCGATTTTCGCTAGTTGATGTCTATGGCGCCGATGAGGCCTTCGTGACCGGCACATTTGCTGGCCTGGTACCGGTGACGGAAGTCGATGGCCGGCAAATTGGCGACGGCAGTTCAGCGTCGACGACTGGACCGCTGACCGGCAAATTGCAAGGCCTTTATAAGGAAATGGCGGTGCGGGACGTCGTCCACCCATGACTACCCGCATTGCGATGTGGTCGGGGCCGCGCAATATTTCCACGGCGATGATGCGGGCGTTTGGCAATCGGGCCGATTGCCACGTGGTCGATGAACCGTTTTACGCCGCCTATCTGACCTTGACTGGCCTGAACCATCCCATGCGCGAAGAAATTATCGCCGATATGGAAACGGACCCGCAGGTGGTTGCCGGGTCTTTAGTCGGCACCGTACCCGGCAATCGACCGGTGTTTTATCAAAAGCACATGACCCATCACATGTTGTCTGACATTCCCCGCGATTGGATGGACAGCACCTCCCATGCGTTCCTGATCCGAAGACCGGAAAACGTGCTGGCGTCTTATGCCGCCAAACGCCAGGAAGTGGATTTGCGCGATATCGGGTTTGTCGAACAATGTGAGATTTTTGACGCTGTTGCCCAGAAGACCGGTACACCACCGCCGGTCATTGATGCCTTCGATGTGCTCACCAATCCAAGCGCCATCCTCCAGCAGCTGTGCAAACGTCTAGGCATCGCCTTTACCGACGCGATGCTGTCATGGCGTCCAGGCCGCTGGCCGACAGACGGCGTATGGGCGCAACATTGGTATGGCACCGTGGAAGCTTCCACTGGATTTACCACCCCAACCGACCCGGTTGCCTTCGACGCGTTACCCGATCACCTGAAAGCCATCGCTGAGCAGGCCAGAAGCTACTACGATCGGCTCCATGCATTCGCTTTGCGGTAACTTAGGGTCTGGGCTCTTATACCAGCCGCGTTGGTGTTTAAATCTTACGGAATTCCCAAATCAATTGATGTCTGGTTCATTGTTGTCAAAGGGAGTGCGAATGCCAGCTCTCCCTCAGAACTTGGTTTTGTTCAGTCAAAACCTGACACGCTTCAGTTCACTGCCAGCGCCGCTTCCGTGGCATGTTTTCTCAGATGAGGATTCCTTAGTGACAGCGGCTTGCCTTCGGCGGATTTCCTGAGCCGCCTGCCAGCTTTTCGGCAATGCGTTCCTGTTGCTCGGCAAACTTGCACAGCAATTTCAGGCTGTCTTTGGATTTTGCTTTCGCCTGGCAAATGAAGAGTTGGGCGCTGACAAAGGCGGCGTCAAGGTGCAATTGCATTGCCAATGTTTTGACGCACCAATTGAAGTGGGTCGACCGGTTGCCATTGGCCGAAAGTCCAGTTAATCCGCAATTCAACTTTTGATTGATCTGAGCGGCAAGAACTGCGCCATCGGCATATGCAGCGCACACACTTGCCAGTTTTCCGAAACAAGCCCGAGTGCGGTCGTCCCGAATGGCCTGCTCCCTTCGGATCGCTGCCTCGCTAGTTCCAGGCCTCATACACCAGTTGAAATGACCAGCAAGATTTGATGACCAGCGTCCACCGCGATATCCGCAGGCAAGTTTCTGGTTCACCTTCTGGCTGTTGACGGATGTATTTGCGTATTTCTTGCAGAGCGCGCATTTGGCACCGCATTTCTCAAATACCACAAGACGGGTAGTGAGCCGTGAACTGAGTTCACTTTGATAGGGCGCTGCTGCACTGGTCGAAACGAGCGCAAAGCCGATAAACAGAATATACGGCGCTGCCACGATGTATGTCAGCAATTTGTTCATGGTGGTACCTTCCACTCGGTGCCCTTCCCGCCTCCCTTTCTTTATCACAAGCAGAGATTTCTAAAATAATCATTTCTTGCAGTAGTAGAAAACCAGCCAGCTCATCAAGAAAATCAAATATTCATTCATTTCGCGTGCCGGTAATCATACGTACGCTGCAGCCAGCATAGCGAAACAACGGCAGACATGATAATATCCACCGGAACAAAGGACCGTGGATGCTATGCAAATATCAGTTCGACTTACCTTTTTCGCCGGCATTACCTGCCTTGCCCTTACCGGAACCGCTGCCGGCGACTCGAACCTCAACTGCGATGCATATGCCGCTGCAGCCGTCACCCACCAACAACAAAACCGGAAACTTGGCTGCGGTTACAGAAGCCGCGCGTGGAGTGCAGATTACAAAGGTCACCGTGCCTGGTGTCTGCGGGCAAACGTCAAAATGGCCGATTTGACGGCAGAGGATGGCGGACGCTCCGGCGCAATTGTTATTTGCAGAGCCAAGAGCAATGCCTGCAACACATATGCGACTGTGGCTGCGCTGCAAAACCAGATCAATGGTACCAACAAGTGCGGTTTTACAGGCGGACGCTGGTCGCCTGACGTGGCCAGGCACCGTGGATGGTGCATGTCGGTCAATCCGGCAAAACCGACTGCCGAGACGAAGCTGCGTGCATCGGCGTTACAAGTGTGCGGCGGGGACGCGCAACTGGCGAATGTCGATCTGCAGAAATTAAAGCAGAAACAGCAGCAGTCGATACAGATGCTCATAAATATCTCCAAGATGCTGCATGACACATCAATGAACGTAATCCGTAAAATCGGCGGGTAGGTTCGGGCCATGCCGGACACATAAGACCGTTGGCGGAAACTGGCCGCGCGACGAATTTATGCCATCTCGATGAGATCAGTCGCGCCGTTGCCAAAAGTGCTCACACGCCGTGCTGATGGTTCGAGCCGGTTGGCGAATAACGTTTGAAGCCCAACGCCGCTGGTATTAGCTGCCGATCAGACATGCCAAAACGCCCGCTTTCAAAGCCCGTTTGGTTTAACCAAATCTTGGACCAGGAAACAGACGTTTCAAATTGGCGTGGTGCGGAGGTTCAGCGCATTGCGGCCTGACGGCCGGCAATCTCATCAAGCTCGTCTTGTTCTGCAACCTCTTCAGCTTCCCGGATGCGGCCTTGATCGCGCTCTTCCAGAAGCTCGTATTTCTTCAGCTCTTCCACCGCCTCGGCCAACTGATCTTGCGCCGGCTCAAGCTGCAGACGCAATTCCTCCATCGATTGATGCAGGTTGTCACGCCGGGTCATGGCGGCCTTGGCAAATGTCGGATAGGCAAAATGAGTCACATCGGTAATCCCGACACGCTCCTGCTCGCTGACGATTTGATTATCAAGCTCGCCCGCCATGCGTTCGAACTCTGCAATCATCGTTTCGATTTGCACCACCTGGCGACGTTTCTCGTCGACCTGGAAACGCTTCAAACGAATCAAACTTTCTCGCGACTTCATCACTCAATACTCCCCGAGTTATCGTCATCATAATCGGGAGTCATTTCCAAAAGGTGAGCAAGACGCGAATATCCGTCATTAATCGTCGTGGCATCGTCTTTTTCTTGATTTAGGTAAGATTCCAAGGGGTTATGAAGGCGTATAGCCTCGTCAACCTCCGGATTGCTGCCCTTTCGATAGGCCCCGAGGCGGATTAATTCCTCCATATCAGCATAGGTCGCCATATGTTGGCGGGCTTTTTGAATGACCGGCCAAACCTCATCGGGAACACATCTGGGCATCGTCCGCGACACCGATCTTAAGACGTTAATGGCCGGGTAACGCCCGCGTTCGGCGATCGCCCGTTCCATAACGATATGGCCATCGAGAATGCCGCGCACTGAATCGGCAATCGGCTCATTATGATTGTCGCCTTCAACCAATACGGTGAACAAGCCGGTGATGCTGCCGGTGCCTTCGGTACCCGGCCCCGCCCGCTCTAATAGGCGCGGCAGTTCGGTAAAGACGGTCGGCGTATACCCTTTTGATGTCGGTGGCTCGCCGGCTGACAATCCGATCTCGCGCTGGGCTTGGGCAAACCGGGTAACGGAATCCATCAGGCACAATACATCAGCACCCTGATCACGATAAAATTCTGAAAGCGTCAAAGTCAGATAGGCGGCCTGCCGGCGCATCAACGCTGATTCGTCTGAGGTGGCGACGACCACAACGCAGCGTTCGATACCACGGCTGCCCAAATCGTCCTGGATAAATTCCTGCACCTCCCGGCCACGCTCGCCGATCAGACCGATCACGGCGATATCGGCGGATGTATTGCGCGCCAACATCGATAACAGCACCGATTTGCCAACACCCGACCCAGAAAATATCCCCATGCGCTGGCCACGGCAGCAGGTCACAAATGTATTGAGCGTGCGAACACCCAAATCAATCGGCCCGCCCACGCGGGCGCGGCCATGGGCCGGCGGCGGAGCGGCGCGCAATGCATAAGGTCGACCGCCAGGCTCCAACGGACCGCCGCCATCCTGCGGCTCACCCATGGCATCAACCACCCGGCCGAGCCACGATTGCGACGGCCGGATCATGGAATCCCTGGCGGTGATGACCGCCCGGCAACCCATGCGAACGCCATCCAGCCCAGAGAACGGCAGACAAAGGGCATGATTGTCACGAAAACCGACGACTTCACATTGAACGGGCTTGCCACCGGTGTCTTCAATCGACAGCCGGGCACCGACGCGCATTTCATGAACCGGACCTACAACCTCTACCAGCAGCCCCTGAACGGCTGCCACACGGCCATAAATTTCAGTCGGCTCTATCGCCTCAATCTGGTTGATCAGCGGATCCACGGCGATCCTAGAAGGTGATTCGATTCGTTTACGGTAACCATTCGTTTACACATGTCGAAGAAGATTAACGAGAGGGCTTAAGGCGGAGTAAATGGCTGAACTGCGAACGCAGACTGCCACAACCGGAGTCTCAAGAGTCAGTTAATTCAGTTTCCTAAAGTGACACATTAGAAGACTGAAATTAAATTTTTGAGGCATTTTCAGTGTGATGGTCAGCTTTTTAGCGAATTCGCCTTAAAGAACTTGCCGTTGGGAATCAGATTTTGTTAACCATTGAGTCGCTAGACTTCAGTTCGAGTTAACAACTTACTACGCAGCGGCCGCGACATCCCTGGCCCAGAATGGGCCTGGAAAGACTACGAGGGAATCGGAATGCGAGTACTGCTCATTGAGGACGACAGCGCCACGGCGCAAAGCATCGAACTGATGCTCAAGTCGGAAAGCTTTAACGTCTATACCACTGATCTCGGTGAAGAAGGCATCGACCTCGGAAAGCTGTACGACTACGACATCATCCTGCTGGATCTCAACCTGCCGGATATGTCTGGTTATGAAGTTTTGCGAACGTTGCGGGTATCGAAGATCAAAACGCCCATTTTGATCCTTTCCGGCCTGGCCGGTATTGAGGACAAGGTTCGCGGTCTGGGCTTCGGCGCCGACGACTATATGACCAAGCCGTTCCACAAGGACGAATTGGTCGCGCGGATACACGCTATCGTGCGCCGGTCGAAGGGGCACGCCCAGTCGGTCATCACCACCGGTGATTTGACCGTCAATCTCGACACCAAGACCGTCGAGGTTAACGGCCAACGGGTGCATCTGACTGGCAAGGAATATCAGATGCTGGAACTGCTTTCCCTGCGCAAGGGTACGACCTTGACCAAGGAAATGTTCCTCAATCACCTTTATGGCGGCATGGATGAGCCGGAATTGAAGATTATCGACGTCTTCATATGCAAGCTGCGCAAGAAACTTGCCGCGGCAACCGGCGGGCGCAACTACATCGAAACCGTCTGGGGACGCGGCTATGTGCTGCGCGAACCAGAGGAAGAGGAAATTCGCGAAAGCGCCTGATTGGTTCGCGACAACGCTTGATCAGACAGCATGATCGAAAAATTTGGCCCCCGCTCCTAATGCGGGGGCTTTTTTGTGCGCCAAAACTCATTGCCGCATCGTGACTACCCGCCAGGCAGTTGCTTACAAGCCGGATCATAAGTCAGATGACCGCCTGATCCATGGGTGTCGATCATGCAAGCGCCGTGGGGAAACATCACATCACCGGGTTGCGGGGCGTAGCCGCCACTGAACTGGCAGCCACCAACTAATCCAGCGAATAAGGCGATGACAACAAGCCGGGAGGTTTTGTAGAACTTGACCATTGATTGAAAATTCCCATTACCGTTTGAATCGGTTTTCTAGGAATTCAAATAGGGTCGATGTTCAATGTGGGAATGGTCTTAACGCTGGGAGATAGTCTTACGCGTCGCCCCTGATCGCGTTGACGGTCGTTTCGACCGCTTACCACCGGCGGTGCTTTCCTGCTGCGCGGATTCCTTCAGCGCTTCTACATCCTGAAGGATGCGATCAATCAAACCAAACTCGTCGCCAGCATCATCGGTTTTACCATTCGATGCAACATTGGCAGCTTCTGGTTTGGGTGTTTTCTCAGTGCGCGGCTTTTCAGCCGGTTTGCCCGCAGTCTTTAATGATTTCTCAGCAATGCCCGCCACTGGTGCTTTCGGCGCCTGGATTGGTGATTTACCGGCCTTACGCGCTTCGCCGTTGGGATTGGCACCGGCTTGCTTGGCGCCCTTTTGACTGGAAGGCACAGATTTCTTGGCGGATGGCTTTTTCACCGCTGGTGCACCGCCGTCAGTGTCGGCATCTTTAGTTGATTTGATCCGGTCCTTGGTGGTCACGCGAATAGCCGGTGAATCAGCTGCAGATTTCGCCGCGCCAGCTTCCTTGGAACGAATTTCCGGCGCCGGCGCTTGACGCGGTGCCCGGTCTTTTTTTACCGGCGGTGCCGGCTTACCCGCATCGACAGAAGCTGTACGGCGGATCGGTGTTGGTGGTGCCTCCGACATCGGCGGCATGTTGGTGAGGATTGCGTCTTCGGTTATTGTTTCCGCCGAAGCCTTCGTCTCGGATTTCGCGGCGCCGTTGGTTTGTTTTTGCGCCGAACCAGGAGACTGGCCGGTCGTCATGTGCATAACCTTGGCGGCGATCTCGGTCAAACGCTGACGCAACATCTCGTTTTCCGCCCTTTCCGTGTCGCGGTTGACGCCGGTCGCGCGCGACAGCACCTCCACCTCCGCCCGCAAGCGGTCACGTTCTTCCGTCAAAGCCGTCATCTGATTGGCCACGGCGTCCCGATTAGCCCGGTCGTCGTCACCCTTCGATGCGGCTTCTGGCTCGCCGGACCGCAATTCCTGAACCAGGCGCTCCAGACGGGCAATTTCTGATTCTGCTTCAATCAGGCGCGATTCCGCTTCAACATCATTGACGCCGGCGCGGGCTTTGCTACCGCCGTTGGCCGATCCGTTAGCGGTTTTCAATTGCGCCAGATCCCTGTTGCGTCGTTCCAGCGCATCGTCCCGATCGGCAACCTCGGCGATCAAACGGTCGATCTTCTTCTCAAGCCCGGTGATTTTGTCCGCTTCGGTGGCGATTTGCGCGTCCCGCATGCGTAAGTCGCTTTCACGAGAAGCGATTTCTGCGGTCTCAGTGGAAAGTTGCGCGCGCACATCGGCGAGCTGATCTTCCAGGGTTTCAATCCGCGTGACATGCGCCACCAGATCCACCCGCCGGCTATCAAGATCGGCTTTCAATTCTTCAAGCTCAGAACTTAACCGCTTACGCTCTTCCGTCTCGGCAATTAACTGGCGGCCGGCGTCGCGGCGCTTTGCCGATACATCGGTTAGGTTTTCACCTGTGTCGCGCAGCTCTTCACGCAGCCGGTCTACGCGCTCCTCCATGTCGTCCAGTTCGGCGGTTTTCTCATCCACCTCCGCAGCCAATACCCGAACGTCCTCCGTCCTTCCGTTGAGATCCATCTCCTGGCGGGTCGCCCGTTGGGATAAATCGTCGATCCGACGTTGTAGCCGGCTGTTAACGACAGCAAACTCCGCCCGCAATTGATCCTTCTGGGCTTCGATTTCGGTATATGTTGTCGGTAGGGACGCGGCAACTTCGCGACGGGTCAGACGCACTGCCCGGCGACGAATTGCAGGCAGAATGATCAGCGCCACCAGACCCGCGGTCAGGCAACCAAGCAGAAAGAACATTGCTGCCTGGATCACGCCGTACACCCTCCTCAATTTCGATTTCTGCTTTACCGCCGCCACGGTCCGCACTAGCGGGCGGATCGGCAGATTCGATAAATAATAACCGTTCACCGGCAACCTTCAATCGCCGGTGTTGATATCCATATAGGAATTTTTCGAAATAACCCAAGCCGCACAGCGGTTTTCAGCCCCGCTGCGCAGTAAATTAATCCAATAATCGGCTCAGAATGGGTTCCAAGTCGGCTTCTTGGTAAATTTCAAGTAGCCAATGTTAATGCCGAGCCGGGCACCGACGCCGGCGCGCACGGGAACCAGGATGACCCGATGGTTCTGCAACACCGTCATTCCGAATCCGCCGATGAAATAGGCCGAACCATTCACCCCGACATAGCGTTTAAACATTTCTTCCACGGTCGGCAATCGATAGACCAGGATCATTGTGCGGGCACCATCAGCGCCAAAATCCCAACCAGCTGATGGGCCCTGCCAGAATATTTTGTGGCTGCCGGCATTGCGGGTGTGCAACACGCCTTCGCCATAACGCAGGCCGCCAATAAAGGCGCCGGAACCTTCTTCGCCCAGGATATAGCCATTTGGCTGGCCGTAACTGGCAAAGGCTTTTTCAATAATCGTCGCCAGGCCACTGGATATCTTGCCAAAGAATTTGTGCCCGGTATTGAGTATTTCTGAAGTCGAGTAAGTACCGTCGGCCGCATCGGCGTAGACCGGGGCCGCCGTCAGCAACAGCGCGACACAGATAGCGGCAAACAAACCGGCAAATCGGGTCCTCATCTGACTCGTCTCCTTTATCAGTCGCTGCGCTGAGCAATTGAGCGCATCTTTGCGATAATATTAACGGAAGCCTCACGGTTTGCTGGTTGTCTGTTTCAACAACCGTTCAGCCTGGTTGAACAAGTCATGAAACAAGTTGGTTAAAAAATGGCGAAGCAACAGCGATTTCCTTGGCCGGCCATTTGCGCCAATTTCAATTTTGCCACGCCAACACGACAAGTGAGTGGCGGTTTTGGCCGCCGATCGTTGCTTTCTTGCGCCTTGGCCGCCGTGGTTTTGATTGTGGCTCAGGTATCATTTGCTTCGACCTCACGCCGTATCGTCGCCGACCCTTTTACCGGCTTGGCAATCGACGGATTTGACCCGGTCAGCTATTTCGTTGGCGAACAACCCGTCAAGGGATTGCGGCGGTTTGAGCTGGATTGGTCTGGCGCGACCTGGCGTTTCGCTAACGCCGGCAATCGCGCAGCCTTTCTGCATGCTCCTGATGTCTATGCGCCGATGTTCGGCGGTCATGGTGCCCTTGCTATTGCCCGCGGATATGCAACGCAGGGGCGTTCGAGAATTTGGGCGGTGTACCAAGATCGGCTGTTTTTGTTTTTCTCGCCAACCCATCGCGCCGCATGGGCGACCGCTCCTGACCGTTATGTCAATGACGGCAAGGCCAAATGGCCGCAAATAAAAGATCGCCTGCCGCGATGAGCCGTACGGTTCTTGGCATCAATTAGCGGCGCATGTATTCCTTATCGTTATATCGTGCATCTGATTCGCACCGATTCTATCCCTGGAGGCCTGTTGCACATGTCTGAATCTGATTCCCTGTCGCCATTGGAACTGGCCGCATTGCTGTGCAGCCGTGTGTGCCATGACGTGATCTCACCAGTCGGCGCCATCGCCAATGGTCTGGAGGTTCTAGAAGAAGACGGGGCTGAGGACATGCGCGAGTTCGCCATGGACCTAATTCACAAAAGCGCCCGTCAGGCTTCGGCAAAGCTCCAGTTCGCCCGCATTGCCTTCGGGGCGGCGGGATCGGCCGGTGCGGAAATCGACTTGGGAGATGCTCAAAACGTGGCACAGGGTTTCATGGCCGGCGAAAAGGCCGACCTGACCTGGGATGCGCCACGGATCCTGATGCCAAAGGATAAAGTAAAACTGCTGCTCAATCTTATATTGCTGGCAATCTCGGCGATCCCGCGTGGTGGCATGATTACCGTCACAGTCGACCCTGAAGGCCGGACCATTAAGCTGAATTGTAGTGGAGCGAATGCCCGCATCCCCAATGGGGCGGAAGATCTCATTAATGCGACAGCCACCGCTGGCGCCGATGCCCATATTATCCAGCCGATCTATACCGGCATGCTGGCACGCCACTCGGATTTGAAGATTCGTTTTTCCGAAGTTGGCGAAGACATTGTTATTTCTGCCGAGCCTAATTCATAAAGGTGCCCAAAACGCGCCGCATTTGGCCCAAATATCAGCAATTCTAATAACTTCCTTCAGTACTTCTTAACCGTTTACATCAAGACTGAAATCTCCGGGACGGGTCTACCGTCATGACGGCTCACGGGCTGTACCGTTAGTCATGCGGATGGGATATGTTATGGATGATTTGCTACGTGAATTCTTAACCGAAACGAACGAAAGCCTTGATGTTGTCGACGTTGAGCTCGTGAAATTTGAGCAGGAGCCCAACAACGAAACCATACTCGATAATATCTTCCGGCTGGTTCATACCATTAAAGGTACATGCGGATTTCTGGGGCTGCCACGCCTGGAAGCGCTGGCACATGCTGCCGAGACGCTGATGGGGAAATTCCGCGACGGCGCGGCGGTTACGCCAGAAGCCGTGACGGTCATTTTGGCATCGATTGATCGAATCAAAGAAATTCTGGTCGAGTTGGAGCAGAGCGAAGGCCAGGAACCGGACGGCAACGATGCCGATCTCACTTCCGAACTGGAACGCCTGGCCGGGTTTGGCCCGGAAGCCGGCGCTGCTGTTGCTGCTGATGCGGACACCGGCCAAAACGACGCCGATCAGATCGAGGTCGAGGCTGAAGCACCGGATACCGAGGATATAACGCAGGTCCTACAACGGGATTTGCTCCCCGGCGAAGTTTCCCTCGACGACCTGGAACGAGCTTTCCAGGAAACCGAAGTAGAAGTCACGCCGGACGTGCCCGATGAAGCCGAAGCTTCCAGCGCTGGGAAGCCGGATACAAACGCAGTCGCGGCCAAAAGCAAAAAGCGGCCTGCGGCAAATTCCGCTGACGGCAACAGCGGATCGATTGCCAGTCAGTCCATCCGCGTCAATGTCGAAACCCTGGAACATTTGATGACCATGGTTTCTGAACTGGTGTTGACCCGTAATCAGTTGCTCGAAATCGTTCGGCGGCACGAAGATTCTGAATTCAAAGTACCCTTGCAACGCCTGTCGAACGTCACTGCCGAACTGCAGGAAGGGGTCATGAAGACCCGCATGCAGCCGATTGGCAATGCCTGGCAGAAACTGCCGCGCGTGGTACGCGATCTGGCGCAGGAACTCGACAAGCAGATTGATCTTGTCATGGTTGGCGCCGAAACCGAACTTGACCGTCAGGTTCTGGAACTGATCAAGGACCCGCTCACCCATATGGTGCGCAATTCCGCTGATCATGGCTTGGAAATGCCCGATGACCGGCGCGCCGCCGGCAAACCGGAAAAGGGTACTGTTACCCTTTCCGCCTATCATGAGGGTGGCCATATCATCATCGAGATCAAGGATGATGGCCGCGGCCTGCCAGTTGACAAAATCAAGGCCAAAGCCCTTGAAAACGGGCTAAATACGGACTTGGAAATTGAGAAGATGACGGATCAACAGATCCACAAACTCATCTTCCATCCGGGTCTGTCGACCGCCAAGGCCGTCACCAGCGTTTCCGGACGCGGCGTCGGGATGGACGTGGTCCGCACCAATATTGAACTGATCGGCGGCACCGTCGATGTTAAATCCGTCGCCGAGCAAGGTTCAACGTTTATAATCAAAATCCCGCTGACCCTGGCGATTGTCTCGACACTTATCATCGAGGCCAGCGGCGACCGTTACGCCATTCCGCAATTGTCGGTAGTTGAATTGGTTCGTGTGCAGTCCAATTCCGAACACCGCATCGAGCGTATCAAGGACACGCCGGTTCTGCGGTTGCGCAACAAGCTTCTGCCTCTGGCCCACATGTCGAGATTGCTCGGCATGGATGACCAGATCGATGTCGAAGAAGCATTAGAATCCGATACCGGATTTATTGTCGTCATGCAGGTCGGCAGTCAGACTTTCGGCATTGTCGTAGATGGCGTGTTCCACACCGAGGAAATCGTCGTTAAACCGATGTCGACGATGCTGCGCCACCTGACGATGTTCTCAGGCAATACCATTCTGGGCGACGGCAGTGTCATCATGATCATTGATCCCAATGGCATAGCTCAGTCGATCGGTTCGGACGTCTCCTCGGCGATTTCTGACAATGAAGCCGAACTGGAACAACACGTTGATCACGGTAACGCCACCACGTCGATGCTGTTGTTCCATGCCGGTTCTCGCGAGCCGAAGGCGGTACCGCTTTCACTGGTGACCCGACTTGAGGAATTCGATGTCGACAAGATCGAGCATTCCAATGGCCGCGATCTGGTTCAATATCGCGGATCGCTGATGCCGCTGATCACTCTGAACGATCAGATTCAACGCCGTACGGAAGGAACCCAGCCGATGTTGGTGTTCTCCGATTCCGGACGCTCCATGGGGCTGGTCGTCGATCAGATCGTCGATATCGTCGAAGACCATCTGCATATCGAAGTCAGCGCCGACAACCCAGGTGTGGTTGGCTCCGCGGTCATCAAGGGCAAGGCAACGGAAATCATCGATATCGGTCATTTCCTGCCGCAGGCTTTTGAAGATTGGTTCGAACGCAAGGAACTCAGCGCCGATGCGTTGACCAAGCGCCTGCTCTTCGTCGATGATTCAGCTTTCTTCCGCAACATGCTGACGCCAGTCTTGAAGGCTGCCGGATATGAGGTGACCACCTGCGATAGCGCCGACGAGGCGCTCCGCCAGATGGAAAACGCCCTGCGATATGATGTCATCGTTTCCGATATCGAAATGCCGGAAATGAACGGCTACGAACTCGCCGAACACCTCAAGAAAGACGCCCGCTGGTCGGAAATCCCGGTTATCGCGTTGTCGGCCATCTGCAGCCCGGCATCCATCGAGAGAGGCCGCCAGGCCGGCTTTGATGATTATGTCGCGAAATTCGACCGACCCGGGCTGATTGCCTCATTGAAGGACGTGACGTCCGCTCAAGAAGAAATGGGAGTCGCGGCATGAGCGATCTTCAAGAAAACGCTGCCGGCAACACCGACGTTGTGCAATTCGTTACCGTCGTCATCGGCGGCCAATTATTCGGACTGCCGATCGAGCGGGTACACGACGTGTTCATGCCCGATCAGATGACACAGATTCCCCTGGCGGCCGATGAAATCGCCGGCGTACTGAATTTGCGCGGTCGCATCGTGACTGCCATCGACATGCGCCGCCGGCTCAACCTTCCGCCACGTGAAAAGACCGACATCTGTATGGCGTTGGGGATCGAATACCGGATGGAATCCTACGGACTGATAATCGACCAAGTCGGCGAAGTTCTTAATTTGCAGGGCGATAGCCGCGAGGCAAGCCCGGCAAATCTCGACCCGCGCTGGGCATCCGTGTCTGGAGGCGTGCATCGATTGGAGGGCCAGCTAATGGTGATCCTCGATGTCGATCGTTTGCTAGAAAAACTGACCGAACCGATGGCCGCGTAACCGGTCACGACGGGAGAACAAAGATGAAGCACTGCCTAGTTGTCGACGATTCCAGCGTTATTCGGAAGGTCGCTCGACGTATTCTGGAAGATCTCGAATTCGAAATATCCGAAGCCGAGGACGGCAAGGAGGCCTTGATGGCCTGTCGCCGGAATATGCCGGACGCCATCCTTCTGGATTGGAATATGCCGGTTATGGATGGTCTGGAATTCCTGACCGCCCTGCGTAAGGAAGATAACGGTGCGTTGCCGAAAGTTGTTTTCTGCACGACCGAAAATGATGTCGCCTATATCGCCCGTGCCATGCACGCCGGCGCCAATGAATACATCATGAAGCCCTTCGACCGCGATATCGTTGAAGCGAAGTTTCAAGAAGTCGGCCTAATTTAACCGCCGTTTCGCGTTCGCTTGTTAGTTTGGATTGAGTAATGAACTCCATACCGTCAGTTAGTACCAGCAGAGCAAAACCGGTGACCGATCCGGTTCGCGTCATGGTCGTCGATGATTCTGTTGTGGTTCGTGGATTGGTTGGACGATGGGTCGATTCCGATCCTGATTTGGCGGTAGTTTCCACCCACAGGAATGGCCAACTGGCTGTTGATGATATCAGCCGATCCGATCCGGACGTGGTTATCCTCGACATCGAAATGCCGGTTATGGACGGGCTGACCGCACTTCCGTTGATGCTCAAGAAAAAGCCGGATCTGGTCGTCATCATGGCCTCGACCCTGACCCGGCGCAATGCCAATATCAGCCTCCAGGCACTGTCGTCAGGCGCTGCCGATTACGTGCCGAAGCCAGAATCAAATTCCGGGGTGACCACCTCATCGGAATTTCGAAGCGAATTGATTGAAAAAATTCGCCACCTGGGCGAACGGGCACGCCACCGCAAGAAACGCGGGCTGGCACCAATATCCAGGGCGGCTCGGCCGATCCCGGCACGCACCGCTGCCGGTAGCGATAAGGCGCGCGCAAGACCGGCGCTCAAAACCAAAGCCAGCACCAGTTTCGAACTAAAACCCTATTCTTTGGTGACGCCGCGTGTCCTAGCGATTGGCAGTTCCACCGGTGGGCCCCAGGCGCTTGCGGCCCTGTTCGCAGATATAGGGCAGGCCTATGAGCACATTCCAGTGTTCGTTGTTCAACATATGCCGCCGTCGTTTACCTCTATCCTGGCCGAGCACATCACCCGTATTTCCGGGCGTCCGGCGGCGGAGGGTAATGATGGCGAAGTGGTTGGGCCGGGGCGGGTCTATGTCGCCCCTGGCGGCAAGCACATGACCATCGGCAAAGATGGCACGAGTATCGTGATACGTCTTGATGACGGCCCGCCGGTCAATTTCTGCAAACCGGCCGTTGATCCGCTATTTGAAGCCGTCGCTCAACATTATGGTTCGGCTACCCTCGCTCTGGTTCTGACCGGAATGGGTCACGACGGCGCTGGTGGTGCCAACCGGATCGCCCAGGTCGGCGGTTCAGTTATCGCTCAAGATGAAGAATCCAGTGTCGTCTGGGGAATGCCGGGGGCGGCGGCTCAAACCGGCATGTGTTCCGATGTGCTGCCGCTGAGTGAAATCGGCTCGAAAGTAAAGCGTGTTTTAAAGGGGGGGCGGCTGTGACACCGTCGGAGTTAGAGTACATACGAGAATTCATCAAGGAACGGTCTGGATTGGTCCTATCCAACGAGAAAAAGTATCTCTTGGAAAGCCGGCTAACTCCGGTCGCACGCCAGGCCGAACTGAGCTCCTTAAGTGAATTAGTTGGCAAACTAAAAATTTCCAGCGAGCGCGCTTTGCATGAGCAGGTGGTCGAAGCGATGACCACCAACGAATCATTCTTCTTCCGCGACAAAACACCATTTGATCTTTTCAATGAAACCATCGTGCCGTATATGCTCGAGGCCCGGGCCAGCAGCCGGCGCATGCGGATATGGTGCGCGGCGGCATCTACCGGACAGGAACCCTATTCATTGGGGATTTGTCTAAAAGAGATGGCCGCCAAGGTCAGCAGCTGGAAGATCGATATTCTGGGCACCGACCTGTCCGGTGAAGTGCTGGAAAAAGCCAAAGTCGGCTTGTACAGCCAGTTTGAAGTGCAACGGGGATTACCGATCCAGTTGCTGCTCAAATATTTTACCCAACAGGGCGAAACCTGGCAGATCAATCCGCAGCTGCGGGCCATGGTTCAATGGCGGATATTTAATTTGCTCAACAGTTTTGCCGGTTTGGGGAAATTCGATATCGTCTATTGCCGCAATGTCTTGATCTATTTTGATCAGGAAACCAAATGCGATGTCCTTGACCGCATCGCCAAACAACTGGAGCCGGACGGATATCTGGTACTGGGCGCAGCTGAAACTGTGGTCGGTCTCACCGATACGTTCCAACCGGTTACCGGCAAACGCGGGCTTTATCAGCGCAAGGATGCCGCCGCCGCGACGACAGAGCGCCCACCGCTCCGGGCCGTCGCTGGCTAAGCCGTAGCGATCGATATCTAATGCTATGAAGAGATTATCTTTAAAACTCTAACGTCGATCGATGGCGCCGTGGTCAGCTCTCAAGTCCTCGCAGTTTTTCCATAACCGCACGGAATTTCTGTAGTGGGGCGTGATCGCGCATCATTGTCAGAGGCACGCTGTAATGCCCGCGCCGCCATTGAAACTTGTTGGCTTCCGGCACACCCCAATCCCGCAAGAGCTGATCACCAGCGTCATAAGGCGTAACATTGTCACGAGTACCGAGCACAGAGACGATATTTTCCGGCTGCACGACTGTCGGGCCGCCGGTCTCCAGCAATGACATATAGTCATCCATCATTGCTTGCGTCCATCCGGCTTTGACCGCGGCTGATTTGATCCCCCACATTTGCGATAAGCGGCCGCGAAACATGGCGTCGCCGATGCCACGGCTGTGGGTGATTAAAAACATCGCATCCGGCTGCAGACGGGACGGCCAGCTCTTGGCGCGGTCGGCGACCAGATGGGCGGTCATGGCGCCCAGGCTGCTGCCCCCAACGGCCACTGGGCCGGTCGTCGTCTTGCGGCACCAGTCGATCAACACCGCCCATTCCTGGATGGCAGCAGAAAAGTGATCAATTGGACCTGCCGGGATCGTAGCAATAAAGCGTTCGCCGCCAAACCGATTGTCCGGCACCCGCCGCCCATGGGCCGGCGCCTCCGGCCGCACAACGCGGATACCCATCTTGACCAGCGCCTCGACTTCATCGACCAGCCCGTGCCAATGGTCAAATTCGACACAAATGCCGTGGCCGAAAATCAATGTCGGCGGATTGATGACACCAACGGGTTCATGAACCCGCACGCAAACCATATCGTTGATGCGATCTGAAGGTGATTTGAACTCCAGCCAATGATCGGGTCCGACCGCGCCATTGAAGGTTTTCGACCGACTGATCTCAGGCATGGTTGTCGGCAAATTTGGGAAATTACTGGCCTGGCCGCGACTGGGTCCGTAGATGGTTTCCATTTCTTGTGGGGTCGGAACATCCCACAAAATGGGCGAGATTTTCTGGCTGACACCCAATGCCAGGAACCGACCGCGCAACGAATTGTAGCGGTTTCGCCAATCAAGGCGGTCGGCTTCGATCGCCCGTAACTGCGCATCGGAGAAATCCGCTTCGCCAAAGAAGGCCTCACGCCATCGCGCCTCGGCCTCGATGACCTGCCCGCGCCGGCTTTCAAATTCCGTCAGAAGCCCGGTTAGTTTACGCTCAAGCGCCGGAGTTGCCTCTAGACCTGTTACCGCCAGATACTCATCGACAGACCCGCTGGCGGTCCGCGCCGCGGCCCATAGCCGTGAAATGGCAAAAAACCAACGGTCCAACAGTTTCGATGCGAACCAATCAAACCAGGGTTTGGCCACAAACCAACCCAAGGGTGATCGCAACCAATAGGTGACGAAGGATCGGCCCTGACCGGAACTGGTTTTGCCGGCGGGATTTGCTTTGTCGCTGGAAGGAAGTGGCTTCATTGAAAACTTATATAGGTGTCTATTCGGCTGGGTACTACAAAAACAACAGCGGCATTTTGGATTGATTGCCTATTTGGAAAATCTCATTGGATTCCACCTTATTGGCGGCTGACGGTGATCGCATCAGGGCTTGACCGGCACAACATTATCGGCAACCGGCAAAACATCATAAACATGGTCCCGTTCAAGTCCGGCCGGCTCGAAATGGGCGATCGAATTGGCGTGAAATTTCAGCATTTGGAAGGTATCGGGATCCAGCTTGATCAATCCCTGGTCATCCAGCGTTACCAGCCCACGCCGAATAAGCGTTTGCAAAGCCTGATCGATCGCCGCATCCTCACTGCCCTTCTGGATTGCCACATCAGCCCCGCAAGCACTCAACTGAGACATAAGGTCATGGGAATTGGCCTTCAGTTCCAGTTCCGTCAGCGGTTGATCGGTCCGGCACAAGACGTTGGCGACGATGGGAAGCGCCAGCGCCGGCACGACTTTGCCGATTTCGACCATGATATCATCGGCCAGTAGTTTGACGGTGTCGAACCACTGCTGTTTGGAGAGCGCCTTGTAATCGATATCGCGGTTTTTAAGCCAGGTCTTAAAGGAGATCGCCGAGCCGAAACTGGCACTGGCGGTTCCAAGCAATGTATCGCGGTGCAGGATGGCATATTTAATGTTCTTCAAGGTCGTCCGTAGGAACGACCCCAAAACAAAACGCGCGCCCCGACCGCGAAAATCCGTTTCGACATTGACCGACAATGTGTCCGCCTCCAGCACCCAGTCGTAATTGACCCCCACCGGGGCAAACATAATGTCGGTGTCGCCGTCTGGATCGAACTTCTTGATGATATAGCCAAGCATGCCGTATTTGGCCTCGCCGATGGCGCCATCGCGCGACAATTGCCCTTCGGCAAATACCGCGTGTGGAACGCAGGCTTCCGTTGCCATTTGAACGTACCGCTCCAGCACCTTGCGATAGAGCGGGTCGTCGGCGGCGCGGCGCAGGATATAGGCGCCGGCAATGCGCATAAGCTGATTGAACGGCCAGATCCGCGCCCATTCACCGGCTCCAACCGATAATGTGGTGTTTCTGGATGCCAGATAGGTCACCAGAAGATAATCGATATTCGAGCGGTGGTTCATGATCAGGACGATCGACGTATTTGGCGCGAAGACGTCATAGGCGTGTTCATCCGTATGCCCCAACCGCACCCGGTAGAATATCCGCAAAATGCGCTTGAAAATCCAAATACCGACCCGGAAATAAAAATAGGCGTTAAAGGCCGGCACCATCTCCCGGGAATAGGTGGCGACCGTCGCCATGACAGCACTGCGCGGCAGATCCTGTTCATGGGATACTTTTTCCACCGCCGCCATGACCTCTGGATCGTATGTCAGGCGGTCAATCAACACTTTGCGTTTGGTGATTTGAAACGTCGGCAGTTCCAGGCTCAACCGGGTGTTGACCTCCTCAATCATCCGATTGACGCGCCGCCGCAAGAACCACCGCACCACCGGCAAGAACAGGTTATTGACGAACGCGAATACCGCCATGGCGACGACAACAACAACCAACCAGATCGGTAGCGTGATCATGCTTCCACCACCTGCATACTCCCCAACGCCCATATTTTCTGTGATATCAGCCAGGCGACGGCACCTTGCGCCAGGATATCGGATTGATCGCTTTGTGGGGAGTCAGGATTTCCGCCAAATCCAGGCGATCGAAATGACCAACTATCCTGAGCTGGCGCCTCAGCAACCGCAAAACCGGATTGCAATGGCAGAACGGTGTGGCGGAATGCGAAATAGCGGCCCAAAACACAAAAAAACGGCCGCGCAAATAAATGCACGGCCGTTTTTCGTAGGGTTCGTAAAGAGAAGTCTCGTGATAATTCTTTGTGTTTAACAGGCCTGGCAGCGACCTACTCTCCCGCGTCTTGAGACGAAGTACCATCGGCGCTGAGGGGTTTAACGGCCGAGTTCGGAATGGGATCGGGTTCAGGCCCCCCGCCAGAACCACCAGGCCGGTAAAACACAAAGAACAATAACTGGTCTTATTTCAATTTCATCATATTAGATTAGTTTGGATGGGCATGAAGTAATGAGAGTAATCAAGCCGATCGAGCTATTAGTACCGGTAAGCTTCATGCATTGCTGCACTTCCACACCCGGCCTATCAACGTGGTGGTCTTCCACGGCTCTCAAGGGAAAACTAGTTTCAAGGTGGGTTTCCCGCTTAGATGCTTTCAGCGGTTATCCCTTCCGTATTTAGCTACCCTGCTATGCGGCTGGCGCCACAACAGGTCCACCAGAGATACGTCCATCCCGGTCCTCTCGTACTAGGGACAGATCCTTTCAATTTTCCTACACCCACGGCAGATAGGGACCGAACTGTCTCACGACGTTCTAAACCCAGCTCACGTACCGCTTTAATTGGCGAACAGCCAAACCCTTGGGACCTGCTCCAGCCCCAGGATGCGATGAGCCGACATCGAGGTGCCAAACAATGCCGTCGATATGGACTCTTGGGCATCATCAGCCTGTTATCCCCGGCGTACCTTTTATCCGTTGAGCGATGGCCCTTCCACGCGGGACCACCGGATCACTATGACCGTCTTTCGACTCTGCTCGACCTGTCAGTCTTGCAGTCAGGCAGGCTTATGCCATTGCACTCAACGAGCGATTTCCGACCGCTCTGAGCCTACCTTCGCACGCCTCCGTTACTCTTTGGGAGGCGACCGCCCCAGTCAAACTACCCACCACGCGCTGTCCCGGACCCGGATAACGGGCCGCGGTTAGACATCCATGTAGATAAGGGTGGTATTTCAAGGTTGGCTCCACCTGAGCTGGCGCCCAAGCTTCAAAGCCTACCACCTATCCTACACATGCCGACACGAATGCCAGCGCGAAGTTGTAGTAAAGGTGCACGGGGTCTTTCCGTCTGACCGCAGGAACCCCGCATCTTCACGGGGAATTCAGTTTCACTGAGTCTGTGCTGGAGACAGCGGGGAAGTCGTTACGCCATTCGTGCAGGTCGGAACTTACCCGACAAGGAATTTCGCTACCTTAGGACCGTTATAGTTACGGCCGCCGTTTACCGGGGCTTCGATTCGGAGCTTGCACACCTCCTCTTAACCTTCCGGCACCGGGCAGGCGTCAGACCCTATACGTCGCCTTGCGGCTTCGCAGAGCCCTGTGTTTTTAGTAAACAGTCGCCACCCCCTGGTCTGTGCCACCTTTGCCTGGTTGCCCAAGCAAAGGTCTCCCTTCTCGCGAACTTACGGGAGCAATTTGCCGAGTTCCTTCAGCACAGTTCTCTCAAGCGCCTTGGTATTCTCTACCTGTCCACCTGTGTCGGTTTAGGGTACGGTCTATAATGTGGAAGCTATTTCCTGGAACGCCTTCGAAGCCAGTTCAATCCAATAAGAACTGACAACACACAGCATTCGTCACTTTCCACAGGCCCAGGAATATTGACCTGGTTCCCATCGGCTACGCATTTCTGCCTCGCCTTAGGGGCCGGCTAACCCTGCGCAGATTAGCTTTACGCAGGAACCCTTGGACTTTCGGCGAGAGTGTCTTTCACACTCTTTATCGTTACTCGTGTCAACATTCGCACTTCCGATACCTCCAGGAGCCCTCGCGGGTCTCCCTTCACAGGCTTACGGAACGCTCCGCTACCGCACGCTTGCGCGTGCCCACAGCTTCGGTGCATGGCTTTAGCCCCGTTACATTTTCGGCGCAAGAACCCTTATTTAGACCAGTGAGCTGTTACGCTTTCTTTAAAGGATGGCTGCTTCTAAGCCAACCTCCTGGTTGTTTTGGGATTCTCACATCCTTTCCCACTTAGCCATGACTTAGGGACCTTAGCTGGTGGTCAGGGTTGTTTCCCTCTCCACTACGGACGTTAGCACCCGCAGTGTGTCTGCTGAACAGTACTTCTCGGTATTCGGAGTTTGGTTAGGTTTGGTAATCCTGTGGGGACCCCTAGCCCATCCAGTGCTCTACCCCCGAGAGTATTCATTCAACGCTCTACCTAAATAGATTTCGCGGAGAACCAGCTATTTCCGAGTTTGATTGGCCTTTCACCCCTAGCCACAGGTCATCCAAAGACTTTTCGACGTCTCCTGGTTCGGCCCTCCAGTGCGTGTTACCGCACCTTCAGCCTGCCCATGGCTAGATCACTCGGTTTCGGGTCTAGTCCGACAAACTATTCGCCCTATTAAGACTCGCTTTCGCTACGCCTACACCTAACGGTTTAAGCTTGCTTGACAGACTAA